>JAEEGJ010001958.1_pt1 | contig 216263 bp, 177 predicted proteins | sample 8958761 | NCBI WGS metagenome assembly JAEEGJ01 (sample SAMN16246546, study PRJNA631951) | gut metagenome | biome: gut microbiome; feature: rumen; material: RS-attached | host: Bos | place: Iran: Karaj | collected 2018-10 | reverse complement strand
TGCGCTTTCCATAGAGGACTTCCTGCCCCAACGGTGTAATGTGCAGATGTCGGTCTTCATTGTAGGCTATCTCGAAGAACCCCATCTGAAGCATCTGCAACAGATAGTCGTGCCAGTCGCGGGCAGAAATATCGCGCCCGACACCGAAGGTCTTTATCGTGTTGTACTTGTTGCTGACTACGTCGGGCGACAACGTTCCACGCAGGATGTCAACCATCAGCGTGAAACCGATGCTCTCCTTGGTGCGGACAATGGCCGAAAGTGCTTTCTGAACAATAGTCGTACCGTCGAACATCTGTGGAGGTGTATGGCAAACGTCACAGTTGCCACAACTCTTCTCGCTGATTTCTCCGAAGTAGTTCAGCAGTATGCGACGACGGCAAACCTGTGCTTCGGCATACTCTTGCATACGCTGAAGCTTGTCGAGGTTGATTTCCTGCTGTCCGCTCTCGTCAGCAAACTTACGCAGTGTCATGATGTCCTGAAGGTTATAGAACAACACCGTCTCACATGGCAGACCATCACGCCCTCCGCGTCCTATCTCCTGATAGAAGCTCTCAATGCTCTTGGGAAGATTGTAGTGTACCACAAATCGGACATTGCTCTTGTCGATACCCATGCCAAAAGCTATCGTGGCACAGATAATTTGGATGCGATCATTCTGAAAGTTATCCTGCACCTGACTACGCTCCGAGTTAGGCAGTCCAGCATGATACACACCAGCAGAAAAGCCATCCTGCTTCAACTTTGCCGCAAGCGTCTCTGTGGTCTTACGAGCCAGACAGTATATGATGCCGCTCTCCTGTGGGTGACGACGAATCAGTTCCTCTATAGAGCGCAACTTATCCCTTGCCGAATAGCCTCGTTTCACGTCAAGACTCAGGTTCGGACGGTCAAAACTGCTGATGAACGTCTTTGCATCCTGAATATTCAACTGCGCCAGAATGTCCTCCTTGGTAATCTTGTCGGCAGTAGCCGTCAGGGCCATAATCGGCACATGTGGGAACAGTTGCTTCAACTGGCCTAATTGTGTGTATTCCGGTCGGAAGTCGTGGCCCCAACCCGAGATGCAATGAGCCTCGTCAATGGCAAACAGCGACACATGCACATGCTGTAATATCGCCATCACGCCGCCCACCAACCGTTCTGGAGAGATATACAGCATCTTCACCTTCCCGTCGACACAGCGATTGATGATGTCACGGTTATACCCTTCATCGTTGCTGCTGTTCAGAGCCTCAGCAGCGATACCGTTCATCCGCAATCCCTCCACTTGGTCTTTCATCAGCGAGATAAGAGGCGACACAATGACTGCCATCCCATCCGTCAGCAATGCCGCCATCTGAAAGCAAAGCGACTTGCCGCCACCCGTAGGCATCAGTACCAGCGAGTCACCACCGCTAATGGTATGCATGATGATCTCCTCCTGCAATGGCCGGAAGCTGTCATATCCATAATAGGTCTTTAGAACTTGCCTTATATTTTGTGTGTTCGCCATTATTACTTTCTAATTCTGTTCTCAAAAGAAAAAGAGGAGTTTGTTGCCAATCACCCATTCGCCAGTTTTGCTGGAACCCTCATAGTGTACGCCATATTGTTCTTTCAGAATTCGGAGGTCTTTTTTGTATTGTAGTATGCCCAACACCAAGCATATTTTCAATATCCTTACGAGTAACTCGCGGATTGTTTATAATAATAGCTACAATCATATCAAGTCTTTCCTGCGGCGACAACTATTTGGGGCCATTATTAGGGCCACTTATGGGGGCGATGCCCTCAATACACTAAATAGGGAGTACCCCGACCGGGAAGGTTTTTCCTGTCTTGGCCATATTGGGGACTCGGTTGTTATTTTCGGGTGCAAAGGTACGAAAACTTTTTGAAATGCGAGCATAAAATACTGAAAATAAATTGATTATTTCCTAGGCGCTTTGTTTTTTGGAACTATCAGCATACTGGAAGCGAGTCATTTGCAAGTCTCTCGTCAACCTTTCCGATTTTAGCATAATTTGCCATTCGTTGGGATGAATTAACGCCAGATTAACACCCTGATTTGAAAGCATTGACAAAAGAGCTTTCAGGCAACCTTCCATCACACGCTGTTCTTTTCCTGATTGATGGCGTCTTGTGCGTATGTGAGGGCATCGTTCTTCGCGTCATCTTCGTTTTCAATCACATCAAGTATCTTGTCTGCCAACCAGACGACAAGCAGTTCCTTCTCCTTTATGCCAAAGAGCCGGGCCATGATGGGAAGTTGGCTCCGCTTTGCCTTTCGCTCGCCACGCTCTATCTTGCTATACATGGGTGTATCAATCTCTAATGCTGACGCCAGCTGTCGTTGCACCATTCCCTGCTCCTCCCTGAGCGCTCTTATCTTCTTTCCAAATATCATGTTAGGCTAACTTAATCGAAGAAAATGAAACCATTTCTCATCACCAGGTGATTGAACGGGTTTCGCTCGGCAATCTCCTTTAGGGAGAAGTTGGGGTCGAATACATTGCTAATCTTCAGCAGGTCTTTGACGACTCTCGATTTTTGGGCAATAGTAGAGCCACTGGCTCCGAAGTACTCCGCAATCTCGTATGACGAGGTGTTCAGCCGGGAATCCTTGCTGAACATGAAGTTGACGCTGCAAATAGTATATACTGCTGCCGCTGCCCAAATCTCCAGTCGGCCAGACTGCAGGGGGCAGGTGCGTTTGCGCCCAAGCTTCTGCACCAGCTTGGTACACAGCTCTGCACACTCCTCGTCTAAATGCTCATGGCAGAATGCCACTGCCAATTCAGTAATCTTTGTCTCTCTTTCTTTCAGTTCTTGCTTATCCATAAGTACTCTATTTTGTTTGTTGTTATTATTCTTCTCATCACAACAGACCAGTTTGCATCATTTGCTAATCACCCATTCACCCGTTTTGCTGGAACCCTCATAGTGCACGCCATATTGTTCTTTCAGAATTCGGAGGTCTTTTCTCAATGTAGTAAGGCCAACACCCAGAATCTCACAGATATTCTCACGTGTTATTAGTGGTTCATTCCGAACAAGTGTTATAATCATATCAAGCCGTTCCTGCGGTGACAACTTTTTGGGACCACTTTTTCTGTTTTTGGAGCCACTTTTGGGGCCAATTTTGAGGGCACTTTTGGGGGCACTTTTGGGGGCACTTTTGGGGGCACTTTTGGGGGCACTTTTGGGGGCACTTTTGGGGGCATTGCCCTCAATACGCTTAATTGGGAGCACCAAGGAAACTTCATCCACCTCCAAGCGGTTTTCTAATACAGGCTCTGCCCAACCTGCCTGTTTCCAAGCACTGAGTATCATTGGGAAACCAGAGCCAAGGTTTTCGCCATAGCCAATCATCCTTAGCATATTCTGCATCTTGGGGTTACGAGCTTTCGACACGCCACCTTCATAGATCTCCTTCAACGGCAGCATCAGCAAACCAGGGTTGCGGAACACCAGGCGGTCTTCATGTTTCTCTATTCGAAGTACGCCGGCCTCCAACATCATATCAGCATGGATGATTGAATTCGTAAATGCTTCCCGTACAGCCTTATGTAACGGTGTGTCATCCACTCGCTGAATACCCTCCATGCGGAATGGACGTGGAAGGTCGAAGGTCACTTTAGGAATCACACGGCTAAAGAACTGATACAAATTGTTCTCCCAGCGCCCGTCGTAAGTCAATCGGTCGCTATAACGCTCTTCACCTATCAGATGGCAGAAGTCAATATAGTCCATCCTGAAGTTGGCAAATCGCTCTTGTATCGAAAGCCCCTTGCCAAACATCATCAGGCCAGCCATCGTCAGGCCCTCTTTCCCTGTTTCTCGGTCAACGATATAGCCGCCAAGATTCTTCAAGAAAGTCTTGTCGTCCACTTCATTCCACACATGTCCCTCGTTCCTGAATTGAAACAATGTGCGGTATCGACGCAGCGTGTCTGGGTCAACATCATTCATGTCGTAATGCTCCATTAGTGCACCGTCATTTCCACCCTCGTATGAGTCACGAATCATCGCCCTAACCTGCTGCTCCGTGCAATGGAAGTCACCTTCATGGTTGCGTTTGAACGTGTTCTTATAGACATTCTCATTCAGATAGACAGGCTTCACCCGCCAATCAGCCATCGGCACATGGATGCAAACAACTTGTAGCCCATCTATATCCACCACCTCCACATCACTATCCGTCAGGATGTTGTCGCTCACCTTATTGCTATTGATGGTGTTCCAGAAGTCCTTACGAATCTTTTCAGCGTCATCAACACCTTCTATCCGAAACCTCTTAGCTGGGTCATTCTCTTTCATGTTTTCAAAGACACCCAACAGAATGGTTCCACCCATCGTGTTTGCAAAAGCCGAATAGCTCTCCCATACCGACTTAGGCACATCGGTTTTAGCCAGTTTTGCCTCTAATGTCAACCGCTCACCCTTTTGTAATAGTTTCTTTACGTCGTTCTGGTTCATATCTCTATAACGTTTTCATCAGATATTACAATTCATCCCAATCCTCTATTCCGCCGCCAACAAAAAGAATACCATAGCGATATCCTCCGACTGGTTCGAGAAAGCTAATATCATTTTTGTGCGCCCTTAGATATCTTTTAATTGCGGCATCACTGTCCTTCTCTACTTCTTTGGGCAAGACAAAGTAGGTGTATGCAACATGTCCATCTTTATCTTTCTTTCCATTAGCGAACCCTACAACTTTAAATTTTTCCCCATTGTCATTTGTTTTTGTCTTTATGATAAAGAGTTTCTTATCAACATTGTGCCGTTCAAAGAATTCATTTACGGTCATATTATCATCGAAATCAAAATCTTCTTTTTTCTTATTCAATGCGAATATACAATACTTCGCAGTATAGTCGTATTCGTTAGTCACGTCATGCTCATCTTCGTATAGAAGTTCGTAATCGTGAAAACATGAAAAGAATTTGTCAATCCGCTTGTTAAAGTTGTTGTTGGGTCCCATGCAGATGACAAAGGTCTCATTGTCTGACGCTTTCTTGACTATTCTAGCAAGTCTACTTAGATTTATATTCGGAATATCTAATACGTTAGCAAAAAAGTGTATAGTCAAATCTGCATTTGACTCGATTTCTGATAGATTTACTTGATCAATACATTTGTTTAAAGTCTTAATATCTGTTTCTTCCCATACATAATTATCATAGGCACAAACATGAGTCGTTGCTCGATCTAATGCTTCTTTTGAAGGCTCAATCAGAACAATCTTTTCTATTTCACACTTAATATCCTTTCTTTTCAGATAATCAAAAAAGCAGATAGTAGCTAATGCTTGGCCGCATCCCCAGTCCACAATCTGTATTCGTCGATTTTCAAAGTCTTCCCAAGAAAAATGATATAGTGCAACCTTCATTTTCTGTTGATGCATTTTACCGTATGCATATAAATAGTATTTCAATTCAGCATCTGTTCTCAGAAGTGCAACTCCTCTATTTAATATTTTCCACAATTCATCTTTCTCATCTTCTGTTAATTCTGAGACGAAATCATTCGCAATGGCTCTTATTTTATTGAATGAGATGCTCTTTATGGACCAAATCATATCATCGTATTCCTCTACAAATGAATTTCTCATATTCTTTTCAATCCTGTTATGGTTTCTGCGAAACGGTCTAATTTATGAGTGGAATAGTTATTAAGAGCCGCCTCTTTACTTGCATTCGCATAGCAATATTCGCAAAGATGCGGGCAGGTGTTGTACTCGCCAATATCCTTACTCTTGATACAGCCGCAGAACTGGCGCTGGCCTTTGTCTCGGTTGTCACCGTGTGTGGCGTAGGTGCCGTTGGGGAGGATAATGGCATCGGGGGGAAGTGGGTCGGCGTTGCCAAAGAGGTCGGCAGCGGGCATGGGATGGATGGTGACTTTCAGGAAGTCCATGAGGGCTTTGTCTTCGTAAGCGATACGGATGATAAGCTCATCATCTACGCAACGATTCTTCACGATGCCAAAATGCTTTAAGTCTATCTTTTCGCCACAGGTGGCCAAGGTATAGCCCCACTTCTTGTTGAGAGCAGCAAGGCGTTCAGCAAATTCCAGCATCTGCGGCTCCGTCCATTCGTGATAAGGGATGTGGCTTTTCTCGAGATTGGCTTTCACTTTCCGATAGCTCAGGATGTCAGCGAAGCTAAAGACCAACTTTTCCGTATAGCCCACTAACTGGTCGCCTATACGCTCTACTTTCTCTAATAAGCAGTCAATCGTAATATCGTCTGTCAGCAACATAGGGTCAAAACGCCAGATGACACGTCCTTTGCCCAACCGAGCTACCAACTTCTTGAACGTGTCAATTCTGAAGGGAAGTGGAGGAACGTTTTTTTCCAGCCCTTCGGCCTCGTAGTCATTCAGCGTGTACTGAATATAGCAGCCGATGTTTCGTCTTTCAAGTTCGTCTAAGTGCTGGAGCAGGGGGAAGGGATTCTTGGACCAAAAGACGATGAAGCGCGTATTCTGGTATGCCACGTATGACGACACACCGTTGAATGGATTCTTCCAGACCGAATAACCTTCATCCAAACGTTTGAAGAACCATTCGGTGTAAAACGCCGGAATATCGGTTGCCCTGCTTGCAGACACAATTACAGGGGCAAAAGCCTCTACCGCCTTACCGTCAGAGGTTGTCAAAGTAACCTTATTGGTTTGTTTTTTCTCTTGTGGCATACCATATTTCCCGTATTAGTTTCCTCCATACACATAGTTTCGATAGAGTTTGTCCTTGTTTTGCTCGGTAGGCGTAATGTCCATAGACTGTAATGGGGACATTGATATCATGTTGTTGGAATAGCGTGTCAGGTAGTCAATCGTATCGGCGGTGTATTCTGCCTGTCTGCGACCCATAGAACGGATGACTCGTGAAATGAAATTGTAGCTTTCCTCTGGGAACAAGCCTTGTAAGGCTTTTAGCTTCTCGCTCGAATAACGCATATCAACCTTGTCACCATCAACAAAGATAAGACCGACGCTAATCTGTTCTGAAATCTCTGGACGGATGACTGCATATATGATGCTATATCTTAGTTTGTTCATACTTCTTAAAGATTATCGTTTAAACATTCTTCAAAATTACTCCAAACGGCTTCAGTCCATCCTGGTTCGAATAACTGGAGTAGTTTATTTGTTACAAGACTTGTTGGAATATTCCAATCTGAAGGTAGATTATTAGCGATGTCATCTATTTGCATTTGACATTGACTGACATAGTTAACGTATGTTCCTTTTAGGTTGGTGATATGTTTCTGAATAGTTTGAGAGGCATTTCCTTCTGTCAAATATTTGAATAATGACGAATTGATGATGGTATCTGTAGTTGTTAACTGCATCATCGAGGATTGGAAGTCTGCATTGTTCAGTATGCAGCCAAAATCTATCGGGACAAACGTCTTAGTGATTACATCGTAAAGCAGGTTTGAATTGTTTTCATTTCTGTCTTCGTTTGCTACCCAGAAATCAAATAATGCTATTTTCAGCAAATGTTTTAGCATCGCTGATGTCTTAGCCAATTTGTCGAATGTCGATGGTAGCACGTAATCAACTGAGGTAAGGTATTTGCTTCCTAACATAGTAGTCATTACCTTAGGAGTTATGTAACTTTTAGACCAATGCTCAGATTTGATATTTACAAATGAAACTGGTGGTGCATTCAGTTCCCATGATGTAGCCAATTTAGAGCCAATAAGTTCACACGCCAATTTCTGAGCAGAAACCGAGTTACGGATATACTTACAAATGTACAAATTCATATCCGAACACATTACCAACACAGGAGTCTCACCTGTTGGGTATTGCTTACTAATAACATCTATACTATTTAATATTGGTATTTTAGCCATAAATTAATAAATTAGTCCAAATTTCTTCATTTCCTCTTTCGCAGGTAATCTTAGAATCGCCCAATTGAAGAAATTGTATGTTTTAGCATTGCCTTTATGGTTTTCATCTATTCCATACTTATCTGCCCAATAGTCGTTCAGCTCTTTTATTCCATCAATGCCTGTGTCATAAATGGATTCACGAATAGGAATGACATCGTGTTTTAGTAAAGACATGGCGAAATCGAAAACCATTACTATTTCCGGCAATTTCTTAGAAGCCTTGATGAATGCAGCAGTATCTCTCTGCTGTTCATCCTTGCTCCTGCTCATAAACTCCAACATCAATTCTCCTGTAGTCTCAAGACCATAGGGAAGTTGCTTCTTGACCTCTTCCTGGATAGAAAGAACCTGTGATATATATGGATTCTTCATTTTAATGCTTTGTTATTGAGTTTGCTTGTTCGGATTTACCAAATTCTGACTACAAAGATAATAAATCAGTTTTAAACAACAATAGGTTCGTGCCACCAAATGCAACATTTTAGGATATTTTCAGGATATGTTTCCCTTTACCGCCATACAGGATATAAATGCAGTATTTCATTTCGAGGCAACAAACGAAACAATCTGTAATATCTCCTGTAACGCAAAATATATTAGAACATGTAAATAGTTTGAGATACTCTGGCAACCATACTTTTCTAATTAATTATGAAGAAAAACATACATCATACATAAAAACCTTCAAATATCCTTTGTTTACAGGTAGTCTAGCGTATGTATGTTTGTTTTAAACGTACATAAACATACATTGCTGCGTAGTTTAGTTTCTCTGGTTTCAAAGTCAGAAACTAATAGTTTTTCCTATAAAAACTAACAGTTTTCCTAATGAAAACCATTAGTTTCGCCCATGAGACGGTATGCGTGGAATAATCAGAAGTGAGTGGTCTATAAACTACATAAACCTACATTCGTGAATGAATGTAGGTTTATGTATGTTTTCAACAAACATACATTGCCGATAGAGCCTTTGTTTAAAGGGCTTTCCTGGCTTTTTATGTATGATGTATGTTTTTTCAATTAATTTTTTTCTATGCGATAGGCATAGCCCTCAGTCTGACGTATTTTCTCATACCCCATCTGGGTGAGCACGCGGCCCAGGCGCTCGTTGATGCCTCGGGTGCGGCGGAAAGTGGGGTAGCGGCGCTCCAGGAGGTCGATGATGTCGGCGAGCGGCATGATCGGGGATTGGGGAGACGCGGCGATACGCTGGGGCGGAAGGAATGTCTGGCGAATCATGGTCTCGAAGTCGGCCACGCGCTGATAGCGGGCGTTCTGCTGCTGGATGCGGGCATTCTCTTCGTCGTTGAACCAGTAGCGGCGGCCCTCGTTGAGCTCGGCCATCAGCTGGGCATAGAGCTGACGGTAGGGAACGTTCGGCGTGGCGTCGATGTCGTCGGCCTGGGTGCAGAGGAAACGGCGCGAGCCAGTGGGGTCGGTGAGCGGGCGGATGTTGTTGGTGGTGGCCAGGAAGGAGGCGTAGCGGCGGCGTTGCACGATGACCTTTCCGTAGGGTGGGCGGAACTTGACGTCGTGCTTGGAGAGGATGTATTTCAGCAGCGGATGCTTGGCCATGGAGAGGGCGTCGAACTCATCGATGTTGATCAGGGCAAAGCGCGAGAGGGCCATGCTGACATCGTTGTCGTTCTTCATCGACAGGCGGTCGTCGTAATAGTCGTTGAGCTCCGGCGGAAGGATGATTTCGGCGAACGATGACTTGCCTCCGCCTTGTCGTCCGATGATGAGCGGCACGATGGCATTGCCGTGGCGGCGGTCCTTGCCCAGCCAGTGGGCTACCATCGAAAGCATCCACACGTGGAAGTCTTCGGCCCAATGGGCATCCTTGGTATGCACGCGCCGTGCGAATTCGCTGACGCGGTCTTTGCCGTCCCACCGGGGCAGGTGGTAGAGATAGTCGGCCACGGGGTCGTATTGCGGGATGAGCGTGGAGTCCACGTAGCGGCGCAGGTCTTTGTCCCATGATTCGAGTCCGGCCTTGAGGGCGCGTATCGACATGGTGTTGAAGGCTTCGGGGGTGAGGTCGCGGAAGGCGAAGGTGTAGCCGTCGCGTTCGCAGAACTGTGCCACGCCGGTCATCACGTTCTTGCGCATCAGATAGTGGCGGCTGATGAACTGCTCGGTCTTGTAGGTGAGCAGCTGGCCCTGCTTCAGGTGTTTCTTCGGTGCCGAGCCGAAAGTGGTCTCGTTGTATTGCGTGCGGAAGATTTCCTCTATGAGCGTGCGGTCGGCGTTGTAGATAGGATTATAGCTGGTCACCTTCACGCCGTAGTCTTCGGGAATGCCCATCTGGCAGAGGCCGTGGGCCAGGCGGGTGAGCACGGCTTCCACGTAGTCGTCGTCATCTTTCATGGCGCGGCATTCCTCCTGAGCTGCCTCCAGACAGGCGTAGTAGCGGCGGCGCCAGCCCGTGCGTTCGTCGTCGAGCTGTTCGGTCAGCATGTAGTCGCTCACGCTCTGCTGGTCGGCGATGGCCTGGGGCGTCAGATTGTTGTCGGCTGTGGTGCGGAACGGCTCGGCGTCGGGGTTGTAGTAGAGGTCGGCATCCACCGTCATCAGGCAACTGGCAGCGAGCGTGGGTTCCTTGGCGTCCACGGTGACGGCCAGCTGAGCGCTGTAGATATAGGAGAGGCGGGCGTAGGCGGCTGCCAGCAGGCGCTCTTCGGCTTCGGTGGTGACGGTGCTGTCTGAGGGTTGTGGTGAGCGCTCGGTATATTTGCACACGATGCCCACGCCGCGACCGTCGGGTGTTAGGAAGGTGAGGCAGGTGTAAGGCAACTGTGCGGCCATGCGGCGCACCTCGGTGGCCAGCAGCTGGTCGCGCAGATGGTTGATTTCGAGCAGCACCAGGCGGTTGACGTTCTTGGCGATACGCTCTCCGCGGCGGTTCTCCCATTCGGCGGCGAAGCACACCTGCGGCAGTCGGCTCGTGAGCAGATCGATGTCGCCGCGTGCATTGCGGCTGTCGTTGGCGCCCGGGTAATAGAGATTGACCACTTCAATCGCCGACAGGTATTTCTGTGAGCGTACTTCCTCTACGAATTGCTCCAGCGGAATGCGCTGGAAGTGTTCGCCTCGTTTGTCTTTTGAAATATAGGTAATATTCATGGTTTCAGTGATTGAAAGATATCGGAATGCAAAAATAACAAGAATATTCTAATTATACAAATCTGCGTTGCGCTTTTTTGTATAATTCCATAAAGCCGCCTGTGTAATAATCTCACGAGTTGTAAAATCGTGTACTTAAGTAGGTGTGAAAGAAGAATTTATTGTTTTTCGATAAAAAAGTTCTGTTTTTCTTTGCAAGTTAAGAAATAATGATTATCTTTGCACCGAAATTATTTATCGACAAACAATAATATTTTATTAATTATGAACAAAAAGCTTAAGATTTACAGCACGCTGTTTGTTGTAGCAGTCATTTTCCTTATCGCCAACGACACTGTTCATTACAGCACTTATACGACCAGTTCGACTGATGCTGAAGAAAAACTGGAGTTAACGGAATGTCCTCCAGAGTTTATGAGCAGTGATACGCTTGCTAACGGGACAGTCAACACCACCAGGCATCCATACGTTTCTTATACGGTAAATGTTGAGCCAATGAATCTTCCAGGCCAAAAGGTGCTTCTTTCCAAATCATCGGGGCAGACCTACAGGGTTAATCTGAATAAGGTGAATCTTGAAGTACCTGCTTCACAAGTACAGTCTTATCTTCCTATGATTCTCATATTATCATCACTGTGGGTAGTCATCGCTGTTCTGATATGGATAGGAATCTTGGTATTCAAGCTTATCCGAAACATTCGTAGAGGTGAGATATTTGTGAGCAAAGTAGCTCAGTACCTTGAAACAACTGGAATACTTCTCACCGTACTTTATCTTTATGGTTTTGCTGTTTCATACATCTCGACACAGTATTTTATTAGTCATATGCATATTGCAGAATATTATATCGTATTCAAGAACGAATGCAACAGCATGTATATCCTCACCGGCCTGGCACTGATGATTGTTTCGCAAATCATCCTGATGGGCAAGGAACTGAAAGAGGAACAAGAACTTACCATCTAATCGTAGGGCAAAATGAGTATTGTAGTCAATGTAGATGTGATGATGGCCAAGCGGAAGATATCATCACAAGAGCTTGCCGAGAAAATCGGCATCACTCAGGCCAATCTCTCCATCCTCAAGACTGGAAAAGCCAAAGCCATCCGTTTCTCCACCCTGGAGGCTATCTGTAAAGCTTTAGATTGTCAGCCGGGTGACATCCTTGAATATAGGGAATAGTTTGCCGTCAGGCTATGTCTTCAGTATAAGAACAAGCGATGTGGCTTAGGAGCTACATCGCTTGTTCTTTAGTGTTTAGCAGTTTCCAAATAACTCTTCAGCGCCTCCACATATTCCTCGAAGGCTTTCAGGCCTGCGGGCGTGATGCGGCAGAGGGTACAGGGCTTCTTGCCCTTGAAAGTCTTTTCCACCTCGATGTAGCCCGCCGCCGAGAGCTTGTCTATCTGCACACTCAGGTTGCCCGCTGTAGCTCCCGTCTGCTCCTTGATGTATGGGAACTCGGCTTCTTCGGTACTGATGAGCAGCGACACGACGGCCAGCCGCAACTCCGAGTGCAATAGGGGATCTAATGGCTTGAACATGGGCTGGTCCTCCTTATTTCTGGTTTTGCATGAAAATCGCTACACCTGGCACAATCAGCCCAATCAAGGCCACGACTGCCATCACATAGAGCTGTGTATGACCTGGGAAATGCAATGCGCCGAAAAATCCGCCGATGCCTGCGATAAGACCGCATACCTGAATGATGCGGTTTCGGATGACGAGTCCTGTGATTGTTGTACCCATGCCGAAGCATAGCGAGATGATGCTGGTGATGCAGCCAAACACATATACCTTTGGCATAATCAGTTCCATTGGCAGCATTCCACTGCCGATAAAACCAAGAAGCATGCCCACGCCACAACAGAATACCCCAAAGGTTGCCCACACATGACCGATGGTCTTCCCTACAAAAGTAGTCGGGATACTTTCTCTTCGTTTGCCAATTATCCAGTCGCCTGCATATCCTATCAGCCACAACACAGCCCACAGCATATTCCATACTGGCCCGCCATGATTTTTCCATAGGTAGGCGATGAACAATGAGAATATGACTACGCAAGATCCCCACCAGATGAGTGGTATGGCCGAATTCTTGTTGATGGTGCGCTGACTGCGCTCTATTGATTCTCTGATGATTTCCAGACTGCGTTCGGCAGTCATGTTATTAAGATCTTCCATTGTTGTTCCATTTTTAATGATGTTCTACTTCTGATTAATACTCTCTGGCTTCGTCCGCGCTCCTGCAGAAAGCACGTCAAAAGCCAATTGTGTCCGGTTCACGCTGCAAAGATAAAGAAGTTTATAATATAAACCAAATTATATCGTAAATATTTTAGTCTCGTTGCTGATTTTTAACATTTTCCTTCTTCCGCAGGATTCCGACGATGATGAGCAGATAGCCGCCGAGACAGAGTAGGGGGGCTATGCCGATGCGGCAGGTGGAGAAGATGTCGGGGCAGAAAGCTTGCTGCGTTGTGGCTGAACCGGCCATCAGGAGGTAGCCTGCTGCAATGAGGGCGCAGGCTGCCATGAGGATGTGGCGGTGGGTGATGCGTAGATTACGCTTGGGGGTATTGCTGGAGGTGGTGTTCATATTGCTTGCTGTATTGAAGGTAAATTTTGGTTCGGTTATACTGCACGGCCATGGAGAGGGCCTGTTGCATGGTTTGAATCCAGGAGTATTGGGAGTAGAGCGAGCCTGAGCGGCGAGACGGGGCGATGGTCTCGATCCATGAGAGCCATTCATCGGAACGGCGAAGCAGATGGCTTACAATCTTATCGCCTTCCTGAGCCCGCTGAGTCTGGTAGAAGCAACGGGCCATCGACAGGGCTGCATCGGTGTAGGGCACATTCTCCACAGGCATCTCATGCTGCCACTTCCGGCAGACTTCGAGGGCTCGCTTGGTGTCACCCTGCTGCATGAGCGAATCGATGAGGATGCCCATCACCACTTGGTGGGTGTTGGCCATGTGCTTCACGTCTTCATCTACGTAGATGCCTCGGGTGTTGAGACCGCCAAAGCGGAAACGGTGCATCACGTTGTGGTAGAGACGCTCGGTGTCAACTTGCTTGTGGGTGGCCGTTGGTGAGATTCGATAGGCCAGTCCTTCGAGCACCATGTGGTCGCGGAGGAACGACAACTGATCGGGCCCCATGCTGATGGAGGCATAGATGGGACGGTCCCAGCGGGCGTGCGACAGCATCTCCAAGACCATCATCTCGTTCTTATAGATGGCCTGCTTGCCGCTGAGGGAAATATGCATCGTGCCCTTGTCGCCTGTGATGGTGATGCTGTCTGTGGGTATGCATTGCATGCTGGAATCCTCGCTGAGCACCCAGTTGCGGATGATGTTCTTCAGCTCAAAGGGTTGGTCGCCCAGCAACTGCTTTGCTTCTTCTGGCTGTTGCGCCATGTATTCCAAGATTTCGCTTTTCAGTTCTGGGTGAACGGGAATGGCTTCTCTTCGTCCTTCCTGATAGTCATCGTGGTGCCAGCTGATGGGTAGGGCAGGCGAGTGGTAGGCCGGCCGCTTCATCTGGTCGATATACCAGTCGGTCTGCAGGTATTCCATGTTGCAGCAGCGCGTGTCGGTGCGGAGGCCTTCCACCTCGTGGTTATACCACAGCGGGAATGTGTCGTTGTCGCCGTTGGTCAGGATGATGGGATTGCCTTCAGGCTGCATGCTCTCCAGGTAGTTGGCACCGAAGTCACGACAGGTGTAGCGGTCGGAACGGTCGTGGTCGTCCCATGTCTGAGTGGCCATCTGGAGAGGGACGAGCAGGCACAAGAGACCCACCCCCAAGGAGACCCACCCCCCAGCCCCTCCCTGTATGGAGGGGAGTAGATAGTTTGTCTGCTGCATTCCCGTCTTGAGAGTATTCACTCCCCTCCCTTGTAGGGAGGGGCAGGGGGTGGGTCTCAGGGTCTTATATACTCCCGCTACTCCTAATCCTATCCAGATGGCAAAGGCATAGAAGGAGCCGGCGTAGGCATAGTCGCGCTCACGAGGCTGGAGTGGCGTCTGATTGAGATAGACCACGATGGCAAGGCCTGTCATCACAAACAGCAGGGAGACGATAAGGAGCTGCTGACGGCCTTCGTGCTTGCGTCGCCATTGCCAGAAGATGCCTGCCAGCCCTAACAGCAGGGGCATGGCATAGAATACGTTGCGGCCCTTGTTGTGGACAAGGTCTGACGGCAATTTCGACGTGTCGCAGCTGAGCAGTAGGTCGTCAATCCATCGGAAGCCCGTTATCCAGTTGCCGTGTTCCACCTCGCCGTGTCCCTGAATGTTGTTCTGACGGCCTACGAAATTCCACAGGAAGTAGCGCCAGTACATGAAGTTAACCTGATAAGTGAAGAAGAACCGCAGATTCTCGGCCGTCGTGGGCAGGTTGTCTTTCTTCTCTACGCCCCCCATCCAGTCTTCGTATGCCTTGGCGTGGCGCTGGGAGTGCATGCGGGGGAAGAGCATGTTTTCTTTGTGCAGGTACTTGATGTCGTGACGAACCACGTCGTAGTGGCGTTTCGTAGAATCGGCCGATGGCCGGTAGATGGCCTTTCCTTCTTCCTGTCTGGGCACCAGATAGTCGCCCTGGATTTCACGGTCAAGTTCGCTGCTGTAGGCCGGTCCATAAAGAAGCGGCGTGTAGCCATATTGCTCACGGTTCAGATAGCTGCCGAGGGAGAAGATGTTGTCTGGCGCATTCTCGCACATCGGCGTATGAGCATTGGCACGGATGAAGATGACGCCATAGCTGCTGTAGCCCGCCAGTATCATCAGCAGACAAGCCAGAGAGAGTTTGACGAATCTCCGTTTTGTCTTATAATAAAGGAAAATGAGTCCGCCTGTCAGCACGACGATGTAGCATAGGAGTCCCGTGTTGTAGGGACATCCCATGAGGTTGGTAAACAACAGTTCAAACCATCCGCCTAACTTTACTACGCCCGGGATGAGGCCATACAGAATGATGCCCACCAAGAGGCATCCTGCCGCAAATGCCTTCAGCGTGCCCCACCGGGTGATCTGCTTAGCCGTACGAAAATAAACCACGAGCGCCATGGCAGGCAAGCAGAGCAGACAGAGCAGATGCACACCGATGGACAGACCCGTGATATAGGCTATCAGGATGAGCCAGCGGTCGCTGCCGGACTCGTTGCACTCTCTTTCCCATTTGAGAATCAGCCAAAACATCAGGGCGGTCAGGAAACTGGAGAAGGCATAGACCTCTGCCTCTACGGCCGAATACCAGAACGTGTCGCTGAAGGTATAGGCTAATGCTCCCACCACGCCGCAAGCCTCGATGATGATAACCTGTGGAAGTGAATAGTGAAGAGTGAATTCACCCTTCACTATTAGCTTTTCACTTAAATGCGTGATGGTAAGAAAGAGAAAGAAGATGCACCCCGCACTCAACAGGGCCGACAGCAGATTAACCATCAGCGCCACTTGCGACGGACTGCTGGCAAACTGAGAGAAGAGGTTGGCGGCGAGCATGAAGAAGGGGGCACCGGGCGGATGACCAATCTCCAGTTTATAGCCACAGGCAATGAATTCAGGACAATCCCACAGGCTGGCGGTGGGCTCTACGGTCATACAATACACCGTAGCGGCAATGGCAAACATCAGCCATGCCAGCAAGGTGTTGAGTCGATGGAAAGTTGTTTGTTGCATATCACTTTGCGATTATTGTGTCGCAAAGATAGCAACAAAGGTTTGAAGGGGCTTAAAAAAGTGTCTGACATTTGTCTGACATTATTGCCAGAGTCGATGTCAGTTTTCTATCTTCTTGATTGTCAGGCGGTATGCCTTACTGCGGTCGGACTCTATCTTGAGGTCAGAATATCGTTCTATAACAGGCTTTAACCTGCGTATGAGCGTATAGAGCGTGTCGCTGGCATTGGGCTTCTTAGGCCAGAGGGCATCGCATATCTCTGCCTTCGACAAGGAATGGGAGGGCGAGAGGAAGAACATCGTGAGCAGTTGGTGCTGCATGGGAGTGAGTTGTACCTCGTTACCATCAATTGCATAGAAGCGCCCTTCTGCTTCTGAATAGGTCAAGCCACCAAAGCCACTAAATTGGCTTTCCCCTTCGGGCCGCCGATCTTGCGATTCTTCACTCTTCACTCTTAACTTTTCACTTAAAAAAAGGAACATCGCCCAGCATCCTGTCAGCATCCATAGCAAGGCGGCAGGCCGCTGGTCGGAGAGGCTGAAGATGGTAGCCTCAGAGCAATGGGCGTATGCCTTGAACTGCTTGCTGCGGGTATCAACGGCCAATGTGGCCTTGCCGCGAAGCGCCGTTATTTGCAGGTGGCTGTTGAAAGTGCGTATGGTATCCTGGCTGATGACGTCGCTCTGTTGCTCCTGCATTGTGATGGCCAAGGCTCTGTCCATGTCCTTGATTACCTTCTGACTTGTGGAGCGATAGCTGCCGAGGCTCGTCAGGCTTGATGCGATAATGAGTGCGAAAAGCACTAATACTGCGTGTTGTTGTTTCATTTATTGCAATGCTGTTTTAAGGATGTTCTTCAGAAGATAGGTGGCATTCTGATTGCGCGCCACACCTTCAGATAGTTTATAAGTATAGGTAATTTCGTCTGAGAGTCGGATCTCGAAACAGTAGTTGTGGAAACGCTCTGGATACTCTTGCTGCATCTTCGATAGTTCGAGGTCGTGGGTGGCTATGATGCCTGTAATGGGGAGTGATGTGACGGATTGCAGGAACAGGCGCGAGCCGTTGAGCTTGTCGAGCGAATTGGTGCCTTTCAGTATCTCGTCGAGGATGATAAGCGTGTGTCGGTTCCGTCGGCATGTTTCGATGAGCTGCTGCAACCGGAGTAGTTCGGCGTTGAAGTAGCTGATGCCGTGGGCGAGATCGTCTGTGGTGCGCATGCTGCTGAATAGCGAGAAGAGCGAGATGCGCAGGCTGTCGGCAAAGACGGGCATACCACAACAGGCCAGCACGTAGTTGATGCCAACGGAGCGGAGGAAGGTGCTCTTGCCCGCCATGTTTGCGCCGGTGATGATATAGTAGTGACGGTCGGTGATGGTGAAGTCGTTGCGCACGGCTTTCGCGCCAAGGAACGGATGGTAGAGTCCGCGGGCCTCATAGACCACCTCGTCGGTATCTGTCAGCTTTGCATCCGTAGCTGCAGGTTCATTATATCGGAACGTAGCCATCGATACCAGTGCATCGAAATGACTCACGGCGGCTATCCATTCATCGATATGTGCCATATAGCGGTCTTGCCAGAGAAGGAAGCGGCGCACGATAAAATAGTCAGCCAGATAAAGGGCATTCGATATGGGTACCCATACCTCGTTACGCTGGTCAAGGGCATTGATGATGGCTTTCAGCAGACGGAATGATTTCAGCGCATCCTGCTGATCGGCAGACAGCTGTCTGATGATGTTGAGTCCCTCCTGACTCTTCAGATCGGACGTCACAATCTGCATAATCAAGTTGACGTAGGTGCCTAATCGCGGCAGGATGATGTTGATGCTCTGGTTGACGCGTTTCAGCGTACGACCGAAAAGAAAATAGACCGTCAGAATTTGAAACAGCACCCAAAGCAAAGGAAAGGAAGCGGACAGCGGGCCAAAAATGGCTCCGGCAAGCAGTCCATAGAAGACGATGATGCTACCGACGGCTGTGATATAGGTGAACGGGTGGGCTGCAAGGCGAGAGACTTTTAACTGCTGTACCTCATGCAGGGCTTCCAAAATATCGGCAGTGTTAATCTGTACTCCACGACCTTGTGCAAGGAATGCTGCTCGCAACGGTTCCTTTTCTGACAGTTCACGGATAACCTCGCGTCGCGCTTCTATTTCGTCAATCGTTCGCACCCTTGTCTCTGCCAACTCCTTTGCTAGGAAGTCGCTGCCGCCAGTAGTAACCGTGCGGTTGATGCGGTGGAAGAGCGACTGCGCCCCGAAGATGTCGAGATCAAGCGAAAACTCATGGCGGGGATTGACATATTGCTCACCGCTGGGGAAGCTGGAGAAGTCTCCTTTGAGATAGTTCAGTTCTTTCTGATACACACCACGGAGACTTTCTTTCTCTTCCGACATCCGTCTGTTCCTGCTGTCTCTCCAGCGTATCGCTACGTAGGCGGCTATGAACAATACCGCCACTAACAGCGCAATAACGTTGCTCCACATCGTATAAGCCACCACACAGCCAATAGCAAAGGCAATGGCCGACAATTCCAACACTACCACCAGTCGGTTGTGCTTGTTTAATTGTCGGATTTCCTCCGTAAGCGTCGTGATACGCTCTATGTATTGTTCTTTTGGATTTAAAACCACGGGAGCCTGAATCGTTTGTATATTGTCGAAAGTTTAAAATTACGTGTGCAAATATACAACCTTTTTGAGAGAATTGTTCGCTTCGCTTCCACCTTTTATATTTAATTATGTGAAAGAGTCTGTCAAATGGAAATAAGAAAAAAGGAGCATCCGAATGATGGATGCTCCTCTTGATATAGAATGGATGAATGCTTATGCTTCTTCCTCAGCACTCCAGTCCATCTTGGTCTGACGGACGTAAGACTGATAGCGGAGCTTAGCCATGCGCTGTGCCTCGGCGAAGAGTTCCTCAGCCTCGTTGGGATATGCCTTCTTGACAGAGAGGTAACGAACCTCACCCAGGAGGAAGTCGTGGAACTTATCCCACTGCGGAGCCTTGGAGTCGAGCGAGAACGGATTCTTGCCTTCCTCGGCGAGAGCGGGATTGTAACGCCACAGATGCCAATAGCCACACTCAACGGCCTTGGCCTCCTCGGCCTGGCTCTTACCCATACCGCCCTTGGCCTTCAGACCGTGGTTGATACATGGAGCGTAAGCGATGATGATGGATGGGCCGTGCCATGCCTCAGCCTCGCGGATAGCCTTGAGACACTGGTTGTGGTCAGCACCCATGGCAATCTGAGCAACATATACGTAGCCGTAGGTAGTAGCAATCATACCGAGATCCTTCTTGCGGATGCGCTTACCCTGGGCAGCGAACTGAGCGATAGCGCCGAGAGGAGTAGCCTTAGAGGCCTGACCACCGGTGTTAGAGTAAACCTCAGTATCGAGCACGAGGATGTTGACGTCCTCACCGCTGGCAATCACGTGGTCGAGACCGCCGTAACCGATGTCGTAAGATGCACCGTCACCACCGATGATCCACTGAGAGCGCTTCACGAGGTAGTGGTCGAGGGTCTGCAGTTCCTTGCAGAACTCGCAGCCATTCTCAGCACTAGCAGCAATCATAGGCTTCAGGGCAGCGGCAATGCGCTTGGTCTCATCGGCATCTTCACGCTTCTCAATCCACTCGGCAGCGAGAGCCTTGAACTCTTCGGGAGCATTCTCAGAAGCCTCGCAGAGCAGCTTGGCCACGCGCTCCTTCATCTTCTTGTTACCGAGAGCCATACCGAGACCGAACTCGCAGAAGTCCTCGAACAGAGAGTTGTTGAATACAGGACCCTGACCCTTCTCGTTCTTGGTGTAAGGAGTAGAAGGAATAGAAGCAGAGTAGATAGAAGAACAACCTGTAGCGTTGGCAATCATCTGACGGTCACCGAAGAGCTGAGAGAGCAGCTTCACGTAAGGTGTCTCACCGCAACCAGAGCATGCGCCGGAGAACTCGAACAGAGGCTGAGCGAACTGTGAGTTCTTCACGTTGCTCTTGATATCTATGAGGTCCTGCTTGCTCTTTACTTCCTTCACCAGGTATTCCCAGTTCTGGGCTTCCTGCTTCATATCCTCTGCATCGGGATTGAAGGGAACCATAGTGAGGGCCTTGCCGAGTTTCGGGTTGCCTGGGCAGATGTCGGCACAGTTGCCGCAACCGAGACAGTCGAGCACGGAGGTCTCGATGCGGAAGTGCATACCGGCCATAGCCTTCGGAGCCTTCATCTCGATGGTGTCTTCGGCAGCTGCGAAGCCCTTGATCTCATTCTCATCGAGAACGAACGGACGGATGGCAGCGTGAGGACATACATAGGCACACTGGTTACACTGGATACAGTTCTCCTTGTTCCAAACGGGAACGAAGGCCTCAACGCCACGCTTCTCGTAGGCAGCGGTACCTACCATCCAAGAACCGTCGGTAGTGCCGTGCTTGGCGAAGTCGGAAACCTTCAGGAGGTCGCCGGCCTGGGCGTTGATAGGACGAACGAGCTCCTTCACGAATGCGGGAGCGTCATCCTGCTTCTCAGCATCGTCGGGGAGGTTAGCCCATTCGGGCTTCACGGTGAGCTGCTGGTATTCGCCACCGCGGTCGATAGCGGCGTAGTTCTTGTCAACCACGTCCTGACCCTTGGCACCGTAAGACTTCAGGGCAGCAGCCTTCATCTTCTCAACGGCGAGCTCCACGGGGATAACGCCTGTGATACGGAAGAATGCACTCTGCAGGATGGTGTTGGTGCGGTTGCCGAGACCAATCTCCTGAGCAATCTTGGTAGCATTGATGGTATAGACGGTGATGTTGTTCTGAGCGAAATAGCGCTTCACCTTGTTAGGCATGAACTTCTCCAGCTCGTCAGCGTCGAAGATGGTGTTCAGCAGGAACTGACCGTTCTTCTGCAGACCACGGGTCACGTCGTACATGTGGAGATAAGCCTGTACGTGGCAAGCCACGAAGTTAGGTGTGGTCACCAGGTAGGTAGAGCGGATAGGTGTGTCACCGAAACGCAGGTGAGAGCAGGTGAAACCTCCCGACTTCTTAGAGTCGTAAGAGAAGTAAGCCTGGCAGTACTTGTCGGTGTTGTCACCAATAATCTTCACGGAGTTCTTGTTGGCACCTACGGTACCGTCGGCACCGAGACCGAAGAACTTGGCCTGGAACATACCCTTGCCGCCGAGAGCAATCTCGGGAACCTCGGGCAGAGAAGTGAACGTCACGTCATCAACGATACCGATGGTGAAGTGGTTCTTGGGCTCGGGCAGGGCGAGGTTGTTGAATACAGAGATGATCTGTGCGGGAGTGGTATCGTGAGAACCCAGACCGTAGCGGCCACCCACGATGAGAGGACGATCCTCAACATCGTAGTAGGCATCCTTCACGTCGAGGTAGAGAGGCTCACCGTTGGCTCCGGGCTCCTTGGTGCGGTCGAGCACAGCAATGCGCTTCACGCTCTTGGGAACGCTGGCGAGCAGGTGCTTCACGCTGAACGGACGATAGAGGTGAACAGAGATCATACCAACCTTCTGGCCCTGAGCGTTCAGGTAGTCGATAGCCTCGCGGGCTGCATCGGTGGCAGAACCCATCAGGATGATCATGCGGTCAGCATCCTCAGCTCCGTAGTAAGAGAAGAGGTGATACTCGCGGCCGGTGATCTTGGAGATCTCGCCGAGGTACTTCTCAACCACTTCGGGCACCTTGTCGTAGTAAGGATTACAAGCCTCGCGGTGTGTGAAGAAGGTCTCGGGGTTCTCGGCTGTACCACGTGTGACGGGACGCTCAGGAGTGAGTGCACGGTCACGGAAACGCTTGATGTCGTCCCAGTCAACCAATGGAAGGATATCCTCATTATCGAGACGCTCAATCTTGTGATACTCGTGAGAGGTACGGAAACCGTCGAAGAAGTTCACGAAGGGAACCTCAGTCTTCAGAGAGGCGAGGTGAGCCACGGCGGTCATATCCATAACTTCCTGTACAGAACCTTCGCAAAGCATGGCGAAACCGGTCTGGCGGCAAGCCATCACGTCCTGATGGTCACCGAAGATACAGAGAGAGTGGCTGGCCAGCGTACGAGCGGAAACATCGAACACGCAGGGGAGCAACTCACCGGCAATCTTGTACATGTTAGGAATCATCAGGAGCAGACCCTGAGAAGCCGTGAAGGTGGTGGTCAGGGCACCAGCCTGAAGCGAACCGTGAACGGCACCGGCAGCACCGCCCTCTGACTGCATTTCCTGAACGCTAACGGTCTGTCCGAAGAGGTTCTTGCGACCCTTGGCAGCCCACTCATCCACGTGCTCGGCCATTGGAGATGACGGAGTGATGGGATAGATGGCAGCAACTTCGCTGAACATATAGGAGATATGAGCAGCAGCTTCGTTACCATCACAGGTGATAAACTTTTTTTCTTTTGCCATTTTGTTAATAATGTTAATGTATATAATGTTAAAACTATATTTAATATAAGAATCCCAGCAACCATAGCGGTATCTGGTTGTCCTTGCCTATTTCAGAGTTGTAGCGGGCGTAGATGGTGTCGGCATTCAGGCGGATCTTGCTCTTGGCATCTGCGTCGCATATGCGGAACCGCTTATCATCGTCCACGATATAGTAGCTCTCCTTGTTGCCCTGGTTCACGCGGTGGTCTTTCCAAAGGGAATTCACGAAGAATGTCTCCATTACCTCCTGCTTCTTGATTTCAATGGGATAGATGGCGTACATCAGGTTGGAGTTGTGGAGCATCACCTTGGACGGTTTCTTGGGGAAATCCTGACCGCAGGGATAGATCATGTTGAGCAGGCGGGCATCGGTGAGGTATTTGATGTAGTTCATCACCGTGGCACGACTGGTCTGAATGTCTTGTGCCAATTGGGATACGTTGGGAGCCTTGGGGCCCTCTACGGCCAACTGATAGAAGAGCTTCTTGATCTTGGTGAGATACTTCAGCTCGATCTGCTTGATGAGCAGGATGTCAACCTCGGTCATCATGTTCATGGTCTTGAGCAGGTTCTCCGAATAGTTACGGTGCTCCAGGAAGAAGGGATAGAACCCATGATGGAGATAATCCTGGAAATACTTGGATGGAGAAACGTAAGGGAGAATCTGTCGCACGATGTGCTCGTGGTTGCGCAGGATTTCCTCGAGCGTATAGGGCTTGAAGTGGTTGCCTGTCTGCAGGTTGAGGAATTCGCGGAAAGAGAATCCCCTGAGGTTGTAGCTCTTGACGATATCGTTGAGCTCGGGGTTTTCTTCCTTCAGGCGCATTACGCTCGAACCCGTGAAAACAATCTTGAGGTCGGGATAGTTATCGTAGCATTTGCGGAGCTGGCTGCTCCAGTCAGTCTCCTTGAAAATCTGGTCAACAAGCAGCACCTTACCGCCTCGCTTATAGAATTCACCGGCGAAATCGGCAATGCCACGGCCCTGAAAATAGAAGTTGTTCATATTGACATACAGGCACTTACGGTCGTATATGTCAAAATTCTCCTTGGCGTACTGAAGGAGGAATGTAGTTTTTCCCACACCACGAGTGCCCTTGATGCCGATCATACGGTCGTTCCAATCGATTTCATCCATGAGGAGTCGACGTACAGGAGCGTTCGTATGTTCCACCAGATAGGCGTGTGTGCGAAAAAAGGCTTCCATCATTTTTTTGTTTGTTTTATAAAACGCTGCAAAGATACTAATATTTTCTTAATTTGCAAAGTGTAGTTGGCAAAAACTCAATATTTTTTGTTATTTTTGCAGACGATTATAGATATATGAAAGTTTTATGCTAAATTTGCAGTATGAAATTGCATGTTTTTAATCCCGAGCATGATATTGCGTTGGCTTTTAACCGGCGCCACCAGACGATGCCACATGCTGCCCAGGAACTCCGGATGAATCTTGGATGGATTCCGGCCCTGTGGGCAGACGATGGGGATGTTGTGCTGGTTGACGACGTGGCATACGCGGTGAAGGCAGCCAAGCGTTCAGGATTGAAAACGGCCGATGTCCTTTTCCTTGGAAAAGAAGAGGTCAAGGGATTGTTGTTCGATGAAGTGCTGCCATGGGGATGGGACCTGACCATCAAGACCGAATTGGAGGAGGCTGGCATTAGCAGCCGGCTCATGCCTGACGAGGGCGCTCTGATAGATATCCGCCACTTGTCGAACCGCCGCAAGACCAGCAACGCCCTGCAGATGTTGCGGATGGGCCGGGAGGATCAGACGTGCGGCAAGAGTGCCTATATCACGACGCTCGAATCTGGGCGCAGAGTGTTGGCCGAATGGCAAAACGTGGTGATCAAGGCGCCCTGGAGCAGCAGCGGTCGCGGCATCAGATACGTGAACGGCCCCATGAACGAAGCTACGAAGAACTGGGTCCATCGAGTGATGGAAAAACAAGGTGGCGTGATGGTGGAGCCGTATTATAATAAGGTAAAAGATTTCGGCATGGAGTTTTATGCCGAGAAAGACGGCAGCATCCGCTTTGAGGGACTGTCGCTTTTCATCACGCAAAACGGCGCCTACACGGGCAGTCTGCTGGCTTCCTACGAGGAGAAGCTTGAGATGCTTTCGCACTATGTGCCCGTATCACTTTTGGAATATGTCATCGAGCGCGTCGTCAAGTTTGCTCCCCGTCAGTTTGAAAGCCACTATGTGGGGCCTTTCGGCGTGGACATGATGATTGTGGCTGGCGAGGACAACAAGGGATTCCTGCTGCATCCTTGCGTAGAAATCAACATGCGGCGAACGATGGGGCATGTGGCATTGGCACTCACGCCACCGCCACTGGCTCCCAAGCGGCAGATGAAAATCGTTCACGACGTGAACTACAGGTTGAAAGTCAGCGACTTAGAAAATAATTTTATACAAACTATTTAATACATTATGAAGCATTACTTAACTACTATTCTACTATTGCTCCCGCTAATGATGCAGGCGCAATACAAATCGCAAGTGTGGTGCCCGGATAATGGCGATGGCACCTTTACGAATCCCGTCATCAATGCCGACTATAGTGACCCTGACGTCTGTGTCGGTGCTTCGGGTGAAGACTTCTATCTGACGGCTTCCTCGTTCAACTGCATTCCCGGCCTGCCTATTCTTCATTCGAAGGACTTGGTGAACTGGAAGATTGTGAACCATGCTGTCAAGGCATTGCCGCCGCTGGAGCGCTACAATGTTCCGCAGCATGGTAATGGCGTATGGGCACCCAGCATTCGCTATAATCAGTACAATCAGACCTATTATATATATTGGGGAGACCCTGATTTGGGCGTGTTTGTGACTACCGCTAAAGACCCTGAAGGCGAGTGGACGGAGCCTCAATGCGTTATCGAGGGCAAGGGCATGATTGACACCACACCACTTTGGGACGACGACGGCAAGTGCTATCTGGTGAACGGATGGGCAAACTCGCGTTGTCAGTTCAATTCGGTTTTGACGGTACGCGAAATGAGTGCCGACGGAATGAAGCAGATTGGCAACCCCGTGATAGTGTTCGATGGCAACGGCACGGAAGACCGCACGGCAGAAGGCCCCAAGTTCTACAAGCGCGACGGCTGGTATTGGATTATGTGTCCCGCCGGTGGTGTTCCCATTGGACATCAGCTGGCCATGCGCTCAAAGAGTCCCTTCGGTCCATACGAAAGCAAACGTGTACTTGCTATGGGCAACACCAACGTCAACGGCCCTCATCAGGGCGGATGGGTGCACCTGAAGAGCGGGGAAGACTGGTTCCTCCATTTCCAGGACAAGGAGGCTTACGGTCGTGTGGTTTGGCTGGAGCCCGTGGAATGGAAGGACAACTGGCCGGTAATGGGCGAGAAGGCCAAGAACTATTGCGGTCAGCCCGTTTTGAAATACAAGAAGCCCAATGTGGGCAAGACATACCCCATAGAGAATCCCGCGGAGAGCGATGAGTTCAACTCCATTCAGCTGGGCAAGCAATGGCAGTGGCACGCCAACTACCAGCAAACCTTCGGAATGCCCACGCCTTACGGCTATATGCGCGTGTTCTGCCATAAGCAGAGCGAAGGCTACAAGAACATGTGGGAAGCTGGAAACCTGCTGCTCCAGAAGACACCTGCCGACAATTTCACGGCCACCACGAAGATTCGCCTCTCGGCCAAGGATGAAGGGCAGTATGGCGGCCTGACGGTCTTTGGAATGGATTATCAGGCATTGGTATTGAAGAGAGTGGGGGATGAGTTCCAGCTTCAGCAGATCACCTGCAAGAATGCCGACAAGGGGAAACCCGAGGAAGTGAAGGTGCTGGCTACGCTGAAGGCCACGGCGAAGGATAAGGTAGACTATCAGCCAGCCATTCATTGCGATGCCTATCTGAGGCTGAAAGTCAGTTACCTGGGCGGAAAGAATGCCGACGGCACCAACAAGCACGAGGCATCGGTAGAGTTCGCCTGGTCAAAGGACGGCAAGAAATATCAGACCGTAGGTGATAAGTTCACGATGCGCCAAGGCAAATGGATTGGTGCCAAGATAGGCATCATGGCCGCCGAACCAGCCGGGAAGAAAGTCCGTGGATGGGTGGACGTGGACTGGTTCCGCGTGACGAAATAACGGTTTAGTATTCCACGAAGAAGGATAAGATGCACAGTATGACGACGACAACGGCCGCAATAAAAAGCGTGGTAAACGCAATGCGTGATATCAACTTGCGCCTCTTAGCCAACGATATCGTGTGATTCTTGAATTTAGTGGCATCATCCACATGGTGATGATGGTGATGATGACTGCTTGACTTATGATCTGAACTCATATATATATCGCGGGTTAGTAAAAACTTCGGCTGCAAAGTTATATATTCTATTTGGAATCTACAAACTTTACAGCCGAAATTTTATTGTTTCTACATAAATGCAACGGTAAGACCGGCCATGACGATGCTTACCATCGACATCAGCTTGATGAGGATGTTGAGCGACGGTCCAGAGGTGTCCTTGAACGGATCGCCCACGGTGTCGCCCACGATGGTGGCCTTATGGGCAAACGAACCCTTGCCACCGAAATTGCCTTCCTCTACGTTCTTCTTGGCGTTGTCCCAGGCACCACCGGCATTGGCCATGAAGACGGCCAGCGTGAAGCCTGCGGCCAAACCACCCACGAGCAGACCGAGCACGCCAGCCACGCCCAGGATGCATCCTACGAGGATTGGAATGATGATGGCCATGAGCGACGGGAAGATCATTTCGCGCTGAGCCGAACGGGTGGAAATCTCCACGCAGCGGCCATAGTCGGGAGTGGCCTTTCCTTCAAGGATGCCCTTGATTTCACGGAATTGGCGGCGCACCTCTTCCACCATGTCACCGGCGGCACGGCCTACGGCACCCATTGTGATTCCCGAGAACAGGAATGCGGCCATGGCTCCGATGAAAGCGCCCACGAGCACCTTCGGGTTCATCAGGTTCACCTGGAAGAAATTCATGAAGTCGGGGATGGTAGCCTGAGAGGCATCGATGGTCTCTCCGGCAAGGTTGGTCAGGGTTTCTCCGGCACGTGTCATGGCAATCTTGATTTCCTCGATATAGGAAGCCAGCAGCGCCAATGCCGTGAGTGCGGCAGAACCGATGGCGAAGCCCTTACCGGTGGCGGCTGTCGTGTTGCCGAGTGCATCGAGCGCATCTGTGCGATGGCGGATTTCCTCACCCAGTTCGCTCATTTCGGCATTACCGCCGGCATTGTCGGCAATCGGTCCGTAAGCGTCGGTAGCGAGCGTGATGCCCAGCGTGGAGAGCATACCCACGGCGGCGATACCAATGCCGTAAAGACCGTGAGAAAGGCTGTCGGAGGTCATCGAGAGGTCAAATCCATTGGCGCAGAGATAGCTCAGCATGATGGCCACGCTGATGGTGAGCACCGGGATGCAGGTTGATATCATGCCCGTTCCTATACCTTTGATGATAACGGTGGCAGAGCCCGTGAGTCCGGCCTTGCTGATTTCCTTTGTCGGATTATAGCTGTGAGAGGTGTAGTATTCGGTGGCTTGTCCGATAATCACGCCTGCTGCCAGACCCGTGATGACCGAGAACGAAAGGCCGAGCCAGTTTTCGATGCCCAGGAGATAGAGGATGACGAACGAGGCGATGGCAATGAGGATGGCGCTCACGTTCGTGCCCAAGCCTAATGAATGCAGCAGGTCCTTCATCGTGGCACCTTCCTTCGTGCGGACGAGGAATATGCCGAAGAGCGAGAGGAATACACCCACGGCAGCAATAATCATCGGGGCGATGACGGCCCTGAGCTGCATGTCGCCGTTCATGGCAAAAGCCGTGGCACCGAGGGCAGCCGTGGAAAGTATCGAACCGCAATAGCTCTCGTAGAGGTCGGCACCCATTCCAGCCACGTCGCCCACGTTGTCGCCCACGTTGTCGGCAATCGTGGCGGGGTTGCGCGGATCGTCTTCGGGGATGTCAGCCTCCACCTTGCCTACGATGTCGGCACCCACGTCGGCAGCCTTGGTGTAGATACCGCCGCCCACACGGGCAAACAGCGCCTGCGTGGAAGCACCCATTCCGAAGGTGAGCATCGTGGTGGTTATCGTGATGAGAGCCATGGAATCACCATGATAGAAATGATTTAGGATGAGGAACCAGATGGCGATGTCGAGCAGACCGAGGCCTACCACCACCAAGCCCATCACGGCACCCGAGCGGAAGGCCACCTTGAGACCCTTGTCGAGCGAGTCGCGGGCTGCATTGGCCGTGCGGGCCGAAGCATAGGTAGCGGTCTTCATACCGAAGAAACCAGCCAGGCCAGAGAAGAAACCACCGGTGAGGAAGGCAAACGGCACCCATTCGTTCTGTGCATGGAGCACGTAGGCCATGAAGGCAAAGATGATGGCCAGCACGATGAACACGATGAGTACCACCTTGTACTGCTGTTTCAGGTAGGCCATGGCGCCTTTGCGCACATACTCAGCAATTTCAATCATTCTCGGTGTTCCCTCGCTCTCCTTCATCATCTGCGAGAAGAAGAACCATGCCATTCCCAATGCGCACACCGAAGCGATGGGAACAATCCAAAAGACAGTAGGAATCATAGTGATAAAAATTTAAGTTTTATAATGAATAAATCGATAATGGCTTATCCTCAGAAGCGGAAATCGAACTGCACGTCAACGAAGTTGTAGTTGTGTTTGTCGGGATTGGCGATGGAGCGATCGTTCACGCGTGCATACTCGGCGTTGATCTGCATGCGCTTGTTGAAGTAGTAGTTCAGACCTATTTCATACATAGTCTTTGAGTTGCCCCAGGTCTTGTCCTTGCGATAGAGGTTGTAGCGGGCCTTGGCATGGAGCTTTGACTTGATGATGGGAGCGATGCCGAACACGTAGAAACCGTCGGCCTTGTCGCCCTTCGAGAAGTCAATCTCACGCACGTTGTTGCCCGAACTGGCTGCACCCCATCCCTGGCTGTGGATATACTCCGTGCGGAATGTCCATTCATCCTTGTCGTATTCGGCTGAGATGGCATAGCGGTTCTTCTTCATGCTGACCTTCTGCCCTGTGGTCGGGTCAAGCATGCCGCCGCGGCTACCCGTCCATCCGAAGGCTCCGATGCGCACCCCCTTGATGGGCATCACCCATAGGCCGCCGATGATATCCTTGCGGTTGTCCTGATCCTTCGAGTTGATGCCTTCGCCGTTATACACACCCACCTGATAGTGGAGCAGGGGCCGTCCGCTGCTGTTGGGGAGCACGTCACCCGACAGCTGGATACCGATATCGCGTCCGCCTGAGGATTTCTCACCGGTGCGGTCGCCGAAACCTGCAAGGTTGTTGATGGCCATGGCATAGGCGTACCAGCCTTGCGTGATGGGGTTGGTGGGATTCTCGAAGGTGAAGGCGCGCTTGAACTGACCTACCCTGACCTTGAACTCCTTGTGGCGGACCCATTCGGCATAAAGGTCAACCAGCTGCACGGTGGGCTGTCCGGGGCCCGTTGCGTTGGTGCCCTGAATCTGGACACGCCAGTCAAAGTCGGCTATCTTGCCATCGAGGATCATACGGAGCAGACGCAGGTTGAACGAGTTGCTGTGAGCATCCTCCTTGTCTTCGCCTTGATACTGAAGCATGCCGTAGCCGCTGAACTTAATGTTTTTGACCCATTGCGGTAGTTCGACGGTCTTCTTTTCTTTCTCCTGGGCATTGATATTCAATGCAAGGCTCATCGTGAGGATGGCCAGGATGAATAATCTTTTCATAATTCTTAGTACGTTTTGGTTTGAAATAAAATATTGTTGGCGGGTTAGCGTCGGGTTAGCAGCACTACGTTCTCCACGTGCGGCGTATGAGGGAACATATCAACGGGCTGGATGGCCTCCACGCGATACTTGCCGTCCATCAACTGCAGGTCGCGGGCCTGTGTGGCAGGATTGCAGCTCACATAGACGATGCGCTGCGGTTCAGCCTTGAGAATCACGTCCACCACATCGGGGTGCATGCCTGCGCGGGGTGGGTCGGTGATGATCACGTCGGGGCGGCCATGTTCCGCTACGAACTCTTTGTTCAGGATGTCCTTCATGTCGCCGGCATAGAAGAGCGTGTTGCCGATGTGGTTGACTTCTGAGTTCACCTTGGCGTCCTCGATGGCTTCCGGTACATATTCGATGCCGATGACCTTGCGGGCCCTGCGGGCCACGAAATTGGCAATGGTTCCGGTTCCGGTATAGAGATCATAGACGAGTGGGAGTGCTTCTCTAGACTCTCTAGGATCACTAGAATCACTAGAACTACTAGATCCCCTAGAACTCTCGCAGATATCCTCGAAAGCGAAGCTCCGTGCCACCTTATAGAGCTCATAGGCCTGATCGGTGTTGGTCTGGTAGAAGCTCTTGGGCCCCACCTTGAACCTGAGTCCTTCCATCTCTAGGAAGATGTGATCGTTGCCCTTGAACACGTGGATGGGCAAGTCTCCGAAAGTGTCGTTGCACTTCTGATTGTTCACCCATAGTAAAGCGCTGATTTGCGGGAACTTATCGCCTAAGTGCTGGAGCAGTCCTGTGGCCTTTTCGGGAAGTTCCGGATTCTCCGGATTTTCCAGATTCTCTGTCTTCTCCGCAAACTTAAACTGCACGATGACCATCCATTCGCCCGTATTGGAGCAGCGGATAATGACGTCGCGCAGCATGCCTGTCTGCTGGCGCAGGTCGAAGAAGGGGATGTCGTGCTCCATGGCGTAGTCGCGGGCAGAATTGCGTATCTGGTTGTGCAGATCGTCCATCAGCCAGCACTTCTCGATGGGCAGGATCTTATCGAAGGCACCCGTGATGTGGAATCCTACGGCGGGAATGTCCTTCAAGCTTTCGCCTTCTTCCTTGGGCAGACGCTGAATCTCTTCGCGGGTGAGATAGCGCTTGTTGGCACAGCCGAAATCCAGCTTGTTGCGGTATTCCTGTGTCTTTTTGGAGCCGAGGATGGGCTTGCACTCTGGGAGTTCCACCTTGCCGATGCGCGTCAGCTGATCCATCACCTGCGCCTGCTTCATGCGGAGCTGTTCGGGGTAGGGGAGTTGCTGCCATTTGCAGCCGCCGCACGTGCCAAAGTGCTGACACATAGGCTCTTGGCGTACCTCGCTGAACTGGATAAACCTGTCCACTTCGGCATCCCAGTAGTTGTGCTTCTTGCGGATGACGCGCAGATCAACCACGTCGCCCGGGACGCAGAACGGTACGAAGATGACCACGCGTGATTCGGGTTGCCCGTCGTGGGCGGGTACGGTATGTCTCACTAATGATTTGCCGTCGGCGGCAAAGTCGGTGATGGTGATGTTTTTCAGTATGGGGAGCGGTTTCTTGTTTCTTGCCATGTTTACCTTAAATTTCTGCAAAGATACAAAAAAATCTAATAACTTCCAAATCTTTTGGGTTCTTATCTGCTAAATAGGGAGTCTTTTTCTCAATGCATTTGTGTGGCGGACCGCTTCCGTCTTTTCGTAAGTGATATCTTAGCTCGCCGTAAGTGATATTTTTGCATGTTTGAGGTCAGACGATTACATCCATTACATTCATTACATTGTTTTTTCAAGGGTGCATAATTGACGAGGTTGCAGATTGAAAGAATATAGGGTATAATTAATATAAAAGATAATTATTTTAATTTAATTATAATATATAAATATATTTATATATTATAATTAACTATAGGTACGAAGAGTTGTTGGGGTTGAAAATTTCATGTAATGAATGTAATGAATGTAATGGAAGCCCGTTCATGCTGTCATTCGAAGCGTTGTTTGCGCCCACAACTCAACGGATTCGGGAAATGCAAACTCGGCTTTGCAAAAATACGTGAAAAGGTTTGGCGGTTACGGATTTTTTTGTTACCTTTGCCAAACGGATTCAAGTGTGGGACTTACCGGTTGAACAGATTACATATTTCTAATTTATATAAGTGAAAACATTTTAAACAGTATGACAAAGAAAAGAGTCTATCTCTTCGGCAACGGAAAGGCCGAAGGTAACGCAAAAATGCGTGAGGAACTTGGTGGTAAGGGTGCTAACCTTGCCGAGATGAACCTGATTGGCGTACCCGTGCCTCCAGGATTCACCATCACCACCGACTGCTGCAACGAGTATTACGAGGTTGGCCAGCAGAAGATTATGGAAGTGCTCAACGACGACGTGACCAACGCCGTGAAACATATCGAGGAGCTCATGAACTCTAAGTTCGGCGACAAGGAGAACCCGCTGCTCGTGAGCGTACGCTCGGGTGCACGTGCTTCCATGCCTGGTATGATGGACACCATCCTGAACCTTGGTCTGAACGACGAGGTGGCAGAGGGCATGGTGAAGAAGACCAACAATCCTCACTTCGTTTACGACTCATATCGCCGCTTCGTGCAGATGTATGGCGACGTGGTGCTCGAGATGAAGCCCGTCAACAAAGAAGACATCGACCCGTTCGAGGAGATCATCGAGGGCGTGAAGAAGGAGCAGGGCGTGGAGCTCGACAAGGACCTCTCCGTGGAGTCGCTCAAGAAACTGGTTCAGCTCTTCAAGGCTGCCATCAAGGAGCGCACGGGCAAGGACTTCCCCGACGATCCCATCGAGCAGCTCTGGGGTGCCATCTGCGCCGTGTTCCGCTCTTGGATGAACGACCGCGCCATCCTCTATCGTAAGATGGAAGGCATCCCCGACGAGTGGGGTACGGCTGTGAGCGTGATGGCCATGGTATTCGGTAACATGGGCGACACTTCGGCTACGGGTGTATGCTTCAGCCGCGATGCCGGTAATGGTGAGAACCTCTTCAACGGTGAGTATCTCGTCAACGCTCAGGGTGAAGATGTGGTGGCTGGTATCCGCACACCTCAGCAGATCACCAAGATCGGCTCTCAGCGCTGGGCTGAGCGTGCAGGAATCTCCGAGGAGGAGCGCGCCGCCAAGTATCCCTCAATGGAAGAGGCCATGCCTGAGATCTATGCTCAGCTGAACGGCATTCAGGAGAAGCTGGAGAACCACTACCACGACATGCAGGACATGGAGTTCACCGTACAGGAAGGCAAGCTCTGGTTCCTCCAGACTCGTAACGGTAAGCGCACAGGTACCGCCATGGTGAAGATTGCCATCGACCTGCTCCACGAAGGACTCATCGACGAGAAGACCGCCATCATGCGCTGCGAGCCCCAGAAGCTCGACGAGCTGCTCCACCCGGTATTCGATAAGAAGGCCCTGATGAACGCCAAGGTTATCACGCAGGGTCTGCCCGCATCTCCCGGTGCTGCCTGCGGCCAGATCGTGTTCCATGCCGATGATGCCAAGGAGTGGCACGAGGATGGTCACAAAGTGGTGATGGTACGTATCGAGACCTCTCCCGAAGACCTCGCCGGTATGGCTGCTGCCGAAGGTATCCTGACCGCTCGTGGCGGTATGACCTCTCACGCTGCCGTGGTGGCTCGTGGTATGGGTAAGTGCTGCGTCTCTGGTGCAGGTGCCATCAATGTGGACTATAAGGCTAAGACCGTTGAAATCGACGGCGTCGTATATAAAGAAGGTGACTACATCTCTCTGAACGGTACCACCGGACAGGTATATGCAGGCGAGGTTCCCACCAAGGCTGCCGAACTCTCTGGCGACTTCAAGGAGCTGATGGACCTCTGCGACAAGTACACCAAGCTTCAGGTGCGCACCAATGCTGATACTCCCCACGATGCTCAGGTGGCCCGCAACTTCGGTGCCAAGGGTATCGGTCTGACCCGTACCGAGCACATGTTCTTCGAGGACAAGAAGATCATCGCCATGCGCGAGATGATTCTCTCGAAGGATGCTGCCGGACGCGAGAAGGCACTGGCCAAGCTGCTGCCTTACCAGAAGGCCGACTTCAAGGGCATTCTCGAAGCTATGGACGGACTGCCCGTCAACATCCGTCTGCTGGATCCCCCATTGCACGAGTTCGTACCCCACGATCTGGCTGGTCAGGAGACCATGGCCAAGGAGATGGGCGTCAGCGTAGAGGATATCAAGCGCCGTGTTGACTCGCTCGCCGAGAACAACCCGATGCTCGGTCACCGCGGTTGCCGTCTGGGTATCACCTTCCCCGAAATCACAGCTATGCAGACACGTGCCATCCTCGGTGCAGCCTGCGAACTGAAGAAGGAAGGAAAGAACCCGATGCCCGAGATTATGGTTCCCCTCATCGGTACGCTCTACGAGCTGAAGCAGCAGAAGGAAGTCATCCAGGATGCTGCCAAGGAAGTATTCGCTGAATACGGCATTGAGGTAGAGTTCGAGATTGGTACGATGATCGAGATTCCACGTGCTGCCCTCACAGCCGACCGCATCGCTACCGAGGCTCAGTACTTCTCGTTCGGTACCAACGACCTCACGCAGATGACCTTCGGTTACAGCCGCGACGACATTGCCAGCTTCCTGCCCGTATATCTCGACAAGAAGATCCTCAAGGTTGACCCGTTCCAGGTGCTCGACCAGAAGGGTGTAGGCAAGCTCATCAAGTATGCCGTGAAGGAAGGCCGCGCCGTGCGTCCCGATCTCCGTTGCGGTATCTGCGGTGAGCATGGTGGTGAGCCCAGCTCCGTGAAGTTCTGCGCCAAGATTGGCATGAACTACGCCAGCTGCTCTCCCTTCCGCGTGCCCATCGCCCGCCTCGCCGCCGCGCAGGCAGCTGTTGAGGAATAAACAACAGGAGCTGATAATTTAGCAATACAAGGCAAGTATCTGGAAAGCGGGTACTTGCCCTTTTTTTGTGTTCATGGTAACAAAAGTACATATTTGTTTTTATTCAAAGAACGTATATGTAAAATGTGAAAATTGTGGCGTAATTTGTGAAACAAATATGTCCCAAAAACGTTGTAATTTTGCAGCCGAAAACTATTAATATACATATCAAATGAAAATCAAGAGTATCATCACAGCCGCTGTAGCACTATTAGTATCGACAGCATGCAACGGAGGCGCAAAACAGGAGAAGGTAATGAACAAGGATTCTAAGGCAATTGTAGTGTTCTTCTCGCATGCAGGAGACAACTACGCAGTAGGAAACATCGAGGTTGGCAACACGAAGATTGTTGCTGACTATATCACGGAGTTGACGGGGGCAGGGCAGTTTGAAATCGTCACCCACAAGTATGACGGTATGGCCTATACGCCACTCATTAATCTGGCGAAGGAGGAAACCAAGAACGGAGAACTGCCTGCTTACGAGGGTGACATTGACCTGGGCAAGTACGACACTGTGTTTATCGGCGGCCCTGTCTGGTGGGGCACCTATCCGCAGGTGATGTTTACTTTCTTCAAGAAGCATGCCAATGATCTGAAGGACAAAACCGTCATTCCGTTCACCACTCACGAAGGTTCAGGACTAGCCAACTGTGTGGAGGATGTGAAGAAAGCTTTCCCGGGTGCCAACGTTCAGAATGGTTTCAGTATTTATGGCCATGAGGTGCGCACGGAGAAAGCAAAGGTTGAGAAATGGTTGAAAGGAATTGGATATTAAGAATAGAATTAGGTATTAGGATTTTCAGGATTAGGCTTTCCGCTGGGAGTGTGTAAAAAAGAGCAACACACCCGGCGGAAAGTCCTGTTTTCATAAACTATCCTAAAATCAGATGCAACAATCGACCGAAATTGTCAGAATTATGTAATTTTGTAGCAAGTATTAATAATTCAGATAGAGAAATCGAGATTTAACATTCCAATTGCCTAGAAGTGAAATAGGCAGTTTCCAATTTAACTGACTGAGCTATGCCAAAGGAACGCAACAAAGCAAACTTGTACCGAGAGAAGGCTTACGAGGGTGACACCAAGGCGATGAACAATCTTGGGGTCTGCTATGAGCGTGGCATTGGTGTAAAGGTTAACATGGAGATGGCATTTGGGTGGTATATGAAAGCTGCAGGACAGGGCGATGTCTATGGATGTTTCAACGTTGGTGAGTGCTACTATCATGGCAAAGGTGTGGAGCAGAACATGGAACTGGCTTTTGAGTGGTATATGAAAGCTGCCGATAAGGGCGATATGCAGTCGCAGGTCAATGTGGCCAATGCCTATTATTTGGGTAACGGCACAGAGCAGGATCACCACAAAGCTTTCCTCTGGTATCGTGAGGCTGCTTTCCAAGGGCATATCCTCAGCCAGAAAAATGTAGGAGCCGCCTATTGGAATGGCGATGGCGTGGAAAAGAACTTAGAGGAATGTGTTTTCTGGTATGAGCTTGCCGCTAATGGTGGCGATGCACAGGCTCAGTTTGCCACAGGGTGGTTCCTGATGACCGGTACGGGCGTTTCCAAGGATGAGCGCAAAGGGCTGAAGTGGATTCACAAGGCTACGTTTCAGGGATTTCAGCCTGCTATCGACTATTGTAAGGAGCATGGGTATAAATGGTATTAAAAACAGCAATCTGTATTCATGAAACGGATTTCGGTATATCAAAATATAATTGTATTATGCAACGGATATGAAACAGACTATGGAAATCAGTGGGCGCGAGTGCCTGCTGTATAACGAAGGTAATGAGCCGAAAATGTTGCTCATCCAGACGTTAGGCGAACAGGAGCGTGACAGCATCGATAGTGAGGTGGCGATGATTAGCGAGGCTACGGGTGTATCGTTCGTGATGGCAGCCTTTGCCATCGTCGACTGGGAAGTGGAACTCACGCCGTGGCACGATCCTGCCGTGTCGAAGCGTCAGGCTGTAGGCGAACATGCTTTCGATACGTTGGATTATATCACCAAAAGCCTTATTCCATATTTACAGGAGCGATTCGGCCATCTGCCAGTCGTTCTGGGCGGCTATTCGTTGGGTGGATTGTTCTCGCGCTGGGCTGCATCGAAATCCGAGTGCTTCGAGGCCGTAGCAGCCGTGTCACCATCGTTGTGGATAGATGCCTGGTGCGGTTTCTCGGATGCACACGCCGTCTATGCGCGTTACGTCTATCTCAGCCTTGGCGACCGCGAGGAGCACAGCCGCAACAAGGCCATTGCCCAGGTGGGCAACAATGTACGATGGGAACATGAGCACCTGAAGCAAGTCCTCGGTCCCGATAATATAACGCTGGAATGGAACACGGGCAATCATTTCGTGGATGGTGCCCTCCGCACCGCCAAGGGCTTCGCGTGGTGCATTGACAAAATGATGAATAGTAAATCGTAATTTATCATGGTGAAGATACATGAAATGTACAGCTAACAAGTAAGCCCGGCATGGTGACCGGGCTTACTTGTTTGGTATGTTGCTTATTTTAGAAGAAGATGCTCGAAATGATGTAAGCTACAATGGTGCTGATAACCACGCTGATGAGTCCCGGGATCATGAATGAATGGTTGAGCACATATTTGCCGATCTTTGTGGTACCTGTGCGGTCAATGTTCACCGTTGCGATATCCGAAGGATAGTTCGGGATGAAGAAATATCCATAGACGCAAGGCAGGGCACCAAGCAGAATCCATCCGGGAATGCCCAGCTTGTAGGCCACGGGCAGGAGGGCTACAACGACGGCTGCCTGCGAGTTGATGAGCACCGAGAAAATGAAGAATACAAGGGCGATGGCCCATGGATAGTTGTCTACCATTTCGCCGAGCAGCGTTTCCACTTCTGCCATGTGTGCACCGAAGAAGGTGTTGGCCAGCCAGGCAATGCCGTAGATGGCTACAACGGCCACCATTCCCGATTGCCATACGTTGCCGGCAACAGCTGCCTTAGGCTTGGCTCCGCAGATCATGATCATCAGGGCTGCAGCTGAGATGAGGATGATCTGAATGACGAGATACATGTGGATGGTTACGGGTACCTCCTCAGTTACGCCAGCCATCACGATGCCGGCTGAAGCCAGGTCGGAGGGGCTTACGGTCTTACCCGTGGGCAATGCAACGGCCGTGGCTCCGTCAATAGTCTTTACTGTATCGAAAGCGGGAAGGATACTTTGTGCAAAGGCAAGGATGACGATCAGCACGATGGCAGCCAGGAAGATATAGACAGCCCACTTTGATTTCTTGTCAATCTGCTTGTCGAGTGTGGTTGCTGTGTTTCCATATACAAATTCATACTGGGCTGGATCCTTGATTCTCTCTTGGAACTCAGGGTCTTTATCGAGATCGAGGCCGCGATTGTAGGACCATGAGGCAGCGGCTATCACACCGCAAAGACAGGCAGGAATCGTGACAGCAACAATCTGCGGAATGCTGATAGGGAAACCGTTCAGTCCGGAGATGGTAGAGAAGGCCACCACGGCAGCCGAGATGGGCGAGCAGACAATGGCCAGCATGGATGCTACGGAAGCTACTGCCAACGGTCGTTCGGGGCGGATACCCTTCTTGATGGCCACATCGGTAACGATTGGCATCAACGTGTACATGACGTGACCTGTGCCGCATACAACTGTTAGGAAGAATGTGCTCAGAGGTGCCAGGAAAGTGATATGCTGAGGGTGTTTACGAAGGATACGCTCTACGATTTGGATCATCCAGTCCATACCACCAGATGCCTGAAGCACACCAGCACAGGTGACGGCGGCCACGATAATATAGATAACGTCGGTAGGGGGCATTCCGGGTTTCAGACCGTGGTCAAAAACGAGGATGGCAAGTCCGAGACCGGCAATGGCTCCCAGCGCAAGGCTTCCATACTTGGAACCCAGGTAAAGGGCCAGGAGAACTACTAATAATTCTATAATAATTATCAACATAGTCAGTAGGGATTTAATAGATGATCATTGACAAGGCATAAGCCACAAGGGTGCTAACCGTTACGTGGATAAGTCCGGGCATCATGAACGAGTGGTTGAGCAGGTATTTACCGATGACGGTGGTTCCAGAGCGGTCAAAGTTCACGGTGGCGATGTCCGACGGATAATTAGGGATGAAGAAGTAGCCATAAACACTGGGCAGTACGCCGAGCAGTACTGGTCCCGGAATTCCTAACGAATAAGCCAGTGGCAACATGGAGACAACCACAGCGCCCTGTGAGTTGATAAGAACAGATACGAGGAAGAACACGAATGCGATTGACCAGTTGTACTTGGCCACAATGTCGCCCAGCATGGCCTGCATTTCATCCGTATAGTTGGAGAAATAGGTGTCGGCTAGCCACGCGATGCCGAAGATGGCCACGACAGCTACCATACCCGACTGCCAAACGGCTCCGCGCACGGCTTTCGAAGGCGAAGCTTTGCAGAAGAGAATCATAATGGCGGCTGCGCTGATCATCACAATCTGGATGATGACGTTCATCTTGAGTTTTACGGTGGAGAGTTCCGTGATTCCCGGAACTACAGCCTTGGCCTTTGCGAGCGTGGCGGCAGATACGACGGTTCCGTCGGAGAAGGTGAAATCGGGTGCATCTTTCACAGCCTTCACGGTGCTATATTCAGGCAGCACGTCCTGGAAGATAGCGAAGAGCACGATGATAATAAGGGCACCGAGGAACACAAAGACAGCATTCTTGGCACTTTGGGGAATTTCCTTGTCGAGCGTAGTGGCCGAACCGCCATAAATATATTCGCGCTGAGCAGGATCTTGGATTCTTTTTTGGAACTCAGGATCTTTATCGAGATCAAGTCCGCGATGATAGGAAGCGGTGGCTGCAGCCATCAATCCGCATAGGCAAGCCGGGATGCTTACCATGAGCACCTGTGGAATGCTGATGTCAAAGCCGTTGGTATTCGATATAGTCACAAAGGCCACCACGGCAGCGGCAATCGGAGAACAGGTGATACCTACCTGGGATGCAATGGAAGCAACGCCACATGGGCGTTCTGGGCGGATGCCTTTCTTGATGGCGATATCGCAGATGATAGGCATCAGCGTGTAAACTACATGACCCGTTCCAACCAGCACTGTCAGGAAAAAAGTGCATAGGGGTGCCAGGAATGTGATACGGTCAGGATGTTTGCGAAGCATCTTTTCTGCAATCTGTATCAGCCAATCCATACCTCCCGATGCCTGCATGATGCCAGCACAGGTGACGGCAGCAATGATGATATAGATTACATCCGTTGGTGGGGAACCCGGTTTCATACCGAAACCAAACACAAGCAGGGCTAATCCGATTCCGGAAATAGCTCCCAAAGCTAAGCTTCCGTATCGGGATCCTACATAGAGCGCCAGTAATACTACAAGCAACTCAACAATCATTAGAATCATAGAAAATAGTATAAGTTAGAGTTTGTAATATATTCTTTTAGATATTTCCCTGCAAATATAGTAAAAAAATAGTTTATGGGGTTATTTCGGGGAAGTTTTTTTTGATTTAGGTCAAAAATAAGGGGAAATGCCAACGATTTTCCCCCTGCTGCTTTTCCGATAATGGGAATATGATTACTTTTGCATTACCAAACGAAAGACATCTATCTCGGGTATTTAGTATAAGGTTTTAAAGATCGTTTCAGGTATAACATTTAGAAAAGAAGAATTGAAAAAGAGAGAGAATTTATAGAGAAAGAGATAGATAAAACGAGATATTTTAGACGTTTAATTGGTTAGGTAATACATTCTTGGCAGTGGTTGTAGTGATACAATTACTGCTTTTTTTGTTTTTTAAGACAGCCAATTGCTTGAATTACGTGAATTTTTTGTAATTTTGCGCCCTATAAAATAAATAAGGTAGAAAACGTATTAAAAAATAAAGAAAATGGCTAAGAAATTTGCCGAACATGACGGTCTTAACCTGCATGCAACCAACCAGCAGGTATTAGAGCAGTGGAATGCGGAGGATGTTTTCCATAAGAGCATCTCCGAGCGTGAGGGATGTCCTCAGTTTGTTTTTTTTGAGGGACCTCCCTCGGCAAACGGGCACCCTGGCATTCACCATGTGCTGGCCCGTACCATCAAAGACACTTTCAATCGCTACAAGACGATGAAGGGCTTTCAGGTTCATCGCAAGGCGGGATGGGATACCCATGGACTGCCTGTCGAACTTGGAGTGGAAAAAGAATTAGGCATCACCAAGGCTGATATTGACAATAAAGAGTCGGAGAAGTATATCTCGGTGGAGGACTATAACCACAAGTGCCGTGAGAATGTCATGATGTACACACAGGAATGGCGTGACCTGACGGAGAAAATGGGCTATTTCGTGGATCTTGACCATCCTTATATCACCTATGATAATAAATATATTGAAACGCTCTGGTGGCTGCTGAAGCAGTTCTATCAGAAAGGTCTGCTCTATAAGGGCTACACCATTCAGCCGTATTCTCCGGCTGCTGGAACAGGTCTTTCGAGCCATGAGCTGAACCAGCCGGGCTGTTATCGTGACGTGAAGGATACTACTTGTACGGCTCAGTTCAAGATTGTGGATCCTCGTCCCGAGATGAAAGAGTGGGGCACACCCGTGTTCTTGGCATGGACAACTACGCCTTGGACACTCCCTTCAAATACGGCCCTCTGTGTAGGACCGAAGATTGACTATGTTTGCCTGCAGACATTCAATCCCTATAACGGTGAGAAGATTTCGGCCGTGATGGCTGCTGCCTTGGTTGACAGCTATTTGAAGCCGGAGGGTGAATTCGCCGAGATGGAATACAAGCCTGGCGACAAAGTAGTGCCTTACCGTGTAGTAGGCCAATATAAAGGCTCCGACCTCGTAGGTATGCACTATGAGCAGTTGATGTCTTGGGTTAAGCCTTGTGAGAAAGTGGATGACAATGCTGCTCCTTTCGTGAAGAAGGCCGCATCGGAGCATCCAGAGAGAATCTTCTCCGTTGGCAACGATAAGTTCGTGGAGATGGAGGAAGTGGCTTTCCGTGTAATTCCAGGCGACTATGTGACCACGGACGATGGTACGGGTATCGTTCATATTGCTCCTACATTCGGTGCCGATGATGCCAAGGTTGCCAAGGATGCTGGCATTCCCTCATTATTCCTTATTAATAAAGGTGGTGAGACACGCCCGATGGTTGACCTTCAGGGTAAATACTATGTTATGGACGAGTTGGCAGACGAGTTCGTGAAAGTCTGTGTAAACGTGGAAGCCTACGGTAAGCATGCCGGTGACTACGTGAAGAATGCCTATGCTCCAGAGTTCAACAAGAACGGCAAGTATGATGAGCAGGCTGCCATGAAGGCTGAAGACCTGAATATTGTGCTCTGCATGGAAATGAAGCAGGAAGGCTCGGTCTATAAGATAGAGAAGCATATTCACAACTATCCTCATTGCTGGCGTACGGATAAGCCCGTGCTCTATTATCCGCTTGATTCTTGGTTTATCCGTTCCACGGCTTGCAAGGATCGAATGGTGGAACTCAATAAAACCATCAATTGGAAACCGGAGTCCACGGGTACAGGCCGTTTCGGCAACTGGTTGGAGAATCTGAATGACTGGAATCTTTCGCGTTCCCGCTTCTGGGGTACTCCATTGCCTATCTGGCGTAATAAGGATACTCGTGAGGAGATATGCATCGGCTCGCTTGAAGAGCTTTATGCTGAAATTGAGAAGGCCGTTGAGGCTGGCGTGATGGAATCGAATCCTTTGAAGGAAAAGGGGTTCGTGCCAGGTGATATGACTCAAGAGAACTATGACAGGATTGACCTCCATCGTCCGTATGTGGATGACATCGTGTTGGTGGGTGAAAGCGGCCAGCCTTTAACTCGTGAGACGGATCTCATTGACGTTTGGTTCGACAGCGGTTCCATGCCTTATGCTCAGATACACTATCCATTTGAGAATAAGGATGCCATTGACAAGGGGCTTGCATTCCCCTGCGACTTCATTAATGAAGGAGTTGACCAGACGCGTGGCTGGTTCTTCACGCTTCATGCCATTGCCACGATGATTTTCGACTCCGTGGCCTTCAAGAATGTGATTTCAAGTGGTCTTGTGCTTGATGCCAAGGGTATCAAGATGTCGAAGCATATTGGTAATGTGGTGAATCCATTCTCGGAGATTGAGAAGAACGGTGCAGATGCCGTGCGCTTCTATATGCTCACCAATACCCAGCCATGGGATAACCTGAAGTATGATCCGAAGGGTGTGGAGGAAATCCGTCGCAAGTTCTTCGGTACCTTATATAATACGTATAGCTTCTTTGCCCTCTACGCTAATGTAGATGGCTTTGATCCCGAAATGCCTCAAGTGGCTTTCGCCGAGCGTCCGGAGATTGACAGATGGATCCTCTCTTCGCTCAACACACTCATTAAGAATGTGGATGAGGCTTTGGCCGATTTCGAACCTACGAAGGCAGGCCGATTTATTGACACCTTTGTAAGCGATGACCTTTCCAACTGGTATGTCCGTCTGAACCGCAAGCGTTTCTGGGGTAAGGAGATGTCTGCCGACAAGCTATCAGCCTATCAGACACTTTACACTTGCCTGCTGACGGTTTCCAAGTTGCTGGCTCCCTTCTCGCCGTTCTATGCTGATGAACTTTATCGCGATTTGACGGGTAGCGATACCTCTGTCCATTTGGTTCGTTTCCCGGAGGCTGATTCCAATGCCGTTGACACAGATCTTGAAGCCCGCATGGAGATGGCCCAAAAGATAACTTCTATGGTTTTGGCACTTCGCCGCAAGGTGAACATCAAGGTGCGTCAACCACTCCAGAAGATTATGATTCCGGCCGTTGATGCCGAACAGCAGAAGCATATCGAGGCCGTGAAAGACCTGATTATGAATGAAGTGAATGTGAAGGAACTCACGTTTGTGGAAGGTCAGGGTATTCTGGTGAAGAAGGTGAAGTGCAACTTCCGGACGATGGGTAAGAAATTCGGAAAGTTAATGAAAGGTATAGCCGCTCAGATGGCTACGCTCTCGCAGGAACAGATAGCACAACTCGAAAACGAGGGTTGCCTGAAGGTGGAAGTAGAGGGCCAGGAAGCAGTAGTGGATGCAGCTGACGTGGAGATTATCAGCGAGGACATCCCTGGATGGCTTGTGTCTAATGAAGGTAATCTTACCGTGGCACTCGAAGTTCAACTGAGTGACGAACTGCTCAAGGAAGGTATGGCCCGTGAACTCATCAACCGTATCCAAAATATCCGTAAGGACAGCGGTTTCGAGATTACAGACCGTATAAAGGTAACCATTGCTCCCAATGAGCAGACGGATGCTGCTATTGCCGATTATGCTGAATATATCAAGACCCAAGTGTTGGCTGACGGTATTGAGGTGGCATATAATGATGGTCAGGAGATAGATTTTGACGATTTTAGTATAAATATTAAGGTGGTGAAGTCCTAAGCAGCACTTTGCCTCCATACAACCCTAAACCTATAATTAATATGGCAGAAAAGACACGTTACAGCGACGAAGAACTCCAGGAGTTCAAGGAAATCATCGATGAGAAACTGGCGGTTGCCAAGCACGACTACCAGCAGATGATGCGCACATTGATGAATGCAGATGGTAATGATGTGGACGACACCTCACCCACTTATAAGGTACTTGAGGAAGGCAGTGCTACGCAGACCAAAGAGGAACTGATGACACAGGCTGCCCGCATGCAAAAGTTTATCCAAGGCCTCGAGGCCGCTCTTGTACGAATTCAGAACAAGACTTACGGCATTGACCGTATAACCGGCGAGCTGATTCCAAAGGAGCGCCTTCGTGCCGTTCCGCATGCTACGCTGAGTGTTCAAAGTAAATTGAATGGCAAACATTAAGAAATCACGCGGCGTTCTTGCCGTTACACTTATTTTGGTATTATTGGTTATTGACCAGGTCATCAAGATTTGGGTCAAGACCAATATGCCATTATATGATACCATAGAGATCACCTCGTGGTTCAAGATCCATTACATCGAGAACAATGGAATGGCTTTCGGTATGACTTTTGTCAACAAATTGGTACTCAGTCTGTTCCGTATAGCTGCTATAGTGTTGCTTTGCTATTATATTTCATTGCTCGTGCGTCGTGGATGCCGTCTGGGTTATCTGATATGTGTGGCTATTGTGACCGCTGGGGCGGCTGGCAATATCTTCGACTCTATGTTCTATGGACTCATATTCAGCGGGTCTTCACCTTACTATGTGAGTTATTTCGTTCCTTTTGGTGACGGATATGCTCCATTCTTGATGGGTAAGGTCGTTGATATGTTCTATTTCCCTCTTATTGAGAGCACTTTTCCTGATTGGGTTCCTTTCTGGGGTGGCGAGAATTTTGTTTTCTTCTCTCCAGTATTCAACTTTGCCGATGCTTGTGTTTCCGTTGGGGTAGTTGTTGTCCTCCTCTTTTACCAGAGAGAGCTGACGGAGCTTTTCAAAGATGATAAGCCAAAGGAGCAATCTACTTCTATAGATTCAGATTTAAATTAAAAGAGTAAGCTATGTGTCGTCATTTCCATTTCACCATTCTTTGGGCCATAGTTATTATAGTCGCTTCTGGTTTTTGCAGTTGTGGAGATTCCATACCAAGTGAGTATCTGCAACCCAAGGAACTGGAGGATGTGCTATATGATTATCATGTGGCTCTTGGGATGCTTAACGGTGAAATGCGAAATGACCAGAACAGGGCCTATAATGAACGCCTGTATAAGCTGGCTGTCCTTAAAAAGCATAACGTAAGCGAAGAGAAATTTGAAAACTCCATGGTCTATTACATGCGCCATGCAGAAGATCTTCAAAAGGTGTATAAGTCACTTACCGAACGGGTGAGGGCTGAGGCCAGTCAAGTGGGTGCAAGCGTCAGCGCCATGAGTGCCGGCGGAGCTCTTCAAGGAGATACGGCCAACGTATGGCCCCTTGAGCCTGGTTTCGTACTCATGCAACGCAGGCCTTACAATGTTTCTTCCTTTGTGATTAAGGCAGATACCGCCTTCCATAAAGGTGACCGGTTCAATCTCGGATTTGACACTCAGTTCCTCTTCCAGGAAGGCTTCAAGGACGGTATTGCCATGCTTGCCATCCAGTTTAATAATGACAGTGTTGCCACGCGTTCTATTCATTTCTCCTCCAACAGCCGTTATAATCTTGAAATCAATGATAACGACCGTTTGGGCGTGAAGGAGATACGTGGATTCTTCTATCTGAACAAGGAACAAAACGCTCAGACCTCTACTACCCTGAAACTGCTTTTCCTGAACCGCATCCAACTTTTGCGTATGCGTGTGCGCGAAGTAAAGCCAGTGGAAAAGAAGAGCGATCCAGACAGCATCAGGGAGAAATCCGCAACCAAGGGGCCTGATTCCCAGACGGGAACGCCTAATAGCCCGAGAACAACAGGAGCCCCAGTTGAAAGATTAGAAAGGTAATTCTCATGGCAGAAGGTATCAGGAAGGTTGCTGCCCATGAGGTGCACGTTGACGGTCATGTGCTGATACAGGCCGTGGTGGAATTGAGGGAGGGAAGTGTCGTCGATTACTATACTTTTTCAGGTGAGCTTCCTCTTACCGAATGGCTTGGCGGGGTTATTGAGATTCGTGATTCCAAAGCCTATTGGAACGGAAGTCTCCTTCAATAACTTATCCCTATACCTTATTTATTATAATAGCATTTCCTCTCTATATAGTTGATATAGAGCAGTGTTTACGTTTTTTAACTACGGTTTTTCCCAAAGTATAAAATACGGGCAAAATAGTATCATTATTATCATCCTTTATTTCGTATCTTTGCAAAAAATTATTACTAACTAAATTTTTAAAGCCTGAATGAGACGTTTAGCGATGCTTTTTGTGGGTCTGATGGTGCTTCTTACGGCAGGCGCACAGATTCGTGGCAATTCAATTACGGTAACTGTAACTCCCGATCATAAGGATTGGAATTATAGGGTGGGCGAGGAGTGTAAATTCGTAGTGAACGTATTGCGCTCTGGGACTCTTATAGACAATGTAAAAGTTGACTATGAAGCTGGTCCTGAAATGTACTCCGAAGTGAAGAAAAAAGGAGTTGTACTGAAAGATGGCACGCTGACTTTGAAGGGCAAGATGTCAAAGCCTGGTTTCTATCGTCTTGACGTGAAGGCATACGTGGATGGTAAGGAGTATAAAGGAGCTTGCAGCGCAGCCTTTTCCCCCGATAAGTTGCAGCCTACCACGGTGATGCCGAAGGATTTCGAGGAATTCTGGCAGAATGCTGTTAAGGAGGCTCGCAAGGTTGATTTGAATCCTACGAAGCGGCTTCTGCCTGAGCGTTGCACCAAGGATGTGAACGTCTATGAGGTTTCATTCCAGAATATGCAGCCTAACTATCGTACGTATGGTATCTTGTGTGTTCCGGTGAAGGAGGGCCGCTATCCGGCTCTGCTGAGAGTGCCTGGTGCTGGTGTACGTCCTTATGGTGGCGATATCTATACGGCATCTCAAGGGGCTGTTACCTTGGAGATTGGTATTCATGGCGTGCCTGTCACCATGGAGCAAAAAGTTTATGACGATATGTTCAACGGTGCCCTGATGGGCTATTGGGAGTTCAATATGGACAATCGCGACAAAAACTATTACAAGCGTGTGGTTATCGGGTGTTTACGTGCCCTTGACTATATTGCTGAGTACACTCCTTGGAACGGAAAGGAAATGGGTGTGTCAGGTTCAAGTCAGGGAGGCTTCCTCACACTTGCCACAGCTGCGCTCGACAAGCGTATCACCTACTATGCCCCTGTGCATGCCGCCCTTTGTGATCATACCGCTTCTTTGCAGGGCATTGCCTGCGGTTGGCCGCATTATTTCTATTGGAATAAGGGCAAGGGGCAGGAGAAGCAGATTGAGGTGTCTCGCTATTACGATGGCGTGAACTTTGCCCGTCTGATAACCGACCAGCAGACAGGTTGGTTCTCGTTTGGCTACAACGATGACGTGGTACCCCCCACGACGGCTTGGGCCACCTATAATACCGTGAAGGGCCCCAAGACCATCAAGCCTTATCAAGCCACGTGGCACTTCTGGTTCCAGGAACAATGGGATGAGTGGGAAGAGTGGATGCTGAAGCAGATGCACCTCAGGTAATAGCCAAGATGATAAATAAAAACAGATAGAATATATGAAGAAGATTTTAGTAATGTTCTTAGCAGCAATGACAATGATTGCATGTGCTACAAAGAAGGCAGAGCCCCAGCCGACGGCGGCTCAGCAGTTATTGGAGCGTTTGGACTCCATTCGCCAGAAAGGCATCATGTACGGCCATCAGGATGATCCGATGTACGGACTTACATGGGAGTATGACAAAGATTCCAGCGATGTGAAGAATGTCTGTGGCGACTATCCTGCAATCATGGGCTTCGATCTCGGCGGAATCGAGATGGGTGATAAGAAGAACCTCGACAGCGTTCCCTTTACCCGTATGACGGAGGAGATTCAGAACCATTACCGTCGCGGAGGTATTATCACCTTGAGCTGGCATCCGCGTAACCCTGTCACCACGATAGAAGGTGGTGGATGGGCAGGCCAGAAGTTCCCCGAGGGAACCGCATGGGATGTTACCGACTCTGCCGTAGTGAAGAAGATTTTGCCTGGCGGTGAATTCCACGAGAAGTTTGAAGGCTGGATGCAGCGTGTGTCAGATTTCCTCGCCACCTTGAAGGATGATAACGGCCAGAAGATTCCCGTCATCTTCCGTCCTTGGCACGAGAATTCCGGCTCTTGGTTCTGGTGGGGCGAGAAACTTTGCACCGTTGAAGAGTATAAGGCATTGTGGAACATGCTTCAAGACAAGCTGAAGGCCGATGGCTATGACAACCTTGTATGGTCATACTCTCCGGGCTGCCAGGACAACTTGACGGCCGAACGACTGCTCGACCGCTATCCTGGGGCTGACCGCGTAGATATGATCGGACTCGACGGCTATCAGTGGAAACCGGAGGAGAAAAACGCCTTCATCAGTCGCACGAAGCAGAACCTGCAGGTGCTCTGCGAGGTAGCCAAGGCTCACAACCTGATTCCTGCCCTGACAGAGACCGGCATGAAGAACATGACGCAACCAGACTGGTGGACATCAACCCTGCTGCCCGCCGTGAAGGATTTCCCCATCAGCTATTTGCTCACGTGGCGCAACTACAAGGAAGAATGGTTCGGGCCCTCTACCTCAAAGCCCGATGCAAAATATTTTGTAGATTTCTATAATGACGAGAAGACATTATTCCAGAATGACATTAAATAACAGACAGACATGAGTGATTTTCAAGCAAAAGTAGCAGCCCTGCGTGCCCATCATGAGGAGCTGCTCACTAAAAAGAACCAACCACTGGAGTGGGGTAATGGTATCTATACGAAGTATGCTAACCCTATTCTCACCGCTGAGCATACGCCGCTGGAATGGCGCTATGACTTCAACGAGAAAGACAATCCTTACCTGATGCAGCGTATCATGATGAACGCCACGCTTAATTCAGGAGCCATCAAGTGGCAGGGCAAATACCTGCTCGTGGTGCGCGTGGAGGGAGCCGACCGCAAATCGTTCTTTGCCGTGGCAGAGAGCCCCAACGGTATCGACAACTTCCGCTTCTGGGACGAACCCATCACGATGCCCGACGACGTGATTCCCGCAACCAACATCTACGACATGCGACTCACGGCCCATGAGGATGGCTGGATTTACGGCATCTTCTGCGCGGAGCGTCATGACGACAGCCTGCCCGGCGATCTAAGTGCTGCTACGGCTACGGCTGCCATCGCACGCACGAAAGATCTGATGAACTGGGAACGCCTTCCCGACCTGAAGACCAAGAGCCAGCAGCGTAACGTGGTGCTTCATCCCGAATTTGTTGACGGCAAGTATGCCCTTTATACCCGCCCCCAAGATGGTTTCATCGATACCGGTAGCGGCGGTGGCATTGGATGGGCACTCGTTGACGATATCACCCATGCTGAGGTGAAAGAAGAGAAGATTATCAACGCCCGCCACTATCACACCATCATGGAGGTGAAGAACGGCGAAGGCCCGCATCCCATTAAGACCCCCAAGGGCTGGCTCCATCTGGCCCACGGCGTACGTGGCTGTGCCTCAGGCCTGCGCTATGTGCTGTATATGTATATGACGGCACTTGATGATCCCACTCGTGTGATTGCACAGCCTGCCGGCTATTTCCTCGTTCCCGAGGGATGGGAGTATATCGGCGACGTGATGAATGTGGCTTTTGCCAACGGATGGATAGCCGACGAGGATGGCCGTGTATTGATCTACTACGCTTCTTCCGACACCCGTATGCATGTAGCCGTATCCACGATTGACAAACTCATCGACTACTGTATGAATACACCCGAGGACGGATTCACCACCTCGGCCTCTGTGGAGACCATCAAGAAGTTGGTCAGGAAAAACAAAAACATACAATAAAAACGGCAGGCGGCAGTTATATTATGTAATAATATAGGTGGCGCCTGCTATCCTGCTATTAACATTACTATAAAAACGATATGGCAAGTTTAAAAGAAAAAATCGGCTATGCACTCGGTGATGCAGCGGCCGGTGGTATTACTTGGAAGGTGATGTCGATTGCTTTCCCGCTTTTCTTCACCAACGTTTTCGGACTGACCGTGGCTGATACGGCTACATTGATGCTCATCGCGCGTATGTTTGATGTGGTCACCGACCCGCTCATGGGTTCCCTGGCCGACCGCACCCAGAGCCGCTGGGGCACTTACCGGCCCTGGCTTATCTTCGGTGCCGTGCCTCTGGGCGTCATCTTCGCCCTGTTGCTCTATACGCCTGACTTTGGTCCTGTAGGCAAGCGTATCTATGCTTACACGCTCTATCTGCTTATGATGGCTTGCTATACCGCCGTCAATGTGCCCTACGGATCGTTGCTCGGTGTGATGACCGCCGATGATAACGAGAAGAACCAGTTCTCATCCTTCCGCATGGTAGGAGCCTATGCCATGGGTTTCATCACCCTGCTCTCGTTCCCTTACCTCCAGAAGATGGTGGGCGGTACGCCTGCACATCAGTATGCCGTGTTGGGTGCTTGCCTCGGTGGACTGGCCACGGTTATGACGCTGGCTTGTGGCCTGCTTACGAAAGAGCGCCTGAAACCCGTCCGTGCAGAGAAGTTCTCTTTCAAGCCTTTCGCCGACCTCTTTAAGAACAAGCCTTGGATATATCTGACGCTCATCGGCATCTGCACCAACTTCTTCAACGGTTTCCGCTATGCCGTGGCCGGTTATCTCATGGAGTATTGTCTGCATGGCGATGTCACCGTTTCGGGGCTGATTATCAACTACACGGTGTTCATGACCTTCGGTGAAGTTACCTGCATGATCTTCGGCGGCCTTTCGCCTAAGTTCACCCAGTGGATGGGCAGCAAGAAGAAAGCCTTCATCGTAGCCGGCATCATCTGCATGGTGTTCTCCATCGCCTTCTTCTTTGTGCCGATGGACCCCGCTTACATCTGGGTGCTCGTAGCCCTCGTGGTGCTCACCTCTATCGGCGTAGGTCTCTATTCCCCGCTCCTGTGGTCGATGTATGCCGATGTGGCTGACTATGCCACCGAGAAGAACGGCACCTCATCCACCGGTCTCATCTTCTCATCGGGTACGATGGCGCAGAAGTTCGGCACCGCTATCTCCGGTTCGCTCGTGGCCCTGTTGTTGGGATTCGCCGGTTTCTATTCTGGAACTGATGCCAACGGCCAGACCGTTATCAACATCACTAACATGGAAGCCGTGCGCGAGATGACATGGGCATTGTTCTCCATCTTCCCGGCTATCATTATCGTGATTATGATATGGTTGCTCTACAAGTATCCTATCAAGAAGTAAAACCCTTATCATAAGTCCCCTCCCCGGAGGGGCTTTTTTAGTCAATATGAAAGAAGAAGTCAAAACATTGAAGGCCGAAGTCCGCGACGTCCTTGAGAACAATATCCTAAGCTTCTGGCTTGAGAAGATGGTGGACAAAGAGAACGGCGGCTTCTACGGCCAGATGACTGGCGAAGGCCAGCTCGTGAAGACAGCCGATAAGGGCTGCATCCTCAACGCACGCATCCTGTGGTCCTTCTCCGCAGCCTATCGCGTGCTTCGCAAGCCAGAGTATCTGGAGGCAGCCACTCGCGCCAAAGACTATATCATCAATCATTTCATCGACAAGGAGTATGGCGGCACCTATTGGAGTCTTGACTATAAAGGCCAGCCCCGCGACACCAAGAAGCAGTTCTATGCCATCGGCTTCACCATCTACGGACTTTCTGAATATGCACGTGCCACGGGAGACCGCGAGGCGCTCGATTATGCTATCGAACTCTATGAATGCATAGAAGAGCATTCGTTCGACCGTGAATACAACGGCTATATCGAAGCTTGTACCCGTGAATGGGGAGAGATAGCCGACATGCGACTATCCGAATTGGACGCCAATTATCCAAAGTCGCAGAATACGCACCTCCACATCATCGAGCCTTACACCAATCTCTACCGTTGCATCAAGGAGCTCAAGGCGGCCGAAAGTTGCAACTACGTGCCCGCCATAGGCTCGGTGCTTCCCATCGGTATCACGGTTCCCGATGAATTTGTTGTCAGGCTCGAATCATCCCTCCGCAACCTTATCACGATCTTCACCGATAAGATTCTGAATCCTGAGACTCACCATCTCGATCTCTTCTTCGATATGGACTGGACGCGTCAGGCCGGGCGCTTGGAGAGTTACGGACATGATATAGAATGTTCGTGGCTGATGCACGAGGCCGCCCTCGTACTGGGCGACGAAACTATTCTCCGAAAGGTGGAGAATATCGTGCAGATGGTGGCTAAGGCTTCCGAAAAAGGGCTCAATGAAGACGGATCTATGGTTCACGAAGCCAACCTCGATACAGGCTATGTGGATACTGATCGCCACTGGTGGGTGCAGGCCGAGAACGTAGTGGGATGGATCAACATCTGGCAGTATTTCGGTGATGAGTCTGCCTTGCAGAAAGCCCTCCGTTGCTGGCAGTATATCAAGGACAACCTTATTGACCGTGAAGGCGGCGAGTGGTGGTGGAGCCGTGACCCGGAACGTAACATCAACCGTAAGGACGATAAGGCTGGCTTCTGGAAGTGTCCCTATCACAACAGCCGCATGTGTCTGGAACTGATAGAGCGCGACTTCTGAACTGTTTCCGACGGGAAACTACAGGAGTGCAGAATTTGTGCAGATGAAGTGCACAATTTGTGCAACGCATCCGCACAATTTGTGCATCGCATCCGCACAACTTGTGCAACGTATCTGCACAATTTGTGCAAACGCGTGGGCACAATCAGAGGCCTCCCACGCAGATGCCTTTCCTATGTGTGATGATGAAGCAGGTTGGCATGTACGCAGGAGAGCCTCCTATGTGTCAAAGTCGGTCTTTCTCGGCGTTTCCGGCACCGGTACCGCGATAGCGCGACGGGGTGACGTTGAAACGGTAGCGCAGGGAGAGGGTGAGGCTGCGCGAGTCGTCGTCCTCCGTCTTGCGGAGTATCATGCGTTCGAAGTAGAACGTGCCTTTGCTGATGCCCTGATTGAAGATATCGTTCGCCGAGAGCTTGACGTTGAGCCGTCGCTTGAACAGGTCCTTGCTGATGCTGAGCGAGAGCATCGCGTTGGTGGTTTCAATCTTGAAGTTCGAGCCTGTGTAGCCGTGGGTGTGCATGTTGAAGTCGGCTTGCAGCAGCCAGTCGTGGGGTAGGGTGACGATGTTGCCCAGTTGCAGCGACAGCATGGGCTGGTTCATGCTTTTGTCCTGCCCGTTGAAGGTCGTCGTGAGCCATTGCTTCATGAACGTAGTGTTGTATTGCGGTGTCCATGTCACGCCGTTGCCCAGTCGGATGTCGCGCTGCATGCCCAGCGTGACGATGAGCCAGTTGACGTGGTCGTAGTTCTTGGTGGTGGCCATGTTGACCTTGCTGTCCTGTTCTATGCTTTCCATCACTGTCATGAAGGGATTGACACAGTGGTTGAAGTTGGTGTTTAGGTAGAATCCTTTCCACATTGTCATGGCGCTGAAGTTGTGATACTTTACTGGTCGCAGATACGGATTACCTCGCTGCATGTTCAGCCGGTTCTCATAGATCACGTCGTTGCTCAGCAGCCAGTAGGCCGGGCGATTGGTGCGCTTGGCATAGCTGAGGGAGAGTTGCACCTTCTTGATGGATGTGGACAGGGCGACAGAGGGGAAGATGTCGTCGTAAGAGCGGCATTGGTCGTCTCGGCGCTGGCCGCTGACGAAGTATTCTGACGATACATGCTCATAGCGCAGGCCAGCCTGAAGCTGGAAACGGCCTAACTGCTGGCGCAGCTCCACGAATGGTGCCACGTTGCTCTCGTGCTGCTCGTTGTTGCTGCCCAAGATGTAGCCCTCTGTATTCTCGAAACTGCTGCGCCAGCGGGTGTTGGTGTATTCCTCGCCTATGGAAATCTGCCCTTTCCACAGCGGGTGGCTCACGATGAGTTTCTCGGCCACCATGCGGCCCCGTGTCTGGGTCTCCGTGTTCACGTCTCGGTTCTCATAGTTTCGGTTCAGTTCTTGTTGGCTATTGCGGCTCACGTTCTTATAGGCTGTATAGTCTGCGTTAAAATCAATAGAGAACTGCCCCAGTTTGCCCGCATAGTAGAGGTTAGCCTGATGCTTAGGCGCATTCCTTTCACGTCGGGTTCCGCTGTTGTGTAGATGGTCGTAGGGTGTGTTGTTGGCCAGCAGCTCGTCGGCATTTTCATCAAAGGTCTTCACGTAGTCGTAGGTGTGCTGATAGAAGCCACCGAGCGAGTTGCTGTCGTTCAGCTGGTAGTTGAAGCCTGCACGTCCTTCAAGATATGGGTTGCGCGCCGTCGATTCATGGCGATTGGTGACAGACCACAGCGTGTCGGCGAAAACAGTCTGTTCAAAACCACCGCTGTTCCATCGCTTATTGTAGGCTCCGAAGAGGTTGGCAAAGAGCTCCAACCCTCCTTTTCGGTAGGTCATATTTACTCGCTCATTGTTGACATAGCCGTGGTTCTTGCGGCTCCATGAGGTCAGCTCTACGCCCAAGCCTTCGCCTTGTGCGCGCTTGGTATGGATGACGATGACCGCCTGCACGGAAGCATCGTAGCGGGCACCGGGGTTCTGGATCACCTCTACGTTCTTGATGTTGTCCGACTGGATGTTGCGCAGTTCGTTCAGGTTGGTCAGTTTGCGGTTGTTCAGATAGATAAGCGGAGCGCCCTTGCCCAGGATTTCGTAGCCGTCGCCCTTCTTCGAGATGGTGGGCACACGCGAGAGCACGTCCTCAGCCGTGCCTAACCGTTCCATTACCGTTCCTTCTACGTTCATCACGAGCGAATTACCTTGCAGCTGCACCTTAGGGCGTTCACCTCGCACCACCACTCCTTGGATGACGTAATTGTCGGGGCGCATGCGGATTGTTCCTGCTTTAGGCTGGCTGCAAAGCTTGTAAACGGTCTTGTAGCCGACGTATGAGATGCGGGCGAGGACAACCGGTTGTTCATAAGGAATTGCAAAGTAGCCGCTTTCGTTAGAGACACCGCCGCCGAGCAGGGTGGAGTCGGCAGGATTAAGAACTGCAATGTTGGCATATGCCACGGGATGTCCCTGATTGTCGATGATGGTACCTGTGAGGTGGCGGTCGGTCTTATGAGTGCATTCCACGATGATTTCGCTATCCTCAACGATCATACGGATAGGATAGAAACCGATCATCTGGCGGATGGCATCGGGAACGGTCTTTCGGCTGACGGAGGTCGTGATGCGGAAGTCTTCCAGATCGTTGTAGAGGAAACTGATGGTATAGTCCTCACTTTGCTCGTTCAGCTGGCGCAAAGCTTCGCTAAGTGACATGTTATGATAATCGCGGGAAATCTTTTGCGCTTCAGCCCCTGTAAGGACAAGACTGCAGACAATGATGAAAATGATTCGCTTCATGGCTTACTCTACTACAATCTTGTCTGATTTCAGTTCTATGTTTACGCTCTCAAAGAGGTTGAGCCTATGCAATGTCGCATCCAGTCCCTCGTCAGGTTTCCATTCAAAATAGAAACGGAGTTGGCGGGCATCCGTGTTTTGGAATTCCACCTCTTTATGATAGTAAGTGGCTATCTGGGGCAACATCTTCTCCAACGGTACATTGTCGAAGGTGACGGGATGAATATTCGCTGCTGAGTCCGCCTTGATGGTATCTGTCGGGGTTACCGGGGCTGGTTTTGTGGGGGAAATACTTTCTGATTGTACCGTTTGCGGATTGCGATTGCTGCTCGTACGTACGATGTGGACAGCAGCAAAGGCCACGCCGATGGTGAGCAGGATGCCGATGAAACTTGCTGCGAGCTTGTAAAATGACAAACGGGGAGTTGGCACTTCACTTTCAAAGTGTGTTGCTGAAAATTTCTGCCATTCCTCATCTACGGGGATAGCTTCATCATCTGCTTCTTGCTTTGCAAAGGCTCGCTTTGTCAGCGCCAATTGATCCAGCATCTCTGCCAACTCAGGGTCATCGGCAAGCGTCTGATGAAGTTGCTCGTCGGAATACTGATTCGGGTTTTCCTGCATAGAAAGCAGAAGTCGGATTTTTTCTTCGTGCTCCATATTCATGATCGTTTTGCTGTTTTTTTGACTTCGTCGAAGTGTTCTCTGATTCGCTGTAGCGACTGTGACAGGTGGTTATAGACCGTCACCTTGCTGACACCTACGGTCTGCGCCACTTCCTCATAGCTCATCTCTCGGAGAAACCGCAACCTGAAAATCTGGCGGCTGAGAGGAGGAATCTCCGTTTCAATGAATTGCATCAGCCGGTCCAGCCGATCATCATCGTACGGAGATACAATTCTGTTCTGTAGAGACTCCTGCAAGAAAAGCTTTTCCACACGTTCCCGTATCGACTTGTGACTGATTACGTCACGGCAGCGGTTGCGGACAGCGGTCATCAGGTAGCCTTCCATCTTTTCCTTTTGTGGCAGTCTCCCATCCCTTAATAATCGGGCAAAGATGTCGCTTACCACGTCCTTGCTTTCTTGAGGCTCATAGAGTATCGTCTTTGCCAAACGATACATCTGTGCGTAATACCTGCGGTATATCCCTTCAAATTCTGTCATACACTATCAAGGACGATTCTGATAACCGAAAAACTAAGCAAAACGATGTTTTTTTGCATATCTTTTTCAAAGTCAAGTGCAAAGGTACGCTTTTCTGATGAATTCTAGCGGTACGGTTGCTTTTTTGTTCTGCAATTGTTTGTAGTTTCAATCGGTGTTAATGTTCTAAAAACGTGCGGCAGTTTGTTTTTTTATGATTATATTTGCAACCCATTAACTGAAAAAGATTATGCCCGAAAGAAGAAATACAAGACCTATTGACAATAGCTACGGCCACTTGCAGCCGCAGGCTACCGACATGGAGCATGCCGTGCTGGGCGCGCTGATGATAGACAAGGATGCCTTCTCCATCGTCAGCGAGATACTGCGCCCCGAGACTTTCTATGAGCCCCGCAACCAGAAGATTTACCAGGCTATTCAGACGCTGAACATGAGCGAGCGGCCAGTTGATATCATGACCGTGACGGAGCAGCTGAAGAAGGACGGCACGCTGGAGGACGTGGGAGGACCGGCCTATATCATGGAACTGAGTTCGCATGTGGCTTCATCGGCCCACATAGAATACCACTCGCGCGTGCTGGCGCAGAAGTTCATGGCCCGCCAGCTGATTTCGTTTGCTTCCGTGATTGAGACGAAGGCATTCGACGAGACGCAGGACGTGGACGAACTGATGCAGGAGGCGGAGGGCTCGCTCTTCGAACTCTCGCAGAAGAACATGCGGCAGGACTATACGCAGATAGACCCCGTGGTGAAGAATGCGGTGGAGATACTGCAGCGGGCGGCTGCCAATACGGACGGACTGACGGGTATCTCTACGGGCTATACCGACCTTGACGACAAGACATCGGGATGGCAGAACAGCGACCTCGTGATCCTGGCCGGACGCCCGGCCATGGGCAAGACGGCCTTTGCACTCTCGCTGGCTAAGAACATTGCCGTTGACGATCGTGTGCCGGTGGCTTTCTTCTCGTTGGAAATGAGCAACGTGCAGCTGGTGAACCGTCTGATATCGAATGTCTGTGAGATTTCGGGAAAGAAGATTCTCAACGGTCAGCTGGATCAGGAGGAGTGGAAGCGTCTGGACTCGCGGTTGAGGCGACTGCAGGGGGCTCCGCTCTACATCGACGACACGCCGGGCATGAGTATCTTCGAACTGCGCACGAAGGCGCGCCGACTGGTGCGCGAGAAGGGCGTGAGGATGATTATGATAGACTATCTGCAGCTGATGAATGCCAACGGCGCACGGTTCGGCAGCCGACAGGAAGAGGTCTCTACCATTTCGCGTTCGCTGAAAGGTCTGGCTAAGGAGCTGGATATTCCCATTCTGGCGCTCTCGCAGCTGAATCGTGGCGTGGAAGGCCGTGAGGGCAACGAGGGCAAGCGCCCGATGCTCAGCGACCTGCGTGAGTCGGGTGCCATTGAGCAGGATGCCGACATGGTGCTCTTCGTGCACCGTCCGGAATACTACCGTATCTTCACTGACGACCACGGCAACGACCTGCGCGGCATGGCTCAGATTATCATCGCGAAGCACCGTAAGGGTGCCACGGGCGACGTACTGCTGAATTTCCGTGGTGAGTTCACACGGTTCCAGAATCCGCAGGATGTGATTATCGGTCCTTCGTCACCGATGGATGGTGGTGAAATCATCGGGAGTAAGATGAACGGTGGTGACCCGCTACCGCCTCCGCCTTCGATGGATGGGCCGATGCCGTTCTAACCTCGCCCTCAGCCCCTGTAGGGAGGGGGTAAACGGGTAACCGAATAGCTGGGTAACCGGATAAAGATAACAACATAATAACAACGACAATGAGAAAAATTATTCTGTCAATAGCCTGCCTGGCAGCTTTGGCTGCGGGGGCACAGACGAAGAGCGTATCGATACTGGGTGATTCGTATAGCACGTTCGACGGCTATATCACGCCTGCTACCAACGAGATGTGGTATTATGAAGGCAACCGCGGCAGCAACGACGTGGAGGACGTGACACAAACTTGGTGGTGGCAGTTTATCAAGAACAATGGCTATAGACTCTGCGTGAACAATTCGTGGAGTGGTGCCACAATCGGCTATTATGGCTACGACGGCAACGACTATAGCGCGCGTTCCTTTATTACAAGGAGTGACAATCTGGGCTGTCCTGACTTGATCTTCATTTTCGGCGGCACCAACGACTCGTGGGCCGGGGCTCCCATGGGTGAGTATAAGTATGAGAACCTACGGCGGGATGATTTCTTCTCGTATCGGCCTGCGTTGGCTTATCTGCTGGACCATATGCAGAAGCGCTATCCCAACGTGGAGCTGGTGTTCCTGATTAATAGCGAGCTGTCGAAGGACGTCACGGAGAGCACGCAGAAAATTTGCGACCACTATGGCGTGAAATGGATTCAGCTTCATGATATTGACAAGCAGAGCGGCCATCCTTCGCAGAAGGGAATGAAGGCTATCGCAGAGCAAATAGCTGAAAAACTGAGGAATTGAGAGTAAATCAGGGAGTGGAAAATACAATTTGATATATTTTTCGATAAAAAAGTTACGAATTATTTGCACGGAAGGATGATTATATGTACCTTTGCAGCCGATTAAAGAACAGCAGATATGATACAGTGCATTTCACTAAGCATCCTAATTAGCATTATTATTCGACTGCGCGAGGCGGCCGGAAGTGTGAGGGTGTGCATGTGAATGCAGATGTGTTGGTATATGAAACCTTTCCACTTCCGAGCGAGTGCGAAAGGTTTTTTTATACGCTGAAGTGTGTAACAAATTCGTAAATTGAAATAAAAATGAGTGACAGATTGTTTGTTTTCGACACAACGCTTCGCGATGGCGAGCAGGTTCCGGGATGTCAACTGAATACAGTTGAGAAGATTCAGGTGGCCAAGCAGCTTGAACAGTTGGGCGTGGATGTGATTGAAGCAGGATTTCCTATTTCGAGTCCCGGCGACTTCAATTCAGTGATTGAGATTTCTAAGGCCGTTACATGGCCTACTATTTGTGCGCTGACACGTGCGGTGGAGAAAGATATCGACGTGGCTGCCGAGTCGCTGCAGTATGCCAAGCGCAAGCGTATCCATACGGGTATCGGCACGAGCGACTCGCATATCAAGTACAAGTTTAACTCCAACCGCGAGGAAATCATAGAGCGGGCCGTGGCTGCCGTGAAGTATGCCAAGAGGTTCGTGGAAGATGTGGAGTTCTACGCGGAGGATGCCGGGCGTACGGACAATGAGTATCTGGCGCGGGTTATCGAGGCCGTAGTGAAGGCCGGGGCCACAGTGTGTAACATTCCCGATACCACGGGCTACTGCCTGCCGCAGGAGTATGGCGAGAAGATCAAGTACCTGATGGAGCACGTGGACGGCCTCTCGTCTGGCAAGGCTATTCTCTCCACCCATTGTCACAACGACTTGGGCATGGCTACGGCCAACACGATGAGCGGCGTGCTCAACGGGGCCCGACAGGTGGAGGTGACGATCAACGGTATCGGCGAGCGTGCCGGAAACACCTCGCTCGAAGAGATTGCCATGATTCTGAAATGCCATAAGGGACTGGGCATCGACACCAATATCAACACCACGAAGATATATCCCTCCAGCCGTATGGTGAGCTCGCTGATGAACATGCCTGTGCAGCCTAACAAGGCGGTGGTAGGCCGTAATGCCTTCGCCCATAGCAGCGGCATCCATCAGGACGGCGTGCTGAAGAACGTGCAGACCTACGAGATCATGAACCCGAAGGACGTGGGACTTGATGACAACTCAATCGTGCTGACGGCCCGCAGCGGACGTGCTGCTCTGAAGTATCGGCTTGAAGTGCTGGGTGTGAATGTCGATGACGAGAAGAAACTGGACAAACTCTACCAGAAGTTCCTGGCCTTGGCCGACCGCAAGAAAGAGGTCAACGACGACGACATCCTGACGCTGGCAGGAGCCGATAGCGCGGATAATCATGCCGTGAAACTCGACTTCCTGCAGGTGACCACGGGCATGGGTGTGAAGAGCGTGGCTTCAATCGGTCTCGACATCAGCAACCAGAAGTTTGAGGCTGCTGCCACGGGTAACGGTCCGGTGGATGCGGCAATCAAAGCACTGAAGAAGATTATCATGAAGCAGATGACGCTGAAGGAGTTTACTATCCAGGCCATCTCGAAGGGTTCCGACGATATGGGTAAGGTGCATATGCAAGTGGAATACAACGGCAACCTGTATTACGGATTCGGTGCGAATACCGACATCGTGACGGCTTCCGTGGAGGCTTATATTGACTGTATTAACAAGTTTAGAAATTAAGATATGAATACGCTATTTGATAAGATTTGGGACAAACACGTGGTCCAGATCGTAGAAGACGGGCCTACGCAGCTTTATATCGACCGCCTCTACTGTCATGAGGTGACGTCGCCGCAGGCCTTCGACGGGATGCGGCAGCGCGGGCTGAAGTGTTTACGCCCGCAGCAGATTATCTGCATGCCCGACCATAACACGCCCACCCACGATCAGGATAAACCCATCGAGGACCCAGTATCGAAGAAACAGGTGGATACGCTTTCGAAGAATGCCCGTGACTTCGGACTGACTCACTATGGCATGATGGACCGTTCGAACGGCATCATCCACGTGGTGGGTCCCGAGAAGGGACTTTCGTTGCCAGGTATGACCATCGTCTGCGGTGACTCGCATACCTCCACCCATGGCGCAATGGGGGCTGTGGCCTTCGGCATTGGAACTTCGGAGGTGGAGATGGTAATGGCCTCGCAATGCATCCTGCAGCAGAAGCCTAAGTCAATGCGCATCAGTATCAACGGCAAGCTGCAGAAGGGTGTCACGGCCAAGGACGTGGCTCTCTACCTGATGGCGCAGCTCACCACCAGCGGTGCTACGGGCTATTTTGTGGAATATGCTGGCGACGTGGTTCGCGAGATGTCGATGGAAGGCCGCCTGACGCTCTGCAATCTCTCCATTGAGATGGGAGCCAGAGGTGGTTTCGTGGCTCCTGATGAGACTACCTTCCGCTATATCAAGGGCAAGGAGTTTGCACCGAAAGGCGAGGAATGGGATAAGGCCGTAGCTTACTGGAAGACGCTGAAGAGCGGTGATGATGCCGTGTTCGATAAGGAACTCACCTTCGATGCTGCCGACATAGAGCCGCGCATCACCTACGGTACCAATCCCGGCATGGGTATCGGCATCACCGAGTGCGTACCTACGCTTGACACCATACCCGAGACGGGAAAGGCCGGATTCCTGAAGTCATTGGACTATATGGGTTTCGAACCCGGAGAGCAGTTGCTGGGCCATCCCATCGACTATGTCTTCCTGGGAGCTTGTACCAATGGGCGCATTGAGGACTTCCGCGCCTTTGCTTCAATCGTGAAAGGTAGGCGGAAGGCTGAAAACGTGATTGCCTGGCTGGTGCCTGGCTCGTGGGCCGTGGACCGTCAGATTCGTGAGGAAGGACTTGACAAGGTGCTGGAGGCTGCAGGTTTTGAGATTCGTCAGCCTGGATGCTCTGCCTGTCTGGCAATGAACGACGACAAGATTCCTGCCGGCAAGTATTCGGTATCCACCAGCAACCGTAACTTTGAAGGCCGTCAGGGCCCTGGAGCACGTACTATTCTTGCCTCTCCATTGGTGGCAGCGGCCGCAGCGGTAACGGGTGTCATTACGGACCCGCGTGATTTGTTATCTTAACATCAGTATCTGAAGAGCTAATTTCAATATGAAACAGAAATTCAATGTCATAACATCAACCTGTGTGCCCCTTCCGTTGGAGAATGTGGACACGGACCAGATTATTCCTGCCCGATTCCTGAAGGCCACAACCCGCGAGGAGAGTTTCTTTGGCGACAACCTGTTCCGCGACTGGCGCTATCATCCCGATGGGAGCCTGAACAAGGACTTCGTGCTCAACAATCCCACTTATGGCGGCTGTATTCTGGTGGCAGGCAAGAACTTCGGTTCCGGCTCCAGTCGCGAACATGCTGCATGGGCCATCGCCGGTTATGGTTTCAGGGTGGTTATCAGTTCGTTCTTTGCTGATATCCACAAGAATAACGAATTGAATAACTTCGTGCTCCCCGTGGTGGTCAGTGAGCAGTTCCTTGCTGAACTCTTTCAGAGCATCAAGGAGAATCCGCAGATGGAGGTGGAGGTGGATCTGCCCCGTCAGACTGTGACCAACAAGGCTACGGGAAGTTGCGAGCATTTCGATATCAACGGATATAAGAAACATTGTCTGATAAACGGTCTCGACGATATTGACTTCCTGGTGCAGAATCAGGACAAGACCGAGGCTTGGGAAACAAAGAATAAGTAGATGGGAAGTGCTGAGAAACTGAATGCAACGACTCAAGGCCACTTGCCGTTCATAGAAATCATGGATTGCACGTTGCGCGATGGCGAGCAGACATCAGGTGTCAGTTTTCTGCCCCACGAAAAACTGGTCATTGCCCGCATGCTGCTCCGTGATCTCAATGTGGACCGGATCGAAGTGGCTTCGGCTCGTGTCTCTGAGGGTGAGAAGGAGGCCGTGAAGATGATCTGCCGCTATGCCAATCAGATTGGGATGGCTGATAGGGTGGAAGTGCTGGGATTTGTGGATGGCTGTCTGTCGGTAGATTGGATAGCCGACTGCGGAGGCCATGTCATCAATCTTCTGGCCAAAGGTTCTGAACGGCATTGCAGCGAACAGCTTCATAAGACGGCTGAAGAGCATATCAATGATATCCTGAGGACCGTAAGCTATGCCCGAGAGCAGGGAATGACTGTTAACCTCTATCTGGAGGACTGGAGCAATGGCATGAAGGATTCACCGGAGTATGTCTATCGCCTGATGGACGCCCTGACTTCTCCCCAGGATGGAAATGAGGAGGACTTGATCAAACGCTTCATGCTCCCCGATACGCTTGGCATCCTGAATCCCCTGCAGGTCATTGAGTATATGCGTAAGATGAAGAAACGCTATCCCAGTGTGCATTTCGATTTCCATGCCCATAATGACTACGACCTGGCCGTGAGCAATTCGCTTGCCGCCGTGCTAAGCGGATGCAAGGGACTTCACGTCACGGTGAATGGCCTCGGTGAGCGTTGCGGCAATGCCCCGCTCTCCAGCGTGCAGGTTATCCTGAAGGATCAGTTTCATGCCAAGACCAGTATCCACGAAGAAGAGTTGAATGCCATTTCCCGTCTGGTGGAGGGCTATAGCGGCATTGCCGTGGCACCCAATCAGCCAGTAATCGGTGAGAATGTGTTCACTCAGGTTGCCGGAGTGCATGCCGATGGCGACAGCAAGGGCGGGCTCTATATGAACCAGCTCGTGCCGGAGCGTTTCGGCCGTAAGCGTGAATATGCGTTGGGTAAGAACAGCGGCAAGGCCAATATTATGCGCAATCTGGAAGAATTGGGACTAGAGTTGACACCCGAACAGACGCGGCTCGTGACGGAACGTATTACCGAGCTTGGCGACCGCAAGGAAGTGGTAACACCTGAAGACCTGCCTTTCATCATCAGCGACGTGCTGAAACACAACACGAAAGAGGAAAAGGTGAAACTCATCAGCTATATGGTATCTACGGCCTACGGTCTGAAGCCTGGTGCCAATGTGAAGGTGGAAATAAATGGCCGACAGTATGAGGCAAGTGCCACGGGTGACGGTCAGTATGATGCCTTTGTGAAGGCCCTGCGCTATATCTATAAGAAATATCTGGATCGTACGTTCCCGCTACTGGCCAACTATGCCGTGAGCATTCCTCCCGGTGGCCGTACGGATGCCCTGGTGCAGACGGTCATCACGTGGCAGGAGGACGGTAAGATTATCCGCACGCGAGGACTGGATGCCGACCAGACGGAAGCTGCTATCAAGGCTACGTTCAAGATGCTCAACATCGTTGAGGAGAAACTGGAAAAGAAGAACTAAATATAAATCAATATGAAATTAAAGATTGCTGTTCTGGCCGGTGACGGAATCGGTCCGGAGATAATGGAACAAGGTGTGGCTGTGATGTCGGCTGTTGCCGGTAAGTTCGGTCACGAAGTGATTTACAAGGAAGCTATCTGTGGTGCTCATGCCATCGACGAGGTAGGCGATCCCTTTCCCGAGGAAACCTTCAAGACCTGTCAGGAGGCTGACGCTGTGCTCTTTGCTTCGGTGGGTGATCCGAAGTTTGACAATGATCCCACGGCAAAGGTCCGTCCGGAGCAGGGACTGCTTGCCATGCGCAAGAAGTTGGGCCTCTTCGCCAATATCCGTCCCGTTCAGACCTTCAAGTGCCTGTTGCACAAGAGTCCATTGAAAGACGAACTGATCGAGGGTGCCGATTTCGTCTGTATCCGCGAACTCACGGGTGGTATGTATTTCGGCGAAAAGTATCAAGACAATGACAAGGCCTACGACACCAATTACTATACGCGTCCGGAGATTGAGCGCATTCTGAAGGTGGCCTATGAATATGCCTTGAAGCGTAAGAAGCATGTCACGGTGGTTGATAAGGCCAATGTGCTGGCAAGCAGCCGGCTGTGGCGTCAGGTGGCTAAGGAGATGGCTCCTCAGTATCCTGATGTGGTGACCGACTATATGTTTGTTGATAATGCTGCTATGAAGATGCTCACCGAGCCTAAGTTCTTTGATGTGATGGTGACTGAAAACACTTTTGGTGATATTCTTACCGATGAAGGCTCGTGCATCAGCGGCTCCATGGGATTACTGCCTTCGGCTTCGACTGGTGAGAGTACTCCTGTATTCGAACCTATCCACGGCAGTTGGCCGCAGGCTAAGGGACTGAACATTGCTAATCCGCTGGCGCAGATTCTCTCCGTGGCTATGCTCTTCGATTATTTCGGACTGCAGGAAGAAGGCTCGCTGATCCGCAAGGCTGTAGATGCCTCACTCGATGAACATGTGCGCACCCCTGAGATTCAAGTCGAGGGCGGGGCCAAGTATGGTACGAAGGAAGTAGGAGAGTGGATCGTTAATTATATCAAGAATGCGTAAGATTATCGTGATCGGTATGTTGCTGTTTACTTTGGGCATCTCGGCTCAGAGTAAACAGCAACTGCGTGAGGAACTCAAGGAAGCCACCGCGGCTCTTTCCCTTCGTCCGGATTCCCTTGATCTGCGACTGAAGAAAGCTGCCCTCAACATGCAGCTGGAGCAATGGGAATATGCACTGTCGGAATATAACTATGTACTCCGTCTCGATCCTGAGAATCCTGCTGGGCTATATTATCGTGCGTATGCCAATGAGCAGTTAGGGCGTTATAATTTTGCACGTGCCGATTATGAGACGCTGTTGAAAATCGTTCCCTCTAACTTTGAGGCCCGTTTGGGACTTGCCCTCCTGAATCAGAAAGACCGCCATTTCACCGAGGCAATGGATCAGATTAATCAGTTGGTGGAAGCCAATCCCAATAATGCTACCGTCTATGTAGCCCGTGCCAATATGGAGCGCGAGCGCAGGATGTATGCCTTGGCTGAATACGATTTCACGCAAGCCATACTGTTGGAACCTGAAGTGACAGACCATCTGGTGAACCGTGCAGATGTCAGGCTTTTGATGGAAAACTATGAAGGAGCAAAGGCTGATCTTGACCTGCTTGTCAAGAAAGGAGTGCTCAAAGCGGCCTTGCAGGATTTCTATAAGCGGTTGAAATGAAACTTTTATACAAAAAAGAAAGCGAATAGCTTCACAGCTCTTCGCTTCACATCTCCAATAGGTATTAGTTTTTTTAAGGTAAAAAGATTGTTTTCAGGATAACAATGCAAAGGTAACGAACATTTTTTTAAATACCAAAGGTTTTTATTACAAAAATTTGCAGCCTTTTGTTGTGTCCGTTAACAGCTTGGCAATTTAAATAATTTTAACTATTTTGTTGATGCAAACGATTACATTCTTCAAGAAAACGGAGTTCTTGTTCCAGCATTTCTAACTTGTGCATCGTATATCCAGCTTCCTTTGCCTGATGGATACCCTTCGTATATAGATAGTCAATTTCCATGGGACGATGGAAATCATAATCCAGTTTCATACTGGGTTTATAGGGTGTCATTTCGTCGGTCATTTGGATCATCTTCTCTACGAATGTTTCGTCAATACCTTTTACACCTAAAGCCTTGGAAGCGCCAACCACTTCCATCATCTGGTCGCGTATCAGCTGTCGGGTGGAAGGATTATCCAACAGCTTGTCGGTCGTGGTGTTCAGGGCGACGGTCATACCGTTGAAAGGCATATTCCATACGGCCTTCTTCCATCGTGCCTCCAGATACTCTACGGGATTGGCTTCGATACCTGCAACTCTGAGTTCCTCTACGAAATGAGTCATCAGGGATTCATCATGGCAAGAGAAGTTACCTATATTGATGCTGCCGTAGCATTGGTGGTCAATATGCCCGGGGCCAACCTTGCCCGAGCAGATGAATGCCAGTCCTGCCGCTATCTGGAGTTCCGGAAATGCAGCCTGAAGGTCGTCTTCGAGCCCGATACCGTTTTGGATGAGTACTACCAGCGGATTGTTTTTGATGAGGGGCGGCAACATCTCCTTCAACAGGTGTTCGCGAGTGCTCTTCAGGCAAACGAGCACTACATCAACCTCTGGCATATCAGCCGTACTGCGGTATGCGTTCACGTTGTCGAGATGGAAACTGCCATTGCAAGAATCTATCTGCAATCCGTTTTCCTTGACATATTCGAAATCCGTATGGAGCAGAAAGTTCACTTCGTTTCCTGCACGCATCAATTGGCCACCATAGTATCCACCTATGGCACCCGTTCCTATCACAGCATATCTCATGGTCTTATTTCTTCTTTCCTTTGAGGAGTGAAGCTATATATAAGACGATTACGGCTCCCACCACGCCTGTGATGGTCTCGCCAATGAAAGACGGTTCGATGTCGATGCCCAGTTTCGGGAAAAGCCATCCGCCCACGGCACCGCCGACAATACCCAGAATCAGGTTCCACAAACAGCCTTCACTTTCACCTTTCATTAACTTGTTGGCTATAAAGCCAGCCAGAATACCAACGATAATTGCTCCAATCATAATTCTTTTATTAGAATTTGTGTAACTTTGTTTTTAAATTTGACGCAAAAAACGTCTAATATGTTGCAAATTTAGGCAAAAAAAACTAATAGCCCTAATCAGTTTGTCCTTTATTTTCAAAAAATGGTATTTTTTTCCATAATCCGTGAAAATATTCAGATTGTTTTACACAATATGAATAATTATTTGCTATCTTTGCAACGTGTTTTTCATGGTATTAGATTATTAAGGTTAATGATAAGGGCTGCCCGTGAGGGTAGCCCTTATTAACTGTAGTATATCTGCCTTAGAGGAAGAGACGTCCTATCTGATAGACAAGTGCCGACACGACCCATGCGAGTGCTGTGGTGTAGAGGGCGGCAGTAAGTGCCCATTTCCAGGAACCAGTTTCGCCCTTGATAGCGGCGATGGTGGCGATACATGGGAAATAAATCAACACGAAGAGCAGATAAGCAAAGGCAATGAGCGGCGTGATACCGTCGGCCTCCATCTTCTGCCTGAGGTTCAGATAGCGGTCGCTATGGTCTTCACCGTTGTCGGCTCCCACTTCTTCATCGTTGGCATAGAGCACTCCCATCGTCGAGGCAACGATTTCCTTGGCTCCCACACCGGCAATGAGAGAGACATCGAGTTTCCAGTCGAAGCCCTGAGGACGGAAGATGGGTTCTATGGTCTTACCCATGCGTCCAATGTAGCTATGCTCCTGCTGTTGCTGCACGTCGAGGCTCTCATCGTGAGGGAAATAACCCAGGGCCCATACGATAACCGAAGCCACGAGAATGATACCTCCCATCTTTTTCAGGTATTGCTTGCCTTTCTCCCAAGTGTGTCGAAGGATAGCCTTGACGGTCGGGAAACGATAGGGTGGGAGCTCCATCACGAAGGGTGTGTCTTCACCCTTTATGATATACTTGGAGAAGATTCGGCTAACGATGACTGCCAGCAGGATGCCGATGGCATAGAGCGAAATCATGATGAGACTCTGGTACTTCACGGCAAAGAAGGTTCCCACGATCATTATATAAATAGGTAGTCGTGCCGAACAACTCATCAGCGGCAACACCATCATCGTAATCAGTCGCGAACGGCGGCTTTCGATGGTGCGCGTAGCCATCACGGCAGGCACGTTACAGCCAAAGCCCATGATGAGGGGAATGAACGATTTGCCGTGGATGCCCATCTTGTGCATCAGTTTATCCATGATGAATGCAGCACGCGACATATAGCCGGAGTCTTCCATAAAGGAAATAAACGTGTAGAGGATGAGAATCTGCGGCAGGAAGATAATCACCGAGCCCACACCAGCCACAGCGCCATCAACGATCATCGCACGCAGCGGTCCTTCGGGCATGATGGAATTCAGCCAGTCGGAGAGCCATCCTACGCCAGCGTCAATCCAGTCCATGGGATACTGTCCGAGCGTGAAAGTCACCTCGAACATGATGAAGAGGAAAAGGAAGAACAGCGGAAATCCCAACCATTTGTGCGTGATGAAGCGGTCAAGCTTATGCGTTATGTAATAGGTGTCGCGCCCTTCTCCTTCCTGATAGCCGATTTCTTCCAGCGCTCCATGGATGAAGCCGTACTTGGCATCCATGATGGCCGTTTCGGAGTCGGTTGTCGTCTCTTCTTCGATTCGTCTGCCCGTATCGTCACGGTGCTGCAGGATTTCTTCCTTATCGGGCAAGGAGGAGATAATCTTTTCCACCTCGCTGTCGTGTTCCAGGAGTTTGATGGCCAGATAGCGTGTGGAGAACTGACGGCGCAGTTCGCCATACTGCTTCAGGTGTTCCTGCATGTCCTTGATACCATTCTCAATTTCGTGGCCGTGGTTGATATGGATATGGCGGACGGGATGCTTCGTAAACTTTCCTTCATAGACCTGGATGATTGTGGTGAACAGTTCATCGACACCCTCACCGTTCTTGAAGACCGTTGGCACCATAGGGAATCCCAGCAGCTCGCCCAACTTGTCGGTATTGAGACGGTCACCGCGCTGCTCGATTTCGTCAAACATGTTGAGAGCTCCTACCATCCGGAGGTTCATGTCGATGAGTTGGGTGGTGAGGTAGAGGTTACGCTCCAAGTTGCTGGAGTCGATGACGTTGAGCACGATATCGGGCGTGTGTTCCACGATTTGCTTGCGCACGTAGAGTTCTTCCGGCGAATAGGCTGAAAGCGAATAGGTGCCGGGAAGATCCACCAGATTGAACTTATAACCCTTGAACTCAGCCACACCCTCCTTGGCATCCACGGTGACACCGGAATAGTTGCCCACGCGCTCATGCGCACCGGAGGCAAAGTTGAAGAGCGATGTCTTGCCACAGTTGGGATTACCCACCAGGGCCACATTGATTTCGCGGCGGCGCTTAAGTGCTTCGCGGTGAACGACCTTTTCGGCCTTCTCTTGCTGCAATTCATCGGTGGGGATGATGACCTGCTGACTCTCTTTGTCCATCAGCGGGGCTTCTTCGTGGGTGACCACCTCTATCTGTTCAGCCTCGCTATGGCGAAGGGAAACCTCATAGCCCATGATGCGATATTTCACAGGGTCCTGAAGGGGTGCATTCAGTAATACCTGCACTTCCTTGCCCTTGATGAATCCCATCTCGATGATGCGCTTGCGGAATCCTCCGTGGCCTGATACTTTTACGATGATGCCGTGCTCGCCGGTCTTCAGTTCTGATAATTTCATGTCGTTTTGGATCTTTGCTGCAAAATTACAAAATTAATCTTGCAACTGAGTTGCGCCAAACAAAAATACCTACTAATGATGATAGCAGGTATTTTTGTGTATCCCCACTATTAGGGATATGGAGTACAGCCTTAGACGATGCCTCGGCCGTGGCAGTTCTTAAACTTCTTGCCGCTGCCGCAAGGACAGGGATCATTGCGTCCGGGCAACTTGTCTTTGATAATAGGTGTGCGGTTCACCTGACTGGCCTGAGCACGGGTGTCGGTGCTGGCAGCACGTGTCTGATTGGGGTCCACCAGCGGCTGTCCGTCGCCGTTGAGCTCCTGCTTCGACTCGTTGTAGCGCTGTGAGCGCTGCTCGGGAGCAGCCTCACGCACTTCGTCCTGCTGAATCTCAGGAATCTGTGCACGCATCAGGATCGAGGTGATGCGGTTGTTCATGTCGTTCACCATATCATCAAAGAGCTTGGCACTCTCCAGCTTGAAGATCACCAGCGGATCTTTCTGCTCGTAAGAGGCATTCTGCACGGAGTGCTTCAGTTCGTCGAGCGCACGGAGGTTTTCTTTCCAGCAGTCGTCAATGATATGGAGCAGGATGCTCTTCTCAAACTGCTTCACCACGGCCTTCGACTCCGTCTCATAGGCTTCCTTGAGGTCGCAGGGAATGTTATAGACGCGCTTGCCGTCGGTGACGGGCACCATGATGCGCTCATACATGGCTCCCTGGTTCTCATAGACCTGCTTGATGACAGGATTAGCCACGTCCTTGATGCGGTCTGTGCGGCGGTTGAAGTTCTGCATCACCATGTCGTAGGCGTTGTCTTCCAGCTTGGCCTTGTCTTCCTCAATGAGTTGCTGCTCCGTGAAGGGGCATTCCATGGAGAACACCTTGATGAAGGCTTCCTTGCACCCCTCGTAGTCGTTCTTCTCGATAATGTCACAGACGCGGTCCCAGAGGATGTTGGCGATATCCATGCCGATGCGCTCACCCATCAGGGCGTGGCGGCGCTTCTCATAGACCACGGTGCGCTGCTTGTTCATCACGTCGTCGTATTCCAGCAGACGCTTACGGATACCGAAGTTGTTTTCCTCCACCTTCTTCTGGGCGCGCTCGATGCTCTTGGAAATCATCGGACTCTCAATACGCTCACCTTCGTCGAAGCCCAGGCGGTCCATCACCTTCGCAATACGCTCAGAGGCGAAGAGACGCATCAGCTTGTCTTCCAGCGAAACATAGAACACCGAACTACCGGGGTCACCCTGACGACCGGCACGACCACGCAACTGACGGTCCACACGGCGGCTCTCGTGACGCTCCGTACCGATGATGGCCAGACCTCCGGCGGCCTTCACCTCATCGGAAAGCTTGATATCCGTACCACGACCGGCCATGTTGGTGGCAATGGTAACGGCACCCAGCAGGCGTTCCTCCTGATGGCTGTTGCCGTTCTCGTCAGTAACGGTCACAGTGCCCATATTGCTCTGACCAGCCTGTGCCACGATGTCTGCTTCCTTCTGGTGGAGCTTGGCGTTCAGCACGTTGTGTGGAATCTTGCGCATGTTGAGCATACGGCTCAGCAACTCAGAGATTTCCACCGATGTGGTACCCACCAGCGTAGGACGTCCGCTCTCGCGCATGGCCACGATCTCGTCGATCACGGCGTTATATTTCTCGCGGGCTGTCTTATAGACGCGGTCGTCCTGGTCGTTACGGATAACCGGACGGTTGGTGGGAATCTCCACCACGTCGAGTTTATAGATGTCCCAGAACTCACCGGCCTCCGTAGAAGCCGTACCGGTCATACCGGCGAGCTTGTGGTACATACGGAAATAGTTCTGCAGGGTGATGGTGGCAAAGGTCTGCGTAGCCTCTTTCACGGCCACGTGCTCCTTGGCCTCTATGGCCTGGTGCAGACCGTCGCTCCACTGACGGCCTTCCATGATACGGCCCGTCTGCTCATCCACAATCTTCACCTCACCGTCCATCACGACGTATTCATCGTCGCGGTTGAACATCGTGTAGGCTTTCAGCAGCTGCTGGAGCGTATGTGCACGCTCGCTCTGCACGGCGTAGTGGCTCATCAGCTGGTCCTTCTTCTCAATCTTCTCCTCTTCGGAAAGATCTTCGTTCTCGAGTGCTGAGAGCTCGGAAGTGATGTCGGGGAGCACGAAGAGTTCCTTGTCGTTCACCTGCTTGGAGAGCCAGTCCGTACCCTTATCGGTCAAATCCACGGAGTTGAGTTTCTCTTCCACCACGAAGTAGAGCGGTTCAATGGCCTCCGGCATGCGGCGGTTATTGTTCTCCATATAGATTTCCTCGGTGCGGAGCATACCGGCCTTGATGCCTTCCTCCGAGAGGAACTTGATGAGCGGCTTGTTCTTTGGCAGCGACTTGTGGGAACGGTAGAGCGAAAGGAAACCGGCGTCGAGTTTCTCCTGGCCTTCCTTCTTCTTGCCTTCCTCCATCAGCTTGTTTCCTTCGGCAATAAGCGTCTTGGCCTCAGAGAGGAACTGCGTGGCCAGCTGGCGCTGCACACCCACGAGCTTCTCCACCAGCGGCTGATACTCTTCGAACATCTGGTCGTCGCCATTGGGCACAGGACCAGATATAATAAGAGGTGTACGGGCATCATCGATCAACACGGAGTCCACCTCATCGACGATGGCGTAGTTGTGGCGGCGCTGCACGAGGTCGGCAGGCGAAATGGCCATGTTGTCGCGCAGATAGTCGAAACCGAACTCATTATTGGTACCAAAGGTGATATCTGCCTGGTAAGCCTTGCGGCGCTCAGGAGAGTTGGGGCGGTGCTTGTCGATACAGTCAACGGAAAGACCGTTGAACATATAGAGCGGTCCCATCCACTCAGAGTCACGCTTGGCCAGATAGTCGTTGACGGTCACCACGTGGACACCGTTGCCCGTCAAGGCATTCAGGAACACCGGGAGCGTAGCCACGAGCGTCTTACCTTCACCCGTTGCCATCTCCGCAATCTTACCCTGATGGAGCACGGCACCACCGAAGAGCTGTACGTCGTAGTGGATCATGTCCCACTTCAGGTCGTTACCGCCGGCCATCCAATGGTTGTGATAGACGGCCTTGTCGCCGTCGATATGCACAAAGTCCTTGGTGGCAGCCAGCTCGCGGTCGAAATCGTTGGCTGTTACCACCACTTCCTCGTTCTGGGCGAAGCGGCGGGCGGTTTCCTTCACGATGCTGAAGGCCACGGGAAGCACTTCGTTGAGGGCCACTTCCATATTGTCGAGTCCCTCTTTGTCTAACTTGTCAATCTCGTTGAAGATAGCCTCACGCTCATCGATTGGCGTGTCTTCAATCTTGGCCTTGAGCTCGGCAATCTGCTCGTTCTGCTCCTTGGCCGCATTCTGCACGTAGGCCTGAATCTCCTTGGTCTTGGCGCGCAGCTGGTCGTTGTCGAGTGCTTCAATCTCAGGATACGCCTTCTTCACCTTTTCCACGATGGGCTGGATGAGGCGCATGTCGCGTGAAGACTTGTCACCGAACAAAGACTTCAAAAAACTGTTTAATCCCATATTTTTTATCTATTTTTTTTCTGTTTTCTATTTTTACAATTAGCACTTTTCTCCTCTCATCGGTTTAGAACAACGGCTGGGCCGTAGAGGCATTGGGCGCCCTGATATGGATGCAGTTGGCAATGGTGGGTGCCAGCCGGTCGATGGTGACCTCCGTATCGATGTGCTGGGGCTTGATGCCTTCGCCGTAGATGATGATGGGCACGGGCATGAAGTTGGCGCGATACTGATACTTCTCGCCCGACTCCTCGTTGAGCAGGTTCCATCCGGGCATGATCTCCACGATGAGGTCGCCGGAGTGGGGGGGCAGTACGTCGGCCGTGGTCTTCACGTCCTTCACACCGTCGCAATCGAGCAGGAACGAGCGGCATTGGTTGCGCAGTTCCACCTTGTTGAGACGGCGCTGCTCGATGATTTTCTTGTTGAAGAAGATGTGGTTGCGGTAGTAGCCTTCGATATACTGGTGGCGACCGTAGAGGGCGCCGAGGTACATGTTGAGCAGGTTACCCGTGCGGTTGATATAGAATGTACCCGACGGCACCTTGAAACGCTCGTAGGCGTCGCTGAAGGTCTCGTCGGTGTTGATGGTGCCTGTGATGGTGAAGAGCACGTTCTGGGCGCCCACTTTCTGCTCAACGCCCTGGATGAGATTGCCCAGGCAGCGGTCGAGACTCTCGTAGTGGTCGGCATCGTAGTTGACTGACAGAATGTCGCACATCTCGTCGGTACCCAGCAGATTGGAGTCGATACACTGGAAAGCCAGTTTCGTGATCGTGTGATTGTCTTCAGCTGGATTCAGCGAGTCAAAGGCACTCAGCCAGTTAAAGCCTGTCTTTGAATAATAGCTTGAAGTGCGCCAGCGCTTCGTCTTGCTGTCGCGGAAGAAGGCTCCGTTGGCTGCATGGCCTGCTGACAGGATGGCGGCTTCCTGATCGTTGGCAATGCTGAACACCATGCCTGCGCCTTCGGTCTTCACCTTCAGTTCGTCGGCCAGATTAGAGCAGAGCATTGCCTTCGGGGTGCCGTCGGCCACACATCCGATGGGGCGCAGCGTCTGCTTGTCGAGCCAGCGGTTTCCGGTGATGCCGTTGTAGAAGGGCGTGGTGCCCGTCACGATGGCGGCCATGGCCGATGCACGGTCAACAGGCGTGAAGGGGTAGGTGGCATTCTTGTAGAGTAGCGCCTGGCGGATCAGCTTGCGGAAGCCTGTGCTCGTAGGTTTCTGCCCCACGGCAATCATCTTGTCGGCATTGAGTCCGTCGATGGTGATGTTGACCAGCAGTTTCTGGGCGGGCACTTCCGATGCCAGCAGCGCCAGGAGGGTCGCTATGAGATATTTATTTTTCACTTTTGAGTCGTTTGGTATTTCTGATAAACAAAGAGTATGCCACAGTCATCATTCCCTCCGCATAGGTCTGCCAGAAAGCCCCGACGATGAAACAGCAGATGAGGATGATCCACATCGTATACTGCCAGCGGCACTTGCCCTTGAGCATTGGCCAGATGAAGAACAGCGGCAGCGGATTGAGCAGCAGCAGTTGCAGATTGAGGCGCACCGTGGGATGCTGCGAGAAGAGCATCGCAAAGAGCACGATACCGCTGAGGCCGCAGAGCAGCATCAGCAGGGCATCAAACCAGCGGAAGTCTTTCCTGGCGATGAATTCCCATATCGTGAGAACCACGACGATGCCCAGCAGCAGCAGGCCGCAGGCACGAGGCGAGAGCGGAAAACCGCCTTCTTCCGGATTCTCGGGAATATCCACGAGCGTGGTGGTACCTGTGACGAGACGCCGGTTACCGTCCACGACGGCACGGTCAAAATCGTTCATGGTCTCGCAGGGCAGGAACTGGCGCTCGCGGGTGGTCGTAGGACGGTCAGCCTGAAGTCCCAGGAGCATGTCGTTGCCAAAACGAGCCCAAGGATGCTGCCTGCAATACAGATGAACCAGGTCGCGGAAGGAGAGCCCCTCGTTGGCAGACTGCTGATAGTTGAGCTTTCCGCTGAGGTGGTCGGCTATCATATCGCGTGCCCTGGTGGTGCAGTTGTCGTAGAAATAGTTGTAGCGATACTCGCGGTTCTCGGGGCGGTAGTTCTCCCAGATGGCTTCGGCGATGCTCAGTTTCTCCTCGGGGGTGAGGTTGAGTTGCTGTTCCTTCACCCATCGCCCCTCTGCCTCGTATTCGCGGAGGAAGGCCTCGAAGGGGTAGATGCCCATGAGGTAGTCGGTGAGTCCGAACACGAAACGCCCCACGAAATTGGGCTTGTTGAAATCGAAGATGCCCCAGTTGACGGCCACGTCAGTGCCGTTGGTGCGGTCAATGAAATGCAGCGCCGTATGGCCGTAGAGCGAATAGGCCTCCGCCCCAGGGCCGCAAGTGATGAAACTCACGCTGAGGGTGGAGTCGATACGGGCCTTGGCTTCTGGCGACGGTTCCTTATGGGCACGGCATTCCAGCCCGCTCACGAAGAGCAGCGTCAGAGCCAGAAAGGCTATCTGGAAAAGAGGTTTTTCGCATTTCACGGCGCAAAGGTACACTTTTTATTTTTAAATAAGGTATCCGATTTCCAAAAAATTGCGAAATTAGGCGGCCTCTGCACAAAAAAAGAATAAAATTCTTTGTAGTGTGTCCTTTTTAGCGTAATTTTGCACCCTAAATAATAAGAACGCGAGTGAATCTGATCATAGATATCGGCAACACGTGTGCCAAACTGGTGTGCTTCGATGGCGATGAAGTCATCGAGGAACAGCGCATCGACAAGGGTGAATACGGGCTGCTCCCGAAGTTCTGCAAGAAGTATCAGTTCGACCGTGGCATCTATAGTACGGTGGTTGATATCCCGCAGGAGTTCAAGGAGATGATCCTGAAGCTGCCGTTCCCGATGCTGGAATTCCTGAGCGGCATCACGCCTGTGCCCATCGTCAATAAATACCGCACGCCCAAGACGCTGGGCTCCGACCGTCTGGCAGCTGCCGTTGCGGCCGAATGGCTCCAGCCTGGTAGGAATGTGCTGATCATCGATGTGGGCACGTGTATCACCTACGACTATGTGAATGCGGCAGGCGAATACAAGGGCGGCAACATCTCGCCGGGGCCCACCATCCGCTTCCGCGCCCTGAATCAGTTCACCGGCCGTCTGCCCTTCGTGGATCGTGAGGGCGTGACGCCGCCTTTCGGCAATACCACGATCACGGCCATCCGCAGCGGTGTGATCCGTGGCGTGAAGTACGAGATTGAAGGCTACGTGCGCCGTTTCCTGGAGAAATATCCCGACCTTTACGTTTATTTAACGGGCGGCGTTCACTTAGGCATGCGATTTAAAGAAAAATTTCCTATCTTTGCAGACGATTTTCTCGTCCCCAGGGGATTAAACAGAATATTACAGTATAATGAAAAGAATATGTAGCGCTGTCGTTCTGGCAGCATTTGCGCTGGCGGTGGGTGCACAGTCGGCAACTGATACAAACGAGTCGTATAGCGGAACCAATTCGCCGTACTCTCAGTTTGGTTTTGGCGAACTGGCTGATCAGACCAGCGGTTTCAACCGTGGCATGAACGGCCTCGGCTTAGCCTTCCGCGAGCACAACCAGGTGAATCAGTTGAACCCCGCTTCCTATTCGGCCATCGACTCGCTGAGTTTCATCTTCGACGTAGGTGTCAGCGGACAGCTCACCAACTTCAAGGAAGGCAGCAAGAAAATCAACGCCCGCAATGCCGACTTCGATTACATCGTGGCAGGTTTCAGGGCCTTCCGCCATGTGGGTGTGAGCATCGGCCTCATTCCATTCTCCAACGTCGGCTATAAGTATAGCAGCAAGGGAAATGCAAATACCGACAAGAGCGTCACTTACACCAACACCTACCGCGGTTCCGGTGGTTTCCATCAGGTATATCTCGGAGTGGGGTGGGAGATTCTGAAGAATTTCTCGCTGGGTGCCAACGTGTCGTATTTCTGGGGCAACTATGAGCGTGCCATCACCAATGAGTACAACGTCTCTACGGTCAATACCCTCCGCAAGTATTACACGGCTTCGGTGAACAACTATAAGCTGGACTTCGGAGCTCAGTACACTTTGCCCCTCAGCAAGAAAGACCGATTGACTGTGGGCCTCACGTTCAGTCCCGGCCACAAACTGAACGAAGATCCTGAGTGCAAGGTGATCTCGGTGAACAGCTCTACGGGCGTGACCGACACCACGACCTTTGTGGCCGACAATGCGCTCGAACTGCCTACGATGATAGGAGCCGGACTTCAGTTCAACCACAACAACCAGCTGAAGTTGGGCATCGACTATCAGCAGCAGCGCTGGAGCAAGACCGGTTTCCCAGTCTATGCCACCAAGAACGACATAGGCTCCTATGCCGTCTCCGACGATTATTTCAAGGACCGTCATAAGCTGACCTTTGGCGGTGAGTATTGCCAGAATGAGTACGGACGCTCGTTCATGAGCCGTCTGCGCTATCGGTTCGGTGTGTCCTATACTACACCTTATTTAAAAATAAATGGCCAGGACGGCCCGAAGGAGATTTCGGTGAGTGCCGGTTTCGGTATTCCCATCATCAACTCCATCAACAACCGCAGCTTCCTCAACATCTCGGCTCAATGGGTAAACCAGAAAGCCAGCAATCTGATTGAGGCCAATACATTCCGCATCAACATCGGAATCACGTTCAACGAGCGTTGGTTCGCCAAGTGGAAGGTGGAGTGATGGTTGATGGTTTATGGTTGATGGTTTATGGTTGATAGTTGATGGTTTATGGTTGATAGTTTGTGGTTTATGGGTGATGGTAAGTCATTTACACGAGGTATGAGGAAACTGGGCAAAGCCTTGCTTCTCATGCTCTCATTGTCTCCATTCCTCATCTTCACCAACTCCTGCGATGAGACCATCGAGCATACGGCACCCGCCATCAATGAGCGCGATTCGGCGTCGATGATGACCTCCTATGGCGTGAACACGCTCATCAGCGACTCGGGCGTGATGAAATACCGCATCGTGACCGAGGTGTGGGACGTGAACACCGTGAAAAACCCAACGCGATGGACCTTCAACAAGGGTATCTTCGTGGAGCAGTTTGACGAGAAATTCCACGTCGAAGCCTATATCCAGGCCGATACCGCCTACTATTACGACACGAACAAACTCTGGGAACTGCGTGGCCGGGTGCGCGTGAGAACCAAAGACGGCCTCCGCTTCTCCAGCGAGGAACTCTTCTGGGACCAGAACCGCCATGAACTCTACAGTCATCGCTTCTCCCGCGTGGTGACACCCGAGCGCGAGCTGCAAGGCTCCTATTTCACCAGCGACGAGCGGATGACGCATTACACGGTGAGCAATTCGAAAGGCTCCTTCGTGCGCGGTGCCGACGGAATGGGCACCAACAGCGGCGACTCCATCCTCTCGGCTCCCGACAGCGTGAAGTCGATGAAGCGCAAACCCACGGAGCCCATCAAGAAAACGCCCGTGGCGCCCTAAGTATAACTCATTGAAAACAAGCAAAAATGTCAGAATCAGACATACCACTTATTATAGGAATCCTTATCACGATGGTCTTCTCCGCCTTCTTTTCAGGAATGGAGATTGCCTTCGTGTCGAGCAACCGTATGCTTGCCGAGATGGACAAGGACAAGCAGAAGTTCTCCGGCTATTTCCTCCAGACGTTCTACCGCCATCCCAACAACTTCGTCAGCACGATGCTCGTGGGCAACAATATCGCCCTCGTGGTCTATGGCATCCTTTTCGCCGAACTCTTTGACCGCACGCTTTTCAAGGGGATGGACGCCACGTTCACCGTGCCTGCCGACACAATCCTGTCCACCCTGATCGTGCTCTTCACGGGCGAGTTCCTGCCCAAGACGCTCTTCAAGAGCAATGCCAACCGCCTGCTCTCGTTCTTCGCCTTCCCCGCCTATCTGTGCTACGTGGTGCTATGGCCCATCTCGCGCTTCAGCACGATGCTCTCGCGCGTCATTCTCCGCATCTTCGGCTTCAAGATAGAGAAGGAGAAAAACGACGATGCCTTCACCAAGGTTGACCTCGACTATCTCGTGCAGTCCAGTATCGACAACGCTGAAAATGAGGACGATATCGACGAGGAAGTCAAGATCTTCCAGAATGCCCTCGACTTCGCCGATACCAAGGTGCGCGACTGTATGGTGCCCCGAACCGAGATCAAGGCCGTGGAAGACAACTGCTCGCTCGACGAGCTGATGACCGTCTTCGTAGAGAGCGGCAAGTCGAAGATCATCGTCTATCACGAAGACGTTGACCATATCACCGGCTACATCCATTCCTCCGAGATGTTCCGCCAGCCCGAGAAATGGCTCGACAATATCCAGCAGATGCCCTACGTGCCCGAGACCATGACCGCCCGCAAGCTGATGCAGATGTTCCTTCAGCAGAAAAAGTCGCTCGCCGTGGTCGTGGATGAGTTTGGCGGCACCAGCGGCATCGTCTCCCTCGAAGATATCGTAGAAGAAATCTTCGGCGAGATCGAGGACGAGCACGACTCCTCCAACTATGTCGCCAAGCAGTTGCCCGACGGAGAGTACATCCTTTCCGCCCGACTGGAGATTGACACCATCAACGAGAAATTCGACCTCGACCTTCCTGAGAGCGAAGACTATATGACGCTCGGCGGCCTGATCCTCCACTATTACCAGAGCTTCCCGAAGCTCAACGAAGTGGTGAAGATAGGCCGTTTTGAGTTCCGCATTATCAAGAATACGATGACAAAAATCGAACTCGTCAGGCTGAAAGTGGTTGAATAATCAAACTTTTTGCAAGAAAGTTGCGGTTTATTGTTTTCTTTTTTGTAATTTTGCACCTTGATTTGAAATATCAGAAAAATAAATAATAAATAAATATAAAAAACAAATGGCAGCAATTGGAAAAATCAGAAGCTGGGGCCCAATCCTTGTAACGGTGATTGGTCTTGCCCTTTTTGCATTCATTGCCGAAGAATTGTTCCGCTCTTGCGAGTCAACTCGTAACCAGGAGCGTCAGCAGATCGGCGAAGTGTTAGGAAAGAAAATCGATGTACAGGAGTTCCAGAAACTCATCGACGAGTACACCGATGTGATTAAGATGACCCAGGGACGCGACAACCTGACCGACCAGGAACTCAACCAGGTCAAGGACATGGTGTGGCAGAACTACGTGCAGCAGGAGATTATCGCTGACGAGGCTGAGAAGCTGGGTCTCACCGTTACGGATCAGGAACTGCAGAACATGCTCAACGAGGGTACCAACCCCATGCTCCTGCAGACACCTTTCGTCAACCAGCAGACCGGACGTTTCGATGCCAGCGCGCTGAAGAAGTTCCTCGCTGAGTACAAGAAGGCTCAGCAGAGCGGCGGTCAGATGGCCGAGCAATATACCGGCATCTACAACTACTGGCGCTTCATCGAGAAGAACCTCCGCACACAGTCACTCCAGCAGAAGTATCAGGCCCTCCTGGCCGGAAGCATCCTCTCCAACCCCGTGGCTGCCAAGCAGGCATTCAAGGACGAGAACGAGGAGAGCAACATCCAGCTGGCCACCTTCGCCTACAGCACCGTCAACGACAAGGACGTGAAGATCAGCGATGCTGACCTCACCGCCAAATACAAAGAACTCAAGGAGCGCTTCAAGCAGCTCGAAGAGACCCGCGACGTGAAGTATGTGGATTTCCAGGTTCTGCCTTCTACAGCCGACCGCACGGCCCTCAACAAGGCTATCAACGATGCCGCCGCCAAGCTGGCCGCAGCCGCTGATCCCACCGAGGTCGTTCGCAAGGCCAGCAGCCTGGTTAGCTATCTGGGCATTCCTCAGACCAAGGCCGCTTTCCCCGCCGACATCGCTCAGCAGCTCGACTCCATGGCCGTAGGTGCTACCTCTTCCGTGAAGGAGAACAAGGGCGACAACACCCTCAACGTCATCAAGCTCATCTCTAAGCAGCAGATGCCCGACTCCGTTCAGTTCCGTGCCATTCAGGTCGGTGGCGAGGACGTAGCTGCAGCCAAGAAGACAGCCGACAGCATCTATACCGCCCTCCAGGGAGGTGCCGACTTCGAGGCCATCGCCAAGAAGTACGGACAGACCGGCGAGAAGACATGGCTCGTCAGCAACCAGTATCAGAGCGCACCTTCTATGGATAAGGACACCAAGAATTATCTCAACACCCTCTCCACAGCCGCTGTGAACTCCCTGAACAATGTGGCCATGACCAATGGCAACATCATCCTTCAGGTCACTGATCGCCGCGCCATGACAACCAAGTATGTGGCAGCCGTCATCAAGAAGTCCATCGACTTCTCTAAGGACACCTACAGCGCCGCCTACAACAAGTTCTCACAGTTCGTCAGCGAGAACCAGACCCTCGAGGCCATGGAGAAGAACGCCGCCAAGTACGGCTTCAAGGTTCAGGAGCGTCAGGGCATCAGCAATGCCGAGCACTACGTAGTGAACATCCCCGCCACCCGCGAGGCCATGAAGTGGCTCTTCGAGGCCAAGGAAGGCACCATCTCTCCGCTCTATGAGTGTGGCAACAACGACCATCTGCTCGTGCTCGCCCTCACCAAGGTGAACAAGAAGGGCTACCTCACACTCGACAACGCACAGGTGAAGGAGTACATCCGCACCCAGGTGATGAACGATAAGAAAGCCGAGATCCTCATGGGTAAGGCCAAGGGCGTGACCAGCATCGCCGCAGCCCAGAAGAAGGGCGCCAAGGTAGCACCCGTCAACCAGGTGACCTTCGCCGCTCCCGTATTCATTCCTGAGACCGGAGCCAGCGAGCCCGCCCTCAGCGGTGCCGTTGCAGCTACCGCCGCCGGTAAGTTCTGCGCAGCCCCCGTCAAGGGTAACGCCGGAGTCTATCTCTTCCAGGTCATCAGCAAGGCCAACCGCGCCGGTGTGAAGTTCGACGCCAAGACCGCCGAGCAGAGTCAGAAGCAGCGCCTGATGCAGTATGCCGGACAGTTCATGCGCGACCTCTACCAGAAGGCCAACGTGACCGACAACCGCTATCTCTTCTTCTAATCCGACAGAGAGAGTAGTCTTAATACACAAAAAAAAGGCTTCCGCGTTTCCACGGAAGCCTTTTTCCGATTATCACTACAAACAAACCAAGAAATAGATTTGAAGACGATATTCGCCATCATCGCCCTCTTAGCGGCCTGTCTGCACCTGTCGGCACAGGATGCCGACAGCATCTCCCTGCGCCCCACGTTCGGCGCCGATTTGACGAGCGAGGTGCAGACCGACTTCGAAAAATTCCGTAATGCCAACCTCCTCCAGCTCCACGCCCATGTTCCCCTTTCCCGCAAGCTCACCTTCGAGGCAGGCGCCCTCGGCTCGCTTGTTATCGGCCAGGAACTCGATATCATCGACCTGCAAGGTATCTCCAATATCGACACCTACGAAATGGAAGTCCCCTTTGCCCTGACCGTGGCCGGATTCACGTGGCAGCCTAACGACCACCATTCCCTCTTCGCCGGCATCCGCCGCACCGACGAAGACTACTTCTGCAGCGAAACCCTCAGCCTCTTCACCAACAGCTCCTGCGGCATCTTCCCCACCATCAGCATGAACTTCCCCGTCGGCACCTTTCCCTACGCAGCGGTAGGCTTCCACTACGCCTACGACAACGAGAACCTGCGCCTCCAGGCATCACTCTACAACGGCGAGGGAAACTACCGTTTCACGGGCCCTAACAACGTGTTCCGCTTCTGCCCCAAGAGCGACGGCCTCTTTGCCCTTGCCCAGGCCGAATACCGCCATCGCGGCAGCCACTATTACCTGGGAGCCAGCCTCCACAGCGAGACCGACACCACCCCCACCGTATGGACCTACGCCGAGCAAGCCCTGTCGCCAGACCTCATCCTGCTGGCAGCCTACGGCCATGCTTTCGGCAGCTACATTAGCTGCCAGAACTTCGCTGCCCTCGGTGGAAAATACACCTACAAGCGTGCCACTTTCGGTCTGATCTCCACCTACGCCCGAATCCTCGATACCGACGAGTTTTCTATAGAGTTCGTCTGCAATCTCCAGCTCACCAGCTTCCTCGCCCTAAAGCCCGCTTTCCACATCATCACCGACAACGGCACCACCAAGTGCGTCGCCCAGTTGAGAGTCAACGTCGGCATCTAAGCATCGGGTATTCTATAGGCTTCGAAAACCTTAAAAGGGAGAAAGGGAAAAAGGGAATTTTTGCTTTTTGCTGTATTATAAAAGGAAAGTCCGCGATTCACATCGGGGACTTTCCAAAGAAATTCAAATTCAAGCACAGCAGGATATATCAGTAAACTTTAAAGTATAACAAAGGCTTTAAACTTCATCGAAAGCCAAATGCCAGCCCTGATGTATTAAATCATCATCCACTTTCTGGGAACACTCCATCCGAATCATGGCAGCAACAATCTTGCACCACAAGGTTTCATTCTTCCTTGGGGCTGGAAGCAGCACGTCTGACTTGATGCCAGCCTCTTTGGCAACGAAAGCCGTATAAGCCTTAGTGTCGTTTTCCATGGGCGGTGCCCATCTGCGGATGTACTGACTGAGTGCACAGCAACGCCAACGTGAATGATACGTCTGCAATATCTTGAATGCTGCACGGATGCCCCAAGGCATACTTCTGAAGGTTACAAACTTGCGGTCAGGCTGTTCCTGAGCCATACCACGCCAATTACTCAACGAGTGTACAATGTTGAGAGGATTGCAGTTGCGAATACCTCTCGGTGTGTTATTTTTCTTTTCCATAACTAAACTAAAATTTTCACTAATTTGATATAAGTTCCTTTTTTAACGCGCTTCACGTAATTATCTGTCTGCCACAGTGATAGTATATTTCTGGCAGTTTTTTGCGACACATTAAGGCATTTCATCACGTCTTCTGCTGTGAACGCATCAGGTAATTCTCCGAATGCAATGACGCGCTTGGTGTTATGACGTACATTGCCCGTAACCCCTGCTCCTTCAAGAGCATCCTCGATTTGTTTGCCGAAGTACCAGATTTGCGCATCGAAGATGTAATCTGCCAAATGCAAAGCCAATTCTATACTGGAGAAGTTGAGATTCAGCGTACCATCTTTTTCGAAAGAGTCCAAAGAGTTCATGATGGCATCAACCACCGCCAGCCTTGCGGCTATCATCGGCGGACGTTTACGGAAATAGTCACCAAGCTCAAAGTCTTCCAGTTGACAGGCAAACGCTTTCTGCTGCCCCCAATAGTAGAGCGCATCAGTAAAGGATGTCTGCTTTCCCAATCGGTCTTGCCAATTCTTCGGCACTTTCACAGGCTGTTCCAGATTCACATCCCATCCGCATTCCATCAGACGATTTCCTACGGTACGAAGCCAGTCACTGTCTGCATCTTTTCGCCTTCTTGTGGCTCTTCCCAACATCTTATACTTCTGTCCATATTGAACACCCATGATTAAACGTGTAGGCAGACCGTCAAGACAGTTTCGGGAGTTCACCTTCTTCAGAAGGGCATCGGGTGTCCCTGTTACGAGGAAGTTATAAAATGCTGGAACGAGGCCATTGGTAGTCATCGTAGAACGGCTTTCGGCTCCAGTCATTTCGCAGTCAAAGCTCTTCTTATCAAAGTCCTGACTGGAGTTCCACGACTGTTTCTCATAGGCCACTTTTGATGAAAGCTCCGATTCAAAGTTCCAGCAAGCCACTTGCCTTTGCTCAGCGCCGAACTGATGCAGCGAATAGCGGCAACGCTCCAACTTCTGTTTCAGCGTGGTGTCAGTAGGCAGATAGCGAACAGGGAAATGCTTCTCTTCAGGCACTTCGTCTTTCTTGGCTTTCGCCATTGACAGCCTTTTCATTTCATTCTGATAGGTCTCTTCTGCCTTGCGCCCTCGGGCATCAGCCTGCCGCAGCGGCTCCATGATCAGACGGTCAATCTCACGATAATCACCTTTACCCGTTCCTGCATCACCTATAATATAGGTCATGAAGGTAAGTGCCAAGTCTGAGCCATCATACCAATTCTTCAGTCGGCAACCTGAGAGCAGCGTCCCGAACATTGTTCCTGCTGCCAGCATTCCATTAAGACGCGAATACCGAGGCATTACTGAGCATACAGGATTCCACACTTTAGATTCAAACCAAGGACTAAAGGTGTTAGCCCATTTCTCGAAATCCCAAGCCCCCTCCAATCCTCCCCCCTGGGGGAGGTTTTCAATAGCATCTTTTTTGTTTTCCCTTGAGGACAAATGGGGGGGCTTTCATGCTTTGTGCAAAAACTCGCTGCTGAAACTCCGTCATCCTATCGGTCGTGCTATGGTACTTGCGATAGAAATCATCTACCAGCGTCAAGATGTTCTTATCTTGCCAGTTCTCAGGCATCCTCACTTTCAGCACACCCAGCATTTCAGGCTTCGTCAACAACTGAACAGCACCTTTAGAGAGAATACACTTCACGGTATCGTGACGCCTTCCAACATTAATCAATACGTCAGAAGTCAGCCCAAGTTCTTTCAGACATGCATCAAAGATGAAGAGCGTGCGGGGATTGGCCTCAACGATATCATTGTCCGATACGTTTAACGCTGATTGATCAGAGTTCTCACTAACTCCGTCACCTGCCACAGTAGCCTGTTCAGCAGCTTTGTTGTCATCGTTGCTGCCTTGTCCATCAGTAACAGTGGCAACAGTATTACCATGGCGATAGTTGTCGCCAAACTTCTTGTCAAAAATTCCTTTGTCGTCATAATTCAATAAGTTTTCAAGTTCAACATAAAGAATGTCTGCGCGTGCACAACCGTAGGAAAGTCTTGTGGCATCCTTACAGGCTTCATCGAGCTTCACACCAAGTTCGTTAGCAAGCCATTGCTGATTGTCAGCAAGATTGCCACGTTCAGGGTCGGCCTTGAATACCAGTCTCAGACCTCGGCCTGATGGAGTGATATGGGCAAAGAGGATACCGAATTTCTTGCAGAAAGCATCGGCATAGCCTTCACCCTTCAGGGCATCTGAGGGCCATTTCTGCGCCCATCCCTCAAAAATCTCCCTCGGGTTTTTCACTCCGTCTATATCCAGCATACAGAGTCCGTTGAGTCTGACAAACTCCGACTTTCTCCATGCGGCCATGCAAGGCTTGCCAAAGATCATCTTTTCAGACTTCGTGATTTCCCCTGCAGAGAACACCCACGCGGGCAGTTTCTTCTTCAGTTTTGCCTTCAGTTCATGAAAATATTTCTTTTCCTTTTCTCCCTGTGCCAGTTCCATGCTGTTGGCAGCAGCATGGATCTGGCGGATAGTATCCTCGACATATGGATTGTCGATTACTTGGAAGAAGTTTTCTCTTGTTGCCGGTAGGCAGTAAGAATTGATTTTCTGTTGGATGTAAAACATTGGTTCAGTTGTGCGCCTATCAGGGTGTATGCCCAGTCGGCAGGGCTAAATGGATTCTTATCTGGGTCGAGGTTGATTTCAACAAACACCTTCAGGCGATTGTCCTTCCTGTCTGCATACACTTGCAGGGAGTTACCGTTATCATCCTCTTTCTTTAGCAGGGGCTTCGTCCGTGGAGGCTTCACCAGTTGCGGCTTCAGTTCTCGGGTCAGTGTTTCGAAGTCATTCAGCATATCGCCTACGGGATCGGTTGCCGACCTTGATGCCATCAGGTGCGCCACATAGCTTGACTCTTTCTCGCCGTTCGTCTCATAGAACTTAGAGCTGCCAGCGCGTTTCACGTTCCGCTGTGAGGGTTCCCCCTTACCACTAGGACGAAACTCTATCGAGTCATCCTCATAGATCGTGGCCGTACCACGACCGTGCCATTTTTCTTTTACCTTTGTCATATCATGTGAAGTTTATAGTTTAAAGTTTATAGTTTATAGTTGCAAGTTTCAAGTTTCAGAACAAGCCCGCGCGGTAGCAAATTGCCACTTCGTTCTCGCTTCGCTCGCGATATCTCCGATATTCTTCACTCTTCACTCTTCACTCTTCACTTATTCAGGGAAATAGTATTTGCCCATCATATTGATAAATCGGAAGTATTCTTCCATCCATCGGCCTACGCGATAATGAAGGTTATCGTCAACGGGAGCAAAGGGGAAATCGGGTGCCTTCCCGTATTCGATGTGGAATTCCTCTATTTGCTCATACAGGTAGTTCGTGACTTTCCGATGGAGCATGCCGAAAGTAGATGGCTTGCTGAGTTCCTTCAGGTTGGCGGCTATCAAGTAGAGTTCACTCTCCCTGAGCCATGCCTTGCAGTCTTCGTGATAGATGCCGTCTTTGTCTTCCAAAAGAAGGAGAGCATCACGAAAGCCTAACGCCAGCATCATCCCAAGCGTAGAAATGGTCACACTTTCGTTCATCATTTCTCTTGCCTCCTTCTCCCAGCGATATATCTTCGGGAGATTCTTCAGTTCCTTCTTATTCATTGATGCCTTCTTTAAAGATGCAGTTAATGTATTCCCAGAAATAGTTGCCCGTAAGAGATTCGCAAGGACTCTTTGCTCCGCAGTCTTCCATCGTGCGCATGATAAAGGCATGAAGTTCCTTCAAGTCCTTATCCGTCATCACATGACCAGATTTCTGCTTTTGTTGATACTCCTTGATTTCCTTGTCGATAAGTTTGGCAGCCTTGATGAACTTCGGCTTGAACACATCAGTCATGAAACTCATCTCCATATCACAAAGGTTCGTTTCATCAACCGTCAGGCCTTCCTTCATCCCCTTCTCAAAGTGCGTGAGAGCTTTAGTCAGTATCTTTGCGATACCATCCACAGCCTTTTTGAGGGAGATTTTATCCGTTTTGCCTCTCAACACATGGAAAGCATCTGCGAGATAATCCTGTGTCGGCAAGAAAGTGTTCCTAATCGCATAATCTGTTATCGAATAATGGACTGTTGTCATCCAGTCGCATATCAGTTCTTTGTCATTTCTATTCATAATATTACTTCATTGATTTAGGTTTGAATTCTTCGTAATAGACAGAATGTCCATCCGTCCGCTCATAGCCAGTACAAGCAATGCCAGAGCAAATACGGCTGTGGAAGAAGCAGTCGGGGCAATGCCCCTTCTGCTCTTTGACCATCAGATGATGCCCGTCTATCTCAACCTTATCGCCAATCTTGGCATCTTCAAACATGAATGTCATACGATTCTATCAATGTAGATTTGGTTTTCATGTCCTACGGTACCGTCCTGACGATCGAACGTGCGGTGAGAGATATGGCATTGCACGTGGTGCAACGTGTTGGTATCCAGCGGTTGCAAAGCCTGAGCCAGCGACCCTGTGGCCTGTGCGTGGAAGGTGTCGATACCGTCCGAAAGCACGAAGTCCATGAAGTGGAACACGGTAGGCTGTCCGTCCTTGCCTGTATATTGGCGCTGCGAGTGAGCACCCTGCGAAATAATTGAAACGAGTTTTTCCATAATTTTACTTTTTTACTTTTTTACTTTTAATTGTTTTTGGAATCCGAATTCTGGCCAGAACTTTTTCCAACAGCAAAGTTACAACACAAAAAAGCACCGAAGCGAAAAAATCACTTCGGTGCGCAGTTTCTTGCGCAGTTTGCGCAGTTTTTCAGACAAAGATGAATTTCATGCGCAGTTTTTGAGAGTTTCATGCGCAGTTTTTGAGAGTTTTCTGCGCAGTTTTTGAGAGTTTTTTCTACTCCATGAGAGCCTCCTGAGTCAGTCGGCCTATGCGAAGATAGTCCTTGAAACGCTTACCCGTCACGGGAGCATTCTCACTCTCCCACAGGGCAAGCGGCTTACGGAAACTGTCAGTACACATTCTCGACAGCTCCACCGCCTTCGGAATATTAGGATGCTCCGCAACGGCCTCTTCCACCAGCGACAGGAATCCCTCGTAGTCGTTTTCCCTGACAACCTTCTTGTCAACGAAAACCCTATAGGCAGCATACCACATTCTGCCGACAGTTATCTCACCGGCAATCTTCCTGATGGCAGCCACCGCCTTTTCGTGAGTAATCACTCTCACCTCACTGCGTTCCTCGCGCGCATCTTTCAGAATTCTCATACATTCGCGGAAGGATGCCCTTGCGGTTTCTCTCTTGATTGAAACCACCTTACCCATAATCCGGGCATTCATCCCCTCTTTCAGCAGGATGGGCTTATAATCCTTGTTTCTCGGAAGCAGCCATCGCTGGCCGTTGTCATCGCAGAAAAAAGTCTTTATCGTGCAGAGGTCGTTGTCAATACAAGCCAGCACGATATCCCCGTCGTTCACGTCCTCCCTCATTTCCACATACGCCATGTCGCCGGGCATGATACCCGCATCCTTCATCGAGTCGCCCTTCACGGTAATGGCAAAGACGGGGCGGCTCCCCATCAAGCTTTTCGGGATCGTCACACTTTCTGCCGCTATGCTTCCGTACATATAATCCGGTTCCCCGCACATCGCCAGCGATTCGTAATAGGGAACGGTCTCTCTGCACAGTTCGGGCTCATAGCCGTCGCAGCGCAACAACGCAAAAGTTTCGTTTAGTTCTTTTTCTAATATACTTAATAACATTCCAAATAGGTGATATTTTCACGTATGCTACTGACCCGCTTACTCTCTGTCTTATCAAGCGCAATACAGTCTTCGCTGCAGCTCAAAGTAATGGGCACGTATATCGGTGGCAGTCATCTGCAACCGTTCCTTGGCATCACTTATCGAGTTAAACTTGATGGTGATAAAGGTCTTCAGGTTGTCTGCACCCAATTCTTTGAAGCCGTTGCTGACGTAGTATTTCAGGATCAGGTTGTCGAATTCTTGCTGCTCTTTGTTCAAGCTGTCAACATATTGCTTCTTCACGAGTTCCACACGCTTTGCCCGCTCTATGGGCGTTGATTCGTAAGCGATGTATTCCAGCACGTCGAGCAAGTCGCACTTCTGCATTTTCAGCATATTCTTCAGCAGATTCAGCTTGTCTTCAGCAAACCCCGCTTCATCCAGCGTCCTTAGCAGCTGCTCACGCGTTTCGGGGTTCGACCATTTCTCTCTGAGGTCGTTGGCATCAGAGAAGAATTCGGGTATTCTGCCAAATAGTTTCTTCACGTATTCGTCAAGGCTGATAAACTCGTCGCCGAAGAATATCTTCTGCTCCCAAGTTGTTTGAAGAGACAGCTTTCTTCCATTAGACAACTTGATGTCTATCAGATTTGTTCTCGGCCCTTCACACGTGCAAGGCAGATTGCCGCATACAGGGCACGGCTCAGGGATGCAGACGCAAGGCGATTGGCCGCATTTCGGACAAGGCTTTGGCTGACGTGGCGGCTTGTTCCCGCAAGTGCAAGGCCAGTTGCCGCATGTGGTGCAATGCTGGTCGCCATCCCAATCAGGGTCTTTAAACATTTCCGTTGCCCCCACAAAGTCGTAGATGGTGAAATAATACTTATTGTTGAACAAGCGTGTGCCGCGACCTATAATCTGCTTAAACTCCACGATGTTCTGCACAGGCCGCATCAATACGATGTTGCGCACGTTGCGGGCATCCACACCGGTGCTCAGCCTGTAGGATGTGGTCAGGATGGTGGGCAGCAGTTTCTCGTTGTCCTGAAAGGCTCTCAGCGTGGCTTCGCCCACTTCGCCATCGTCGGCAGTCACTCGTTCGCAATAGTTGTTGGCTGGACGCCGTTTGTGCTTGTTCACCATGTCGCGAACGATCATGGCATGCTTCTGAGTGGCGCAGAAGATGATGGTCTTCTCGTCGGGGTGAATCTTGTTGAGCAATTCCATCACACGGTGCTCGTCGCGCTCCTTAATCTGTATTCTGCCGTTATAGAAATCCGACTCTGAGTATATCTTTTCGGGGTCCACCTCGCCGCTCTTCACCACGTCGCCTTCCTGATACTGATAGTCGTCGATGTTGCTTGTGGATATATCCACCCGGAAGGGAACCAGGAAACCGTCCTCGATGCCTTGTTTCAGCGAGTAGGTATATACAGGGTCGCCGAAGTAGGCATAGGTGTTGGCATTGTCCTTTCTTCGTGGTGTGGCTGTCATACCAAGCTGGTAGGCGCTGTCAAAGTATTCCATCAGTTTTCGCCACTCGCTTTCGTCGTTGGCACCGCCACGATGGCACTCGTCGATGATGATGAAGTCGAAGAAATCACGCTCATACTGCATGTAGTACGGCTGGTCGGTTGCGCCTTCAGGCAATTCCACGCCTTGCTCTTCTGCCTTTTGGGCATTGGGTGAGGTCATCATCGTCTGGAAGATGGTGAAGTAGAGGTTGCGGGCCGTAGGCACCTTGTAGTTATTCTTTCGCAGTTCCTTGGGTGTCACTCTGCACATCGCGTCTTCAGGGAATTGGTCGAAGTCGTTGATGGCCTGATTGGCGAGGATATTCCTGTCTGAAATAAACAGGATTCTCGGCGCACGCTCTACGCCTTTCGTATTCCACTTCGTCTGCGTCAGCTTCCAGCATATTTGGAAGGCCGTATAGGTCTTTCCCGTTCCTGTTGCCATCGTCAGCAAGATGCGGTTGCGCTGCTTTGCCACAGCCTCCAGCACTCGTCTGATGGCTATCTCCTGATAGTAGCGAGGGGAGCGGCCTCCGCTGCGTTTTAGCGGGCAGAGGTTGAACTTGTCGCGCCAAGGGTTCTCTTCGGGGAAGGTCATCTGCCACAAGTCCTGTGGCGAAGGGAAATGGTCTATATCGTGCTCCTTGCTGGGGATGATATAATCTCCCTTGCTGTTCTTCACGCCCATGTCGATGAACCAAATGTCGTTGCCATTGCTGCTATAGGTGTAGCGGATATTCAGGGCATCGGCATACTCCTTTGCCTGATCTACACCCGCCGACACGTCTAATTCGTCGCTCTTAGCCTCTATCACGGCCAGTTTCTGCCCCTTGTATTCCAGGATATAGTCGGCCTTCTTTGGCTTTTTATGGCCAGTAGTCGTGATGCGGCCGGGCGCAATATAGGCGCTCTGCTCCACGAGTATCTTGCTGCCTGGAACAATGCTCCAGCCGGCATCCCTCAGCTTGGGGTCTATCTTATTGAGTCGAGTCTGTGCTTCGTTCATATCTTATTCTTTTCCAGTTTTATTTTGCAGTTTCAAATATTATTTCTATTTTTGCAATCAGAATAAAAATTATTAGGTATGGATACAATGCAACTTAATGCAGAGATGCTTCGAAACATGAGCATCATTGCCGAAGACGAGAACCTGCTGAAACGTGCTGTTAAATACTTGCGCAAACTCGTTGCTGAAAAAGCCGACCCGACGCTTATGACGGAGGAAGAATTCTTTGCAAAGATAGAGCGTGCAGAACAACAAACGGGCAAGAGTTTTGCAAGTGTTGAAGAACTCGACAAGTACATCCGCAGTCTATGAGCAAATACACGGTAATCATCAAGGAAGAAGCACAGGCAGACCTGAGAAAGCTTCTTCGCTATGAACCTAAGGCTTACAATAAGGCGCTGAGGTTTATCGGCGAACTTTACGACCATCCAAAGACAGGGCTGGGACATCCTGAGCCACTCAAGGGGAAGCCGGAGAATCGCTGGAGTCGTCAGATTACCCAAAAACACCGTCTGGTGTATCGCATCTTCGAGACGGAAGTCCACGTTGATGTGCTCTCTGCCTATTGGCATTATGATGATAAGTGATTTCATTCGCTATTCAAATACTTGTCGTAATATTGCTTGTTTCAAGGCGTCGCACTCCTGAGAAATCTTCTCGAAGTTCGCTTGCAGGCGGTCAACCTTGGATTTGAGGGAGTCAAGAGTATTAGCTATTACTTTTTGCTCATTCATAGGGGCAATTGGGATAATAATTTCTTTTAACGAAGGTATATTGGTATGAACTACTTTAAGTTTTGTTTTACCACGTCCCTTTTGTCTGATTGCATTTGGCGTAGATAGCGCATAAGAAATATATCGAGGTTCATAATTATGCTTCATAACTACAATATCACCTCCTGCTATACACTTTTCTTTTCCTGTATATCCAATGCTTTTGCCTATTTCTTCAACACTTTCACCTGTAATGGCAAATAGGATGTCACCATATTCAAAATACTTAGGAGAATTTACATATTCTACTAATGTATGCGAAACGCATTCATTAAAGTGGTAATTATATTTCGTATATATTTCTCCATATCTTACACAAGGAAAACCTTGCTCTATTACTTGATCTCTTTTTACTCCTGAGCCACGAAACATATCTGTAGCAAAATCTTTTAGTGCTTTCTCTTCCCACCCTTCTTTTGGTTCAAGCATTTCTTTGAGTGCTGCTTGGAAGAGGGCTTTAGCTTCATTGAGGGATTTTTCTGCATTAGCCTTCATCGCATCTATCTTTGCAAAAGCAGAGTTAAGATAATCTACGATGCGTTGCTGCTCGGAGAGAGGGGGGACGGGGACGGTAACAGGGCTAAGTGATTTTCTGGTTATTTGCGGTTGGGTTGCACCCGTGATAATATGGGAATAATCAAGTGTTAAAAGCAAATAACGTAGAAAAGCCTTCAAATATGAATCGTTTATAGGCTTAACTACCATTGCATTGCCATTTATCCACGAAAATGGGAAAGATACGTTTATCGCACCACAAGTAGCACCTCGACAGCATAATAACACTTCTGGTTCCTCGTGATTGTAACTATCATATCGGCCAATCATTCCATTGGCCCCAAAAACAGGATACTTACCATCTTCTTTTAAAAGATTGGAAGCAATTGTTTGGGGCTGATAAATCTCACAAACTTCTCCTAACTTCTTATATTGCCACCCTTCTTTCATTCCTTATTTATTTAAATTCGTTTTTAGCAGTAACAAGATTATTCTTAATAGCTTGTAAATTACTGATAAAACTTTTATACAGTTCGTAGTCTCTTTTTGGTTTTTCTTGGTGGAACTGCTGAGTTACCATTCTCTTCCATTCACCACTAAAAGCCATACCAGAATTGTTTATTTCTTTTATACCATTCCATTCCTGCTGGGCTTGTTTTGCCATAAGGATATTGCGTTCTATTTCAAGTTCAACTTGTTTTATAGATGCGTCAATCTGAATACGAGCCAGTTCTTTTATGCTTTCAATCTGTCGTGTAGCCTCCTTTGATGTCTGGCGAGAAGACCAGATGGCGATGCCTATTGCTACCGCTGAGAATAACAATGACAAAAGTTCCTCCCAATTATAACAAGTCATAGCATCTTTAGTATTTCGTTCAACAACTGCTGGCTTTCGGTATTAAGGGTTACTATTTCATTGGCAATCTCGCTGGGTGTGCGCTCGTCCACCACCTCCACCTTATTGGGATTCTTCACGCTGAGGTCGCAACTGTCATCGAGTTTTGTGGCATCAATCGTCCACGAGTGTTCGCTCTCTGCCTTTGTCTTCTGCAAGGTGAGGAACTCCTGCATATCTACCTCCGTCAGCGGCTGCGTCTTGGTGAAATGCTTATCCACCTGATAGTACCATATCTTTTCCGTCGGCTCGCCCTTGGTGAAGAAGAGCACAACCGTCTTCACGCCAGCACCTGTGAACACACCTGATGGAAGGTCGAGGATGGTATGTAGGTTACAGTTCTCCAAAAGCATCTTGCGGATGGCGCTTGCATCGCCATTGCTCAGGAAGGTATTCTTGATGACAATACCGGCACGACCGCCAGCCTTCAGCATCTTGATGAAGTGCTGCATGAACATATAGGCAGTCTCAGAGGTGCGAATCTCGAAGTTTTGCAACACCTCGCCGCGCTCGTTGCCGCCAAAGGGAGGATTGGCGAGAATGACATCCTTGCGGTCGCTCTCCTGAATGGTGGCAAGATTGATGGCCAGCGTGTTGCCATGCGTGATGTTAGGGGCAGAAACTCCGTGGAAGATCATGTTCATCGTGGCGATGATATAGGGCAAACCTTTCTTCTCCTTGCCAAAGAAGGTGTTCTTCTGCAAGGTGTCGTGATCCTTTACACTCTTGATTTTGTCCTTCATGTAGAGGAACGCTTCACAAAGGAAGCCTGCCGAGCCGCAAGCGGGGTCATAGACCGTCTCGCCAATCTTGGGGTCAACCACCTTGATAATGCTGCGGATCAGGGGGCGCGGCGTGTAATACTCGCCACCATTGCGGCCAGCATTGCCCATGCGCTGGATATTGCTCTCGTAGAGCACCGTCATCTCGTGCTTGTCCTCGGCACTCTGGAAGTGGAGTTCATCAATCATATTGATAATCTCGCGCATGTTGAACCCGGAGCGTATCTTATTGTGCAACTCACCGAAGATTTCGCCTATCTTATATTCAAGGCTGTCCGTCTGCGTAGCCGTATTTTGGAAGTCTTTAAGGTACGGGAAGAGTTTCTGGTCGACAAACTCCACCAGGTCGTCGCCACTCATGGCGTTGACGGTATCGAGCACCATGCGGCCCGTCTGCGGGTCACGCTTCTTGGGTGCTGCCCACTGGCTCCAGCGATAGAAGCCCGACACCAGCCGCTTGTAGTTCTTGCCTTCAAGTTCGGCTTCTTCCTCGCGCTCCGTTTCCAGGTCATCAAGATATTTCAGGAACAGCATCCATGATTTCTGCTCCAGATAGTCAAGCTCGCTTCCGCAGCCCTGCTCCTTCCATAGAATTTGGTCGATAGCCTTGAATGTATTTTCGTACTTCATGGCTATTCCTCTTCGTTATTAGTAATGTTAATCACGCCGTCCCATTCCCCGTCGATGGTGATGTGGAAGGTGAGGAGCGACTGGCGGATGTTCTCTACGATGCGGGGATATTGAGGCTCATCCTTCACTTCGGGCCACGAGGCGGTGAGCGCGTTCACCTTGGCGGTAAACGTGCTGATGCTGTCGGCGGTGGCGGCGCCGAGGTGGGTGGACTCTATATAATAGGACTGGAGGGCGTCAGCATAGGGGGCTGCTGACGAGGATTCTTTTTCACAAGCCTGTAGCAAAAAGGCTGCAAGCAAAATCGACGCTAACCCAATAGGGGGGGGGTAAGACGTTGATTTTCAATAAGTTACGTGTTAAGAACTTGGTTTTCATATTGCTATTGTGCTTTATCTAAGGCACAAAGTTAGCAATAAGAATCGAGAATTGCAAGAATTTGGGAGACGAAAACGAAAAAAAACTCACTTTCTCCTTTTCTCCCTTTTAAGGTTTTAGAGGAAGAGGAAGATTATATATTAACATATATTATATTATATATAAATATATATATTTATATATAATATCCAATTTCTGCCGCACACTTGAAATTTTCTAAAAAGGGAGAAAAGGAGAAAAGGAGATTTTGCGCTTTGCTGCTTTTTAGGCGCGAAGCGCAAAAAACACGCGGGGAGGTTGAGATACAGTCATATCACTCAGAAAGAGCCAACTGTAAAAATACCTTAAAATGTAAAATAAAAAGGGAGCATCAAGGCTCCCCGAGATAATGGACGATTCGATTCACCTGCCGCGGGGTGAAGATTCGCTGACGGCCCGTATAGCCGAGTCGCAGAAGTTCGTCCTTAAGTGGCTGACAAAGGTCAATCCAATGTTGTAATTTTTTCCATGCGGCCTTGGGGCTGAGTTCAGGATTATAGCGTAATGCCAACTCCATGCGCCCGTGTTCTCGATAGTTGCTCATAACAGTGCAAAGATACACAAAAAAGACGAAAATAACGAATAAAATAGAACATTTATTGGAGGCATCTGGAAGTATGTTGAAGCGCTAAGTTGACGGTGCCATAACGGTTCATGCTACATAAAGTTAAGATGCCTTCTTGCATTCTTTCCACTTGGAGGAAACAGGGCTTCCATTGAAGTGGAGCGTTGTTTCCACTTGGTGGAAGCGTGGTTGATGGGTGATAAGTCCCCATAAGTCGCCCAAAGGAATCATAATTCGCTTTAAGTCGCCTTAAGTATCCGTAAGTCGTCTTAACGGCACTTTGCGTCAGTGAAATGTTGTATCTTTGCATCGTTGAAAGTGAAGAGTGAAGAGTGAAGAGTGAAGAATTTGCTATCGCGCGGGCTTGTTCGGAACTTGAAACCTGAATTTTTCGATTAAGCGAGAGCCATGATGCTTGCATCAATGGCCGAGCATGAGAAAAATCATCAACGAAGTTGATAAACTTGAAACTTGAAACCCAAACCTTTAACCTTTAACCTTTTAACTTTAAACTTTAGAACTATGGCACATCTTTACAAACTCGTTAAGAACACGAATGAAAAAATGACCGGGGCTTTCGGCAAGTGGTTCGCACGACCCGTATATACCGGCACTATCGACCTCGATGGCATCGCAGAACTGATTCAGCGTAACTCCACGGCGAAGAAGTCGGACGCCAAGGCCGTACTGACCGAAATGGTGGAGGTGATCACCGATGCCCTGCAGGCTTCGCAGCGCGTACATATCAACGGCTTCGGCACGTTCAAGATTGGTATGTCTTCGAAAGGCGCTGACGATGTGAAGAAGTTCAACATTCTGGAGAACCTCAAGGGAGTGCGCGTGCTCTTCCAGCCTGAGACCACGGTGGATGCTGGCACCAAGAAGCGCCAGCGTGCTATGACCAAGGGCATTTCCTTCAAGAACTCTGCCGAGCTGGCCAACGCTGCCGAAATGGAGGAGCGCGGAAAGGATGAGACGGCGGAGCCGTAACAGCCCTTCCCCCAGCCCCTCCCCCTGGGGAGGGGGGGAGACCCACCTAATCCTCCCTGTATAGGGAGGACTTTCTAAACGGCTCATTTCAAAAACGGATTATTAACCTTTTAACAAAATCCCTCACCGACAAGTCCCCCTTTTCAGGGGGATTTAGAGGGTCGCCTATCCACAAGCCTCCCCCAGGGGGGAGGTTGGAGGGGGCTTCCTATTTATTATTATGAATAAGAAGATTGTTTGGCTTCAGGCCATCGGACAGGCCATCGTAGCAGCCATCACCGCGCTGCTTACTGCGCTGACTGCATCAAGTTGTTCACCCGCACTGGCTGATGCTGTGCGTTCAGCATTAGAAAATGGTTCGCTCATTGCTATGATTTAGAGCAACGCATCTTGTCTCTGAATTAGAAATTTTAAAGGGCTTTCCCGTATCAAAATACGTGGGAAGCCCTTTAAAATATAGCAAAGCGCAAAAACTCCCTTTCTCCCTTTCTCCCTTTTAAGGTTTTGCTATTTGCTGTATTTGTCGATGAGTGCCTGAGCCTGTTGGCTGCCGAGGTCTTTGGCTTTCTGCAGGTTGGCATTTTGTACTTGGGCATATCGGACATGAACCTCGATGCATGCCAATAAAAATAAAAAGAAGTGAAAGATGAAGGACTTTCGCAAAAAAGTGGTATATTTGCAGTCGAGAAACAATTAATATGCAGATTTATGGCAAATATTATTCTACAAGTTCAAGATGAAAGCCTTGTTGCAAAAGTGAAGCAGGCTTGCAAGATGCTGATGGGTGTCACTTCTGTGAGGGTACAAAGGACTCCTTCCAAAACAGAGGACATCACTAAGACTGCTCGTTATAAGGCTGCAATGGATGATGTTAAGAATGGGCGGGTGTATCATGCTGACAACGTCGATGATATGTTTAAGCAAATTCTTGGTTTGTAGAATGTCTGTATTTGTGGTTAAACGATAATCTTCAATAATCTAACAAAAATATCTCTTTAAGCCTTTATATAATCAACCGCCCCCAGTCCCTCTTTTCTATGGAGGGGCTGGGGGTGGGTGTGTTCGGGTGTTGGATTATTTGCTGTATTTGTCGATGAGTGCCTGAGCCTGTTGGCTGCCGAGGTCTTTGGATTTCTGCAGGTTGGCAAGGCCTTCTGACTTTTTCTTGGTCTGTATCTGGGCGAGTCCGAGGAGCATGTAGCCATCGGGATAGTCGGGGGCTATCTCGGTGCAGCGCTGGGCTATCTTGACGGCATCGTCGGGCTTGTTGACTCGCAGCTGGAGATTGGCCATTTCGGCGTAGTAGGTGGGCTCCTGAGGGGCGAGGATGATGGCGCGTGCGAGGTCGGAGATGGCTTGCTGATAGAGCTTTCCCTTGACTTCTGCCTGTGCGCGGACGTAATAGAAGGGGGCATTGACGCGGCCCTGCACGAGATATTCGTAGCGCGAATAGTCGAAGACGGCATCGCGGTATTTGCCCATCTCGTCGTAAACCTGTGCGCGTGTGAGGAAGTAGGGGGCTGCCTCGGTGAAGCGGAGGGTGTCGGTGGTGTTGATGGCGCTGTCGAGGAGGGCGATGACTTCTTCGCCGGGGGCCTTGAGGCTATGCTTGCACTGGGCTTGCTCGTAGAGCAGTTCGGGGGTGTTGAAGTTCTTGTCCTTGGAGAGTTGCTCGAAGATGTTGAGGGCTTGCTGGTAGTCGCCTTTGGCATAGATGATCTGCGCCTGCAGATGCTGGTAGAGGGGGAGGGGCTTTGCCTTGTAGGCTTCGTTGGCTTCGGCGAGTGCTTCGTCGAGCGACCAATGGAGTCCGCTGACGGCATAGTTGTACATCATCTTGGCGTAGTTGTAGTGGGCTTCGTCTTTGTCGTAGGCTTTCCGGATGCAGTTCTTCATGGTCTCGTCGGCATTGGCCCATTGCTGGGCGCCGGCTTCAATGAGGGCGCGGTTGTTGTAGCCGTCGGTGGCTGCGGGGAACAGCTCGAGGAAGTCGTTGGTGGCTGCAACGTATTTGAGGGAGTCTTTGGCCTGGGCTGCCATCACGAGCATCAGGCGGGCCTGATTTTCGTCGGAGGGCATGGCCTGGGGGATGCCTATCTGCTGATAGTTGGCATCGTTGAGGGAGAAGCCGTTGGCACTGAGGGAACGGGCGAATGCGGCATCGCAGGCGTGGGTGTCGAAACTGGTCTGCGACATCTGCAGCAGGCCAATGACCTGACCGTACATATTGACGTAGGGGCAGCCCGTGGTGTTGTCGGGGGCGTTCATCCCGAAGATGTAGTAGTTGTACTTGTCCATGAACTTCTCCACGCTCTTCACCTTGGTGGCTACGATCTGGGGCGACTTGAGTCCGTAGGTGACCAACCAGGCATCTTGTCCGGTGGTGGAGGCCAGATTGGCGATGGGGGCGGGCGTGGTCTTGCCATCGACGCGGAAACGGGCCACGTCGTAGATGTCGTTGATGCCCATGATTCGGGTCACGTCCATCTTGTTGCCCTTGGCATCTACCACGACTGCCTTGGCGGCTCCGAGGAAGGGCTTGAGGTCGCTGACGGCTTCGCCTTCGTTGCCCACGAAGACTCCGTGGCTGCTGGCCAGCAGGGAGCCATCGGCCTTGAAGGTGGTGAGGGTGAAGACGCTCTTGGCTACATTCTTCACCACGGCTGGCTGGGCCAAAGAGTGAAGAGTGAAGAGTGAAGAGTGAAGAATTAAGGATAATATCAGAATCTTTTTCATCTTATCGTATTTAAATGAGAAATGTTTATCTTTTCAGGAGGGCCTTGGCATTGCTGATGGCGGCGGCGGTGACATCGCTTCCGCTGAGCATCTGGGCTATTTCCTGTATGCGGTCGTCGGGGCTGAGCAGCTGCATGCGGCTCTTGGTGCCTTCGGGGGTTTCTTCCTTGTACACCTTGTAGTGATGGCTGCCGAGGGCGGCTATCTGGGGCAGATGGGTGATGCTGATGACCTGACGGTCGGTATGGCCCATCTCCTGCATGATCTTGGCCATCATCTCGGCCACTCGGCCGCTCACACCGGTGTCAATCTCGTCGAAGATGATGGTGGGGAGCTTGACCGTGCCGCTGATCATGGCTTTCAGCGAGAGCATGACGCGGGCGATCTCACCGCCGGATGCAATCTGCGCAACGGGCTGCATGGGGGTGCTGGTGTTGGCGCTGAAGAGGAAGGCTACCTTGTCGGCTCCTTTCTCGGAGAGTTGTTCGGTGGGGGTGACGTCAACGGCAAAGCGCACGTTGGGAATGCCGAGGGGTACGAGGCGGCTCTTCATCTCTTTCTCCACCTTCTGGGCGGCCTTCTTCCGGAGGGCTGTCAGGGTGGCGGCATGACTGAGGGCCGTTATGGCGGCGTTTTGCTCCTGGCGGCGCAGGGCTTCAATCTCATCGCTGCTGTTATCGAGATGGTCGAGCTGCTGCCGGAGCTGGTCGCGCAGGGCAATGAGCTCTTCGACGGTTTCCACGTGGTGCTTCTTCTGCAGGGAGTAGATGGTGTCGAGCTGTTCGTTGACGGAATCGAGGCGTTTGGGGTCGAAATCGGTATGGGCAGACATCTGCGTGACTTCTGCGGCGATGTCTTTCAGCTCGATATAGCTGCTGTGGATGCGTTCTGCCACTTCTGCGGCATCGGCATAGACGTCGCGGATGCCTTCGATGGCGCGCGATGCTTCGCGCAGACGTTCCACGAGGTTGCCTTCGTCGCCGCTGAGGATTCCCTCGGCGGTGTAGAGCGCGGTCTTAATGTCTTCCACATGGCTGAGGGTCTCGCTCTCCTGTTCGAGCTCTTCCTGTTGGCCTGGGGCGAGCTGGGCTTCGTTGAGCTCGTTGTACTGGAAGCGGAGGAAGTCTTCGTTCTGGGCTGCCTTGGCGATGTCTTCTTCCATCCGCATGACGGCCCGGCGCGCTTCCTGATAGCGGCGGAATGCCTCTTGATAGCTGGCGAGCTGCTTGCCGTCCTGGGCAATGATATCCACGACGTTGAGCTGGAAGTCTTCTTCCTGCAGGAGCAGGTTCTGATGCTGCGAGTGGATGTCAACAAGCTGCTGGCCTATGGCTTTCATGACGCCGAGGGGCACGGGGGTGTCGTTGATGAAGGCGCGGCTCTTGCCAGCGGCGGTGAGCTCGCGTCGGAAGATGCAGTCCTGGGCATCGTAGTCAATGTCGAAGGACGTGAAAAGGCTTTCCAACTGGTAGCGGCTGAGGTCGAAATGGGCCTCGATGATGCAGCGGTCGGAGCCCGACTTGATGCTCCGGGAATCGGCTCGCTGGCCTAAGAGGAGAGAGAGTGCTCCAAGGATGATGCTCTTGCCTGCTCCCGTCTCGCCGGTAATCACGGAGAAGCCGGGAAAGAGCTGGATGTCGAGTTCATCAATGAGCGTGAAGTTCTTGATATATAGTTGCTTAAGCATATACTTTTGAAGTGATAATCTAAGGGTCTTACTGCTTGATTTTTTCCCATGTATTGTTCTGCGAGGCATTGATGCTGAAGAGGAGGTCATAGACGGATTCCTTCTCTTTCTGCGTGCCTTTGCCCTTGTAGATGTTGGCCAGTTCTTCCTTCTTATAGTCGGTCCATATCTGCGGCAGCAAGCTCAGCGGCCTGTCTTCGTGGGCCTTCTTGAGGTTCTCCAGGGCGGTCGTGATATTGGCGCGTCCGCGCTCGGCATTGTTGGCCATCTCGTCGAGACCTTTGCGGTAGTAGTCGTACTGCAGCTGGCGGAAGGGCTGCATGGCTCCTTCCATATAGTCGTTGATGATGGCGAAGCGGTTGCGGTCGTTCTCGAATGCCTTCCAGCCGTTGAAGTCGAGGTTCTGCGTGTTGTTGACCAGATTGAGGCACCGCTGGAGGATGTCTTCGCCCCCCATCGGCGCGAAGGAATCGAGGTCGAGGCCGATGATGAGATAGGCATAGTAGGCCATCAGGGCCGTGAGCTGGTTGTCGATCATCTCTTCGTTGAAGTTGAGCTGGTCGAACTGCGAGAACTCGAAGTCGAAGTTGGCATCCCTATTATTATATAAGGTGGTGGTGTAGCTGGAGTTGAAGACCGGACGGTTGGCCTGGATGAGGGCGGTGCAGGTGAAGAGATGGTTGGAGGGGTCGTACTTGCTGACCGTGATGTTGAAGTTGCATACGATGCGCTCGTTCTTCTGGAACTGGAGTGAAGTCCACTGCTGGTCGTTGAGGAACTGCTCCATGGTCTGCTGGAGGCTCTCGAAGACGGACACGTCGGTGCCTTGAATCTGTGCGTGATTGATGGTAACCTTGGCTTGCAGCTCCTGGGCCTTCAGGCTATGGCCGAAGGCAAGCGACAGGAACAGGCAACAGGCAATAAGCTTCTTCAACATGGCTATGAACTTTTAGATGATGGCGGCCAGATGGTCCACGATATCGCGGGCAACTTCGGTCTTGGGCTTCTTGGGGAAGTCCTTCTGGCCTGTGGCCGAGATGATGCTGATCTGATTGTCGTCGGAACGGAAGGTGGTGCCTTTGTTGCGGGTGGAGTTGAGCACGATGAAGTCGAGGTTCTTCTTCGCCAGCTTCTTCTTGGCATTCAGCTCTTCGTCGTTGGTCTCCAGGGCGAAGCCCACGAGCACCTGGCGGTCGGTCTTCAGCTGGCCTAACTGCTGGGCTATGTCGTGGGTGGGCTGCAGGCGCAGCACGAGGTCGTCTTTCTCGCGCTTGATTTTCTGCTCGGCGGCGGTTTCGGGACGGAAATCGGCCACGGCAGCGCAGAGGATGGCTGCATCCATGCGGGGGAATGCCTGGGTGGAAGCCTCGTACATCTCCTGGCAGCTCTCCACGTCGATGCGGCTGACACCTGCAGGCGTGGGAAGGCTTACGGGACCGGCCACCAGGGTGACATCGGCACCGCGCCGAGCACATTCGGCTGCAAGGGCGAATCCCATCTTGCCGCTGGAATAGTTGCCGATGAAGCGCACGGGGTCGATCTTCTCGTAAGTAGGACCTGCCGTGATCAGGATGCGCTTGCCCGAAAGGTCGTTCGCCGAAGGGCTGAGGGCATGGTCGAGAAATTCCACGATGCGCTCTGGCTCTTCCATGCGGCCTTTGCCTTCGAGTCCGCTGGCCAGGAATCCGCTCTGGGGCTCGATGATATGATTGCCATAGGCTTGCAGCGTCTTGAGGTTCTGCTGTGTGCTGGGATGTGCATACATGTCGAGGTCCATGGCGGGCGCGATGAAGACGGGGGCTTTCATGGAGAGGTAAGTGGTGATGAGCATATTGTCGGCAATGCCGTTGGCCATCTTCCCGATGGTGGAAGCCGTGGCGGGGGCGATGAGCATGGCATCAGCCCAGAGGCCAAGATCCACATGGCTGTTCCACGTGCCGTCGCGCTGGGAAAAGAACTCGCTGACAACGGGCTTGTGGGTGAGGGCAGAGAGCGTGATGGGGGTGATGAACTCTTTGCCTGAAGGGGTGATCACTACCTGCACCTCGGCACCCTGCTTGATGAGCGCCCGTATGATGAGACACGCCTTATAGGCGGCTATGCTGCCCGTGATGCCGAGCACAATCTTCTTACCTTTTAGCATTCCTGAAGGGTTTTTTTATCGTTTGTTGAATTCGCGCAGACGGATGCGGGTGAGCACTTGCTTCGTGTTGTAGGTGAAGTCGCTGCTCAGCATCCAGCTGTAGTAACCGGGGTCGCGGTGGAGCACTTCGCTCACCACCCATCCCTTGTACTTGCCGAAGTTGAACACTTCCTGCTTGCGGGGATTGCCTTCTGCGTCGGTGAGCACGTTGCCCTGGGCATCCTTCATCTCCTGCCATACGATGCGGCCTGCAAAATCCACATTGTCGTTGGTCTTGGAGAAGGCTGCCAGCTCGTCCATGTCGTTGTGGAGGACCTTGGTCTCATCGTCGAGTGCAACGGGTGAACCGGGGGCATAGTAGTCGAGCTCGGCCTGAAGCACACGCCATGTGGCCTCGGTGTCCTGGTCGGCAAGGTGTGCCTGGAAGTCGTCCTCCATCTTGCGTCCGCAATAGAACTTATAGGCAGCAGCAAGGTTGCGGCGTTCCATCCGCTTGAAGATGGTGCAGGCGTCAATCATCCGGCATTTCTCGAAATCGAAGTCGATGCCGGCGCGCAGGAATTCCTCGGCCAGCAGGGGGATGTCGAAGTTGTTGCTGTTGTAGCCGGCAAAGTCGCAGCCCGAAAAGTCGGCTGCCAGCTTCGGGGCCAGGTCCTTGAAGCTTGGGGCGTCTTTCACGTCCTCGTTGGTGATTCCCGTCAGTTCCACCACGATGGGCGGTATATCCATGCCGGGATTCACGAACTGATTCTTGCGGACTTCCGTTCCGTCAGGGTTTACCTTAATATAAGATATCTGGATGATCCTGTCCTTTACAAGATCAAGCCCCGTTGTCTCCAAGTCGAAGACAACGAGGGGCTTAGTAAGATTTAATTTCATCATTCAAAAAAATTAGTCGTTCAAAAGCATCGGCATGATAAGCATCAGCACATCCTCATTCTCGGGCTGGTCAACAGGCAGGATGAGGCATGGGCGCGACGGATCGGCCAGCTGCAGCGTTACTTCCTCGCTGTTGAGGTTGTTGAGAATCTCGGTGAGCGACGGGCCCTTGAAGCCGATGTTCATGGCGCTGCCGGTGTAGTCGCAGGTCACTTCCTCCTTGGCGCTCGTTGAGAAGTCGATATCCTCAGAGGAAACCTCTATCTTGCCGTTCTCGATGTGGAGGCGCACCAGCTGGCTGCTCTCGCTGGCAAAGGGAAGCACGCGGCGAAGGGCTCCGATGAGCGTCTTGCGATCGATGGTGAGCTGATAGGGATTGTTCTGCGGAATCACGGAATTGTAGTTGGGATAGCGACCCTCAATGAGGCGGCAAAGCAGCGTGGTGTCGCCGAATGAAATCTGGGCGTTGCGCTCATCGAAGCGGATGACCACATCGCTATCGTCCTTGCCGAGCACGTTCTTCAGCAGCGTGGCGGGCTTCTTGGGAAGGATGAAGGCGGTGGGCGTTTCGGTCCTTACCGTGAAGTTCTTGTTGCGCACCAGCTTGTGGCCGTCGCTGGCTACGATGGCGAGCGCGTCGGGGGTGAGGTCGAAGTAGATGCCGTTCATCACGGGGCGGAGTTCTTCCTGGGCCGTGGCGAAAATGGCACGTGTGATATTGTCGGCCAGCACGTTGCTGGGGAGTGTCAGCGAGGTGGCTGTTTCGGGCATCTGCTGGGCAATGGGATACTCGTCGGCATTCTGGGCGGTGAAGTTGTACATACCGTTCTGATAGATAACCTTCACGCTGAACGTATTGGTGTCCACATCGAGTGTGAGGGGCTGCTCGGGGAGTTCCTTCACGGCATCGAGGATGGTGCGGTTGTTTACTGCAAACTTGCCTTCACCGTCAGCCATTTCCAACTGCATGGTGGAGCGCATCACGTTCTCGCTGTCGGAGGCGGTGATGGTGAGTTGCTGATTTGCCACTTCGAAGAGGAAGCAGTCGAGGATGGCCAGGCTGTTCTTGCTGTTGATAACCTTGGCGAGTGTTCCGAGTTGGCTGCTGAGAGCCGAACTTGATAATGTGATTCTCATTATAGTTGATGTTTTTAGTTACTTTTATTTGAGGTACAAAAATACACAAAAAAATAGTGCAAAACAAAAAAAACGCTGAAAAAGTTTCTCTTGTTAGAACTTTTTTATTAATTTCGCAAACTGAAAACATACATAAACAAATATAAGTAATGGAAATAGAAGGTAAAATAATCGCCGTTATGCCAGCTCAGGGCGGCGTTTCAGCCCGTACGGGCAACTCTTGGAAGAGTCAGGACTATGTAATCGAAACTCACGAGCAGTATCCCAAGAAGTGTGTGTTCCGCGTGTTTGGTGAGGACAAGATTGCTAATATGAATATTCAGATCGGCGAGGAGCTGCGTGTCAGTTTCGATATTGATGCCCATGAGTATCAGGGCCGTTGGTTCAATGATGTACGTGCATGGAAAGTGGATCGCATAGATCCCGCTGCTGCTCAGGCTGCCGCACAGGGTGTACAGCCTTTCCCGGCTCCTGAAGCCGCTGCTGCTCCTGCTCCGGCACCATTCCCGCCAGCACAGCCTGCAGCCGAGGGTAGTGCAGACGATCTGCCGTTCTAAGCTTCAGCAAATTTCAATTTCAAGTAATAGAGGGTATGCCTTCAGCAGGGCATACCCTCCTTTCTTTTTGTGCGAATAAAAAGAAAGGAGATGTGTCTTTCAGTCTGACACATCCCCTTCCGCAGAAAGTTATCAGTTATTATCTTTTTAGAGAATGCTCTTCACGGTCTCCAGCATTCCGTTCTTCTGGATGCTGTCGAGGAATTCAACCACCATGTCGGTGAGTCCGGGAATCTGGTTCAGATCGCCATGCTCGCCCCAGATGAGGTCCTTGGCTGCCAGCACGCCCTCGGCCACCTTGCGGGTATCGCCCGTTGCCCAGAGTTCGGTGAGCAGGTCCATGATCTTCTGGTCGTCGTTGGGCTGGATGGGAGCGCCGTCGGCACGTGTGCCACCCTTATAGTAAGTGATGATGGCAGCAAGACCGAGAACGAGTCCCTTAGGCAGTTCGCCCTTGCGCTCCAGATAAGTCTTCAGTCCTGGCAGGTCGCGAGTCTGGTACTTCGGGAATGAGTTCAGCATGATGCTGGTCACCTGATGGTCAACGTATGGGTTGTTGAAGCGCTCCAGCACGTCGCTGGCAAACTGCTGCAACTCGTCCATAGGCAGGTTGAGGGTCTGCATCAGCTCCTCGAACTGTACCTTGTGGATATACTTGCCGATCACTTCGTGGTTGCAGGCATCGCGCACGATGTCAACACCCGAGAGGTAAGCTACGGGTGAGAGCACGGTGTGAGGACCGTTGAGGAGCGTCACCTTGCGCTCGTGGTAAGGCTTCTCGCTTTCTGCGATGAGCACGTGCAGGCCAGCCTTCTCTGCGGGGAATTCGGCACGCAGGTCTTCGATGCTCATGTTGGTGGGCTTCTCGATTACCCAGAGGTGGAAGATTTCAGCCTGTACAACGAGGTTGTCGGCATAAGAGATCTTCTGCTGGATGTCGGCAATCTCCTTGCGGGGGAATCCGGGAACGATGCGGTCCACGAGCGTGGCGCAAACGTAGTTGTACTTCTCGAACCACTCCTTGAATCCCTCGTAGTCGGCACCGAAATCGTCCTTCCAGAGCTCAATGTACTTCTCGATGCACTCCTTCAGATGGTGGCCGTTCAGGAAGATCAGCTCGCAAGGCATGATGATAAGACCCTTTGAGGGGCAGCCGTTGAACGTCTGGTAACGGCGATAGAGCAGCTGCACGAGCTTGCCAGGATAGCTGCTGGCGGGAGCGTCGGAGAGCTTGCAGGCGGGATCGAAGGCGATACCGGCTTCAGTCGTGTTGGAGATGACGAAGCGAATCTCGGGCTGGTCGGCCAATGCCAAGAAAGCGGCATTCTGGCTGTATGGATTGAGGGCGCGGCTGATCACGTCGATGCGGGTGAGAGAGTTGACGGCCTCACCGTTCTGGCGACCCTGCAGGTTCACGTGGTAGAGGCAATCCTGACCGTTGAGCCAGTCAACCATACCACGCTCGATGGGCTGAACCACTACAACTGAACCGTTGAAGTCGGTCTTCTGGTCCATGTTCCACACAATCCAGTCAACGAAAGCACGCAGGAAGTTACCTTCACCAAACTGAATGATTTTCTCAGGCATCACGCTCTTTGGAGCCGTGCGCTTGTTCAAAGCTTGCAATTTCTTCATGATTTGTTTATTGTTTTAAATAGATTCTTGTTTTCAAGTGCAAAGGTATAAAATTCTTCTGTATCTTGATGCAAATAGATACGTTAATTTAACGTAAAGGTTTGCGCGAGGCCAGTTTTACCCGAAGAGGCAGCGTAGCGCTTCCTCCACTTTGCGCACAGGATGCAACTCTATGTTGAAATGGCGGTGGGCCAGCCCCTGCATGTTGTATTTGGGGATGATCATGTGGGTGAAGCCCAGTTTCTCGGCCTCGCCGATGCGTTGCTCGATGCGGCTCACGGGGCGCACCTCGCCCGAAAGACCCACTTCGCCAGCCATGCACCAGCCGCTTTCTATCGGGGTGTCAACGTTGGAAGAGAGTACTGCCGCTATGACCGAAAGGTCCATGGCCAGATCGGTGACGCGCAGCCCGCCGGCAATATTGATGAACACATCTTTCTGGATGAGCTTGAATCCCACTCGCTTCTCCAAGACGGCCAGCAGCATGTTGAGCCGTCGCTGGTCGAATCCGGTGGCAGTCCGCTGGGGTGTTCCGTAGGCTGCCGTGGAAACCAATGCCTGAGTCTCCACGAGGAAGGGGCGCACGCCTTCGATGGCACTCGATATGGCAATGCCCGAAAGCCCTTCGTGGTCTTGCGTGAGCAGCAGTTCCGAGGGATTGCTCACCTGGCGGAGTCCGTTCTGCTGCATTTCGTAGATGCCCAGTTCGGAGGTGGAACCGAAACGGTTTTTCATCGCCCGTAGGATGCGGTACATGTAATGCTGGTCGCCCTCAAACTGAATCACGGTGTCCACGATATGCTCCAGAATCTTCGGTCCGGCCAGCGTGCCTTCTTTGTTGATATGGCCAATCAGGATGACCGGCACGCTGCTCGACTTGGCAAAGCGGAGCAGGGCAGAGGCGCATTCGCGTACCTGCGTGATGCTGCCTGGCGAGGAATCCACGTCTTCGGTGGAAATCGTCTGGATGGAGTCGATGATTACGATTTCGGGCTTCACCTCTTTAATATATGTGAAGATGTTCTCCAGGGATGTTTCAGTCAGGATGAGCAGATTGTCCTGCTGGGCATCCATCGTTGTCTGCATGAGTCTTTCGGCGCGCATCTTCAGCTGGTGGGCGCTTTCCTCACCGCTCACGTAGAGAATCCGCCGTTCAGCCATGCCGAGCACGGTCTGCAAGGTCAGCGTACTCTTGCCGATGCCTGGTTCGCCGCCCAGCAGGATGATGCTGCCGGGCACCAATCCGCCACCCAGCACCCGGTTCAGTTCTCCGTCGTGCATATCGATGCGCGGTTCGTCCTTGCCCGAAATATCGCGCAATCGCATGGGACGGTTCTTGCTGCCGATGGTTGACTCCCTGACGTGGGAAGCCGCCGACCGGGCTGCCTGCTGGCCGCTGTCGTTTGCTATCCGGATTTCCTTGAACGTGTTCCACTGTCCGCAGGCCGGGCATTTTCCTATCCATTTTGCCGATTCCTGTCCGCAATTCTCGCAGACGTAGGCTATCTTGTCTTTTGCCATATTGCCGACAAAATTACAAAATAATGAGCACAAAAGCAAATAAAAGCGGCTTTGTTTTTCGTTATCTGCTTACTTCTTTGTAACTTTGCACTCGCTATGACAGAGTTGCAGACGTTGGTAGAGAATTCTCAATGGCCCTTGCTGACGGCCTTTGTGCTTGGGGTGCTGGTGGCGCTCCATCCATGTCCGATGGCCACGAATATAGCCGCCATGGGTTATATCGGCAAGGATGTTGACAACCGTAGGCAGGTATTCATCGACGGTCTGCTCTATACCCTTGGCCGCACCATCAGCTATTCTCTTCTCGGGGCCGTGCTCATCCTGCTCATCCGGGGTGGGGCAGAGCTGCTCCATTTTGGCGAGATCCTATCGGAGTGGGGCGAGCGCATCCTGGGGCCGCTGCTTATCCTGATCGGGCTCTACCTCTTATATAACGACCTGCTCCACCATCACGACCACGTGCCCCATCTGCCTTTCGGCGGCAAGAAGGCTGGCCCCATCTTGCTGGGCTTGCTCTTTGCCTTGGCTTTCTGTCCGGAGAGCGGCATCGTCTATTTCGGTATGCTTATTCCGCTGAGCGTGGAGTCCAGCTACGGCTATCTGCTTCCCGTGGCCTTTGCCGTCGGCACCGGGCTTCCGGTCATCATCATGTCGTGGGTGTTTGCCTTCAGTTTCAGTTCCTTTGCCCGTCTGAACCGCCGGATGCAATCGATGAAAGCATGGCTCACGCGTATCATTGCCGTGCTCTTTATCTTGGCAGGTGTTTTCTGCCTGTTCGCGTAATGTATCTTTTTTTTCCCTTTCCTTGCTTCCTTTGTCAAATTATTGTAATTTAATTTTGATTATTCAACCTATTGCATTATCTTTGCACATAGAATAATCATCATGTTTTTAAGCAATCACGGCTATGAAGGAGGTATTACTGAAATATGGCATTCTGTTGCTGATGATGCTCGTCACGGCAACAGCGGGCGCGCAAGATATCGGGCAGGCTGACAAGAAGTTTGCCGTGAGTGGTGTGGTGACTGATCAGCGTGGGCGGCGGTTGCCTTATGTCAACGTGAGCGTGAGCGGTGAGCGGGTGTCCACCGTGACCAACGAAGAGGGATTCTTCACGATCAAGTCTTCACACAGGATTGGAGTGCTCGATTTGACGCACGTAGGCTATCAGTCGTTGCACTATGAGATACCCGATAACCTGCAAGGCAACCTGGTCATCAAGATGAAGCCCAACACGGTGGTGCTCAGCGACGTCGTGGTCAAGTCGGGCGATGCCAAGCGTATCTTCTACGAGGCGCTCGACAAGATTGTGGACAATTATCCGCAGCACCCCGAGATGATGAAGTGTTTCTATCGCGAATGCGTGCAAAAGCGCAGCCGCTATATCAATATCGCTGAGGCTGTGGCCAATCTCTACAAACCTTCTTACAAAAGCCACATCGACCTGGGACGTGTGTCGATAGAGAAGGGCCGAAGGCTGGTGAGCCCCAAGGCGTCTGACACGTTGGGCGTGAAGATTCTGGGAGGTCCCAACACACCGATCTATCTTGACTTCGTGAAAAACAAGGACTTCGTGCTCGACCCTGAAGACCTGACTCACTATGAGTTTTCGATGGAAGACCCCGTGATGACCGATGGCCGCCTGCAATTTGTCATCAGGATTACGCCTGTCTATTCGTCACCGTGGGCCTTGTATGAAGGTGTTTTCCATATTGACCAGGAGACGCTGGCATTTACCCGAGGAGAGCTCTCGCTCGACATGCGCGATAAGGATAAGGCCACTCAGCGAATGCTGGTGAAGAAACCGGCAGGCGTGCGTTTCAAGCCTCGCGAGATGAGTGTCACCGTGAGTTACACGACTCAGGATAACCGCACGCGCATCAATTATGTGCGCACGTTGTTCCGCTTCAATTGCGACTGGAAGAAACGTCTCTTCTCCACGTCTTTTACGGCCATGAGCGAACTGGTGATAACCGACTGGACTGACCAGGACGTGAAGCCCATCCGTGGCCGCGACTCATTCTATCAGCGCGATGCTTTCTTTGACAAGGTGGATTATTTTGACGACCCCAACTTCTGGGCCGACTATAATATCATCGAGCCTACCGAAAGCCTGGAGAATGCCATCGGCAAGCTGCGCAAGAAGTACTGATTCTTATTCAGGTTAAAGTTATCGTTATCGTTAATCACATATCGCGATCCAGCCGGTCGCGCCATAGATACTTGCGCGTCTCGTGCACGATGATGCCGCTGAGGAACAACAGCGAGAGCAAGTTCGGGATAGCCATCAGCGCATTCATGCAGTCGGCTAGGTTCCACACGATACTCAGATTCATGATCGAACCCACGAAGACCGCCACGATATAGAGCACGCGGTAATAGATGGTCCATCGTCTTCCCTTGAGATATTCCACGGCACGCTCGCCATAAAGCTCCCATCCGAGGATGGTAGAGAAGGCAAACGTGAGCAAGCCGAAGGTGAGCAACGGTGCACCGATATACGGAATCTTGGAGAAAGCCATCTTGGTGAGCGTGGCACCGTTCTCGTAAGAGATGTCGGGATAGGCAATGACCGAACTGACGATGACCAGACCCGTCAAGGCGCAGATGATGACCGTGTCCCAGAAAGTGCCGCTCGAAGAAACAAGCGCCTGGCGAACGGGGTTGCGCGTCTGGGCAGCCGAAGCCACGATTGGGGCGCTACCCATACCCGATTCGTTGGAGAACAGTCCGCGGGCAATACCATACCGGGCGGCAAGCATCACCGTACTTCCCACGAAACCGCCTCCGGCAGCCTCGGGCGAAAAGGCCGATACGCAGATCAGCTTCAGCGCGGGCCATACATACTGGCCGTTGAGGAAGAGGATGACAATACAGCCAATCACGTAGAAAATGGCCATAAACGGCACGAGCGCCGTGCATACACGCGCAATGCTCTTGATGCCGCCCAAGACCACAAGGCCGATAAGCACGGCAATGACCAAGCCCGTGATGACGGGGTCTATCTGATAGGTCTCGTAGGTGAGCGTGGCGATGGCATTGGCCTGCACCGTGTTGCCGATTCCGAAGGATGCAATGGCCGTGAAGACCGCAAAGAGCACGGCCATCCATTTCCAGCCAAGTCCCCGCTCAAGCGCATACATCGGTCCTCCCAGCAATCGTCCGTCTTCCGTCTTCACGCGATATTTCACGGCCAGCAGACCCTCGGCATATTTCGTGGAAATGCCGAACAGACCCGTCAGCCAGCACCACAGCACGGCTCCAGGTCCTCCCAAAGCCACAGCCGTAGCCACGCCCACGATGTTGCCCGTTCCGATGGTGGCAGCAAGCGCCGTGGCCAAGGCTCCGAACTGACTCACGTTGCCGGCGGCATCCTTGTCGCGGCTGACGGATAGCTTGATGGCCGTCCATAGGTGGCGTTGCGGAAAGCGTAGTCTGACGGTGAGGAAGATATGCGTGCCGAGCAGCAGGATAATCATGGGCCATCCCCAAAGCAGGCCGCTCAGGTCGGTGAAGAAGTCGTTCAGATATTCCATTGTATTATGTTGGGCGTGAATGTGTTATGGTTTCTTGGTGATTACTTGCTTAATGCAGGGTTCTCGAATGTGATTTTCACATTCTCATGCCCCATCGAGCGCATCAGCTGATAGAACTGGCGCGAAGCATTCTGCTGCGCACTGGCGATGTTGGCACTCGTCAGGCAGCGTTCCTTCATCTTCACGACGGCCCGCTGATACATGTCTTCGCGCGTCTGGTCGTACCATGAGCCGCTTTCGTAGAATGCCTTTGTGCGAGCCTCGTCGATGAAGTTCTCGTCGAGCAGTTCGATGGGTGGCAGCGTCACGGTGAGCGTATCGTTCTCCATCCTGATGAAGTGGGGCTTGGTCTTGTGCATGTTGATGCCCAGCCGGAGCGTGCCGTAGTAGATGCGGATGAGCTCGTCGTCGCTGAAGAATCCCCGGCGCACGGTGTCGATCATCTCCTCGTTGGATATGCTCAGAAACTCCCATTCCCCGATTTGCTTCATCGACTCTATCTGCGTGGGCGTCACGTCGATCGTGCTGTTCACGTCGATATCGGCGCTTGAGCGCGTGATGGCGCGATAGGAGAAATAGAAGATGGCCGCGATAATCAGGATGATAGCCGTGCAGGCGATGAGCAGCCACCGTCCGATGGTGCCCAGGATGTTGGTCTTCGGGGCCTGATATTCTTTCTTTGTTTGTTCTATCTCATTCATATTATGAACTTTGTTCACGAATTTCTCATTTTCTCAATCTCTCATTTTCTCATTTTCTCAATCTCTCATTTTCTCATTTTCTCAATCTCTCATTTCGCAATAGACTTCGCATCGAGCAGCGTGGGCAAGTCTTCGAGTGTGAACTCCTTGCGGAACGTGATGGTGATGTCGTTCTCCTCGTAGCCCATCTGCATGATCATCGGAATCAGCGTATGGGCAGCCCCCTCCCGGGCCATGCCGATGATGCCCAGCTTGGGAATGTCGTTCAGGATGGCAGCACGTCCCTGCCGCTCGTAGTTGGCCATCTCCTCGTCGGTGAAGCTTCCGCGCAGGATGCTCACCTGCTTCTTGATTTCCTGATGGTCTATCTTGCTCTGAGTGAGCTCCACCTTCGGGTCGGGGAGCATGATCTCAATCTTCTTCCCGCGTCGGCGCACGTTCTTCTCCGAGAAGTCGCTGAAGTCTATATACGCCTTCATCGTGGCATTCATCGGGATGGCAATGCGGCGGTTGCCGAAGGGCAGCGTGATGTCAAATTCCCGCGCCAGGAAAGTACCCTTGAGGCGCATCTGGTCGTCGTGGGTCACGATCTTGTGCAGGTGATACTCGGCGGTATAGAGCTTGGAGCACTTCTGTATCTGCATCACCATCATCGGAATCGTGTCCAGCGGCTCAGCCTTGCGCTCAGCCTTCTTGTTGCCTCCGCAGCCAGTCAGCAGCAGAAGCAAGAGCGATATGTAGCAAATGGATTGTTTCATACGGATGCAAAAATAATAAAAAATCTTCATTGTAGATACTATTTGGCCCGTTTTTTCGTTTTTTATAAAACTTTTCGGTGCAAAAAGGCATCAGAATGAATGAAAAGAACAGACGAATGAAACGTTACCTATTTATACTGATGGCTGCCGCCACGATGCTGACGGCCTGCCAGGAGAAGAAACAGAGCACGGTCATCATTGCCCCCAAGCCAGAGGCCCCGAAACCCTCAGGCCCCGTCGTGATGCAGGATATGAATGCCCAGAACGATGTGGAGTGGATAGGCAAGACCTACAAGGTAGTGGTCAGCCGCAAGGTGGACCGCGAGTTGCCCATGGTGGAAGTGGAGCAGGGCAAGAAAGCCTACGACAACCGCATCAACCTGCGCATCCTGCGCCCTGACGGCTCCGAATTCTTCAACCGCGACTTCACCAAGCAGGCCTTTGCCAGCTGCCTCGATGAGCCGACCAAGAAGAACGGTGTGCTGCTCGGCATTGTGCTTGACCGTGCCGATGGCGACAACCTCATTTTCGCCGCCAGCGTAGGTTCTCCCGATGTGCTGAGCGATGAGTTCATCCCGATGGTGCTCACCGTCACCCGCATGGGCGATGTCAGCATCAAGCGCGACACCACGATGGACACCAGCAACGGTCAGGATCAGAACGATGACGAGGAAGCCGAAGAGGACGAAGGCGTCTGACAGATTAAACGGAAAGAAATTACCGGGATAAACCGCTCGATTACATTCATTACATTTATTACATTGTTTTTTTAGGGTACACATATCAATCGAGGGGTTCAATTTAGTAAAATAAATCTATAAATTATAATAATCTATAGATATCATAATTTAGTTATAATATATAATTAATTATATATTATAACTAACAATAAGTATACAGATATATGGAGGTGAAAATTACATGTAATGAATGTAATGATTGTAATCAGCACCCACATTTGCAAGAATATCACTTCCTCTACGGAAAAATATTAGTTCCCGGGCGTAAAAATATGGTTTATGCACGAATGAGTTTCTGGTAGGAATCTTCGTATTCCTGAGGATGCTTGCCTAGGAAGACCACGTTGATGAGGCAGTTGGCCACCAGGGCGGTGTCATCGAGGTCAACGTCTTTGTCTTTGGTGACTTCCTTGCCGAGGAGAATTTCCCAGGGGGCGTTGAACGATGAGTCGGGGGCTCCGTAGAAGGAGTCGCCTGATACGGGGTCGGTCATCAGCTTGTAGCGGATGGCTTTCTTGGAGGGCTGTGGCTCCAGGGCGTAGAGCATGTTGAAGGCACGCATGAACTCGCGCTTGTGGCGCTTGGCGTTGGGATACATCACGCAGACTTCGGGGAAGAAATCATCGAAGTCGAATGTTTCTAAGAGGCGTTTCAGTTTCATATTTTTAATGCTTAATGCTTAATTGATATTCTTCACTTTTATGTGCTGCGCCCATGATTTTTGGCTGCGCTCGGCATAGCTCAAGCAAGCTTGGCTCTGCTCTCTCTTGCACAAAAATTCACTCTTCACTCTTCACTTTAACAGGAGTTCCACGGGGCAATGGTCGCTGCCCATGATCTGGGTGTGGATCTTGGCGTCGAGGATGTGCTCCTGGAGGCGCTCGGAGGTGACGAAGTAGTCGATGCGCCAACCGGCGTTCTTCTCGCGGGCATGGAAGCGGTAGCTCCACCAGGAGTAGGTGACTTCGGTGGGATGGAGGGTGCGGAAGGTGTCGATGAATCCTTCGGAGAGGAGTCGGGTGAATTGCTGGCGCTCCTCATCGGTGAAGCCGGCATTGCGGCGGTTGGTCTTGGGGTTCTTGATGTCAATCTCCTCATGGGCCACATTGAGGTCGCCGCAATAGATGACGGGCTTCTGGCGGTCAAGGCGCTTCAGGTAGTCGCGCATGGCGTCTTCCCATGTCATCCGGTAGTCGAGGCGCTTCAGCCCGTCCTGGGAGTTGGGGGTATAGCAGCAGACGAGGTAGAACTGGGGCATTTCGAGCGTGATGACACGGCCTTCGTGGTCGTGTTCGTCGATGCCAAGTCCGTAGCTGACGCTGAGGGGCTTATGGCGAGTGAAGATGGCCGTGCCGGAATAGCCTTTCTTGTCGGCAGAGTTCCAGTAGCTCTCGTAGCCTTCGAACTGGATGTCGAGCTGTCCGGGCTGCATCTTCGTCTCTTGCAGGCAGAAGAAGTCGGCATCGAGCTGGCGGAAGATGTCGCTGAAGCCTTTGCCCTGGCAGGCACGTAGGCCGTTAACGTTCCAAGATATCAGTTTCATTGATGAAGGATTAAAGATTAAAGATGAAGGATTAAAGATTAAAGATGAAGGATTAAAGATTAAAGATGAAGGATGAAAGATAAAAAAGGCGGATAATGTTTTGTTATCCGCCCTTGTATCTTTGATTTAGAATTTTGCCATCTTGATGGCGACCACGGCACATTCATCGCCCTTGTTGCCTAAGCGTCCGCCGCTCCGGTCCTTGGCCTGCTGGAGGTTGTCGGTGGTGAGGAGGCCATAGACGATAGGTATGTCGTTGGTGGCATTGAGCTGTGCGATGCCTTGTGTGACTCCCTGACAGATGTAGTCGAAGTGGGGTGTCTCGCCGCGGATGACGCTACCGAGGATGATGATGGCATCGTAGCGGTCGTTGCGTGTCATCTGTGAGGCTCCGTAAACGAGTTCGAAGGAACCGGGTACGGTCTTTACGATGATGTTCTCGGGCAGCGCGCCATGCTTTTCGAGCGTGGAGACGGTACCCTGGAGCAAAGCGCCGGTTATTTCGGGATTCCATTCTGCCACCACGATTCCGAAGCACATGTTGCTGGCGTCGGGCACCTGGTCGAAATCGTAGTCGGAGAGGTTATGGAGTGCAGTTGCCATTTAAATGGTGCTTTTACGATAGATTACTTGGCGCGCTCGATGTACTTGTCGATCTCGTTGCTGACGGGTGAGGCCACGTATTTCTCCTTGATTTCCTGATAGATTTTCAGGGCGTCGGCCTTCTTGTTCTGGCTTTCCAGAATCTGAGCAGCCTGGAGCAGGAAGGTGGGAGCGATAGAGTTGTTCACTCCGTCGGCGGCCTGCTTGTCGGCCATGGCGGCAGCCTTCTTCAGGTTGTCAACGGCCTTGTCGAGCTGGTTCAGGTGGGCATAGGCATTGCCGAGGGCAGCAACGGCAGCGGGGCTGATTATTGCGTCGTCGGAGGGTGAGTAGGCGTCGAGATACCTCACGGCGTCCTGCCACTTGTTGAGACCTGCATAGCAGAGTCCGGCATAGAGGTTGGCCAGATTGCCTGCGTCGGTGCTGCTGTAGTCGGCAGCGAGCTTGATGAAACCTTTGTAGCTGCCTTCACCCTTGAGGGCCTTGTCGTAATCCTGATTGGCGAAGAGCTCCTGGCCCTTTGCAATGGCGGTGCTGGCTTCAGCCTCGCGTGGTTCGGATACGTAGTTCTTGTACAGGAAACAACCTGCGATGAGAAGGATGATTGCTGCTACAGCAATGAGGATAGGCTTCTGGTATTTCACGAAGAAAGCCTCTTTCGCGTTGAGATTCTCAACATTCTGTTCTTTTACGTTTGCCATTTTATTTGTTGTTTTTTTATTGTTCGAGCATAAAACGCTGCAAAATTACTCAAATAAATCCACATATTGAAATTTCTTGCACACTTTTTTCGTTTTTAAGGTGGAAAAGAAGTAATTTTGCACTCGTGATACTGAAGAAATTATCCATCCTCAACTATAAGAACATCAGGGAGGCATCGCTGGAGCTGTCGCCTAAGATCAATTGTTTCATAGGCCACAACGGCGTGGGCAAGACCAATCTGCTGGATGCGGTCTATTATCTGTCGTTCTGCCATAGTGCCTATACGAGCATCGACTCGCAGGTGATCCGCCACGATGAGGACTTCTTCGTGCTGGAGGGTCTCTACGATGATGACTCGGCAAATCCAACCACGGTCTATTGCGGAATGAAACGGGGCACGAAGAAACACTTCAAGCGCAATAAGAAGGAGTATAAGCGACTGTCGCAGCACATCGGGCTGATACCCCTCATCTTCGTTTCGCCGGGCGACACCCTGCTCATCGAAGGTGGCAGCGAGGAGCGCCGGAGGCTGATGGATGTGGTAATCTCGCAGTATGACAACACTTATATCGAGACGCTCAACAGCTACAACAAGGCCCTGCTTCAGCGCAACACGCTGCTGAAGATGGAGGAGGAGCCCGACCTGGAACTCCTGAAGATCTGGGAGGAGCAGATGGCGTTTCATGGTGAGGTGATCTACGGGAAGCGGGAGGCTTTCGTGAAGGAACTGATACCGGTGTTTCAGGAGATCTATCAGAACATCTCGGAGGACCGCGAGCAGGTGTCGCTCAGCTATGAGTCGCATTGCCAGCGCGGACCGCTTCTGGACGTAATTCAGCGCGACCGCATGAAGGACCGTGCCGTGGGCTATTCGTTGCACGGCATCCACCGCGATGACTTGGAAATGCTGCAGGACGGCTACCCCGTGAAGCGCGAGGGCAGCCAGGGGCAGCACAAGACTTTCGTGATAGCCCTGAAGTTGGCGCAGTTCAGTTTCCTGAAAAGGACGTCGAGCAACACGACGCCCCTGCTGCTGCTCGATGATATCTTCGACAAGCTGGATGCGCGCCGGGTGGAGCAGATCGTGAAGCTGGTGTCAAGCGATGAGTATGGGCAGATATTCATAACCGATACTAACCGCGACCATCTCGACCAGATACTGAGTGGAGGTAGTTTCGACTATAAATTATTTAAGGTGGACGACGGTGAGGTGGTTGGTTTATAGTTGAGGGTTTATGGTTGAGGGTTTATGGTTTATAGTTAATAGTTAATAGTTGAAAGATGTTTAGGAAGGATGTAAAGTCGCTCACGGAGATTCTGGGCCAATGCCTGCGGGAGAATGGCCTCGAGACACCCATGCTGCAAACGCATGTGTTGGAGTCGTGGGAGCAGGTGGCAGGCTCGATGGTGGCCCGCTATACGACGGATAAATATATCCGCAACCAGACGCTTTTCGTGAAGATTGCGAATCCTGCCTTGAGGGCTGACCTCACGATGATGAAGACGCAGCTTGTCAACAAGCTGAACCGTGAGGCCGGGGCCTTCGTGATAGCCGATATCCGATTTTGCTGAGGGGGTTGATTTCTATCTTTATTATACGACTTCATCTACTTTGACGTCGTGCTCGTCGGCAGGGATGCCGGGCAGCTTCTGGAAATCGAAGCAGATACCTATTTTATATGCCTCAGTCAGCCGAGGCAACAACCGGTCATAATAGCCGCGACCACGCCCCAACCGGTTGCAACGGCCGTCGAAAGCCATGCCTGGGATGATGGCCACGTCGATTTCGGCGTAGTTGCTGAAGACCTTCCCGACGGGTTCCATGATGTTGAAGAATCCGCCTTCCAAATCCTTCGGACCTTCGTAGCACCGCAATTCCATCTCTGTGTCGCTGACGACGGCTGGCAGCAAGACGCGCTTGCCTTGCTTGAGGAGCAGGTCAACGGCCTCATGGGTGTTCACCTCATCGTCGAGCGAGTAGTACATCAGCACGCAGCCAGCATTCTTCACCCGCGGATGAGCCATCAGCCGGCGGATGATCTCGGCCGACTGCTCGTCGAGTTGCTGCGGGGTGAACATCCCTTTCTGCAGACGGATAAAGGCACGCAGGTCTTTCTTGTTCATTTCTTGGTAGTGGGAGTGTCGGGCTTTTTGGGGAATGCCTCGTTGTTCTTGAATACGTTGAGAGCCTTCTTGATGACGTTGTCGTCCTGATTCAGATATTCCGTCCAGGCATCTTCATCGAGGATGTTGTAGATGATGCGGCTATTGATATAGCGCTGCAGCAGTTTGTGACTCTTCTGGATCATCAGGTTGCGGCGTTTCAACCCGTGGCTGTCGGCATAGCTTGCAAACTGCTCCACCATGTTCTGGCGGATGAGGTGCTCGTTCAGGTCATCCATCTCATCGAATTCGCTGAGCCGCTGGCGGTTATTGTCGGTATAGGCGAAAGCGAACTGAAGGATGAGCCCGTTCATGGCAGCTTGTTTATAATAGGATGTCACGTTGGTGGTGTCTTCCGGCACGAAGATGTCGGGCGTGATGCCGCCACCGCCATATACGGTTCGTCCGATACCGGTGTGATAGGCAGGTCCCGTGTGCTTGATGCTGTCTTGCGAGAAGAACTCTCCATGCTGATAGCGCTCCACGAGGTCTCCCTCATAGCCCGTGCCGTCGCCTGGTGTGTAGGGCTTCTGGATGCATCGGCCTGAAGGCGTGTAGTAACGGGCAATGGTGAGGCGGATCATGCTGCCGTCGGTGAATCCGAGTTGCTGTTGCACGAGTCCCTTTCCGAACGAGCGGCGGCCGATGATGGTGCCGCGGTCGTTGTCCTGAATGGCTCCGGCGAAAATCTCAGAGGCCGAGGCAGAGCCTTCGTTGATGAGAATCACGAGGGGTATCTTCTGGTAGCTGCCCCTGCCGTCGCTCTTGTACTCATGGCGTGGCGACTTGCGGCCTTGGGTATAGACGATGAGCTTGTTGGAGGGCAGGAATTCGTTGATGATCTGCACGGCTGACTCCAGATAGCCTCCGGTGTTGTCGCGCAGGTCTATCACAAGATTAGAGAATCCCTCCTGCGAGAGTTTTGCCAGCGCAATGAGCATCTCGGCATAGGTGTTGGCTCCGAAATTTTTGATCTTGATGTAGCCGGTTTCTTCGTCAATCATATAGGTAGAGGTGACGCTTCTGACGGGGATGTCTCCACGGGTTACCTCGAAAGTCTTCACCTTCTTGTCACCGTAACGGAGCACGCCAATCTTCACCTTGGTGTCCTTAGGACCTTTCAGACGGTGCATGGCTTCCTCGTTGGTCACTTCCTTGCCCACGAACTTCTTGCCATCCACTTCCACAATCTTGTCACCAGCCAGGAGTCCGGCACGTTCGGCTGGACCGTTCTTGATGATACCCTGGATGTGGACGGTGTCTTCCCGGATCATGAACTCAATACCTACACCCGAGAAAGAGCCCTTCAAATCATCGGCTGCAATCTGTGCGTCTTTGGCCGTGATATAGACAGAGTGGGGGTCGAGGTCGGAAAGTATCTGCGGGATGGCCGTATCCACGAGGGAATCCAGGTTTACGGCATCCACATACTGGTCGTCGATAATATGGAGAAGGTTGTTGAGACGGTTGGAGCCGCTGTTGATAATGTTGAGCCGGTTACCGGAAAAGCGGTTGGCAAAGAAAGTACCAATCACGATACCGGCAGCCATACTGATGGCCAAAAGCAGCGGCATGTATCTGTTTTGCTTCTTGTTCATGGTGTGTCTTGTTGTTATTCTGGTTTTTCAGGACTATCCGGATCTAAATAGATGACTTCTATATTGGCGCGCCTTAGCAGGTCAATACCATCCGTAAGACGGTATTGTTCTCCATAGACCACACGCTTGATGCCTGCCTGGATGATGAGCTTGGCGCATTCTATGCAGGGAGAGGCCGTCACGTAGAGCGTGGAGCCGTCGCTGTTGTTTGAGGAGCGTGCCAGCTTGGTGATGGCATTGGCTTCCGCATGGAGGACGTAGGGCTTGGTGACGTTGTTGTCGTCTTCACACACGTTCTCGAAGCCGGAGGGAGTGCCGTTGTAGCCGTCGCTGATAATCATCTTATCCTTGACGACCAGTGCTCCTACCTGACGGCGCTTGCAATAGCTGTTTTCTGCCCAGATGCGAGCCATGCGCAGATAGCGCAGGTCAAGCCTTCTTTGTTTTTCGTTTGATTCCATTTCTCTTTAATAATGCATCAATGGTGGGTTCTCCGCCGCGGAAACGCTTGTAGAGCGTCATCGGATGTTCGGTGCCTCCTTTGGAGAGGATGCAGTCGCGGAAGCGTTGTGCCGTTTCCTGGTTGAAGATTCCTTCCTTCTTGAATACGCTGAAGGCATCGGCATCGAGTACTTCTGCCCATTTGTAACTGTAGTAACCTGCCGCATAGCCTCCGGCCATGATGTGGGAGAACTGTACGGTCATGCAGGTGTTGAGGGGCGTATGTCTTTTGCGGGGTTTCAGCTTGGCTTTCTTCCAAGCCTTGCGCTCGAATGGGATGATATCGTCGGTGAATTCGTTGCGCTTGGTATAGTAGGCCATGTCGAGCAGTCCGAAACTCACTTGGCGTAGACAACCGTTAGCCACCATGAAATTGCGGCTTTTGCGGATGCGCTCAATCAGGTCGTCGGGGATGGGCTCGCCGGTCTCGTAATGGAAAGCGAATGTTCGCAGGAACTCCTTTTCCACGGCGAAGTTCTCCATGAACTGCGAGGGAAGTTCCACGAAATCCCACCACACATTGGTGCCGCTGAGACTCTCGAAGCGCGAGTTGGCAAACATGCCGTGAAGGGAATGGCCGAACTCATGCAGGAAGGTCTCAACTTCCGAGAGCGTGAGCAGGGCGGGCTTGTCTTCGGTGGGCTTGGTCAGATTCATCACCACCGAGACGTGAGGACGGATATTCTTCCCTTTGCGGTCGATGTACTGACCTTGGAATTCAGTCATCCATGCTCCACCTTGCTTGCCTTCGCGTGGATGGAAGTCGGCATAGAATACGGCCAGGAAGGAACCGTCTTTGTCGAACACCTCATAGGCCTTCACGTCGGGGTGATAGACGGGAATCTCCTTGTTCTCCTTGAAGGTGATGCCATAGAGGCGGTTGGCCAGTCCGAAGACTCCTTTGATCACCTGTGAGAGTTCGAAATAGGGCCGTAGCATCTCGGCATCGAGGTTGTATTTCTTGAGCTGGAGCTTGTGCGAATAGTATCCCTGGTCCCAAGGACGCATGTCGAAGTCCTTGCCTTCCATTCGCTTGGCCAGCTGCTCCACCTGGTCAAATTCCTTCTCGGCCGTAGGCTTATAGGCATCGATCAGGTCGTAGAGCAGGTTATAGACATTCTTCACTTTCGAGGCCATGCGGTTCTTGAGCACATAGTCGGCATAGGTCCTGAAGCCCAGCAGCTGTGCAATCTCGCGTCGCAGGTTGATGATGCGCTTGCAGATTTCGAGATTGTTCTCGCTGTTGTCGTGGGTGCAGACCGTGTTGCGGGCCATGTAGATCTGCTCGCGGAGATCGCGTTGCGTGGAGTAGGTGATGAATGGGGAATAGGAAGGATAGTCGAGCGTGAACACCCAGCCTTCCAGATTGCGCTCCTTGGCGGCCAGTGCTGCTGCATCGATGGCCGTCTGGGGCAGTCCGTCGAGTTGTTGCTCGTCTGTGATATGGAGCGTGTAAGCCTTGTTCTCCTTCAGCAGGTTTTGCGAGAACTGCAGGGAGAGCATCGAAGCTTCCTCGGTCAGTTTGCGGAGTTTCTCTTTCCCTTCTTCATCGAGCAGGGCACCGCTGCGCACGAATCCGTCATAGCAATTGTCCAGCAGGCGTTTCTCCTCGGGAGTCAGCTTGCGGTGGTGCAGGTGCACGTATTTCACTCTCTCGAAGAGTTTCTTGTTCAGTCGCACGTCATTTGCATGCTTGGTGAGCATGGGCTGCAGCTTCTGGGCCAGGGCCTGCATCTCGTCGTTGGTCTCGGCGCTCATCAGGTTGAAGAACACGGTAGATACCCGGCTCAGCAGGTCGTAATACCCGTCATTGTCTTCCTCGGCATTGATGATGGTATTGTCGAATGTGGGCTTTTCGGGATTGTTGATGGTCTTCTCTATCTGCTCATCATCGCGGCGGATGCCTTCCAGGAAAGCCTCTTCGTAGTCCTCCATCCGAATACGGTCGAAGGGCACGGTGTCATGTGGTGTCTTGTAGTCCTCAAAAAAGGGGTTTATGCGAACTTTATCGTTGTTCATATTGCTATTTTCAATCCTCTCTTAAAAAAACAGCCACAAAAATACGCAAAATTCTGCATATCGCGGATAGTTTGCCGTATTTTTAACGATTATTTATTGCAATGAGCTTCTCAAGGGCTGGAATATGGATTTCGCCGCGCGTTATGGTGATGATGCCTTCGTCGTGCATCTTGTTGAGCTCGCGGCTAAGATTGAGACGGCTCTCGGCTATCAGTCGGGCCATGTCTTCCATTCTGATGTGCAGGGTCTTGGGGCCTGCGGGGCGCAAACTGCGGCTTTCCACGAAGCGCACAATCTTCTGCCGGATGGTGATTGCTGGCTGTCGCCAGGGCTGGTGACTGATGCGCTGGCTTTGGGTGCTGATGATGTTGAGCAGGTTGAGCCGGAAAATTTCCTGTTCTGCAATGAGTCTCAACACCTGTTGCTTGTCGATGCGGAGGATGCTGCACTCTTCAAGGGCTGTGAACGACTTGGTATAGCGCTGCGTCAGGCCGAAGAGGCGCTCAGGCTGGATGACGTCGGGAGCTGTCATCTTTTCGGTGAAGCTATAACAGCCATCGTCGGCGCGGCTTTCCACTTTGACCGAGCCACTGGTAAGGAAATAGATGTGCTGGCAGGTGTCGCCTTCGCTGACAACCGCTTTGTTGCGTGCTATTTTCAGAAAGCCGAATTTGGTGTGTGCAACCACCTGGTTCAGGTCGTTGTGGCTCATTCCCTGGAAGAGCGGGAGCTCGAGCAGCTTCTCAAAGATGTTTTCTAAGGCCAAGCTATTCCAGGATTTTGTCTTTCATGGACGGACTATACCAAACGGCAAGTTCTCCTTTCTTGTCTGAATAAATGAAATAGGCCATCAGTTCGGGATGGCGCTCCAGTACGGCCTTGGCTTTTTCTATGCCCATCACCATGAACGAGGTGGCATAGGCATCGGCCGTAGCGCAGTTGTTGGCCAGAACGGTGGCAGAGAGCAGCGAGTGCTGCACGGGATAGCCGGTCTTAGGGTCAATGGTGTGGGCGTATTTCTTGCCGTCCTTATAGTAGAAATTGCGGTAGTTGCCGCTGGTGGCCATGGCCTTGTTGGTGACGTTGAGCACCGTCTGCAGCTCGTCGCCGATACTGAGCGAATCTTCGGTGGGTTTTGTCACTCCGATGCGCCATGGCACCCGCTTCTCGCTGATGCCCTGCGTGACCACCTCACCGCCAATTTCCACCATGAAGTTCTCGATGCCACGCTTTTTCAGGAAAGCGGCCACCACGTCGCTGCCATAGCCCTTGGCGATGGCCGAGCAGTCGAGCATCGTGTTCTTGTTCTCCTTGAAGACTTGCCGGCCTTTCAATGAAATCTTATTGTATCCCACCGTACTCATGAGGCTGTCAATGGAAGTGACCGACGGCTGGTCACCGGTCTTGAATCCGAATCCCCATGCGTTTACCAGCGGGGCAACCGTAATGTCGAAAGCCCCGTCCGTGTCTTGCGATACTTTCTGGGCAAGGGTGAAGACTTGCAGGAACATCTCGTTGAGTTCCACCTTTTCATTGCGGTTTATCTTGGAGATAATACTCTCTTTATTGAACATGGAGAGCGCCTGGTCAACCTTCTTGAGCTCTGCTTCAATCTCTTTCTGTAAGTCGTTGTCACACTGGTAGGTAATGCTGTAGAAAGTGCCGAATATCTGTCCTCGGTTGTGCTGGTAGGGCATGTTGTGCTGATGCTTGATGATCAGCACGGTGCCGATGATCAGAAAGGCAAGAAAGCCTAATTGCAGAGTCAGCCTTTTTTTGTTTCGTTTGTTTTCCATGTTCCGATTTGTTATTAGATGACAAAAATGAGGTGGAATGTGCCCATGATGTTGGAATTGCCTGATTTTCCAAAGCCTGGCACATACCACGCCTTGCTGTGTTCGCCTTCAGAATAGGAGATGCGTTTCTTGTAGCGCATGCTCCATCCCAGATGGACGAATTTCCAGATCTTGGCCTGCACTCCGAATACGGCTTCTGCCCAGTGATATTTGCACTTCATGCCTGTTTCGCCCCATTCCGTCGTGCCTCCCCATTTGGCATCGATAACAGGAGGAGAACTGTAGTCTGCCTTGAATGAAGTGAAGCCATATCTTGCTCCTACATACAGCCGGTAGGCGTCGTGCTTGTTCTTCATAACGTTGAAGTCAAGACCTATTCTGCCGTATGGAGCTTTGGTCTTGTAAGTGATGCTGGTGGTTTTTTCCTCGTGGTCGCACATGCCGTAACCCACTTCTGCCACGGGGAAATACCTGTCCTTGAGGTTGATGCGCACGCCAGCTTCATACTGGCCTCGGTCACCGAGCAGTTTCATCGCGGCTCCCACCATTTCAGCCGAAACTTCCACGCCCTGAAACCATGCCGTGCTGTCGGGCAGGATCGGGGTTTTCTCCCGCTGGGCGTGGGCTGTTGCAGAAAACAGCAGACTAATAGACAGGAAAAAGATATATGTGGAAATTCTCTTCGGTCGATTCATATGCTACGTTCTTCTTGATGAGTTCTATTCTGTCTATGCGGTTGCGGGTATATCTCACTTCGGTAACGGTGTGGAAGAATTTCGGTCCGCAGTCCACGGATTCCAGGTGCGGGTAGTTCTCCTTCGCAATCCATACGGTATCGCGGGTGATTTCTTTGTCGTCGTTGATGAAGGTAAATCCCAGCACGTCTTCTTTTCTCGAGTCGCTCATGGCAATGTCGAATGCAGCAAGGTTTATGCCGCTGTTGAGCAGAAGTGTGTCATCATCCATCCTGATGCCTCTCACGTAAAGCGAGTCGGTGAGCGTGTCGGCGGTGCCGTCGGCTTTTTTCAGCGCATACCGGGCCATGACCCTATTGTTTAAGGGGCAGTCAACCGTAGAGCAGGCGCTGACGATGAGCACCATAGAGAAAAAAAGGAGGATTTTCTTCATTTCTTCAGTATTTCTTCTTCTATCTGGTAGTCGTTGCGGTTTTGTGAGGTGCGGCTGACGAGGTCGCCGATGAATCCCGTGAGGAACAGCTGCGTGCCGATGATCATCATCGTCAGTGAGATATAGAAGTAGGGAGAGTCGGTGACCAGGCGGTCGGGCACTCCGGCAGCCAGCGAGTAGAGCTTATGGCCGCCGATGATGGCTGCTGCCACGAATCCGATGAAGAACATGATGCTCCCCAGGAATCCGAACACGTGCATGGGCTTCTTGCCGAAGGTGGAGAGAAACCAGAGCGTGAGCAGGTCGAGATAGCCGTTCACGAAGCGGTTGAGCCCCATGAACTTCGACGTGCCGTATTTGCGGGCTTGATGATGCACCACCTTCTCACCAATCTTGTCGAATCCGGCATTCTTGGCCAGGTAGGGGATGTAGCGGTGCATCTCGCCATATACCTCGATATTCTTCACCACATCCTTGCGGTAGGCCTTCAGGCCGCAGTTGAAGTCGTGGAGGTTCTTGATACCGCTCACCTTGCGGGCGGTGGCGTTGAAGAGCTTCGTGGGAATGGTCTTCGAAATGGGGTCGTAGCGTTTCTGCTTGTAGCCGCTCACCAGGTCGTAGCCCTCTTCCTTGATCATACGGTAGAGCCCTGGAATCTCGTCGGGCGAGTCCTGCAGGTCGGCATCCATCGTGATCACCACGTCGCCCTGTGCTTCCTTGAAGCCGCAGTAGAGCGCCGGGCTCTTGCCGTAGTTGCGGCGAAACTTGATGCCTTTGGCCTCGGGATATTGCTCACAGAGCTGGGAGATGATTTTCCAACTCTGGTCCGTAGAGCCGTCGTTGATGAAAATCACTTCGTAGGTGAAGCCGTTTTCGCTCATCACGCGCTGAATCCACGCGAAGAGTTCGGGTATTGATTCGTCCTCGTTGTAGAGGGGGATTACAACTGATATATCCATTTTTTTCTTTGGGTTTTACGATTGACGGTTTTGGTTTTTGTAGAACTGGCGGTTGGTGGGTTCCCGTCGCATCAGGAAAGCCACGGGAATGCTGACAAACGCTCCGATAAACACGTTGGTGGTGAAGAACTGCAGGGCGTTGTCGATGGGGCGCATGGCTCCCATGTTCTGCATCACGAGCTTGATGTCGTCCTCCTTCAGTCCGTAGATATTCATGGCCTCCATAAACTCCGGCGTCTTCATCATGGCCGTGTAGTGCTCGATGAGGAAACCGTGGTCGATGAACTGGAAATAGACAAACTGCGCCGCGGCAAAGAGCAGGGCGGCATGGAGGTATTGCAACAAGCTGTAGCCCAATGCCTTACGGAAGGAGATAACCCCGCCGCGCACCTCGTCGCGAAACCGCTTCAGCCGCATGGTGGCAAAGACGAGCGAGAAGGCTCCCAGCCCGAATGCGCCGATGGCAAACATCGGATTGACGAAGTTGCCCACGAAACAAGCGAAACTCAGTATCCAAAGGCCTGCGATGAGCACTCCATCCACGCGCGCAAACGCGTGCAGCTGTTCTATTTCTTCGTAACGTGTCATATTCCCCTGCAAAGGTACGTCAAAAATTCGATTTAGCGAAGAGAAATGCGAATTTATTTGTTTAATTGAACACTATAGACAAAAAAATAGTTAAAATCCTAAAATTCTTCACGCTTCACGCTTCACTCTTCACTTTTATTTGTACCTTTGCACCCGCTTAACGCAAAAAGACGGGCAGTCTTGCACGGCCAGCTCCCTTCGAATCCTCCAGGACGGGAACGTAGCAAAGGTAGTTGGTTGTAGCGGCGCGATGTAAGTAGCTGCCCACCCGCCTCTTTAGCTCAGTTGGCCAGAGCACGTGATTTGTAATCTCGGGGTCGTTGGTTCGAATCCGACAAGAGGCTCAAGAAAAAGAGCAACGTCATCAAGGCGTTGCTCTTTTTATATCATTCTTCGAAGTTTTTATCATTTATAATCAATCCAGGTCAACGACTGTAATGCCAGCCCCGCCGAATTGCACATGCTCATCGCGGAAACCGGCCACATTAGGCACGGTGGCCAGATAGTCGCGTATCAGGGTGCGCAGGATGCCCGTACCCGTGCCGTGGAGGATGCGTACGCGGCTCATGCCTACCAGGATGGCATCGTCGATGAAATACATCACGGCGTTGATGGCCTCGTCGCCGCGCATGCCGCGCACGTCGATGTCCTGATGGAACTGCTGGCGGCGGTTGTCGATAGTCTCACGTGTGGTCTTGCTCGAAGCCATGTAGGCGCTTGGAGCCTCCGTCTTCTTGGGGGCCTCGGCGCGTTCCAGCCTTTCGGTGCGCATCTTGGTGCGCATGTCGCCGAAGATGACCGTTGCCATCTTCCCGTCGGTGCTCTCGATGCGTCCCACGGTGGTCAGCCCCTTGATGCGCACGGTGTCGCCCACGCTGAGTGTCTCCTTGGCTTTGGAGGGGGCTGCTGTGCTGACGGCAGAAGCCTGTGTTTGAGATTGCTGCCTGGCTTGCTCGTTTTTCTCGGCGCGCCGTTTCTCCTTTCGGGCTTTGCGCTCTTGTATCTGCCTGATCTTGCGCGCAATCATCTCGTCGTTCTGCGTGGCATCTGCCTCGCTGATTTCCTCGCGGAAGGCGTTGAGCTCCTCGCGGATGCGCTTGGCGGCTTCTTTCTCGGCTTGGCTTTCGCGTATCTCGCGGATGGCGTTCTCTATCTTCTTGTTACTCTCGCGCAGCAGTTGCTCTGCCTCTTCCTTGGCTCGTGCCAGGATGGCCTTGCGCTCGCGTTCCACTTCCTCCACCTGGCTCTCATAGCGCTCAATGGTGTGCTGCATGTTCTTCTCGTGCTGGTGGATGCCCTGGCGCTTCGACTCCCAGTAACGTTTGTCTCTAACGATATCCTGTAAGTACTTGTCAATCTGCACGTAGTCGCGGCCCACGATGTCGGTGGCTTCTTGGATTACCTCTTCCGGCAGTCCTATCTTGCGCGCTATCTCGATGGCAAACGAAGAGCCTGGCTGACCTATCTGAAGTTGGAATAAAGCCTGCATCTGATGGCGGTCGTAGAGCATTGCGCCGTTGGCTATGCCTTCGTGCGAATCGGCGAAATGCTTCAGGTTCTGATAGTGGGTGGTGATGACGCCCCAGGCCTGTTTCTTGCAGAACTGTCCGAGCACGCTTTCGGCGATGGCTCCGCCTATCTGGGGCTCGGTGCCGGTCCCGAATTCATCAATCAGTATCAGCGTCCTACCGTTAGCCGTCTTCATCATGTTCTTCATGTTGAGCAGATGGCTCGAATAGGTGCTCAGGTCGTTCTCGATGCTCTGTTCGTCGCCGATGTCGATGAGGATGTTCTGGAAGATGCCGCAGTGGGAGCGTTCGCTCAGGGGGATGCTCAGTCCGCATTGCAGCATGTATTGCAGCAGTCCGGTGGTCTTCAGGCATACCGATTTTCCGCCGGCATTCGGTCCTGAGATAATCAGGATGCGTTTCTCGGGAGTGAGCATGATGTCGAGCGGCACCACCTGTTTTCCCTGTGTCAGCAGCGCCTGGCGCAGCAGGGGATGGATGGCGCGCGTCCAGTCGATGAGCGGTTCTTCGCTGACTTCCGGCTCTGTGGCCTCAAAGGCTTTGGCCAAGGCGGCCTTGGCTTGGATGAGGTCGATGGCGGCCAGGAAGCGGTAGGAATTGAGGATGTCCTTCACATAGGGGCGCAGTTCCTTTGAGAAATCGGTCAGTATTCGGATGATTTCGCGGCGCTCGTCGGCCTCCAGTTCGCGGATGCGATTGTTGGCCTCCACCACCTCGGTAGGCTCTATGAAGACCGTCTTTCCGGAGGCGCTCTCATCGTGGACGATACCGCGTATCTTGCGCTTCAAAGCCGGAGCCACGGGTATCACCAGGCGTCCGTCGCGCACGGCGGGAGTGACGTCTTTTTCCACCAGCCCTTCGCTCTGGGCCGCATGCAGGATGCTGTTCAGCGTGCGCGAGATGCTGCCCTCGGTCTTGGCCAGCTCGCGGCGGATGTTGCCCAGTTCGGGTGAGGCGGAGTCCTTCACCTTCCCGTATTTGTCGAGGATGCGGTTGATGCCGTTCACCAGGTTTGGGAAGATGCGCACGTTCTCCGTCAGCCGCTGCAGGGCAGGGTAGGGCATGTCGCCGTCGGTTGGGTTCAGGAAGCGTATGATCTGATGGATGGTCTCCAGCGAGCGTTTCAGGTCGAATAGCTCCTGTTCTTCCATGTGGGTTCCTTCCAGGCGGATGCGTGCCACGCTCTGGCGCACGTCGAAGAAGTTGCTCAGCGGAAACTCCTCTGTCCCTTCCTCGATGCGGCGGAACTCCCTCACCTGCAGCAGCCATTCGTTGACCGTCTGCGCGTCGTCGCTCATGGCTACCTGTTCCACCTGCTCTTTGCCAAGCGTGCTGAGGCATTTCTCGCGCAGCATCGCCCGCACTTCCGTGAACCCTATCTTCTGTTCAAATGTTTCTGGATAAATCACTTTTAAGCCCTATCGTCTATCGCAAGATGTAATCATAATTCTACACTCTACATTCTACACTCTATTCCTCGGCCAGGCATTCGTCGAGCAGCCGCTCAATCTCTTTTCTGTCGAGATGCTGGCCGATGAAGACCAGTTTCTGCATGCGGTCGCCATACTTCACGTCCCAGTCGCGCATCACGCCCGGGTTCTGATGCAGGAACTGTGCTAGCTGATCCTTCGGCATCGTGGCATACCATTGGCCGGCATTGCGGAGCGACACCTGTTTGCCAGCCTGTTCGAACACGTAGCAGGTCTGCTTTTCGTCATCGAAATAGCAGATGCCCTTGGCGCGGATCACGTTCTTGGGCCATTTGCGGGCCACGAACTCGTCGAAGCGTCCCAGGTCGAAGGCCGGGCGGCGGTAATAGACGTAGGTGCCGATGCCGTATTCCTCCACTTCGCCCCCTTCATGGTCGTGGTGGTGATGGTGATGATGGTGATGGTGTCCGTGCTCCTCGTGCTCGTCATCGTCATCGTCATCGTGGTCATGATGGTGGTGATGCTCATGCTCATCATGGTCTTCGTTTTCGTTATGGTCATCGTCATAGTCTTCGTCATCGTCATCGTCGTCATGATGCCCCTCGATTTCGGCTATCCAAGCTGCCGAAGTGGCCACCTCGTTGAAATCGAACATGTGGGTATTGATGATCTTGTCCAGATCCACGTCGCCGTAGTTGCAGTCGATGATCTCAGCCTTGGGTTGCAGCGTGCGGATAATCTCGCGGATGCGGCCCAGTTCATGGGGCTCCACGTCGGCGGCCTTATTGAGCAGTACGATGTTGCAGAATTCTATCTGCTGGATCACGAGGTTCTCGATGTCGTCCTCTTCCAGGTTTTGCTTCAGCAGGTCGTTTCCGCCTCCGAATTCGTCCTTCAGCCGCAGGGCATCCACCACGGTCACGATGCTGTCGAGCCGCGGATATCCCTCTGCCGTCACCTCGGGAGCCATTTGCGGGATGGAGCAGATGGTCTGTGCTATGGGCGCCGGTTCGCAGATGCCGCTAGCCTCTATCACGATATAGTCGAAGCGGTGGAGCGCGATGATGTCCTGCAATTGCTTCACGAGGTCCATCTTCAGTGTGCAGCAGATGCAACCGTTCTGCAGGGCCACCAGTGAGTCGTCTTGCTCGTTCACGATACCTCCCTTCTCTATAAGGCTTGCATCGATGTTCACCTCCCCGATATCGTTCACGATGACCGCGAACTTGATTCCCTTTTTGTTCTGCAGGATACGGTTGAGCAGCGTAGTCTTGCCACTGCCTAAGTAACCCGTAAGCAGCAGGACGGGTGTTTCAATCTTATTCATATATGCTATTTCTTTATGTTTTTATCACTTCCCGGAGATAGTACTCGTTTACAAGTGCAAAGATACACATTTCCTGTTACATCTGCAAGAAAACCCCGCGAAAACCGCAAAACTATCCGAAATCGACAAAATCACAAATCGACAAATCGACAATAAGGCATGGGCGGCGGGCGCGTAAATGTCACATAAAAGTTATATATTAATAAATATATATATTTATTAATATATAAAATTTAGTCTCCTTGAAAAAGGCTAAATGTCGATTTGTCGATTTGTGATTTTGTCGATTTGCTCCAATCATCGCAAAGTAGGCTTTGCGCGATGTGCGCGCTGACTTCGCGCGGCTTTCGCGCAGGCTTCGGACGGCCTGCGCGCAAAGCCTGCGCGGAAAAATATGTATTTTTTTTCGGGCTGAAAGGGCGATTTCCTTGCAGGAATGGAGAATACTTCGTATCTTTGCAGTATGAAACACATGAACCGGAAAGTATTTTTTACACTCATCATCCTCGGCCTGGCACTGGCTGCTACCGTGGGAAAAATCCATGCGCAGGGACTGCCTACCGACGGACCGCTGACCGTGAGGCCAGCCCTGCAACAGCTGGGACAGCAACTGCTCAAAGGCAAGACGGGAAGCATCGTGGCCATACGGCCCGCTACGGGCGAGATTATCTGTCTGGTCACTAATTCACCTCACGGATTCGATGTCAATCTGGCCATTGCCACACCCTATGCGCCGGGCTCCACCTTCAAGACGGCACAGGCGCTGACGTTGCTCTCGGAGGGAATCATACAGCCGCAAACTTCCGTGGAATGCCACAACGGCATCACCGACGGCAATATCCGCGTGGGCTGCCACCAGCACCGCTCGCCGCTCCAACTCAGGGAGGCGCTGGCCTTTTCGTGCAATACGTGGTTTCTCATCAACTTCGCCTCGATGATCAACGACGACTTCATGTACGAAAGCCGCGACGAGGCCATTAACACCTGGCGCGACTACATGCGGAGCATGGGCTTGGGTGGACCGCTGGGTGTGGACATTCCGGGCGAGAAGGGGGGACTGCTAGCCAATGCCAACTACCTGAACCGCCGCTACAAGGACGGATGGGACGGACGGACCATCTGGTGGGCAGGAATGGGGCAGGGCGACGTGACCGTGACACCGTTGCAACTCTGCAACCTGGCCGCGACCATCGCCAACCGAGGCTACTACTTCACGCCGCATATCCATCAGACAGCCGGGCAGCGCTACCACACGAAGCACCTGACGAAGGTGGCCCCCGAGGCTTACCAGCCCGTCATCGACGGCATGCGGATGGCCGTGGAGAAAGGCACTGCCTACCGGCTGAAGACCACCTATCCCATCTGCGGAAAGACGGGCACGGTGGAGAATGCGGGCAAGGACCACTCGGCCTTCATTGCCTTTGCGCCGCAGGATAATCCGCAGATTGCCATTGCCGTATATATAGAACACGGAGGCTTTGGCGCCGATGTGGCAGCGCCGATAGCCTCGCGCATTATTAGGATGTACCTGAAAGGAAACTGACGGTTTCAGCGACGGTCAAGGTCGATCAGCACGTACTGCTTGGAGCCCAGTCCGATCTTCTCGGCATAGTCGGTGATGTAGGTGCCGTGCTGGCGGTTGATGCGCTGGATGAGGGGCTTGTTGTCGTCGCCCTTCTTGCCCTGATAGTTGAACACTTTGTCGAGGCAAGCCTGGTCGACGGCCACGGGGTCGAGCGAAGCCAGGATGCCCATGTCCTTGAGCTCGGGCTTTGCGGGATGGCCGTCGCAGTCGCAATCCACCGACATGTTGTTCATCACGTTGATATAGACGACGCGTCCGCCCATGTAGTTGTGTACGCTCTGCGCAGCGGCAGCCATCGATTCGAGGAAGAGGTCCTGCGTTGGACCGGCAGCCAGGTATTCAGGTCCCCATGCCTTCGAGGCATCGTCGGTCTTGCCAGCCGAGTGGATGTAGGCCTTGCCGGCCGTTGAGGCAACGCCGATGGAAGCATTCTTGAGCACGCCGCCGAAGCCACCCATGGCATGACCTTTGAAGTGGGCCAGGTTGATCATGAAGTCGTAGTTGGCCAGGTGGCCGCCCACGATGTCGTATTTCAGGTGCTTGTGGTCTTGGATGGGAATGCGTATCTGGTCGTATTCGTCCATGATATCAACGGCAAAGATGGAATCGAATCCGTGCTCATGGATGGTCTGCCAATGTTTCGACACGTCCTGTCGGCTGCCGCCGTAGGCCGTGCAGCATTCCACGATGGTGCCGTTGACGCGCTCCACGAGGTTGCGGATGAGTGTGGGTTTGAGGTAGTGGGTGTTGCCAGCCTCGCCGGTAGATATCTTTACGGCCACGCGGCCTTTGGCCTCCACGCCCAGGGCCTCGTAGATCTTGACGAGCGACTCCGGGGTGATGTCGCGTGTGAAATAGACTTTGCTTTGTGCTTGTGAGCCCATCGCCGTGAGGACGAGGGCCAGCATCAGGATGATTTTTCTCATATTGCTTAAATTATAATAGGTGAAATGAATGTTTACAAAGTGTGTGCAAAGATAGTTTTTTTCTTTCAGATATCATCATTTTTTGCAAATTCTTTGAGTTTCATGGCGTTTTTTCGCGATTATTTTATAATTTTGTGCTCGATTTTTGATTTCATCATTTAAACGACAGAAGGTCATGCAATTAGGTTTCGATAACGACAAGTATCTCCGCATCCAGTCGGAGCACATCAAGGAGCGCATCGCGCAGTTCGGCGACAAACTTTACATGGAGTTTGGCGGAAAACTCTACGACGACTACCACGCCTCGCGCGTGCTCCCCGGTTTCCACCCCGACAGCAAGCTGCGCATGCTGATGCAGCTGCGCGACGATGCCGAAATCATTATCGTGATATCAGCCGAGGATATCGAGCGCAACAAGGTGCGCGGTGACCTTGGCATCACCTACGACAAGGATGTGCTGCGGCTGCGCGATGTGTTCACTGAGCGCGGGCTCTATGTGTCGAGCGTCGTTATCACGCATTTCAACGGCCAGGCTTCGGCGGTGGGTTTCCGCGAGCGGCTTGAAAGGCTGGGCGGCGTGAAGGTGTACTACCATTACCTGATTGAAGGCTATCCCACGAATGTGGAACTCATCGACAGCGAGGAAGGCTTCGGCAAGAACGACTACGTGGAGACCACCCGTCCGCTCGTGGTGGTGACGGCTCCAGGCCCTGGAAGCGGTAAGATGGCCGTCTGCCTGTCGCAGCTCTACAACGAGAATAAGCGTGGGGTGAAGGCGGGCTATGCCAAGTTTGAGACGTTCCCTATCTGGAACATTCCCCTGAAGCATCCCGTCAACGTGGCCTACGAGGCTGCTACGGCCGACCTTAACGACGTGAACATGATTGACCACTTCCACTTGGAAGCCTACGGCAAGACCACCGTCAACTACAACCGCGACATCGAGATATTCCCCGTGCTCAACGCCATCTTCGAAGGCATCTACGGCGAGAGCCCCTACAAGTCGCCTACCGACATGGGCGTGAACATGGTCGGCTTCTGCATCTCCGACGATGAGGTGTGCTGCGAGGCTTCGAAGCAGGAAATCATACGCCGCTACTATACGGCCCTCTGCAACATGACCGACGGCCGCAACAATGACCAGGAGGTGAACAAGCTGGCGCTGCTCATGAAGCAGATGAAGCTCTCCACGGCCGACCGCCGATGCACGGTGGCTGCCTATGAGCGAAAGCTGCGTTCGGGCACACCCTGTGCGGCCATCGAACTCGCCGACGGAACGCTCATCACTGCCGAGACCAGCGAACTGCTCGGTCCCAGTGCCGCCCTGCTGCTCAATGCCACGAAGCATCTGGCCGGTATCGACCACAGCATCAAGTTGATACCGCAGGAGATGATAGAGCCCATCCAGCGCATGAAGACCTCGATGCTCCATGGCAATAATCCGCGTCTGCACACCGACGAGGTGCTCGTGGCGCTGGCCGTGCTGAGCCAGAAGGATGAGAACTGCCGCAAGGCGCTCGAAGCCATTCCGCTGCTCGACGGATGCCAGGTGCATGCCACGGTGATGCTCAGCGAGGTGGACCGTAAAATTTTCAAGAAGTTAGGCTGCGGACTGACTTCCGACCCCGTCAGGAAATAACGCGTAATGAAAAAGATTCTCTGTATCATCTTCGCCTGTGTGCTGCTGGCTTCCTGTAGCGAGAGCTTTGAGGAGAAGCAACGCATTTCCCGAGCCGAAAGAATCCGGCTGGCCAAGGAGGATTCTGCCGCGCTGAAGATTGGCGTGCTGCCCACGATGGACTGCCTGCCGCTGTATGTGGCCAAGGAGCGAAGGCTATTTGATACACTTGGCGTGGATATCCGGCTGAAGCCTTACAACTCGCAGATTGACTGCGATGCTGCCTTGCTGAAAGGTCGGCTCGAAGGATCGGTCACCGACTTGGTGAAAGGCGAGGGGATGAAGCAGAAGGGCACGGCCCTGCGCTATGCCACGGCCACGTCGGCCAGATGGCAGTTCGTGGCCAACCGCCTGTCGCGTATCAACGAGTTGAAGCAGCTCACCGATAAGTTGGTGGCTATGGCCCGTTTCAGCGCCACCCACCTGTTGGCCGAACTCTGCATCGACAGTGCGCGGCTGAAGCGTGACGATGTGTTCCTGGTTCAGATCAACGACCCGAACATCTGCCTGAAGATGTTGCAGAACAATGAGCTGGACGCAATGCTGCTGCCCGAGCCACAAGCCACCTCGGCCCGACTGTGGAAGAATCCCGTGCTTTTTGATACGGAGCAGCGCGACATCCGCCTGGGCGTGATTGCCTTCCGCGAGAAAGGGCTGCAGGGGAAGGAGCGCAGCCGTCAGTATGCCGCCTTCCTGAAAGGCTATAATGCTGCCGTGGATTCCATCAACCGCTACGGAATCCAGTCGTATGCGCCATTGGTGAAGAAATACATGAAAGTTGACGAAAAGACCATTCGCCAACTTCCCAAAATCAAATATACTCACATTGTTGCTCCCCGCGAGAAAGACGTGCTGAGAGCCCAGAAGTGGCTCTGAGAGCCTATGCCTCAGCCTCAGGGTCCCACTGAACCAGTTCGCACATCATGTTGAGCTCCTTGCTTCCAATGCCGTGGCTTTGGAGCAGTTGCTCGTCTTTGCGGAACTCCACATAGAGGTCGCTGATTCCTTTTTTATCATAATATTTGCGGAAGAGCGTGGCGGCCTTGTGGATATTGCCACGGAACCAGTAGCAATAGCCGGCATTGACGTAGTCGGACAGGCTTGGCTCGTCTTTTCCGAGGATAATCTCGTATTCTTTTTCAGCCTGTTCGTCGCGTCCCATTGACATCAGCGTCCAGCCCAGCGTGCGGCAGTATTTGATGTTGTCGGGCTCTTCGTATTTCAGCCTGTAGAGCTCGCCCAGCGCGTCCTCGAAGCAGCCTTCCTTGGCTTGAGCCAGGGCGTGCATGTAGATATAGTGCTTGTTGCTGGGGTCGATGAGCAGCAGTTTTTCGTAGTAGTCTCCAGCGTCGCTGAACTCGCCTTCTTCCATCAGCGAGCGGCCCAGAAGTGACAGTGCCTGCACGTTGTCGGGCTCCTGTTTTACCAAATTGCTGAGGAGCTCGGAGGCATTGGTGAAGCGGCCATGCTTATACAGCAGTCGGGCACGCAGCATCAGCAGTCGGGTGTCTCCGTCGTTCTGTTTCTGGTAGTCATCGAAGATAATGTGCTTGAGGATGAAGTAATTGCCGCCGTCAGGATCATTGAAGTGCTCAAAGGGGTTATAAACGAGTGCCTTTTTCTGTGGATGGAGCTGGAAGAAGCGGTAGAGGTCTTGCAGGTAGAGAAGCCGGATGAACACCGGACGATTCGTTCCGGCTGTTTGTTTGAGCATCTCGTAATCCACTTCCGAATCCATGACTTTCCGGATTTCCTCAGGCAGTCGTTCAACGACCGATGAGAAACTCAGTATGAATGAATATTTGTCGCTGTTGCAGAATACGCCGTTGTTGACGACGGTGTTGATGAATCCTCCCGATTTGGCTTTCGGCGAAATGGCATTCAGGTCGGGATGCTGGATATAGAAGGGCGTGAACCAGTTGCTGAGTGTGTAGAAGAAAGCATACCTTTTCATCTGCTTGAAACCGCCGAAGTAGATATCGGAACCCTGTTTCTGCATGTTGATCATTTGCTGCATGGTGCGCTCCAGCTCTTCAGTCTTTTCATCAGCCGCCCCGGGGTTCAGGATGTCTTCCATCGGGTCGTCCTCAATCTCTTCAAGTCCGTTGTGCGTCAGGCGGAAATTGCTGTTGTTGAGGATGTTGGGCATGATTTCGCGCTGAATGATGTCGTTGTCGCGGTCGGCATTGATGCAGCAGATAATCTGCCGTTGCAGTTCGGCCAGCTCATTGCTGTAGCGGTGACAGAGGGTGAGCAACTCTTCTTTGAAGTCTGCCCACATTTCAAGACTGATGCGCTGTATGCAGAGTGCCCATCCGGTGAAGGCCCGCTCGCGCACCTCCACGACGGTGGAACGCATGTGGATGCTGACGAGGAGGCGGAACTTCAGGGGGTCGAATTGCGTGAGACAATTCATCGTGATGGCGCTGACGATGAGCTGCTGGTCGATAGTGTCCACGGCAGGCGACAGCAGCAGTTCTTCGTAGAACATCTGCTGCGCTGGTTCCCACTGGCTGCTCACGTAGAGACGGTCGAAGAGCGCACGCATGAAATCGTGATGGCGGGCATAGAGCTCCTTCTCCTGCTGGGCGCGCGATTCTTGGGGCTCCAGGCTGAGCATGGCCGTCTCGGTGACGAAGTTTTGGAGGGTGCTGACAATCCGTTCTTGTGTGAACATGTGGCTCAGCGAGCGCTGCTGGGTCTCGCGATAGAAAGAAATCTCACGGCACAGCCATGCCATATAGGCATTGGAAGCGTAGGCCCACATTCGCTGCATCAGTTTCTGGTAGATGGCGTTGCGGTCAGGGTCCTGATAGCCCTGTTCCATATAGTTGAGCATGCGTGTGTAGTCTTCCACGATGCTGTGGAGTGACTGGTCGCTATAGGCCGTCGGATTGTCGGCCAGATAGTTACGCATGAGGTAAATGGGCTTCCACAGTTGATTAAAATTCAGATATTTGAAGATATCGTGAAAGTACTCTCGGTTGGTCATCATAGTTGGTAGTTGTTAAAGGAAGTTTGACAGCAGGTTGGCAAACCATCCGCGGAATTTCTGCCAGGGAGTGCGCCATTGGTTCCATGACTCTTCTGTGAGCCGGAAGGATTTCAGTTTATCGCGGTCGAACATGTCAGAGAGTTCGCGTGTGGTGGCAGGGTCAATGATGACGGCATTCTCTTCGTAGTCGTAGCGCAGGCTTCTGGAATCCAGGTTGGCAGAGCCTACGGTGCAGAGTTGACCGTCCACCATGATGATCTTGGTGTGATGGAAACCGTTCTTGTAGATCCACACCTCGGCACCGCGCTTCATCAGCCGGTGCATGTTGTAGAAACCGCAGTCGGGCGTGAGCGGTATGTCGCTGTTGGCGGCAATCATCAGTTCCACCTTCACGCCGCGTTTGATGGCGCGCTTGAGTGCCCTGGTAATGGAGGGCGTCAACGTGAAATAGGGATTTACAATCTTGATGGAATCCCGCGCGTTGTTGATGGCGCTGCAATAGAACTGGCGAATGATTTTCGGCGTTCGGTAGGGCTCTCGGTTGGCAATGCCCACTTTTTTATGTCCGGCGGTATAGGTGGTGTCGGGCTTCAGACCCGTGAAGTATTCGGGAGTGGTGAAGCCGCGGTAGTATTGATGGCCCGTAATCTCTTCACCGGTGACGCGCTTCCACATCTTCACGAATATGCTCTGCAACTGATTGACGGCAGAGCCCTCGATGCGGCAGTGCATATCGCGCCATTCGCCCACCTCCTTGGTTCCCTTGATGTAGTAGTCGGCCACGTTCATGCCGCCCGTGTAGGCTATCTTGCCGTCGATGACGACTATCTTGCGGTGGTCTCGGCCGAACAGATCGTTCAGCCATGGAAACTTCACGGGATTGAATTCATATAGCTGAATGCCCTGCTGGCGGCGGTGCTCAATGTGCTTGCGTTTCAGGGGCTGGTTGTTGGACACATTGCCGAAGCCGTCGAACAGCGCACGCACCTCAACTCCTTCCTTCACTTTCTGGGCCAACGTCTCAAAGAGCAGGTCGGCTATGGAGTCGTTGCGGAAGTTGAAGTATTCCAAGTGGACGGAACTTTGGGCATCGCGGATGGCTTGAAACAGATCGTCGAACTTCTCCTGGCCAGACATGAGCAGCGTCACCGAATTGTCGTCGGAGAAAACCACGCCTGCATCCTGTAAATCTTTTACGACAGCGGAATCAGCCCGTTGAGCCGCAGCATGCAACGGGGCGTGAAACAGGAATGCTGCCAGCCATAGCAGCTTTATTGCCTTTCGCATCATATCATGCAAGAATAATGGTCAACGACACCGAGCAGATGGTTCTCCTGGTCAATGACCAGCACGGTATGGACTTTGTTCTTGTGCATAATTTTCTGAATCTCCGTAATCTTCGTGTCGGCGAGCACGCATTTCGGCTTCCGGGTCATGATGTCTTCCACGGTGTGGTCCACGAAACCTGCCTGCCATTTCTCCATGGCCCTGCGGATGTCGCCGTCGGTGATGAGACCGATGATTTTCTGGTTTTCGTCGAGCGAGACACCAAGTCCCAGTTTGCCTTTGCTCACGAGAATGATGGCTTCGCCCAGATGCATCTCCTTTGGAATGATGGGGAGGTCGTTGGAGCGCATCACGTCCTGAGCGGTGGTCAGCAGCCGTTTGCCGAGTTCTCCTCCGGGATGGAATTGTGCAAAGTCGCGAGGCTTGAAGTTGCGCAGCTCCATCAGCGCCACTGCCAATGCGTCGCCGAGCACAAGCTGGGCCGTCGTGCTGCTGGTGGGAGCCAGGTTCAGCGGACAAGCCTCTTTGCTGACATGGGTGTTGAGATGCACCGTACTATAGCGCGTGAGCAGGGAATCAGCGTTGCCGCTCATGCCGATGATGGGGATGTTCATGTGAAGCACCATCGGGATGAAGCGCAGCAGTTCGTCGGTCTGGCCGCTGTTGCTGATGGCCAACACCACGTCGTCGTGGGTCATCACGCCGAGGTCGCCGTGATAGACGTCCAGGGGATTGATAAAAAACGACGGTGTGCCGGTGCTGGAAAGCGTGGCGGCTATCTTGGCACCGATGTGGCCGCTCTTTCCCACGCCCGTCACGATGACCTTGCCTTTGCAGTTGAAAATCAGTTCCACAGCCCGTTCGAAATCTTCATCGAGTTGCGGAATGAGTCCCAGCACGGCATCTGCTTCATCGCGAATGCATTGTATGGCGTATTCTCTGATTTGTCTTTTCATAATAAGTCGTTGATTAAAGCCTCGAGCTTATGGAGCTCGAGCATGTTGGCTGCATCGCTGAGTCCTTCGTCGGGACGGGGATGCACCTCAAAGAAATATCCGGTGGCTCCGAAAGCCTTGGCAGCCTTGGCCATGGAGGGCACAAAGCGGCGATCGCCACCAGTCTTGCCTCCTGCACCGCCGGGGCGTTGCACGGAGTGGGTGCAGTCCATGATGACCGTCGGTGTGAACTGGAGCATGTCGGGGATGTTGCGGAAATCGACCACCAGATTGTTGTAGCCGAAGGAGTTGCCGCGTTCTGTGAGCCATACGTCCTTAGCTCCTGCGTCGCGGGCTTTCTCCACGGGGTAGCGCATATCCATGCCGCTCAGAAACTGCGCCTTCTTGATGTTGACGGTGCGTCCTGTCTTGGCAGCAGCCACCAGCAGGTCGGTCTGACGGCAGAGGAAAGCGGGAATCTGCAGCACGTCGCAAACCTCTCCGGCAGGTTCAGCCTGCCAGCTTTCGTGTATGTCGGTGAGGATGCGCAGCCCATACTTTTCCTTGACGTCGGAAAGCATCTGCAACCCTTTCTCAAGACCAGGGCCTCGGAAGGAGCTGATGCTCGAACGGTTGGCCTTGTCGAAAGAAGACTTGAAGATGATGTCGGTGCCCAACTGCTTGTTGATGCGTACCAGTTCCTGCGCCACCTGATCAAGCAGTTCTGCTGATTCGATGACACAGGGACCGGCTATGAATATGGTTTTCATATTTCGGAATAACTACTATTTTGCAAAACGGTGCTGGAGTTTCCAGACGTAGGCATCGATGGAGGCGATGGCGCAGATGTTAACCACGTCGCGCACGGAGGCATCGAAGTCGGTGAAGTGGATGGCCTTGTTCAGACCCATCTGGATGGGGCCGATGATTTCCACGTCGGTATTGAGCGCCTGCAGCATCTTGAAGCTGGAACGTGCGCTGGTCAGGTTGGGGAAGACGAGCGTGTTCACGTCGAGTCCCTTCAGACGAGTGAACGGATAGGTCTCGTCGCGTTGTTCCTTGTTCAGGGCATAGCCTATCTGCATCTCACCGTCGATAGCCATTTCGGGATACTCTTTTTGCAGGATGGCCACGGCGTCGCGCACTTTCTTTGAACCAGCCGATGTGTCGCTGCCGAAGTTAGAGTGCGAGATCATGGCAATGTGGGGCTCTTCGTTGAACCATCGTACGGAAGTGTTCGACAGGCGGGCAATGTCCACCAGCTCCTCCGTGTCGGGGTTGTTGTTGATGAGCGTGTCACCGATGTAGAGGGTGCCCTTCGGTGAGTTGATGATGTGCATTGTGCCGAAGTGCTTGAACTCGCTGCGAATGCCAATCACCTCCTTGGCCACCTTGATGGTGTTGGAGTATTTCGTGTAGAGACCGGTGATGAAGGCATCGGCATCGCCCGTTTCCACCATCATCATGCCGAAGTAGTTGCGCTCGAACATCTTGTCGTTGGCTTCGGGGAAGGTGTAGCCGTCGCGCTGGCGCTTCTCCGTGAGAATCTGAGCATAGCGCTCACGGCGTGCGGCCTCGTTGGGATGGCGCAGGTTCACGATCTCAATGCCTTCGAGCGAGAGATCGAGTTCCTTGGCCAGTTTGCCGATAGCCTCGTCGTTTCCGAGCAGGATGGGTTCGCAGATGCCCTCAGCTTTTGCCTGAACGGCTGCGCGAAGCATCGTGGGATGAATGCCTTCAGCGAAGACCACCCGCTGGGGATGGGCTTTGGCCGTGGCATAGAGTTTCTGGGTGAGCTTCGTCTCTTGTCCGAGCAGTACGGAGAGCGAACGCTTGTAGGAATCCCAGTCTTCGATGGTCTTGCGGGCCACGCCGCTTTCGATGGCTGCTTTGGCAACGGCGGCAGAGACCTCCGAAATGAGGCGTGGGTCAACGGGTTTCGGAATGAAGTACTCGCGTCCGAACTTCAGGTTGTTCACGTTATAGACATCGTTCACGACGTCGGGCACGGGCTGCTTGGCCAGGTCGGCAATGGCATGCACGGCGGCCAGCTTCATTTCTTCGTTGATGGCCTTGGCCTGCACGTCGAGTGCACCGCGGAAGATATATGGGAAACCGATCACGTTGTTGATCTGATTAGGATAGTCCGTGCGTCCGGTTGACATCAGCACGTCGGGGCGAGCCTCCATGGCATCCTCGTATGAAATCTCGGGCACGGGGTTGGCCAACGCAAAGATGATGGGGTCCTTGGCCATGGTCTTCACCATGTCTTGTGAGAGCACGTTGCCCTTGGAAAGACCTACGAATACATCGGCGCCGTTGACGGCCTCTGCGAGCGTGTGAACGTCACGGCGGTCGGTGGCGAAGAATTTCTTCTGGTCGGTGAGGTTTTCGCGGTCGCTGGTGATAACGCCCTTCGAGTCGAGCATCAGGATGTTTTCCTTCTGTGCACCGATGGCCATATAGAGTTTGGTACAGCTGATGGCGGCAGCACCGGCACCGTTCACCACAATCTTCACTTTCTTGATATCCTTGCCTATGACCTCAAGCGCATTCTTCAGACCGGCAGCCGAGATGATGGCCGTGCCGTGCTGGTCGTCGTGCATCACGGGGATGTCGAGCGTGCGCTTCAGCCTTTCTTCGATATAGAAACATTCGGGAGCCTTGATGTCCTCCAGGTTGATGCCGCCGAATGTGGGGGCAATCTTCTCAACTGCCTCGCAGAACTTCTCGGGGTCTTTTTCGTCCACCTCGATGTCGAAAACGTCAATACCGCCGTAGATCTTGAACAGCAGTCCCTTACCCTCCATGACGGGCTTTCCGCTGATGGCTCCGATGTCGCCAAGGCCCAGCACGGCCGTGCCGTTTGAAATCACAGCCACGAGGTTGCCTTTGTCGGTGTATTTGTAGGCATCGTCGGGGTTCTCCTGGATTTCCAGACATGGGAAGGCAACGCCTGGTGAATAAGCCAGCGAAAGGTCGGTTTGTGTGCGATAGGGTTTGGTGGGCTTCACTTCGATTTTGCCCGGGCGTCCGTTCTGATGATAAAGAAGAGCGGCTTCTTTTGAGATTTTTACCATAATTGTATTATATAATTGATTCTTTTTACCGTAATCGCTTGCAAAATTAATAAAAAACTGTCAAACAGAAATAAAGTTTCAGTTTTTTTTCGTAACTTCGCCCCGAAATGGGTTTGACTATGCATAAAAATGGCAATATTACAAATTATCGCTACGAGTTGCGTGAACGTATCTTGCACAAGGCCATGTCGTTGTTCAAGCAGCAGGGCGTGAAGAGCGTGAGGATGGACGATATCTCGCGCGCTCTTGGCATCTCTAAGCGCACGCTCTATGAAGTCTATGACAACAAGGAGCAGTTGCTGCTGGAGGGACTGAAGAATGACCATGAGCAGAAGCTTGCGATAATTGAAGAATATGCTAAGGGAAAGCAGCGCAATGAGATTGAGATCATGGTGAAATTCGTCCATATGCAATTAGATGAACTAAAGGACGTTAATCCGCTTTTTTTCAGGGAGTTAACGTACTATAAACCTATAGCTGACTATTTGAACAAAAGCAAGGAAATACAGACCCAGCATACCATCAGTTTCATTCAGCGGGGAGTAGAGCATGGCTATTTCCGTGCCACGCTGAATTACGACATCGTTCTCGGCATGGGCGAGGCCGTGATGAACCATGTGATGGAAGATAAACTCTATGAGCGATTCCCCATGCAGGAGATATTCCGCAACTATGTAGCTGTATTGATGCGCGGATATTGCACAGACAAAGGCATCCGTGAACTCGAAAAACTATTTGAAACCTAAAGCCTTCCCACCTGCTTCACACCTTTCACCGTGCGAAGTTTCTTGATGAGTGCTTCCAGCCGTGAAGTGTCTTCCACGTTGATAGTCAGATTACCCGAGAAGAGACCGTCGTGGCTGTCGATATTGATGGAGCGCATCATGATCTTTTCTTCCTTTGAGATGATGCTCGTGATATTGTTCACGATGCCGATATCGTCGTTGCCGATGATGCGCAGCGTGGTGCTGTAGGTGCTCTGTCCCTTGCCGCTCCATACGGCCCTCACGATGCGATAGCCGAAGCGTTTGCGCAATTCCGGTGCGTTAGGGCAGTCGTAGCGGTGAATCTTGATGCCGCCGTTGATGGTGACGAATCCGAACACCTTGTCGCCATATATGGGGTGGCAGCAGGGAGCCAGCGAGTAATCCACACCCTTCAGGTTTTGGTCGATCACGAGCACGTCTTCGTTGCCATAGACCATCTCTGCCGTGGGGTCCTGATATTCGAACTCTTCAGCCGAGCGGGTAGGGGCGAGGGGCTGCTCGTTGTTGTCGTATTGCTGTACCTCGATGTATTTCTCGATGACCGTATTAGGGTCGAGCACCCCGTCGGCAATCTGCTTGTAGAAGTCGCGCGTCTCCTTGAAGCCGAGTTTCTTCACCGTGTGGTTCATCACACTCTCCACGTACTCAATCTTACGGTTCTTCATCCTGCGCTCCAGCATCTCCTTGGCAAACAGGCCGTCTTTCACCTGAGTTTCGCGAAGGGCTTGCCTGATCTTTGCCTTGGCGCGGCTGGTCTTCACAATGTTGAGCCAGTCCTGCTTCGGGGTCTGGTTGTTGGACGTGATGATTTCCACCTGGTCGCCAGAGTGCAACGTGTAGCGTAGGTTCACCACCTTATTATTAATGCGTGCGCCTGTACAGCGGTTGCCCACGTTGGAGTGGATCTGGTAGGCGAAGTCGAGCACCGTGGCCCCCTTGGGGAACTTGCGCAGTTCACCCTTCGGCGTGAACACGAAGACCTCATCCTCGTAGAGATCCATCTTGAACTCGTCCATGGCCTGCAGCCCGTCGGTGTTTTCCAGGGCCGTGCGTATGCTGTTGAGCCATTCGTCGAGTCCGCTTTCCCCCTTCACGCCCTTATAGCGCCAATGGGCGGCCAGTCCTTTCTCAGCCACCTCGTCCATGCGTTCCGTGCGGATTTGCACCTCTACCCATTTCTGCTCCGGTCCGAGCACGGTGATGTGGAGGCTTTCGTAGCCGTTCGATTTCGGTACCGTCAGCCAGTCGCGCAGACGTTTGGGATTGCCCTGATACATATTCGTGATGATGGCAAAAGCCTGCCAGCATTGCGAAACCTCCTTCATGCGGGAATTTGGTGATGGGTGTTGGGCGTTGGGTGATGGTGGATACTCGGAGCCGGTTTCTGTCTCCAGGATGATGCGGATGGCAAACAGGTCATAGATACCCTCGAAGCCGCATTGCTGCTTCTTCATCTTTTGCCAGATGGAGTGGATGCTCTTCGTGCGTCCCTTCATGTGGAATTTCAGTCCAGCCTCCTTCAGTTTCTGCTCAATAGGCCCGATGAATTTCTCGATGTAGGCATCGCGGCTCTTCTTCGTGGCATTGAGCTTCTCCTTAATCATATAGTAGGCATCGTGCTCCAGATACTTAAGCGACAGGTCCTCCAGTTCGCTTTTCAGCTTGTAGAGGCCCAGCTTGTGGGCCAGCGGCGCATAAAGATAGCTGGCCTCCTGACTCACCTGCATCTTGGCCTGCTCGTTCTCCGTGTCGCGTATCTGCCGCATCAGATTCACGCGGTCGGCAATCATGATCAGAATCACGCGCATGTCTTCAGCGAACGATAGCAGCAGGTTCCTGAAGTTCTCGCTCTCGATGACGGGGTTCTTCTTGTAGAGGTCTTGAATGCGCACCAGTCCGTGGATGATGGTAGCGACGGGTTTGCCGAAGTCGCGTTCCACCTCTTCCAGCGACAACGAGCCGTTGGTCACGCTCGTATGGAGCAGGATGGCCAGCACGCCGTCGCGCTTCAGCCCCTCCTCCTCAGCGGCCAGCATAGCCGTCTTCAAGCTTTGATGGATGGGGTTGAGTCCGAACACGTCGCGCTGCACCTCGTTGTTCTCCAGGAGTCGTTTCATGTAGGCATACATCTTAGCCTCGTCGCCTTCCTGAAGCGATGATGCGAGCACGTCTTTCAACTGGTGGAGCAGCTCCAGCGTCTCCGTCTTTTCCTTTTCGGTGAAAATCAGTCGTTCTTCCATTCCAAATGCAAAAGTACGGAATAATTTGGAAAGACGGAACTTTTTGCGGGAGATTTTCGTTCGGGGACAGAAAAAACGGTCGGGAAACGTCAACATGGCATATATAACGAAAGAGGCAGCCCTTCCGGACTGCCTCACCTTGCTTGTATGTCTGATTCCTTCAATTGCTTTCAAAAGCCTTTCCCGACGAGTTGTCATTGCTTTTTCAACATCCTATCAGATTGTCCCTTGATGCTTTTTCGGCACCCTCGTTACTTCTCTTATTGATGATCTCGACGGCATTTCTTTGTAGTCTTCCATGTGCTTTCGCGCGGATCACTACTTTAGGTTCTTCTTGACAAACTGTTCACTATCCATTTATCCAATAGACTTTCGTTGCCAGTTTCCCCAGGTCACCTATATTGTAAGCATTTATTCACAAAGGTCTGTGCGAACTCAGTTAACGTTCTCATCTTGTCTCTTGGTTCCATACCAACCTTCCGATTGGAACTGGTCGGCTCTTGCGAACTCTCCTTTCTGAACTAAGAGCAACAGGCTCGTTTACCGTGGGCCCTTCGTTTCGTCCATCCCTTTCGTGATTTTCACTCACTCATTTGTTTATTGAAACTTTTCAGTACCTTTTTCATCTTTCTTCTGTGCTCATCGCACTTCTGTCTAACATCTTTCTGGTGCCGAGAGTTTCTTTCTGTCGTCATCGCAACAATTCTCCTCATTGAGGAAGAACCGGTCGTCAGGCATTCTTGCATTGCTGCTTCTGCCTTTCCTTCCTTTCTGTCTTCCCTGGCTTTCAAAGATCGCAACTGCATCTCAGAATTTCTCTTTGTGTCATCTTGCGTTTGTGGCTTTCGCCTCCGTTTGATGTTCACCGAATCGTCATACTTTTTTTAAAGCAAGGCGTTTCTGAAATGCATTGCAAATATATGAAATAATTGGATAGGTTGTATGCCTTAAAGTCCACTTTAACATGCCTTTAACGTTGTGTGCGCACCACATTTTTTTATGTTAAAAACGGTGCACGCACACACCTGAAAACCGCCTGAGGGATCAGAGAGTGGATAATGTTTTTAATTAGAAACCACAGCAAAGGAAAAAGGAGAAGAAAAAACTGATGGATTGTTTCAACCGATTACAGGATTACAGGATTACACCCCTTTTTGTGTGCCCCTCTCTGAAATCTTCAATTTTTATTTATATAATAATATTTATATATATAAATAAATATAGTATAAATATACAATACTAGAAGCCGAGGGTTCAGAAAACAGGGTGTAATCCTGTAATCTTGTAATCGCTCATGAGTCGATTCGTAAGTGATACGTTTACGAATAGGAAATGATATACTTACGCATTGGAAATGATACTTCTACTCATTGGAAGCATGGCTTCCAGACTTTGGAAACGGGGCTTCCAATGGGTGGACGGTTGGGGTCTGTGCGTTGCCGATTTCTTTATTTTTATTAAAAGTGTGGGCGTATGTGCAACGGAATGAAAAGAAATGACTATATTTGCAAGAAGTTTAATTGTACATCTATTATATACTATAACTTATGCTAACAAATCAAGATCTGCAACAGATTGCTAAGAAGGGGATCACCCCTGAGCAAATCGAGACCCAACTGAAAGAGTTTGAAACTGGTTTCCCGTTCCTCCGCCTGGAGGCTGCGGCAAGCATCGGCCATGGTATAGTGGCTCCCGATGAGGCTGAGCGGAAACAGTATATCGACGCATGGAACGCCTACAAGGCCGAGGGCAAGAAAATCGTGAAGTTCGTGCCCGCTTCGGGTGCTGCCAGCCGTATGTTCAAGGATATGTTCGGATTCCTGAATGCCGACTACGACGTGCCCACCACCGACTTCGAGAAGAAATACTTCGACCACATCGAAGAGTTCGCTTTCTTCGGCGCGCTGGACGAGAAGTGCAAGGAACTGAACGGCAAGGGCGTGAAGGAACTGATGGGCGAGGGCAACTACAAGGCTGTGGTGGCTGCGATGCTCAATAAGGAGGGACTGAACTACGGACAGCTGCCTAAGGGCATGCTGCTCTTCCACAAGTATCCCGAGGGTGCCCGCACGCCGATGGAGGAGCATCTCGTGGAGGGTGCGCTCTATGCTGCCAGCAACGGCGAGGCCAACGTGCACTTCACCGTGAGCCACGAGCACATCGAGTTCTTCGAGCAGAAGGTGGCACAGAAGAAAGATATGTTTGCCGAGAAATACGGCATCAAGTACAACATCTCTTTCTCGGAGCAGAAGCCCAGCACCGACACCGTGGCTGCCAATCCCGACAACACGCCTTTCCGCAACGAGGATGGTTCGCTGCTGTTCCGTCCCGGAGGCCATGGCGCACTCATTCAGAACCTGAACGACATCGACGCCGACGTCATCTTCATTAAGAATATCGACAACGTGGTGCCCGACCGCCTGAAGCAGGACACCGTGGACTACAAGCAGATTATCGCCGGTGTGCTCGTGACGCTCCAGAAGCAGGCTTTCGCTTACCTGAAGGCGCTCAACGAAGGTCAGTACAACCATGAGAAGCTGGAGGAAATCATCCGCTTCGTGCAGCGTGACCTCTGCTGCCGCAAGGCTGACATCAAGGAATTGGAGGATGCCGACCTCGTGATCTACCTGAAGGAGAAGCTGAACCGCCCGATGCGCGTCTGCGGCGTGGTGAAGAATGTGGGTGAGCCTGGCGGCGGCCCGTTCCTTACCTACAATCAGGACGGTACCGTGTCGCTCCAGATTCTGGAAAGCAGCCAGATCGACAAGAGCAACGAGGAATACATGAAGATGTTCACCGAGGGCACTCACTTCAATCCCGTTGACCTGGTGTGCGCCGTGAAGGACTACGAGGGCAAGGCATTCGACCTGCCGAAGTTTGTGGACAAGACCACGGGCTTCATCTCTTCGAAGTCGAAGAACGGCAAGGAGCTGAAGGCGCTCGAGCTGCCCGGTCTTTGGAACGGCGCAATGAGCAACTGGAACACCGTCTTCGTGGAGGTTCCCCTTTCTACTTTCAACCCCGTGAAGACTGTGAACGACCTGCTCCGCGAGCAGCATCAGTAATCTTCAACGTTGACGATGACGTTGTGTCGTCAGCCGTCATTGCGTTATAACGATATAACGGTATAACGAGAAAAAATTAATCCCCCTCGAAAAGCTTCGAGGGGGATTAATTTATTTCCGTCTTGAGAAAAGCTTACGACAGGAAGCCCAGCAGGGCACCGGCAGCCACGGCGGAGCCGATCACACCGGCCACATTGGGACCCATGGCGTGCATGAGCAGGAAGTTGTGGCGGTCGTATTCGAGGCCGAGGTTGTTGGAGATACGGGCGGCCATTGGAACGGCGCTCACACCGGCATTACCAATGAGCGGATTGATCTTCTTGTCGCGGGGCAGGAAGATGTTCATCAGCTTCACGAAGCATACGCCACTCATAGTAGCCAAGATGAAGGCACAGGCGCCGATGGCGAAGATGAAGATGGTGTTCATCGTGAGGAATTCGGATGCCTGCGTGGAGCAACCCACGGTCAGACCGAGCAGCATCACCACGATGTCGTTGAGCGCGCTACCGGCAGTCTTGGCCAGACGGGTGGTCTTGCCCGACTCCTTCAGAAGGTTGCCGAAGAAGAGCATTCCCAGCAAGGGAAGACCTGAGGGCACGATGAAGGTGGTGAGCAGCAGGCCGATGATGGGGAAGAGGATGCGCTCCGTCTGAGAGACGTGGCGCGGAGCCTTCATCTTGATGACGCGCTCCTTCTTGGTGGTGAGCAGGCGCATGAGGAACGGCTGGATGACGGGCACGAGGGCCATATAGCTGTAAGCACAAACGGCAATGGCACCCATCAGGTTGGGAGCGGTCTTGGATGACAGGAAGATGGCCGTAGGACCGTCGGCACCACCGATGATGGCGATACCAGCTGCCTGGTTGGGCTCGAAGCCGATGGCCAGGGCAAACATATATGCTCCGAAGATACCGAACTGTGCGGCAGCGCCGATCAATATCAGTTTAGGATTGGCAATGAGGGCCGAGAAGTCGGTCATCGCTCCGATGCCGAGGAAGACGAGTGGGGGATACCATCCTTGGCGCACACCTTGGTAGAAGATGTTGAGCACGGAGTTGTCTTCGTAGAGTCCAATTTCAAGTCCGGCATCTGCGCGGAAGGGGATGTTGCCGAGAATGATGCCAAGTCCGATGGGAACCAGCAGCAGCGGCTCAAAGTCTTTCTTGATGGCAAGCCAGATGAAGAAGGCTCCCACGGCAATCATAATGAGGTTGGGTATCGTGGCATTGGAGAAGCCCGTGTACGTCAAGAACTCATTGAAATTGTTTATGAGGAATTCAGTAAATGACATTTCTTATCTTATTTACGATTCTACATTTTCTTTTTATCCGATGGTGACGAGCGTGGTGCCTTCCATTACAGAGTCGCCTTGCTTGACGAGGATGGATGTCACGGTGCCGTCGTTCTCAGCTTCAATGTTGTTTTGCATCTTCATAGCTTCGAGGATGACAACGGTGTCGCCGGCACGTACTGCCTGTCCTACGCTTACCTTGATATCTGTGATGGTGCCTGGCAGCGGAGCCGTCACTTTGGCACCTGTTCCGGGAGTAGCTGCAGGAGCGGCAGCCGGAGCAGCAGCGGCAACAGGAGCTGCGGCCTGCTTCACGGGCTTCGGAGCTTCCACCTTCTTCACTTTGGGAGCGGCCTTGATGGGCTGCTTCATTTCTACTTCGAATGGAATACCATTCACGCTGACTTTGGCGATGTTGCCATCTACGTCTTCAATCTCTACTTCGTAGTCAACACCCTGTACTGTATATTCGTATTTCATTTTGTTGTTATTTTCAGGTAAAACTTCTGCTTTCAACTATAAACCGTTGTTCCACATCGAATGATGAGGCGTGATGGTGATGATGCCGCTTTCCACGTCGTGTACATCGTCCTGATACTGCTTCAGGGCCATGGCAATCACAGCCATGTAGATTTCGCGGTCGATGCCTTTCTTCTGCAGGCCATCTTTCAGAACCACGTTGGTCTTGTGGGCCACTTCGGCTGCTATCTCCGTAGTCTTCGCCACGGCTTTGACGGGCTGCACGCTGGCTGCCACTTCGGCTGCTTTCTTCAGGCCGCGCTGATGAACGATAATCATGCCGAACACGCGGAAGAAGACATAGAGCAGCGCCAGACAGAAGAACACGATACCCATCGAAAGTACGGTGATACCAAATCCGTGAGGGTCGTCGCGCTTCAGGCGGGCAATCTTGCTCTCGTTGATCTCGATAAAGTTACCGATACCCGGAGTGACGGCTTCTGCGGGCTTCACGTCCCATTGCTGGAATCCGTCCTTGATGCGGGCAAACGACTTGTCGGTAGCCAATGCCGGCACGCTCACGGAGTCGATAAGGTCGATGCCGTTGCCGTCGTAGAGGGCTACCCACAGGGGGGCACCGGATGTTACTGAGGCTTTCAGATGACGGAATCCCTTGGAGGGATTGGAGTTGAGGAAGATCACCAGATGTTCCCTGGCAGACATGGACGAGCGGTCGTCGCCGTTGGGGATAGGGCTCATCATGGCAATTCGCTGAGGTGCCGTGAGTGATTTGTCGAGCACCTTGCGGTCGGTCGTGATGAACATTCCCCTCACGTTGTAGGTGGAGAAGGATGTGTTCACCAGTTCAATCCAGGGCAGATGGCTTCCAAACTCATCTTGTACGCTGGCTTGATTGTCGGTAAGAACCTCGTTGATCTTGATGTTCTTTGCACCCTGTGCGAACATCGTAGTGGAGGTCACCAACATCAAGGCTGCTAAAAGGATTTTTTTCATTATTGTTGATTGTATTATATAAATGTATTCGGATTTGGATTGTCTTCCCGTGTTTATCCGCAGAAGAACAGCACGATAATCTGTGCCGTCAGGATGCGGAGGAACATGGAGAGCGGATATACGGTGGAATATCCCACGGCAGGTGCCTCCTTCGAACATACGGAGTTGGCATAGGCCAATGCGGGGGGATCAGTATAGGTACCGGCCACCATACCCATGATGGTGAAATAATTGAATTTGTATTTCATGCGGGCGATGGAGCCTACTATAAGAATAGGTATAATGGTGATGAGGAAACCGGTGAGCACGTAGAGCAGTCCGTCGCCCTGTACCACGGTCTCCCAGAACCCGGCTCCAGCTTTGATTCCCACGGAGGCCAGGAAGAGCACGAGGCCTATCTCGCGGAGCATCATGTTGGCTGATGTCGTGGTGTAGGTCACCAGGTGAATCTTGTAGCCATAGCGTCCGATGAGAATGGCAATGATAAGCGGACCGCCGGCAATACCGAGCTTCATCGGTACGGGCATTCCGGGAATGGCGATGGGCAGCGAGCCGAAGATGATACCGATGATGATGCCCACGAAGATCGTGGCAATATTAGGCGCATCCAGACGACGGATGGAGTTACCCATCATGTTGGCCACATTGTTGACGGCATCCTCAGGACCCACTACCATGATGCGGTCGCCCACCTGGAGTGGGAGAGAGGCAGAGGCGAAGATGTCCATACCCTGACGGGTGAGGCGGGTCACGTTGACGCCATGTACGCGCGAAAGGTGAAGCTGGCCGAGCGTCTTGCCGTTCATCGAAGGACGGGTGACGAGCACGCGCTTGCTCACCAAAGGCTGGTCCTGCTGCTGCCAGTCAACCTGAATCTGCGGACCGATAAAGGCGATGATGGCTTCAGCGTCGGCCTCGGCACATACCACATAGAGCTGGTCGCCGATATGGAAGATGGTGTCGCGGTTAGGGATGCTCACGTGGCCTTCGTGGAGGATGCGCGAACAAACGAAGTCGCGGTTCAGGAAGCTGTGCACCTGCATCAGCGTCTTGCCTTCCAGATAGGCATTCGAAACCTGCACGTGCATCTTGTGGGGTTTCACGTTGGCATTCTCGCCTTCAAGTTTTTCCAGGTCTTCCTCTTCTTTTTCCAAACGGACGCGGCAGATGTAGCGCACGGCGATCGTAGCACCGATAATACCGACTACACCCAACGGATAGGCGCAGGCATAACCCGAAGCAATCTGAGGTGCGCCATTGGGGAACACCGACTGCAGGGCTTCGTTGGCGGCACCAAGTCCAGGGGTGTTTGTCACGGCACCATAGAGTGTACCCACCATCATGGGCAGGTTGGTCGGGTCTGAGGTGTCGAAGAAGATGAAGTAGCAGGCAAACATCACCAGGATGTTCAGCAATATACCCGTTGCTGCCAGTCCGTTCAGCTTGATGCCCGCCGTGCCGAAACTCTCAAAGAATCCGGGACCCACCTGCATACCAATCATAAAGACGAACAGAATCAGTCCGAAATCCTGGATGAAAGTCAGGATGGGCGTGGGAGCCGTGAAGCCGATGTGACCGGCCACGATACCTGCAAACAATACAAAGGTGACACCTAACGAGATGCCTCCAATCTTAATTTTACCTAAATACACACCGACGGCGATGACTATTGCATAGAGCAGCGCAATATGAGCCACCGAGTCAGTCGCTGTAAACAAATCTTTTAACCATTGAAACGTTTCCATAACAATTCTTTCGAAATTGGCTGCAAAATTACAAAATAATTGCTCAATTCTTGCATGTATGTGCAATTAAAATTCCCTTTTTTACTTTTTTTAGTGTTATCCCTTTTTCTACAAGAGGAAGGGATTAGGCAAAGGCAATTTTTTTGTTGCATAAAGATAAAATAAATATTAAAATGTTCGTCAGTTCGGAAATAAGTTCTTACCTTTGTAGGCTAATAACGAGATATTACTTATATAATACAAAACAATTAAATCTATGGCAAACAAAGAAAAACTCTTCAGCGAGTTCCAGGCGCCTACCACTCAGGAGTGGCTGGACAAGATTGAAGTCGATTTGAAAGGAGCCGACTTCCAGAAACGACTCGTATGGAGAACCAACGAAGGGTTCAACGTGCAACCCTTCTATCGCAGGGAAGACCTTGCGAACCTGAAAACCCCCGATGCCTTGCCTGGTGAGTTCCCATTCGTACGTGGCAACAAGAAGGACTCCAACGAATGGTATGTTCGCCAGAACATCAAGGTGGATGATCCCGTCGAGGCTAATAAGAAAGCGCTTGACATCCTGAACAAGGGTGTTGACTCACTCGGTTTCCGCTTCGGAGGTGACATGGTGAGCGCTGAGTTCATCGAGACGCTGTTGAAGGATATCCGTCTTGACATCGTAGAGGTGAGCTACCGCACATGCCCGCGCCATGCTTTGGAGTTGGCAGAACTGCTGGTGAAGTACTTCGAGAAGATGGGCTACGATAAGGAGAAGATAGTGGGTGGCGTAGGCTTTGACCCCATCGACAAGATGCTCCAGAAAGGCAAGGACACCACGCCGATGCTGCAGGTGATGCCCAAGATCGTAGAGACCCTCAAGGACTATCCCAACCTGCGTTGCGTGATGGTTCATTCGGATACCCTCAACAATGCCGGTGCCTATATCGTTCAGGAGTTGGGCTATGCACTTGCCTGGGGTAATGAATACCTGCAGGAGTTGGTTGATGCCGGTGCCGATGTGGATCTGGCTGCCAAGAGCATCAAGTTCTACATGGGTATCTCTGAGAACTATTTCATGGAGATTGCCAAGTTCCGCGCTGCCCGCCTGCTTTGGGCACAGATCGTGAAGCAATATGAGCCAACGTGCGATTGTGCATGCAAGATGGTGATCAATGCTTCTACTTCTACATATAATCAGACTTTGTTCGACAGTTATGTCAACCTACTACGCTCGCAGACGGAGGCCATGAGTGCTGCCCTTGGTGGTGTTCACTCAATGGTGGTTACGCCGTTTGATGCTCCCTATGAGAAGGCTACAGACTTCTCTGAGCGTATCGCCCGCAACCAGCAGCTGCTGATTAAGGAAGAGAGCCATTTCGACCGTATCGTTGACCCGTCAGCCGGTTCTTATTATATCGAACACCTGACCGATGCCCTGGCACAGGAAGCTTGGAAGATTTTCCTCAAGATCGAGGAAGAAGGCGGTTTCCTAGAGGCTGTGAAGAAAGGTATCGTACAGGATGACATCAACGCTACCAACGTGAAGCGTCATGGTGACGCCGCCAAGCGCAAGGAGTTCATTCTGGGTACCAACCAGTTCCCGAACTTCACCGAGAAGAGCGAAGGCAAGCGCGCAATGGGTGCCGCTGCCGGTTGCTGCCATGGTGGCAACTGCGAGGCTCCTTTCAAGAAGCTGGAGACCACCCGCTTGGCTGCCGACTTCGAAGACCTGCGTATCCATACCGAGGAGACGAAGGTGCCCACGGCCTTCATGCTGACTATCGGCAATCTGGCCATGCGTCAGGCCCGTGCCCAGTTCTCTTGCAACTTCCTGGCATGTGCTGGCTATAAGGTGATTGACAACCTCGGATTCAAGACCGTCGAGGAAGGTGTGGATGCCGCCCTTGAGGCCAAGGCCGACATCGTAGTCATCTGCTCTAGCGATGACGAGTATGCTGAGTATGCTATCCCTGCCTTTAAGTATCTGGATGGCCGTGCCATGTTCGTGGTGGCTGGTGCACCTGCTTGCATGGACGACCTGAAGGCTGCTGGCATCGAGAACTTCATCCATGTTCGTTGCAACGTGCTCGAAACTTTGAAAGAATATAATCAGAAACTTGGTATCTAATGAATAGGAGGACTGAATGATGCGTAAACAATTTAAAGATATCGATATTTATGCAGGCATCCATGCTCAAGATGGTGCCAAGTGGGCTAAGGACAACGGAATCACCGAGAACTGGCATACGCCGGAACACATTGATGTACGTCCTGTCTATACCAAAGAAGATCTCGAAGGAATGGAACACCTCGACTTCACGGCTGGTATTCCTCCCTATCTTCGCGGCCCTTATTCTATGATGTATCCCTTCCGTCCGTGGACTATCCGTCAGTATGCCGGTTTCTCAACGGCTGAAGAGTCAAACGCTTTCTATCGCCGTAACCTGGCTTCTGGTCAGAAGGGTCTTTCCGTTGCATTCGACCTGCCCACTCACCGTGGCTACGACCCCGACAACGCCCGTGTGGTTGGTGATGTGGGTAAGGCTGGTGTGAGCATCTGCAACGAAGAGAACATGAAGGTGCTCTTCTCTGGCATTCCCTTGAACAAGATGTCTGTCTCGATGACCATGAATGGTGCCGTGCTGCCCATCCTGGCTTTCTATATCGTGGCCGGTCTGGAGCAGGGCGCCAAGCTCGAAGAAATGGCCGGAACCATCCAGAACGATATCCTGAAGGAGTTCATGGTGCGCAACACCTATATCTATCCTCCTGCATTCTCGATGAAGATCATTGCCGACATCTTCGAATATACCTCGCAGAACATGCCGAAGTTCAACTCTATCTCAATCTCCGGCTACCACATGCAGGAAGCAGGTGCTACGGCAGACATCGAACTGGCCTATACGCTGGCCGACGGTATGGACTATCTGCGCACGGGTGTCAACGCCGGTATCGACGTAGATGCCTTCGCACCCCGCCTCTCGTTCTTCTGGGCCATCGGTATGAACCACTTCATGGAGATTGCCAAGATGCGTGCAGGTCGTCTGCTCTGGGCTAAGATTGTGAAGTCGTTTGGTGCCAAGAATCCTAAGTCATTGGCGCTGCGTACTCACTCTCAGACTTCAGGTTGGAGTCTTACCGAGCAAGATCCTTTCAACAACGTAGGTCGTACTTGTATCGAGGCTATGGCAGCCGTGCTGGGTCACACTCAGTCGCTCCATACCAATGCGCTCGACGAGGCTATCGCATTGCCTACCGATTTCTCCGCACGTATCGCACGTAACACCCAGATCTATATCCAGAATGAGACAAAGGTCTGCAAGCAGATTGACCCGTGGGCTGGCTCCTACTATGTGGAGACGCTCACCAACGAGCTGGTGCATAAGGCTTGGGAGCACATTCAGGAGATTGAGAAACTGGGTGGTATGGCCAAGGCCATCGAGACCGGTATTCCCAAGATGCGTATCGAAGAGGCTGCTGCCCGCACGCAGGCCCGTATCGACTCAGGCGTGCAGACCATTGTGGGTACCAACAAGTACCGTCTGGAGCACGAAGATCCTATTGATATCCTTGAGGTTGACAACACCGCCGTGCGCAAGCAGCAGGAGGAGAGTCTGGCTCAGGTACGTTCCACTCGCGACGAGGCTGCCTGCCAGGCTGCCCTGAAGGCTATCACCGAGTGCGTGCGCGACTTCAAGGAAGGTCGCAAGTCGGAAAACAACCTCCTGGATCTGGCCGTCAAGGCTGCCCAGTTGCGTTGTACGCTCGGCGAAATCAGTGATGCCTGCGAAGAGATCGTGGGTCGTTATAAAGCAGTAATCAGAACCATTTCAGGCGTGTACAGTTCAGAAAGCAAGAACGATTCAGACTTTGAGAAAGCCTGTGCGTTGACAGAAGAGTTTGCCAAGAAGGAAGGTCGCCGTCCGCGTATCTTTGTTGCCAAGATGGGACAGGATGGTCACGACCGTGGCGCAAAGGTAGTGGCAACGGGTTATGCCGACTGCGGCTTCGACGTGGACATGGGACCGTTGTTCCAGACTCCTGCTGAGGCTGCTCGCGAGGCCGTGGAGAACGATGTCCACATCGTGGGTGCATCGTCGCTGGCTGCCGGTCATAAGACGCTTATCCCCCAGCTCATTGAGGAACTCCACAAACTGGGCCGCGACGATATCATGGTCATTGCCGGTGGTGTGATTCCCGCCCAGGACTACGACTTCCTCTACAAGGCCGGTGTAGCCGCCATCTTCGGTCCCGGCACCTCTGTAGCCAAGGCTGCCTGCGAGATGATGAACCTCTTGCTCGAGAAATAATTCGAGTAATTCCATAACGATTTCACCCTTCGCTTACGCCGTAATGAGCTGAGCGAAGGGTGTTTCTTTTGAGCAGAATTAGTGCATCGCATCTGCACAAATTGTGCAACGCATCTGCACACTTTGTGCACATCATCCGCACACTTTGTGCGCATCATCCGCACAAATAATGCACATTTGGAGTTTTTGTTCGTTTATAGGGGAGTGAATGGAGTTTTTATGAGTGTAGGTGTGTAGGGTGTGTAGGCAGTTTCTATAAACTCTATATTTTATATACGCGCGAGAACCTTATCTTGATATATTAATATTATAAATGTTATGAAAACAGCCTACACACCCTACACACCTACACACTTTATTCCCTTTTTTACTTTTTCATTTTCGCTAGGCTTGGGCATCTTGGAATATTATAAACCAATGGTTGCGCTTACAAAGAAAAAGGAGACAAGTATCGTGAATGATGCTTGTCTCCTTTGATATGTACTGTAAGAATGATTTATTTCTGTACAGGAATCTTTTCTACGCGGCGCTGATGGCGACCGCCTTCGAAGGGAACCGTGAAAAACTTGTCCATGATGGCACGGGCCGTGTTGTTGTCGATGAAACGACCGGGCATCACGAGCACGTTGGCATCGTTGTGCTGACGAATCAGCTGTCCAATCTCGGGATCCCAGCATACTCCAGCGCGAACGCCTTGGTGCTTGTTAAGCGTCATGGAGATGCCCTGGCCGCTGCCGCAGATGGCAATGCCGGGATAAACCTCACCGCTCTCGATACCCTCGGCCAAGGCATGTCCGTAGTCGGGATAGTCCACGGGGGCATCGCTCCATGTTCCATAGTCCTTAATGGGGTATCCTTTCTCTTCGAGATATTGCAGCACGAACTGCTTCAGGGGAAAACCAGCGTGATCGCTGGCTACTCCAACACATTTTACTTCCATATTTTTTTTATTAAAAAAACACAGAGTTCACGGAGAAGACGGAGGACACAGAGATTTTATCCGTTGAGCCTGCGAGTGATTCCGTCAATCAGTCTTGGAACATTGAAGTTAATCAGAAGTCCCAGTTTTTTCTGAGTGAGCTTGAGGTAAGTCATTAACTGCTTTTCGTAAACAGGTATTATCCTGTCAACGGATTTCAGTTCAATAATTACCTCGTCTGCCACCAAAAGATCAATCGTGAAATGTTTGTTTGTAAGACGACCTTTATAATAAAGTGGCAAGTTGGCCTGACGCTTAACGCTTAATCCTCGCTGCTCTAATTCTTCTACAAGACAGACCTCATAGACTGATTCTAATAATCCGGGACCGAGATACTTGTGAACATCAATCGCTGCGCCAATGATTTGCTCGGAGATTTTGTTCAATTCGTTCAGTCGTTCCTCGCTTATCATATCTTGTCCGTCTATGGTTTACAGAATCATTCTCTGTGCTCTCTGTCTTCTCAGTGAACTCTGTGGCATTGCTCTATGCGAGCAATGCCTTGACCTGATTATATACATTCTCTCCGGTGTAGCCGAGTTTCTCGTCGAGCACCTTGTAGGGAGCAGAGAAACCAAAGCTTTCGAGACCCCAAACACAACCGTCAGCGCCTACAAGACCTTCGAGCGTTACAGGCAGACCAGCAGTCATGCCGAACTTCTTCTTGCCACATGGCAGCACGCTCTGCTGATACTCCTTCGACTGTGAGCGGAAGAGTCCCTCAGAAGGAACACTCACCACGCGCACCTTGATGCCGTCGGCCTTCAGCAGTTTAGCACCAGCCTCAAGGGTAGAAACCTCAGAACCGCTTGCTAACAGGATTACGTCGTAGTCCTCGTCGCTGCCAGCCACTACGTAGGCACCCTTCTCAGCCTGGTTGTAGTCGTTGCCCTCGGGGAGCATCTCGATGTTCTGGCGAGAGAGAATCAGAGCGGATGGGGTAGTGGTGTTCTCCATAGCCAGACGCCAGCAGACGGTGGTCTCCTCGGCATCGGCAGGACGGAGCACGAGCATAGAGTTCTTGCCGCTGTGGTTCTTCAGCTTCTCCATCAGACGGATCTGTGCTTCCTGCTCTACGGGCTCGTGGGTAGGACCATCCTCGCCCACGCGGAATGCGTCGTGAGTCCAGATGAACTTCACGGGGAGTTCCATCAGGGCAGCCATACGCACGGCAGGCTTCATATAGTCGGAGAACACGAAGAAGGTCCCGCATGCGGGGATGACACCTCCGTGGAGAGCCATACCGATGCAGCAGCAAGCCATGGTGAGCTCAGCCACACCAGCCTGGAAGAAAGCACCGCTGAAGTCGCCCTTTACGAAAGCGTGGGTCTTCTTCAGGAATCCGTCGGTCTTGTCTGAGTTAGACAGGTCGGCAGAAGCGCAGATCATGTTGGGCACCTGCTCAGCGAGTACGCCGAGAACGGTAGCACTTGCACCGCGGGTGGCAGCACCTGCTTTCTGTTCAACCTTGCTCCAGTCCACCTTGGGAGCCTCACCCTTGAACCACTGCTCCATCTGGGCGGCAAGTTCAGGATTAGCCTTTGCCCATTCTGCCTTGGCGGCATAGCGCTCAGCGCAAATCTTCTTCAGCTCTTCGGCACGCTTGGCATACATATCCTGTACTTCGGGGAAGATTTGGAACGGATTCTCAGGATCAGCACCGAGGTTCTTCATCGTCTGCACGAAGTTGTCGCCGCCGAGGGGAGCACCATGTGTAGCGCAGTTGGCCTCGTAGCTGGAACCGTCGGCCTTGCGTGCACCCTTACCCATGATGCAGGCACCGATAATCAGGCTTGGGCGGTTCTTTTCTGCCTGTGCGTTTTTGATGGCAGCGCGGATTTCGTCAACGTCGTTACCGTTGATCTTCTGAACGTACCATCCCCAAGACTCGTACTTCTTGGCGGTGTCTTCGTTCATCACGTCTTCCACCTTCGTAGAGAGCTGGATGGCGTTGGCATCGTAGAACATGATGAGGTTGCTCAGACCGAGCGTACCGGCAATACGGCCAGCACCCTGGGAAATCTCTTCCTCCACGCCACCGTCGGAAATGTAGGCATAGATGTTCTGATTCATCACCTCGCCGAAGCGGGCCTTCAGGAAGTTGGCTGCGATGGCAGCACCCACGGCATAGGCATGACCTTGTCCGAGCGGACCAGAAGTGTTCTCAATGCCACGGAGCAGGTTGTGCTCGGGGTGTCCGTGTGTGGGAGAACCCCACTGACGGAGCTGCTGGAGCTCTTCCAGACTATACTTGCCGATGAGGGCGAGCTGGGCATAGAGCATCGGGGCCATGTGGCCGGGATCGAGGAAGAAACGGTCGCGACCTTCCCAGTTGGGATTCTCGGGATCGTAAACGAGGAACTCACTGTAGAGGGTGTTGATGAAGTCAGCACCACCCATGGCACCACCGGGGTGGCCACTCTTGGCTTTTTCAACCATTGCAGCAGCAAGGATACGGATGTTATCCGCTGCGCGGTTCATAATCTTGTTGTCGTTCATATCTTTTATTTAATATTTAAAACAATAATCGATTTGGCGGGAATCTTCACGGTGAGTACACCTTTCTTGGACAGCTTGGCATCCTTGAACTCAGCGGGAGCCACCTTGTTGGGATTCTGGAAGTCGTTGAAGTCGGCGGCATTCTTCGAAGTGAGGATGCGACCGCTGACCTTCTTGGCGTTGAATCCGTCGATGTTCACGCTGACGGTCTGTGCCTTGTCGAGGCTGACGTTGGTCAGGGCGAAGACGATGCTGCCATCCTGCGTCTTGGCGGCAGAGGCTGAGAGCATGGGGCAGGGGCGGTAGCCAGCGTCTTGGGCGCCTTCCTTCTCCTTGAAGTAGGCCTTGCTTACCTGCATGATCTCGGTTTCAAGGTCGATGGGGAGATAGGTGGCCTCCTGGAATGGGGTGTACATTTCGAACACGTGGTAGGTGGGCGTCAGCACCATGTGGCCCGTGCCTTCCTGGTCGGTGAGAATCATCGACTGCAGCACGTTCACCACCTGAGCGATGTTTGCCATCTTCACGCGGTCGGTATATTTATGGAAAACGTTCAGCGAGAGTGCGGCCACGAAAGCATCGCGAAGGGCGTTCTGCTGATAGAGGTGTCCGGGAATGGTGCCGGGCTCTTCGTCCCACCATGTTCCCCACTCGTCAACGAGCAGTCCGATGCGTCCCTTGGGGTCTTTCTCGTCCATGATGGCCTTGTGTTTCTTGATTACTTCCTCAATCTCCAGACATTTGCCCAGCGCCCAGTAGTACTGGTCGTTGTCGAAGTTGATGGCAGAGCCTTTCGAGCCGTTCCAACCGGTGCAGGTGTAATAATGCAGACTGACACCCTGCATGCGGTTGCCAATCTTTTCCATCAGCACTTTGGTCCAGTTGTAATCATAGTCGCTTGCACCTGATGCAATGCGGTAGAGGCGGTTCTTGCCTTGGTCGCGCAGGTAGGTGTTGAACTTGCGGTATTCGTCGGAATAGTATTCCGGCGTCATGTTACCGCCGCAGCCCCAGGCCTCGTTGCCGATACCGAAGTATTTCACTTTCCATGCCTTCTCGCGACCGTTCTGGCGGCGCAGACGGGCCATGGGTGTGTCACCGTCGCTTGTCATATACTCCACCCACTGGGCCATTTCCTTCACCGTGCCAGAGCCTACGTTTCCGCTGATATAGGGTTCGCAGCCCAGCATCTCGCAGAGATTCAGGAACTCGTGGGTGCCGAAAGAGTTATCCTCGATGGTCCCGCCCCAGTTGTTGTTGCGCAGAGAGGGGCGCTTGTCTTTCGGGCCGATGCCGTCCATCCAGTGGTAATCGTCGGCAAAGCAACCGCCGGGCCAGCGGAGCACGGGAATCTTCAGCGCCTTCAGGGCCTCGAACACATCTTTGCGATAGCCGTTGATGTTGGGAATCTGAGAGTTCTCACCCACCCAAAGTCCACCGTAGATGCACGAACCGAGATGCTCGGAAAACTGTCCGTAGATCTCCTTGTTAATCTTTGCACCAGCCTGATCTGCATGAATGGTAACTTTAGCGGGCTCAGCAGCATTCGAGGGGAGCAGGAATGCGGCAAGCGCGAATGACATAATGAATAATTGCTTCATCTGATTGTATGTGTTATTAATTATAATACGGACAAACAGGGGGATTCCCCCTGCCTGTCCGGGTTATTTATTTCTTGGCTTCTACGGCAGCCTGCTCGATGGCCAGACCTGCCTTGTAGTTCTCGATGTAGGCATTGAAGCCGGCCACGTCTTCAGCCGTGGGAGCAATCTCCACACCGGCATCACCGGCAAACACCTTCTCTTCGAGCCAGTCGGCCAGGTTCTGCTGCTTGTCGTTGTTCACCACGTAGGATGCAAGCAGGGCGATACCCCAGGCACCGCCTTCTCCGGCCGTTTCCATTACGGAGATGGGCGAGTTGAGTGCAGCGGCAAGCATGCGCTGGCCCACGCCCTTGGTCTTGAAGTAACCTCCATGACCCGTGATGCGGTCCACCTTCACGTTCTCTTCCTTCAGCAGGATGTCGTTGCCAAGCTTGAGCACGCCGATGGCTCCGTAGAGCTGGGTGCGCATGAAATTGGCCAGCGTGAACTTGTCGTTGGCCGAGCGCACGAAGAGGGGACGTCCGTCGGAGAGTCCGGCAACGGGCTCGCCCGACACGTAGTTGTAGGCCATCAGTCCGCCGCAGTCGGCTTGTCCTTCGAGTGCCTTGTTGAAGAGACGGGTATAAATCTCGTTCATGTCAACGGGGAAGCCCATCATTTCCTGGTATTCCTTGAAGATGTTCACCCAGGCATTGATGTCGCTGGTGCAGTTGTTGCAATGCACCATGGCCACGAGCGAACCGTCGGGGGTGGTCACGATGTCGATGGGCTCGTAAGGCTTGGAGAGGTCTTTCTCGAGCACAATCATCGAGAACGAACTGGTTCCGGCGCTGACGTTACCCGTGCGCTGCTTTACGGCATTGGTGGCGGCCATGCCCGTGCCTGCATCGCCCTCTGGCGGACAGAAGGGGATGCCAGCCTTCAGATGGCCGGAGATGTCGAGCTTCTTAGCACCTTCCTGAGTGAGGAAACCGGCGTTCTTGCCAGCCACGAGCACTTTGGGGAAGATGTCCATCAGCGTCCAGCCGTAACCCTTGGGGGCGATGAGCGCGTTGAACTTCTCCACCATCGAGGCGTTGTAGTCCTTCGTCGCGGGGTCGATGGGCATCATGCCTGAAGCATCGCCTACGCCAAGCACCTTCTGACCAGTGAGCTGCCAGTGGATATAGCCGGCGAGCGTGGTCTGGAACTTGATGTCGGCCACATGCTCCTCGTTGTCGAGAATGCACTGATAGAGATGTGAGATGCTCCAGCGGAGCGGGATGTTGTAGTTGAAGAGCTTGGAGAGTTCGGCGGCAGCCTTTCCGGTGTTGGTGTTGCGCCATGTGCGGAAGGGCACCAGTATTTCGTTCTTCTCGTTGAAGGCCATGTAGCCGTGCATCATAGCCGAGATGCCGATACCGGCGAGAATCTCGAGCTCCGTGTCGTATTGCTTCATCACGTCCTTGCGGAGATCGGCATAGCAGTCCTGCAGACCATACCAGATGGCCTCGGTGCTATAAGTCCAGAGTCCGTCGACCAGCTGGTTCTCCCAGGTGTGGCTGCCCTGTGCGATGGGCTTGTTTTCCTGGTCGATGAGGACGGCCTTGATACGGGTAGAGCCAAACTCGATACCGAGAATGGCTTTACCCTGTTGGATGGTTTCTTTTGCTGTCATAATAATTCTTATTATGATTTACTTTAATGCCTTGTTAAGCATGTGATACACTTCGTTGTTGCGGAGTGTCTGCTTGAAGTCGTAGGTATTGGTGTCCTTGTTGATCTTGACATACTCGATGCCGAGGATTTCGGCGAAGTCTTCCCAATACTCTTCGGTGATGTCGTAAGAGAATGCGCTGTGGTGAGTACCACCGGCCAGAATCCATGCACCGGCACCAATCTCGAATGTGGGCTGCGGCACCCAGAGGGCACTGGCCACGGGGAGGTTTGGCATGGGCTTGGGCTCGATGCACTCCACTTCCTGGGAAATCAGGCGGAAGCGGTTGCCGAGGTCAACCACGGTAGCCTTGATGCCGCGACCCACCTTGGAAGTGAATACGAGGCGGGCAGTCTGCTGCTTGCGGATACCGATGCCGAGGAAGTGAACCTCCAGCTTGGGCTTGTCGACGGCAATCAGCGGGCAAACCTCGAGCATGTGGCTCTGCAGGCAAGAACTGCGGTCGCCGGCGAAGTTGAGGGTGTAGTCCTCCAGGAACGAGCAACCTGTGGGCAGGCCCTGCGACATCACCCAGAGCGTGCGATAGAGGCAGGCAGTCTTCCAGTCGCCTTCGGCACCGAAGCCGATACCTTCGGCCATCAGGCGCTGAGAGGCAAGACCGGGAATCTGGTCGAAGCCAACGAAGTTCGGATCATCGATGTCGGCATCGCCGAGGTCGTCGAAGTTGGTGGTGAATGCAGTAGCACCCTCGTCCTTCAAGACGCGGCGGAGGGCAATCTCAGCCTTGGCAGCGTTCTTCACCTTCTTCCAATACTCTTCCTCGCCGCTCTCGTCGATCTTGATGGTGTATTCCTTCTTGTACTCCTCCACGAGGGCGTCAGCCTCGGCGTCGGTCACCTTCTTGAAGTAGTCCATCAGCGAACTTACGGGGTAGTAGTCAACATGGTAGCCCAAACGCTGCTCGAACTCTACGCGGTCGCCGTCGGTCACGGCCACGTTGTTCATGTTCATACCGAACATCAGGCAGCGCACGTTGCGGCTGTCGGCCACACCAACGGCCACGCGAGCCCAGACGGCAATCTTCTTCTGAGCCTCTTCGTTCTTCCAGTAGCCGCAAACCACCTTGCGGGGAACACGCATGCGGGTGCAGATATGTCCGAACTCGATGTCGCCGTGAGCACTCTGGTTCAGGTTCATGAAGTCCATGTCCATGGTGTCCCAGGGGATTTCGGCGTTATACTGAGTGTGGAAGTGGAGCAGGGGCTTCTGCAAATCCTGCAGACCCTTAATCCACATCTTTGCGGGCGAGAAGGTGTGCATCCATGTGATGATACCCACGCACTTCTCGTCGTTGTTGGCAGCCTTCATCACGGCTTCCACTTCCTTTGAGCTGTTGGCTGTTCCTTTATAGACCACCTTTACGGGAATGTTTCCGCTATTGTTTAGTCCGTCCACCATTTCCTTGGAGTGAGCGTCAACCTGTACCACGGCATCACCTCCATAGAGCAACTGTGCACCAGTCACCCACCAAATCTCATAGTTATCAAATGCTTTCATAATTGTTTTTATTTGTTTGTAAATGATTTGTTTTTATTTGTTAGCCGGCCATCGTTGGATTTCCGGAAGGTGTTGTGCAATGGGCCTGCACAAACTGTGCAACCTATCTGCACAACTTGTGCAAGGCATCTGCACAAACTGTGCACGGCCATTGCACAAGCCTTTCTATTTATTTCTTCTTCTGTCCATAGTAAGCGTTAGGGCCGTGCTTGCGGCTGAAATGCTTCTCCACGAGCAGCGGGTTCATCGTGGTCCCGGGATTCACGCAGAACGACACGAAGGCCATCTTGGCCACTTGCTCGGTCACTACGGCGTGATAGACAGCCTGGTCGGCATCCTTGCCCCAAGAGAATGGGCCGTGGTTCTTCACCAGCACGGCTGGCGTGTGGACGGGATTGATATTGTCGCGACGGAAACGGTCAACGATTACCACGCCCGTGTTCTTCTCGTATTCGGGCATCTGCTCGGCCGTCATATCGTCGGTGCAGGGGATGCAATCGTGGAAATAGTCGGCGTGTGTGGTTCCGATGTTGGGAATGTCCTTGCCGGCCTGGGCCCATGCAGTGGCGTAGGTGGAGTGGGTATGCACCACGCCGCCAATCTCGGGGAACTCCTTATATAATATAAGGTGTGTGGGCGTGTCGCTCGATGGGTTCAAGTCGCCATCAACCACTTTGCCCGTCTCGAGGTCAACCACCACCATGTCGGAGGCTTTCATCTTATCGTATTCCACGCCGGAGGGCTTGATCACGACCAGTCCCTTTTCGCGGTCGATGGCCGATACGTTACCCCATGTGAAAATTACCAGGTTGTGCTTCACCAGGTCAAGGTTAGCACGAAACACTTTTTCTTTCAGTTCTTCAAGCATATTGCTGTTTTTTAAATTGAGTTTTTAAGTTATTTATAATTTGAAACTGGGGTCTTCTGCATATAACCGCTTGTTGAAACGGTAGAGTGCAGCCCCACGTTTGCTGGTGAGTTTGTCGATAAGCTCGGTCTTCTCAATGAAGTCGATGCTCTTGATACGCTTGCGGAAGTTACGCTTGTCTATTTCTTCGCCAAGGACGGCTTCATAGACGTGCTGCAGCTGCGTAAGTGTAAACAGATCAGGAAGCAGGTTGAAACTAAGCGGCTCCGTGTTGATACGGCGGCGCAAGAGTGTGATGGCGCGCTTCACCATATCGTTGTGGTCGGAATAGAGCAGGGGCATCTTGTTGAGCTCCACCCATTGCACGCCGTGTTCTTCCAACAAGTTGATGTCGTAGTCCTTTACATTGATAAGTGCACAATAGGCTACCGAGATTACACGCTCACCTGGGTCACGATCTATGGCGCCAAAGGTGTGAACCTGCTTCATATAGAGGTTCTTCAGGCCTGTGAGTTCAAAGAGCACCCGTCTGGCGGCTTCATCGACGCTTTCCTTAGCGCCGACGAAACCTCCATAGAGTGACCATTCACCACGTCCTGGATCCATTTGACGTTTGCCAATAAGCAGTTTCAGCTTATTGTCTTCAAAACCAAAGACGATAATATCAACTGAGACAAACGCCTTTTGTACTCCAGAATAGAATTCTGTCATTTTCAGTCGGATAAATAATGGTTACCAAAGAATTGCATAGAGCAGGAAGGTGATGGCAGCAATACCGATGGTTCCGTAGGTATAGCCGCGGGTCGTGCTGAACAGGTTCAGGTTGATGGGCAGAGCCTTAGCATCCTGCACCTTGTCCTTGGCATTACTCCAGAGCCATACGGCGTTGCATCCCACAAGCACACCGAAGAAGATGAAGGCCTGGAAACCGATGTCGTTCAGGTAGTCGATGAAGTTGTTGTCGGGATCTTTCACGGCGTGAGTAGAACCGATGCCAACCACGATGAAGGCTACCACGATGAACAGAATGCCGAGGCAGCCGAGCACCTTGGCCCAGAGCATCATCTTCTGCTGGTCAGCCTGAGAGGGCTGTTCCACGCTGACGTACTTCTTGTCGAGATAGCTCACGAGGATGAAGAACGAAACGAGGATGATGAAGATGTAGCCGGCACGGAACTGGAAAGCCACGTCGGGGAAGGCCACCTTGAAGATCACACCCATCGGAATGGTCAGAATGGCAGTCCAGACGGCAGCCGTAGAGCTGGCGCGCTTCCAGAGCAGACCGAGACCGAACACGGTGATGATGCCCGGATAGATGAATCCGGAATATTCCTGGATATACTGGAAGGCCTGATCGAGACCGCCAAGCAGAGGCTTCACGGCCACGAGGGCGATAACCAGTGCCGAAACGGCCACGATACGACCGGTGTTCACCAGCTGCTTGTCGTTGGCGTTCTTGTTGATGTACTTCTTGTAGATGTCCATCGTGAAGAGGGTAGAGGTAGAGTTGAACATCGAAGCCAGCGAAGAAATGATGGCTGCGGTGAGAGCGGCGAAGCTCAGACCCTTGATGCCGGTCGGCGTGAAGTTGCGGATAAGCCAGGGATAGGCATCGTCGGCCACGTTGATGTTACCGGCCAGATTCATGCTTGCGAACTTGGTGGGGTCCTGCATGATGTAGTAAGCGCAGATACCGGGAAGCACTACGATAAACGGAATCAAGATCTTCAGGAATCCGGCGAAGATAAGACCCTTCTTGGCCTCGTCGACATTCTTGGCAGCCAGACCCTTCTGGATGATGTACTGGTTGAATCCCCAGTAGCCTAAGTTGGTCAGCCATACACCGCCTACAACGGCAGCAATACCGGGCACGTTGGCAAAGGCTGAGGCGTTATGGCTCTCCTGGATAACCAAGTGGAAGTGCACGTCCTGAGCATGTGCGCCTGTGGTCATGTCCTGATAGACCTGGCCTAAAGCACCAAAGGCGTCTGTTCCCATAATGCCACCCATTTCCTTCAGAGCCACGTAAGCCGTGATAAGACCACCGCCCACGAGGAAGGTAACCTGCATCACGTCGGTCCATGCCACGGAAGCCAGACCTCCATAGATGGAGTAGACACCAGCCACGATGAACAGGCCGAGGATGATGAGCATGCGGATGCTGATTTCGAAACCGAAGATGCTGACAGCAAGTCCCTGCAGACCGAGAATCTGCTCAATGGCCAGAGCACCGAGCCAAGCCACGGAGGTGAGGTTCACGAACACGTAGAGGAACAGCCACAGGATGGAGAATGCCAGACCCACACCATCGTTATAACGCTCGCGAAGGAACTGCGGGATGGTGAAGATCTTGCGGTCGAGCATCACGGGAAGCAGGAACTTACCGATGACAACAAGCGTAATGGCGGCCATCACCTCGTAGGCAGCAATGGCAATACCGTCGCGGAAACCAGTTCCGGACATACCGATGAACTGCTCGGCAGAAATGTTGGCTGCAATCAGTGAGGCACCCACGGCCCACCATGTCAGTGTGTTTCCGGCCAGGAAGTAATCGTTGGCACTCTTTTCCTTACCGTCCTTATTGCGGCTGAGGAAGAGTCCCAGACTGACCAGAAGAATCAGGTAACAAACGAGAATGACGAAGTCGATGGTTTTAAAACCAGACGACGCTAATGCTTCTGAAATACTGTTCATTTTGCGATTATAGATAGATGATTAGACGTTTATTTTACGACTCCAAACTTGAAAATACAATGTGAGTAATACTTCTGGCCAGGCTCCAGATAGGGTGAGGGCCAATTCTTCTTGTTGGGAGAGTCAGGATATTTCTGAGTTTCCAGGCAGATACCGGCATGCTTCTGATAGGCGATGCCTTTCTTTCCTTTGAGTGTGCCGTCAAGGAAATTTCCTGAATATACCTGAATACCCGGTTCGTTGGTATAAACCTCAAGGCGAATACCGGTTGAAGGACAATAGAGGCTGGCTGCCAGCTGCTTGTCGTTACCCTTGCCGTTACTATAGGATGCCAGGCACCAGTTGTGGTCGAAACCATTGGCGTTCTTGATAGGCTTATAGTCGAAGTTGTTCACGTTCTTGCCCACGGGGATAGGCTCCATGAAGTCCATAGGAGTTCCTTTCACCCAAGCGGTGTCGCCAGTGGTCATATAGGTGTCGTCGGTCGGAGTATAGACGTAGGAGTTCACATAGAGCACGTGGTCTTCAATATTTTTGTTGGTATCACCACTCAGGTTGAAATAGCTGTGGTTAGTCATGTTGATGACGGTCTTGGCATCCGTAGTGGCGCTATAGCCGATGTCAATGCTGTTGTCGTCCTTCAGCTGATAGGTCACAACGGCGGTCACGTTTCCAGGGAAGTTGTTGTCGCCGTCAGGACTCTTCATGGTCAGCTGGAGTGTGCGCTCGTCGGGCTGCTGGGCCTCATACACCTGATACTGCCAGCCAGTAGGACCTCCATGGAGGCAATGGCCAAAGTTGTTCTGGGGCAATTGGATTTCCTTGCCGTCAATGTTGATCTTACCGTTCTTGATGCGGTTTGCGTAGCGGCCGATGGCAGCTCCGAAATCGGAAGGGGAGTTCTCAATGTCGGCATACTGCTTGATGTTGTCAAAACCGAGTACTACGTCCTGAGGTTTGTTGTCCTTGTCGGGTACCATGATGGAAACAATACGACCACCGAAGTTGGTGATGCACACTTCCATACCGTTGGCATTCTTCAGTGTGTAGAGTGCCACGGGTTTTTCATTGATCACTGTGTCGAAGGCAGCAGGATTGAGTCCTGATGCGGTCAACTTCGGCTCATTAGAGCATGAAGAGAACAGAATGGCTGCCATTCCGGCTCCTAAAAGAATACTTTTAAAGTGCTTCATGTTTGTTGATAGTTTGTAATAGCATTTAATTGGGTGTAAAATTACTACTTTTCTCATTAAGTTGTACTTTTGATACTATGTTTTTAAACATAAAATGCTATTCTTGGTGTATTTTTGACACTTTTTAAACAAAAAAGAAGGAACGGAAGTTGTTTTTCCGTTCCTTCGTGTCTTTACTTGTGATACTTTCGTATCGTTTGTTATTGCTTATTAGTCTGAGATCTTCTTTGATCCGTCGCCAATGACAACATTGTAAACCTTGGGCTCCTTGCCATACTTGGCTGCGTATTTCTCCTTGGCTGTCTTGATGAAGTTGTCATAGAGTTCGTCCTTGACGAGGTTGATGGTGCAACCACCAAAGCCACCACCCATGATTCGGCTGCCAGTAACGCCGCATTCCTTAGCGATGTCATTCAAGTAATCAAGTTCCTCGCAGCTCACTTCGTAGTCCTTGGAAAGACCTTCGTGAGTCTCATACATCTTCTTTCCTACAGTCTCGTAGTCACCCTTTTCAAGAGCATCGCAAACGGCCAGCACACGGTCTTTCTCACCGAGCACAAACTTGGCGCGGATGTAGTCTTCATGCCCAACTTCGTCCTTGACTTCCTCAAGCTGTTCCCAAGTGCAGTCGCGGAGAGTTTCAAACTTTCCTTCCGGATGTTTTGCAGCGATATGCTTCACTACGTTCTCGCATGAGTTACGGCGGTCGTTATAGGGTGAACCTGCTAATTCGTGCTTCACGCAAGAGTTGAGCAATACAAGTTTATATCCTTGAGGATCAAATGGATAGTATTCAAACTCACGGCTGCGGCAATCCAAGCGCATCAGTTTTCCTGCCTGTCCGAAGACACTTGCAAACTGGTCCATGATACCGCAGTTCACACCACAGTAATTATGTTCTGTAGCCTGTCCGGCGAGCACGATATCCCACTTGGAAACCTTGTTCTCGCCGAAGAGATCGTTCAATCCGCATGCGAAGCAGCTTTCCATGGCTGCCGACGAAGACATTCCTGCTCCAAGGGGAACATCACCGGCAAAAGCAATGTTGTAACCCTTCACAGGGACGCCCAATTTCTGCATCTCCTTGGAGATACCGTAGATATAGCGTGCCCAGCTTGCACGTGGTCCGTTGGGATCGCTCAACTTAAAATCTACACGGTCTTTCAGGTCAATGGCATAGGCCATAATCGTATCTTCAGTTCCATTGGGACGCATTTCAGCCATGATGCCGCAATCTACTGCTCCTGGGAATACAAAGCCTCCATTGTAGTCGGTGTGCTCACCAATGAGGTTGATACGTCCGGGAGAGTGGTAAATCTTACCTGTCTTACCATCGAAATGCTTGATAAATCTGCTTCTAACGAATTCAATATCCATAGTAATATGATTTGTTTTATAGTTAATACTCAATTCATTTCTGAACGCCGAACTTGTAAATGGTTTTTTGGGTGTATTGTTCGCCAGGATTCAGCACCACGCTGGGGAAGTATGGACGGTTGGGAGAATCAGGGAAGTGCTGACATTCGAAGCAGATAGCCGAACGCCGTGGGAAGGTGGCTCCGTGCTGTCCTTTGTAGCCCGTAGCCCAGTTGTCTGAATAGACCTGCATTCCAGGTTCAGTTGTATATACTTCAAGCGTGCGTCCGCTATTGGGCTCCACCAGACGTGCGGCAAAAGTCATTTCGCCTACTTCATGCTTGTTGAGTACGAAACAGTGGTCATAGCCGGCACCATTCTTGATTTGTTCGTTGTCGGCATCAATATCCTGACCTACAGTCTTCTGGGTGCGGAAATCGAATGGAGTTCCGGCCACCTTCAGAATCTCACCAGTAGGAATGGATGTCTCGTCAATGGGAAGATAGAAATCGGCATTGATTTCAAGCAGTTGGTCGTTGATGGCTGGAGTAGGATCTGCAATACCCTGAATGGAGAAGAAGGCGTGATGTGTGAGGTTTACGATGGTCTTCTTGTTGGTCGTTGCCTGGTATTTGATCACGAGTTCGTTGTCGTCGGTGAATGTGTAGGCCACCCAGACTGTCATTTCTCCCGTGAAGTTTTCCTCCAGATAAGAACTTGTGTATTTTAGTACGATGGCATGGTCGCTCACTTGGTTTGCATCCCATACGCGTGCATGGAAACCTGTAGGACCTCCATGAAGGGCATTGGGACCATTGTTGATGGCCAGCTGATATTCCTTGCCGTTCAATTGGAACTTGCCTTCCTTAATACGGTTGCCGAAGCGTCCAATCAGCGTAGAAAGATAAGGCTCTGGGGAATTGATGACCTCCTGGATGTTGTCGTGTCCTTGAATCACATTAGCTACGTTGCCGTCTTTGTCGGGAACCATGATGGCAACAATGGCGCCACCGTAGTTCGTCACGGCTACTTCATAGCCTGCGCTGTTCTTCAGAATGTATAAATCAGTATTTTTCCCGTTAATAGTTGTCTGAAAATCTTCTCTTTTCAGACCACAGAGGCTTGGTGTTTCAGTTGTGCTCATAATATCAAAGTTTTTAGTTGTTAGAACTTGTTAGGTGCAAAACTACCTAAAAATTTTGTGATAGCCAAAAGAAACGCGTGTAAAATGTAAAATGAAAAGTTAAAAATTAAAAATTCAGTTTTTCCAACAGATCCGATACGATGTAACTGCTGCCACCCACAAACACGAAATCATCCTTGTCGGCATCCTTGAGAGCTTGCTGGTATGCAGCTTCCACATTATTATATATAGTTCCCCTCAGGTGGTGCTGATTGCCACAAAGGGCCACTTTTTCAGCCGGAATGGCTCTTTTTGTGCTGGCTTGTGTCCAGTAGTACACGGCATTCCTAGGAAGCATTTCCATTACGGTGTTAATATCTTTGTCGTCAACCATACCGAAGACGATACGCAACTGTCGGCAAGGTTGTTCGGCAATCTGCCGGCTAAGATATTCCCATCCGCCTACATTGTGACCAGTGTCGCAAATGACGAGTGGTTGTTTCTGAAGTGTTTGCCAGCGGCCCATCAGCCCTGTTGATTCGCACACGTTCTCCAATCCTTTGCGGATGGCATTCTGAGGAATCTGCAAAATCTCGGCCGCTTGCAGAATAGTGTGAAGATTCTTCTGCTGATAAATACCTTTCAGTTCGAAGTGAGGGAGAAGTTCCTTTGAGAGCCTTGAGATTTGTTTGGAGCACAAGCCCTCCTCGGCAAAATAAATGGGAGCCTTCTTCTCAGCGGCTATTCTTTCGAAAACGGGTTTAGTCTCCGATGTGGTTTCACCGATTACAACGGGAATGCTTTCTTTGATGATACCGGCTTTCTCGGTGGCAATCTTTGCAAGGGTGTCACCTAGGAACTGAGTGTGGTCGAATGAGATATTCGTGATGACGGATACTTCGGGCGTAATGATGTTCGTACAATCCAGACGGCCGCCGAGCCCTACTTCAATGACGGCAATATCAACCTTTTGTTCGGCAAAATATTTGAATGCCAAAGCGGTGGTCAGTTCAAAGAAGGATGGGGATAGGGGCTCGAAGAATGCACGTTCATTCTTTACGAAGTCAATTACGTATTTCTGACTGATACACTTTCCGTTAACTCGAATTCGTTCACGAAAATCTACAAGGTGCGGAGAGGTGTAGAGACCGACCTTCAATCCCGTTTCCTGAAGCATTGCAGCCAGCGTATGGGAGCAAGACCCCTTACCGTTGGTACCCGCTACATGGATGGTCTTGAACTTACGGTGGGGATGACCGAAATGCTCATCCAGCGCCAGCGTGTTGCTCAGACCTTCCTTGTATCCAGCAGCACCGACTTTCTGAAAGCTCGGTACTACGTTGAACAGGTACTTGACGGTTTCCTTGTAGTTCATACCAAAGAGCAGAAACTTTTATGAGAAATAATTGCGGAATCTTTCGAAGATGCTCTTGCGTGTCATATTGTCACCCTTGAAATTGTCGCTTTGTTGCATCTTTTCAAGCATTTCCTTTTCTTCGCGGCTAAGTGTCTTGGGTACGTAAACACTGATGTTTACCACCAAGTCGCCCATACCTCCGCCATAGCCTTTGACGGCGGGAATGCCCTTTCCGCGCAAACGTAGTGTCTTGCCAGGCTGAGTGCCAGGTTCTATCTTGATTTTCACCTTTTGGCCGTCGATAGTTGGGATGTCCACTTGTCCGCCCAGCGCCGCCGTCGGGAAGTCGAGTAGCAGGTTGTAGATCACGTCCTGACCGTCACGAACGAAGGTGTCATTCTTTTCTTCCTCGATATATACCTGGATATTGCCGTTTATTCCATTGTGCTTACCGGCATTACCTTTTCCGGGCACGTTGACCACCATACCTTCGGCAACACCTGCAGGTATGTTGATTTCCACAACTTCCTCGCCTTTGACGACACCCTCGCCGCTACACTCATGGCACTTGTTCTTGATGATGGTGCCTTCACCGTGACAGTTAGGGCAAATGCTTTGGCTTTGCATCATGCCGAAAAGGCTCTGCGTGGTGCGTATTACATAGCCTTGGCCGTGGCAGGTTGGACATGTTTCCGTTCCGCTTCCACCTTCTGCACCCGTACCATGACAATGCGTGCAGGTCACGTCCTTACGAACCTTGAACTTCTTGGTGCAACCCGTGGCTACCTCCTGAAGTGAAAGGCGTACCTTCAGACGCAGGTCACTTCCTCTGTGCTGCTGGCGCTGAGCACCGCCACCGAATCCGCTAAACCCACCGAATCCGCCGCGGCCACCGAATACATCGCCAAACATGGAGAAAATGTCGTCCATTGAGAATGAGCCACCGCCGAATCCTCCGAATCCGCCCATCTTGGCTCCATCGAAGCCAAATTGGTCATAACTTTCACGTTTCTTCGGATCGTGGAGTACGTCGTAAGCTTCAGCAGCCTCCTTGAATTTCTCTTCGGCTTCTTTCTGCTCAGCTTCCGATTTTCCTTGTTGACGGTCGGGATGGTATTTGATGGCTATCCTTCGGTAGGCCTTCTTAATTTCATCTTCTGAGGCTTTCTTGTCAACGCCAAGTACCTCGTAGTAATCACGCTTTTGCGCCATTGTTGTTTTTTGCTCTTAATTAACTTCGTAGTTCTGAATTTCCTGATTCTTATTGGCCGACTGCCACTTTGGCGTGACGGATTACTTTGTCGTTCAGTGTGTAGCCTGTCAGCACACAGTCGATGACCTTACCTTTCTTGTCGTCACCCATACCCGGAACCATGGCGATGGCCTCATGCATATCTACGTCGAAATCCTTGTCGGTGGTGTCGATGGCTTTCACATTAAGGCCTTCCAGCACCTTGATAAACTTCTGGTAGATGAGTTCCATGCCTTCGCGCAGCACCTCGGGATCGTCTGTCTTCTTGCCTTCGGCAATGGCACGTTCCATATCGTCGAGCACAGGCAGCACGGCTACCACTGTCTTTTCGGCACCATTGAGCAACAGTTCGGCTTTCTCCTTGATGGTGCGCTTGCGGTAGTTGTCAAATTCGGCAGCCTTATAGAGCATCTGCTCCTTCAAGTGAGCAATCTCTTCCTGAGCGGCCTCCAGCGGGTCTTTCTCCTCTGCTTCTGCCACTTCTTCAGCCTGCGCGTTCTCTATGTTCTCGCTGGTCTTTTCTTCATTCACTATAGTTTCTTCAGAGGCTTCAGCGTTCTGCTTTACCTCTTCTTCTCCTTCGATGTTGATTTTCTTTTCGTCCATAATCTTTTTGCGTTTTTTGTTTCTGAACAGTTTCATAACAAATTCCGTGCCAAAACTCAGAAATCTAAAATCTAAACTCTAAATACATCACGAGTACATCATCGCTTTCTGCTCTTTGATCTGTGCATCGTAGATGTAATCATCGTAGGTCATCAGTTTATCGATGGTTCCCTTCGGCGTGAGTTCGATGATGCGGTCGGCCACGGTATTGATGAATTCATGGTCGTGAGAGGCAAAAAGAATGTTGCCTTTGAATTGAATGAGGTTGTTATTGAAAGCCTGAATAGACTCAAGGTCGAGGTGGTTCGTGGGAGTGTCCAGAATCAGACAGTTTGCGTTTTTCAGCTGCATACGTGCAATCATACAACGCATCTTCTCACCTCCCGAGAGCACATTCACCTTCTTTTCCACTTCTTCCTGTTTGAAGAGCATGCGGCCCAAATAGCCTTTCATCGTCACCTCGTTGCCGGCACCGTATTGCGAAAGCCAGTCCACAAGGTTCAGGTCGCTCTTGAAGAACTCGGTATTGTCGAGTGGGAGATAGGCTGTTGTGATGGTCACGCCCCACTTGAAGGTGCCGGCATCGGCCTCGCGGTTGCCGTTGATGATTTCAAACAGGGCCGTCATAGCCTTGGGATTATGAGAGAGGAAGACGGTCTTCTGGCCTTTCTCGATATTGAATGACACGTTGTCGAAGAGAACCGTTCCGTCGGTGTCAACAGCCTTCAGGCCTTCCACCTCTAGAATCTGGTTGCCCGGCTCACGCTCCATCTGGAAAATAATGCCAGGATATTTGCGGCTTGAGGGGCGGATTTCCTCCACATTCAGCTTGTCGAGCATCTTCTTGCGCGATGTGGTCTGCTTCGACTTTGCCACGTTGGCAGAGAACCTGCGGATAAACTCTTCCAGTTCCTTGCGTTTCTCTTCAGCCTTCTGGCGCTGGTTCTGAGCCTGGCGGAGTGCCAGCTGTGAAGACTCGTACCAGAAAGAATAGTTACCAGAGAAGACTGTTACTTTTCCGAAGTCGATATCTACGGTCTGCGTGCTCACGGCATCCAGGAAGTGACGGTCGTGGGAGACCACGAGCACAGTCTGCTCCAAGTTCGATAGATATTCCTCAAGCCATTGCACGGTGTCAAGGTCAAGGTCGTTGGTGGGCTCGTCGAGAAGCAAGTTGTCGGGATGGCCGAAGAGGGCCTTGGCGAGCATCACGCGCACCTTCTCGTTGTTCGAGAGTTCAGCCATCATTTTGTAGTGCTGTTCCTCCTTTACGCCTAGGTTCTGCAACAGCTGGGCGGCCTCGCTCTCAGCTTCCCATCCGTTCATTTCGGCGAAAGCCATCTCCAGTTCGGCAGCTTTGTTTCCGTCTTCCTCGGTCATTTCGGGCTTAGCGTAAAGTGCCTCGCGCTCCTTCATGTTTTTCCACAGAGGCTCATGCCCCTGCAACACTGTGTCCATTACGGAGAATTCATCATATTTGAAGTGATCCTGACTCAGCACCGAGAGTCTTTCGCCGGGTGCCAGTTCCACACTTCCCTTGTTAGGTTCCAGTTCTCCGCTGATGGCTTTCAGCAGCGTTGATTTACCGGCACCATTGGCACCTATGATGCCATAGATGTTGCCGCTGGTGAATTTGATGTTGACGTCTTTGTAGAGTATCCGCTTGCCAAACTGAATGGCGAGATTCGTAACTGTTATCATTTCTTACTAATACCTTATTAATATATTTTTGGGGTGCAAAGGTACACATTTTTTCCGACATCCCCAAATAAAATGATGGCTCAATTGAATTTTGCCATTTTAGCCCGTCCAAGATTTGGAGGTTCCATAATTCTTTCGTATCTTTGCAATAGAAAAATTATAGAACCTCCTTGACTATGAGTTACGCTAATAGAGAACGCTTTCATCACGATCCCACCCCCAAACTGAACTCCGGAAACGGTATAGGTCCGCTGGCCATCCTGTTGGTTATCGCGCTTGCTGTTTTGTACTATCTTTTCACATAGTTAGCCGAGAGTTTATTCTATCTTCATCGACTTGAGGATGGTGTCCTTGCTTTTCGAGATGATACCTTGAGGATCATCCTGCCAGGATACTGTCACCATTAAGGTCTTCGTGCCTTTGGCAAGGATGCGGGTGGCAGTATTGACGGGTTTGGGACCCATTTCGGGCTTTTCCGTAACCGTCTCAAAATACATGCTGTTCTCAGTGATTTCCTTCTTCGTGATTTTCCCTTTTTCACCTGCGGAAATCTGCTTGAAACCTTCCTCCATGTCTTTCTTTGTCAGCGGCTTGTCAATGGTCTTCACTTCATAATTGATGGCATCCGTGAAACTCGGTTTGCCTCCCACGGTGAGAAATCCGCTACCTTCTTCCTTGTTTACGTTTCCGTCAAAATCTTTCATCTGTTCCATTTCGTTAGGACAGTAGAAGCTGCAACCCATTTCCGTGATGGTTTTCATGTCTGCTGGAACGGCTTCGGCTTCTGCCTTTTCCTCGGCTTTGGCCTCTGTCGTGGGTGCTTCCTTGGCTTCTTTCTTGGTGTTGCACGATGTGGCCGAGAGAATCGACATCGCAAAGAACAGAATGCAGATGAATCTGAACAGGTTTGTTTTGGTTTCCTTCATAATAGTATTGTTTTTAATAGTGAATGAATTTGAATGTGGGTACAAAGATAGTTATTTTTGTAGAATTAACACCCGGATATATCCGTTTTTTTATCGGAATTGCTTATCTTTGCAAACAAAAAGTATGGATACCGATAAGATACTTGTAAAGTTAGGCATTTCCGAACTGAATGCCATGCAAAAGGAGGCGATGGATGTGATTCTCCGCAAGAACGATGATGTGGTGATACTATCGCCTACGGGTAGCGGAAAGACACTTGCCTATCTGCTGCCACTTATCCAGAAACTTGATGCCCGTCTTGATCAGGTGCAGATGCTCGTCGTGGTGCCGGGTCGTGAACTGGCCCTTCAGTCGCAGACGGTCTTGAAGAACATGGGGTCGGGCTTACGCTCGATGGCTCTCTATGGAGGACGTGCCGCGATGGACGAGTACCGAAAGATGCGCGATGTACAGCCGCAGGTGGTGTTTGCCACTCCCGGACGCATCAATGATCATCTGCTCAAGGAAAACGTTTCACCGCTCTTTATCAAGTATGTTGTCATCGATGAATTTGATAAATGTCTTGAAATGGGCTTCCGCGAGGAGATGAGCCTCCTCATGGGACGTTTGCGCCACGCCGAACAGCTGGTGCTTCTTTCGGCAACGGATGCTGAGGAGATCCCGCGTTTCGTCCGTATGGGTAAGACCGTCAGGCTCGACTATCTCGTTGACGAAGAGCAGGTTCCTGAACGGGTACTATTATATAAGGTAGAAAGTCCTGTGAAAGACAAGTTGGAGACGCTCTCCCGTCTGCTCCTCAGCTTTGGGGATGAGAGTAGCGTGGTGTTCCTCAACTATCGTGATAGTGTGGAGCGCACGGCTACTTTCCTACTTGAGCGAGGCTTTGCCGTCAGCGCATTTCATGGTGGAATGGAGCAGAAACAGCGCGAAGACTCACTCTATCGATTCTCCAACGGTTCAGCCAATGTGTTGGTATGCACCGATCTGGCAAGCCGTGGACTTGACATTCCCGACATCCAGAACATTATCCATTACCATCTGCCCCTCGGCGAAGACGGCTATATCCATAGGGTAGGGCGCACGGCCCGTTGGGACAAGTCGGGCAACACTTTTTTCATCCTCAATGGCGGCGAATACATGCCCGATTACATTGAGGGTGAGGTGGCCGATTTCGAACTCCCGGAAACTGATGCTGCTCCGGCTGCTCCCCGTATGGCCACGCTCTATATCGGCAAGGGCAAGAAAGACAAGATTTCGAAAGCCGACATCGTGGGATTCCTATGCAAGAAAGGCGGACTGAAGAGCGACGAAATCGGCCGTATCGACGTCAACGACCGCTATGCCTATGTGGCTGTCAGAAGGGAACGGCTCCAATCTGCTCTGCGCAATGTGCAAGGCGAGAAAATCAAGGGACTGAAGACGATTATTGAGGAAATAAAATGAGTGGTCTGCAAACCAATCATTAGTAAAGTGATAAATATACATGACAAAATGACACGATAATCGTAGATTAATGATAAATTGTGATAAAATATTTGGCTATTTTGCGGAAATATTGTAATTTCGCAGCGTTTTTAGAAATATTACCAATTTAAATACAAATACATCAAATGAAGAAGTACAACTTTAATGCTGGTCCATCGATGCTTCCCCGCGTGGTCATCGAGAATACCGCAAAGCAGATTTTAGACTTCAATGGCAGTGGCCTTTCTCTCGCTGAAATCAGCCACCGCGCAAAGGATTTCCAACCAGTTGTAGATGAGGCTGAAGCCCTTGTCAAGGAATTGCTCAATGTGCCCGATGGCTACAAAGTGCTCTTCCTCGGTGGTGGTGCATCTCTGGAGTTCTGTATGATTCCCTACAACTTCCTGATCAAGAAAGCCGCTTATCTGAACACCGGTGTTTGGGCTAAGAAGGCTATGAAGGAAGCAAAACTTTTCGGTGAGGTGGTTGAAGTGGCTTCTTCAGCTGATGCCAACTACACCTTTATCCCTAAGGGATGGACAGTTCCTGCTGATGCCGACTATCTGCACATCACTTCAAACAATACCATTTACGGTACTGAGATGCGCTACGATCCCGAAGTGCCTGTGCGTCTGATTGCCGATATGTCTTCCGATATCTTCAGCCGTCCCGTTGACGTGGCAAAGTATGATGCCATCTATGCCGGTGCTCAGAAGAACCTCTCCATGGCCGGTGTGACTATCATCATCGTCAAGGAAGACGCCCTGGGCAAGGCTCCCCGTGAGATTCCCACCATGCTCGACTATCGCACCCACGTTGACAAGGGTTCTATGTTCAACACGCCTCCCGTGATTCCTATTTATACCGCTCTTGAGAACCTCCGTTGGATTAAGGCTCAGGGTGGCGTAGAGGCTATGGACAAGCTTGCTAAGCAGCGCGCTGAGATTGTATATGGCGAGATTGACCGCAACAAACTGTTCCGTGGCACCGTGACCGCTGAGGAAGACCGTTCGCTGATGAACATCTGCTTCGTGATGGCCGACGAGTACAAGGAGCTTGAAAAAGACTTCCTCGACTTCGCTACCTCAAAGGGCATGGTCGGCGTGAAAGGTCACCGTTCGGTTGGTGGTTTCCGCGCTTCTTGCTACAACGCCCAGACCATCGAAGGCGTGAATGCCCTCGTAGCATGCATGAAGGAATTCGAAGCAAATCATTAATAATTAACTGAACAGATGAAAGTATTAGTTGCAACTGAAAAGCCATTCGCAGCAGCTGCCGTGAATGGAATCAAAGCAGAGATTGAAGCAGCAGGCAACGAACTCGTGCTGCTGGAGAAATATACAGAGAAGGCACAGCTTCTCGATGCCGTGAAGGATGCCGATGCACTCATCATTCGCTCTGACAAGGTGGACGCCGAAGTGCTCGATGCCGCCAAGCAGTTGAAGATCGTGGTACGCGCCGGAGCCGGTTACGACAACATCGACCTGGCTGCTGCTACAGCTCACAACGTGGTGGCTGAAAACACCCCCGGACAGAACTCCAACGCCGTGGCAGAACTCGTGTTCGGTATGCTCGTTTTCGGCGTTCGCAATTTCTTCAACGGTAAGGCAGGCTCTGAACTGCTGGGCAAGAAACTCGGTATCCTGGCCTTCGGTAACGTGGGCCGCAACGTAGCCCGTATCGCCAAGGGCTTCGGCATGGATGTCTATGCCTACGATGCTTATTGCCCCGCTGAGGTTATCGAGCAGGCTGGCGTTCACGCCGTTGCCAATCAGGATGCACTTTTCGAGCAGTGCGACGTGGTTTCACTCCACATCCCTGCCACTCCCGAGACCAAGGAGAGTATCAACTACGCCCTGGTGAACAAGATGAAGAAGGGTGGAATCGTGGTGAACACAGCCCGCAAGGAAGTCATCAACGAGCCAGAACTGCTCAAGCTCATGGCTGAGCGCGAAGACTTGAAGTATATCACCGACATTAAGCCCGATGCAGATGCTGAATTCGCCAAGTTCGAAGGCCGCTATTTCTCAACTCCTAAGAAGATGGGTGCACAGACCGCTGAGGCCAATATCAACGCCGGTATTGCTGCCGCCAAGCAGATCAATGCCTTCTTCAAGGACGGTTGCACCAAGTTCCAGGTGAACAAGTAAATCTGTAAATTATATCAGACCAAAATCCGGAAGACGCCATCCGCGCATCTTCCGGATTTTTTTATGCACAAAAAATCCGGAGCAAACCAGATGCCCCGGATGATTTCTTCTATTGGATACCCCTCTCCCTCAGGAGGGCTAGGGGTAGGGTTTTAATAAGCAAACAACGGATAGTTAGCCATTGTCTTGTTCACACGCTCACGAACACTTGCAATCACCTGCTCGTTCTCAGGATCGTTGAGCACCTCCTCAATCAGTTCGGCGATGAGCACCATCAGGTCTTCCTTAGCACCACGAGTGGTGATGGCAGGAGTTCCCAGGCGCAGACCACTGGTCTGGAAAGCACTACGGCTGTCGAACGGCACCATGTTCTTGTTCACCGTGATATCAGCAGCTACCAGGGCATTCTCGGCCACTTTACCCGTCAGGTCGGGATACTTCGTGCGCAGGTCAACCAGCATAGAGTGGTTGTCGGTTCCGCCGCTCACAATGTGGAAACCACGTTTCACCAGCTCCTCGGCCAGCACCTTGGCGTTCTTCTGCACCTGCTTGGCCCACTCCTTGAACTCAGGCTGCAAAGCCTCGCCGAAAGCAACGGCCTTAGCGGCAATCACATGCTCCAGCGGACCACCCTGCTGTCCGGGGAACACGGCTGAATTGAGCAGTTGCGACATCTTCTTTACAACACCCTTCGGAGTGGTGTAGCCCCAAGGATTGTCGAAGTCTTTACCCATCAGGATGATACCACCACGCGGACCGCGGAGTGTCTTGTGGGTTGTAGAAGTCACGATGTGAGCATATTTCACGGGATTATCCAGCAATCCGGCAGCAATCAGACCGGCGGGGTGAGCCATGTCAATCATCAGCAGTGCGCCCACCTTGTCGGCAATCTCGCGCATGCGCTTATAGTCCCATTCGCGGCTGTAGGCAGAGCCACCACCGATAATCAGCTTCGGCTTATGTTCCAAAGCAAGAGCCTCCATCTCGTCGTAGTCCACGCGGCCCGTCTCCTTGTTCAGGTTGTAGCCGATGGGGTTGTAGAGAATACCCGAAGTGTTCACGTGAGATCCATGCGAGAGGTGGCCGCCGTGATCCAGGTTCATACCCATGAACGTGTCGCCTGGCTTCAGCACAGCCAGCAGCACGGCAGCGTTGGCCTGAGCACCCGAGTGAGGCTGCACGTTGGCATACTCCGCACCGAACAGCTTGCAGACGCGGTCGATGGCCAGCTGCTCCACCTGGTCCACCACTTGGCAGCCACCATAGTAGCGGTGGCCGGGGTAGCCCTCGGCATACTTGTTGGTCAGATACGAGCCCATGGCCTGCATTACCTGGTCGCTCACAAAGTTCTCACTGGCAATCAGTTCCATGCCTTTCAGTTGGCGCTGATGCTCTTTCTCAATCAACTCGAAGATTTCGTTGTCTCTTTTCATGTCCTATTGGGGTTGTTTGTACACTTTAGTCGGATTGTGGTTGCAAAGTTACTGCAAAATTTCGATTTAGCGAAGAGAATGCAAATAATTTTGAATCCTTGGGCATAAGAATTTTCTTGAATTGTGCGCAAAGCATGGATTTGTGCAGATGTGTTGCACACTTTGTGCAGATGATGCGCACATTTTGTGCAGATACGATGCACACTTTGTGCAGATGCGTTGCACAAAAAGTGCAGATGGTAGGCTCAAATTCTGCACACCACTATTCTGCTCCCAAATATGGCCCGCTTTGCGACAAAAAAACGGATTGCGTTATGTGTCCTGCTGCAAAATGAGGGAACGCAGGCTTCTCATAAATGTTTGATATGATAATAATGGAAGATGGTGTGTCGATTTTGACACACCATCTTTTTCAGAGCGGTAAACGGGACTCGAACCCGCGACCCTCGGCTTGGGAAGCCAATGCTCTACCAACTGAGCTATTACCGCAATGATTCTTTGGACTAAAATGGGTAGGAATTTAATTAGAGTGGAGCCGATAGGGGGACTCGAACCCCCGACCCACGCATTACGAATGCGTTGCTCTACCAACTGAGCCATATCGGCTTTTTATTCAAAAGCGAGTGCAAAGGTAATGGAATTTTTTCGTTCCACCAAAAGATTTTGGCGTTTTTTTCATCTGCCTTATGGTTTGAGCTTCTCTGCGAGATATTTGCCGGTGAGGCTCTGCTTGCAGGCTGCTATGGTCTCGGGTGTGCCCTGACAGACGATCGTACCACCTTTATCGCCGCCTTCGGGACCAAGGTCGATGATGTGGTCGGCGCATTTGATGACGTCCATATTGTGCTCAATGACGATGATGCTATGGCCTCGACTGATAAGGGCATCGAAGGCTGCGAGAAGGCGCTTGATGTCGTGGAAATGCAGACCAGTGGTGGGCTCGTCAAAGATGAAGAGTGTAGGCTCTTGCTGTTCCTTGCCAATGAAGTAGGCGAGTTTGACGCGCTGGTTTTCACCACCAGAGAGGGTGCTACTGTTCTGGCCAAGTTTGATGTAGCCGAGTCCGACGTCCTGTAGTGGCTTTAGACGGTCCACGATGACTCGCTGGTCGTATTGGCTGAAAAATTCGATGGCTTCAGAGACGGTCATTTCAAGGACTTCGCTGATGTTCTTATCATGGAATCGCACGTCAAGGATTTCGCGCTTGAAGCGTTGCCCGTGACAGGCTTCGCAGGTGAGGGTGAGATCGGCCATGAACTGCATCTCCACAGTGATAACACCTGCTCCCTGACATTCTTCACATCGGCCTCCATCAGCGTTGAAGGAGAAGTATTGTGCGGAGAATCCCATCTGCTTGGCAAGGGGCTGTTCGGCGTAGAGCTGACGGATGGCGTCGTAGGCCTTGACGTAGGTGGCAGGGTTGGAGCGTGTGCTCTTGCCGATAGGGTTCTGGTCAACCATCTCCACGTGGCGGATTTCCTTCCAGTCGCCTTCGAGGGCGATGTATTCTCCGGGAAGTTCTGCCACTTCGTCGAGATGACGCTTGAGGGCGGGGTAGAGGATGCCCTTGACGAGCGATGACTTTCCGCTGCCTGAGACTCCGGTGATGACATTCATCACGTTGAGGGGGAACTCGGCGTTGATGCCTTTCAGATTGTTCATGCGGCACCCCCGTAGCAGAATGCTTCGGTTCCAAGTGCGTCGGCTCTGGGGTACGTCGATGGTTTCTGTGCCCGTGAGGTATTTGATGGAATAGCTTTTCGGATATTTGGCGAGGAGAGCTTGGGTTGCCGGGGCTTCCGGGTCTTTCAGAATATCGGCCACATTGCCCTGGAATACGATTTCACCGCCCAGTCGTCCGGCATCGGGACCGATGTCGATAAGATAGTCAGCAGCACGCATAATGTCTTCGTCGTGTTCCACCACAATGACTGTGTTGCCGAGACTTTGCAGTTCCTTGAGTACATGGATAAGGCGGTAGGAGTCGCGCGTGTGGAGTCCGATACTAGGCTCGTCGAGGATATAGAGGCTGCCCACAAGTGAACTGCCGAGTGAGGTGGTGAGGTTGATGCGCTGGCTTTCACCGCCTGAAAGAGTATTGGACTGACGGTTGAGCGTGAGATATCCAAGTCCCACATCAACAAGGAATTGCAGACGGGAACGGATTTCGGTCAGCAAGCGTTTTCCTACTTCGGCATCGTGCTCACTGAGCTGCAGGTGGTCGAACCATTCCTTGAGGTTAGCGATGGGCATTTCCACGAGGTTGGTGATGCTCATGCCGTTGATTTTCACGTATTCGGCTTCTTTCTTAAGTCGTGTGCCGTGACAGTCGGGACAGACGGTCTTTCCGCGATAGCGACTCATCATCACACGATACTGAATCTTGTACTGGTTCTCCTTGACCATCTGGAAGAAAGCATCAATGGAAACCTGCTGGTGGATGTCCTTGGTGTCGGAGGGAAGTCCGTGCCAGAGCCAGTCCTTCTCTTGCCGCGTGAGATCCATGTAGGGCTTGAAAATGGGGAAGTTGTCGCGGGCTGCCCGGCGGCAGAATTCATCCTGCCATTGTTTCATCTTATCACCGTGCCAACATTGCACACAGCCTTCATAGACGGAAAGCGTGGAGTTGGGGATGACAAGTTTCTCGTCGATGCCGATGATGCGTCCGAACCCTTCACAGGTGGGGCAGGCCCCCAATGGAGAGTTGAAGGAGAACATATTGTCGCTGGGCTCCTCAAAGCGGATGCCGTCGGCTTCGAAACGGGTGGAGAAGTCGTAGGCAATATTGCTGGGAAGGAACATCAGGCGGCACTCGCCGTCGCCTTCATAGAAAGCCGTTTCGGCGGAATCGAGAAGACGCGAAACACTGTCGGGTGTATCCTCTACGGACATGCGGCTGATTAGCAACCAGATGACGTGTTCGCCGGTGTTGAGACGCTCGCGGTCGGCTTCGCCCAACAGGACCTCGTCTTCAAGGAAGTCCTCGATGCGCTGGAATGCTCCTTTATAATATATACGCGCATAACCCTGCTGGAGTTCCATTTCGAGTTGCTTCTGAAGGGAACGGTTTTCGGGAATCACCAAGGGAGCCATCATCACGAATTTGGTTCCGCTTTGGAACTGGCGCGTGCAGGCAAGGATGTCCTCGGTGGAATGCTTCTTGACCTCTTGTCCGCTGATGGGGGAGTAGGTCTTTCCGATGCGGGCGAAGAGAAGCCGCAGGTACTCGTAGATTTCGGTGGAAGTACCGACGGTGGAGCGCGGATTGCGTGCAATAGTCTTCTGCTCGATGGCGATGGCAGGGGGCAGACCCTTGATTGTGTCGCACTCTGGCTTGCTCATACGTCCCAGGAACTGGCGAGCATAGGAACTGAGCGATTCCACATAACGACGCTGACCTTCGGCATAAAGCGTGTCGAAGGCCAGAGAGGATTTTCCGCTGCCCGAGACACCCGCCACGACAATGAACTTGTCGCGGGGAATGTCGAGCGAGATACCTTTAAGATTGTTTACGCGCGCATTGCGCACTTCTATATTGCTGCTGTCCAAACAATTAAAAATAATCCTTAATTTTGAAACTTGAAAACCAGAAATATATCAATTATTATACTCCTGCCAACTCTTGATCTTAATGTCTTCGAGCTTCATGGCGCAGAAGGCTTCGATGAAAGCCTTGGCCAGACGCACGTTGGTCATCAGCGGAATGTTATGGTCGATGGCTCCGCGGCGGATGCGATAGCCGTTGGTGAGTTCGCGGTTGGAGTGGTTCTTCGGAACGTTGATGATGAGGTCGAGCTGGTGGGCCTGAATCATGTTCATCACGTTGTTGTCGGCATCTTCGTCAGGCCATGCCACGGCTGTGGCCTCCACGCCGTTCTCCTTGAAGAACTTGGCAGTTCCGGCGGTGGCGTAGATATGATAGCCGTTCTTCACCAGTTCGCGTGCAGGCTCCAAGAGGGCCACCTTGCCTTTCACGGCACCCGAAGAGATGAGAATATTCTGCTTAGGCAGACGGTAGCCGGTGGCGATGAGCGAATTGAGCAGGGCCTCGTTGAGATCGTCGCCCAGGCAGCCCACCTCGCCGGTGGAACTCATATCCACACCGAGCACGGGGTCGGCATTCTGCAGACGTGCGAAAGAGAACTGACTGGCCTTCACGCCGATGCGGTCGATGTCGAACTCGCTGCTGTCGGGTCTCTGGTAAGGAGCGTCGAGCATAATCTTCGTGGCCGTCTCGATGAAGTTGCGTTTCAGTATCTTAGAAACGAAGGGGAACGAACGGCTGGCGCGGAGATTGCATTCGATGACCTTCACCTCGCGGTTCTTGGCGAGGAACTGGATGTTGAAGGGACCGCTGATATTGAGTTCCTTGGCAATCTTACGCGAAATCTTCTTAATCTGGCGGATCGTGGAGAAATAGATGTTCTGGGCGGGGAATACCATCGTGGCATCACCCGAGTGAACGCCAGCATACTCCACGTGTTCGGAAATGGCGTATTCAACAACCTCTCCCTTGTCGGCAACGGCATCGAACTCAATCTCCTTGGTGTCTTGCATGAACTGGCTGACCACCACGGGATAGTCTTTGGAAACCTCGGTGGCCATATTGAGGAAGCGATGCAGCTCGTCGTAGTCGTAGCAGACGTTCATGGCTGCACCAGAAAGCACGTAGGAAGGACGCACGAGAACGGGGAAGCCCACTTCCTCGACGAATTCCTTGATGTCTTCCTCGGATGTAAGTGCACGCCAGGCAGGCTGGTCGATTCCAAGCTTGTCGAGCATGGCCGAGAATTTGTCACGGTTTTCAGCGCGGTCGATATTGACGGGCGACGTACCGAGCACGGGCACACCCTGACGGTGGAGTTTCATCGCGAGGTTGTTGGGGATCTGTCCGCCCACACTCACGATAACACCGCGAGGCTCCTCAAGGTCGATCACATCGAGCACACGCTCCATGGAAAGTTCGTCGAAATAGAGCCGGTCACACATGTCGTAGTCGGTGGAAACCGTCTCCGGGTTATAGTTGATCATGATGCTCTTGTAGCCAAGCTTGCGGGCAGTGTTGATGGCGTTCACGGAACACCAGTCGAACTCTACGCTGGAACCGATACGGTAAGCACCGGAACCGAGCACCACTACGGATTTCTCATTCTTATAATAGTCGATGTCGTGCTCAGCGGTTTTATAAGTTGCTGGGGTACAGCAACACACGGAACCTTTGGCGTCGGCCATCGTGGGCTCTACCTGCGAGAGATAAGTGAAGTAGAGGTAGTTGGTGAGTTCGGGATGCTCGCTGGCCACGGTATTGATGCGCTTCACGGAAGGCACGATGCCGCGCTGCTTGCGGTATTTGCGAACGGCGAGGTTCTCTTTCTCCATGCTGTCGGTGGGCTTCAGTACGAAGCGTGCAATCTGGAAATCGGAAAATCCGGCAGCCTTCACCTCGCGAAGCTTCTCGTCGGGGATTTCCTCCAGCGTGTTGAACTGCTGCAGTTCATGCTTGAGGTCAACGATATGCTTCAGACGCTCCAGGAACCAGACGTCGATCTTGGTCAGTTCTTCGATGCGTTCCACGGAGTAGCCCTCCTCCAAAGCCTGGGCGATGGCGAAGATGCGGAGGTCGGTAGGATTCTGCAGGGCATCTTCGAGGTCGTCAAACTTGGTGTGGTCGTTGCCCACGAATCCGTGCATGCCCTGACCAATCATACGGAGACCTTTCTGGATCATTTCCTCGAAGCTGCGGCCGATGCTCATGATCTCGCCTACGGACTTCATCGAAGAACCGATGAGGCGGCTTACGCCAGAGAACTTGGTGAGGTCCCAACGAGGAATCTTACAGATCATATAGTCGAGGCTCGGAGCCACGTATGCGGAGTTGGGGGTGCCCATCTCGCCAATCTGGTCGAGCGTATAGCCGAGTGCAATCTTGGCAGCCACGAAGGCGAGGGGATAGCCCGTGGCCTTGGAAGCCAATGCCGATGAACGGCTCAGGCGGGCATTGATTTCGATGATGCGGTAGTCGTTGGTGGTGGCGTTGAAGGCAAACTGGATGTTGCACTCACCGACGATGCCCAGATGGCGCACACAACGGATAGTGATTTCCTGCAATTGCTTCACCTGCTCAGCCGTAAGCGAACAAGTGGGAGCCACCACGATACTCTCGCCCGTATGGATTCCAAGCGGGTCGAAGTTCTCCATGGAAGCCACGGTGAAGCAATGGTCGTTGGCATCGCGGATGCACTCGAACTCAATCTCCTTCCAGCCCTTCAGCGACTCTTCCACGAGAATCTGGGGAGCAAAGGTGAAGGCACTTTCGGCGAGTTCAACGAAGCGCTTCTCGTCAGGACAGATACCAGAGCCGAGACCGCCCAGGGCGTATGCCGAGCGGATCATCACCGGGAATCCGATTTCGCGGGCAGCCTTCAGGGCGTCGTCCATGTTCTCCACGGCATGGCTCACGGGAGTCTTCAGTTCCACCTCGTCGAGCTTCTTCACGAAGAGGTCGCGGTCTTCCGTGTTCATGATGGCCTCAACAGAAGTGCCGAGCACCTCCACGCCATATTCCTTCAGCGTGCCGTTCAGATAGAGTTCCGTACCGCAGTTGAGCGCCGTCTGTCCTCCGAAAGCCAGCAGAATTCCGTCGGGCCGTTCCTTCTTAATGATTTCGGTCACGAAATGGGTGGTGACAGGCTGGAAATACACCTTGTCGGCAATGCCCTCCGAAGTCTGGATGGTTGCAATGTTGGGGTTCACGAGCACTGATGAGATACCTTCTTCACGCAGGGCCTTCAATGCCTGCGAGCCAGAGTAGTCGAACTCTCCGGCCTGTCCGATTTTCAGAGCGCCCGAACCCAGTACGAGCACCTTGTTGAGTTTCTTTTTCATTTTATCTTTAGTTTATTGTATGAATCCAAAAACGTTGTTTCCTGACTAGAAAAATATGCTTGCAAAATGCATATCTCCAAATTGTGTGCAAAGTTACATCTTTTAATTGGAATATGGAAATGCTCTTCCTATTTTCTTCACTCACGCGCCCGTTAAAAAAAATAAATCCGCTTTTTATGCAAAAGAAAGGGGCGTTGTGAAGTTGAGATGTCGCATTCCAGCGGATAATGTCTTGCAAGCTGATGGTTGATATCTTCATACGCAGAAAATGGAATAAAACCCTCTATACCCTCTATTTTTGTTGTAAAACGTTGTGTTCTAAGTGGTTATTGGTAGCAGGTAAGGGCGTTTAACCTACTACCATCCCACTACTAAACCCTCTATCTTGAGGCTTTTTCGTGATTTTTCTTCAAAATAGTGGTATTAATTGGAGATAAAGCTTCCACCCATTGGAAGGGTTGTTTCCAATGGGTGGAAAGGATGCTTCCAAAGTCTGGAAACAAGGCTTCCAATGGGTGGAAGCAAGGCTTGTAGTATAGCTTGACCTTTTCAACAGATCCGCTTGCAAGGGATCTTGAAGTCGAAGGTCTGGTTGTCTGCCATCGGGATGATGAAACGTATGTAGCCGGCATTGTTGAGGGCAAAGTCGATGATGTTCTTGGTGGTCTTGCGCTGGCTTGCCCCTCGCTTGTCGAGCTTGTCGGAATAGAGGGTAATGTATTCGTCCTTGGCAATCAGCTGATAGCCGTCGTAGGTTTCCAAGAGCTGGTTGTTCTCATCGTAACATTCGATTTTTGCGATGACTTTCTTGACCTTTGCCGATTTGTTGACGGCGAACTCAATCGACTGATTATTACCGATATAGAAGACGTCATTCATTCCTTCGTCGAAGTATAGGTAACCGATACTGTCTTCGTAGGTTATCATCGATGTGGAGGATGTTCCCTTTTCGGCATCAGCGGCAACGATTCGCTGAGACCATTGTGCATTCACGCCCAGCGTGGCCGTGAGCAGGCAAAAGATGGCAAATGCTTTTTTCATCATATACGTATTTCGAGTTAATTGTCTGAGTGCAAAGATAATGCAAATAATCGGTTCGGCCAATATTTCGGCCTGATATTTACGTCTTGTTATTACCTTTTATTAAATTATGTGCTTAAATTCCTTAAATGTTTGCACAGTTCAGTTTTTATTCGTAATTTTGCATGGTTAAAAATGAGCCTTATGCGCTCAGAACGCAAAAAAACGCGCTTAAAAAGGAAATTAACAAATATAAACAATGGACGAAAATCAAACATTCGACGACGGTCAGACGCTTGACAACGACCGAATTATCAAAATCAACATCGAGGAAGAAATGCGAAGTTCCTACATCGACTATTCGATGTCGGTCATCGTGGCACGTGCCCTTCCAGATGTTCGTGACGGTTTCAAGCCCGTTCACCGCCGTATTCTCTTTGGTATGAAAGGTATCAACAACGTGAGCACGCAGCCTTATAAAAAATGTGCCCGCGTTGTAGGTGAAGTGCTCGGTAAATATCACCCTCACGGTGACAGTTCCGTTTATGGAGCACTCGTGCGTATGGGTCAGGACTGGAACATGCGCTACACGCTGATTGACGGACAGGGTAACTTCGGTTCCGTCGATGGTGACTCACCGGCTGCCATGCGATACACCGAGTGCCGCCTTTCGAAGATGGGTGAGCACATCATGGACGATCTGGAGAAAGACACCGTGGATATGGCCAACAACTTTGACGATACGCTTCAGGAGCCAACCGTGATGCCTACGAAGGTGCCCAACCTGCTGGTGAATGGAGGTAACGGTATTGCCGTGGGTATGGCCACCAATATGCCTACACATAACCTTGGAGAGGTCATCGACGGCTGCTGCGCCTATATCGACAACCCCGACATTGATACCGAAGGACTGATGCAGTATATTCCTGCGCCCGACTTCCCTACAGGTGCCTTCATCTACGGCCTGCAAGGCGTGAAGGATGCCTATGAGACGGGACGCGGAAAGATCGTGATGCGCGCAAAGGCTGAGATTGAAAGCGGCGAGAACCACGATAAGATTGTCATTACGGAGATTCCCTATGGCGTCAACAAGCAGCAGCTTATCGAATACATTGCCGACCTCGTGAAGGAAGGCAAACTGGAAGGTATTTCCAACGCTAACGACGAAACCGGCCGTCAAGGTATGCGTATCGTCATCGACGTGAAGAAGGACGCCAACGCCAACGTCATCCTGAACAAGCTGTTCAAGATGACGGCCCTGCAGAGTTCTTTCTCGGTAAATAACATTGCGCTGGTTCCTGGAAAGAACGACAAGACTCGCCTTTCACCGAAGCTCCTTTCCCTGAAGGAGTGCATTGGCTACTTCATTGAGCACCGCCACGACGTGACTATCCGCCGCACGCAGTTTGACCTGCGTAAGGCTAAGGAACGCGCACACATCCTGGAAGGACTCATCATTGCCTGCGACAATATCGACGAGGTGGTACATATCATCCGCGGTTCGAAGACCCCGACGGAAGCCCAGCGCAACTTGGAAAAGCGTTTCGAACTGGACGAACTTCAGTCGAAGGCTATCGTGGATATGCGTCTGAGCCAGCTCACCGGTCTGCGTATGGACGAGTTGCACAAGGAGTATGAAGACCTGATGAAGCAGATAGAATACCTGCAGACCATCCTCGACGATCCTGAGGTTTGCAAGCAGGTGATGAAGGACGACCTGCTCGAAGTGAAGGCCAAGTATGGCGACGAGCGTCGCACGCAGATTGTGCCCGCTGAGCATGAGTTCAATGCCGAGGACTTCTATCCCAACGATCCCGTGGTGATCACCATCAGCCATCTGGGCTATATCAAGCGCACGCCGCTTTCCGATTTCCGTGAGCAGGCCCGCGGTGGAGTGGGAGCAAAGGGAGCCCGTTCGCGCGAAGCCGACTTCACGGAGTACATCTATCCTGCCACGATGCACCAGACCATGATGTTCTTCACGAAGAAGGGCCGTTGCTACTGGCTGAAGTGCTATGAGATTCCCGAAGGCGACAAGAACTCTAAGGGGCGCGCCATTCAGAATATGCTCAACATTGAGTCTGACGATGCCGTCAACGCCTGCATGCGCCTGCGCAACAAGGGTCTCGAAGATACCGAATTCATCAATTCCCACTATGTGGTGTTCGCCACCAAGAACGGAACGGTGAAGAAGACTTCGCTCGAAGCCTATAGCCGTCCGCGTGCCAACGGTGTGATTGCCATCAACATCATGGAAGGCGATGAGGTGGTTGATGTTCGTCTGACTAACGGTAAGAACGAACTCATCATGGCCGACCGCAACGGACGTGCCGTACGTTTCCATGAGAATACTGTCCGCACAATGGGCCGTGTGGCCACGGGTGTCCGCGGTATGCGCCTCTCTGGCGAGGATGATGCCGTGGTTGGCATGATTGTGGTGAACGATCCCGAGAAGGAAACCGTGATGGTTGTCTCCGAGGAAGGCTACGGCAAGCGTTCGCAGGTGGAAGACTACCGTGTGACCAACCGTGGCGGTAAGGGCGTGAAGACGCTCAATATCACGGAGAAGACCGGCCGTCTGGTTGCCATCAAGAACGTGACCGACGACAACGACCTGATGATCATCAACAAGAGTGGTATCGTGATTCGTCTGTCGGTGGCTGAATGCCGAGTGATGGGACGTGCCACTCAGGGCGTCCGCCTCATCAATCTTTCCAAGAAGAATGATGTCATTGCCAGCGTCTGCAAGGTGATGAGCAGCGAGTTGGAGGCCATCGTGGAGCAGAAGAGCCGCGAGGAATGGAATCAGAACAACGACACTTTCCGCAAGGAACTTTCATCTGATGAAGAGAGAGTAGATAACCGCGAGGAAAGTGTAGAGGATAGTGATGAGGACATCGTTGACTTCGTGGACGAGAACGAGGAGAATGATGACGTTCAAGAATAGAGATTAAACCTTTTAACATAACAATAGTCAAAAGATACGAACCTTTTAATATTAAACAAAGATTATGAAAAAAATCGTTTTGATGGCCGTAGCTGCCTGTATGGTTGTCTCAGCCAATGCTCAGAATCCTGATGCAGTAAAGAAGGTAATGGATGCGAAAGACTTCAAGGAGGCTAAGGCCCTCGTGGAGAGCAATCTTTCTAGTATGAACGACGAGGAAAGAGCCAAGGCTTGGAACAAGGTTGTTGACCTCGCTCTCGCCAAGTTCGATAAAGAACAGACTGTGCAGATTACAAACCAGGCTATGAAGAAAGAAGATCCTTTCGACAAAGAAGGTATGAACGAGGCTGCCCGTGTGGCCGTACAGTCTGCTTTCGAATGCGAAAAGTATGACCAGCTGCCCAATGCCAAGGGAAAGGTAAAGCCTAAGTTCCACAAGAAGAATCAGGACCGTCTTGCTTCTGTTCGTAATGCGCTTATCAATGCCGGACAGGATTATTACAACAATAAGGACTTCAAGTCGGCTGCTGCTGCTTTCGCAGCTTATGTTGACTGCAAGGGCAACTCTCTCTATTCTGACTATGATTTCTCAAAGGATCAGTATCTTGGACAGATTGCCTACTTTGCTTCGCTGGCTTCCTACAACTCTCAGGATTATCCCGCAGCAAGCCGTTATGCCGGTGTGGCTCTCGCCGATACAGCCGTAGCTAAGGACGCCATGGATATCAAGATCCTTTCCATGAAGGCTACCTTGAAGACCAAGGAAGACTCTGTGAAGTATCTCAACGAGATCAAGGAACTCTACAACCAGGATCCTGCCAATGAGCGTATGTTCTCTCTGCTGACTGAATACTATCAGACAACCGGTGACAACGCTGCCAAGAATGCACTTATCAACAAGCAGGTAAGCCAGTATCCCAGCAAGATGGCTTGGGCCCTGAAGGGCGAAAGCGAGATGGGTGAAAGCAAGTGGGCTGATGCCATTGAGAGCTACAAGAAGTCGCTTGCATTGGATCCCGAGTTTATTCAGGTACAGTTCAACCTTGCTCTTTGCCAGAACAATCAGGCTATCACTCTGAAGGATGCCAATGCCGGTAACCTGACTCCCGAGGCTAAGAGTCTGCTGCAGGAGTCTATTGCAAATTTGAATCAGCTTAAGGCTAAGGATCCCGATCACCTGACCGTGAACTGGCCTTACACCCTCTATCAGGCTTACTACCTGATTGGCGACGAGGCTAACGCTAAGGCTATTGAGCCGTTGATTTCGAAGTAATTTCAATTAATCATCTTTTGGGGAGCCGGCATTATTTGTCGGCTCCATTTTTAACGAATGAAGAAACAGCGATACATATTAATCTTGTCATTCCTGGTAATCCTAATCCCTTGTCTGAAAGCCCAGAAGAAAGAGATTCAGCAGGCAGAGACGATTATCAAGAGTGGCAAGAATCTTGAGAAGGCTGAGCAGCAGATGAGAATGTTGCTCACGGATAGTGTGAACCGTAGAAACCTGAAGATTTGGAACACCATGACCACTGCCGTGCGGGCGCAATACCTGCAGGGTAACGAGCGGATGTATCTCCGTCAGAAGCAGGACACGGCAGCATTGTTCAAACTGGCCCTCAAGATGTTCCGCGACTACCAGTCGATGGATAGTATCGATGCACTCCCCGACAAGAAGGGCCGCATCCGTATTAAGTATCGCGAGAATCATTCAGGTTTCCTTACAGGTTACCGTCCGAATCTTTACAATGGCGGTGTGTTCTTCCTGCGCCGCAACAACTATCAGGAGGCATTCACGATGTTTGATGCGTTCCTCGATTGCCAGCGTCAGCCGCTCTTTGAGAACCGGCATTTCGAAAACGATCCGCTCAATCCCACGGCTGCCTTCTGGACTGTGCTCTGCGGCTATCAGTTGGGTAATCCGTCAATGGCACTCAAATACAAGAATCTTGCCCTGCAGGATACTGTCCGCTTAGAGAACTGTCTGCAGTATCTGGCTGAAATCTACAAGCTCCAATCTGACAAGCAGAGCTACGAACAGACGCTGGTCGATGGTTTTGAGCACTATCCAAATTCTTCCTATTTCTTCCCACGGCTTATTGACCACTACAGCTCGACGAACCAGCGTGAGCGTGCCATGACTATCGTGGATGAGGCTTTGGCTGCCAACGACTCTTCCGAACTGTTCATTTTTGCCAAGAGTAAGATGCTGCTCAATCAGGGCGACTATGATGCGTGCATCGCGCTTTGCGACACGCTGATTGCCCGCAACGACACCCTGGCCGATGCTTATTATAATGCAGGCGTAGCCTATGTGAACAAGGCTTTCCTCATAGAGAAAGGAAAGGTGGGTGCCAAGCAGCGCAAGCAGATGCGCGAACTTTACCGTAAGGCGTTGCCCTATATGGAACGTTACCGCGCGTTGGCTCCACAGGAAAAAGACAAATGGGCCGCTGCGCTCTATAATATCTATCTCAAGCTCAATATGGGCCGTGAGTTTGAGGAGATTGACCGTATGCTCCGTTAGTTCCCTTCTATATTTGCATAGCCTACGAGTCGGTCAGTCCGCTCGCCCGTACCTTTATAATATATAAGGGCCTGATAGGAATTTTCCGTCTGGTAGAAATCACCCTCGGTGGGCATGGTGGTGATAGTGCCGTCGGGATTCATCAGCAGGTATTGGAAATTGTAATACCCTTGTTTCAATTTCACGGCGCCCTCATAGCACTTCATTTCTTCATTGTATTCCATCTTGTATTCCGGCAGGAACCAGTCGTGGGTCCATGCTCCGTTCAAATAGACTTCACCTTTCACGGGATTCGGACAATTCAGCTGGAAGTGAACCCAGGCGTAGTCGCACGTGTTTTCTATCTCGTAGTTGTCGCTGTTGCGGATGATGAATGCGCCGTTTGCATCTTCGTCGTAGATGTAATGTCGGCGAGGCTCGTTGATGAAGGGAAACACATGATACATCTCTCCGTCCCAGCTGATGTGATCGATGCCCATCGTGGGGTGGGTGAGGTCGAGCATCTCAAACTTATGATACTCGTTGCCGGCCCGGAAAATGAAGTCGCGGCAATGTTGCCAGCGGAGCCCATCGGCCATCACATATTGCGGACGGGCATTCAGGCGGGCATTGTCCCAACGTCCGTTTTGCATCACGACGGTCTTAATCTGCTCCGTGGGATTGGTCACGTTGAGCTCTCCGTAAAGGAGGCTCATCTCCACCTGCTGATGACTATTGTTGATATCTACGTCGGTATTGGTGGTATAATTGAGCGAAACTCCCATCTTTGGTTCCACGAGCATGAAGCAGACGGTCATCACCGGTGTCTCGTCGTTGTTTTCGTCGATGACGGTCAGCCGGTAGTTGCCGCTCATCTTCAGGCGGCAGCGTTCGTTGGGAATGGTCAGCGAGTAGTGGGTATATAGTTGATACGTGTTGAGCGACTCAATGCTGTATTCGATTACATCGCCGTCGGCAAAGCCTTGCAGATAGTCGCTGGTGAAGAGTTCCTCAGAGGGTGTCCAGTCAGCCTCGCAATGTTCTATGCGGTAGGTGTAGCGGGTGTATTCATGGGTGAGGTCGTCAAAGTTAATATGGATTCTCCCGTCCATGTCGGTTATTGGCAGTCCTGTCCAGTTATCGTCGGCCGTCACTTGCAACGATGCGATGCGCGGACTGAGTATCTCATGTCGCTGCGCCCGTGAGGTCACCGCAAACAAGGAAATCAGCAATATCGAAAGGTATTTTTTCATTATTCTTTTGGATGATAACGAATTATCAAAAAAAATATTGTAACTTTGTCGCCGCAATGAAAGAAATAAGAATTAAGGACTCAAGTCTTCAGCAGGCAGCCTCGGAGGGTATGGATGCCTTCGTGGATGTATTCGTTAATGCCATCAATGCTTCTATCGGAAACGAACTGACCGCGGAGACGATGGCCGAGCTCAACAGCGACCAGATCACGCTGCTGGCTTATCGCACGCTTCGCGACGAGGTGATGGACGGTGGCTTCGTGCAGCTCATTCACAATGGCTACGGGCCGTTTATCTTCAAGAATCCGTTTGCCAAGGCCGTCAAGCAATGGGGACTGCGCGAACTGTCGAAACTCATCTATAACGCGCATACCTTATATATAAAGTATGGCCCGGAGATAGAACGCGACTGCACCGATGAGGAATTCATGGCACTCTTCGAACAGTATGAGGAGTTTGACGAAATGGACGATGCATTCGTGGAGAACGAAGAGAGCTGGACTAATATGGTGGCCGTCTATATTGACGACCATATAGAGAATTTTGCAACCATCGAACAATGAACAAGCAAGAACAGGAACTAAGGAAGAAAAGCCCCGTGCAGATCAAGAACAAGAAGGCTTCGTTTGAATACTTCTTCGTGGACACCTACACGGCAGGCATCGTCCTGACCGGAACTGAAATCAAGAGCATCCGCCAGGGCAAGGCCTCGCTGGTGGATACCTACTGCTATATCCACAACGGCGAAATCTGGGTGAAGGGAATGAGCATCTCTCCCTATAGCTACGGCTCCTACAATAACCATGTGATGAAGCGCGACCGCAAGCTGCTGCTCAACAAAAGGGAGATTCGCAATTTGGCGGAAGACACCAAGCAGCCGGGTTTCACCATCGTGCCCACACTGGTGTTTATCGACGAGAACGGACGCGCCAAGGTGGATATCGCCCTCTGCCGCGGTAAGAAACAATACGACAAGCGCCAGACGCTGAAAGCCAAAGAGGATCGCCGCGAGATGGAACGCGCCATCAAACATTATTGAGCGGATTTGTGCAAGCCATCTGCACAATTTGTGCACATCATCTGCACACTTTGTGCAACGCATCCGCACACTTTGTGCAACGTATCTGCACACTTTGTGCACATCATCCGCACAATATCTGCACAACATACACAGACATTAAAACTCACATCAGATGACTTTGAAGGAATTAATCAAGCAGCGCATTTTGATACTCGACGGAGCAATGGGGACTGAGATTCAGCGGTTCCAGTTGCAGGAGCGTGATTTCCGCGGAGAGCGGTTTCGTCAGGTGAAAGGTATGATGTCTGGCAACAACGACATGCTCAACCTGACGCGCCCAGGCGTCGTCCGGGAGATTCACCGCCGTTATCTGGAGGCCGGTGCAGACTTGATTACGACCAATACCTTCAGCAGCCAGCGTATCAGCCAGGCCGACTATCATCTGGAAGACTTTGCCCGCGAGATGGCTTTCGAAGGTGCTAGGATAGCCCGGTCGATGGCCGATGAGTACGCTACGGAGGAGCATCCGCGATGGGTCTGCGGCTCCGTGGGACCCACGAACAAGACCTGTTCGATGAGTAGTGACGTCAGCAACCCTGCTGCCCGCGAACTGACCTACGACCAGCTCTTCGCCGCCTATCACGAACAGATAGAGGCGCTGGTGGAAGGCGGTGTGGATGTGCTGCTCATCGAGACCATCTTCGACACGCTGAATGCCAAGGTGGCCATCGATGCTGCCCATCAGGTGATGGCCGAAAAGGGCCGTGAGCTGCCCTTGATGCTCAGCGTCACGGTGAGCGACCTTGCGGGAAGAACCCTCAGCGGACAAACCCTGCAGGCCTTCCTGGCCAGCATTTCATCATACGACGTTTTCAGCGTGGGTCTTAACTGTTCGTTCGGAGCCGCGCAGATGAAGCCTTTCCTGAAAGAACTGGCCCAGCATGCACCTTATTATATTAGTGCCTATCCTAACGCCGGACTGCCCAACGAACTTGGACAATACGACGAGACGGTGGAAAGCATGTCACCGCAGGTACAGGAGTTTATCGACGAACGCCTGGTGAACATCCTTGGCGGATGCTGCGGCACAACTCCCGAGTTTATCAGCCGGTATGTGGAAATGACACGAGGGGCTGAGATTCATCATCCCGTGGAGAAATCCAAGACGATGCTGCTGAGCGGACTGGAGCCGCTTGATGTGACCCCCGAGGTCCACTTCGTGAATGTGGGTGAGCGTTGCAACGTGGCAGGTTCGCGCAAGTTCCTACGGCTGATCAAGGAGAAACAATATGAGGAAGCCATGACGATTGCCCGCAAGCAGGTGGAAGACGGAGCCTTGGTCATCGACATCAATATGGACGATGGCCTGCTCGACGCCAAGGCGGAGATGGTGAACTTCCTCAATATGATTGCTGCCGAACCTGAAATTGCCCGTGTCCCCGTGATGCTCGACTCCTCAAACTGGGAGGTCATCGTGGCCGGACTGAAGTGCGTGCAGGGCAAGTGCATCGTGAACAGCATCTCGCTGAAGGAAGGCGAGGACGTGTTTGTACGCCATGCCGAAGACGTGAAGCGCTATGGTGCTGCCGTTGTGGTGATGTGTTTCGATGAGGAAGGACAAGCCACCAGTTACGAGCGCCGCATAGAAATAGCCGAGCGGGCCTATAAGATACTGACCGAAAGGGTAGGGATGAATCCGCTTGACATCATCTTCGATCCCAACGTGCTGGCCATCGCCACCGGCATGGAAGAACACGATAACTACGCCGTTGACTTCATTAAGGCTACAGGATGGATCAGGCGTAACCTCCCTGGTGCACACGTCAGCGGCGGAGTGAGCAATCTGAGCTTCTCCCTGCGTGGCAACAACTATATCCGTGAGGCCATGCATGCCGTGTTCCTCTTCCACGCCATTCAGCAGGGGATGGACTTCGGCATCGTGAATCCGGCCACGAAGGTGACCTATAGCGACATTCCTGAAGACCAGTTGGAAATCATCGAAGACGTGATTCTCAACCGTCGGCAGGGTGCGGCCGAAAGTCTCATCGACTTGGCCAACCGTTTGAAAGCCGAGGCTGAAGCCCAGAAGGAAGCCACAACCTCTGATGCCGGTGACAAATCTGCCTCTGCTTCGGCTCCTTCAAGAAACACCATACCAGTGGAAGACCGTCTTTCGCAAGCCCTTGTCAAAGGCATAGGCGACTATCTGGAAGATGATCTCCATGAAGCCCTGCAAAAGTATCCGCATGCGGTGAATATCATCGAGGGCCCCTTGATGGCCGGTATGAACACCGTAGGACAACTTTTCGGCGAGGGAAAGATGTTCTTGCCGCAGGTGGTGAAGACTGCCCGCACGATGAAGCAGGCCGTCGCCATCCTGCAGCCTTTCATCGAAGCCGAGAAAACGGAAGGCTCCGCAAAGGCCGGAAAGATATTGCTGGCCACCGTGAAGGGTGACGTTCACGACATCGGCAAGAATATCGTGTCGGTCGTGATGGCTTGCAACAACTATGAAGTGATAGATATGGGCGTGATGGTGCCGGCTGAACAGATTGTCAGGAAGGCCATCGAAGAGAAGGCCGACATGATAGGCTTGAGCGGACTGATTACCCCGTCGCTCGAAGAGATGGTCAACGTGGCCAACGAGTTGAAACGCGCAGGGCTCCATATTCCCATCATGATTGGCGGAGCCACTACGAGCCAGCTTCACGTGGCCCTGAAGATTGCACCCGTCTATGGAGGTCCTGTGGTCTGGATGAAGGATGCTTCCCAGAATGCGCTCGTGGCGGCCAAGCTGATGAACAAGCAGGAAGAAAAGAAACTCTCCCGAGAACTCGATGAACAGTATGAACACTTGCGCCGGGAATACAATGACGAACAGGAGAAACTCCTCTCGCTCGACGAGGCCAGAAAGAATAAACTTGATATATTCAACCAATGATACGCACTATTATATTTGATTTCGGAGGTGTCATCGTGACGCTTAGCCATCCCGAAGCACTCAGGCGCTTCAAAGCCTTGGGACTGCCCGATGCCGAGAAATGGCTCGATCCCTATACGCAGGGCGGCATCTTCGGCCAGCTGGAAGAAGGCAAGATCACGGCTGAGGAATTCCGCCGAGAACTCTCCCGGCTCTGTGGGCGCGAGGTCTCGTATGAAGAATGTCGCCATGCTTGGTTAGGCTATCGTGAGGAAGTGCCCAGGCGTAATCTGGAGATTTTGAATCAATTGCGTAGCGAAGGCTATCGGCTGATACTGCTTTCCAACACCAATCCCTATATGATGTCGTGGGCCGAGAGTGGTGATTTCGATGGGGAAGGGCGGAGTATCCACGATTATTTCGATGCCACCTATCTGAGTTTTCAGCTCGGTGTGATGAAACCCGACGACACGTTCTTCCGCAAGGTGCTCATGGCTGAGCAGGTTTTCCCTGATGAATGCCTGTTCTTGGATGATGGTCCGCGCAACGTGGCAGCCGCCAGTCAGCTGGGAATACGCACCTTCTGTCCCGAGAATGGTGCCGATTGGACCCGCGAAATATACGATTATTTGAAATAGTTGCACGTTTCTCGGAATTAATTTATAATTTTGCACTCCATAAGCATAAACAGACAGCATGGTTTTTAACAAGAAGAAAAGATGGCATTGCCTGCCGGGACAACCTTTGACAGAACTCGACAAGAAGGTGATGTACTGGGAGAACAAGGGCAAGGAGGTTCCTTCGCGCGACTTGATTCTCACGGAAGAACAGATAGAAGGTATCCGTCGGGCTGGTGTTGTCAACACCGGAGTGCTCGATGAAGTGGCCCGGCAGATACATGCCGGGATGAATACGCAGGAGATAGACGACATCTGTATGGCCTATTGCGAGGCTCACGGTGCCATTCCCGCCTGCCTCAATTATGAGGGATTCCCCAAGAGTGTCTGCACGAGCATCAACGAAGTGGTGTGCCACGGCATCCCAAAGGAAGAAGATGTGCTCGAAGAGGGCGATATCATCAACGTGGATTTCACCACTATTCTCGATGGTTATTATGCAGATGCCTCACGCATGTTTATCATTGGCAAGACCACTCCTGAAAAGGAACAGTTGGTGCGTGTGGCCAAGGAATGCCTCGAAGTGGGAATGGAAGCCGCCAAACCCTATTGTTTCGTGGGCGATATTGGCAATGCTATTCAGAAGCATGCCCATAAGTACGGCTATGGCGTGGTGCGCGATCTCTGCGGTCACGGCGTGGGACTGAAGTTCCATACCGAGCCCGATGTGCTGCATTATGGCCGTAAGGGTACTGGCATGTTGCTCGTTCCGGGTATGGTGTTCACCATTGAGCCGATGGTAAATATGGGCTCATGGAAGGTCTTCGTGGATGAAGATGATCCATACGGATGGGAAGTCATCTCGTGGGACGAGAAGCCCAGCGCCCAGTGGGAGCATACGTTTGTGATGCGCGAGCATGGAGTTGAAATTTTGACTTATTGATGATGGATAAGGATATCTATATTCTCGGCATAGAAAGCAGTTGCGACGACACCTCGGCTGCCGTTCTGAAGAATGGCATTCTGCTGAGCAACGTCACGGCTTCACAGGCCGTTCATGAGGCCTATGGTGGTGTGGTGCCAGAGCTGGCTTCACGCGCTCACCAGCAGAATGTGGTGCCTGTGGTAGATCAGGCCATCAAGCGCGCCGGCATTGAGAAGGAACAACTCTCAGCCGTAGCCTTTACCCGCGGCCCGGGTCTGATGGGCTCCTTGTTGGTGGGAGTCAGTTTCGCCAAGGGTTTTGCCCGCTCGTTGGGCATTCCCATGATTGATGTCAATCATTTGCAAGGGCATGTGATGGCCCATTTCATCAAGGAAGCTGATGACGACCATGCCCAGCCGCCACTTCCGTTCCTTTGTCTGCTGGTCAGCGGAGGCAACTCTCAGATCGTAAAGGTGAATGCCTATAATGATATGGAAGTGCTCGGCCAGACCATCGACGATGCTGCCGGTGAGGCTATCGACAAGTGCTCCAAGGTGATGGGCTTGGGCTATCCCGGTGGTCCCATCATTGACAGACTGGCACGTCAGGGCAATCCGAAGGCCTACAAATTCTCCGAGCCGAATATTCCCGGACTTGATTACAGCTTCAGCGGCCTGAAGACTTCCTTCCTCTACAATCTGCGCGACTGGGTGAAGGAAGACCCCGATTTCGTGGAGCATCACAAGGAAGACCTGGCGGCATCATTGGAATTCACCATCGTTGACATTCTGATGAAGAAATTGCGCTTGGCCGTCAAGCAGACGGGTATCAAGCATGTGGCCGTAGCAGGAGGCGTCAGTGCCAACAATGGCCTGCGCAATGCTTTCCAAGACCACGCCAAACGCTACGGATGGACCATCTATATCCCCAAATTCAGCTACACCACCGATAATGCAGCCATGATTGGCATCGTGGGCTATTACAAGTATCTTGACAAAGAATTCTGTGGCATCGAGAAACCGGCTTTCTCGAAAGTCACGTTCAAATAATCAGAAACTCATTCTTTAATCCCAACAGATATGGAATTCGAAAATAAAATCATCAGTAAGGAGATTAATACGCTTCTTTATGAAAAGGGAAAGACGCTGGGTACGGCTGAAAGTTGTACGGGCGGTCATATAGCAGAGGCCATCGTTGCCTCTCCCGGCAGTTCCAACTATTTCAAAGGCTCCATCGTGAGCTATGTGGACGAAATCAAGGAGCGTCTGCTGGAGGTAGATCCTCAGGTTATAGCTGAGAAGACAGCCGTTTGTGAGGAAGTGGCTATCGCGATGGTGAAAGGAGCCTGCAAGATACTGGCTACCGACTATGCCATTTCGGCCACAGGTTTTGCCGGTCCTGGAGGTGGCACGCGCGAAACTCCTGTAGGAACGATCTGGCTTGCTTGCGGAACGCCCGATGATGTGGTAACCCTATGTCTTACAGAAGATGACGGTCGCGACAAGAATATATCCAAGGCAGCCAATCAGGCACTCCAATTATTCCTTAATTACCTCAAAGAACACCCGATTGAGGACTAAAAAGCAAGGTTTTCTCAAAAAAAACATTAATTTGCAACTTTCTTTAAGCATTTATTTTGTTTATTCGGGAAAAGTTTGTAATTTTGCACCCTGTTTGGAATAAGTATCAATTAAGGACTCAAAAAAGTAGATAGAAATGTCTAAGATTTGTCAGATTACGGGAAAGAAAGCCCAGATCGGTAACAACGTTTCCCACTCAAAGCACCGCACAAAGCGCAGCTTTGACGTTAACCTGTTCAGCAAGAAGTTCTACTATGTAGAAGAGCAGTGCTGGATCAGCCTGAAAATCAGTGCCGCAGGTTTGCGTCTCATTAATAAGGTTGGCCTTGATGCAGCCCTGAAGCAGGCTGTGAAGAATGGCTACGTGGATTGGAAAGACATTAAAGTGATAGGAGAATAACAACCATGGCAAAAAAGGCTAAAGGTAATCGCGTCCAGGTGATTCTGGAGTGCACCGAGATCAAGCAGAGTGGTATGCCCGGTACTAGCCGTTACGTAACGACTAAGAACCGCAAGAACACTCCTGAGAGAATGGAACTCATGAAGTATAACCCCATCCTGAAGAAGATGACTCTTCACAAGGAAATTAAATAATCAGTTATTTAAGATATGGCAAAGAAAACCGTTGCTACCCTCCACGAAGGTTCAAAGGATGGTCGCGCTTATACGAAGGTTATCAAGATGGTGAAGAGCCCCAAGACTGGTGCTTACATCTTTGATGAGCAGATGGTTCCCAACGAAGAGGTTAAGGATTTCTTCAAGAACTAAAACAACGAATTCATCGTTTTCATTTAAAATAAGGCAGCACAGCTTCTCGGTTGTGCTGCTTTTTTTGTGTGTCGATGAAATGGTGTGTTTTTGATGAAAAACGGAAAAAACCAAAAATAAATTTTGTTTTTCCGCTCATTTGCACTAATTTTGCACAAAATATTGCAATATTATGGGATTATTCGGACTTTTCAACAAAAACAAGAAAGAGACACTTGACAAGGGCTTGGAAAAGACCAAGCAGAGTGTGTTCGATAAATTGGCTCGTGCCGTAGCAGGAAAATCCAAAGTCGATGATGATGTCTTGGACGATCTTGAAGAGGTCTTGATTACCAGCGACGTTGGAGTTGATACAACCTTGAAAGTCATTAAGCGTATCGAAGAGCGCGTGGCTCGTGACAAGTATGTCAGCACCAGTGAGCTGAATGCCATTCTTCGCGATGAAATCGCTGGTCTTTTGGCTGAAAACGGCAATGAGGACCAGTCTGATTGGGATCTTCCCTCTGACCATAAGCCCTACGTGATCTTGGTGGTTGGCGTGAATGGAGTGGGTAAGACCACTACGATCGGCAAGCTTGCCTGGCAGTTCAAGCAGGCCGGAAAGAAGGTTTATCTCGGTGCTGCCGATACCTTCCGTGCTGCTGCCGTTGAGCAGATCTGTATCTGGGGTGATCGTGTCGGTGTGCCGGTCATCAAGCAGCAGATGGGAAGCGACCCTGCTTCCGTTGCCTTCGACACGCTGAGTTCAGCCAAGGCAAATGGTGCTGATGTCGTGCTGATTGACACGGCTGGCCGTCTGCACAACAAGGTAGGCTTGATGAACGAGCTGAAGAAGATCAAGGATGTGATGAAGAAGGTAGTGCCAGAGGCTCCCGATGAGGTGCTGCTGGTTCTCGACGGTTCCACGGGGCAGAATGCATTCGAGCAGGCTAAGCAGTTCTCTGCCGTTACGCAGATTACTTCTTTGGCCATCACAAAACTCGATGGAACCGCAAAAGGAGGCGTAGTCATCGGCATTTCCGACCAACTGGGAGTTCCCGTGAAATACATCGGCTTGGGTGAGGGTATGGAAGACCTCCAGCTGTTCAACAAGCGCGAATTCGTGGATTCTTTATTTAAATAGACTTGAAGAAAAACCAGATAGATATCATTACGCTGGGATGCTCTAAGAATTTGGTGGATTCCGAGCGGCTGATGGGACTGATGGAGCGATACGGCTACCATTGCACCCATGATTCAGCACGACCTCAGGGTGAGATTGCGGTCATCAATACCTGCGGTTTCATCGCTGATGCCAAGGAGGAAAGCATCAACACGATCCTTGAGTTTGTGCAGCGGAAGGAAGAAGGCAGACTCCGTAAGCTCTATGTGATGGGGTGCCTCTCCGAGCGGTATAAGGCCGATCTGGAAGAAGAGATTCCAGGCGTGGACGGTTACTATGGCAAGTTTGACTACCAGCGCCTTCTTGAGGACTTGAAGAAGGAAGAAGGTTCTGCACCTGCCGCTCCCCATACTGACTGCGGAAATGCTGTTCACCGCCATCTCACCACTCCCCGTCACTATGCCTATCTGAAGATTGCGGAAGGTTGCGACCGCCATTGTGCCTATTGTGCCATCCCTATCATCACAGGGCGCCATCAGAGTCGCCCGATGGAGGAAATTCTTGCCGAAGTGGAGTATCTGGTTTCACAAGGTGTGAAGGAGTTTCAGGTTATTGCGCAGGAACTGACTTACTATGGCGTTGACATTGACGGCAAGCAGCATATTGCAGAGTTGGTAGAGCGGATGGCCGATATTCCAGGCGTGAAGTGGATTCGGCTCCATTATGCATACCCGGCACATTTCCCTTGGGATTTGCTTCAGGTGATGCGTGAGAAGGAGAACGTATGCAAGTATCTCGATATAGCCTTGCAGCACATTTCAGACCGCATGCTGGAGCGAATGCGTCGCCATGTGACGAAGGCTGAAACCTATCAGCTGATAGAGCGCATCCGGCAGGAAGTTCCGGGCATTCATATCCGTACGACGCTCATGGTGGGATTCCCCGGAGAGACCGATGAGGATTTCGAGGAACTCATGGAGTTCACTCGCTGGGCCAGATTCGAACGGATGGGAGCCTTTGCCTATTCCGAAGAAGACGGCACCTATAGCGCTGACCATTACGAGGATGATGTTCCCGAAGACGTCAAGCAGAAACGTCTTGACCGCCTGATGCAGCTCCAGCAGGATATTTCCGCAGAACTAGAGGCCCGCAAGATAGGCCAGACCTTGCAGGTGATCATCGATCGCAAGGAAGGTGACTGGTACGTTGGTCGCACCGAGTTTTGCTCCCCAGAGGTAGATCCCGAGGTGCTGATACCTGCCGGTGAGAAGCGTCTGCGTACGGGGCAATTCTATCAGGTGCAGATAACAGATGCAGAAGAATTTGACTTATATGGACAAGTGATATGAACAACAAGCAATTCATTCAAGAACTGGCGCAGCGAACTGGTTATACCCAGGATGATGTGCAGAAAATGGTGTTTACACTGGCCGATGCTATGAATGAAAAGTTCCAGGAGGGCGATAATGTCGTGATGCAGAACTTCGGAACTTTTGAGGTGAAAAAGCGTTTGGAGCGTGTGATGACTAATCCAAGCACGGGACAGCGAATGCTTGTTCCCCCAAAACTTGTGTTGAATTTCAAGCCCGTGGCTTCAATTAAAGAAAAACTAAAGAAAGGAGAGGAAAATGGCTAAGATTCAAGACCTTGCGAAGTATCTCAGCGCGAAGCATAAGATACAGCAGAAGGAGGCTGAGCGCTTCCTGACGGCAGTTGTTGACGTGCTTAACGACGGTCTTCACTATGAGAAGCTGGTGAAGGTGAAGGGGCTTGGCACATTCAAGGTAATCGATGTGAAAAACCGCGAAAGTGTGGATGTGAATACCGGAGAGCGGATTCTGATTGAAGGCCGTCCCAAGATCACGTTCACGCCTGATGCCGTGATGAAAGACCTGGTCAACAAGCCCTTTGCCCAGTTCGAGACCGTAGTGCTCAATGAGGGTGTTACTTTCGACAATCTCCCCGAGGAGTCAGAAGTGCCCCTCGCCGATGAGCCCGAGCCACAGCCCGAGATAGAGCAGCTGATGGAAGAAAAGCCAGCCCCAGAGCCTGTGCCCGAGGAAGAGCAGCCCGAAGAAATCATCATCCCGCAAGAAACCGAATCAGAGCCGGTAGCCCCATTAGCTGAAATGCCTGTTGCAGAGGTTCCAGAGCCCGAGGCTCCCGAGGAAACTCCCGTAGAAGAGGTCGCTCTTCCAGAATCTCCGGAAGCCTCCCAAGGAGAACCAGCAACCCCAGCTACCCCAGAAAACCTAGAAAACCTAGATGATCTAGAAAATCTAGGAAAACTAGGAAATCTAGAAAAACTAGGAAAACCAGAAGAACCAGCATCCCCAGCCCCCCAGGAGCCCCCCGAAGCAGCCCCGAAGTCATCCAAATCATGGATAGGCTGGTTGCTCGGAATGGTAGCCGTGGGAGCAGCCATGTATTTCTTGGGCTATCATAACGGAAGGCAGGCCGTAGGAATCGTGGAAGATTCCCAGGTGGTAGCCGAGGGCACCACACAGGTAGAAGAGACTCAAGCCCCTGTGGACACCATTGCTCAGAATGCTGAAGCCGAGAAGGCTGCTGCTCAGGCTGAAGCCGCAAAGGCTAAAGCCGATTCCATCGCTCAGGCTGAAGCCTATGCCAAAGCCGAAGCCGCCAAGAAGGCTGCCTACGAGGCAGAGGTGAAGAAGCAGCAGGAAGAAGCCTTAGCCCAGGAGAAAGCTACCGATTCAAAGACCCTGAACAATGCCCGCAATATTGTCCGCACAGGAGCCTACAACATCGTAGGCACCCAGCAGTCGGTCATAGTCCGCAAGGGTCAGACCTTGGAGAAGCTTTCCAAGATGTACCTCGGTCCTGGTATGGAAGTCTATGTGATGGTTCACAACGGCGTCACCGAGGCCAAGGAGGGCTCCACGCTAAAGATTCCGAAGCTCCAAGTAAAGAAGAAACGCTAAACCCTAAAAGGTGCACCCCGAGCCCGAGATGATGTGACCCCGAAAAGTTGGACGTTAAATTAAACGTTAAGTTACTAAATCTCTATAGTAGTGAGCTCGGCATTGTGCCGGGCTCATTCCTTTTAATCTGAGTTTTATCCTTTTATTATTATACCACCAGATGTATTTCTTCAGTTCTCTTTCAAAATCTTCCGTTGTCTC
>JAEEGJ010001957.1_pt1 | contig 216480 bp, 186 predicted proteins | sample 8958761 | NCBI WGS metagenome assembly JAEEGJ01 (sample SAMN16246546, study PRJNA631951) | gut metagenome | biome: gut microbiome; feature: rumen; material: RS-attached | host: Bos | place: Iran: Karaj | collected 2018-10 | reverse complement strand
CTACTACATAGCCTTTACCTTCATTTTCTAGTTTAGTAGCACTTGGTTCAAATAAAGTAACAAAGTCTCCAGTACCAGACATAAATACGGATGCCATATTAGCAAATTCAACTGAAGTATCAATAGTTACTTCATCTAGATTAATACCATTTTGTTTTAAAGTATATTCTAGAGTCATCTCAGGCATACCACCTTTTCTTCCTCCGATGATATATTTACCTTTTAAATCATTTAAAGTAAAATTATCTATTTTTTCTCTAGATACTATAAATGAACCATCCTTATTAGTTAAAGAAGCAAAGTTAACTATATAATCTTTTTTATTATTCTTATATACATATATAGATGCTTCTGATCCACAAAAACCAATATCTACATCTTTTGATAATACTGCAGATGTAACTTTATCTGCTCCTGGAGTTAATATAAATTCAACCTCTAATCCTTCTTCTTTAAAGAATCCTTTTTTATCTGCGATATACTGAGGAGCATAAAAAATACTGTGGGCAACTTCTGCAACTTTTACTTTGTTATCCTTAACATCTGGTTTACTATTTTTTGTAATTATAAATATTATTGTACCTACAATAATAAATAGTAAAACTATTCCAAAAATTATCTTTTTCATAACACTTTCCTTTCAAAGTATTATATGAAAAGATACTTAAATATGATACAATATAATTGGTGATTAAAGTGAATTTAGAAGGACTAAATAATAGACAACTTGACGCAATTAAAACCTTAGATGGACCAATGTTAGTTCTAGCAGGAGCAGGTTCTGGTAAGACAAAAGTATTAACAACTAAAGTAGCATATTTACTAGAAGAAAGAGATATATCACCTAAAAATATATTAGCAATTACTTTTACAAATAAAGCTGCTAAAGAAATGAAAGATAGAATATTTTCATTAATAGGTAGAGAAGCTTTTTTAATACAAATATCTACATTCCATTCATTTGGGTTAAAGATATTAAAAGAAAATTATGATTTACTTGGTTATGAATCTAATTTCACTATACTTGATGCATCTGATTCAGAAACTGTTATTAAAAAGATAATGAAAGATTATGATATAGATTCTTCTAAATATAATTATAGAGCAATTAAATCATCTATTTCTTCTAATAAGAATGAAATGGTCGGAGTAGAAGACTTTAAAAAATTTGTATATAACGATTATGATGAAGTAGTATTAAAAGTATATGAAGAATATGAAAAAGAATTACAAAGAAGTAATGCAATTGATTTTGATGATTTATTAATTCTTCCATTAAAATTATTTAATGAACATAAAGAAGTATTACAAAAATATCAAGAACAATATAAATATGTATTTATAGATGAATATCAAGATACAAATAAACCTCAATATATATTAAGTAAATTAATTAGTGCTAAATATAAAAATATTACTGTAGTGGGTGATAATGATCAAGCTATATTTACTTGGAGAGGTGCAGACTATAAGAATATTCTTAATTTTGAAAAAGATTATGAAGATGCTAAAGTAGTTATACTAGATGAAAACTATAGATCTACTAAAACTATATTAAAAGCAGCTAATAATGTTATTAAGAATAATAAACTAAGGAAAGAAAAAAATCTTTGGACAGAAAATGAAGATGGTAATAAGATTACTTACTATAAAGCATTTGATGAAAAAGATGAATCTTTCTATGTCATAAAAGAAATAAAAAAATTACTTGATGAAGGTGTTAATCCTAATGATATATGTGTTTTATATAGAGCTAATGCACAAAGTAGAGGTATAGAAGATGCATTCTTAGAAAATAATATTTCTTATAGAATAGTGGGTTCATTTGCATTCTATCAAAGAAAAGAAATTAAAGACTTACTTAGTTATTTAAAACTTATCCACAATGAAAAAGATGATGTATCATTACTTAGAGTAATTAATTATCCAAAAAGAGGAATAGGTACTAAAACAATTGAAGAATTAACAATGGTATCTAATCAAAATAATTGTTCTTTATATGATGCTATTGAATCTGGTAAAGAATTAGAATTTAAAAATATAATTGAAGAATTAAAAAAAGAATCTGAAAAGATGTCTTTAACTGAATTTGTAGATTTAGTACTTGATAAGACTGGTATTAGAGAATCATTAAAAAGTGAAAAGACTCTAGAAGCAGATATAAGATTAGAGAACTTAGAAGAATTTAAATCTATTACTAGAACAGTTGAGGAAGTAGATGGAATAGCATCTCTTGGAGATTTCTTAGATGAAATAAGTCTAGTAACTGATGCATCAGAAAAACAAGAAGATGGTAATGATAAAGTTACTTTAATGACTATGCATGCAGTTAAAGGACTAGAATTTGATTATGTATTTGTGATTGGAGTAGAAGAAGGATTATTTCCACATCTAAACTCAATGAATTCTGCTGATGAATTAGAAGAAGAAAGAAGACTATGTTATGTTGCAATAACAAGAGCAAGAAAGAAATTATATATAATCAATGCAAGAAGTAGACTTCTTTATGGTAAGATTTCATCAAATGTACCAAGTAGATTTATCGCTGAAATAGGAGATGATTTACTTGATCAAGAAAAGAAAGAACCAATATTCTCTAAAAAGATAAATAGAGAAGATATGATAGTAGATAATGATATAAAAGCTGGAGATTTAATAGAACATGATAAATATGGAAAAGGTGTTGTTATGGATATAGATGGTTCTATAGCTACAATCGCTTTTTCTAAAGCAGGAGTTAAAAAACTATTAAAGAATCATAAAGCTATAAAGAAAGTAGGGATTTAATGGAATTATTAATTATGGCTGCAGGAATGGGCAGTAGATTTGGTGGTTTAAAACAAATTGAACCAGTCGGTCCAAATGGGGAATTTATTATTGATTACTCAGTATATGACGCTAAAAAAGCAGGATTTGATAAAGTAGTATTTATCATAAAAGAAGAAAACTATGAAGTATTTAAAGAAACTATTGGTAAAAGAGTAGAACCACATATGGATGTAGAATATGTATTCCAAAAAATGGAAGATATTCCATCATTTGTTAAAATTCCAGAAGAAAGAGTTAAACCATGGGGAACTGCACAAGCCATATATGAAGCAAAAGATAAAATAACAGGACCATTTCTAGTTATTAATGCAGATGATTTCTATGGTAGAGAATCATATTTTGTAGCAAGAGATTTTCTTCAAAGTAATAATGAAGACAAGTATTCTACTATTGGCTATCTTGCAGATAATACAATGACTAAAAATGGTTCAGTTAAAAGAGGAGTTATAAAAGAAAAAGATGGCAATTTACTTTCAATTGATGAAAGTAAATTAGAATATCAAGGAGATAAAATAATTGCTAAATCATTAGGAACAGGGAAGGAATATGAAGTTCAAAAAGATGATTATGTTTCTATGAATATGTTGACTTTTGATTTATCTATATTTCCATTTCTTGAAAGAAGAATGAATGAATTCTTTAAAGAAAATGAAAATAACTTAGAATCATGTGAATTTTTGATACCTACAGAAATGGAAAAGGCAATAGAGGAAGGTAAGAAGATAAAAGTATTAAATACAAATGCCTCTTGGTATGGAGTTACTTATAGGGAAGATCTTGATGGTGTTAAAGATGCTATCAATAAATTGATTGAAGATGGAGAATACCCAAATAAATTATGGAATTAAAAAAAGAACTCAATTGAGTTCTTTTTATTATCTACTATAATATTCAACGATAAGAGGTTCATTAATTTCTGCACTTAATTCGCTTCTTTCAGGATATCTTACGAAAGTTCCTTCCATTTTAGCTTTATCAAAATTAACATAAGCAACTGTAGAATTAATAGCTTCTAAACTTTCTTTAATAGCTTTATGTTCTTTTGATGCTTCTTTAACAGAAATTACATCACCAGGTTGAACTAGATATGAAGGTATATTAACTTTTTTACCATTTACTAATAAATGACCATGGTTAACAACTTGTCTAGCTCCTCTTCTAGTTTTAGATAATCCCATTCTATATGCAACATTATCTAATCTACTTTCAAGAAGTTTTAAGAAGTTTTCACCATGAATACCTTCAAGTTTTCCAGCCTTTAAGAATAATTGGTGGAATTGTTTTTCAGTTAAACCATAAGTGAATTTAACTTTTTGTTTTTCATTTAATTGTTCTGCATAGTTAGATGGTTTAGCTTTTCTATCTTGACCATGTTGTCCTGGTCTATAAGGTCTTTTAGCTAAATCTTTACCATTTTCAAGTGTTGAAAAACCAACTCTTCTTGATTTCTTATAAGCTGATCCAGTATATCTTGACATACACATTTCCTCCTTTACTATATTTCAAACTTTAGTATATTTATTTCATTCATAGGGTGTTATTTTTAATACTTTTCTATGTGTAGTTAAAGGCATAGTACTTGTAACACTAAGCGTACAATAACACATCACAAATAAAATAAACGACTACAAAATGTTTGCAGTATTAATAATATAATAAAAACCCTTATAAGTCAAGGCTTTTTTGGTATAGACAAAGGAAATTTTAAAAAAAATACTATAATTATCGAATATTAGACTAAAATGTGGTAAAATTAATAATAATAGAGGTGTTATATGGACAAATTAATTATTGTTTCAGTATATATCGTTGTTATTATATTAGCTATTGTTGTTTTGATAATTAAGAATGTCAGATTAAAAAAAGCATTAACTAATAAGATAAATAAATTAGAAAGAGATAAGAATATGGTATTAAGTACACCAATTCTTAATGAACTTTCTAAAGCAGAGAGCCTTGTTAAAGATGATAAAACAAAGATTAGATTTGATGAATGGCAAGAAAAGTTCGATAGCATTAGAAATAATGATATACCTAAAGTTACAGATATGTTACTTGAAGCAGATGCTTGTATCGATAAAAGAAATTATAAAGAATTAAGACCTTTACTTGCAGATATAGAACTTAAAATATATAAATTAAATGAAAAAACTAATAAACTTCTTGGAGAAATAAAAGAAATAACTTTATCTGAAGAAAGAAATAGAGAAAGAATAGTTAAACTTAAATCAGATTATAGAGTTATTAAATCGGAATATGAAAGAGATGAATCTTCTTATGGTGAAGTAGGAGAAGCCATTGAATTACAATTTGAAAATATAGAGAAGAGATTCTCTGAATTTGAAGTTGCAATGGAAAAGAAAGATTATGATGAAATAAACTATATTGTTAAGGGAATAGATGAAATGGTAGAGCACATTTCATATGTTATTAAAGAAGTGCCTGCAGTATTAATTATGTGTCATGAATTAATTCCTAGTAAAATAGAAGATATATCTCAAATCTATATTGAAATGACTAGAGATATGTATCAATTAGATTATTTAAATGTAGATTATAATATTGCAGAAACTAATAAAAAATTAAATGATATATTAGATAGAGTAAAAGTATTAAATCTAGAAGATGTAGTATTTGAACTTAAAACTATTATTAGTTATTTTGATTCTTTATATAATGATTTTGATAAAGAAAAATTAGCAAGAACTAAATTTGAAGATGATATGAAATCATTTGATTATAAACTTGCTAGAACTACTAAAATAGTTAATGGTTTAGTATCTCAAATTAAAGACTTTAAGACTAATTATTCTTTATCAGAAGAAGATATTAATAGAATAGAAGTTATATCTAAAGAAGTTGATAGCATAAAAATTAGTTATAAAGAATTGAAAGATTGTAATAATAATCATTCATTCCCATATACTAAACTTTGCAAAGAATTAGATTATTTAATTATTAAATTATCTAAAATAGATGAAAGTTTAGATTATGATGTACAAAATATAGGTAATATGAAGGAAGATGAATCTAGAGCAAGAGAACAATTAGATTCTATTAATGATCTAATTAAGAAAGCTAAAAATAGAATTAGATTATATAATATTCCTGTAATACCTACTAATTATTATGTAGAACTTGATGATGCTAAAGAAGCAATAAGAGAAATAAATAAAGAATTAAATAAAAAACCAATTAATATAGATACTCTAAATATAAGAGTAGATACTGCTAGAGATTTAGCATTTAAAGTATTTAATACTACTAATGATTTATTAAAATATGTAATGATGGCTGAAGAAACAATAGTTTATGGTAATAGATATAGAAGCGTTAAAGAACAAGTTAATGTAGGACTTATGCAAGCAGAAAAATTATTTAGAGATGGTGAATATAAAAAAGCATTAGAAGAAGCTATGAATGCTATAGATTATTGTGAACCAGAAATACATAAAAAAATAATGGATGCTTTTGGTAATTAAAAAGAAGAGTAATCTTCTTTTTTTATGTTATAATTACTATAGGTGATACTATGGCATTGGAAATTCCTAATGAAGAAATAAATAAACTTATTGATGATGGTGCTATACTATTAGAGGATTCTTATAAACCAGATGCAATTATTGATTCAAATGCTACTGAAAAACTAAAAGCGAAAATAATAAGCGGTATTATATGTGATAAACCGTATGAAAGAATTAAAGAAGTATTATCAAAAATAGACATAAGTGATACAGATACACTTTATATAGCTAAAAAAGAAAAGGGGAAAGAATATAAAGATTGGGATATATTACATTATTATAATTCTATTATGATTGAATATAGTAGAGTTAGACGACCAATGTTAGATCCACAGAAAATTATAGTTTTTTCAAATTTTTCAAATATAAAAGAATTAAAAAATGCAATAGAAAGTTTTTATGACTCAAATATAAAACCAGATAAGATAGTAGTTAACCTTGAAAATAGAGATTATGATGATATAGATATCCTTAAAGAATTAGAGGGAAAATATAAGTTAGAAGTAAGATATGGAACTGAGCTTTCTTATAAACTAGATAATACAGATGATTTTATTACTATGAGAGCGACAATTAATTATTATAAGAACCTTATATTAGATTCTAATTTATCACCTCTAGAACAATTAGTATATGCATATGATTTAATTAAATCATTTGAATATAATGAATCTGAAAAACCTGATGAATCAAGACGTATAGATAAAATTATTAAAACAAATCATATTGTTTGTGTAGGTTATTCCTTACTCTTAGAGCAATTATTAAATGAATTAGGAATAAAAACTATGTCTATTCTTACAACATCTCCATCAGAGTCTCAAAAAGATCAGATGGATTGGCACTATAGGAATTTAATTAAATTAAAAGATGAAAAATATGGTATAGATGAATTCTTTGCGATAGATGCTACTTTTGATAGCGCTAGAGATATTGTTAAAGTAGTTGATGAAAACGGTAATGAAAAAATTATACCTTCTATAGAAAAGGAAGAAACAGATACTATTGAAAAATACTATGATAATTTATCATTATATAGATGCTTCTTAGTACCAATTGCAGATTATCAAAGCATATTTAAAGGAGAAAATATGCCGTATGAACCAGAGTTTTTTGAAGGAACAGAGATATTGCCAAATCCACGTAGAAAAATAGTACGTAATGCAAATCCTATGTTTGAAAAAGTACTAAGAGCAATAGCAAAAGTTAGATTAAAACAAGGCTATTCTAAAGAGGCTGCAATTGAATCTATTAAAGGTATAATAGAAATAAATGATTATTATGATAAAAGTAATTCTACTGATTTACAAGCAGCGACAATTAAAAATAATTTTTAAGTAAATATTTTGAATATTTACTTTTTTTTGATATAATATATTTGCTTGATTCTTTAATTAAATTTTTATGAAAGGAGAAATTATGAGTAAAATTAAAATTTTTAGTTTGGGCGGACTTAATGAGAACGGAAAAAATATGTACGTCGTAGATGTGGATAATGATTTATTCATTTTTGATGCGGGGTTAAAGTACGCTAATGAGAAGATGCTTGGAGTAGATTATATTATTCCAGACTTTACATTTTTAAAAGAAAATATTAAAAGAATAAAAGGTATATTTGTTACACATGGACATAATAAGAGTATGGGAGCAATTCCAGATATTATTAAAGAATTAAAGGATATTCCTATATATTCATTAAAATTTACATGTGATGTTATAAGAAGAAGATTAAATGATCAAGGGATAGAATTTAATAATCTTCATGAAATAGATGCTTATAAAAAGATAGATTTTGGTAAATGCAGTATATTTCCTGTTAGATTAACACACTCTATACCAGATAATGTTGGATATGTATTAAATACTCCTGATGGAGCAATTGTATATACAGGTAACTATGTATTTGATTCATCTATGAGTGGATCTTATGAAACAGATATTGGTAAACTTGCATATGTAGGGAAACAAAAAGTATTATGTTTATTATCTGAAAGTGAATATGCTGATAAACAAGGATATACTGTTCCAAATAATAGAATATCTGATAAAGTTAATGAAATACTTGAACATAATGAAGGTAGAGTAATAATTACTGTATTCTCTGCACATATATCTAGATTACAAGAATTACTTACTGAAATAGAACAAACTCAAAGAAGAGTAGTTATTATGGGTAAGATGTTACAAGAATTAATTAACTATGTTATAGATAATGGATATGTAACATTTAATAAAGAAAGAATTGGATCTTTAAATAATGTTGAAGATAAAGATGCTGTTATTCTTATATCTAATGAGAATGAAAAACCATTTGTTAACTTAGAAAGAATAGTAAATGGTTATGATAAATATATTAAGATATTACCTACAGATACTGTATTCTATCTAGATCCAGTATCTACTACTAATGAAATGATGGCAGTAAGATTAAGTGATGAAATAGCTAAAAAAGGTGCTAAAACAATAAGCTTAGATCCTAAAAAGCATTTACTTAATCATGCTTCAATTGAAGATATAATGTTAATGCTTAACTTAATGAAACCAAAATATTATATGCCTGTTATGGCTGAATATAGACATATGGTTGCTAATGCAGATATAGCATATGATATGGGTATACCAAAAGAAAATATAATATTAAAATTAAATGGTGAAGTAGTAACATTTGAAAATGGTAAATTAGTAGAAGAACCAGAGAAAGTTAAAATAAATGATATCTTAATAGATGGTAATTCATCTAAAGATATTGGAGAATTAGTTTTAAAAGATAGAGAATTACTATCTGAAAACGGAATAGTAATAGTATGTGCTACTCTAAGTAAAAAGACTAAAGCTATTCTTGCAGGTCCTGAAATAATTACTAGAGGATTTATATATGTAAAAGAAAATGCAGAATTTATAGACCAAATAAAAGATATATCTTTAAAGATTATTAATTCTAATATATCTAATAGTTATGTTGATTTTAATAAAATTAAAACTGATATAAGAGATGTACTTGGTAAATTCTTATTTGAAGAAACAGAATGTAAACCAATGATTATTACAATTATTAATGAAATAGAAAAGTAGTGTTTTAACACTACTTTTTTCAGTCTATATCTTGAAAAAAAGTTAAAAATATGGTAATATAATTTTCGAAAGGTTAGAGGTGTAATATGCTATATATTATCATTGCGGTAGTTGCAATTATTCTTTTAATAATTGGATTTATCGTTACAAATTATAATGCTTTAATTCAATTAAGAAATAAAGTAAGAGATCAATTTAGTCAAATTGATGTACAATTAAAAAAGAGAGCGGATTTAATTCCAAACTTAGTAGAAACTGTAAAAGGTTATGCTAAACATGAAAAAGGAACATTTGAAGATGTAGTTAAAGCTAGAAACACTTATTTAACAGCTAATACTGTTGAAGAAAAAGGTGAAGCTGATAAACAAATGACTGCAGCTTTAAACAAATTATTTGCTTTAGCAGAAAATTATCCAGAATTAAAAGCTAATGAAAACTTCTTAGACTTACAAGCTCAATTAAAAGACGTTGAAGAAAAAATTAGCTATGCTAGACAATTCTATAATGATTCTGTACTTGCTTATAACAATAAATGCGAAATGGTTCCAAGTAATATAGTTGCTGGATTATTCCATTTTGAAAAAGAAAAATTCTTCGAAGCATCTGAAGAAGATAGAAAAAATGTTAAAGTTGAATTTTAATTTATAGGATTACTTAGTAATCCTTTTTTTAAGATATAAGGAGGTAATATGAAACATTTTAAAAAAATAATATTAGGACTTTTATTAATAGTTATTCCTTTTATTAAAGTTAATGCAAATAGTATATCTAAAATAGATATGGATATCTATGTAGATAAAGATGGTAATGCTACTATTACTGAAACTTGGGATGCATATGTTAGCCAAGGAACTGAAGGATATCACCCATATTTTAATATAGGTAATTCTTCGATTGAAGTATTAAGTGCTTCAATGGATGGAGAACCTTATACTGTGGATTACTATTGGGATGTTGATAGAGGATTATCAGAAAAAGCATACAAAGCTGGAATATATAAAACTGGTAATGAAGTTGATGTATGCTATGGTTTAACTAATTATGGTGATCATAAATATGAAGTTAAATATAGAATTAATAAATTTGTAGCAAATCTAGAAGATGCTGATATGATTTATTGGACTTTATTACCACATGATTTTAGTGTTGAACCACAAAATGTATATATTAAAATCTATAGTGATTTTAGATATGAAGATACATTAGATGTATGGGGTTATGGTAAAAAAGGCGCTCCATGCTATGTATATGATGGATATGTTGAAATGACTACTGATGGGAAACAATTAGATAGTGATGAATATTTAACTATCTTAGTTAAATTTCCTAAGGATACATTTAATAAAAATAATGTAATTGAAGGTGACTTTGATCATTATTTAAAAATGGCAGAAGATGGTGCTCAAAAATATAAACAAGAAAAAATAAAAGATATCTTTTATATAATTATAGGAATGTTATTTAGCTTTGGACCATGGATATTAATTACTGTTTTAGCTACTATTTTTGGAAAAAATGCAGGTCAAAATTATTATAATAAATGCACTTTTGGACCAGCAGGTAATAAAGTCAGAAAAGATGTACCTAATTTTAGAGAAATACCATGTAACAAAGATTTAATAAGAGCATACTGGGTAGCATATCATTATAATCTAGATAAAAAGAAAGAAAACTTCTTAGGAGCAGTACTTCTTAAATGGATTAAGAATGATAATGTTAGAGTAGAAAAAATAGATAAAAAGGGTATCTTTTCTACTAAGAGTGAAGCAAATATCATATTTAATAAAGCTCCAAATTCTAATGAAATGGAAGATAAATTATATAATTGGATGGTAACTGCTAGTAAAGATGGTAAACTAGAAAAGGATGAATTCTCTACTTGGTGTAGAAATAATTATTCTAAGATTCTTAATTGGTTTAAAGATGTATTAGAATATGAAAGTAAAATGCTAGTTAATGAAGGAAAAGCAACTGTAACTAAGAGTGGATTCTTAACATTAACTAATAAATATTTAGTAGATGATTCAATGATGACAGAAGCTGAACAAATGGCAGGATTAAAGAACTTCTTTAAAGAATTTACAAAAATTAATGAAAAAGAACCAATTGATGTAAAACTTTGGGATGAATATTTAATGTATGCTCAAATATTTGGAATGGCTGATGAAGTTGCTGAACAATTTAAGAAATTATATCCAGAAGTTATTGAAGCTATGAATACTCAAAACTTCGATTATAGTGATTTAGTATTCATTAGAACATTAAGTAATAATGGTATATCTACTGCTGCTGCTAAATCAGCTGCTGTAGCTAGAGCTAGCTCTTATTCTGGCGGTGGAGGAGGATTCTCTTCTGGCGGCGGAGGCGGCGGTTCCTTCGGTGGCGGAGGCGGCGGAGGCGGTTTCCGTTAATGCTACAAAAACAACAAGATATAATTAACAAAATAGATAATTCTGAGGAAATAAAAAGATTTAAAGAATTGGAAAAACAAATTAAGAATAATAAAGAATATAATTCTTTAATTGATGAATTCAATAAAATAGAAAATCCTTCTAATGAAGAAATAATAGAATTAAGAAAAAAATTATTCCAAATAGAAGGAGTAAAAGAATATTTGGATCTTGAAAAAGAAATAAGAATGTTTTCTAAGAAGACAAGTAATATTATTTCCTCAATAATAAATAATGAACAATGTAAATAAAATAAAGCAATTATTATAATATAATTGCTTTTTTTATGTTATAATTACTCTTAGGAAGTGATTTTTATGCAAAGACCAAAAGGTACAATAGATATCTATGGAGAATATTATAAGAAATTAAATTACATCAAAAGAATTTTTGATGATTTATGTGATGAATACAATATTGGTTATATTGAAACACCAATATTTGAATCAAGTGAAGTTTTCCATAGAGGTGTAGGTGAAGGTACTGATATAGTTACTAAAGAAACTTATGACTTTAAAGATAGAGGAGATAGAGATATAACTTTAAGACCAGAAGGAACTGCAGGTATAGTTAGATCTGTATTAGAAAATAAAATGTATACAACATTACCACTTAAATTATGTTATTTTGGTAAAATGTACAGATATGAAAGACCTCAATCTGGAAGACTTAGAGAATTCTATCAAGCAGGTGTAGAAATATTTGGAGATAATTCTCCTTTAATGGATGTTAATGCTATATCATTTATGGTTAAATTTTATGAAAGAATAGGTTTAAAAGGAATTAAAGTAAAAATTAATTCTATAGGTAAAGCAGAAGATAGAAATAATTATATGGCTGCTTTAAGAGAATACTTTAAACCATATATAGATGATCTTTGTGAAGATTGTAAAGCAAGATATGAAAAGAATACTTTAAGAATATTAGATTGTAAAACTGATGCTGATAAAGATTGTATTAAGAATGCTCCAAAAATAGGAGAATATTTATCAGAAGAATCAAAAGAATATTTAAATAAAGTATTAGATGGTCTAAAATCATTAGGTATAGAATATGTAATTGATGATACTCTAGTTAGAGGACTAGATTATTATAATGATACAGTATTTGAAGTAGTATTTAATGAAAGTTCTGCTCTTGGTGGAGGGGGAAGATATGATACATTAACTTCTACACTAGGTGGACCTGAATTACCAGCAGTTGGTTTTGCAATAGGTGTTAATAGAGTCATTCAAATATTAGATGAAGAAGATATTAAAGTAATTGATGATGGTTCTATAGATGCATATATATTACCAGTATCAGAAAATGAAAATAATTATGCTATAGAATTAATGTCATCTTTAAGAGATAATGCATTTAAAGTAGATATGGATTTTACTGGTAAAAAAATGCCTGCTAAATTTAAAGAAGCAGATAGATATAATGCTAAATTTGTAATTATAATTGGAGAAGATGAAGTTAAATCTAATAAACTAACAGTTAGAGATAATTTAACAAAAGAAGAAACTAAAATAGAAAGAGATAATCTAATAGATTTTCTAGATGTGAATATATAATGATTAATAAAATAGAAGAATATTTGGATGAATTATATCCAAATCCAAAATGTGAACTTGATTATTCTAATGAATATGAATTATTAATAAATATCATGTTATCTGCACAAACAACAGATAAAAGAGTTAATATGGTAACCAAAGAATTATATGCTAAATATAATTCTTTAGTGTCTTTATCTGAAGCAGATATTGAAGATTTAAAAACAATAATTCGTTCACTAGGTAACTATAATAGAAAAGCCAATTGTATAAAAGAAATAGCTACTACTTTAGTAACTAAATATAATGGTATAGTTCCTAAAACAAGAGAAGAATTAGAAAACTTACCGGGTGTTGGTAGAAAGACAGTAAATCTATTTTTAAGTGAATTAGATATAGAACCACAATTTGCTGTGGATACTCATGTCCATCGCGTAAGTAAGAGACTAAATCTTGCAAATGAAAATGATGATGTTCTTGAAACTGAAATGAAATTAAGAGAGTCATTTAAAAAAGAAGTTTGGAACAGAAGAAATATGCAATTAGTTTTATTTGGAAGATATCATTGTAAGGCAGTAAAACCAGAGTGTGATAATTGTAAATTAAAAGATATATGTAGAGGAGTGAAATAAATGGAAAGAACATTAATAAAGAATCTTGAAGAAGAAAAAGAATCTTTAATTAAGGGGCATATTAATAAGATTAGAGATACTAAATATATGATCTTTATAGTTCTAGAAGATAGAAGTGGATTTATTCAAGTTTCTATAGAAAAAGAAGGTAATGAAGAATTAACTAAAAAAATAGAAGGTGTTCTTAAAGATTCAATCATGGAAGCTAAGGGTGTTATGAAACTTAGTGAATATGTTAAACAAGGTGGTAAAGAATTTATACCTACAGATATAAATATTTTATCTTATGCAGAAGCTAGTCCACTTGAAGAAGGAGCTAATCTAGATACAAGACTTGATTATAGATGGATTGATTTAAAGACTGAAAAAAATCAATTAATGCTTAAGATTCAAAGTACTTTAGTAGAAGGTATGAGAGAATACTTATATTCTGAAGATTTTACTGAAATACATACACCTAAATTAATAGGTACTGCATCTGAATCAGGATCAGAAGTTTTTGAAGTATCTTATTTTGATAGAAAAGCATATTTAGCACAAAGTCCACAATTCTATAAACAAATGGCTATAGTATCTGGACTAGAAAGAGTATTTGAAGTTGCACCAGCATTTAGAGCAGAAAACTCTAATACATATAGACATGCAACTGAATATACTTCATTTGATGTTGAATTTGCATATATTAATTCTTATGAAGATGTAATGGATTTAGAAGAAAATTTAATAATCGCAGGTTTAACTAAAGTAAAAGAAAAATATGAAAAAGAAATAAACGAAATATTTAATACTGAAGTAATTATTCCTACTAAACCATTCCCAAGAATTAAATTGCAAGATTTATATAAAGAATTACATGATAGATATGGTTATGAAATACCAACTGAAGATATTGGTGATATGAATGCAGAAACAGAAAAATTGACTAGTAAGTTTGCTGTGGAAAAATATGGTAATGAATTTATATTCATAACTGATTATTCAAAGACAAAGAGACCTTTCTATCATATGAGAGATAATGATAAACCTCTTGGATATGACTTAATATGGAGAGGTACTGAAATAACTAGTGGATCTCAAAGAGAACATAGATATGAAGAATTAAGAAAGAATGCTGAAGAAAAAGGATTAACTAAGGATGTTGAATTCTACTTAGAATTCTTTAAATCAGGATGCCCTCCACATGGTGGATTTGCAATCGGAGTAGATAGATTAACTATGTTACTTCTTGGATTACCAAGCTTAAAAGAAACTATGTTTGTGTTTAGAGGACCAAATAGATTAAATCCGTAATAAAAGAGTAAAGTTAAACTTACTCTTTTTTGTTTTCTTTACAAAATGCCTAAAATGTGGTATATTATAATTGTCTATAAGATAGTTGGAATTTGTTGAAAACCCACTAAAATAACGATAAGGGAATCAGAATTAGTAGATGGTGTTGAATACTTGTAAATCCAAGGATCCTAAAGTCTATTATGGGATACCCACCTGCACATATGATGTAGGTTTTATCGTTCCTATTATCTTGTAGGCTTTTTTATGGGGTAAATATGTTTGAAAGATTAGAATTGTTAATTGGGAAAGAAAATTTATCTAAATTAAATAATACTAAAGTATTAGTAATAGGTCTTGGTGGAGTAGGAGGAATACTTACTGAGACTCTTGTTAGAAATGGTATTAAAAATATAACAATTATAGATAATGATATAATAGATATTACCAATAAGAATAGACAAGTAATAGCCCTTAATTCTACTATCGGTAAAAAGAAGACTGATGCTATGAAAGAAAGATTACTTGATATAAATGAAGAATGTAATATAACTTGTATTAGTGAATTTATAGATAAAAATAATATAGATATACTATTTGAAAATTCTGTGGATTATGTAATTGATGCTTGTGATACAGTTAGTACTAAAATACTTCTAATTGAGGAATGTTTAAAAAGAAATATAAAAGTTATATCTTCAATGGGTATGGGTAAAAAGACTAATCTAAGTAAATTAAAAATAATGGATATAAGAAAAACAAGTTATGATAAACTTGCTAAAGTAGTTAGAAAAAAATTAAAAGACGATGGAATAAATGAAAGAGTAATGGTTTTAAGTAGTGATGAAGAACCAATAGATACAAAAGATAATATAGGATCTTATTCACCACTTACTAGTTCTGCAGGTCTATTAATCGCTGATTATGTAATTAAAGATATTATTAAATAATATCTTTTTTTGTGTATTTAAAAACCTGTGATATAATTAGATTGGAATGTTTTTGGGGGTGATGTTATGGCAATAACAGAAAATAATACAATTATATTAAATTATATAAATAGTTATGCCAAAACTATAAATGAACAATATAAATTAAACATAATAAGTAAAGATATGATTAGTTTATGGGTAGAGATGTGTAGTTCTATTGATACACTTGAAGGTATGAAACAAGAAGTACAAGAACTTGCTAAAGCAGCAGTAGAAAAGTTTATGCAAGAAAAACAAAGAAACATAATAGGACTAGGTCCTAAAACAAATGAAAAAGTACAACCAGTAAAGACTCATAAATTAAATTTTGCATTAGAAAGAAAAAGAGAATCAATTAAAAAAAATATAGCATAAAAAAAGTACGTTTAACGTACTTTTTATTTTTTGTAATAAATATCAAGATCTACATAACCATATATTCCATCGATTAAACCATCATTAGTTACTTGCCATAATATATAATCACCTTGATAATCAGTTTCATCTGTATAGTGAGCAAGCCATGTATCATAATCATATGGAAGCCATACATTTTCTAAATACCATTTACTTCCATAAATCATCATATCGTATCCATCTTCTTTAAGAATACTTTTATATTCATTAACTCTTTCTAATAGATCATGTGAATTCATTTTTAATGTATTAAAGTCTCTCCAATCTTCAAAGTCATATACAATAGGGAAATCAAGTTTAACTTTATTTAAATTCTTTTTAATGAACTTAGCTTGCTTAATTGCTTCTTCTTTAGTATTAGCACTAGTATATATATAAACTCCTACTAATAAACCTGCATCTTTAGCAGCTTTAAGATTTTGATTAAATTTAGAATCTAAATCAATTTCAGTTTCTAAATCACTATAAGCCATTCTTATAATTACAAATTCTGCTCCTGCATCTTTAACTGCTTCAAAATCAATATCGCCTTGCCAGAAACTAACATCTATACCAAGCATGACATCATCAGTCTTATACTTCTTTTTAAATTTGCTGAATAATGTATATGTTTCTTCATAATCATCATCTTCATAATCATCATAAATAGGCCATTCTTCAAAAACATCAAGTGTTAAATCTTTATTGGTTATATTACCAGATTGATCTTTAACTTCATATTTTAAATAATATGTATTAGGGATAGATAAATCATAATCTCCTGTTATAGAACAAGTAGGTTCTCTATCATAATTATCAATAAAACTTGCACCTTCGCAAAAATCTATTTCTTCATTAACAAGCGTACTTCTATAAGAAGATAATCTAATTATGAATGGAGATTCTGTATCTACTATTTCATAGTTAACTATATATTTATAATCTCTTTTTTTATATTTATATTCTATTTCTATTTCTTTTTCACCAATTTTATTGGTTTTTAATTTTTTATCACTATTAGTGATTTCTACATTAGTATCACTAATTAGATCATTAATAGTTTTAACACTATATACCTCAAAAGTATTATCATTTAATTCTATACTAACCTCTTCAGGCATTTTATATTCATCATAGAATTTACATCCAGTTAGTAATAGAATTAGAAGAAATAGCATTATATATTTTTTCATATTATCACCTAAAAAGATTATAACATAATATTGATAAATAAATAATAAAATGATAAAATAAAAGTAATATTGGAGGTATTTATGAGAGATAACGAAAAACTAAGTAAAGCTAAAGAAAAAGGGAAAGGATTTATTAGTGAATTCAAAGCATTTGTTCTAAGAGGAAATGTAATGGATATGGCTATAGGTGTTATTATAGGTGGTGCTTTTGCAACTATAGTTACAGCTTTAACAGATGATTTTATTAATCCATTAATTAATTCTATAGGTGGAGCAGAAATAAAAGGTCAACTTCAAATATGGGGTGGACAAGCTCTTAATTGGGGTCACTTTGTAACAGCAGTTATTAATTTCTTAATTATGGCATTTATATTATTCTTAATGCTTAAAGGAGTTAATAAATTAGTAGAGGCAGGTAAAAAGAAAAAAGAAGAAGCTAAGGCTCCAGTTAAATCTGATGAAACTATACTTCTAGAAGAAATAAGAGATTTATTAAAGAAAAGAAAATAAAAATATACAAATACTTGTATATTTTTTTTTATTTTGGTATAATCTATTTGTGTTTGGCGATGTAGCTCAGTTGGCTAGAGCGTTCGGTTCATACCCGAAAGGTCGTGGGTTCGACCCCCTCCGTCGCTACCAATGTAATCAACTAACTAGAAATAGTTAGTTTTTTTGTGTTTAATAGGATTTGTGTTATAACTACTTTATGGTATAATGAGTGTATAGTATGGAGGATTTATGGGAATTATATTTTCATTTGTAATGGGATTACTTATGTCTTTTGAGCCTATAACAGATAATGATTGGTTTTGGCATTATGTTATTGGACATTATATAGATATTAATAAAACAATCCCTAAAAATGCACTTTTTGTTTGGCATGGTCCATATGAATGGACTAGTCATGAATGGTTAACAGAACTTATTATGTATAAGATTACACCACTAGGTTGTTTGTTAATCATGCTTGCAATTTTCTTGTTATTATACATATTAATGGCAAAAACAATAAGAGTAAAATTTAAGAAAGTATTTGATTTTAAACTTTTATATTTGTTATTAATGACAGTATTTTTTAAAGTAACAGGACCTAGACCATATATAATTAGTTTATTATTTATGGCATATTTAGTTTATATATTATTTAATTATATTGATGATGAAAAGAAGTATAAAAAATTAATATATACAATACCAATCTTACAAATATTATGGGTTAATTTCCATGGTGGATCTTCATCATTACCATATATATTTATAATAGGAGTTTTACTATGTCATATATTCTTAAAAATATTTAAGTTTAAAGAAGATAGATGGAGTAGTAGTTTCTTAAATAAATCACAAGTTAAGACTTTATTAATAGTATTAGGTTTAACTTTAATTGCTAGTTGTTTAAATCCATTTGGTTATAAAATGCTTTTATATCCATTCTCTAATATGGCAGATACAAGTATGCTTGATAATATAGAAGAATGGGCTAGCCCTGATTTCCATGGATATTTAGGTATATACATATTTATATTAATTGCAGTACCATTATTCAATATGATTTTAACTAAGAGCAAGATGAAATTCCATGAAATAGCATTCCAATTATTATTCTTTTATATGAGTTTAAAGAGTCAAAGATTTATTGGAATGTATGGAATATATTCAATGTGGACTTTAGGTAAATATTTCTTTGTTACAGATAGTATGTATGAAATATTTACTAAACCTTTTGAAAAATTTAAAAAAGTTATTACAGTATTATTTGCTTGTTTATTAACAGGTATAGTAGTGGTAGTAGGTTATAAACAAATTAGTACAATAAAGAATGTTGGAATAATAGATAATGATGGTTATTATAGTGATGAAGCAATTAAGAAAATTGGAGAATTAAAACCAAAGAGAATGTTTAATGACTTTGGTGGTGGAGGTTATCTATTATATAAATTAGATGAATATGATCTACTAGATGATGTTCAAATATTTGCTTATGGATTAGGAGATGTATTTAGTAAAGAAATATTACCAAATTCAATGGCTATTGGAACACTTAGTGGAGATACAGCAGCATTCCTTGAAAAATATGATTTTGATGTAATACTAACTTATAAATTAAATCAATTACATTATTATTTAGACAATACTGATGGATATGAATTAATTTATAGTGATGATATGTGTTATATCTATGTGAAGAAAGCAGAATAATCGATTCAATATGAATCGATTTTTTTATTTCTACAAACTGTAGAGTTCACAGGTAAATATATTTGATATCATAAAGTTGTAAGGAGGAGATTGTATGTTATATGTACACGATTATACTGTAATTGCACACGCTGCATATGCTAAAAGAAAGGAGGTAATATCACATAAAGAAATATTAGAACTTTCTAATATCATAAAAAATAAATTAGATAAAAATCATATATATTTTGCATATCAAACAACTGGAGCAAATGCAATAGAAATTTTTGGGAGAAAATTTATAAGAGATAAAGGCCAAATAATAATACAAGGAGAATTAGATGATGACTTCATGAATGAAGTGACTATAGGGTATCCTGAAAGAGTTCAAGAACTAATCATGGAGGCTAGAAGAGAATATACAAAAAAGAATTGTAAAGTTTTAGAGTTAGTAAATATGGAAGAACAAAAGATTAGTTAACTAATCTTTTATATTATAATTAAGGAGGAAAGTATGTTAGTAATAGATGATTATGTATTCTATGCTAATGCAGCTCACGCTAAGCAGACAGGTATTTTGACGTATAAAGAGATAAGAGCATTTGCAAACAAATTAATGAGTAAATTAGTAAAAAATAATATACCCTTTATAACTGAAACAACTACTAATGATTCATATCTAACAGTAAATGGACATACATTTATAAGACTAAGTGATGAAGTTCATTTAGTACATGCTATGGATGAAGATTTCATGGAATATGTTAATGGTTGTTATTCGGATGATGTAAGAAAACTTATTGAAGAAGCACATGATGAATTCTTTTTAGAACATTCACCAATAGGGAAAAGACTAAAGTGGAGGTTAGAAAACAAAGGAGGAAATAATGAAACACAATTATCCAATTAAGTACGCAGTTATGCCTATTAAAGATAAAGAAAGAAGAGATGCTGATTGGTATGATATATGTTATGTAATAGTTAAATGTTTTGTTTTAGAAGAGAGAAAACATCATGAATTGGATGGAGAAAATTATACAAATTATTTTGTAGTATGCCCATATCATTATGATCAAACATATTTTCATTGGGTAAAATCGCCCCCAGATAGTTATTATGGAGAATGGGTAAGACATGTTTATGATACTTATGATGATGCATTAGAGGAAAAAGAACTGAAAAATGATGAATTAAGACCATTCTATATATTTGATTCAGAAAAGCAAAAAAAACATATGCAACTATTTAATGATCAGGTTGAATTGTTTAAACAATTTGAAAAAGATGTGGAATCAGGTACCAAAGAATTAAAAGTAAATGGTAAACCTAAAGAACAAGCAATTATAACTATGTCTTTAAGCGATAATAAATTAACAATGAGAGATTTATCATTTTATGATGCTGTCGAAGGTTCACATTATAATAGACAAGGAATAAATCCATTTATGGCATATACTGTTTCTTCAAGAACTTTTAAAAAACTAAAAGGAATGGAAAGTTTACCAGATGTTGACATTAAGAAAGTCACTAAAACACCATTATTAATGAATAGTAAAGATAATAAATATATGAAACTTATATCTCCTGAAGGAGATGAATCATATCTTAAATTAGTTATGAATAGTGATTGTTTTTGGAGACGTAAAGAAGCAGAATTTATAGAACCAAAAATAGAAAATTATATATTTACACTTGAAGATTATGATGACATAGTTAATGCTTATGGTGTACATATGCCTAAACAAGAATTATCATATTCAGAGGGACGTAAATTAATACTAGAAAGATTCTACAATTCGTAGAATTTTTTCCTTTTTTTCCTTGTTACTATATAGATGTAGGGAGGAAATATGAAAGGAATACCAAAAAATATTAAATCATTAAGTTGTTTTTGCTCAATACTGTTATATGAGGATAAAAGAAGGGTCACATATACTATAAATGAGAATCTTAAATCTGAATGTCGTTACACAGCTGTTTTACCAAGATACTGGAGACCAAAAAAATCTGATGAAATAGTAAAACAAAAAAGAAATTTTTCAAACGGATTTAAATTAGTAAGAACATCAAATGGAGAATTTGGTTATATAAGAGAATCTGATGGAGAATTATTACCATATAGATATGATATAGCATTTGATTTTAATGAACATGGTCTTGCTATGGTAGGTAAGGATGGATGTGTTTCTTGGATAGATAAAGATTTTAATTATATTGATATAGATGGTCAAAAAGCAAAAGAAGATCCTGATGGTTATTGCAATGATTTTAAAGCGTGGCAAACAATAGAGCAATTTAGTAAGGGTGAAAAACCAATAGCAAAATTATATTATGGCAGAGACACTTACGGTAAAGTTAGTTATATTGATACAAACGGAAATCTTATGTCATTTTGTAAATTCGATGGAAAAATTCATGATGATCAAACATATTCACTTTTTGAAGATGGCACTAGTTTTGATGAGGATGGTATAGCAAGAGTAGATGATTCATATCTTTTTGCAAGAGGGTATTATATAACATATAGAGATTTAAGAAAAATAGCAATTTCTAGAGGACTACTTAGTACACTTAGTAAGGAAGCAGAACAAGCTTTAGATAAAAAGGAAGGTAAAAAACTAAGAAATGTATTACAAAATCCTAATGTATGATAAAATAAGTGTATCGGAGGTCTTATGACTAATATTGGAGAAAAGATAAAAGAATTAAGAACTAAAAATAAATTAACTCAACAAGAATTAGGAGATAAATTATATGTATCTGATAAAACTATTTCTAGTTGGGAAAGTGGGAGAACATTACCGGATATAAATACTTTAATAGATATTAGTAATGTATTTAATATTAGTATATCTAACTTCGTTAGTAATACTAATGATAAAAATATAGAAATAGAATTTAAAATAAAAGTTAGTAGAGTAGGATATAATGATGTATTAAAAAGAATTAAAGATGATTCTATATATGTTAAAGAAGAAGATCAAGTAGCAACTTATTTTAAACCTAGACTAAGAGATTTTGATAATGAATGGCTAAGAGTAAGAAAAGAAGAAGATAATAATATTCTTAATTATAAGAGGAAAAATGAATCTGGAGATTTAGAAGAATATGAAGTTATTATAGATAACTATGATAAAATGAAAACTATATTTAATTATTTAGATTTAAAAGAATCAGTAGTAGTTAGTAAACATAGAGTATCTTACTTATATAAAGATAAATATGAAATATCTTTTGATGAAGTAGATAATTTAGGATTATATATAGAAATAGAAGTTAAAAAATATGAATATGATAATGAAAAAGAAATCAATTTATTAATTGATTTAATGAAAGAATTAAATATTAATATGGATAATATAGAAACTAAAAGATATCCAGAATTATTAGAAAAGATTTAATGTAAAGTAAACAGACTATATAGTCTGTTTTTTTATTGATATGGTAAAATATATATAATAGGTGATATCTATGTTTGAAACATTAAAAGAAATTTTATTAAGTGAAATACGAGAAGAAGTAGAAATAGCTAAAAAGATAATTGATGAAATCCAAGCATTAAAAAAAGAAGATACTGAATTACAAGAACCTGAAACAACTGAACATCTATTTAGACCAAATGATACATCAAAAAATTATAATTTTTTGGCTAAAATTATATTTTTTAAGCAATATAAAGAAGATCAAAAAGCGTATAACGAAAAGTTAGAAAAATATAAAACAGAATACGAAAAAAGGGAAAAAGCATATGATGAGTATTCTAAAAGGAAGAATTCTATACAAGAAAGATTAAAAGAACTAAGAGAGCAAAAAGATCCTGAAAAACTAAAAGAAATAATAGAAAGATATGAAAGAATAAGAAATGCAAAAAATCTATCCGAATTAGGATTGAATTTTAAACAGGTAGAAACTATATTTAAAGAAAAAGGCATTCCAATAGTTTTGGATGAGAGTGATACTATTATAGAGAATGAAGCAAAATTTGATAAATTAGATGATTTAGTCTTAATACATAAGACTAGGTATGCACCAGCTAATGATGAAATTAAAACTACTACAAATGCAGGAGCAACATATGAGGAGCAAGTAAAAATTGGAACAGAAACAATCAACATAAAATATGAAGACGTAAGGAATACAATACATTTTGCTGTTAATGGAGAAGTTGGGAATCACTTTTATGGGAGTTGGGATGATACAAAATATGCGGTTGTTATTCCACTTACCGATGTGCCAAACATAACTACTTTTTATACAGCAGATACATTTGCTAGAGGTAATGTAGACATATCAAAAGGATATATATTGTGCCCTGAAAGTGAGATGGAGCAATTAAGAAAGAATAATGCTAATGCAATGATTGTTGGATACAGAGGTAAAAGCGTTTCGGGTTATGCTAATAAATTTATATCACTGCTAGGATATAAAAAAGAAACAGTAATGACTCATGGTTGGGAGAATGCTGATGCGACGATAGCGGAGAGAACGGTTGCATCAAATTTAAACGTCATTATTGAGGAGCATTGCAACACGCCTGATCGAGTAGAAGAGAGAAGACTAACGGATATTAATCAATTTAAAGCAATAATAGAAGGCATATTTGCCTCAAATATTAATTATGAACCAAGTAAAGCAGCAGAACAATTATTAGGTAGCGATGGAGGCAGAGTATTGACCATGGATAGGGCTATATTCTTTGAAGAGGATGGTAAATATTTTGAAAAACTCTTGGATGATTTAAAACAATATAATATTGTTATGCCTAATTATATTAATGCAATATATGAAGCGGATAAAGCAAGTAAAAGTATTGATGCACTTGATTTACCTGCAGATGTAAAAACATATTTAGTAGAGTGCAAGGGAACTTTAGGAATACCACATACTCTAGATACTTCATATAGAGCATTCGTTTATGAGGTATTAAAGCAAGTAAAAGAATTAAACAAAGAAAATATTATGGCTAAACAAGGAGACGCTAAAGTATATTAACTTTGCGTCTTTTTTTGCATTTTTTTAGATTTTGTAGTAAAATATGTCTACTTTTGAAAAAAAGGGGTTATTTTATGGAAATAATAGAAATTATTTATAATAAAATGGAAGAACATGGTTATGAGAGAGATCCTCAAATGAATAAAGCAATAGAAACTCGTTATAATCGTATGAAAAAGAATAAAAGAGGTAAAGCTTTTACTGATGAAGCGCTAGTAGAATATATCCTTAGAATGTTCTATCAAAAAAAGAAACCTGTTATGAGATGTAAATACTTTATTGGGGATAAAACTATAACAGACTATGCTAACGATGAGGGTGTTTCAGCGAATGGTCTTCGTAGTGCGATTTATTCTGGAAGAAATAAAGGGATTCCAGTAGAGGAAATAGGTAAAGATTTCGTAGAAAGAGCAAATCAAAGATCTGATATTCCAAATGGTCCATTATTAAAAGAATGTAGAAAACTTGGTATGACATATGCTCAAATCGTTGAAATATTTAATGATGAATATCCAGATAGCGAAAGCATGACAGAAGAAGAAAAAGATGCTGCCCTTGCAGAAATAATGACTACAATGATAGAAGCTAAGAAACCAAAAGAAAGAAAAATGGCAATAATATTACAATAAAAAACAAACTATTTAGTTTGTTTTTTATTTGTTTATGGTATAATTTTCTTATATATGGGAGGGTTTGCTATGAAAAGTGCTAATGATTTTGTAAAACAAAAAGAAAGAACATATTGTTCAAGCGATATACTTGATGATACGCCTTTTATCTTTGAGGGTGAAAAAATTGAACCAGTAGTCGAGGTGCCTGTTGCTGAAACTACATTTGAAGATGTAATGATTACATATAATGAATCTATAGAAAGAGCAGCATCATATAGAAAGAAGAATAAAAAATCCTACGAACTTTTAGGAGATGCTAAAGTTTTCTCTTATCGTGGAGTAGATGAATTACATGTTAAGTTTGCTTCATATTATGCTAAATATGGGATGAATAAACTAGACTTTAAAGGTAGATGGACACTATTATCTATAATTGATGCTTTACTTTATAAAGATCAAGAAGCAAAATATGAAGAGAATGGAATTGATTTACGTAAGATAAAGAAAGAATTAGAGGAATTTGAAGATACAAAAGATTATTTATATAATGAGGCTGGTATAAAAGGAAGCGAGCAACAAGCCAAGAGATGTCTTCTTGAAGATATTTCTTTTGATACAATGTATGATTCTAAAAGCAAAAATATAATATGTTCAAAAGCTAATCATTTCTTTATTAAATTAGAAGGCGAATTAAGATGTGTCTTTTGTGGTGCTTCTACAAAAGAATATGATCTCACACCAGAACAATTAGAATTTTTAGAAAAAGCTGCAGATACACAAAAGAAACTTATAAAGGGTGTTACAGCGGAAGATATGCCATTACTTCAATTACTTGTTATGGAACGAACAGCAGCTATCGAAGAATATGATAAAGAACTAGATAATCCTGTAAATAATTCTGAAGACAAAGATGAAATGTATTATGATTTTGATGAAACTGTTCATAGAACAGGAACTTCTATTCAAAACTATATAGCAAGAGCAAAGAGAATTGACTCTGGAGATTATACTGATAGATGGGGGAATATTACATATTATCAAAAGCAATTTGATGAAGAAAAAACTGCCCAATTACTTAGCCTAAATGATCAACAATTAGAAGCTGTTAGAACAAGTAGTTATGAACCAGAATCCAGAAGAAGAACTATTAAACAATTAAAAACAAAAAGATATGAAATAATTATTTTATCTGGCGCTTCTATTCCAGAATCATTTGATTCGTTAACTGATGATGAAGATAAAGATTGCTTTGTACAAGCATATGTAAACCTTAATGATGAAGAGTATAGAATGGGAAGTGGTTATTTTGAACCACAAAGAATAGCTGGATCACTTCGTTGCCCATATACTTGTATAACTGCACATCCTGAAGTAAATAGAAGATTATTAGATATGAAATTAAAAAATAAGAACAACTAATTCATTAGTTGTTTTTATGCTATAATGGACTTAGGTGATATTATGGAACTTAGAGATTTATATGATATAAATAGTAATAAAACAGATAAAACATATTATAAAGGAGATCCTATTCCCGAAGGATATTATCCAATGGTAGTAATGGTTGTTATTAGAAATTCTAAAGGAGAATTTTTAATGCAAAAAAGAGTTCCTTCTAAAGGAGGAGATTGGGGAGTGACTGGAGGCCATCCAAAATCTGGAGAAACTCCAATCGAGGGATTACTTGCTGAAATTAAAGAAGAATTGGGATTAGATTTTTCTGATGAAAAATTCTATGAATATGATTCTGGATGTGATGGAAAAGATTGTTATAAAATGTATCTTGTTAATAAAGATATAGATATTAATGATATAAAAATTCAAGAAGATGAATTAACAGAAGTAAGATGGTTTACTATGGAAGAATTAAAAGAGATGGTTCAAACAAAAGAACTTAATGAAGATCAAATTGCATGTTTTATAAAAGCATGTAAATATATAGAAAATAATTAGGAGGAATTATGCCAAGACAAAAAGAGTTAGATAGAGAGATAGCAAGATTAACTTGTAGATTTAAAAGTATTGATGAAGTAGATTGTATTTACTTAATACCATATGTTGATAGTGCAGGTAGAAGTATTTATGATTTAAAAGTAGTAGTTACTACTAAGGAATATAGAGAATTAATAGATGAAATAGTTAAAGAATATAATCAAAAAAATAGTGACAGAGATATGTTTAGACAATATGGTGGAGTTTTAACTGTTAAAACAGATAAACCAGATAATTATTCTACTCAAATAGATGAATATAGTTCGAAAGAAGAATTAGCAGCTGGTATGGATATAATTTCATCAAAGGTTTTGTATGATAAATATGGTTTTTATACAAGAGTTGCACATCAATTTGATAAAAAAGATGATTCTAATGAATTTAAATTAAAAAAATATACAAATACTATAGAATTTGATTTTAATAAAAAATTATTATTGGAATTTGAACCTAAAAATAATCAATAGTTTGAGTATTTTTAGTTTTTATGATAATATATGTTAGAATTTTTTAAGGAGGTGTGAAAATATGAAGAAAAAAGTCGTTGTTGGAATGAGCGGTGGAGTAGATAGTTCTGTATCTGCATATTTACTTCAAAAAGAAGGATATGAAGTAATTGGATTATTTATGAGAAACTGGGATTCAATGGTTAATAATGATATTGAAGGTAATCCTAATTTAAACAATGATATTTGTCCACAAGAACAAGATTATAATGATGCTCTTGAAGTATGTAATAAACTTGGTATTGAATTACATAGAGTTAATTTTGTTAAGGAATATTGGGATAATGTCTTTTCGTATTTTCTAGACGAATTAAAAAAAGGTAGAACTCCTAATCCAGATTTAATGTGTAATAAATATATTAAGTTTGATGCTTTTATAGAAGAAGCTAAAAAATTAGGAGCAGATTATGTTGCTACAGGACATTATGCAAGAACAAAAGATGGACATCTTTATAGAGGCATTGATACTTCTAAAGACCAATCTTATTTCTTAGCACAAGTAAGTAGTAAACAATTAGAAAATGTATTATTCCCTGTGGGAAATTTAAATAAAACTGAAGTAAGAAAAATAGCTTTAGAAGCAGATATTCCTACTGCTAAGAAGAAAGATTCTACAGGTATATGTTTTATTGGAGAAAGAAACTATCAAAAGTTTATTCATAACTATTTAAAGAAGAATCCAGGAGATATAATTGATGTTGATACTAAAGAAGTAATTGGTACTCATGAAGGATTAATGAACTATACAATTGGCCAAAGAAAACAAGTAGGTATTGCTGGTTTTAAAGATAGACACTTTGTAGTAGGTAAAAATGTAGAAAAGAATGAATTATATGTTGCTTTTGGAGAAGATCCAGAAAGTTTATATAGTGATGAATGTATAATAGAAAATATTAATTTTATTTCAGACGAAAGACCAGAAAAATGTACTGCTAAATTTAGATATAGAGGAGAAGACTATGAAGTGTTCTTAGAATATCTAGATAATGGTGAGATATCTGTAAAATATCCTTCTAAAGCTAAAGCAGTTACTCCTGGGCAAGCATGTGTTTTATATGATGGAGAAGAATGCTTAGGTAGTGGAATAATAAAAGAAATAAAAAAAGATGGAAAGAAACTATGGTATTTATAGTTTCTTTTTTTATTATATTTTTTAATTTATATATTTAAAAAATATATAAAGAATGATATAATTATAATGGAATGATAGGTGAAAAATATGGGAAGAAGAAAAAAATTAAAAAACATTAAAATTCCTATTGAAATACTAGGTATATTACTTATTGTTATTGGAATAATTGGATTCTTAGGATATAAAGCTAATATTGTTGGTAAATATGTTAAGGGTGCAGGAATGTTATTAATGGGAAGTTTATACTTCGTATTTTTAGCTTTATTAATAATAATAGGTGGATATATGCTTATTAAAAGAAAGAGACCTAAATATTTAACTCTTAAAACAATAGGAGCAGCTCTATTCTTTATAGGAGTATTATCATTAGCACACCTAGCATTATCAAATATGAATTTAGATAAATCTTTAGGTATTAAAGAAAATATGGAAATTGGTTTTAATACATTTGTTAATTGTCTAGAGAATAAAGAAGTATTTACTGGTGGAGGATTAATAGGATTATTCTTTGTACTAGTGTTAGATAAATTCTTAGGATATATTGGAAGTATAATCGTAATAGCGGTTATTATGTTTATAGGACTAGTATTATTCTCTAATTTCTCATTACTTGATATCATCTCAAGTTTAAGTGATAAAGTTAAAATTAAAAAATCTAATAATGATGATGAATATGAAGAAGATGAAGATGATGATGAAGAAGAAGTTAAAGGTCATGGTTTAAAAGATAATAGAGTTGCTATTTCTTCAATCGATGAATTAACTAATCCAAAACAAGAAGAAGAATATAAACAATCAATGAAAGAAAATATGGCTAATTCATTTAATAATACTAATTTATATAAAGATTATAAATTACCAGACATAGATTTACTTGCTAAACCAAGTAAAACTAAAAATACTAAAGAACAAGAAGAAGAGATTAAAAGAAATATTAAATTACTTGAAAATGTATTAAAAGATTTTGAAGTATATGCAAAAGTAGTAGAAGTTCATGTAGGACCTGCAGTAACTCAATATGAGTTAGAATTAAAATCTGGTACTAAAATGAATAAGATAACATCTCTTCATAGTGAAATAGCATTAGCTTTAGCTGCTAAAGATGTTAGAATTGAAGCTCCAATACCTGGTAAAAGTACAGTAGGAGTAGAAATTCCTAATAAAGTAAATTCAATGGTATCATTTAGAGAAATAATTGCATCATTCCCTAAAGATAAATTTAATAATAAATTAATGGTTGCTTTAGGAAAAGATATAATGGGTAATGCAAAATATTTTGAAATTAATAAAACACCACACTTACTTATAGCAGGTGCTACTGGATCAGGTAAATCAGTATGTATTAACTGTCTTATAGGATCAATACTTATGAGAGCTAAACCAGATGAAGTTAAACTTGTTATGATTGACCCTAAGAAAGTAGAACTTGGTATTTATAATGGTATTCCACATTTAATTACACCAGTAGTAGTTGATCCAAAGAAAGCATCACTTGCACTACAAAGAGTAGTTAAAGAAATGGAAAGAAGATATGATCTATTTAGTGATAGTAAGACTAAAAACATAGAAACATATAATGATTATGTAAAAAAACAAAATGATAAATTACCAGAAGAAAGTAGATTACCAATACTTCCTTACTGGGTAGTAATAATCGATGAACTTGCTGACTTAATGCTTGTATGCTCTAAAGAAGTTGAAGACTCAATTATGAGAATTACACAAATGGCTAGAGCTGCAGGTATACATTTAGTAGTAGCAACTCAAAGACCATCTACAAATGTTATTACAGGTGTTATTAAAGCTAATATACCATCTAGAATATCATTTGCAGTATCAAGCTTTGTTGATTCAAGAACAATTCTTGATATGGCTGGAGCAGAAAAACTTCTTGGTAAAGGAGATATGTTATTCTTACCAATGGGAGAATCAATACCTCAAAGAATTCAAGGAGCATATGTTTCTGAAGATGAGATTAATAAATTAGTAGATTTCTGTTCTTCACAACAAAAAGCAGTTTATGATGAGGATTTTACTAAAGAATCAGGTAATACAACTACTGATGGATTTACAAGTGATAAAAATGATGTAGAACAAGATGATCCAATTTATAATGAAGCATTAGAGTTTGTTTTATCAACAGGAAAAGCTAGTGCATCATTATTACAAAGAAAATTTAAATTAGGTTATAATAGAGCAGCTAGATTAATAGATTTATTTGAAGAAAGAGGTATTATAGGACCACAACAAGGTTCTAAGCCAAGAGAAGTTTTATATAAAGTAGAACAAGATAATGAATAAATAAAAAAGGAATAGGAGGGATTTTATGAATAATTTTGATGAATTACCATTTGAACAAAATGATAGTTTTAATAGTGAAAATAATTTCGAACAAATCCCTACCACAGAAACTATTCCAACTATGATGGATGATAATAATATTATAGTTCTTGATGAAAGAATAAAAGATATTAAACCAGAAGAAAAGAACACTGAACCTACATTAGATAGTAATAATATTTTGATATTAGATCCAAAGATTAAAGATATAGCACCTAAGAATACTAAAATATCATTTAAAAAACCTACTATTATTATTCCAGTAATAGCATTCATATTTGTTTCAATATTAGGTATGTATTTATTTGTATCTAATTCAAAAGCAGATACTGTAAATTTAATTAGAATTGAAGAAAATGATAAATATGGTTATATAGATACTGAAGGTACAGTAATTACTAGAGCTAAATATATATCAGGAACAGATTATTATAAAGGGCATGCAATAGTTAAAAATGAAAATAATTTATATGGTGTATTAAACTCTAAAGGAGTATTAGAAGTACCATTTGGAAATTATTACTATATTGGATTATTTGGTAATAGATATATAGCATCTAAACAAACTAAAAATGGTTTAAAACAAGCATTGCTTGATAGTAATTTAGATGAAAAAACATCATTTAAATATGATACTATCAGTTATGGTAAAAATGGCGTTTATCTATTTACTAGAGATAATACAATGGGAGTATTAAATAAAGAAGGAAAAGAAATATTCTCATTTGCAGTAGATGAAATTGATAATAAAAATATAGATATAGAAATATCACCAGTTCCAGAAGATACACCACTTAATAATAGATATGCAAAAATTAAATTAAATAAATCATATGCAATAATTAATTTAGGAACAGGTACTAAAGTATTTGGTTATACATTAGATGATATAGAAGTATTAAAAAATAATGTATTCTATATAAAAGGTGAATCTAAAGAAGAAAATAATACTTATATAGTTATTGATAATAACAAAATAAAATTAAAAACAAGTAAGTATTTAAGAGTAAGAGTAGATGATATAGAATCAGATATTGCAATAGGAATAAATAATGATTCTTCTATTAGTTATATAAATTTAAATAATCAATCAGAAATAAATGATAATAAGAATAATACATATAGTTATGGAGATGGAGTAGTATTAGAAAAAGCTCATGACTTTAGTTCTAATAAAGATGTATATAACATAATTAGTGCTAAAGGTAAAATAGGCTCTTTTGATACATATATTCCTGTAACTAATGAATTTTATAATAATAAATTAAATATAAAATTATATGATGGTAAATATAATTATGTTAATACTAAAGGAGACCTTGTTAATAATATAGCATATGATACTACTTCTGAATTTAATGAAGAAGGATATGCTATAGTATCTAATAATGGTACATATGGTGTAATTAATTCTAATGGTAAAGAAGTAGTTAAATTAAGTTATTATAATATATTATTCTTAGATGAAGATGTATCTAAAATATTAAATAAAAACTATAAAAAGAAATTATTTGTATATCAAGATGAAAATGAAAATTATGGTTTTATTTCTGCAAATGGAAAAATAGAAACAAATGCAATATATGATGATGTAGAATATATAACAGATAAATATCCTATAGTAGAAGTTAATTATGGTGGTGAAAGATTACTATATAATCTAGCTATTAATAAAGAATTACCAATAAAAATAGAAACAAATGATATAACTATAAAAGATAATTATTTTATAATAGGAACATCATATTATAACTATTCAGGAAAGTTAATATATTCAATTAAGTAGGAGGGTTTATGAAAGATAGAAAAATATTTACTTATTTATGTGTAGCATTTGCTTTTACATTAGCATTATTTATGTTATTTAAAGCAAATACTCAAAGTTTTAAGAGTTTAACTGCATCTGTTTCACCAGAAGAAGAAAAGAATCTTATTCTTGATAAATCAAAAGAATATATTCAAAATAATATAGATAGATATAATGGTGAAAGTGAAATAGTATTGAAAGATTTAATAATTAATGATTATTTTACTGAAGAAGAAGCTAAAGAAGTAACTAAAGATTTATATGATGAAGAAACAAGAATATACTTTGTAGTAAAAGATTCTAAAATTGAAGATATTTATTTAAAAAATGAATTATTTAGCAAATTATTTAATTGTTCTGAAATATGTTATATAAATAATGAAGAGAATTATATTTATTATAATAATGATACTTACAGAATAATAAAAGTTGATTCTAGTGGAAGTGTTTATATAACAAATAACGAAACAAAAGAAATTAGTACAGATAATATAGTACAAGTGATAAGAAATAAATATAATGAAATAGATAGAAAAATAAGCAATAATGTAGACTTAATATCACAAAATGATATTAATAATAGTAACTTTATAAATCCAGAAAAAGACATGATTGTTTCAAGTAGTACAGGATATAAAATCTATGATAATATAAATAATACTACAAGAGATATTGATGGGTCTAAAGCAGATATTATATTTGTTATTAAATTATTAAATACTGTTAATTATAAAATGGGTGATGGTTCTAAATTTGATCCATATATAGTAACAGAATAATCCAAGTTTTACTTGGATTTTTTTATTTATTGGGGAATTTTATATATTTTTTTCGAATATATTATTAGGGGGTATAATTTGAAAAAGATAATTATAATTATATTATTAGTAATTATATTAATAATTCCATTATTTATGTTTAATAATCCAAGTAAGAAGGAAAAGAAGATTACTATTAAAAAAGAAATTAAAAAAGAAGAAAAAGAAAGATTTAAATATATAACAATTGGTCATGACAATATAAATGAATATATTAAGGAAGAAGAGGTATTAGAAGAAAAAGTTATATATGTTTGTATAGAGTAGTATTTTTCTTTTAAACCTTGTTTTATTTATATATTTATTATAAAATTATATATGTAACAATAAGGAGAAAATAATGAAAGAAGATAAATTAGGAAAAGTATTTAATAAGTTATTAAAATTTTTGCATATTAATATAAGTGAAAAGAATGAAAGACTATTATTACAAATATTTAAATTTGTTATAGTAGGTGGAACTGCTACTGTATTAGACTGGATAATATATTATATTTGTTATAATTTCTTACATATAGAACCATTAATAGCAAATATAATATCATTTACTATATCTGTAATATATAACTATATAGCATCAGTTAAATGGGTATTTGATGTTAATAAAGAAAAGAGTAAAGTTAAGATATTTATTGAATTTATAGTATTTAGTGTAATTGGTTTCTTACTTTCAGAATTATTACTATGGCTTGGAATACATAAATTAGAATTAAATGCTATGTTAGTTAAAATAGGTTCTACTATTATAGTTATGGTGTTTAATTTTATAACTAGAAAGATATTTTTAGAGAAATAGTGCTTAAAAAAAGCATTTTTCTTTGGTATAATATACATATACCTTTTAGGAGGAATTTATGGAACAAAAAAATGAATATGCAATTAGAGTTAAAAATTTGTATAAAGACTTTAAATGGAATTCTGATAAACCAGGAACATTAAAAGAAAAACTATTATTTGCTAAGAGAAATAAAGTAGTTAAAGTACATATTCTTAAAGATATAGATTTAGATATCAAAAAAGGTGAAACAGTTGCATTAATAGGTACTAATGGTAGTGGTAAATCTACATTATTAAAATTAATGACTAAGATTATTTATCCTACTAAAGGAAATATTAAAGTTAATGGTAAATTAACTTCATTACTAGAATTAGGAGCAGGTTTTCATCCTGATTTTACTGGTAGAGAAAACATCTATTTCAATGCAGCCATATTTGGTTTAACTAAACAAGAAATAGAAAAAAGATTAAATACAATTATAGAATTCTCTGAACTTGGAGAATTTATAGATAGTCCAGTTAGAACTTATTCTTCTGGTATGTATATGAGACTTGCTTTCTCTATAGCTATAAATGTTGATGCTGAAATATTATTAATTGATGAAATACTTGCAGTAGGAGATCAACACTTCCAAGAAAAATGTTTCAAGAAACTACATGAATTAAAAGAAAATGAAAATAAAACAATAGTTATTGTTTCACATAATTTAGATCAAGTTAAAGATTTATGTAATAGAGCTGTATGGATAAAAGATGGCAGAATAGAAATGGATGGAGATCCAGGTAAAGTCATTGATAAATATCTAGAGATTTGTGGGTGATTAGTATGATATTTAAAGAATTATTTCAATATAGAGAATTATTAAAAACTAGTGTACATAAAGAGATAAGAGGTAAATATAAAGGATCATTCCTTGGAGTATTATGGTCATTCTTAAATCCATTACTTATGGTAGCAGTATATGCAATAGTATTCCCATATATAATGAGAGTAAAACAAGATAATTATTTAATATATCTTATTACTGGAGTTATACCATGGTCATTCTTTACTACAGTAATTAATAATGGATGTAACTGTGTATGGGCAAATGGTGCAATCATTAAGAAAGTTTATTTCCCAAGAGAAATTATTCCAATAAGTGTTGTAGTAGCAGCACTAATTAACTTCTTAATATCATGTGTAATTATATTAATATTTGTAATATTTGGTGGAATAGGCGTTAGTATACATCTAATATGGCTTCCAGTTATAGCACTGATCCAGACTATATTTAGTATAGGTTTACTATTTATATTAAGTGCAATAAATGTATATGTTAAGGATATACAATATTTAGTACAATTCTTAGTAAACTTAGTATTCTATGGAACACCAATATTATATAGTGTTAGTATGTTCCCAGAAAGATATAGATGGATATTATATTTAAATCCACTTGCACATATGCTTGATGCTTATAGAGCAATATTCTATTACAAAACTATGCCTGATCTACAATCACTTGGTATAGTAGGTGGAGTATCTCTAATAGTATTAATATTAGGAACACTAATATTTAAGAAATTAGAAAAAGGATTCGCTGAAGAAGTATAAAAGTACTTTAAAAAGTACTTTTTTTTTGTTATAATTTATATAGAACATAGTCAGGGGGATTATGTATGAACAAATTATTCTTTTTTTAAAAAATTATGTAAATTAAATTAGTAGTGGAAGGGAGTTTCCGCTTATTTTGCTTGTAAAAAAAAGAAGAATTTGTTATAATTCTTATGTTTGATACTAGAAGGAGTTGAAAATATGGCACCAAAGTATGATGAGAGTTCTATTAAAATACTTGAAGGCTTAGACGCAGTTAGAAAAAGACCAGGTATGTATATTGGGTCTACTGATAAAAGAGGTCTTCATCATTTAGTATGGGAAATAGTAGATAACTCAATAGATGAAGTTATGAATGGTTATGGTGATACTATTACTATTACTCTTCATAAAGATAAATCTATAAGTGTTTCAGATAATGGTAGAGGTGTACCAGTAGGAAAACATGAATCAGGTAAAAGTACAGTAGAAGTTATTTATACTGTTTTACATGCTGGTGGAAAATTTGAAGAAGGGAACTATAAAGTTTCTGGAGGATTACATGGTGTTGGTGCTTCAGTAGTTAATGCTCTATCTAGTATGATGATAGTTAATTCAAGAAGAGATGGTAAAGAATATACTATTAGTTTTAAAGATGGTGGAAAAGTTGCATCACCTTTAAAAGAAGTAGGTAAGACTAATAAAACAGGAACTACTGTTAGATTTTTACCAGATAAAGAAGTATTTAGTACTACTGATTTTTCTTATAGTACTATTTGTGAAAGAATGCAAGAATCTGCTTTCTTATTAAAAGGACTTACAGTAGAAGTAATAGATGAAATAAATAATAGATCTGAAAAATATCATTATGAAAATGGTATTAAATCATTTGTTGAATATATAGATGAAGATAAAACTCCAATAAATAATGTAGTACATTTTAAAGGATCAAAAGATGGTATTGAAGTAGAAATAGCTCTTCAATATACTGATTCATATACTACAGAAAATATAATATCATTTGTTAACAATGTTAAGACAGTTGATGGTGGTTCTCATGAAGTAGGATTTAAATCAGCTTTAACTAAAGCATTTAATGATTATGCAAGAAGTAATGGATATTTAAAAGCTAAAGATAAAAACTTTGAAGGATCTGATGTAAGAGAAGGTTTAACTGCAGTTATATCTTTAAGAATACCTGAAGCATTACTTCAATTTGAAGGACAAACTAAAGGTAAATTAGGTACTCCAATTGCTAAGAATGTAGTAGAAGCCCTTACTTTAGAAAATATATCTTTCTATTTAGAAGAAAATAATGAAAGTGCTGTTAATATAATTAACAAAGCATTAAAAGGAAAGATGGCTAGAGATGCTGCTAGAAAAGCAAGAGAAGAAATAAGAAAGAATCAAGGAACTAAGAAAGAAAAAAATATATCAGATAAATTAGCACCTGCAGCAAGAAAAGATCCTAAGAAAGATGAGTTATTTATAGTAGAGGGTGATTCTGCTGGAGGTTCTGCTAAAACTGGTAGAGATAGAACATATCAAGCAATACTTCCACTTAGAGGTAAAGTATTAAATACTGAAAGAGCATCACTTGATGAAGCTTATAAGAACCAAGAAATTAATACATTAATATATACAATAGGAGCAGGTGTAGGAGCAGACTTTGATATGAAGAACTGTAATTATGATAAAGTAATTATCATGACCGATGCTGATGATGATGGATGTCATATTCAAGTATTATTAATTACATTCTTCTATAGATATATGAAACCACTTATTGAAGAAGGTAAATTATATATTGCATGTCCACCTTTATATAAAGCTACTATTGATAAAAATCATTTTGAATATTTATATACAGATGAAGAATTAAAAGAATTAACAAAAAATAAATCATTATCTGATTTACAAAGATATAAAGGACTTGGAGAAATGGATGCTACACAACTTTGGGAAACTACAATGAATCCAGAAACAAGAACTTTAATAAGAGTAAAAATAACAGATGCAGTACTAGCTGAAAAGAGAGTATCTGTTCTTATGGGAGAAAAAGTTGAACCAAGAAAAGCTTGGATTGAAGAAAATGTAGAATTCTCTCTAGAGGATGATTATAAAATAAAGGCAGGTGATTCTAATGGCAAGAAGTAAGGAAACAAAAGAGATATTACAAAAGATTCATGACTATGCCTTAGAAGAAATCATGGGGGAAAGATTTGGAAGATATGCTAAAGAGATAATAACTGATAGAGCAATTCCAGATGTAAGAGATGGTTTAAAACCTGTTCAAAGAAGAATTCTTTATGGAATGTATAAAGGCAAAAATACTTATGATAATAAATATAGAAAATCAGCTAGAGCAGTTGGTGATATCATGGGTAAATACCATCCACATGGAGATTCTTCAATATATGATGCAATGGTAAGAATGAGCCAAGATTGGAAAATGCTTACTCCATATGTAGATATGCATGGTAACAATGGATCAATGGACGGTGATGGCGCAGCAGCAATGCGTTATACTGAAGTAAGACTTTCTAAAATAGCTGGTGAAATGTTAAGAGACATTGAAAAAGATACTGTAGAAATGGCTCCAAACTATGATGATACTGAAGAAGAACCAACAGTATTACCTTGTAGATTCCCTAATTTACTAGTTAATGGTACTACAGGAATTTCTGCAGGTTATGCAACAGATATTCCACCACATAACTTAGGTGAAATAATTGATGCAACTGTTCTTAGAATAGATAAACCTAAATGTACTTTAGATGAAGTATTAGAAATAGTACAAGGTCCAGATTTTCCAACTGGTGGAGTAGTTGAAGGTAAAGATGGTATAAGAGAAGCTTTTGAAACTGGTAAAGGTAAAATAGTAATAAAATCTAAATATACTATTAATAATGAAAAAGGTAAGAACCAAATCATTATTACTGAAATACCATATGAAGTTAATAAAGCAGCTTTAGTAAAAAGAATTAATGATATTAGAATAGAAAAGAAAATAGAAGGAATAGTTGAAGTAATAGATTCTTCTTCAAGAGGAGAATTAATTATTACAATTGATCTTAAAAAAGAAGCAGATACTAATCTAATAGTTAATTATTTATTAAAGAATACTGATATGCAAATAAGTTATTCTTATAACATGATTGCAATAGTAAATAAAAGACCAATGCAAGTTGGTATCTTAGATATAATTGATGCTTATATAGTACACCAAAAAGAAGTAATCACTAGAAGAAGTAGATTTGATTTAGATCATGCTAAAGCTAGATTCCATATAGTGGAAGGTTTAATAAAAGCTATATCTATTCTTGATGAAGTAATTAGAGTAATTAGAGCATCTAAAAATAGAGCAGATGCTACAGAGAACTTAGTAAAAGAATTTGATTTTACTTTCGAACAAGCAGATGCAATTGTAAGATTACAATTATATAGATTAACTAATACAGATGTTACACAACTAGAAGAAGAACTTGCTAATTTAAGTAAAATAATTCAAGGCCTTGAAGAATTACTTTCTGATGAAAAGAAATTAATGAAACAAATTAAGAAAGAATTACTTGAAATCAAGAAAGAATATGCTGAAGATAGAAAAACAGAAATAAAAGATGAAATAACTGAAATAAAAATAGATCAAGAAGCATTAATACCTAAGGAAGATGTTATTGTTTCTATAACAAGTGAAGGTTATGTAAAGAGAACAAGTAAGAGAAGTTATACATCATCTAATGATGAAGATATTACTTTAAAAGATAATGATTACTTAGTAGGTCTTTATGAAATGAATACTCTTGATACATTACTTGTATTTACTAATAAAGGTAATTATTTATATGTACCTGTTTATAACTTACCAGATATGAAATGGAAAGAAATGGGTAAACATATTAGTAATATAGTAACCATTAAAGATGATGAAAAAGTAGTTTATGCTAAACCTGTTTATGACTTTGAAAGTAAAGAAGTAATTACTATATTTAGTAAAATGGGTATGGTAAAGAGAACATTATTATCAGAATTTAAAGCAATGAGATATAATAAACCAATAGTATGTATGAAACTTAAATATGATGATGAAATAGTATCTGTTACATCATCAAGTGAATCAGAAGTATTTATTGCTACAAATAATGGATATGGTTTATGGTATAGTGCAAATGAAATACCTGTAGTAGGTTTAAAAGCATCAGGTGTTAAATCTATTAAACTTGATAATGATTATGTAGTAAGTGCAGAAATATTTAATAAAGATTCTGAATACATGACTGTATTTACTGATAAGAATACTGCAAAAAGAGTTAAACTATCTGAACTAGAAAAGAGTTCTAGAGCAAGAAAAGGATTATTATTAGTTAGATTAGTTAAAACTAATCCACATAAATTAATTAGTTCTTATATTACTAATACTAAAGATAAAATAGGGGTAATTAATTTAAAAGGTATTAATATCTTTAAGAATGCTGAAATACCTATCGCAGATAGATATTCAACTGGTTCATCAATTTCTAATGTTAGAGTAGTTAAAACATTTATTCCTACAGAATTAGGTAATAAAGATGACATTAAAGAAGTAGAAATAATAGAAACAATTGAAGAACCTAAAAAAGAAGTTAGTCTAAAAGAAATAGATGAAGAAATACTTACAATAGATGATTTCTTAGATGATTTTAAATTTTAAAGCAAAATAGGAATATTTTGCTTTTTTTATATCTTTATGCTAGAATAATTCACAATTGAGGTGAGATTATGGGAACAGTACTGACTGGGGACATATATATTAAAAGAGGACCGTTCGTATATACAGTTTCTGAAAAAGATAAACAATTTTATGAAGAATTATTAGATCCAAAACATGATGATGACTTTAAAAATTATCTTAAAGATGCTACAGGACATGATTCTAGTGAACAAGTCGTAGCAGGAGTAAAAGAGATGTTTAGATCATTCGTTAGAGATATAGGAACAAAAGATTATTATGGTTGTAAAGATTTTTGGATTAGTACTATAAATGATGGTATATTTCCAAAAAATGGTAATGGCAAATGCATTACACTAGAATTTGCAGATGTTGTACAAAGAGGTATAGCATCTAAAGCATTTAGTTCTATGGATGAATTAAATAAAGAATTTATTAGTCTTAGATCCTTCTTACAACAAGGTGAATATGTTGGTAAAAACTTTAAAAGAACAAAACCACTTAATGGAATGTGCTTTTATATGCAAAATGAATTCTCTATACCAGAATGTGATGATATTTTAACTCTATACAGATATGGAGATATATTACTTGTTTATGGTAGAGATGGTTTTAATACAATAAAACCTGAATATTCTTTAATACCAGCTAATTTCCTAGAAGATGGTAATTATAGTTTCTATGGAAAAAAGAATAAAGAATATTATGATCAAGAAGCAGTATATGAAGCAGTAAAAAAGCAAGCACATGCTAAAATAAAGAAATATACAATGTAAATAAAATAATGGGAAAACCATTATTTTTTTAATTTTAATGATATAATTATATTGGTGGTTTACATGCAAATAACATTGGATGGTATTACATATGATGTAATCATTGAAAGAAAAAATAATAAAAACACTTATTTAAGAGTTAAAGAAGATTTAAATATATATGTAACTACTTCTTATTTAACTCCTAATTTTATGATAGAAAAACTAATTAAAGACAATATCCCATTTATAGAAAAACAAATAGATAAAATGGGTAAAAGAATAGATAAAAAAGAAAAAAATTATATTCTTGGGGAAGAAATAAGTATTGAAATAAATAAAAATATAAAAAGAACATCTTTTGATGGTAAAACTTTATATGTAAAAAATAAATCTGATATAGAAAAATGGTATAAAAAAGCAACCAAAAAAATATTTGAAAAACATCTAAATGATGTATATAATAGATTCACTGTGGATATCCCATTTCCTAAACTATGTATTAGGAAGATGACAACAAGATGGGGTGTTAATAATTCAAGACTTAAAAAAGTTACATTAAATAGTGAATTAATATATAAAGATCCAAAGTATTTAGACTATGTAATAGTACATGAATTAGCTCATTTTATTCATCATAATCATGGTAAAGGATTTTGGAAATTAGTCGAAGAAAATGAACCTAATTATAAAAGACTAAGAAAGGAATTACAAGAATGATTGAATCAATTAATAATGAACAAATAAAAGAAATTAGAAAATTAAATGATAAAAAATATAGAGATGAATCTAATTTATTCTTAGTTGAGGGAGATCATCTTGTTAAAGAAGCATATAAAGCAGGATATTTAAAAAAACTTATTTTAACTGAAGATACTTATGATTTTGATGTGGAAAAGTTACTAGTATCAGATAAAGTGATAAAAAGTATAAGTGAACTTAATAATACTAAAGTTATCGGAGTATGTAAAAAACTTTCTACGAACTTAGATTTATCTAAAAATGTAGTTATACTTGATGGTGTACAAGATCCAGGTAATTTAGGCACAATTATTAGATCTTGTGTAGCATTTAATATTAATAATTTAGTACTTAGCAAAGAAACAGTAGATTTATATAATTCTAAAGTAATAAGAAGTACTCAAGGTATGATATTTAATATAAATATTATTCGTGATGATTTAAAAAATACTATTAAATTATTAAAAGATAATAATTATACTATTTATGGTACTAATGTTATTAATGGAATAGATGTAAAAGATGTTAAAAATACTGATAAATATGCTATAATACTAGGTAATGAAGGAAATGGCATAAGTAACGAAATTAATGCCTTAGTAGATAAAAATATTTATATTAAAATGAATGAAAAATGTGAAAGTTTAAATGTAGCAGTTTCAGGTTCAATTATTTTATATGAATTAAATAAGTAGGTGATAATATGAAATTTATTAATATAGGTAAAATTGTTAATACACATGGTATTAAAGGTGAATTAAGAATTTTATCTGATTTTAAATACAAAGATAAAGTATTTAAAAAAGATTTTAAATTTTATATTGGTAAAGATAAAGAAGAATTAATTGTTAATAGTTATAGACATCATAAGATATTTGATATGGTAACTTTTAATGATTTAAATGATATTAATTTAGTTTTAAAATATAAAGGTAAAGAAGTTTATATAAATGAAGAAGATCTAGATTTAGATGGAGAAATTTATATAGATAATTTAATAGGATATAAAGTAGTGGTTGGTACTAAAGATATTGGTGTTGTTACAGATGTTATGCATATGAAAGCTAATGATATATTAAGAGTAAATGATATATTAATTCCATATGTAAAAGAATTTATCTTAAAGATAGAAGATAACACTATATATGTTAAAGACGTTGGGGGGCTAATATAATGCTTAAGTTTAATGTATTAACTTTATTTCCAGAAATGTTTAATGGTTTTAAAGAAGAATCAATTATCAAAAGAGCAATTGATGATAAAAAAATAAAGATAGATATTACTAATTTAAGAGATTATTCCTCACTTAAACATAATCAAGTGGATGATACTCCATATGGTGGAGGATCAGGAATGGTACTTATGTGTGATCCAGTATTTAAAGCAGTTGATGATTTAAAAAAGAAGAATACTAAAGTAATTATGATGACTCCTCAAGGAGAAACATTTAATCAAAAGAAAGCAGAAGAATTAAGTAAAGAAAAAGATATACTTATTATATGTGGTCATTACGAAGGATTTGATGAAAGAATTATATCTATAGTAGATGAAGAAATAAGTATAGGAGATTATGTTTTAACTGGTGGAGAATTACCATCAATGGTACTTATGGATTCTGTATCTAGACTAGTTGATGGAGTAATTGATGAAGGTAGTAGAACTAATGATAGTTTTAGTGATGATTTACTTGATTATCCAACATTTACTAAGCCAAGAGAATATAGAGGTATGAAAGTTCCAGATGTACTTCTATCTGGGGATCATAAAAAGATAGATAAATGGAGAAAAGAAGAAGCAATTAAAAAGACTAGGGAAAAAAGACCAGATTTAATTAAACCTACTTTTAGAAAAGAAATAAGTAAATATGGTATATATGACTATCAAGGAGTAAATGAAGCTAAAGATATTAAATTAGATGGTGCTTATGAATTTAGCCCTAAAAGAAGAGAATTATTTACAGTAAATAAAGTTTTATTATTAGATCCTAGTTTTGTAAAAACTATTGCTAAAAAAAGTTTAGAAAAGAAATTAAAAGATTTATTTAGTAAAATAGAAATAGTACTTAATGATGAATCTGATGATGAAGCAGGTAGTTTTGTACTTGGAGAAATAGAAAGAATTCAAAGTTTAATATTTTCATTTTATAGTAAATATTTAGATGATGAATATATAGCATTATTATCATTTAAATTAGATGCTTTTAAGAGTGAAATAGCAATGAAAGAAATGAAAAAAATAGATGTAGTAAATTATGAAAATAAGAATAGAAGGAGAAGATAATATGGGAAAAATAATTTTAACAGGAGATAGACCAACTGGACCACTTCATATTGGTCATTATATTGGATCTTTAAGAAATAGAGTTAAATTACAAAATAATGGTGATTATGACAAAATGTATGTCATGATTGCAGATTCACAAGCTTTAACAGATAATTTTGATAATCCTAAAAAGATACAAGATAATCTTTTTGAAGTAGCAATAGATTATTTATCAGTAGGAATAGATCCTAGTAAAGTTTGTATATTTATTCAATCTGGAGTAGATGAATTAACTACTTTAACATATTATTATATGAATTTAGTTACAGTATCCAGATTACAAAGAAATCCAACTATTAAAACTGAAATTAAACAAAGAGGTTTTGAAACATCTGTACCATCTGGATTCTTAAATTATCCAGTAAGTCAAGCTGCAGATATAACTGCATTTCATGCTAATGTAATACCAGTAGGTAATGACCAAATGCCACTTCTTGAACAAACAAATGAAATAGTAGATACATTTAATAGAATCTATGGAGATACTTTAACTAGATGTGAAGGTTATTTAAATGAAGATGAAATATCTCAAAGATTACCTGGGCTTGATGGTAATGCTAAGATGAGTAAATCTCTAGGTAATTGTATATATCTAAAAGATGATTCAGAAACAGTTAAGAAAAAAGTAATGAGTATGTATACTGATCCAGATCATTTAAAAGTAGAAGATCCAGGTAAAGTAGAAGGAAATATGGTATTCCTATATTTAGATGTATTTGCAACTGATGAACAAATAAAAAAATATAGTGAATTTAATTCACTTTCTGAAATGAAATCTAAATATCAACAAGGTGGACTTGGTGATGTAGCAATTAAAAATGTTTTATACAATGTAATTGAAGAAATATTAACTCCAATTAGAGAAAAAAGAAAATATTATGAAGAAAACATTGATTTAGTAAAAGATATTTTAAAAAAGGGTACTGAAGAAGCTAAGAAAGATGCTTCAAAAACATTAAATGAAGTTAAGAAAGCGATAGGTATAGATTATTTTGAATAAGAAAGTAAGTATTATAGTACCCATTTATAATGCATCAAAGTATTTATCTAGATCAATTAAAAGTATATTAAATCAAAGTTATGAAAACTTAGAAATAATTCTAATAGATGACTGCTCTACAGATGATTCTAAAGAAATAATAAAGAAATATGCATTAAAAGATACAAGAATAAAACCATTTTATAGCGAAGTTAATCAAGGTGTTAGTAGAACTAGAAATATAGGTTTAAGATCTGTTTCAGGGGATTATGTATTCTTTATGGATGCAGATGATAGTATCTCAAAAAATGCTATTGAAATAATGGTAAAAAAAGCTGTTAAATATGATTCTGATTTATTAGATAGTTATCATCTAATAATATATAAGAATAAAACTTTCTTAGAGCATAAACCTTTAAAAAAAGATTTAGTTCTAGGTAATAAAGATAATAAAGATATGATAACAAAAGCTTCATATGTAACAGGTAAACTAATTGATACTAAATTAATTAAAGGTTTATCATTTAATGAAGAATTAAGAAGATATGAAGATTTAGTATTCGAACACGAATTAAAATTAAGAGCAAATAATTATGTATTAATTAAAGATGTATTATATTATTATTATCAAGTAGATGGATCATTAATTAATTCACTTGGAGAAAAACATAAAGTATATTTAGATGCTGCTAAAATAGTTCTTGATTTATATAAAAATGAAAAGAAAGATCATAGATTATTAATTGAATCAATGTTATTTACTAATGCGTTTTTAACAGGAACTACTAAAGTAATAAAAAATGATAAATCTTTAGAAGAAAATAAAGAATTATTAAAAGAATATTTATTAGAATCTAGTAAAATATTTAAGACATATGAAGAAAATAAATATATTAATGGGTTTATTAAAAGAATATTTAATAAACTATTAAATAATGATAAAAAACTATATGGTTTTATTAAAAAAACAAAGAAAAAAGACTTTATTAAACCTTATTTTACAGTTTTAAGCTTAATATATAGATATAAAGTAAAATAAATGTTGATTTTTAAATAAAAATATGTTAGTATTGTATTTGTCAAAAAGCAATCCGCTTATTATGTAATGATTGCTGGTTAATATATATAGAAAGGAAAAACGATATGGATATTATTAAGAAAATTACTAAGAAACAAATTAATCCTAACATTCCTGAATTTAGAGTAGGAGATACTTTAAGAGTAGATGTTAGAATTATCGAAGGAAATAAGGAAAGAATCCAAGCATTTGAAGGAGTTTGTACTGAAAGAAAAGGATCAGGAGTTTCTGAAACTTTTACAGTTAGAAAAAAATCTTCAGGAATTGGTGTTGAAAGAATATTTCCTGTAAACTCACCAAAGATTGATAAGATCACTGTAGTTAGAAAAGGAAAAGTTAGAAGAGCTAAATTAAGATTCTTAAGAGATAAAATTGCTAATTACAGAATTAAAGAAAGAAACAAGAAATAAGGCAATTAAAGCCTTATTTTTGTTAGGAGAATATATGAGCGAAAGAAGTAAAAGTATTTTAAAAGACATTATAAGTTATGCATTAATTATTTTAGTTGTAGTAACAATTAGAATATTTATATTTGACCCAGTTAGAGTAGATGGCCCAAGTATGGATACTACATTAACAAATGGAGAAATAGTTATATTAAATAAATTTGAATATAGAAAAAAAGACATTGAAAGATATGATGTAGTAGTAATCAAAATAACTGATCCTTCATCAAAGGAAACAAAGCAAATTATTAAAAGAGTTATTGGTCTTCCTAATGAAGTAATAGAAATAAAAGATAATAAAGTATATGCTGATGGAAAAGAACTAGATAGTTCATTTACTTCATCAAAATCAGATGACTTTGATATGAGTAAAATTGGTCTTAAAAAAATACCAGGAGATTCATATCTAGTAATGGGAGACAATAGAGAAGTATCTTTAGATAGTAGATATTCTGAAGTAGGTACTATTAAAAAAGAGCAAATTACTGGTAAAGCATCTATTGTTATATGGCCATTAAATAAGATAAAAATAATTAAATAAGAAATAATATTTCTTATTTTTTTATTGTAAAATAAAGATAATTTAACAAGTAATAAATAAACATATGATATAATATATTATATATAATTATATAAATGATTGATTTTGCATATAAAAAGTATAATAATATATTGGAAAGGAGTGAGAAATATGCGTTATGATAGAGAAAAAGAAAAAGATATTCTTGACCAAACTAATGAAGAACTAATAAAGTATATGAGAGATTACCCAAAAGAAACTTTATCATTAGCATCAATTGGTCACTCAATTTCAAATGGATTCTCTGTTTCAGAACCAGGCAAATTACTACTTAATAGAAACTTAGGCTTAATAGATTATGGTAAAAAGAATGGTGTAAATGTAGAAACATTTCATCTTTCTAGATGGGAAAATAATAATGCTCTTTCAGTAGCAGATTGGATTAGACAAAATCTAACTGAAAAAGATACAGATAGATGGAATAGAGTAGACTATAGAAGAGCTATGTTCTCTGGAAAACCTCTACTTAATGAAGATCAAATACAAGAATACTTTACTGGAGGTTCAGATAGAAAAGTACAAGATGTTATATTTGATAAAGATAAGAAAAAAGCAAATATAGTTATATTAAATCTTGGAACAGGTTCATTTCTAGATATAGTAACTAGACATGGATCATTAACTATACCTAATTTATTCTTCTCTGTAGATAGAGATGTTTTTGGTATTAGTTCTATTCTAGAATTAATTCAAAATAGTAATAGAAAAGAAGATACTAATACACAAGTATATTTATGTGGAGCACCTAGAATAGCAAATACTCTTTTATCAGATATATTTATGAATCCTAAAATGAAGAGAGTAGCCGCATTATATGCAAATGTTACATATGTACCATCTTTCCCAAGACAAGCATTCTATAAAACGCAAAACGGTGCTATTCTTCCGGATCCACACTATAACCAAGCAGAATATTATCATTTCTTATCAGAAGTAGAAAAGAAAATAATAGATAATTATCTTCTTAAAGATTTATTAATAGATTTAGATAGATTAGTATTCCAAATAAGTGATGATAATGACGTTAATGGAACACATTATACAAAAAATGATATGAAAGATATCATAGATAGAATTGCTAAAAAATATGAAAGTAAAACTGGAGATTATAATTACTTTATAGATATGGCTGCTAAATATATAGGAGCAAGATATCCATATGACTTCTTTAGATTATCCCCAGAAGCAAATCTAAAAAGTGAAGTAAGTTCAATGAAAAGACACAAGTAGATAAATATTAAAAATAAAAATGTAAGAGAGGTATTCATGATTAAAACAATAGACTTATGGATAGAACCAAAAGAAAACCAATATGAAGGATTTAACGGTGCCTTTGTCGATGGATTTAGTAATGGTAATATTGCTTTTGATAAATATAAAGTAGTAAAGAATTGTAATTGTACTATAGAAGTTAGTTCAAAAGACATTATTGTTAATAATAAACATAATGCAATTATATTTTATAAAGACAATAAACCAGTAAGATTATATGTTATCAATAAAAATACAGATATTGATAAATGTATTAATATTGCACTAAATCAATATTTTGAAGATGGATTATTATCTGATTTATTTAATAAATATAATATTCAAAGAGAAGATATAGATTTAAAAGAAGAACCAATATTCAATGGTAATGAAGGCAAAGAAGAAATCGATGTAGGATCTTGTGATAGATGGAGTCTTTTATATAACATGTTAAAAGGTTTCTATACTGAAGATGATAGTGAATATGGTAACTTTGCTAATGATAAGTATTATTTTATGCCTAATTTATTAGTTCGTCTTAGTTTAACTATAGAAAATGAACAATTTGAAATAATACATAAATGTGCATTTATTAATACTATTAAAACAAGACTTATACCTATACAAGAAAATTCATCTTTAACTAGATTAGGTGAATAATATGAAGATTGCATTTTTAGATAGAGATGGAACAATTAGTAAAGAATATCCTGATGAAGAATGGAATAGTATTACTGAACCAATCTTATTAGAAGGTACTATCGAAGGATTAAAAAAGATTAAAGATCAAGGATATGAATTTATCATACTAACAAATCAAGGATTAATTTCAAAAGGTATTATTACAGAAAAACAATACGAAGAATATACAAATAAATTGATTAATATATTAAAAGAAAATAATATAAATATATTAAAAGTATATCATTGCCCACATAGAAGTATCGATAACTGTAATTGTAAGAAACCAAAAACAGGTATGATAGATAACGCATTAGAAGAATTTGATATAGATTTAGCAAATTCATTTTATATAGGAGATAGTTATAGTGACTATGAATTAGCTAAAAAGTTTAATTTAGATTTCTATGGTATAAAAGGTAGAAATAATGATGATATATTTAAATATGAAAATATAAATGAAATATTCTAAGGAGGACTTATGAAAAATAAAATAGCTTTAGTAACAGGTGGTACTAGTGGAATAGGTAAAGAAATAGTTAAAGAACTATTAGATAAAGAATGTATAGTTATTACTTGTTATCATGATAATGATGATGCTGCAAATGAGACTAAAGAAGAATTTAATAATGATAATTTATTTATTATTAAATGTGATATATCCAATGAAAAAGAAGTTATTGATATGTTTAATATAATAAAAGATAAATATGGACATATTGATTATTTAGTAAATAATGCAGGTATGTTTATAGATGATTTTATTAAAGATTTTAATATAGATAATTTTAGAAAAGTTATAGATACAAATCTTATAGGAAAAGTAATGTGTACTAAATATGCATATCCTATTATGAGTGATGGTGGTGCTATTGTAAATATTTCATCACATTTAGGAGTAGTGCCATGTACTGAATCTCCAGCATATTGTGCTGCAGCAGCAGGTATTATTAATTTTACTAAAGCAACTGCTTTAGAATATGCAGAAAGGAAAATAAGAGCAAATAGTATTTGCCCAGCATTTACTCCTACACCTTTATCATTAAAAGGTTGGAAACAAGAAGAAATAGATCAAAAATTAAAAGATACGCCATTATGTAGATTTGCAACACCAGAAGATACTGCTAAACTATGTTTATTTTTGCTATCAGATGATGCAAGTTTTATAACTGGTGAAAATATTTGGTTAAATGGTGGCAGATTAAATAATTAAAGGAGAATTGTATGAGTAAAATAGCAATTGATATAGATAATACTATTTGTAATACTACAGAATTCTATGGAAAAATGGCAATAGAATATGATAGAGAAGTATTACATAAAAATAATGATATTGATTTTGGTAAAGTAATGCCTAGAAGTAGCAATTGGTCACAAGAAGAATTACTTTATTTCGTAGAAAATTATTTCAATAAAGAAGCCTTAAATATACCAATTAAAGAAGATGCAGTTACTTATATAAATAAACTTAAAGAATTAGGATATGAAATAGTATTTATAACTAATAGAGGAATAAGAGAAGATGATCATACAGATTTAATAGTTCCTAGTTATTTAGAAAAACATCATATTCCTCATGATGGAATAATTACTGGAACAAATGATAAATATAAGTATCTTGATGATGCAGAATATTTTATTGATGATGCAATTCGTAATTGTGAAGACGCTTTAGAAAAAACAAATACTAAAGTAATAATGTTTGAAACAGATAGAACAAGAGATTATAATAATGATAAAATGTTTAAAACAAGTAGTTGGGAAGAAATATTTAATTATATAACTAAAGGAAGACAATATAAATTAATTAGTGAAAATTTATAAAGGAGGTAATCATATGACAGATGAACAATATATAGATATAGCAATTGAGATTAGTAAAAATGCTAAATATCCATTTGGAGCAATTGTTGTTAAAGATGGAGAAATAATTGGCAGAAGCGATGATAATACTTTAATGGAAAAGAGTATGTATTCACATCCTGAATTAGAAGCTATAGAGAGTGCATCTAAAAATAAAAATTTATATGGTGATTTAAAAGGAGCAACTATGTATGTTTCTTGTGAACCATGTATGATGTGTATGGGGGCTATTCTTTATGAAGAATTTTCTAAAATAGTTTATGCTGCCACTTTACAAGATAGTAATGATAATTATTGCCCAGAAATGATTACTGATATAGATGTATTAGCAAAATACGCTAATAATGAAATAGAAATAGTTAAAGAACTTCATAGAGATAAAGCTGTTGAAATATTAAAAAGCAGGGGATAATAATGAAAAACCTAAGTGAATTAAAATTAAAAAATAAAAGAGTAATTATATTTGATTTAGATGGTACTTTAATAGATTCTGTAGGTATATGGAATTTAACTGATCAAAAATTAATACATAATTATTCTGGTAAAACATTGGATTTAGAATATATACAAGTAGATAGAGATAAATTTATGCATAGTAATGCAGGTAGTGATACTTATATAGCATATAGTGAATACCTAATTAATAAATATGATTTAAGTATTAAAGATAAGATTGAATTAACTGAAATAAGAAAAAATATAGGTAATGAAATCTTAATAAATGAAGTAGGTTTTAAACCAGATGTAACTTCATTAATTAAAAAATTAAAAGAAATGGGATATATTTTAGTATTAGCAACAGTTACTACTCAATCTCAATTAGAAGTATATTATAAAAAGAATAAAAGAATGCTTGATGAAATGAATATTAAAGATGCATTTGATTTAATAATTACTAGTGAACAAGTTAAAAATAAGAAACCTGATCCAGAAGTATATAATATAATAATGGAACATTATAGTGCTACTCCTGATAAATGTCTAATATTTGAAGATTCATATACAGGTGTTTTAGCAGCTTCTAGAGCAGGTATTGAAGTTGTGAATATATATGATAAATATGCAGATTTAAATCGTGATCAAATTAATGAATTAACTGATTATAGAATTGATAATTTTAGACAATTTATTGATTTTTTAAATCTTGCACCTAATTCACATACAACGAAATTAACAGGAGAATAATCTTTAGAAAAAGAGGTATAAAATGGGTTATATAATGAATTTAAGAAGGTATGTTGGACATGAACCTTTAATCGGGTTAGGTGCAACAACATTAGTGTTTAATGATAGAAATGAAATATTATTGAATTTAAGAAGTGATACAAATACATGGGGTATTCCAGGTGGCTCAATGGAATTGCACGAAACAATTGAGGAAACTGCTGTAAGAAAATTAAAAGAAGAAGCAGGAATAAGTGCTGATAAGCTTGAATTAGTTACAGTATTATCCGGTGATGAATATTATTTTGAATATCCTAATGGCGATAAAATGTGCACAGTAATAGTGCTATTTAAAGTTTTAAATTATACCGGAGAAATTAAAGCATCTGATAATGAAAGTAAACAATTGAAATTCTTTAGTTTAGATTCATTACCTAATATGGAATCTAGAGCTAAAGCAATAATTGATAAGATAAATAATGGTAAAATAAAACTATAATGTAAAGGAGTTGATCCGAATGAATGAAAATAAAACTAATATTAACTTTTTTCCTGGCCATATGAATAAGGCTAGAAAAGAGATTGAAGAAAAGATTAAATTAATAGATATAGTTTATGAAGTAGTAGATGCACGTATGCCATCTAGTTCTAGAATAAAAGATATTGATGATTTAATTAAGAATAAACCTAAGATTATGATTATGACTAAAAGAGATTTATGTGATTTAGATAAAACTAATAAATGGATTAGTTATTATGAATCTTTAGGATATAAAGTATTTTTAACAGATTTAGTTAATGATAAGAATGTCAATAAGTTATTTACTTTAACTGATGAAGTACTAAATGATTTAAATGCTAAAAGATTAGAAAAAGGTATGGAAATACGTAAATATAGAGCATTAATCATGGGAGTACCTAATGTAGGTAAGAGTACTTTAATTAATAAAATAACTGGTAGAAAAGCTGTTAATGTAGGTAATAAACCAGGTGTTACTAAAGATATATCTTGGATTAGAATTAATGATAAATTAGATTTAATGGATACTCCTGGTATATTATGGCCTAAGATAGATGATCAAAAACAAGCTTATACACTTGCATGTTTTTCATCTATTAAAGATGAAATACTTCCTATTGATGAAGTTGCATGTTATATTTTGAAATATATGTTTGACAATTATCAAGATTTACTATTTAATAGATATGGTTCTTTTTCTTTGGATGAAGAAGATTATACAGATGCTTATGAATATATAGGAAGAAAAAGAGGATGCCTAGTTAGAGGTAATGAAGTTGATTATAATAAAGTATCTAATATAATTATTAAAGATTTAAGAGATGGATACTTAGGTAAGGTAACATTTGATGAAAGAGTATGAGAATTATTACTATAATGAAGGATATAATTATATAGGTGGAACTGATGAAGCAGGTAGAGGACCTTTAGTAGGACCAGTAGTATGTGCATGTGTAGTTTTTCCTAAGGATTATGAAAATGATGAAATAAATGATTCTAAAAAATTAACTGAAAAGAAAAGAGAAAAACTTTATGATATAATCATGAAGGATGCTCTTTCTGTAGGTGTATCTATAATTAGTCCTAAAGTAATAGATGAAATAAATATACTTGAAGCTTCTAGACTAGGAATGAAAAATGCTTATATAGAAGCTAATAAAAAAATAAAGATAGATGTATTACTTACTGATGCAATGGATATTGACTTATCTATTCCAGTGATTAAAATAATAAAAGGTGATGCAAAAAGTATATCTATTGCAGCAGCCTCAATAATAGCAAAAGTTACAAGAGATAGAATTCTTGATGAACTTGATAAAAAATATCCACAGTATGGTTATAAAAATCATAAAGGATATCCAACTAAAGCACATTTAGAAGCTATTGAAAAGTATGGTATTAATGAAGAATATAGAAAAAGTTATAAACCAGTACAAAAAATTATTGAAAAACAGGGGAATTTTTAAATAAACCGAGAATAATATATTTAGAAAGGAATTTTTATGAGCAAGAATTTAGTTATAGTGGAATCACCAGCAAAAAGTAAAACTATTGAAAAATATCTAGGTAGTGATTATAAAGTATTATCTTCAAAAGGTCATATTAGAGATCTTGCCACTTCTGGTAAATTTGGTCTTGGTGTAGATATAGAAGATGGTTTTAAACCTAGCTATATAACTATTAAAGGTAAACAAAGAGATATTAATGCTTTAAAGAAAGAAGCTAAAAATGCAGATAAAGTATATCTAGCAACCGACCCAGACCGTGAAGGAGAAGCAATTTCTTGGCATTTAAAAGATGCTTTAGAATTAGAAAATTCTGATTATGATAGAATAGTTTTTAATGAAATTACTAAAGGAGCTGTAACTGAATCATTTAATCATGCTAGAAAGATAGATGATTTAATGGTTAGAAGCCAAGAAACAAGAAGAATCCTTGATAGAATTATTGGTTTTAGATTAAGTAAATTAATGCAATCAAAAACAGGTGGTAAATCTGCAGGTAGAGTACAAAGTGTTGCATTAAAATTAATTTGTGATAGAGAAGAAGAAATAAAGAAGTTTGTTCCAGAAGAATATTGGACAATAACAGCTTTATTTCCAAACTTTACTTCAGAATTATTTAAATATAAAAATGATAATATTAAAGTAACTTCTGAAGCAGAAGCAAAAAGTATTAGAAGTAAATTATCTAATTCTTATAAAATAGAATCTACTGAAGCAAAAGAAAAATTAAAACAAAGTAAACCACCATATATAACAAGTAGTTTACAACAAGATGCAATTAATAAATTAAATTTCTCATCTAAAAAAACTATGAGTGTAGCTCAAAAATTATATGAAGGTATTAATATAGGATCTGAAACAGTAGGTTTAATTACTTACATGAGAACTGATTCAATTAGACTTTCTAATGATTTTATATCTAGTGCTTATAAATACATTGAAGAAAATTATGGTAAAGAATATCTTGGTTCAGTTAAAGTAACTAAGAAAACAGAAAATGTTCAAGATGCTCACGAAGCTATTAGACCAACAAGCATTCTAAGAACTCCAGAAAGTATTAGAACATACCTTACAGTTGATGAATATAAATTATATAATATTATTTACTATAGAGCACTTGCTTCATTAATGAAAGCAGCTACTCAAAAAGTAACTACATTAATACTTGATAATAATGATTATAAATTTAAATCTACTGGTACAGTAACTATATTTGATGGTTATTTAAAAGTATATGAAAAATTTGAAACAAGTGAAGATAAAGAACTTCCTGATATAGCAAGTTATAAGAGTAATGTACTTGTTACTGATGAAGTTGATTTAAAACAACACTTTACTGAAGGTCCTTCTAGATATACAGAAGCTAAATTAATTAAAGAAATGGAAGACCTTGGTATAGGTAGACCTAGTACATATGCTACTATAGTATCTACTATTGTAGAAAGAGGATATGTTAAACTAGAACAAAAGAAATTTATGCCAACCGAAATTGGTATAGAAACAAATAAAAAATTACAAGAATTCTTTAGTAATATAATTAATGTTAAATATACTGCTGATATGGAATCTAAATTAGATGATATAGCAGATGGTAAAACAATTTGGAATAAATTATTAGAGAAATTTTATAAGGAGTTTGAACCTATGGTAGAAAATGCATTTGATAATATGGAAAAGAAAGAATTAGAAAAAACTGGAGAAACTTGTCCTGAATGTGGAGGAGATCTAGTTGTTAGAACAGGTAAATATGGTAAATTTGTATCATGTTCTAATTATCCAAAATGTAAATATATTAAGAAAGAAGAGAAGAAACCAGCTACAGAAGTATGTACATGTATTAAATGTGGTAACCCAATAGTAGAAAGAACTACTAGAAAAGGTAAAGTATTCTTTGGATGTTCAAATTTCCCTAAATGTAAAGAAGCATACTGGGATAAACCAATTGGAGAAAAATGTCCTGAATGTAATAGTATGCTTGTTGAAAAAGACGGAAAAATAAAATGTTCATCTTGTGATTATGAGAAATAATATTGACTATAAATTAGTTTTGTACTAAAATTGATTTAAAGCGAATATTTAGGACTAGTAGTAAAAATAATTATTATAGAGAGTCTATGGATGGTGTAAATAGATATAATATTTTTATGAATCTACCTAATAGTGGTATTAATAATACCCGGGTAAAACCGTTATTAAATTAAGTTAAATAAAGGATGGTACCGTGCTTATGCACTCCTTGGTACTATCTTTTTTTGCTTTTAAAGGAGGAAATATGAAATATTTTAAAAAGATAATAGGAGAAAGATTATACTTATCACCAATGAATGTTGAAGATGCTGAAACATATGTTAATTGGTTAAATAGTAGAGGAGTATCTGATAATTTAGGTATGACTGCTAGTGTAGTTAGAGTACCTGGAGAAAAAGAATATATTGAGAGTAAGAAATCCTCGGATTATGATTTTTCAATTGTATTAAATGATGATACTTTAATAGGAAATATAAGTTTAATGGATGTTAATCTTATCTCTAGAAAAGCTACTTTAGGTATATTTATCGGAGATGAAGATAATAGATCTAAAGGATATGGAACTGAAGCTATGAAGTTATTAGTAGAGTATGGTTTTAATATTCTTGGGCTTCATAATATAGATTTAAATGTATTTAGTTTTAATGAAAGAGCAATTAAAGCTTATGAAAAAGTAGGTTTCAAAGAATATGGAAGAAGACATGAATCATATTTCCTTGATGGAAAATATCATGATGAAATCTCTATGGAGATAATTAATGAGAGAAATTAAAATTGGAGGAATATATAAACATTTTAAAGGTCATATATATAAAGTAGTAAAAATAGGTTATGACTCAGAAAAATATGATGATAATAATCCGGATAAAGCAAAAGTAGTAGTATACGAAAATATAAATGATGAAAATGATGTATGGGTTAGACCATATGATATGTTTAATTCTAAAGTAGATAAAGAAAAATATCCTGATGTTAATCAGGAATATAGATTCGAAGAAATAAAGGAGGAAAATTTATGATAGATATTAAATTAATAAGAGAAAATAGAGAATTAGTAAAAGAAAATATTAAAAAGAAATTCCAAGATCAAAAACTTCCTTTTGTAGATGAAGTATATGAAATGGATATAGAAAATAGAAAACTAAAAGTTGATCTTGAAGAAAAAAGAAATAAAGTTAATTCATTAAGTAAAGAAATAGGTAACTTAATGAGAGATGGTAAAAAAGAAGAAGCAGAAAAAATCAAAGAAGAAATTAATGTTATCAAAGAAGATTTACCTAAATTAGAAGAAAGACAAGAATATTTAGATACAGAAATTAGAAAGAGAATGATGGTAATACCAAATATAATTGATGATTCAGTTCCTATTGGAGAAGATGACTCTAAGAATGTTGAATTACAAAAATTTGGTGATCCAGTAGTTCCTAGTTATGAAATACCATATAATGCAGATATCTTAGAGAGTTTTAATGGTCTTGATAAAGAATCAGCTGGTAGAGTAACAGGTAATGGTTTCTATTATTTAATGGGAGATGCTGCAAGATTAGTTAGTGCTATGATAGCATATGGTAGAGATTATATGATAAATAAAGGATTTATTTATGTAATACCACCATTTATGCTTAGAAGTGAAGCAGTTGAAGGTGTTATGTCTTTTGAAGAAAAAGAAGCTATGTGTTATAAAGTAGAAGGAGAAGACTTATACTTAATAGGTACTTCTGAACATCCAATGATATCTAAATTTAAAGATCAAATATTAAAGAAAGATGAATTACCAATAACTATGACTTCTTATTCACCATGTTTTAGAAAAGAAGTAGGAGCTCATGGTATTGAAGAAAGAGGAATATATAGAGTTCACCAATTTGAAAAACAAGAAATGATAGTTATATGTGAACCAGAAGACTCAATGGATTGGTATGAAAAAATGTGGAAGTTTACTGTAGAAATATTTAGAAATCTAAATATACCAGTAAGACAACTTGAATGCTGTTCTGGAGATCTAGCAGATCTTAAAGTTAAATCATGTGATATTGAAGCATGGTCTCCAAGACAAAAAACATATTTTGAAGTAGGATCATGTTCTACTTTAGGAGATGCTCAAGCAAGAAGATTAGGTATTAGAGTAAAAGGAGAAAATGGTAATTATTATCCACATACTTTAAATAATACAGTACTTGCTTCTACAAGAGCATTAATTGCACTTTTAGAAAACAATTTACAAGAAGATGGAACAATTACTATTCCAGAAGTATTAAGACCTTATATGGGTGGAAAAGATAAAATAGTTCCAAATAAAAAATAAGAAGATTGATTTTAATCTTCTTTTTTTTTATAATTATATTGGTGATAGTATGGAATATGTAATTGATATAGATAATTCTAATATAGAAAATATTATTAAAAAAACTAAAAGTATTAAAAATAAATGTGATAAAAAGAATTTAAAATTAAAATTTAATATTAAAGAAGATATAAAAGATGAAATACTACTTAGAGATATTAAATCTATAGAGACTGCAATTAATTTAAAAACTAAAGAAGAAAGATATAATTATATATATGATACAGTATGTAAATATTTAGATGATAGAATTATTAATGAAAACTACTGTGAATTTAAAGATGATGTATGTATTAAATTTAGGGAAGAAGATCCATCTCATAAAAATGGATGCTGTGAATACTCAGATAGAGGTAAATGTAAATATTTAATTGATAGTGTATGTACTATGAAGACATGTATGGCTTGTAAATTATTTACTTGTAAATATTTATATAAACATAAAGGTATTAGACAAAGAGTAAATGATTATGTATTAATTAAATATTTCTTTAATAATAATCAAAAATATATATTAGAGTGTAGTTTCTGGACTCCAAAAGAAATTGTTATGAAAAGATTATTAGCTAATAATTATAATATTAAAGAATAAAGCAATTCTATTGAATTGCTTTTTTTATTATGTTATAATTTCTATGTATAAAGAATAGGAGTGGCATATGAAAAAAATTCTTAGGAAGATAATTAATTTTATAAAAGGGCATAAATTATTATTCATAATACTAGCAGCAATTATTGTGATAGCAATACTTATTTATTTTATATTCTTTAAAATAAATATACCAACAGTAAAGAGGGTAAAAAAAGTATTAAAACCAAACTATTATAGCGTAGAATGCTTAGATAGTGATTGCAATTATATTGTTGCATATAAGGGCGATAAGTTTGGAAAACACACTATTTATATTTATAATTCTAATGGTAAAAAAATAGCTAAGATTAATGATAAATATGATAATAAATCATCATATACTAAGAATGTTACTGCTGCCACTAAAAACTATGTTATTTTTTCAAAAACAGATTATGTTACTTCTAAAACAAATGGATACGTATTAACAAATACTAAGGGAAAATCAAAATATAATTCTAAAAATTATTTATATTCTTTAACAGATAATCTTGTTGCGGAAAAAACAAAAAATACTCATAAAATTATAGATAATGATGGTAAAACTATTTTTAAAGATGCTACAAATATAAAAGTTTATGCTAATAATAGCATTGTTTCTATTGATAGTGATAATGAAACTTTAATACTTGATTCAAAAGGTAAAACTTTATTAAGTGGATATAGCATTGCTACAGAAGTAGATGATGAAAAAGGAAATCCATTATTCTTTGTAGTAGAAGATGCCAATAAAAATGCATACTATTTCTATAATTATAAAAAGAATAAAGTAGGGGAAGAATCATTTAGTGGTTACAACAAAGGTATTAATGCTGGAGAATTAATTGTAACTAAAAATGACAATGGTTTTGTAAAAAAATATACTTTAACATCAAAAGGTGTATTAGAGGATTTAATCTCAGAGAACCAAAATGATTTAGTAAATTCAATAAAAACAAATATAGATGCCAGTGAATATTCTATTTATAGTAATAGTATAAGAAATAAAAATCAAAAAGTAGTATTAGTTAATAGTAAAAAAGATAATTCATTAGGAGTATATAATTTATCAAATAAAAAATATAGTAGACTGTTAAAATATAATAAAGAATCCGGTGCAGCAACTATATCTATACTTGAATCTAATGATAATGAATTATATGTACAAATTAACTGTAGAAGTAATTATTGTAAAAAACCTACAATGATTATTTATGATGTATTAAATAATAATGAATTATATAGAACAGAAAATGAAAACAGTATTCAAAGTTATACTGGTTATTCAGGTAATTATAAAGTAATTAAATATTCTATAGATTCTGAAGAAAATTATAAAGAAAAATATGTTGTTTATGACAAGAATAATAAAGAATTATTTAAATCAGATAAGCAAATAGTTATAGTAGATAAAGAAGTATTATTTGGTAAGGAAGCATATAGTTCATCATTACTATTATTTAGTAGTAAACAAAACAAAACTATAAATAAAGAAGACAATTTAGCTTCTAAATTAGCAGTAGGATCTACATATATATATAAATATAATGATAATAAAAATACATATTTGGTTAATTCAAAAGGGAAGATTATAAAGAAAATTGAAGGAAATAAAGTTTCATTTATTTATGGAGAAGATTCAATAATATATCTAGGAAAAGATAAACTAAATATTATTAATCCTGTGGATAACAGAGTTAAGAACTATAAATTAAAGAAAAATGAAAAGATTAATGATAATAGTGGAGAAAATATTGCTCCATATAAGAATTCAGTATATATAAATAATACTGTTAATAACTATATTAAAGTTGTTAATGCTAATGGTAGAGCTGTTAAAAGAATTAAAAATGCAACTATTAATAGTGTTAAATATAACAAGAAAACAAATAGTGTAATTATAATTACTAAAAAAATAAATGGTAATAATAATTCTTATGGATTATATATTGCAAAGTAGGTGAAAGTATGAAGAAGATATTGAAAAATGGGGTTGTACAAATTTGCTTTGCATTAGTGGCTATTGCAGCACTAATAATATTGTGTGTTTTTAGTAAAACAGAAAAGGATCTTATAACTAGAGTATCCAAGGTTCTATGGGCAAAATATTATAAGATTGAATGTATTAATACTGAATGTAAATACGTAGTTGCATATAAGGGGGAAGAAGCAGGTAAAACCACAGTAAAAATAATAAATACAAATGGTAAAACTGTAGTTAAATATACTGTGGATTACTCGGTAGACAAACTAAAAAAAGTCCCTGTTAATGCAACTTCAAAATATGCAATTTTAGCATTAAAAGATGACAAAGATTATACTCATGGATATAGTGTTGTTAATTCTAGAGGTAAAGAAGTTTTAAGAGAAGAAGAAAAAACTTTATATACAATTACAGATAAGTATTTCTATAGTAAAACAGATGAATTATACACTATATATGATTACAAGGGTAATGAACTTTTTAAAGATGTTAAAGAATTAACTTTCTATAATGATAAAAAGATAATTACTTTTGTTAATGATGGATTAAATATAATAGATGAAAATAGTAATAGAATACTTGATGATTATGAAATAGTAGAAGATGTAAAAGAAGATAATAAGACACTATATTTAATTGTTAGGGATAAAGCAGATACATATTATTATTTTGATGTCAAAGATAATAAAATAGTAGGAGACTCTTTTTATGCATATGTTATTATGTCTGATAATAGATTATTAGTTACTAGAAAAAGTAATAATGAAATTAAAAAATATGTGTTAGATGCTAATGGTAAAGAGAAGGAAGAAATATCTTCAAAATCTAAAATAACTGAAAAAATTAAAGAAGGTTATGAGATAGTAGAAGATAGTATTTTAAGTGCAGACCAAAAGGGCATTTTAGTAAGAAATATAAGCGAAAACTCTTTAGGAACATATGAATTAAAAACAGGCAAATACGAAGAAATATTTAAATTTAAAGATGCATCTTCAAAAGAAGTGAATATATATAATTTATATAAAAACTTAGAAACAGCACGTTTAGAAGTAGGGTGCTCAAGAACATATTGTGATGAGGAAACAATCCTAGTTTATGATCCTTTTGAAAATAAAATTATGTTCAAAGTAATTGGTAGTGAAAAAGAAATAAGAAATTATAGAGAATATAAAAATGGATATAAAGTAATTACTTATAAAGATAAGACATATGCTTTATACGATGATGAAGGCAATTTACTATTAAAATCTATAAATAATATAGTAGTTCCAGATCAAAAAGTATTAGTGGATGATAAAGGTAGTGAATCTAGTGTTATCCTTTATTCTACTAAAGAAAAGAAACCGCTTAATGATGATAATACATTAGCACTTTTAGATAAATCATCAGATTATAAATTATATAGATATTTTGATGATGAAAAAATGTATTTATTTGATAAAGATGGTAAGAAATTTAAAGAAATTCCAATAGCAGAATCAAGCGTTATAGCAGGAGATAAATATATCTTGAACCAAGCTAATAAGAAAGTAACAGTTTATAACTTAATTGATAATTCTGAAAACACTTTTAAACTTAATGACGGAGATAGCCTTAGTGATGAAAATAGTGCTATAATCGCTCCAAATAAAGGAATGATTGTTATTACTAATAAAAATGATGAAAATATTAGAGTATTAAATTATAAGGGAAAAACTATAAAAAAATTAAAAAATTCCACAGTAAAAAGTGTTAATTTTGATAAAGAAAGCAACAAAGCATTTTTAATAACTAAGACAGGAAAAACTTATGAACTTTATATAATAAAATAATGACTAAAAAAGTCATTATTTTTTTTATTTTTTTATAGTATTTATATGGCTGTTATGATATAATTATTATATATAAAATAATAGGAGAACGGTATGAAAAAAAATAGTTTAAGAATTAAGAAATATGCTGCTGGAATATTACTTGTTTTTGTAGTGGCAGCATTAATCGGATTATTAAGAATTGGTAATCTTGATAAGTTAAAGGGAAAAATAAAAGTAAAGGATGTCTATTTATCAAACATTAATACAAAATTAAATGCTAATGTTTTAGATGCTGTAGGCGAAGGACCAGTTGTCAGTAAAGGATATGATGAAGTTAAGTATGAATTAAAATATACTTTATCAGCATCTAGTGAGAGAAGAGACGTAATCATTACTGGTACTTTGGATGCGGATAATGGTTATGCTTCATTTAAGAGATTAACTGGAAATAATATTACTAGTACATTATCTGAGAATGATAGAAAAATAGAAATAGTAATAAGCGATGTTCCAGGTAATACAGAAATAACTACAAATGTAGCATTAACTATTAATGGTGCTCCAAACGGTTATAAAGTAAATCCTACTTTTAAAATTAAAGAAACTACCGCAGAAGACTATACCGATGTTTATACTAATCCTATTGAAGTAAGTACTAATAACGTAAGAGGAATTGTTAGAAATGAAAAAGGTGAAGCAATTCCAAATATACTTGTATCAATTTATAAAAATAAAAAAATGATAAAGGAAGCATATACTAATCAAAATGGTGAATATATGCTTGGAGATCTTCCTGAAGATAATTATATTGTCAAAATAAATGAAGAAATATATAACAATGTAGAAACAACTATAGAAGCAAATGGAGATACAGTTCTAGATTTAAGAACTGAAAGAATATATCCATTTGATTTAAAAGTTCATAAATATATAACAAAAGTAGATGCTATTAATTTAAATACTCCTATTTTAAAAACTTATGATAATGCAAGTATAGTATCATTACCTATAGTAAGATTAAATAGTTTCTCTGGAAAAGTTTATTACAAAATTGTAGTAGAAAACAAAGGAGAAAAAGAAGGAATTGTTTCTGCTATAAAAGATGAACTTCCAGATTTTATGGAATTTAATGAAAAAGACAACGATGGATTTGAATTAAAGAATGGTTATATCTATGATAGAAACTTAGAAGGTATAACATTAAAACCAGGACAAAAAATTGAAGATGTTCTTGTATTAAGAATTAAAAATACAAATGAAGCAAGAACTTATCTAAATAGAGTAAATGCTTTAGGAGAAATATATGAACATGTTGTTTATATAGTTGATGGAAACGTATATAGAGAAGAGGATGTACTTGAAGGTGAACAAACTGTAAGACCTACTGATCCAGTAGATAACTTTGGAGGTTGGTATACAGATAGTGAATTTACAAATGCATATAACTTCAACAACATAGTAACTAAAGATTTAATTCTATATGGAAAAACAGGACAAAAATATAGAGTAGATTTTTATGACAAAGATCCTGAAACTGGAGATGAAGATCCATATACTACTAAAGAAGTTAATGGTGGAGATCCAGTTGACGAACCAAATGATCATCCTGATCATACAGGTTATGATTTTGATTATTGGTGTACAGTTGATTTCAATGAATATAATTTCAACTTACCAGTAAATGAAGATTTAAAATTAATTAGTTGCTATACAATTAAAAAATTTGATGTTAATTTCTATGATTATCAAGATATCAAAGAAAAATCTATTGAAGTAGAATATAAGAAATTAATAGATGCTACGGAAGCTCCTACATTTGATGAAACAGGATATACATTCATATGTTGGACTAAAGATAAAAATAATTGCTATGATTTCAATACTCCAGTTACTGGGGATGTAGATTTATATCCAAAACATGAAATGCTTACTAATGCAGTAATATTTAATGATGAAAATGTAACAACAACTGTAGATAATATACCTTATGGAAATACAGTAGATCCAATAGACAGCAGAGGAAAAGATGGACATACATTTAGATGTTGGTCTGAAGATAGAACCAATTGTTTTGATTTTAATACTCCAATAATTGAAACTAAAACAGTATATGCTATTTATGATATTAATAGATATACAGTAACATTTATTGATAGAGATCCAGAATTATTAACTGATACTCAATATGGTGATGTTGAAACTGTTGATTGGGGCAATACAGTATCAAGACCAACTACTAGTCCAGAACATACTGGCTATACATTTAAAGAATGGACAAAAGAAGATGGAACAACATACAATTTTGAAACACCAGTTAAATCAAATTTAACTTTAATTTCAAAATATACAATAAATTCTTATCCAGTACATTTCCATGATGACAATAATGTAACTACAGTAAGCGTTCAATATAAACATACTGTTACTCCAATAGCAAATCCAACTAAAGAACATCATGTATTTAAAAATTGGTTAGATGAAAACGATGGTGTGTTTAATTTTGAAACATTAATAGTAAAAGAAACAGATTTATATTCAAGCTACGAAGAAATATTACCACCAGTTGTTAGTCATACACCAACTATGTGGACTAACCAAGATGTAACAGTAACACTTAGTGATAATGAATCATTAGTAGATAATACAGGATATAGTTATTTATATAGAACAAGTGCAACTAACTATGATACATATTCAGCTCCATTTGCTATAAGCGAAAACACTTCAATTATTGCAAAAGGTGTTAAGAGCGATGCTGATAGTTTAGTAACAGTACATGAAATAGTTAATATAGATAAATTAAATCCTACTATAACAGTATTTAGTGAAAATACTGCAAACAGAAATACAGTAACATTAAATGTTGGTGTACAAGATAATGAATCAGGAATTAATTATTATGAAGTATATCAAGACAATGTTAAAGTTGGTGAAAAGAGATTTGAATGTTACAATGAAACAACATATGAAGGATATGAAACTTGTAGAAGTAATTTACCTTCAGAAAGAACTAATACTTATACTGTAACAGGATTATCTGATTCAACAACATATACATTCAAGATAAGGGCATTCGATAAAGCTGGAAACTCTGTATGGAGTGAAGAACTAGAAGTAACAACAACTACACCTAGAATAGTAGCTAGATTAATTGGTTACAATAATAGTTTATTTACTGATACAGTTGATGAAAATACAGGAGCAGTAATTACTCCAAAAGAAGATAAATATATTAACTTTGAATCATTAGCAGAAGCGTTCGATTATGAAGATTTATATGATTGTAAAAATGTACAATGTACAATTCAAATGGTAACAGGTACTAATGAAAGTGTACAAGTATTAGAAGGACAAAACTTAACATTAGATTTAAACGGTAAAGTTGTATCTGGTGTATCAGAAGAATATACAATTAAGAATAATGGTGAATTCACATTAATAGAAAGTACAGCAGAAGGATTAGAACCAGGTAAACTTGTTAATACTAATGGAGTTGCATTATTAAATAAAACAGGAGCACACTTTACAATGGGTGAAGGATACTCTGATAGACAAGTATCAAGCTCATTAGTATCAACTACAAAACCATATATTTATGGTGAAACAGTTGGTGTAAAATCTGAAAACAATGCATACTTTACTATGTTCGATGGAAAAATAGTAGCACCATTAAGTCAAGTTCCAGGCCTTGGAGCAGTTAATGGCAAAGTTACAGGAACAGAATATTCTTATACTTCTGTATCAAATTCTACTACAGAAAATGAAAGAGATTACCAAGTTGTAACTCTAAATATACTAGTTTCTCCAGAAGCAAGAATAAATGAATCAGTTTATTATTCTAAATTAGGAAGTGCAATGGATGCAGCTAATAGAGGAACAACAACACTTTCGCCAAGTCAAAATACATATAATTTAATGCAAACTGCGGAGCCAAATGGTAAATATATTTTTGAATATGATGCTAATACTAATACATTAGTTTCTCATTGTGGCCCTACTCGTAGAGATCACGCAAAATCATATTTAGTAATTGACTTAACAAATGAAGAAAATGATAAAGTATTAAACATAGAATATAATATACCTATTTATCAAGAAAATGTCTTCGAAAGGGAATTTAATTATACATATTCTGATGATCAAAAACCTGCTAATATAAAAGCATTTAAATATAATGATTATCTTCGTGATGAATTAGGTGATGAAATCAAACCATATCGTCGTGATTATACAAATACAGAATTTGTACTTCCAAAAGGAGAAATATATTATATTTCTTTAGAACATTCACTTGATCCAGATAACTATTGGGGAGAAATGACTATCACTAACATGACTTTAGCTGATTCCGATATAAATACACGACATATTGAACCACAATCTGACGTAGATATAATTACATATGGATTCTATTATGACCCAACAGATAAAACTATTAGATCAAGCAATCAATATAATCCAGAATCAAGTACAGCAGTAGGATATATAGAAGTAGACTTAACTGATAAAGAAGGTACTTATAACGTAGTAGCTGATATAAGTATGGAAAGTTATGGTTATAACAGAAACTGGAGCCAATCAATATACTCAAGTTCAACTATATATGTAGGACCAGATACTAGACTTACATATGGAACTTCATTAGGTTCATTTTCTTCAAGTAGTTCAGAAGACTATGTTGATGTTTATAATGGTGTAAACTATGGAAATGGATATTACGGTGGATTTGTAACAAATACTTTAACATCACAAGCTACAATACAAGGTGGACAAAAGTATTACATAAAATTCACTTATAAAAAGACAGTTCTAAATCCTGAAGATTTCCCAAGTAGAGAAGAATTTGAAGCTGCTGGATGTAGTGACCAATTAATAATTAAATCATTAGATGTTGTTAAAGTAACCGAAGAAGCTACAAATGTAAATATTGGTGCAACATATGATGTTGATAATGATCTATTAGATCAATTTATTGAAAATTCTAATGGTGGAGTTTTTATTGATGCAAATGGAAATGTATCAACAAACTTCACAGGCCCTAATCAAACAGTTGCAACAACTGCAACAATTGATTTAACAAATGATCCAATTGGTTTATATGTAGCATTTGACTTTATACATAAATATGGTATTAGGGCATCTGGTAGTAAATTTGGACCTGATCACTTTGAAAATATTTATGGATATAATGAACCTACATGTACAAGCTGTTTTGAAGTTTTCCAAAAACGTGTTAGTTTATATAGCGGAAGAGAAGAATGGTTAAGACTTCCAAAAAAAGGCGGATGGTCATATGATTCCACTATACAACAACCAACAAACACATTTGGATATACTCTTGAAGGTGGACATGAATATAAAGTAGTATTTAACCTTTCAAGCAGTGACAATGTAGCAGAAGAATACTCAAATACAATATTCAATGCAGTTCGTACGGTTAAACTTAGCAATGTGTATGGTACAAATTACAACGGAATAGATACGGGATATGAAGAGGCAAATCTAAGAAATTGGATATTTGGTAACTATACTCCGGAAGGCGTATTAACAAGTAATGCAAATTCTTATGTACAAGAAAATAAATTCTTAGATTCATTCTTTAGAATAGATTTAACAAACTATGATAAAAATCAAATTTTAACATATGAACAAGATAATACTTATGGATATACTATACCGATTTCATATATTACAAGCAATAATAGAGGACTTACTTATACAGATTTATTTAATAACAGAGATAAATTACTTACATATAGAGTGTTTGCTGGTGGATACTCTGGCAATGGTATAATTTTAGAAAAAGGTAAAGTATATTATTTACACTCTGCAGCATTCCAAAAAATGAGACGAAGCATGACATATAATGATTTGTATGCATCTGATACTCTTGATTATGGACCATCTATGAAATATATAAAATTAACACCTATTGAAGAAACAGTGTTCTCTATGGGTGGCAATGATGTATTAGTAGGTAATGTAGATCTTACTAATGATAGAGAAGAAAGTTCAATAATTAGAAAGAGAAATGCAGGAGAGCCAATTATTCATTCTAATTCTGATGTTTATGGGTTTGAATATAATGAAGAAACTGGATGGTATACAGGATTAAACCCTAATGGTGGAGATATTGCAATAAAGAAATTTGTAATAGATTTAACAAATTCTTCATCAGATAAAGTGTATGTGTTAGAACGTATGGGAACCAGTTATTATGATTATTATTCTTATAGTGATGATGAATCTAAAGTAGCTCTTGATGTAAATACTTTAGCAAGCATTTATGGTGGAGATCCAGTTAAGAATTATACGCATATTACTGAAAGCAGCACTAGTTTCACATTAAAAGCAGGGAAAATAAATTATGTTCAATTCGCAACAAGAAAAGAGTACGATTCACAAGCACAAACTTCAATAAGATTAAAAGAAATGAATGGAGAAAATGCAACAAATGATTATCATAATCCAGAAGTTGTTAGAGAATTTAATACGCAAGTAGATACAGTTCAATTACTTAGAAACGTAAATACACCTAATAAATTAATCGTTGAAAATAGTGAGGAAGTTGTACTTGACTTAAATGGATATAGTTTAACTTCTAATGAAGATTATGTTATTGAAAACTTTGGAGATTTAACAGTTGTTGATACAAAATACGAAAGATCATTAGCATCATATGATAGTGATTTAGCTGAGTATCAAGAATATGTTGGTACATGCGATGGATGTACAGGACCAAGTGATGAATATAAGTTAGATCATATATTAGAATATGCTGACGAATTTGGCATTGATATAAATAATATTGATGCATCTGATATTTATGAATTTGATTATACTGGAGATGTACAAACATTTGTAGTTCCAGAAACAGGTTTATATAAACTTGAAGTTTGGGGAGCTCAAGGTGGCTATAGAAGTAACGCTAATAACGGTGGTAAAGGTGGTTACTCACAAGGTATAATTGAACTTCAAGAAGGTGAAACAGTTTATGTATACGTTGGAGGCTCTGGTAATACTGGAGGTTCTAGCGGAGGATTCAACGGAGGAGGATCAAGGACATCTTATAACGGTGGTGGTGGAGCTACTGATATGAGAGTTGAAGGAGATTCACTATTAAATAGAATTATTGTTGCAGGTGGTGGAGGTTCTGATGGAGCTTCAAGTAAACCTGGTAAAGCAGGTGGTGGAACATCTGGACTTTCTGCAACTGAAAACTATGGTACAGGAGGAACTGGTGCAACACAAACATCACCTGGAACTGGAGGAAGTTTTGGTAAAGGTGGACCTGGAATATCTGAATCTGGTGGATACGGCGGTGCCGGAGGCGGCGGCTGGTTCGGTGGCGGTGGTGCTACACCAGATAGTTCCGGAGACGATGACCGTGGAGGCGGTGGAGGCTCTGGATATGTATATACTCCTAATGCAACAATAGTAGATGCATATGAAGTTACTAACCACGTATTCACTACAGGAACAACTATCGCTGGAAATCAAAGTATTCCTACTCATGATGGCACATCAACTATGACAGGTAATACTGGTGATGGATATGCTAAAATTTCTTGCATAATTGGTGATGAATATGCAGAAATGAAAAACAATCTAGAAAAAACATATAACATTAAAACTGAACCAATACTTGGTGCTAAATCAATAATGACAAATGATAGTGGTACAGGTATTATTAGAAATAGAAAAGATTCAACATTAACAATAAAGAATGTAATATTTGATGTTAATTCATCAGAAGGTATTCATAATGAAGGAACATTAATCGCAGAAGCAGATCCAGTTATTAATGTATATGCTGCTAATAGTACAGGTATTGTTAATGAAGGCGGAAACTTAATAAACAATGGTAATTTAAAAATCACATTAAATTCTTCATCTTGTTCAAATCAAAGAGAATATGGTGCAACAGGAATAAGATATAATGCAGGTACCTATGAATTAAGTAACATAGAGATTACTGGACAAAATGGTACAGGTATTATGGTTAATGATGATGCATCACTAGATCTTCATTCATCAAGTATTAGCTTAACAGATAGTTGTAATACTGTTTCAGTAAGTAATGGTTATGATAATTATTTATCTCAATCTTTATATAATAATCAATATAGTTATCGTATAAAGGAAGCGACACAAAGTGGTTATACTGGATGGTATGATAGAAACGATGGTGTTATCTATAATAAAGGTATTGTAAGAGTAGATGATGGGTCTACATTAACAGGACAAATAACAAACTTTGGTAAAGCATCATTATATGATGGTGTAGGATTTAATGATATCTATCAAAATAATACATATAAGTATGGTGGAGGATATGATCCTATTTCATACAACTTTGCTGATACAGAACTTAATATATATAATACTGTGACAGAAGTTAATGCGATTCGTAACTTTGGTGGAGATCTTAATATCATAGAAGAAGATGGAAAGACTTCTACTATTACATCTGCTACAGCACCTACAATTTTGAACTTTGGTACCACAAATACAACAGGTGCAGAGATTTCTAGTATTTATAATATGGGTGAATTAAATACTAATGGTACAAATGTTGGAACATTAAATAATTTATATACATTCATGTATATAAACGCAGGTGATACTGGACACTTTGGTATAGCTGAAGGTTCGACTATGATTACTGTAAAAGGAACTGCTAATATTAGAGGTGGTTCAATAACAGGAACTGCACTTGTGAATGACGCAACTATGGTTGTAGATGGTACAACTGTTTCTACAGGTATTATTAACCGTAATGATTTGACTGTAAAAGGTGATAGTGTCATTACAGGCAATAATAAACCAGCAATAGACAACCGTCCATTCACAGTTTATTACTGGAGAAGAGGACAAGTTACACCAAGAACTGCTGCATATGGATATTTAAAGGCAACTGTTACTATTGGTGATGATGATGGTGATATTACAAATGGACCAACTATTACTACAACAAGTAATAAATATGCAATTACAGGTAATTGTAATTCTCATGGTACACCTACATTAGATTCTATCGAATTCACATTTGCACAATACGAAAGAATTACTCATAGAAATGACTGGTGGGGAACAGTAGCAGCAGATACAAATGGAAGACCAGTACAAGTTTCTGGGGAATATACAAATCAACAATTTACACTATTAGATGAAAGAGAATATCCAATGTCATCTAATAACTTATGTGAAGTTAATTACTATGATGGTAGTATTCAAAATGCTTCTGTTACTGATATGACAGATGTTATGGATATTCCGATTAATAATATTGCTAGTGGATATGATGTTTTATATGATAACAGTAATTCATCAGGTCAAATAAGCCTTGCTTCTGTTGATAATTCAACAAGAGCAAATCTTATTGATGTAAATGGAACTCCATATAAATCATTACAAACAGCAATTAGTGAAGCACCTGATAATTCAGTAATAAATATTTCAGGAAATTATGACTCTGCTAATAGAGTAACAGTTCCTGAAGGTAAGAATTTAACAATTAATTATGCTGCAGGTTCAAAATTAAATTCATATAGTAAAAACGGATTAATAAATAATAATGGTACTTTAACTATTACAGGTTCAGGTACTGATAATATTGTTGGTGAATTCGGATATGAAAATAATGGTACTATGACATTTAATGGTACAACTAATACTAATAATGTTGATAATTACTTTAAACAAAGTAACTTAATTAAGAATAATTCAAACTTAACTATTGATAATGTTTCATCATCAGGACTTGATATTGTATCTCTTGGTGAAAATAATGAAAACAAGAGTACATTAACTATTAATGATGGTACATATAATTCGAATACGATATTTGGAACAAATGCAGATATAACTGTAACTGGAGGTTACTTCGATACTGCTGAAAATAATAACTACTATGAAATTTGGAAAGATGAAAATTTATCACAAACATATGCAACCCTTAAACCTTTATTCACTGTAAATAATTCTGAAGTAACAATTTCTGATTTTGATGCAAATGAAGATTCGAGATATAGTAGTATAGCTCAAGAACAAACATTAGGAGTATTTGAAGGCTCAACATTAAACTTAGAAAACTCTAAATTTGGGGGTAAATCAAGTAGACCAACAATATATGCTTCAATGCTTAGTGGAAATACAATTAATATTTCTGGTGGTCAATATGACAGATTACAATTCAATTTACTAGAAGGTGGAAATACATATAACCAAACATCTGGAACTGTAAATGGTACATTAGTATTAGAAGGTTCTGGAAATAAAGTAACTGTAACTGGTGGTAAGATTAATTCATCATCTTCAACAGGTATATTAATGAATAATGCTTCTGGTACTACAGTAACTATTGGTACCAAAGGAGATTTAATTGAAGGAACAAGTAAATTAAATGTTTCTAAAACAAATCCTGAAATTTCAGGTAGTACATTTGGTATAAGTGCAACTGGAACAGAAACATCTCCAAATAATTTATATTTCTATGATGGTGTATTTAAAGGATCAAGTAATCCTATAGATATGCATGTTGAAGAAATCGAAGAAGGCTATGACATTGCATATAGAAGAGATATTAGTCCGCAAGAAAAATATCTTGATATATTACCATTGATACTTAACTATACAACTGGTGTATACTACTTCGATGTTCAATTAGCATTCGATGAAGCTAATATAGGTGATAAGCTAATTTGGGTTAGAGATTATACTAATTTCTCAGATGCTACTTCATATGTAATTCAAGAAGGAAAAGTATTTGAATTATACTTTAGTTACATGAAAGCTTCTGATACTCCATACTTCTATCAATATCAATCAATTGATCCTGCTGATAGAGTACCAGTAACTAATGAATTTATTCCATATAGTGGCAGTGAAACTGTACCAGATAACTATACAGTAGGCACAAGTCACGTAAAGATTAATAATGTTGATACTAGTGATCCTGATACAGGAGAAAAAGTAGAAGTTCCATTCATTATTAATAACGGAATTGTAAGTGTTTATGGAGCTTCAAACTATGGTTCGCTTTCTGGAGAACCAATATTTGAATCAGTTTCTGGAGCAAGAATAATAACAAATAATGGTACAGTAGACTTAAATAGAGTTAGTGCAGCAAATATAAAAGCATTAGGAACAATGTTTAAGAACAATGAAAATGCAACAATGAATATCTATCAAGGATATTTTGAAACATTACAAGCTAATGTAATTACAAATAGTGGAACAATTAATTTTGTTGGAGATTCAAATGATACATCTGATTGTAATAATCCAACTTATATAAAGGTTAATACAACTGATAGTTTAGAAGCAGATTATGATTATTATGTTGTAAAAGAGAAAAATGATGTACATGTATTACTTACTGAATCAATAATTAATAATGCTGATGCTACAATGAATATTGATTACTTATACTTCGATGGTGATTATACATTCTTAGCAATCGTAAATAATGGAACAATTGATATTAGTGATTCTACTATTGAAGCAATAAAAGATAATGATGGAGCTGTTGGATTAATACATGATAGTGTTATTAGAAATAATGGAACAATGACAATGGATAATACAAATGTTATTGCTGCTAGGGGTATTGATAACAATGGAACATTAACAATTACTGGTGGAACTATTGATGGTAGATATCCATATTCTATTTCAAATACTGGAACATTGACTGCTACAGATACTATTATTAGAGGTGGCGGAAAAGGTGTAACTGATAATGGAGGTAATACTACTTTAACTAATGTTGATGTAGTAACAAAAGGTGAAACATATCATGGTACTGGTGGTAATAATGCTACATTGTCTGGAACATTTAAAACATATGGCTTAGAAGAAGCTTGGTATGATTTTGATTATACTGTAAATAGATCTTGTACAAATAATGCTGCAGTAACAACAAGAATTAGCGGTAGTATTAGTGGATCATTTAATGGAAAATATCTAATAAACAATGGAGCAATTTATGTTGGAGATGGAAAGAATTTAATTATAGAATCTGGATCTATTGGCTTTGATGATAGTCTAACTAGATTAGCGCATTTCTGCGGTGACTATTATTACCGTGTTGGAGATAATCTATATAGAGATTCATTCTGTGGTCAACCATATGTTCATATATATGATATTACAGATGAACCAACTGGCTCTAACCGTGGACTAGATTATTCTGTCTCTGCAATAGAAGCACAAGAAGCAACTGTTACAATAAAGAATGGATATATAGTTCCTGCAACTAATGTAAGAGATTATACATATGGATTGTATGCTCGTAGATCTACTATTACTCAAGAGAGTGGTTATATTGATAAAGTATTTATTGAAAATACTACACAACCAGTTAATCTTAATGTTAAAGATGGTAGTAGTGCTAGTGGAAATGATATGGAAGATGTATCATGTCAAGCTGATTTCCAAGGACTTAACCATTATGGTGGATTAGTTCATTTAAATACTAATAGATTATGTCACTTCAATGATAAAGAAGATGGATTCACTATATTTAATCCATATTCAGATGGAGCAAGATATGTACTAGATAATAGCGCAAATAAAGTTCTTAATGTAACTACTGATACACCATATACATCAATACGAGAAGCTATTAATAATTCATCATCTGGCGACAAATTAAGAATATTCTACAGTTCTTCTGAATTATTAACTGATTATGATATAAGTGTAGATAAAGATTTAACAATAGACTTAAATGGAAGATTCTATGATGCAAATCTTAATGTTGATAGTAATGCAACATTAACAATAACTGATGAAGCATATCTAAATGACCTTACTACAACATATGGTGGAATAGGAAGTATTACTAATACATCAGGAACTGTTGTTGTTAATATTGGTACAATTTATAAATTAAATAATGCTTCAGAGTTCACATTAATGGATGGTAATATTAAAAATGCCACAAATACAGGCACATTATACATCAATGGTGGAACTGTAGATAAGGCAACTAACGCTGGAACAATGGCAGTTAATGGTGCAACTATAATTAAGGCTACAAATAACCAAACAGGATCATTATCATTAGTTTCAGGAGAAATTAAAGAGGAAATAATAAATATAGGTTCATTAACACTAGATTCTGAATCAAAAATAGATACACTATATAATAAATCATCAGATACAGTAACACTTAGTGCTGGTAAAATAGACATTATAAGAAATGTGGGAAGTATTACTATTGCTGGTGCAACTGTTCGTTATGTAGGAAATGCAGGATACATAGTTGTTAATTCGGGAGTAATTACTGAATTAAATAATAATGTGGACGAAAGAAATATTTATGTTGCTAGTGAACTTAAACATACTGCAGTAATCAATGGAGGTACAGTTAATTATGCGGAAAATGATTGGAAAATGACTATTAATAATGGTACATTTAGAACTGTAGAAAACTGTATTTCATCAAGTGGATGTTATTTAACAATTTTAGGTGGTCAAATTACATCAATTAAAAATGACCGAGGCGGATACCTAACTATTGGTAATAAGGATGGAAATGTTAATACAGTTTCACCACTAATTAGTAATTTAGGTGGGTATGCAATCACCCATAAAGGAAATGAATTTAACTTCTATGATGGTAAATTCGTAAGTAATAAACCAATTGTAATCGATGCACAAATTGATGATGTAGAAGAAAATTATGTTCCTTATATTTCAACTGATTATGATGAATTTGGAAACTTAACTGGAACATATTCAATGACATTAAAAGGATTAGGAGAAACAGATGTTAAGATTGCTTGTGTTGAAGGTATTTGCTACAACACAGTTCAAGAAGCAATTGATGCAAGTGTTAGAAACTATTCTGAAGACTATGGATGCCCAGAAGTTAAGATAGGTGATCAATTCTACTTCTCGGTAGAACTTGATGCAGATCTAGTATTAGATCCACAATATACTTTAACTATTAATCTTAACTACCATAATATTAATGATAATGGATTTGTTATTCCAGATAATATTACATTAAGAAATGGTTCAAGAAATGGTGAAAATTTACAATCAAGCTTATCTAGATTCCTAGCAAATGTATTTGGTACTGATAATACTTCTAAAGATATTATTATTACTAAGATGGAAGATGGTAATGCACTTGATACTGCAAAGACTTACAAATTATATAGATTAGAAAATGGTACATATGCACCATTAAAAGTTGATTCTGACGGTGCTGGTAAATATAGTATCGGTAAAGAAACAGAAAACTTAAAATCTATAAAAGGTAGAATATATATTAACAACTTAAGTACTGGTGAATATATGTTAAAAGATAATTTAGATAATGAATTACAATTTACAGTATATGAAGATGGTACTTTAAGTTCCAATGTAAGAGAAAACTTTACTTCAGAATATGGTCATATGACAGCATCTGCAGTAGCTACATTAATAGTATCTATTCAAACTGGACAATTTAGAATAATATATCCTTTAATAGGATTAATAGTAATTACATTATTAATTATTCTATTATTGAATATAAAACGTAAGTCTATAAAAGAAACTATTTAAAATAGTTTCTTTTTTTGATATAATACTTTTTGTTAAAGAGGTGCTATATGGAAAAAGAAAGACCATCTTATTTAAAAGCAAAAAGAAGAACTAAAGAAGAAGTTAAAGTTCTTACTGATGCTTATATTATGAATAATGAATTAAGTAAAATAGGTATAGGTAAAAAGTATCATTTAATTACTTATGGTTGTCAAGCTAATGTTAGAGATAGTGAAACTATATCTGCAATACTTGAAGATATGTCATTTACTAAAACAGATAGTATGGAAGATGCAGATATTATTTTACTTAATACATGTGCTATTAGAGAGAATGCTCATAATAAAGTATTTGGTATGATAGGTAGAATTCAACATTTAAAAGAAACTAAACCAAATATATTACTAGCAGTATGTGGATGTATGGCACAAGAAGTATCTGTAGTAGATGAACTAGAAAGAAAAAAGAAAACTGTAGATATAGTATTTGGTACTCATAATATTCAAAATTTACCACAGTTAATTAGTGAAGCAATAGATAAAAATGAACAAGTAGTAGAAGTATTCTCTAAAGAAGGAGATATAATAGAAAATCTTCCTGTCAAAAGAGATAGTATGTATAAAGCATTTGTTAATATTATGTATGGATGTGATAAATTCTGTACTTACTGTATAGTTCCTTATACAAGAGGAAAACAAAGAAGTAGAAGAAAAGAAGATATCTTAAAAGAAATAGATGATATTATTAAACTTGGTTATAAAGAAGTAACACTTCTTGGACAAAATGTTAATGCTTATGGTAAAGATCTAGAGGACGGAATATCTTTTGCAGAACTACTTGAATTAGTAGCAAAAACTAATATACCAAGAGTAAGATTTGTTACTTCTCATCCATGGGATTTCTCTGATGAAATGATAGATATAATTGCAAAATATGATAATATTATGCCTTATATACATTTACCACTTCAAAGTGGATCAAATAAAATACTTAAATTAATGGGTAGAAGATATACTAAAGAAAGTTACTTAGAATTATTTAATAAAATTAAATCTAAAATAAAGAATGCATCAGTTACTACAGATATAATAGTAGGTTTTCCTGGAGAAACAGAAGAAGATTTCTTAGAAACACTTGATGTAGTAGAGAAGTGTAAATATGATGGAGCATATACTTTTATATATTCACCAAGAGAAAATACTCCTGCTGCTTCTATGGAAGATAATGTTTCGCTAAAAGAAAAAGAAGAAAGATTAGCAAGATTAAATAAATTAGTTAACGAATACTATAAAGAAAATAATGATAAATTATTAAATACAATAGTACCAGTATTAATCGAAGGAGTATCAGAAAAGAATGAAGACTTATGCTGTGGATATACTGATACTATGAAATTAGTTAATGTTAAATGTCCTAAAGATTATATTGGTAAAATTATTAATGTTAAAATAACTGAAGCTAAAACATGGTCACTTGATGGAGAAATAGATGAATAATGTTTTAAGTGATATTGAAGATTTAAAATTAGATATTCTAAATACTGAAGAGTATAAAGAATATAAAAAATATGATGAGATATTAAATAATAATTCAGATATAAAATCTTTAATAAAAGAAATAACTAATCTTCAAAAAGAATCAGAAAGACTAGGTAATAAAGATATAAATATAGATAATAAACTTGAAGATCTGTTTGATAAATTACATAGCTATGAAGACTATAATAAATATATTAATGCTTCTAAAAAATTAAATGAATTAATAAGTAATATTCAAAGGAATTTTGAGGATTACTTTAACAGTTTAATAAAAAAGAATTCAGATTAATCTGAATTCTTTTTTTCTAATCTATCAAGTAAGTATATTAATACTCCACCTAGTACAAAACTTACTAATAAACCACATATTTTTTCTGTAGATAATACTAATTTAGTTTCTAAATTAAGTGGAAGAATTAGAGCACTTGCAATAATAAATCCTAGTATTAAACTAACTGTTTTACCTCTAAATTTATTTATTACTTTAGATAATACTTTAGAACTAATAATTACTCCAAGAATTGCTCCTATACCAAAGATTATAAGTTTAATATAGATATTTATATCAAGTGATGTAACTTGATCAATATAACTTCTAACCATTTCATACTTACCAAGTACTAGCATAACCATAGATCCTGATATACCAGGGAATATCATTGATATACCTCCGATAGCACCAAGACCTGCAAGCACTAGATAATTTAATATACTACCATCATCACCAGTATTAGCAAGACCACCATTTAAATTAAAGTATTCAAGTGCTCCAATAATTAAAGCTCCTATTAAGAAGAATATAATATTAAATTTTTCTCCTTTTAATTCATTTCTAATTATTATAGGTACACTAAATAATATTAATCCCATAAACCAGAATATAGTTTCTGCTTCTATATGAGATAGAGTAAATCCTAGTACTTTAGCAAATGCTACTATACCAATAACTGCCCCTAAACCAACTTTAAGTAAGAATATAAAACTTTGTTTTTTAGTAGTAGATCCTTTCTTAAATAAATCACTTATAGAGTTAGCTAATTTTTCAAATAAATCAAATATAACAAGCATTGTTCCACCAGAAACTCCAGGAATAATATTTGCTATACCTACTGCTATACCTCCAAAGAATGGTTTTAAATCAAAGGATTTAAACTTTTCTTTCATTACTTTTTTATCTTGTCTTATTTCTTCTTTTTCTTGTAATCTTAATTTTTCCTTTTTCCTTTTTGATATGTGTTTTGGTTTTTCAAATAATTTCATGTTAGCCTCCATAAAGATTATATCACAAATTTTGAAATTTGATTAAAATATGGTAAAATAATGCATATCAAAGGGGGATTTTTATGTCTAATCAATTTGATAAATATAGAATTCATATTGCTGAATTATCTGAAGAAGATCAAAAACTAAGAGAAAGATATCTTATGAAGTTAGCTCGTGGAGAAATTCAAGGACCTATGACTGGTTATCCATCCTTAGATAAACCACAATTAGCAGATTATAATGAAGAAGCATATTTCGCTGAACAACCAAAGCAAACAATTACTGAAGCATTAATTAATAATAACAAAAAGAATATGTGGAGAACAGCGATTGAGTATTTTGGTAATAAAATTTCTTACAGAAAACTTATTAAAAGAACTAATGACTTAACTAAAGCATTATGTAATTATGGCATAGGTAAAGGAGATTATGTCTCTGTATGTTTACCTGGTATTCCAGAAGGGATGACATCACTTTATTCATTTGGACATCTAGGATCAGTAGGTATCTTTTTACCACCATATTTAGATATAGAAGGTATGATTAGTGATATAAAATTTAAAAATAGTAAAACATTAATCATAATGGATAAATTCTATGACGAAAATAAAGAAAAGTTTGATAGAGTAATTGAAGAAACAGGATTAGAACATATAATAGTAGTGCCTACTTTAAATTCTTCAATCATGGGTAAATTTTTAGATTTTGAAAAATATGATGACCCAAGATTTGAACTATATAATGATTTTATTAAAAAAGGTAAAAAAACACCTTTACCTGAAAGAGTTAAGTATGAAGAAGATATGCCACTTGCAGTTGTTTATTCTTCAGGAACTACTGGATTATTAAAAGGTGTAATGTTATCACATGATTCATTTATCAATTCTGCGAACTCATATAAGGCAATTGGTTTTAATTTAAAACCAGGTCAAAATGTATATCAAGCAATACCATTATGGTCTTCAACAGGATTAATTGCGGATGGTGCTACAGCAAATTATTATGGCTGTGGACTTCATCAAGACCCAAGATTTGAACCAGGTACATATACAAAGAATTTAGGAAAATTTAGGCTTAACTGGGGAGTTGCTACAACAGATATGTTTTTAGGAATAAAAGAAAATCTTAAAAATTTTAAATTTAGAATGCAAGTAGCACTTGGAATACTTAATTATAGAAAATTAGAACAAGTATATATAGGTGGAACATTCTCAACACCTAAGGATGCTAAAGAAATAGATGATGCATTAGAAGCAGTACATTGTCCAGCAAAGAAGAAAAATAGTTGGGGAAGATGTGAAAATGGATCTATAGTTACTGCAGAAATAAATGGACATGATTATCCAGACTATTCTATTGGAATACCAATTCCAGGTGCTATAGTAATGGCTGTGGATGAACAAGGTCATGAGTTACCATTTGGACAAAGAGGTGAACTTGCAGTTCATACTACTTGTGGAATGCTTGGATATTATAATAGACCAAATATTGACCCAAGAATGTTTAAAGAAGAATTCTCTGGAATAGAATATAACTTTACAGGTGATATAGGATATGTATTACCAAGTGGTGTAGTAATCTATGAAGGAAGAAAAAATGATACATCTGTTATTAATGGTGAAACATTATATAACTTTGATGTTAAGAAAGCTATACTTGAAGATCCAGATGTTCGCGATTGTGAAGTATTTGCTAAAGAGGATAATGGTGAAAATACATTATGTGCACAAGTTAAATTCTATGATAATAGTGTTGCTTCAACTGAAAAATTACAAGAATTACAAAGAAGAGTATTATATACTTTCTGGAATCTTAATTATATCCCTGAAACTATGAAAGTAAGAGATTCATTCCCAATGGCAAGTTCAACAAAAAGAGATTATAAAGCACTAAAAGCAGAAACAGATGGATATGTTAGATTAGAAAAAAAATTATTAAATATTTATCAAACAAAATAAAAATTCTCGAAAGAGAATTTTTTTGTTTAGTTATATTAAAAAATATGGTATACTAATTATATATAATAAGAGGTGCTAATATGGTTGTAACAAAATTAACATATTTGACATTTTTTAGTATGATATACATGGGAGCATTAATTTTTATTTATTTCTCAAAAGAAAGATTTAAAAATGAAGAAACTTTAATATATAAATTCATGCTATTTTGTAATGTAATAGGATTAATATTACAATTATTATCAGCAGAAGTTAGTTATAAATATGAATTATTTAATCCTATTATTCCAGACTTTGTAGTAAAACTATATCTCGTTTATTTTATAGTATTTGGAGTACTTGTTTTGTGGTATGTAATTAATTTATGTACAAACAAAGATTTTAAAATAATGAGATTTGTATTCTGGGTATATTTTGCGTTATGTCTAGTGGTATTCTTCTTACCAATGAATTTCCATTTGGATTATACAAATCAAATAGTATATACATATGGTACTGCTGTAGATTATTCATCATTTGTTGGGCTTGGAACATCAGCATTAATAGTTTTAATACTAATACCTAATATTAGGAAATTTGCTAATAAAAAAGTAATACCAATGTTTATATATTTAGTATTCTGCTTTATAGCAATTATTATTCAAAGACATAATCCAGAATTAATGATAATTTGTTTTGTTGAATCATTCTTATGCTTTATAATGTTCTTTACTATAGAGAATCCAGATGTTAAGATGTTAAGAGAAGTAGAAAATGCTAAAGACATAGCAGAAAAAGCTAATAGAGCAAAATCAGATTTCTTATCTAGTATGTCACATGAAATAAGAACACCATTAAATGCAATAGTTGGTTTATCTGAAGATATAGCATCTTACGAAAAAGAAGTTCCACCTCAAGTAAAAGAAGATACTGATGATATAATTAATGCATCAAATACACTTCTTGAAATAGTAGGAAATATACTTGATATTAGTAAGATAGAAAGTGATAAATTAGATATAGTTTCTAAACCATATAACTTTAAAGAAGAAATTGAAAAACTTGCTAAAGTAGATGCAACAAGAATTGGTAATAAACCTATAGATTTCAAAATGAATTTTGCTAAAGATTTACCATATGAATTAATCGGAGATAAAGTACATGTTAAACAAATAGTTAATAACTTATTAACAAATGCAATTAAGTATACTGATAAAGGACAAGTTATTCTAGATGTAAAATGTATTAATAATGATGATAAATGTTTACTGATTGTTTCTGTAGAAGATACTGGAAGAGGTATTAAAAAAGAATCTATTCAAAAATTATTTACTAAATTTGAGAGATTAGATGAAAAGAATTCTACAATTGAAGGTACAGGGCTTGGACTTGCTATTACTAAAAAATTACTTGATATGATGGGTGGAAAAATAAATGTTAATTCTACATTTGGTAAAGGATCAATATTTGTTGCACAAATTCCACAAAAGATTAGTAAGATGACTAAACCTGAAGGTGAAGAAATCGCTAAGAATGGAACATATAGAGAAGACTATAAAGGAATGAAAGTTCTTGTAGTAGATGATAATGAATTAAATATTAAAGTTGCTGCTAGAGCATTATCTCAATTAAATTTTGAAATTGACAATGCTTTAAGTGGACAAGAATGTTTAGATAAAATCAAAAGCGGGAAGAAGTATGACATTATTTTACTTGATATTATGATGCCTGAAATGAGTGGAGAAACAACATTTAATGAATTAAAGAAAATAAATGGATTTGATACTCCAGTTGTTGCTTTAACTGCAGATGCAGTTTCAGGAGCAAAAGAAAAATACTTAAATGAAGGATTTAATTGTTATATAGCAAAACCATTTACAAGAGATCAAATAAAAGAAAAATTAGATAAAATTATTAAGTAGGTGATAATATGAATAAAGATTTAAAAAGTGCTTTAATAAGATATATTTATAATAAAGAACCTAATATATTGGTTACAAGAGATGCTAGATTAATGGGTATATTAAATAGTTATGAACCTGGAGTTACACCTGATCCTGAGGATGTTGAAAGAAGATATAATGAACTTCTAGAACAAGAATCGTTAAATCAAAAACAAAGTATAGAACCAAAAGAACCAATTATGCCAGAAGGTCAAAGTGGATCAAATGTTGTAAAAACTCCAAATACATTACTTGAAGAAACAAGAAGAGATGTTATGGAAAGACCACTAAATACAGTAACTCCTGATGCTGGAGAATATAATCCTGCAACAACATTAGAAGAAGCAAGCGCAGTATTTAATCAAGCTCCAATAGAACAAACTATTACTCCTGATGTTCCAGCAATGAATAAGTCATTAAAAAAGACATTATCAAATCCAGAGGTACCTATTAAAAAGATAAATCAAATAGGATATGCAAATATAGTATTAATGTCTATTATAGTAATTATAATAGTAGCAATTCTTTGTGTATTTATATTCTTATAATTAAAGATGCTAAGCATCTTTTTTTATGTTATAATTAAAGAGAAAAAAAGAGGTTAATATGAAAATAATTATAATAGGAGCAGGAGTAAGTGGACTTACTACTGCTATTAATTCTAAAAACTCCAATAACGAAATCTTAGTATTAGAAAAAAATAGTATTCCTGGTAAAAAGATATTAGTGACTGGTAATGGAAGATGTAACTTTTTAAATGATGATTTTTCTAAAGAACATTTCCACAGCATATTGGATAATAATATAGGAAATATTATTAATGAAAATAATAAAGACAGAGTTCTTAACTTTATTAAATCTCTAGGAGTAGAAATAAAAATAAAAAATGGATATTATTATCCATTTACTAATAAATCTTCTACTATAAGAGATGCTTTATATGAAGAAGCATTAAATAAGGGAGTAGTATTTAAGTTTGATTATAGAGTAAATGATATTAAAAAAGAAAATGATAAATTCATTATTAATAATGAATTATCTTGTGATGCTTTAGTAGTATCATCTGGATCTAAATCATATAAAGTAACAGGTACTGAAGGAGATTCATATAATTTACTTTCTAAACTTGGACTAAGTGTTACTAATCTTTATCCATCATTAGTACAAGTACTTTGCGAAGGTAAATTCTTAAAAGAAATGGATGGAGTTAGAACTGATGCTATAGTATCTATTTATGATGATGATAAATTAATTAAAGAAGAAGCTGGAGAACTACAACTAACTGATTATGGAGTATCAGGTATATGTGTGTTTAATTTAAGCAGATATGTACATATATTAAATAAACCTATTATAAAAATTAATTTTATGCCTTATACAAATGACTATAATAATTATTTTGATAAATTACCTAATGGAAAGATATATGATGTTTTAAAGAAAATAGTTAATGAAAAAATAGCATCAGTAATATTAAAATTATCTAATATATCTAAAGATAAATTAAAAGAAAATTTATCTTTAGAAGAAAAACACAATATATTAGATTTATTAACTAATTTTAAATTAAATGTAACTGGTACTAAATTATTTGATAATTCACAAGTTACTATGGGTGGAATAGATGTTAATGAAATAGATATAAATACTTTTGAAACTAAAAAGATTAATAATTTATTCTTAACAGGAGAACTTCTTGATGTAGATGGTGATTGTGGTGGTTATAATATTTCATTTGCTATTCTTTCTGGTTTAATTGTTAGTGATAGGATTAAAGAATTATGTTAAGAATTAGTAATGTTAAAATAAATATTTTAAATGATGATGATAAACATATTAAATCAAAAATAGAAAAGTTAATTCATAATAAAATTAACTCTTTTAAGATTGTAAAAAAATCTTTAGATGCTAGAAAAGAATTAATGTATGTTTATACTTTTGATATAGAAGTAGATAATGAAGAAAAAGTATTAAAAGAAAAAAATGTTATAAGAACACCAAATGAAGAATATATATTTCCTACTTTAGGAAATGAAGAATTAAATAGTAGACCAGTAGTAGTAGGATCAGGGCCTGCGGGTTTATTCCTTGGTTATTTTCTTTCTAAATATGGTTATAAACCAATAATAATAGAAAGAGGAGAAAAAATAGAAAATAGAGTTAAAACAGTGGATGAATTTTGGAAAACAAATAAACTTAATGAAAACTCTAATCCAATATTTGGAGAAGGTGGAGCAGGAACTTTTTCTGATGGTAAATTAAATACTTTAGTTAAAGATAAATATAATAGAATTAGAGAAGTATTTAAAATATTTGTAGATTCAGGTGCACCAGAAGAAATAATGTATGCTAATAAACCACATATAGGTACTGATGTACTTAGAGATGTAGTAATTAATTTAAGAAATAAAATAATTAGTTATGGAGGAGAATTTAGATATAATACTTGCTTAACTGATTTAGTAATAAATAATAATAAACTAGAGAAGATAATTGTTAATGGCAATGAAGAAATAATAACTAATAATGTATTTTTAGCAATAGGTCATAGTGCAAGAGATACATATTTTATGTTAAATGATAATAATATAAAAATGCTTCCAAAACCATTTGCAGTAGGGCTTAGAATTATCCACAAGGAAGAACAAATATCTAAAGATTTATATGGGGATAATTATAAATTATTAGAGCCAGCTAATTATAAATTAACTTATACTACTAAAGATAATAGAGGTGTATATTCTTTTTGTATGTGTCCTGGTGGTTATGTAATTAATGCATCTTCTGAAAAAGGATATTTATCTATTAATGGTATGAGTGATTATAAAAGAGACTCAGGTTTTTCAAATTCAGCATTAGTTGTTACCGTAAATAGTAATGACTATGGAACAGGTTTATTTGATGGATTAAATTTCCAAAAAGAATTAGAAAGAAAAGCATATGAAATAGGTAATGGTAATATACCTGTTCAAAGATATGAAGACTTTGTTAATAATACTGTTAATGAAGTTAAAACAGGTGGTATTAAAGGTAAGTATATATTTAAAAATTTAAATGATATATTACCAGAATATATATCTAGTTCTATTAAAGAAGCAATGCCTCATTTTTCGAAACAAATATCTTCTTTTGAAAAAGATGCAATACTTCTTGGAATAGAATCAAGAACATCTAGTCCTCTTACAATACTTAGAGATGACATAGGTGAATCTAATATAAAAGGTATATATCCATGTGGAGAAGGTGCAGGTTATTCAGGAGGAATAACAACTTCTGCAGTAGATGGTATAATTCAAGTAGAAAACTTTGCAAAAAGATTTAAACCATTTAATTAATGTGATAAAATGAATATGAAAGTACTTTAAAAGGTAGGCGTTAAAAATGATTGAACAAAAAATTAAGTTACAAAAGAAAAAAACAATTATAAAAATAATACTTGAATATTTATTCGTATTATTTATGATATTCTTATTTCCACATATATTATCAAATATGAGTGATGCTATGGTTGGTGATAATACCGGATTAGATAGTATTGGACAGGCTTTAGGTACAATAATAATATTAAGACTTTTCAAATATGCAATACTTTTCGCAGTAGGTTTTATTTATCCAATCGTGATACTGATTACTTTTTTAAAAAGTTTATATAAAAAAAGTATATCAAAATTAAAAACAACATTGTATGTAGTTTTAATAATAATACCAATTCTTATAAGTATCTTGTCACTTTTTGAAATCCCAATTAGTAATTTTCTATTTGATATGAAATATAATTCAAGTACTAGTGCTTATACTGTTAAAAAAGAAAATTATAAAACTACAAGAGATTTTTATAAAGAATTGAAGCAAAGAGATTTATTATATTCAGATGAAACTAAAGAACTTGAAAATAAACTTAATGATGGCCATGATTGTGAAAATTATGATAGTAATATAGGAGGAAAATGTTATAGAAAATCTACTATGTTTGGGATAGATGAAAACTATTTTTATGATGATCCTTCTAAAGAAAATGTTATTAATGAAAATGTTAAATATCCTTATTATATATATAATGCTATATTGACTTTACCAGAAGAAAATGGAAATTTAGAGTATGCGGCGTTAGGAAGATATTCATACAACAGCTGGACTAGATATGGTGAATATGACCCATATTTTAATGATTTTTACATTGAATGTAAGATATTATATGTAGATGGGCAAATATATGCCTTAATTGGAATAGATGAAAGTTATAATATTGATAGGTATTATGATGAAACATCTATAGAGGAATACAAAAGTAAGGAATATTATAGTTCGTATGACGTTTATACTAAACCATATTATATGATTTTATCTGAAAAGGATACAATAACAACATATGTTAATGGAAAATATCATTCTGATGGCGCAATATCCATTGATTGGGAAAAGTTTGAAATGGCTCCAAATACTAATGGAGTATATCTACAAAATAGTTATCCAATAAAAAAAGTGGATAGACTAGATAAGGCAACTATTAATAAGATTGCAAAAGAATTACAAACTGATATTTTAAAAGAACCAATAAAGTATCATTATGAAGATTTAAGAAAAGATTTAAACTGATAGATTAATGTGATAAAATAGTTATGGAGGTACTTTATGAAAATAGTATCATGGAATGTAGCAGGTTTTAGAGCAGTACTTAAAAAAGGATTTGAAGAATTCTTTGATAATATAAATGCAGATATATTTTGTATTCAAGAATCAAAAGCAGAGATAGATCAATTTAATTTTAAAAAAGATGGATATGAAATGATATTAAATCCTGCCGAGAAGAAGGGCTATTCAGGAACACTAGTATATAGTAGGGTGAAGCCTATATCTATCTCATATGGAATGGGAATAGATGAACATGATCATGAAGGTAGAATTATTACTTTAGAGTTTAATGATTTTTATCTAGTTACTGTGTATGTTCCAAATGTAAAAAGAGACCTTACTAGACTTGATTATAGAATGGTTTGGGAAGATGATTTTCGAAATTTTCTTAAAAAATTAGAAGAATCTAAACCAGTAGTAGTATGTGGTGATTTTAATGTTGCACATACTGAAATGGATATTAAAAACGCTAAAGCTAATATTGGTAATGCTGGATTTACTTATGAAGAAAGAAGTAAGTTTAGTGAATTACTTGATTCGGGTTTTATAGATACATTTAGATATTTTCATAAAGATGAAATTAAATATACTTGGTGGAGCTATTTAGAAGGCTGTAGAGCAAGAAATATAGGTTGGAGAATAGATTATTTTATAGTATCTAAAAATATAATTAATAAAGTAACTGGAGCATATATTTATGATGATATTATGGGTAGTGATCATGCTCCAATAGGTTTAGACATAGATTTAGAATAGAAAGGGAGTGATAATATGAGTAAAAAAACAATTAAGAAAACTATTTTTACAATAGTTATTTTAAGCATACTTATATTATCACTTATATTCTTTTATAGAATTACTTCTGAAGATCGTTCTGATACTATTACAAAATCAAAGAGGATTATAAAAGAAAAATATGAAGATATAGTATACTTTGATAACTCATATTTATATGCACGTAATGATTCGAATTATGATATATATGACTATAATGGGAATAGATTATATAGTTTTTCAAATATAAATAAAGATAATATAGTAAGCGTTTCAAAAAAATATTATATTATTAAGAATAATGGTTATCATGTATATAATTCAAACTTTGAGAAAGTAATCTCTGGTAATAATATATATGGTATTAATGAAAATTTAATATATGTAGATAATAATATTGTTAATGATAAGGGTGAAGTATTATTCTATAACATTAAGAATATAAAACCATATTATAATAATAAATATTTCTTAATAGATAATTATTTTGTTAATGAAAAAGGTAAAGTTTTATTAGTAGATTATAAAATAATTAAAGAAAAAGTTAATAATAATGAAATAGATTATTTTATAGTAAAAAAAGATTCAAAATATTATTGTTTCTTTCCTATAGTTAATAATATTATAGGAGATGGTTTCGATAAATATTTTGAATATAATGATAAGATATATATCGTTTCTAATAATAAAATATATATGATTTATATGAATGGATTAAGAAAAGAAGAAACATTTACATTTAATAAGAATATAAATCCAAAAAATATAGATTTATCAAATGCTGTTAATAAAAATTTAGTATTAACTATTAGAGATTATTATTTAGGTTTATTAGAAACTGATACCAATAAATTCTATAAAATAATGAAGGCAAAAAATTTCTCTTATAAATATATTGATAGTAATCATATAAATATACTTGTTAATGATAAAAATTATGTTTATGATTTAAAGAATAAAAAAATAATATATTCAAATCATTTTGATGATATAGTAATATTTAATAATAATTATAAAACTATTAAAAAGAATAAAAGGTATTATTTGCTTGATAATCAAGATAGAAAAATAACTTATTCTGATAAACAAATAATACTTTTAGATAGTAAAGTAAAAATAGGAAAAGTAAATAAGAATATAGTATTATTTGATAATGAATTGCACTATGGTAAAAAAATAAATATTAATAATAAAACATATTATCAATATGAAATTGAAGATATGAAATATATAGTAAGTAGTAATTTAAAAGAGAGATATGAATCAAAATTATATCTTGGTTATATGAAAGATACTATAGTAGAATTAGATAAAAATAAATTATGTTTCTATAATAAAAAGAAAAATAAGAAATATTATTATGATTTAGAAGATTATAAAATAGTTAATGATGAAATATATAAAAACGGAATAATCCTATCTAATGATAATAATATAGTGGTTTTAGGATCTAGAGGTAATGTAATAAAAAGAATTAAGAATGTTAAATTAGAAAGTATTACATATAACAAGATGAAACAAGCAGTTATATTGGTAGTAGAAAAAGAGAGATTATTTAATAAATATAAAGGTTCTTATGTACTAAAATAAAAATGGATATTAATCCATTTTTTTTATTAATAATTGTTGTATTAAAAATAAAAAAATGTTATAATTTTATTTAGAATAAGGAGGTATCTCTTATGGAAACAAAAGTTACAATTGTTAATCCAAAAGGTCAAAAAGTAGTAGCTAATTTAATAACTATTTTCAGACTAGAAGAAAATAATCAAGATTATGCAGTTTATACTTTTAATCAAAAGGATCAAGACAATAATATAAAAGATTATGTATCAAGAGTAAGAGTAGATAATGGAGAATATTACTTTGATACAATAACAGATGACGCAGAATGGCAAAAAGTAAAAGACGCCATTGCAGATTTATCGAAAGGAGAGGTGTAATATGGAAACTTCATTTGATTTTGAACCAGTTGGTGCAGTAGCAGCTGAAGCAACTAATACTTCTTCTATTGAACAAAAATTAGATAAAATAATTGCAGAATTAACTGCTATAAGAGAAAATACTGAAACTAATAAAAAGGAAGAAGTATTACCACAAGTTGTTGAAGCTATCCCTGAAGCAGATGAAATATTAAAAGAAGTTAATTCTTCTGATATAGTTGCTGAGGAAGATACATTAGAAAAAGAACCTGAAGAAGTAATGACTGATGAATTTGTTCCTGAAGCACCTATTGGAGAAGTATCAGTAGAATCAGAGACTAAAGAAGAACCAAAGGAAGAAACATTAACTGATGTTCCAGAAGAAACATTTACTCCAGTAAGTGTATCAAATATTGATATGGATTCAGTTCCAGCAGAACAAAGTATTACTTCTATAGAAGATCTTTTAGCATCAGTACCACAAACTGTAGCTGAAGAATCAAAAGAACCAATAGTTGATAATGGTGATGCAAAAGTTGAACCTGAAGTAGTTGCTCAACCAATTGTTGAACCAACTCCTGCAGCAGTACAACCAGATCCTGTTATAGTACCTGAACCAGTATCTGCACCTGTTGTAGATCCAGTTACTGTTCCACAACCTATAGTAGAACCAGTTGCTCCTGTAGTAGAACCTGTTACACCAGTAGAACCTGTTACTAGTGAAGTAACTCCACAAGTAGAAGAACCTACTATGGAATTCAAACCTGATGTACTTGTAAAAGAAGATAATATTCCAGTACAAGCAGTAGAAACTCCAGTAGTTGATAATGCTAAAAAATATACAGTAGTTACTCCTTTGTATGCAGGAATGACTGATGTAAAAACAGGAGATAAACCACATAGAGTAATGCCAATGCAAAGTAATGATGTATTACTTTCTAAAAGAGAGGCAAAAACATTAATTAATAAAGCAGCATAATCAATAATCAATTCTTATTGATTATTGTTTTTTTATATCACGTATAGTATAATGAAATAGTTAGAGGTGTTAGAAAAATGGAAAATAATAAAAGACCAAAAAGAAGAATAAAAATAGGCTATATTTTAGCTTTAATAATTGTAATTGCTTTTGGTGCTGTAGTTCTAAAATTAGTTTTACCTTCATCAGGAACTAGTAAATATGGCGATAGATTAGAAGGAATTGAAAATTATAAATTTAGTGAAAAAGCACAAAAGAAAGTTATTGATTTAATAAAAGGAAAAGAACAAGTTTCATCTTGCAAAATAGAAGTACATGGAAAAAGAATAGATGTAATTTTTAATGTTAAGAAGGATGTTTCTAAAGATGATGCAAAAAATATTGCTAATGAATCATTAGGAGCTTTTACAGAAAAAGTAAAAGGTTATTATGATATACAATATATGATTAGTAAAAAGAAAGAAGAAGGAATTAAAGTTACTGTCGAAGAAGGAAAAGAAGAAACAAAATATGAATTCCCAATAATGGGTTATAGTAATAAGAAAAATTCTGGAATCGTTTGGACAAATAATTAGGAGATAATATGAAGAAGAAAAATATTAATAAAAAGAAAATATTATTAATTGCTTTACCTTTAATATTACTTGCTGCCATAATTGCTATTGCTATTTCAGTTAATAAAAGTAACAATGAAAAAGGTGTGTTCTCCTTATTAGAAAAAAGATGGATTGAAAAGAATAAGAATACAACAGTTGATGTATCAGTATTAAATGATATCCCTATATTTGGAGAAGATGGTGAGGGTGTATTCTTTGATTTCTTAAATGACTTTTCAAAAGAAACAGGTATTAAATTTAATATGGTTCCTTATAAATTCGGAGCAACACCTGAAAGTAAATATTCATTTGAAATGAAGAGTAATTCTAATTTAAAAGATTCAGAATTATTATTCTATAGTGATGAATATGCACTTGTTAGTAAAGATAATAAAAGAGTTAAAAAAATTACAGATTTAAGAAATGTTACTATTGGAGCATTAGAAACAGATGTAGATGCTATTAGATCTTCATTTGAAGATAATGATAGTATTATATATAATTCATATAATAATATAGATTCTATTATAGAAGCATTACAAGCTAATGATATAGTATATGCTGTTATACCAAAGACATTATATATTAATCAAGTATTTGCTAATAACTTCTATATTGTTCATAATATACCTGAATTAAATAATGAATGTATATTAAAAATATCTGGAGGAGATGCTACTTTAAATAGTATATTTAGAAAATATTATACAAGATGGAGTAAGCAAGAATTAGAGAAATCTTATAACAAGAGATTATTAACATTATATTTTGAATCTAAAGAAATAGATGATGTTACAATTGCTAATTTTGAAGGTAAAGAATATACTTATGGATATGTTAAAAACTTACCATATGAATCTAAGATAAATGATGATTTTATAGGATATAATAGTGAAATCCTTGATGGTTTTGCTAAGAGTATGAATATTACTTTCAAGATTAAAGAATACAATTCTGTTAGAGATTTAACTACTAATTTAAATAATGAAAAAGTAGATTTAGCATTTAATTATTATAATTTTGAAGATTTAGCAAATAATTTCGATGAAACAGTTTCTCCTTATAAAGAGAAAGTAATAGTATTAACACATATTAATAATACTAAGACTATAGTTCCATCATTAAAGAGTTTAAAGAGTCAAGAAGTATCTATGATAGATAATAAATTATCTGATTATATAGCTAAAAATTATAATGCTAAGGTAAAAGAATATAAGAAACCAGGTTCATTATTTAATTCATTAAATGAAAATAGTATAGTTGTTTTAGATTATAATGTTTATGATAATTATAGAAATAGTGAATTAGATAATTTCAAGGTTGTTTATGAAGCTGAACTTGATGATTTAGATTATAACTTTATAGTATTAAATAAGAGTAATAATAAAGGATTTGTAGGATTATTTAAATTCTACATATCTAATATAGAACCAGATCTATATATGGCTAGAGCTAAAGTTAAATTATCTAAAGATAGTAAGAAAATAGATTTAACTTTTGCATATATTTTAGTAGGTTTATTTGTATTACTTGGTATTAGTTTAATATATATTAGAATTAAATATAAAAATAATAAAATAAGTAAGAATGATAGATTAAAATATGTAGATAGTTTAACATCATTAAAGAATAGACATTATTTAAATAAGAATTATGATAAGTGGCAAAATAATAAGATTTATCCACAAGCTATTATAATTGTTAATGTTAATAAAGTTGGACATATTAATGATGTATATGGTCATAATGAAGGAGATATGGTTCTTAAAAAAGCTGCTAATATATTAATGAATAATCAATTAGAGCAAAGTGATATAGTTAGAACTAATGGTGATGAATTCTTAATTTATTTAATAGGTTATGAAGAAAATAAAGTAATAGCTTATATGAGAAAATTAAATAAAGAATTTAAGAATATTCCATATGGTTTTGGTGCAACACTTGGATATAGTATGATTACTGATGATGTAAAAACTATTGATGATGCTATTAATGAAGCAGTATTAGAGGTTAAAACAAATAAAGAATTAAATACCGAAGATAAATAGTGGGTGTGATATAAATGAAGCAAATAAAACTTTTAATAAAAGAAATAATTGAAGTTTTAGGAAAGCCAGTAATGTCCGTTTTACCAGGACATCTGTCTTTCTTTTTACTGCTTTCATCTATTCCAATTATTCTAATATTTGGAATGGTAGCATCTGCTTTTTCATTATCTTATGATGAAATATTAAATTTTATAAGTTTAAGTTTACCTGCTACAACAAGTAAATTAATATTACCTTTATTTACAGGTAAAACATTAGACTTTAGTGTTATATTACTTGCTATATCTGCTATTTATTTAGCATCACGTGGTACTAAAGCAATAATAGCAGCAGCAAATAATATATATGGTGTTAAGAGAAATCCAATACAAGATATAATTAAATCATTAATAATAACATTATTATTAATAGGATTATTAATATTTATTATATTTATACTAGTATTTGGTAATAAAATATTAAGTATTATAAGTATAATTCCACAAATAGGATTTATAGGAAGTAAGATATTATGGCTTATCAATTTATTTAGATGGCCAATATCATTCTTTATAATATTCTTATTTATAAAGATGATATATACTTTAACTCCTAATAAAAAAATTAGTAGTAAAAGTGTAAATAAAGGTTCTTTATTTACTACAGTACTTTGGATAGCAGTAACATTTATATATTCATTTTATGTAACAAATTATGCATCTTATAATGATTATTATGGTAGTGCATCCAATATATTAGTTTTGATGTTATGGATATTCATAATAGCAGAAGTATTTGTTATTGGAATGGTTATAAATTCTATTGAAGATAGAAAAGCAAATGGTGAGTAAAACGGAATGTTTTACTCTTTAAAAATGTTTTGAAAAATGTTATAATTTTTTTTAAGAGGTTAGATATGAAAAAGATTAAAGATACATTCATAAAAATAAAAGATGGTGTTAAAAATTTTAATTACAAACAATATATAAGCACTAATAAACAGTTTATAGCATTCGTTATAGGTAACTTAATAAATGCATGTTTACTTAGATTTTTTACTGTTCATAACTATTTTGCTATAAAACCTTTTTTAGCGGATTTAGCAATAGTTTTAATATTAGGATCTTTTGTATATTTGTTTAAAGCTAAAAAGCAATTTACTTACTTAATGGTAGTGTCAATACTATTTAATATAATATGTATAGTTAATTCATTATATTATACATATTATATGTCTTTTGCGTCATTTTCATTAATTGCAGTTTCATTAATGACAGTAGATGTAGGAGATGCAGTAGTAAAGAATGTTTTACAATTTAAAGATTTTATTTTCTTATGGCAATTAATATTCTTAGTAGGATATCATATCCATTTAAAAAAGAAAAAATATATAGAATTTGCAGGGCCTAAAGAAAATAGAAAGAAGAGATTTACTGGAACATTAATTTGCGGTGTTATTATTTATGCATTATTCTTTGCAACAGTAACATCAGTTGAATTCTCAAGATTAAGTAAACAATGGAATAGAGAATTCTTAGTAACTAAATTTGGTATATATACATATCAATTTAATGACTTATTTAAGAGTTTAGATGCTAAGTTTAACACATTATTTGGATATGATAATGCTGCTAAAGATTTTAGAGATTATTACACAGAAAATACAATAGAAATAAATGAAAATGAATATACTAATATTTTTGAAGGAAAGAATGTAATTGTTATTCATGCTGAAAGTATTCAAAATGCTGCTATGAATCAAGAATTTAATGGAGAAAAAGTTGCTCCTAATTTAAATAGAATAAAAGATGAAGGTATATATTTCAGTAATTTCTATTCACAAGCATCATCTGGAACAAGTTCAGATTCAGAATTTACATTTGCTTCATCATTATTACCAGTAACTAATGGTTCAGTTGCAGTAAGTTATTGGAATAGAGAATATGAAACTCTTCAAAAAATGTTAAAAGAAAAAGGTTATAATACACTTTCTTTCCATGCTAATAATGGAGATTTCTGGAATAGAAATAATTTACATAAGAGTCTAGGATATAATACATTCTATAGTAAATCTTCTTATGAAATAGATGATGAAAATGTTATAGGACTTGGTTTATCAGATAAAGAATTCTTTAAACAAACAGTACCTATTATTAAGAAAGAATATGAAGAAAATGGTAAGTTCTTTGCAACACTAATAATGCTTAGTAACCATACACCATTTGATGCATTAGATAAATATGGTGAATTTGATACAAGTATTAAAGAAATAGCAGAAGATGGAACTGAAAAAGTATATCCATATATGGAAGATACAAAACTAGGTAATTATTTTAAATCTGTTCATTATGCAGATTCTGCAATTGGTGAATTATTCACTGAATTAGATGAAGCTGGATTACTTGATAATACAATAGTAGTTATCTATGGAGATCATGATGCTAAATTACCTAAGAGTGATTATGTAAGACTATATAACTATGATAAAGAAAATGATAGCATCTTAGATAAAGAAGATGAAAATTATTATCCAGTTGATTATTATCAATATGAAATAAATAGAGCAGTACCATTTATTATTTGGACTAAAGATAGACAGTTTAATAAGACTGTTACTACTGCTATGGGTATGGTAGATGTAATGCCTACTTTAAGTAATATGCTTGGATTAAAACCAAAATATGCATTAGGAAATGATGTAATGGATTTAGATAATAACTTAGTCTCATTCCCTAATGGTAACTGGTTAACAAATGATATTTATTATAATAGCCAAAAGGATGAATATAAAGTTATTAATCCAGATGCTATTATAGATAGTGATACTATTACTAGAAACAATGAAATAACATCTAAAAAATTACAAGTTTCAAATGATATTATTCTTTACGATTTAATAAAGAATGAAAAGGATAGACTTGATAGAACAGAAGGAGAAAATTAGTATGAAAAAAGAGAAGATGGCTAGAGCAAAAATAAAGCCGATTACTAAAATACTTTTATGTTTAATAGTAGTAGCAATACTAGTAAGTGGATTTATAGTGTGGAATAACTTTATTAGACCTAGATCTACTAAATCTAAAGTAGTAGATTCCATTAAAAATAAAGATGTTGATTACGTTGTAAGTGATACAGATACTAAATTATTTAAAGAAAACTTTAATGAATTAAAGAAGATATTAAATGCTAAAGAAGTAGATAATAAAAAGTATGCTGAAACTATAGCAAAATTATTTGTAATAGATTTCTTTACATTAAGCAATAAAACTAGTAAGAATGATGTTGGAGGTGTTCAATTTGTTTATGTTGGATACCAAAAAGATTTTATAGATGCAGCACGTGATGGAATGTATAAACAAGTTCATTCTTTAGTAACAGATAATGTATCTAATAGTTCTTTACCAACAGTAACTAAAGTTAAAATAGATGATATAGATGAAATATCTCCATATACTATGTTTGAAGGTGGATTCTTCACTGAAGATCAAGTAGGATATATGATAAATATTAGTTGGGAATATAAGAATAAAGATGATTTCCAACACAATGCAACTATTATAGTAGTTCCTGATATGAATAAGCTATCAGTAGCTAGAATGCAGGAGGCTATGTAATATGAGAAAAAAGTATACTGTTGAAGAAAAAAATATAAATAAAAAGAACAATAAAATAATAGGAATTATATCTAGTGTATTTGTAGGTATGTTCTTATGTATAACAGGTTATTTTATATGGAATATATTAAAATTATCTAATATAGAAAATGTTCTTAGATATATTGGAATTGGTATATTAGTAATAATTTGTATATTAGTAGTTAGACTTAATTTTTCATTAAGATTACAACCAAAGAAATATAAATTTATTATATTAATATTAGTTCTTTTAGTGTTTGGAATTGGTGAATATTTTGCAAGTTCCTTTATATCAAGAACTATGTCGTTCTTAGATGGATTAAATAAAAATACTACAACTTATACTTCTAAATTAATAGCATTAAAAGATGGTGATACAACTAAGAAAAATGTTAAGAAAAAGAAGATAGGTATAATTAGTAATGAAGAAGATATAGAAGGTTATGTATTAGCGCAAAAAATCATAAAAGAACAAGGTTTAGATTTAGATAATATTTATGATTATGATGAAGATATTATAATGTTAAATGCTTTATATTCAGGTGAAATAGATGCTTGCTTTGTAGTTGGAAATTATATTTCAAGATATAAAACAAGATCTGATTTTGAACATATAGCAGATGAAACAAAAGTATTATTCACACATAGTGAAGAAATGGAAACAAAGAAATCAAAGAGTAGCAAAAGAAAAAGAACAAGTGTTACTGAACCATTTACAATTCTAGTAATGGGTGTTGATTCTAATGATGATGAAATAGATGATTGGGGTCTTGGAGATACAATCATATTAATAACATTTAATCCTAAAACATTAAATGCTACTATTTTAAGCATTCCAAGAGATACTTTTGTACCAATTGCATGTGCAGGTAATAGATATAGTAAAATAACACATGCTAATCCATATGGAAGTGAATGTGTTAGAGAAACTGTTGAAAATTTCACAGGAATTCATATAGATTACTATGCTAAGATGAACTTTAAAGGTGTTATTAGCTTAGTAGATGCTTTAGGTGGTATAGATGTAGATGTCCCATATGGAATATGTGAAAATAACCAATACAGAAGTTTTAGTGAAGTAATCTTTGTTGATGCTGGATGGCAACATTTAAGTGGTGTACAAGCATTAGCTTTAGCTAGAAACAGAAAAGCATATGATTGGTGTGGACCTGATTATACTCAAGGTGAAAGAAATGACTTTGTAAGAGGTCAAAATCAACAATTAGTTATTAAAGGTATTATGAATGCCACTAAGAATATAAGAACTGTAGATCAATTCTATCAAGTATTAGATGCAGTAGGTAAAACATTAGAAACAGATTTAACAAGAGAACAAATTCTTGAATTCTATAATGTATTTAAAGATGTTTTATTATCAACTGATTCTTTAACTGATACAAATGATGTTATAAGTATGCAAAGAACATATTTAAATGGATCAGATGGTCATCTACATGACTATTTAGTAGGATCACCAGTTTATGAATTTTTACCATCTATGAATAGTTTAAATGCTATTACTAAAGCTATGAGAATTAACTTAGGTTTAGAAGAAGAAGAATATGAAACTTCATTCTCATTTAGTATAGATCAACCATATGAACCTAAAATAATTGGTAAAGATCAATTTGGTGGTATTAAAAATTATCCACAACCAGATCCAAAACCAGAAGAAAAGAAAACATGTACTGGTGAAAATGAAGAATTAGGTGCAGATGGGCAAACTTGCGTATGTAAGAATGGATATGAAAAAGATTCAAAAGGTGTATGCAAGAAAAAGGAAAAGACAACTTGCGAAGAACCACTTGAATTAGGTGATGATGAAGTTACTTGTGTATGTCCAACATGGAATGGATATGAAGAAGATAGTAATGGGAATTGCGTTAAATCTTCAGGTGGAGGCTCTGGCGAATCTGGAGGAGAAAATTCCGGTGGAGAAAATTCTGGAGGAGAATCTGGCGGAGGAGAAAATTCCGGTGGAGAAAACTCTGGAGAAAACTCTGGTGAAAACTCTGGAGAAGGCGAAGGAGGAGAATAAGGAACAAAAAAGTTCCTTTTTTTTTACAAATTTTTACGATTTTATATATTTATATATATTTATATATATAAAAGACATATGATTATTTGGTATAATATAATGTGTATAAGACTATAGAAAGGGTGATTTATATGAAAAAATTAGTTAATTATTTTCTAAATTTTCTTATGATGATCTCTTTAATAGTGCCTTTTATTCCTACAAAGGTATATGCTATGCAAACAACATATACATATGCTTATATAAATGAAACTGAATTATCTGTTAGACAATGTCCAAGTACAGATACTAGTGTATGTCCAAGATTAAAAGATTGTGATGGAGACACTATCTGGTTATGGAGACCAAGAGCAGTTGAGGTTATTGGTAAGGAAGGAGATTGGTCTAAAATTAGATTTAATTATTGGGGATATACTTATGAAGGATATGTATATACTTACTATCTAGATCAATATGAAACATATACTTTGGATCAAAACTATGGAAATCAATTAAGAGCTAAAGGATTCCCTGAAAGCTATATAGAAAAATTATTAAAGATGCATGCTAAACATCCTAGTTGGAATTTTGAAGTATCCAATACAGGAGTTAGTTTAGAAGATGCAGTTAATGGAGAAATAATTCCGATTTCTAAAAACTTAATTAGTACTAGAGATTTAAATCAATTATCAACAGATCCTGCTGCATATTCAAATGGTTATTATGTTCAATTTGAACCAGGATGGTATGCACCAAGTAGAGATGCATTAAGATATTATCTAGACCCAAGAAACTTCTTAGATGATAACAGTATATTTATGTTTGAACAATTATCATATAATGAATCTCAAAATGAAAATGTAGTTCAAAATATATTAAATGGATCTTTCTTAGCAGGAAATTATTCATATAATGGAGAAACTAAAACATATGCATCTACATTTGTAGAAGCTGGTAAAAAATATGGAGTAAGTCCAGTACACTTAGCAGCAAGAGTTTTACAAGAACAAGGTAAGAGTGGGAGTATGACTGCATCAATGGATGGTGGAGATGGTAAAACATACTATAACTACTTTAACTTTGGTGCATCAGGAAATAGTACAGATGCAATATATAATGGAGCATTAAATTATGCTAAGAGAAGTGGATGGGATAGCCCATATGCATCAATCATGGGAGCTACATCTGAAATCTCTGATGGATATATAACAAATAATCAAGATACACTTTACTATGAAAAATTTAATATAATAGGTTCTTCTAGATATTGGCACCAATATATGGCTAATGTACAAGCACCATATAGTGAAGGTTATACAACATATAGATCATATTGGGATGCTCATATATCAGATTTATCATTTACATTTAAAATACCAGTTTATACTGATATGGGTAGTGGAACAGTATTACCTACACAAAGTAGTAATAATAACTTGAAATCATTAAGTATAACTAATACATCATTAGTACCAGGATTTGATTCATCAATAACTGAATATAAGGCTTATGTAACAAGTAATATTACTAAAGTAAATATTAAAGCAGAAGTAGCTGATTCAAAAGCTAAAGTAACTGGTACAGGAGATATTAATATATCTGCTAATACTACTAATGCAAGTGTTAAAGTAACTGCAGAAGATGGTTCAGTAAAAGAATATAAGATAACAATTATAAAAACAGAATCTGGTAAAGATACACCAAAAGAAATAGCTAATTCAATTGGATTAACAGTTAAAGATAATAATATAAGTGGTTTCTCAATAGGAAGAGATATTAGTGATTATGTAAATATGATTAAGACTAACTTTAATACAAGTGAAGTTAAAGTATATGATTCTTATAAAGAAATTACTAGCGGTATAGTAAAAACAGGATTAAAGTTTAAGATTAAGAATAATGGTGAAGAAGCAACATATACAGTAATTCTTTATGGAGATACTAATTGTGATGGAAAAATAAGTGCACAAGACTTTGCAAAAGTTAAATCACATCTATTAGGAGCTACTAAATTATCTGGAGATAGTATTTATTCTGCAGATACAAATAAAGATGGAAAAATAAGTGCACAAGATTTTGCAAAAATTAAATCACACTTATTAGGTGCAAGTAAATTACAACAATAGGAGGGTTATATGAAAAAAATAAAATTATTATTAATTGCACTAATTGGTTTTATACCATTTAGTGTTAGTGCAAACTCAGTTCACTGTAATGCACCTGGTTCTGTTGAATCTGGTGAAACTTTTGGAGTTACATTTTATGGAAGTTTAAGTGGTGCAGGTGGAATATGGCTTGGAAATATAGGGTCAGAAGGTAATGCACAATATCAAAGTGGTAGTTTATCATTTGGTGGAGAAGAAACAAATGATTTCTCTAGAACAATCTATTATAAAGCTGGTAATCCAGGAAGTGCTAGATTCTATGCATATGATGTAGATGCTGCTTCTGATATAGATGAAATTAGTACAAGTGATTCTTGTACAGTAACTATTACTGAAGCAAGTCAATCATATTCTAATAATAACGGTGGAGGAAGTAGTTATACTTATGAAGAAAAATCTAACAATAACTATTTAAAAAGTATTTCTATTGAAAATGTTACATTAAGTCAAACATTTGATAAGGATACTCTTGAATATAAAGGTGTAGTATCTGGAGATATAGAAAAAATAAATTTACAAGCAGAAACAGAAGATGATAGAGCATGGATTGAAGGATTAGGAGAAAAAGACTTAGTAGAAGGATCAAACAAATTCGAAATCAAAGTTCATGCTGAAAATGATGAAGAAAAAGTTTATGTAGTAGAGATAACTAGAAAAGAAAAAAATCCAATAGAAGTAATAATTAATAAAAGAAAATATACAGTATTTAAAAAAGAAAGTAATATTGAACCTCCTAAAGGATTTGTTAAAACTAATGTAGTTATTGATAAACAAGATGTAGTAGCATATTCAAATGAATATATAGATTATATATTAGTATTATTAGTAGATGAATTAGGTGATTCTAGTTTCTATATATATAATGCAAAGAATTCTACATATGTTAAATATACTGAAGTTAAATCTAAAGATTTAAGATTAGTATTTATTAAACCAAGTAAAGTTCCAATGAATTATAGAAAAACTAAACTTAAATTAGATGAAGAAGTAGAAGCTTATGCTTTAACTGGCGTAAAAGATTTTAGATTAGTATATGCTATTAATTTAAATAATGGTGAGGAAGGTTTCTATCAATATGATATGAAAGAAAAAACATTCCAAAGATATAATAATAAACTAGTTAGTAGTGTAGAAGATTTTAGTAAGAAATTAGAGATTGGTTTAGTTGCTGCAGGAGCATTAATAATAATATTAATTATTATTACTATTTCTCAAGCATCTTCTAAAAATAAGATCAAAAAAGCAATAAAAAACAAAAAAGAAGATGAAGCTATTAAAAGAGTAGTTCAAAAAGAAGAAAAGAAAGAAATTCCTAAAGAAGAAAAGAAGGAAGAAATAAAAGTAGAAGAGAAGAAATCTGAAGAACCAGAATTATCTAAAAAAGAATTAAAAAGACTTCAAAAAGAAGAGAAAAAAAGACTTAAAAAAGAGCAAGATGATTTCTTAAATTAATTAAAAGATATAGTGTGAGGCTATATCTTTTTTTGTATTATTTTGTTATAATATTTATATAAAGAGGTATCTTTTATGAACAAGTTTAACAAATTTTTTGATAAGTTTATTTATATATTTTTATTAATAAGTCCTATTATTAATATTTTTACTAATAGTTTAATAAAAAATAATAATTATCCTTTATCAATTAGTTTTATTTTATTTTTTATTAACTTTGTAATTATGTTTATTTGGTTAATAAAAAATTATAAATATAACAAAGTATTATTCTTATTTGTAGCATTCTTAAGTTTTTCATTAATGTACTTTTTTGGGTTAAATAAATCTAGTGTATTATGTGAATTTATTAATATAATTAATATATTCTTTTTCCCAATAAGTATGTTATTATTTGGATCTTATAATAATGATAAAATTAATGATAAACTAATTACTAAGATATTTATTTTGTATGAAGTTATTTTTGTGATATCTAGTATATTTAAATTAAACTTATATGATAATATAATGGCTAGTTTAATATTAGTTATATTAGGTACTATAGCACTTAATTATATTAATAATTCTAAAAGCTTTATACTAAAGATTATATCTTATGTATTATTATTCTTATGCGTATATTATTCTAATAGTATTATTATGTATATTGGAATAATAGCAGTTTTATTATTTATACTTATTAGATATATTAAATATAGTAGAATATTTAAAGTAGATAAATGGCAAAAGAGAAATATTGCTATTTCTGTATTTATAATTATCTTATTAATAGGATTATTTCCTATTATGAAGATTACTCATACTATTAAAGATAATAAAATATATAATTATAAAAAGATAGTAGAGTATACTAAATATGATGTTAAAATGGATGCTTTAAGTAGAGTTAATAAAAAGTATACTAAAGGTAAAATAGAAACATTTATATATGGCGTTGGTAAATATAAAATAAATGAAATTGATAATATGAATATAGATGTATTTGATATATTCTATGGAATAGGACTATTTGGAGTAATAGTATACATATTATTAGTCTTATATAATACTAGATATAATAATTTAAGAGATAAATATAATTTCTCGTTTATAATAGCACTTTTAGTATCATTCGTCGGTGGAGTAATAATTAATCCAAGTGTATCTATATATATTTCTTTATTATATTTATTAAGTAAGAATTCGCTAACACTTGATAAACAAAAAATATTATTAGTATCTAATACTTATCCTTCTAAAAAGTATAAACATAATGGATCATTTGTTAAGAATACTGAAGAAGTTTTAAAAGATAATGGTTTTATTGTGGATAAAGTAGTTATTACTAAACAAGATAATATTATATTTAAATTATTATCTTATATAAGAATGAATATATTAGTAATATTAAAAGGTATATTTAATAATTATGATTATATATATGCACATTATGTATCTCATACTGGATTTGCTCCAATATTTATTAAGAATACAAGTGCTAATATTAAATTAATATTTAATGCTCATGGTAATGATGTAGTATCAGATTATGATAAGAGTAAGAATGTTAAAAGAAGTAAAAAATATTTAAAATATGCTTATAAAGTAGTAGTTCCTTCTAAATATTTTAAAGATGTTATGATTAATGATTACAATATTAAAGAAAATAAAATATTTGTATATCCTTCTGGAGGAGTAGACACTACATTATTTAAGAAAATAGATAAAAAAGATGCTAAAAAGAATGCTAAATTATCTAGTAAATATAATTATATAGGGTATGTATCTAAATTAGAAAAAAATAAAGGATATGATATCTTTTTAGAGGCTATATCTAAATTAAAAGATAATAAAGAATTAAAAAATTATAAATATTTAATCGTTGGATCTGGATCTGAAGAAGATAAGTTTAGAAAAATGGTTAAAGATTTAAAATTAGAAGATTATTTAGAAATAAGAAATATGGTTTCACAAGAAGAATTATTAAATATATATAATTCATTAGATATATTTGTATTTCCTACATATACTAAATGTGAATCTTTAGGACTTGTAGGACTAGAAGCAATGGCATGTGAAGTATTAGTTACTGCTAGTAATAAATATGGACCTACATCTTATTTAGTAGATAATAAGAATGGATTATTCTTTGAGCAAAAGAATAGTGAAGATTTAAAAGATAAAATATTAAAGTTATTAAAATTAAATCAAGAAGAAGAAAAGAAAATGAAAACTAAAGCTAGAGAAACTGCAATTAAATATGATTCGTTTAAAACAAGAAATCAAATATTAGATGTATTTAAATAGGAGTATTTATGAGTAAAATAGGTATAGTTATAGTAAATTATAACGATTTTAGAAAAACTTGGGATTATATTGATTCAATAAAAGATTATAAAGCTTTAAGTGAAATTGTAGTGGTAGATAATGCTAGTACTGATTCATCATTTAAAGAACTTAAAAAAATGGGTAAGAATAATATTACTGTATTAAAATCAGATGGTAATAAAGGATATTCATATGGTAATAATATAGGTATTAAGTACTTAGGAGATAAAGTAGATTATATACTTATATCTAATCCTGATATAGTAGTAGAAGAAAGAGTAATTAAAAAATTAAGAGAAGACTTAGATAATAATCCTGAAATAGCTTTAGTAGCTCCAACAGTAGAACAAAATGGAGAAATACTAAAGGGCTGGAGATTACCAAAAGTAAAAGATGAAGTTAAATTAAATTTAATGAAATATTATGGTTGTTTTGAAAAAACATTAAGATATGATCAAAAAAGATATAATGAAGAATTAACAAGAGTAGATGCAGTACTTGGATGTTTCTATATGATAAGAAGAGATGTATTAAATCTAGTAGGTAATCTAGATGATAGTGTATTTCTTTTCTATGAAGAAAACATATTAGCAACTAAATTAAGAAGAATTGGTAGAAAATCATATATTGATAATAAAACAAAAATAATACATAAAGGATCAATAACTATAGATAAACATTTTACTGAAATAGAAAAATATAAAATGTTAAAAGATAGTCAAAAATACTTTGTTAAATATTATCTACATGCTAATGTATTTCAAATGTTTGCATTAAGATTTGTTTATAGAGTGACTTTATTAATGACTTATATAGTTAATTTCTTTAAAAAGAAAAAATAGGAGTTTATATGAAAAAGATTAAAATCCTTTCTCTACATCTAGGACATGGTGGTATAGAAAGAGCAGTTATTACTCTTGCTAATAATTTAGTTAAGAATAAATATGATGTAGAAATATTATCTATCTATAAGCTTTATGATAAAGTCCCTTTTGATATAGATGAAAGAGTTAAAATAACTTATCTCATGGATGGGACAATAGCATTAAAGACAGATATATATAAGAAATGTCTTAAAAAATTAAAACTAATTAGTTTATTTAAAGAATTATTTAAAGATTATAAATTTAATATATTTAAATTAATTAAAGATACTATATTAAGTATTGTTAATGTTATAAATAAGAGAAGACTAGTTAAGAAGAATATTAAAAATAGTAATGATGATGTTTTAATATCTACAAGAGATTTCTTAAATAAATTAATAAGTAAGAATTCTAAAAAGAATCAATTAACTATTGGATGGGAACATAATCATCATCATGGTAATATGAAATATGCTAGTAAAATAGTTAATAGTGTTAAAAATTTAGATTATTTTGTATTAGTATCTAATGATTTAAAAGAATTCTATTCTAAAAAATTAAAAGATACTAAATGTAAATGTGTATATATACCTAATACATTAGATTTTATCTCAGATAAAGTATCTACTTTAAAAGAAAAGAATATGATATCTGTAGGTAGATTATCTAGAGAAAAAGGGTATATAGATCTTTTAGAAATGTCTAAAACTATATTTAAAAATAATAAAGATTGGACTTTAAATATAATAGGAGATGGTTCTGAAAGAGAAAGATTAGAAAATTATATTAAAGATAATAATTTATCTAAAAATGTTAAATTACTTGGTAGAAGAGATAGTAAATATATTAATGATTTATTAATGAAATCTTCGATATATTTAATGACTTCATATACAGAAAGCTTTGGTATCGTTTTGATAGAAGCAATGAATTTTGGATTACCTTTGATTGCATTTGATGATGCTGAAGGTGCTAGAGAAATCATTAATGATAAAAATGGATATTTAATTAAGAATAGAAATAAAGAAGAATATATAAAGAAAGTTAATGATTTAGTTAATGATATAGATTTAAGAATTAAATTAGGAAAAGAAGGTAAAAAAGATTCAAAAATATATGATCCAGATTTAGTATATAAAAAATGGATAGAAATAATTAAATAAGGAGGAATTATGAAAAAGATATTTGATAAATTAGTTTTAATACTTTTAATATTACAACCTATAATAGATGTTATTACTTATTTTCAAATAAATAATAATTCTTCTTTTTTGTCTGTTTCAGTAATTATAAGAAGTATTATTATGATAATTGCATTCTTATATTTATTTAAAGTTAAAGCAGAAAGAAAATTCTTAATATTTTTTATAATATATATAATACTTAATATAGGGCTCAACTTATTTAGAGGAGACTCTATTATTAGTGAAGCATATGGTCTTAGCATAATATTCTATTATATTATTTTAGGGCATTTCTTTAGTAGTTATAAAAATGATTTAATTACTGATAGATTAGTTACATATATATACTTAATATATTTAGTATTAATAGTAGTATCTAGAATAATACTTGGAAGAATAGCATTTAATAGTGTTAATGATGTTAGTTCTATATTAATAGGATTATCTCCTATAGTTATTAATTATTTAATAAAGAAAAGAAATTATGGATTAGGTTTTATAATTTTATCTTTATTAGTAGCAGCAGTACTTATATTAGGTACTAAAACTACATTCTTTGGGTTATTAATAGTAATATTATATTTTATTATTAGATATATTAAGAATCATTATAAAAATATATCTAAAAAGAAATTAATATTAATAATCGTAATAGTTATTATTGCTATTCCTTTAATAGGATATATATTTGTTAATAGTTATGCTTTTGAAAGAATAATGAAAAATATTAATTATTTTAAAGCATATAAATTTGATTATTATTTTATAAATAAAGTTATATTTAGTAGAAGATTAGAATTCTTAATAGACTTATTTAGTCTATATGTTAATTCTTCTGTATTAACATATATTATAGGATTAGGATCTACTTTATTAAATACTATGAAATATGTTGAAATGGATATATTTGATATATTCTTTAGGGTAGGTATATTAGGTACTTTAGTATATTTATATTTCTTTATTGAGTTATTAAGAAAAAATAAACTAAAGAGTATATATTTATTCAGTATGGTATTACTAATATTTATATCTTTATTCCAAGGACATGTATTTATATCAGTATGTGCTTCTATTTATCCGGCATTATTGTTCTTATTAAATAAGAGTAATCCTAAAAAGATAAAGGATAAAGATAAGAGAGTAATATTTATTTCTAGTACAGGAGGTCATTTCAATGAAATGATGCAGCTAGAACCAATGTTTAAAAAATATGATTATCATATAATAGTAGAAAAAGATAAAACTAATAAGAATTTAAAAAATAAATATAAAAATAGAATTAACTATTTACCATATGGTACAAGAGCTAAATTATTTGTATATTTATTTATATTTACATGGATAATATTAAAATCATTATTTTATTTTATTAAATATAGACCACATGTAATATTAACTACTGGTACTCATACAGCAGTTCCTATGTGTTATTTTGGGCATATATTTGGTACTAAAGTAATATATATAGAAACATTTGCAAATAGAAATAAACCATCCTTATCAGGTAGATTAATATATCCAATTAGTGATATGTTTATTGTTCAATGGGAAGAAATGAAAAAATTCTATCCTAAAGCAGTTGATGGGGGGTCGATTTTCTAATGATACTAGTAATGTTAGGTACTCAGAATAATTCTTTTAAGAGATTATTAAAAGAATTAGATAGATTAAAAGAAAATAAAATAATAAAAGAAGAAGTTATTGTTCAAGCAGGATATACTAAATATGAATCTAAAAATCTAGAAATATTTGATTTTATAGATAAAAACAAATTAGAAGAATATCAAGATAAAGCAGATTTAATTATTACTCATGGAGGAGTAGGATCAATTATATCTTCAATTAAGAATGGTAAAAAAGTAATTGCAGTTCCTAGATTAAAAGAATATAGTGAACATGTTAATAATCATCAAAAAGATATAGTAGAAAACTTTTCTGAACAAGGATATATAATAGGTATTAATAATATTAAAGAATTAGAAAAAGCATATAAAGATATTAAAAACTTTAAACCTAAGAAATATATTCCTAATAATAGCAAGATAATAAAAATCGTTGAAGATTTTATAAAACTATGTTAGCTTATTAAAGAGTGATTTTATGAAGAAAAACATTTTTATTATTGGATCAAAAGGTTATGCGAAATCGTATGGTTATTTTGAGACATTTGTTAATAATTTTATTGATAATTATGAAGGCAATGAAACTAAGTTTTATGTATTTGAAAAAAGTACTACAAAAGAGAACAATAATGTTGAAATACGTAATGGAGTAGTATGTCCTAAAATATATGGTAGATTCTTTTATAAGATAATGTGCTTAAGATATATTTATAAAAAAGCTAAAGAAGATTATGATAAGAATAATATTATATATGTTTTAGGATATAAAAAAGGATTATTATTTAATTTATTATTAAAGAAAAGAAATAAGAATATAAAAGTAATTATTAATCCTGGAAGAATAAAATATAATAAAATTAATGATTTTCTATTAAGAAAAGCAATTAAGAATTCAGATTATGTTATATGTGCTTCTAGAACAAATGAAAAATATCTTAGAGAAATAACTGATAATTTATCATATATATCATATGGTGCAAATACTAATGATGTTAAGGAAATAGATAAAACTACATTAACTCTTATGGAAAGATTTAATATAAAACCAAGAGAGTATTATTTAATGGTAGGGAGTTTTGTTAAAAATAATAATTTTGAATATATAATAAATGAATTTATTAATTCGGGAATAGATAAAGATTTAGTTATAGTATCTAATTATGACGAAAGAAAAAAATATTATAAACAAGTACTTAAATTAACAGATTTTAAGTCTAATAAACATATTAAGTTTGTAGGAAGTATATATGATAATGATATACTTAGAAAGATAAGAAAATATGCTAAAGGATATATACAATGTAATTCTGTTAATGAAACTAATTATTCTTTATTAGAATCATTAAGTATTACAGATATAAATATAGTACTTGATTCTGAATATAATAGAGAAGTAGCTAAAGATGCAGCATTATATTTTGAATTTGAAACTAATTCATTAAAAGATAAACTTGAACAAGTAGAGAAGTTTAGAAGTAAAGAATTTAATGAATATGGAGATAAAGCTAAAGAAATAATTAAAGATGAATATACTTGGGATATAGTAATAAGAAAACACGAAAAGATATTTAAGAGACTATTCTAGTCTCTTTTTTATGTTATAATTATATTGGTGATTATATGATTAAACTAGAACAATATAGAGATACTTGGTTAAGTGAAAAGATGGATGAGGTAATTGGTTTTTACCCTAGAGAGTTTTACCCACTTGATAATTTTTCATCATTCAAGGTAGAATGGAATGGATACTTATATGCATCACTTGAAGAAGCTTTTCAAACAGCATTATTTCTACCAGACTATCCAGAATTAGCAGAACAAATAAGAAATAGTCATTCCGCTCATGAAGCACAAAAGATTATGCATGCTAATAAAGATAAGGTTAAGTATAGTGATGAGGAAAAACTAGTCATTATGGAAGAACTATTAAGATTAAAATTAGATCAAAATCCATATGTTAAAAAGAAACTGTTAGAGACAGGAGATTATACTATAGTAGAAGATTCTCCAAAGGATTCTTATTGGGGATGGGGACCTAATAGAGATGGAGAAAATCATTTAGGAAAACTATGGATGAAATTAAGAGATGAATTAAGAAATGAAAAAGAGTAGAAATACCTCTTTTTTTATTTAAAAAAAGTGCAAAAAAGTGTTGATTTTGCTTATAAATAGTGATAAAATGGTTTATGTGTGACTGGCTAAGATATGCAAGGTTGCTGATACACAAGGTTAAGTTGCTAATTAAAATAAAAGCAAAACGACCGAATTTCAGGTTTTTGCATGGAGCAAGTGTATACAAAGATATATGCGAAGGGAGGATTAATGATGGCAAACAAAATCCAAATTAACTTAAAAGCTTATGATCATAGAACAATAGATCAAGCTGCAAGTAAGATTGTTGAAACTGTTAAAAGAACAGGTGGAGAAGTAAGCGGACCAATTCCACTACCAACTAAGATTGAAAAAATCACTATTCTAAGAGCAGTTCACAAATATAAAGATTCTCGTGAACAATTTGAAATGAGAACACACAAAAGATTAATTGTTATCAATAACCCAAGTAAAGACACAATCGAGGCATTAACTCGTTTGGATTTACCAAGTGGTGTTGAAATAAGTATTAGACAATAAGATTATATAGGAGGAAATTATGAGAAAAGGAATCTTAGGTCGTAAGATCGGGATGACTCAAGTTTTTGCTAAAAATGGTAAGTTAACTCCAGTTACAGTTATTGCTGTTGAACCAAACTATGTTTCACAAATCAAAACTGTAGAAACTGATGGATACAATGCTATCCAACTTGCTGCTTTCGATAAGAGAGAAAAATTAAGCAATAAACCTGAAACAAGTCATCTAAAGAAAGCTAATGTAACACCTAAGCGCTTCTTAAAAGAAATCAGAAATGTTGATGTTAGCGCTTATACATTAGGACAAGAAATTAAAGCTGATATCTTTACTGTTGGAGAAATGGTAGACGTTTCTGGTGTAAGTAAAGGTAAAGGTTTCCAAGGTGTTATTAAACGTTTTGGTCAAAGTAGAGGCCCTATGGGTCATGGATCACAATACCATAGAGGTGTTGGATCACTTGGTACATTATTACCAATGCACGTATTAAAAGGTAAAAAATTACCTGGACATATGGGACATAAATTAGTTACTGTTCAAAATCTTGAAGTAGTAGAAATTGATTTAGAAAATAATATTATCTTAGTTAAAGGTAATGTTCCTGGTCCAAAGAAGTCATTAGTTATTATTAAATCTGCTATTAAACATGAAGGAAAAGTTAACGCTCAAGACGAACTTATTACTTATGTTGAAGTTGCTGAACCAGTAGTAGAAGAAAATACTGAAGCTCCAGTAGAAGAAACAGTTACTGAAGAAGCTACTCCAGTAGAAGAAGCTACAACTGAAACAACTGAAGAAACAACTGAAGCTCCTGCTGAAGAAGCTAATGTTGAAGCAGAACCTGCAACTGAAGAATCATCTGAATCTGCAAACTAATTATTAATAATAATGATTAAAGATTTTTGATGAAAGGAGGAATTAATTATGGCTAAAGTAACACTTTTAAGTTTAAAAGGTGAAAAAGTTAAAGATATAAAACTAAATGACGAAATTTTTGGTATTGAACCAAATGAACAAACTATATATGATGCAGTAAGAAGAAAAGGTGCATCATTAAGACAAGGTACACATGCTGTTAAAGACAGAAGTGAAGTTAGTGGTGGAGGAATCAAACCATGGAGACAAAAAGGAACTGGTAGAGCTAGACAAGGTTCTATTAGAGCACCTCATTGGTATCATGGTGGTGTAGTATTTGGCCCAAACACTAATAGAAACTATGAAAAGAAACAAAATAGAAAAGAAAGTAGATTAGCTTTAAAATCTGCATTAAGTTATAAATTAAGTACTAACTCTATTTTTGCTATTGAAAAAATAGAATTTAAGAAAGCTAGTACTAAAGATTTTATTAAATTCTTAGATACATTAAAAATTACTGGTAAAACATTAGTAGTTGTTAGTGAATTAACTGATGAATTAATCTTATCTTCAAGAAACTTAAGCAATGTTAAAGTAATTGAATCTCATGAAATCAACACTTACGATGTTCTTAACTATAAAAATATAGTTATGACTGAAGAAGCAGTTAAAATGCTTGAGGAGGAACTTAAATAATGAAAGATTATAGAGACGTTATTTTAGCTCCTATTGCTACTGAAAAAACTACTAATATTATGGCTGATGGCGATAGAATAGTTTTTAAAGTTAAAAAGGATGCTAATAAAACACAAATTAAACAAGCTGTAGAAAAAATCTACAACGTTAAAGTAACAAAAGTAAACACATTAAATGTTAGACCTAAAAAGAAAAGAGTAGGTCGTTATACAGGAGCTACTTCTGCATATAAGAAAGCAATCATAACTTTAGCAGAAGGAAGCAAAATAGAATTATAAGGGAGGTTTTAGAATGGCTATTAAACATTTTCGTCCAATGACTAACGGACAAAGAAAGAAAAGTACATTAGTAAATACAGAGCTAACTAAAACAGCTCCAGAAAAAAGTTTACTAAAGATTAAAACAAAAACAGCTGGACGTAATAATTCAGGAAAGATTACTGTAAGACATCATGGTGGTGGAGCTAAAAGAAAATACAGAGTTATTGATTTTAGAAGAAACAAATTTGATATCGTTGGTACAGTATCTACTATTGAATACGATCCAAATAGAAGTGCAAATATTGCATTAATTAATTATGCTGATGGTGAAAAAAGATATATTATCGCACCAAAGGGATTAGAAGTAGGAATGAAGATAGTTTCTGGTGAAGCTTGCGATATTAAAGTAGGTAACGCTATGATGCTTAAAAACATTCCAGTTGGAACTGTAGTACATAATATTGAATTAACTTTAGGAAAAGGTGCACAACTTGCTAGATCAGCAGGACAAAGTGCTCAAATTCTTGGTAGAGAAGATAGATATGTATTATTAAGATTATCTAGTGGAGAAACAAGAAAAGTTCTTGGAACTTGTATGGCTGTTATCGGTGAAGTTGGTAATGAAGATTATTCATTAGTAAGACTTGGTAAAGCTGGTAGAACTAGACATATGGGTATTAGACCTACAGTTAGAGGATCTGTTATGAACCCTAACGATCACCCACATGGTGGTGGTGAAGGTAGAGCTCCAATTGGTCATAAGAAACCAATGACTCCATGGGGTAAACCTGCACTTGGTTATAAAACTCGTAAAACTAAAAAGAGTTCAACTAAATTAATAGTTACTCGTCGTAAATAAAGGAAAGGAAAAATATAAATGGCAAGAAGTTTGAAAAAAGGACCTTATGTATTTGATAGATTAATGAATAAGGTTATCGAAATGAATAAAAATGGAAAAAAAGAAGTCGTTAAGACATGGTCACGTCGTTCAACAATTTTTCCTGAATTTATAGGACATACTTTTGCTGTACATAATGGTAAAGAATTTATACCAGTATATGTTACAGAAGATATGGTAGGCCATAAGCTTGGTGAATTTGCTCCAACAAGAAAATTCACTGGACATGGTAAAAAGGACGAATAGTTGAATTTGACTTTAGGGAAGGAGAATATTAATGGAAGCAAGAGCAACTGCTAGAACAGTTTTACTTGTACCAAGAAAAGCTAGATTAGTAACTAGAATTATTCAAGGTAAGAGTGTAGCTGAAGCTAGTGATATATTAAATAATATGAATAAAAAATCTGCTCGTTTAATAAATAAAGTATTAATATCTGCTACAGCAAATGCTGAAAATAACTTAAAGTTAGATAAGAATAATTTATTTGTTAAATCTGCAGTTATAAATGATGGTCCAATTCTTAAAAGACATAGATTTGGATCAAGATCACACATTGATAGACATGACAAGAAAACAAGTCATATCACAATTGTGGTAGCTGAGAAAAATTAGAAGGAGGTTAATTTATTATGGGACAAAAAGTTAATCCAGTCGGAATGAGAATTGGTATTAATAGAGATTGGACTAGTAAATGGTATGCTGGTAATAAAGATTTCGCTAAATATTTAAAAGTTGATAATGAAATTAGAAACTATTTAAATAAGAAATTAAAAGATGCTGCTGTTAGTTCAATAAATATTAATAGAAGTAATAAAAAGACTGAAGTAGTTATCTACACTGCTAAACCTGGTGTTGTAATCGGACATGGCGGTGAAGAAATAGAAAAATTAAAAAATGAATTAAGTAAATTAACAAAAGAAAATATAATTGTTTCAATATTTGAAGTTAAAAATCCTGATTTAGTTGCTAAATTAGTTGCTGAAAATATTGCTAAACAAATTGAAAACAGAGGATCTTATAAAATGGCACAAAAGAGAGCTATTCGTAATACTATGAAGGCTGGTGCTAAAGGTATTAAGACATCTGTATCTGGAAGATTAAATGGTGCTGATATCGCAAGAAGTGAAGGATACAACGAAGGAACTACACCATTACATACTCTTCGTGCAGACATTGATTATGCAACTGCAGAAGCTGATACAACATTTGGTAAAATTGGTGTAAAAGTTTGGATTTATAAGGGTGAAGTACTTCCAAAGAAAAATAAAAAAGGAGGTAATGAACATGGGTCTAATTCCAAAAAGAGTGAAGCATAGAAAAAACCATAGAGTTTATCATGATGGAAAAGCTAAAGGAAATTTAGAATTACATTATGGTGAATTTGGTTTACAAGCTAAAGAAGGCGCATGGATTACTCAACAACAAATAGAAGCTGCAAGAGTAGCTATGACTCGTTACATGAAAAGAGGAGGAAAAGTTTATACTAATATATTCCCTCATTTCTCATTAACAAGACATGCTGCTGAAACTCGTATGGGTACTGGTAAAGGTGAACCTGAATTATGGGTTGCATGCGTTAAAGAAGGTAAAATTATGTTTGAAGTAGCAGAAATTGATGAAGCTACTGCAAGAGAAGCATTAAGACTTGCTTCACATAAATTACCTGTTAAATGTAAATTTGTAAAAAAAGAAAGTGGTGAAGTAAATGAAGGCTAAAGAATTAAGAGAATTAACCACTGAAGAGTTACTTAAAAAAGAAGATGAATTAAAAACAGAACTTTATAATCTTAGATTCCAAAGTGCTGTTGGTAATTTAGAAAAACCTTCAAGAATTAAAGAAATAAGAAAGACAATCGCTAGAATTAAAATGATAATTGCTGAGCGTGAAAATACTAAGGAGGCTTAATTATGGAACATAAACATAAAGAAATAATTGGTACAGTTACTAGTGCTGCTAATGATAAGACTATAACTGTTACTGTAGAAACTTATAAGAAAAGCCCATTATATGGAAAACGTATAAAATCTTCAAAGAAATATAGAGCTCATGATGAAGAAAATAAAGCTAAAGTTGGAGATAAAGTACGTATAGTAGAGACAAAACCTATATCTAAAACAAAAAGATATAATTTAGTTGAGATTGTTGAAGAAGCAATAATCTTATAATCTCTATAAAAAAGAAGGAGGATTAATATGATTCAACAAGAAAGTCGCTTAAAAGTAGCAGATAACTCTGGTGCTAAAGAAGTTTTAGTTATTAGAGTTCTTGGTGGAAATAAAAGAGTTGGTAGTCTTGGTGACGTAGTAGTTTGTACAGTTAAAAAGGCTACACCAAACGGTACTATTAAAGCTGGTAAAGTTGTTAAAGCTGTTATCGCAAGAACTGTTAAACCTGTTAGAAGACCTGACGGAAGTTATATCAGATTCGATGATAATGCATGCGTAATAATTAACGATGATAAGAGTCCAGTAGGTACACGTGTACTTGGTCCTGTTGCACGTGAGCTTCGTGATAATGATTATATGAAGATCGTATCACTTGCTAAAGAAGTGTTATAGGATAAATAAGGAGGATTTATGAACTTAAAAGTTGGAGATAAAGTAGTAGTTATTTCTGGTAAATCCAAAGGTACTGAAGGAAAAATAATTAAAACATTAAAGAAAGAAAATAAAGTTATAGTAGAAGGCGCTAACATGGTTACAAAACATGTTAAACCTAATGCTAATAATGAAAATGGAGGAATAATTAAAGTTGAAGCTCCAATTCATGCTTCAAATGTTATGATTATAGATCCAAAGACTAAGAAGAGAACTAGAATAGCTAAAAAAATCGATGAAAAAGGAAATAAAACAAGAATTTCAGTAAAATCAAAAGAAATACTTAAGTAGTGGAAGGAGGAAAACCTATGAACAGCCTAAGTGAAAAATATAAAAAGGAAGTTATTCCTAAATTAGTAGAAAAGTATAATTATAAAACAGTTATGCAAGCACCAAAATTAGAAAAAATAGTTATTAATATTGGTGTTGGTGATGCAACTGAAAATGATAAATATTTAGACGCTGCAGTTAATGAACTACAAGCTATCACTGGATCTAAACCAGTTATAACTAAAGCTAAAAAGTCTATTGCAGGTTTCCATTTAAGACAAGGACAAGCAATCGGATGCAAAGTTACATTACGTGGTGAAAAAATGTGGACATTCTTAGATAAATTAATAAGAATAGCATTACCAAGTGTTAGAGACTTCAGAGGAGTTTCAACAAAAGCATTTGATGGTAGAGGAAATTATACTTTAGGTATAAAAGAACAAATGATATTTGCAGAAATAGAATACGATAACATTGTAAAGACTCGTGGAATGGATATAGTTTTTGTTACAACAGCAAAATCTAATGATGAAGCGTTTGATTTATTAAATGAAATCGGAATTCCTTTTAGAAAGTAATAGGAGGAAATAATGGCAAAGAAAAGTATGGTTGTTAAACAACAAAGAAAACAAAAATATGCTGTACGTGAATATACTAGATGTGCTAGATGTGGAAGACCACATGCAGTATTAAGAAAATATGGTATTTGCAGAATATGTTTTAGAGAATTAGCATATAAAGGTGAAATACCAGGTGTTAAAAAATCAAGTTGGTAAGGAGGATATATTATGGTAGTATCAAGTCCAATTGCTGATATGCTTACTAGAATTAGAAATGCTAATCAATTAAGATATGCAGAAGTTTCTATGCCTCTTTCAAAAATGAAAGAACAAATAGCAAGTATATTAAAAGCTGAAGGATATATTAGTGATTATAGTAAAGATGATAAAACTTTAACTATAACATTAAAATATGGTGCAAATAAAGAAAGAGTAATCACTGGATTAAGATGCATTTCTAAACCAGGATTACGTGTATATGCTCAAGCTGAAGAAGTTCCATACGTATTAAACGGATTAGGAATTGCTATTTTATCAACATCTAAAGGAGTTATGACTGATAAGGAAGCTCGTAAAAACGGTGTTGGTGGAGAAGTTTTAGCATATATTTGGTAACAAAAGTAAGGAGAGTAAGAATATGAGCCGTATAGGAAATAGAGAATTAACAATACCTGCTGGAGTTACAGTAACTGTTAATGAAAATGTTGTAACTGTTAAAGGTGCAAAAGGTGAATTAAGTTTAACTTTAAAAGAAGGAATCAAAGTTAATGTAGAAGAAACTAAATTAACTGTTGAAACTGGTGGTAAAACTAAATTTGCTAATGCTATGCATGGAACTACTAACTCATTAATCAAAAATATGATTAAAGGTGTTAGTGAAGGTTATTCTAAAGGATTAGAAATAATTGGTGTTGGATATAGATTCCAAGTTAGAGGAAATGTATTAGTAGTTAATGCAGGATACTCTCATCCAGTTGAATTAGCTATTCCACAAGGATTAACTATTGAAACAGTTTCAAATACTGAAATTACAGTAAATGGTATTGATAAAGAATTAGTTGGCGAATTCGCAGCTAAAGTTAGAAAAGTTAGAAAACCTGAACCATATAAAGGTAAAGGTGTTCGTTATAAAGATGAATTCATCCGTCGTAAAGAAGGAAAGAAAGCATCTAAATAGTAGAAAAGGAGAGTCTTATATATGATAAAGAAAGTATCAAGAAATGAATCTCGCTTAGAAAGACATAAAAGAGTAAGAGCTAAAGTATCTGGTACAAAAGATATTCCAAGATTAAATGTATTTAGATCTGCTAAACACATTAGTGTTCAAATTATCGATGATGTTGAAGGAAAAACATTAGTTTCTTGTTCATCAATGGATAAAGATTTAAAAATCACTAATGGTGGAAATATAGAAGCAGCTAAGATTGTTGGTGCTGAAATAGCTAAAAGAGCTAAAAAAGCAAAAATTACTAAAGTAGTTTTTGATAGAGGTGGATATTTATATCACGGAAGAGTTGAAGCATTAGCTGACGCTGCTAGAGAAAACGGATTAGAATTTTAATAAGGAGCGAGTATATGGAAAAGAAAGAAAGAAATATGCGTAAGCAAGAAGATAATTATAAAGATGAAGTATTATCACTTCGTCGTGTTACAAAAGTAACAAAAGGAGGACGTACTCTACATTTTTCAGCTACTGTTGCAGTAGGAGATAAAAAAGGAAAAGTAGGTATTGGTTCTGGAAAATCTAGCGAAGTAGTAGATGCTATTAAAAAAGCTAGAATGCAAGCTGTTAAAAATATTAAGAAAATCGATATTATCGATGGAAGAACTATATCTCATGATATTATAGGTGAAGCTGGAGCAGCTAAAGTATTACTTAAGCCTGCTAAAGCCGGTACTGGTATTATCGCTGGAGGTCCAGTTAGAACTGTTCTAGAATTAGCAGGACTAAAGGACGTTGTATCTAAATCACTAGGATCTAATACAAAAATTAATACTTCTAAAGCAACTATGAGAGCTTTAGTTGCTCAAAAGAGTGCTGAACACATAGCTAGTCTTAGAGGTAAATCTGTAGAGGAGATTAGATAATATGGAATTAAATAATTTAAAATTTACTAAAGGTTCTATGCAAACTCGTAACAGAGTAGGTAGAGGAATCGGATCTGGTAATGGTAAGACTTCAGGAAGAGGTCAAAAAGGACAAAATTCACGTAGTGGTGGAGGAGTTAGACCTGGTTTTGAAGGAGGACAAAATCCATTAGTATTTAGAATTCCAAAGAGAGGTTTTAATAACTATAACTTTGAAACTAAATATGCAATAATTAATGTTGGTGATTTAAATAATTTTAAAGAAGGTACAGAAATAACTCCAGAATTATTAAAAGAAATGGGATTAGTTAAAGACATGAAAGATGGTCTTAAAGTACTTGGTAATGGAGAAATTACTAAGAAATTAACAGTAAGCGCAAATAAATTTTCAAAAGAAGCAAAAGAAAAGATAGAACAAGCTGGTGGAAAAGCGAAGGTGATCTAGTATGTTTGCTAAAATAAAAGATATCTTTGCAAAAAGAAATAAAGAACTAAGAAAAAGAATACTATTCACATTAGCGTGTTTAGCAATATTTATAATTGGAACAAATGTTAGAATACCTGGAACAACAGAAAATAATAATTTAGGATTCCTAGAATTATTAAATGTTATTGGTGGAGGAGCTTTAAAGAATTCATCAATATTCGCACTAGGTGTTATGCCTTATATTAGTGCATCAATCGTAGTTCAATTACTTCAAATGGATATTATTCCATACTTCTCAGATTTAGCTAAAGAAGGTTATACTGGAAGAAGAAAGTTAAATAGAATTACAAGATATTTAGGTATAGGAGTTGCTTTAATTCAAGGATTTGGACTTGCATTTAGTATACTTGGTACAAGTGCAACAACATTTGAATATATTAAAGTATCTCTAATATTAACTGCAGGTACTGCATTCTTATTATGGATTGGTGATCAAATAACTCAAAAAGGTATAGGTAATGGTTTATCACTAATTATCTTATCTGGTATAGTTGTTTCATTCCCATTCATGATGACTGAAGCATTTAAGACATTTGTTTTAGGAAATAGTAATCTATTCTTAGGTATTATTTCATTTATAGTATATATAGTTATATATTTAGCAATCGTAGTAGGAGTAGTATTCATTTCAGAATCTGAAAGAAGAATTCCTATTCAATATTCAAATAAAACAACTAGTTCATATGGAGCTAAACAAACATATATACCTTTCAAAGTTAATGCTGCAAGTGTTATTCCAGTAATATTTGCATCTGCTTGTATAAGTATTCCACAAGTATTAGCAAGATTTATTAATAATGAAGGATTTGTTAAGTTTGTTTCTACATATTTAAACTATAATACAACTGTTGGACTAATTGTTTATTTAGTATTAATAGTTATATTTAGTTATGTATATACATTACTTCAATTTAGACCTGAAGAAATAAGCAAGAATTTACAACAAAATGGTGGATATATTCCAGGAATTAGACCTGGTGTTGAAACTAAAAAATATATTACTAAAGTATTAGTTAGAATAACTACTTTTGGTACATTATTCTTAGTTGTAATAGCAGCTTTACCAATATTATTCCAAAATTACTCTAATGTACAAAATACAAATATTTCAATTGGAGGAACTGGATTAATAATCGTTGTAGGAGTTGCACTTGAAACATTCAAGCAAATTGAAAGTGTATTAGAACAAAAAGAATATAAAGGAAGATTTTAATATGAAGTGCATTATTTTACTAGCTTCTCCAGGAGCTGGAAAAGGTACAGCATCTGATTATATTGAAAATAAATATGGATATAAACATATATCATCAGGTAGTTTACTAAGAAACGAAGCATTAGTTAATGAAGAAATTAAATCTTTAATTGATAATGGTAAATTCGTTTCTGATGAACTAGTCATGGATGTGTTAAAAAGAAATATTAATTCAGATAATATAATTTTAGATGGTATTCCTAGAAATTTAAATCAAGCCAAAATTTTAGATCAATTTCTAAAAGAAAATAATATTGATTTAGATAAAGTTATATTTATAGATATAGATAAAGAAATTGCAGCGAAGAGAGTTATTAATAGATTAACTTGTGATAAATGCAAGAGAGTTTATAATAAAGAATTAATTGATAGTAAAGAATGCATGATATGTGGTGGTAATTTAATAACTAGAGAAGATGATACTAAAGAAGTATTTGAAAATAGATATGATACATATCTAAAAGAAACAAAACCTTTAGTAGATTATTATAAAGATAAATTAGTTAAGATTTATAATAATGATACTCTAGAAAGTTTATATGATAATTTAGATAAGGAGATGAGATAATGATTACAATTAAATCTCCAAGAGAAATTGAATTATTAAAACAAGCTGGTAATGTCGTTTACCAAACTCATCAATATATAAAACCTTTTATTAAAGAGGGAATAACAACAAAGGAATTAGATAGACTTTGTGAAGAATTTATACGTAGTAAAGGATGTACTCCATCTTTTAAGGGATGTGAAGGATTTCCTGCTTCAGTATGTACATCAGTTAATGATTGTATAGTGCATGGAGTTCCAAGTAACTATAAATTAAAAAATGGAGACATAATTACTATAGATATAGGTGCTTGTTATAAAGGATATCATGGAGATTCAGGTTGGACTTATGCTGTGGGAAATATATCAGACAATGATAAATATTTAATGGAGCATACAGAAAAAGCCCTTTATGAAGGAATAAAGAAAGCAGTCATTGGAAACAGAGTTGGTGATATTGGACATGCTGTTTATGAATATGCGACTAAACATCACTTAGGTGTTGTTAGAGAGTTCGTAGGTCATGGTGTTGGAACTTCAGTACATGAAGATCCAAGTGTACCAAATTATGGTAAAGAAGGAACAGGACCACTTCTTAAAGAAGGTATGGTTATAGCTATTGAACCAATGCTAACATTTGGTTCAGAAGAATTAGAAGTAGATGAAAATGAGTTAACTGCATATACCTGTGATGGTAGTAATGCAGCTCACTTTGAACATACTATAGCTATAACAAAAGACGGTCCAATATTATTGACAGGAGTTGATAAAAATGGCAAAGAATGATGTAATCGAAGTAGAAGGTAAAGTTATTGAAGTTTTAAAAAGCGGAAAATTTAAAGTACAACTTGATAACGGTTATACTGTAGAAGCTCATGTTTCTGGTAAAATACGAATGAATAACATTCGCATCTTACCAGGCGATACAGTAGTCTTAGAATTATCACCAGTAGATATAACACATGGGCGTATAATATGGAATAAAAGATAGGAGAGAAAAATATGAAAGTTAGATCTTCAGTAAAGAAAATCTGCGATAAATGCAGAATAATTAAAAGAAAAGGTGTAGTTAGAGTTATTTGTAGTAACCCTAAACACAAACAAAGACAAGGTTAATAGGAGGTATTAGTTTATGGCACGTATTAAAGGTGTAGATCTTCCAAATGAAAAGAATATTTGGATAGCATTAACTTCAATTTATGGTATTGGACAAAAATTATCTAGTGAAATCTGCGATGCAGCTAAAGTTGATAAAGCTAAAAAAGCAAAAGATTTAACAGATGATGAAGTAGCAGCATTAAGAAAAGAAATTGATAAGCATGTAGTTGAAGGAGATTTAAGAAGAGAAGTTGCAATGAACATCAAGAATAAGATGGAAATTGGATCTTATCAAGGTCTTCGTCATAAAAAAGGATTACCTGTTAGAGGTCAAAGAACTAGAACTAATGCTAGAACTCGTAAGGGTAAACCAAAAACAATTGCAAACAAAAAGAAATAATAGGTTAGGAGGAAATTTTGTATGGCTTATAAAGCAAGAAAAAGAAAAGTTAAAAAGAATGTTCCTGTTGGAGCAGCTCATATAAAAGCATCTTTTAACAATACAATTGTTACAATTACTGACCCAGAAGGAAATGCTATTAGTTGGTCAGCTCCAGGAGCAGTTGGATTTAAGAGTGCAAAGAAATCTACTCCATATGCTGCACAAGTAGCTGCAGAAGCTGCTGCTAAAGGAGCATATGATGCAGGTATGAGAAAAATTGATGTTTATGTAAGAGGACTTGGTCCAGGTAGAGAAACTGCAATAAGAGCTTTACAAGTTGCAGGACTTGAAATAATGTCAATCACAGACGATACACCAATTCCACATAATGGTTGTCGTCCACCAAAACGTCCAAGAGGATAATAAATAAAAAGGAGTGTGTTGAAATGATAAAATTTGAAAAACCACAATATAAAGTTACTGAATATGATGAAACTAGTAACTATGGTAAATTCGAACTTGAACCACTAGAAAAAGGGTTTGGTTTAACTTTAGGTAATGCTTTAAGAAGAGTAATGCTTTCAAGCTTACCAGGAAGTGCAATTACTTCAATCAATATAGATGGAGTAAATCATGAATTTGAAACAATTGATGGAATCTATGAAGATGTTACTACAATAGTTTTAAATTTAAAAAACGTTATTGTTAAGAACTTATCTGAAGAAGAACAAGTATTAACTATTAACACTAATAAAGAAGGAATAGTAACAGCAGGAGATATTGAATGTCCAACTGATGTTGAAATTATCAATAAAGACCAAGTTATTTGTACTATCGTTAAAGGTGGTAAATTAAACATGGAAATTACTGTTGGTAATGGTAGAGGATATGTTCGTGCAGAAGCTAATAAGAAATTATTAAAGAAGGCTAAAGTTGGAACTATATCTATGGATTCTAATTATTCTCCAATTGAAAGAGTTAATTATGAAGTTGAAGAAGCCAGAGTTGGTCAATCAACTAATTATGATAAATTAATAATGGAAATTTGGACTGATGGTTCTATGAGAGCTGAAGAAGCAATTGCTTTAGCAAGTAGAATCCTAATTGAACATTTAGATATATTAACTAAATTAAATGAAATCGCTGATGTTACAGGAATTATGGCTGAAAAAGAAGAAGATCCAAAAGTTAAAGCTTTAGAAACTTCAATTGATGATATGGAATTCTCAGTAAGAGCTTATAACTGCTTAAAGAGATCAGGTATTAATACAATGCAAGATCTAGTTAACAGAAAAGAAAGCGATATGATGAAAATCAGAAACTTAGGAAAGAAATCATTAAAAGAAGTTCTAGATAAAGTTAAAGCTATGGGACTTTCTTTCAAGAATGATGATTAGGAGGATTTATGGCATATAGAAAATTAGGAAGAGATTCTAAACATAGAAGAAGTATGCTTGCTAATTTAACTAAAGCCGTTATCATGAATGAAAGAATCGAAACTACAGTTGATAGAGCAAAAGAAACTAGAAAATTTGTAGATAAGATGATTACATATGGTAAAAATGGTGATTTAGTTTCAAGAAGAAAAGCATATGCATTCTTACATAATGATAAAAAGTGTATTGAAAAATTATTTAATGAACTTGCTCCAAGATATGCAGAAAGAAATGGTGGATACACTAGAATTATTAAGAAAGAAAATAGAAGAGGAGACGATGCATTAGTAGTTATACTAGAATTAGTATAATTACTAGCATCTCTTTTTTTGTGGTATAATATTTATGGAGGAATAAGATTATGACTTTTTATAAACAATTAATAAAATATAAAGGAAGAAAAGTAGAAATTTATACTTTCGAAAATAATAGTTCCAGTATGGAAGCAGGAATTATTACAAATATAGTTACTTCACTTGGAGATAATGGAATATTTGTAATGCTTGATGATAATAAATTAATAAATATTAGATATATAATTAAAATAATAGTTAAAGATTAAACCTTTGATATAGTTTAACAGGAGGATTTTATGGAGAAAATAAGTACTACATTAAATGATGAAATAGTAGGTTATCAACAATATTTATATGATTCCATTTTAGAAAACAGGGCTAAGTTTAATAAACAATCGCAAAAAGTATATTTAAATTCTCTATTTATAACAGAGAATGCAAAAGAAATAGTTACAAAATTAGTTACTGTATTTGAAGGGGAACCTTATTCCTGTTTGGATATAAATTATGAAAGTAAATGGGAACCCCCAGAAAGAATATTGCTAGTAACAAAAGGTAGGTATGAAGAACCTAAACACCCTTCTTTTACTGGAGCATATACATGGGAACATGATGATTATGATGATCCTATTGAAGAAATGGTAGAAAATGGCAATTCATTCGTTTTAGCAAGAGCTAATTATACATTTGCAGGTGGCGATATAGAAATTTATTCGGATTATTTGTATTCTGATACAGAGTATGGTAGATTTACTTATGTAAAAGAATTCTTTGATTTTGTTATTGGCTATAGATTAAAAAATGGAAAAACAAAAGAAGAAATACATGAGGAATTACCTAAATTATTAAGTATGTTTGCTAAAAATAATAGAGAATTAATTGAAAAAAATTATCATAAGAAGAATGTTGAAAGATTAAAAAGTTATAAATTATTCTTAAGAGAAGAAAAAGCATCAATGAGTAAACAAATAGATGAAGTATTAAAAGAATTAACAGAAAATGAGTAGGATATTCCTACTCATTTTTATATTAAAAAAATAAAAATGCCCTTTAGGGGCTAAAATCAATCTTATTATAGCATGCAGTAAAAAAACAGTCTATAATTTTACAAAAAATTTTTTTATTATTATACTATGGTGGTGAAATTATGACAAAATATGTATTTGTAACAGGTGGCGTTGTATCAGGATTAGGTAAGGGTATAACTGCATCGTCACTAGCTTTATTACTTAAATCAAGAGGATATAAAGTATTTATGCAAAAGTTTGATCCTTACTTTAATGTTGACCCTGGAACAATGAATCCAATACAACATGGCGAAGTTTATGTAACTTATGATGGTTGTGAAACAGATTTGGATTTAGGTCACTATGAAAGATTTATAGATGAAGAATTAAACTATACTTCTAATATTACTAGTGGTAAAGTTTTTAGTTCTGTTATTGAAAAAGAAAGAAGAGGAGAATATTTAGGATCTACTGTACAAATGATTCCTCATATTACAAATGAAATAAAAAATAAAGTATTTGAGGCAGGTCATTCTAGTGGAGCAGATATTGTTATTACTGAAATCGGAGGAACTGTCGGTGATATAGAAAGTCAACCATATATAGAGACTTTAAGACAAATTCAATATGAATTAGGTAGAGAAAATACTTTCTTTGTACATTGTACTTTAATACCTTTATTATTTGGTTCAGATGAATTGAAAACTAAACCAACACAAAATAGTGTTAAAGACTTAAGAAATATGGGTATTACTCCAGATGCACTTGTATGTAGAGTTCCATATCCTACTGAAGATAAATTAAAGAATAAATTATCTTTATTTTGTTCAGTACCAAAAGAAAATATTATTGATTCAGTAGATGTAGGTAATATATATGACATACCAATTAATTATTATAATCAACATATTGATGAAATAATATTAAAACAATTTGGATTACCTGTTAGAAAAGCAGATCTAGCTTACTGGAGAGAATTAATTGAGACAGTTGATAATCTTAAAGAAGAAGTTAAAATAGCTTTAGTAGGTAAATATGTAGAATTACATGATGCATATTTATCTGTTCATGAAGCATTAGTACATGCTGGATATGTATATAATAAAAAAGTAATAGTAGATTGGGTAGATTCAGAAACATTAGAAAAAGATATAGATTTAAAAGAAAGATTTAAAGATATAGATGGTATCTTAGTACCAGGAGGATTTGGTAATAGAGGTATTGAAGGTAAGATTAAAGCAATTAATTATGCAAGAGTAAATGATATACCTTTCTTAGGTATATGTTTAGGTATGCAACTTGCAGTAATTGAATTTGCAAGAAATGTATGTAAGTTAGAGGATGCTAATTCAACTGAATTTGATCCAACTTGTAAAAATCCAGTAATAGATTTAATGGCAGACCAAAAATCTATCATTAATAAGGGTGGTACTCTAAGACTTGGTAACTATGAATGTGAACTTAAAAAAGGAACACTTGCCTATAAAGACTATAAACAAGATACTATTTTAGAAAGACATAGACATAGATATGAATTTAATAATGAATATAAAGAATTATTAGAAAAGAAGGGTATGGTATTCTCTGGTAAGAATGTTCAAGCAGATTTAGTAGAAATAATTGAATTACCAAATCATAAACACTTTATAGCAAGTCAATTCCATCCAGAATTTAAATCAAGACCTACTAAAGCTCATCCATTATTTATGTCATTTATTAAAGCAAGTATATCAAATAAAAAGTAGAATAATTCTACTTTTTTTATTTCAATTAATTGACATAGATTTTAGAAATTGATATAATGCTATATAGAATAAGAGGTGTTGGTTATGGATACAGAAGTATTAGAAACTAATGAAATAATTGTTCCTAGCGAATTATTAGAATATTTAAAGGATGATGAAAAGGCCTTAGAAACATTAAATTCTAAAACAGAAGGTATTGTTTCTAAAGAAGAAGATTTAAAGAAAGAAATTGCTGATAAGGAAAAAGAATTTGAAGATAGATTAGAAGAATTCAAGAAAACTTTAGAAAAAGAAAAAGAAGAACAAGCTAAAATATTTAGTGATAGAGAATTAGCATTATCTAATGAAAAAGAAAATATTGAATCTATTAAATCTGAACAAGAATCTAAAAAGCAATCTTATATATCTTCATTAATTAATATAAATGAAAGCTATGCTTCAAAAATAAATTCAATTCAAGGAGCAATAGATATTGCACCTGATAATGATAGTTTAAAGAAAGCATTAGAAGAGGAACAAGAAAAACTAAAAGAAGATTTATCTAAAGAATTAGAATCAAGAAAAACTGAAATAAATAATGCCCTTTCATCTATTGGTGAAAAGGAAGCAGTAGAAGAACCTAAAGTTACAGAAATACCTATAGAAGAACCAGAAGTAACACCAGTTGATCAAATAATAGAATCTCATGATGATAATGAAGTTGTTTCACATGAATCAAGAGAAGATGTTATTAATGTAATATTAGGATCTGAAGAAGTTATGGAAGGACATGTCTTCCCATATCTTAATGGTTTATTAGGAGAATAATTATGGATAGATTAGAATATGAATTAGTTACTTTATATAATGGTAAACAATATTTTGTTTTAGATTCATTAATGCATGAATATGATATTTATGATTTAGTTCTTAATGTAGAAGATGAAAGTGATATAAAAATAGTTAAACAAGAAATTAAAAATGGTAAGACTGTTTTAAATGATGTTAAAGATGACTATTTATTAAAAACTTTAAGTGCTATGTTTAAAGAAAAAATAGAAGCTAAACAAAATGATATAAATTAAAGAAATTACTAAAAAGTAATTTCTTTTTTTATTCTTTTTTAGTATAATAAAAACTTGTTTAGAGGTGTTTGTTATGAATATAATCGAGGCACATATAAATTATGAAATAGAAGATAGAATTCTTTTTGATAATATTAAATTAAATATTACTAAAGGGGACTTTGTCTCTATAATTGGAGAAAATGGTGTAGGTAAAACAACTCTATTAAAATTACTTGGAGGATTATTAATAACAAACAATAATATTAAAGTAGATAACATTCAAATAAATAAATATAATACAGAAGAAGTTAATAAGAGAGTATCTTATATTAAATCTTATAATGAATTTTTTAATAAAACAGTATTAGATGAAATATTAGGTAGAAAAAGAGAAAATCAATTTGAAATAAATAAAGCTAAAAAGTTATTAGATAATTTTAATTTATTATATCTAGAAAAGATGTCTCCACTTGATTTATCATATGCAGAAAATCAAATAGTAGCACTTATAAAAGCTATAGTAAAAGAATCTAAAATTATAATATTAGATAATGCTTTTTTAAGATTAGATATTGATAAAAGAAAAGAATTATTTAATTATATAAAGAATTATTCGAAGAATAATGAAGTAACTATATTAATGACTTCTACTAATATATATGATTTATCTTTCTCAGATAGAATACTTGTCTTAAAAGATAATATTATTACTTTTGATGGTGATTATCAAAAATTATTAGATAAATTAAATATGAATAAAATAGGTTTTAAAAATTCATGGGAAAATGAAATATCTAATAAGTTAATTATGTATGATTTAATACATAATGTTCATGATGATACAGAAAGTATAATAGGTGAATTATGCGCATAGAGAATATATTAAATACTAATAAGATAATTGGGGTTATTGGTAATAGTGGATCAGGCAAATCATCTATTATAAATAAAATAAAATCTGATAAGAAAACAGGAGTTATAAATAGTAATGTTATTAAATGTGATAATGTTAAAGATCAAATAGAATATTATGTAAGAGAATATAATTATAGATTAAAAGAATTACAAGATAGAGAAAACGAAATAATTACTATGCTTGAAATAGAAGAAGAAATATTAGATAGATCTGTTTATTCTATTTCAGAAAGTGAATTATATAAAGTAATGATTGCATCAATTATGTTATGTAATCCTGATAATTTAGTTTTTGATGAAGTATTATTTTCTTTAGATTATAAAACTAAAACTAAATTATTAAAATTATTAATGAAATTAAAAAAATTCTTCAATAAAACTATTATTATTGTATGTCCAAATATAGATGATATATATGAATTTATTGATGATATAATGATAATAGATGAAGGGCAAATCCTTTTATATGGAAATAAATATAATATATATAATGATAATTATGATTTAATAAAAGAAAAGAATATTAGAATTCCTACAATAGTAGAATTCATAAAACAAATGAGAGATAAAGGAATTAAACTTGATAATGTAGATAATATTAATGAATTAATTAAAACTATATATAGAGAAATGAGATGATAGTTTGAGATATAAAATTATTTTTAGTTATGATGGAACAAATTATAATGGTTTTCAAAAGCAAAGACATCTAGATAATACTATTCAAGGTAAAATGGAACTTGCTTTAAAACAAATAAATAATGGTAAAGATACTAAATTAACAGCATCAGGAAGAACTGATAGAGGTGTTCATGCTTTAGAACAATGTGCTCATGTTGATATAGATGTAAATATTACTCCATATAAGCTTAAAAGAGCTTTAAATAGCTTACTTCCTGATGATATTCATATAATTAGTGTAGAAGAAGCTTCTAATGAATTTCATGCTAGATATATGGTTAAAAAGAAAACATATATGTATAAGATAAATACTGGAGAATATAATCCTATTGAAAGAAATTTATCTTATCAATTATGTAAAGAATTAGATATAGATAAAATGAATAATGCTATTAAAGATTTTATTGGTAAACATGATTTTTCAGCTTTTTGTTCTAATGAAGATAAAAAAGAAGATTGTAATAAAGAAATATTTGATGCATATATTAAAAAAGATAAAGAAACAATATATATTTATTTTATTGGAAATGGTTTTCTTAAATATATGGTTAGAACTATGGTAGGATATCTAATTGAAATAGGATTAGGTAAAAGAGATAATGATATAAAAGATAGATTTAAAGAATCTAAAAGATTTAAAATTAGAACTGCTAATCCAGAAGGATTATATTTATATAAAATAGAGTATTAGGTATGGTGGATAATGGCAACAGAGATTAAAATAAAAAGAAGAGAACATAGTAACTTTGCTAAAATGATTTTGAATGAATATCCAAGTATTAAAATATCCCATGCTGATGCTGATAATGTTTATGTATTAGTAAGTGGTTCTCTATATTTAATACATTCTGAATATATAGAACCTTTAATAAATGAATATAATAATAAAACAAAGAAATCGATTTTATCAACTAGACCTTTAATAGAATATATTGATAAAGTGGATATAGGGGGATATAAGGTTAATTATCCTAAAAGAAATGCTGGATTCTTTGATTTTCAAGAACATCAACTTCATAATTATAGAGAAGCTCAAGAAGAAGGCTATGTAATAACACTTCATAAGACTCAAACAGCATATGTTATAAATAGTAAGGATTACATGATAAATCATGCTTTTAATTTAGAACATTTAGGATATGCCGGAACTTTACTTGGAGATATTACTACGTGTTTAATAGGTGATGATCCACATACTAAGAAATTAGGATATTTATATATTGAATCTAAAAGAGGTAAAGGTTATATTAGAAGTTTAAAATTATAATAAACTATACAATAGAATCTTTTTTTATGATATAATGAAAAAGGTGATTAGAATGGATAGAAAACAAGCATTAAAAGAAATAAAAAAACAAAAAAGAAATTATAATGATGAAGAAGAAAAAAGTATAATAAGTAGATTTATTATAACTATAGGAATGGTATTACTTGCATTAGTATTATTATATTTGTTCGTAGGAATATTTATAACTAAATCTATTAAATTTGGAGATACTAAAAAAGATGAAACTAATGAAGTATCAACTGATAAAAAGACTATATTAGCAAGTCAAATATTTGATCAAAAAGAAGAAGAATATTATGTACTTGTATATGATCCAAATGATAAAGTACATGATATAGAACAATTCTTAAGTTTATATACTAGTAAATCTGGTTCATTAGCAGTATATAAAGTAGATAGTTCTAAGAAGTTTAATTCTAATTATATAGTTACTGAAGATAGTAATAAGAATCCTGAAAGTATTAATGATTTAAGAATTATATCTCCATCATTAATAAAGATTAGTTCAAAATCAGTATCTGAATATAATGAAGGATTTGAAGAAGTAAAGAATGTGTTTAAAAAATAAAAACTATTTTATAATAGTTTTTTTTGTGGTAAAATTTAAGAAGGTGATAAAGATATGAAGAATATTGCAAGATATATATTATTCAGTTTATTAGGAGTTTTAATAGGAGCATCTACTGTATATTTATTACTTGGAAACAATAAAACTATAATTAAAACTGGTTATGATAGTAAGTTTGAACCTGTATTTGAAGCATATGAAACTATTAAAAATGAATATTATAAAGATATAGATGATTCTAAATTAATCGATGGTATGATTAATGGTATTATGCTTGCTACTGAAGATAAACATACTATGTTTTTTAATAAAGAACAAACAAATGATTTCTTAACAGACTTAAGTGGATCATATTATGGTATAGGAGCACAAATATATCAAACAGATGATGAGTATGTAACTATAAGTAGAGTATTTAGAAAATCTCCTGCAGAAAAAGCAGGGTTACAAATAGGAGATAAATTTGTAAGCATAGATGGTGAATCAATGAAGGGTAAAACACCTACTGAAGTATCTACAATACTTAGAAGTTCTGAATCTAGTAAGGCTACTATAGTAATAAAAAGAGGAGAAGAAGAAAAAACTATTGAAGTGGAAAAATCAGTAGTAGAAATAGATTCAGTATATTCAGAAAAATTAGATAATAATATAGGATATATTGAAATAAATACATTTAGTTCATTAACAGATGATCAATTTACTGAAGCTTTATATGGATTAGAAAATGAAGGAATTAATTCTCTTATAATAGATTTAAGAGGTAATGGAGGAGGATACTTATCTACAGTTACTAATATTATTAGTAGATTTGTTGATAGAAAAACTCCTATATATCAAATAAAAAATAGAAATAATATAGAAAAAGCTTATTCTTTAAATGATAATAAATTAAATTATAAAGTAGTAATATTAATAGATGAAAATTCAGCATCTGCATCAGAAATAATGTGTTCTGCTTTACAAGAACAATATGGTGCTATATTAGTAGGTAAAACTACTTATGGAAAAGGTACTGTTCAAGAAATGAGACCATTATCTAACAAAACTATGTTTAAATTCACTACTGAGGAATGGTTAACAAGTAAAGGTAATAGCATCAATGATGTAGGAGTAAAACCTGATTATGAAGTAGATTTAGGAGAAGAATACTTTAATAATCCGATAGATGAAAATGATGCACAATTACAAAAAGCAATAGAACTTTTGAAATAAAGTTCTTTTCTTCTTTTGTAAAATGTGTATAATATATAGAAGGAATGAGGATATATTATGAAAAAAGGAGAGTTATTTAATATCCATGGGTATAAACATAGTGGAAAACTATACAAAGTATGGGATGAAGCTATATTGCTTGAGGAAACTGATGATTATTATGTCTTTGGAAATAAAAATACAAGAGTAACAAAATTATTTGGTAAAAGTTGGAATACTAAAGAAACTGCTATATTAGTTTATTTTAAAAATAACTGGTATAACATAGTAGCTCAAATAAAGAAAAAAGGAATTTTCTATTATTGCAATATTGCATCTCCAGTAATAATTGAAGATAATATAATAAAATTTATTGATTATGATTTAGATTTAAGAGTATATCCTGATAATACATATAAAATATTAGATAAAAAAGAATATGATTATCATAAAGAAAAAATGAAATATCCTAAAGATTTACAAGATATTATTACTTATAAACTAAAAGAATTAATAAAAAGATTTAATAATAGAGAATTTCCATTTAATAAAGATGTAATAATGGGTTATAAAGATGAATATGATAGATTAAAAAAAGAAACTAGTGACTAGTTTCTTTTTTTGTGCTATAATTATTTATAATAGGAGACATATAATATGAAGAAGAAAATATTATTATTTTTATTAATGTTTATGTTTATGACAAATGTAAGTGCACTAACATTTGATGTAGACATAACAAACATTGAAGACAAAGGAAACAATGGAACAATTGGTCAAATAACAAATATTAACCAAGAAAATAGAGAAATAGAAGCATTCTTTCAAGATATAGGAGATGAAGTTAGTTTCGCAATCACTATAACAAATACAGGTGATAGAGCAGGAACTTTAAGAGAAATAATTGCATCACCTGGAAATAGTAGTATTGAATATACTTCTGATTTGCCTGATGGAGGGCTTGCTATCAATGGTAATGATACTAATGTAGTGATTATAACTGCAAAAGTTAAAGAAGGTGCACAAAATGGTAGAAATATTTCGGAAGTAAAAATAAAATATTCTTATGATGAAGGATCATGCCCTGATGGAGAAATACTTTCTGAAGATGAAAGTATGTGTTTATGCCCTGAAGGAATGGAAAGAAATGAAACTGGTGTTTGTGTAAAACCAGAAAAAGAAATAAAATGTGCAGATGATGAAATATATAATTCTGAAAAGAAAATCTGTGAAAAGAAGGTAGTACCAGTAAATCCTTCTAATCCAAAAACATTAGATAATATTATATTAATAACTTTATTATTCTTTGTATCAGGATTAGGTATATATGCAGTAATGTTTAGAAGATTAAAAACAAAGAAAAAAAGAATAACTGTAGGAGTAATAACTGGGGTATTAACACTTAGTTTATCATTCACAGTACTAGCAGGAGTATTTGGTTTAGATAAATTAATCGCAGCAATAGTTAATCCTATAACTAAATCAAAAGAATTAGTAGTAACAGTAAAAGAAAAAATAGATTTAATAGAAACATGGGATGGGACATGTGATTTAGCAGATAATGAACTTACTCCAGATAAAATCTTCCAAGGTGGATCTGGTACTGAATCTGATCCATATCAAATTAAAACAGCAGAACAATTAAGTTGTTTTGCAAAATCAGTTAACGAAGGAAATGCTTATGAAGGTAAGTTTATAAAGCAAACTAAAAATATTAAATTAAATGATAAAGTATTAGAAAACGTTGAAGCGGGAACAACAAATAATTTAAATACATGGACACCAATTGGAACAGTTATATGGGATAATGCAAATGGAATATATGTAGTTGTTAATGAATTCAAAGGATCATATGATGGAGATAATAAAACAATTAGTGGTATTTATATTAATGATTCAACTGCTGAATATGTAGGATTATTTAGTGTAATTGAAGGCGCAACAATTAAGAATTTAACATTAAGTGATAACTACGTAAGTGGTAAAAAATTTATGGCAATCTTAGTTGGTTTTGCTTCTATAAACGATGATGATCCTGTTGGATCAACTATAGATAATGTTAAAACATATGGTAAAGTAATTGGGGAAAACAATAATGCAGGTATTATATCAACTGCTGCCCCATTAACAGCGATTGCAGATTCTACTAGAATAACTAATTCTGAGAACTATGCAGATGTTACTTCTACTGAAGCTAATGCAATGGGTATAGCATATACAAACGTTATCATAATCAATGGTAAAAACTATGGAACAATAACAGCAGTACATGATGTTGCAGGTATATGTGGATATAACAGTTATGTAATAGATTCTGAAAACCATGGAGAAATAGTAGGAGAAGCATACGTAAGTGGAATTGGTAGATCAAATACAATTGTAATGAGCTCAGACAATTATGGAAACATAATAGGTAGAACTATCAATGGAACGGTTTCTAGCCCAAATGGATATATAGGAATTAGTTCAAGTGGAGCAGCAATAGATTGTAATAACTATGGAGATATAGAAACTAATTCATCTAATACTGCGGGAATTGTCTATGGTGGAGGAAATTCTTATAATTGTGGTAATACTGGAAAAATTTATGTACATGATAATACAACTACAGTTAGTAGTATTTATGTTGCGGCACTTAACATGAGTGGATCTCCTATGATGGATGATGCAGATTTAGCAAATAGACCTTATTTAGCAAATTATCAAACTATCATGGGTAAAGAATTTGTTTCAAGAAATCAAAATTCATATAACTCAGGAGATATCTATGTTGAAAACATAAATGTTACTGGTAGCTTATCTGTAAATATGACACAAAATAGTGGTTGTTCAAAAATAATTAATACAGAGAATACAGGTAATATGTATATTTCAAATATTAATGCAAAATATGGATCTTTTATGATGATAGGTACAGATGGATCTACTAATAGAAATGTAGTAAGTGAAGGCGATATGATTATTGATAATTTCACTGGAGAACAAATCGTAGTTGGTGGAGTAGCACTAAATGGTTCTTCAGCATATGATTCATCAAGTTCTGGAACTATAGAAGTTAAAAACTCAGCATTAGGAATACAAATGAGCGATTGGGCACCAAGTAGGTCATTCATAGCAGGTGGAACATCATTTGGCGGATATATGGAAAATACATATATAACTGGTGAAATAAAAGTACATGATAATGATTTTAGAGCAGGCTTAGAAGTAGGTAATTTAACTGGTGATGGTGCTGGTGCTACTAGATCATACTCTGAAAAAAGTATAGAAGTATATGGTAATAGTGGAACAACTTTGGAAGTTGCTAATTTAGCAACTGGTGGCGGTAGAGGTATAACAGATTCTTATAATAAAGGAAATATCAATGTTCATGATAATGCATTTGATACACTATCAGCAGCAGGTGGAACTACTGGTGGAATGTCTTTCTATGGTGGAAACTATAATGCTGGTGATATCTATGTAAAAGATAATTATGCGACATCAATTGGATTATCTGGTGGAGGAATGAGTGGACCATTCTTTAACAATTATTATAATTATGGCGATATTACGTTTGAAACTGAAAACAACACAAGATTAACTTCATTAACTGCAGCTGGAATTAATACTTTAAGTCATGGTACTACATCTAATTTAGTTAATGCAGGAAATATTACAATACCATACGTTTCAACAGTTACAAATCTTAATGTTGGAGGAGCATTTGCTAGTTTAGGACCTCATCCATCTCAAACAAATGTGTATAATATAGGAACTATAAGCATTGCAGACGGATATACTTATTCTGATGATATAAATTATGGTAATGTATATTCAAGACAAATTACTACTGATTATGATGCAACTGGTGTAACACCAGGAGCATATTATACACAAGATGGGTATGCAATGGGATTATCTAGAACAAATACTGCATATCGTGCATTAGATGCTAATTATGGAACTAAGATAAATGCTTCACAAGCTCCAAATGTATTAGATATAATTAATGTTAATAATGCATTTGAAATTAAACAAGGTGAAGAATTACCAACATTAAAAGTATTTAATCAGTAAAGTAAAAAAAGAAACTATTTAATAGTTTCTTTTTATATGTTATAATTTAAATAATAGGGAGAGAATAATATGAAGAAGAAAATATTATTAATAATAATGATGTTTATGTTTATAACAAATGTTAATGCCTTAACATTTAATATAGACGTAACAAATATTGAAAATGAAGGAAACAATGGAACTATTGGAGAAATAACAAATATTGATGTTACTAATAAGGAAGTTGATGCATTATTCCAAGATATAGGAGATGAAGTAAACTTTTCTATAACTGTAACTAATTCAGGCGATAGAGCAGGAACTTTAAGAAGTATAGATTTTGAATCAGAAAACGATAAGATTGAATATTCATCTAATTTACCAGATGGAGGACTTGCTATCAATGGAAATGATACAAATAAAGTTATTGTTAAAGCTAAAGTTAAACCAGGAGCTCAAAATGGTAAGACTACATCAGAAGTAAAGATTAAATATACTTATGATGAAGGTAGTTGCCCTGATGGAGAAATACTATCAGAAGATGAAAGTATGTGTTTATGCCCTGAAGGATTAGAAAGAAATGAAGAAGGTATCTGTGTAAAACCAGAAACACCAGTAGTTTGTAACGATGATGAAATATATAATTCTGAAAAGAAAATATGTGAAAAGAAGGTAGTACCAGTTCCTCCAAAACCAACACCTTCTAATCCGAAGACATTAGATAATATAATATTAATAACATTATTATTCTTTGTAAGTGGATTAGGTATATATGCAGTATTATTTAAGAAATTAAAAACTAAAAAACAAAAAGTAACTGCAGGTGTAATAACTGGAGTAGCAACACTTAGTTTATCATTCACAGTACTTGCAGGAGTATTTGGTCTTGATAATTTACTAAGTGCAATAGTTAATCCTATAACTAAGAGCAAAGAACTAGTAGTAACAGTAAATGAAGAAATAGACTTAATAGAAACATGGGATGGAGACTGTGATGTAACTGGAGCATTGACACCAGATAATATTTTCCAAGGTGGATCAGGTACTGAAAGTGATCCATATCAAATAAAGACTGCGAATCAACTTGCATGTTTTGCTAAATCAGTAAATGAAGGTGAAACTTACGAAGGTAAGTTTATAAAACAAATAAAGAATATTAAATTAAATGATAATCTTAATGATCAAGTAGTATCTGGAGATTTAAGTAATGCTAATTTATGGATATCTGCAGGATATCGTGATTATGATAGTAGTACTAGTACTAGTATTATAAAAGCATTTGCTGGTACATATGATGGAGATAACCATATAATTAGTGGATTATATATAACAGATAATAGTGCACCAAATTATCAAAAAGGTATGTTTGGATATGCTACTAATGCTACATTTAAGAATATGGTATTATCTGATGTTTATTTAAATTCAACTTATAATACAGCATCATTACTTGGATGTGGTTCAACAACATTAATTCTTGATAATATTAATACATTTGGTTCAGCTAATTTAGGAGGTTATTCTTCTGGAATAGTAGCCCGTTTTGAAGGAAACAATGATGATAATGCTTTATTTAAAGTTACTAATACAACTAATAATATTGATATTATTTCTGATGCAAGTGTATCAGGTATTATCCATTATGTTGGTGGATTAAAAACAACAGAAGAACCAAATATGATATTTGAAAATGTTGTTAATAACGGTAATATTACTTTTGCACCATCGATAGCTGGTGGAATAGTAGGTTACTTATCTGCATCACCTAATTTAAAAATAGATAATTGTCATAATAAGGGTAACTTTACATTTGATTCTACTAGAAATGGATCACAAATAGGTGGAATAGTAGGAGCATCAGGAGGAAAAATTACTATAACTAATTCAAGCAATAGTGGTGATTGGTCTGGAATGAATGAAATATCACAATCTGGAGGTATTATTGGAACATTAAGTGGATGCTCAGATTTATATGCCGAAAATGTATATAATTCTGGAGATTTATTATATGTAAATGCTTATCCTGAAGGAGGAGTAATACCAAATGGTAGCAGTCAATCATATGTAGGTGGATTATTTGGATACGCTGCTACTAACAATTCATTTACAATAAAGAATTCATATAATACAGGTAAAATTTCTGGTAGACTAGCTTATGGGGCAGGATTAGTTGGATATGCCGGTAATCGAACTGGAGAATCAATATTAATGGAAAATTGCTACAACTTAGGTGAAATTGTTGGTGCTGCCTATACTGGAGGCTTAGTAGGATACTTCAAAGGTACAGTTAATAAATCATATAATAAAGGAACAATTACTAATTTTGAAAGAGCTAGAGCAGGTGGAATTGTTGGTTGGGGTGAAACCAAAATTTATAATTCGTATAATGAAGGAGAAATTATAAATACTGCTGAAGGAGGTAACCAAATAGCTGGTTTATGTCCTCAAGACTGTTATGAAATCAAAAACAGTTATAATAGAGGAAATATAACTTCATATTATAGTGGTTTACAAATAGGAGGAATTCAAGCTTTAAGTCATTTCAGAGGAACAGTTATTGAAAATGTCTATAATTCCGGAAACATAACATATTTAGATCAACCAAAACCAAGTGGAGCTAGAACAGATTATGCAGATATGTTTGGTATTGCTAATGGAGGATCAAGTTTCTCAATATCTAATGTATATAATGTAGGAGACATAACAATTCATCAAAACAATACAGGAGCAGATAATCCTAGAGTTGCAGGTATATCTACTTATGGTACAGTTACTAATGCAGTTAATACAGGAAAAGCTACTATAAAAATAGATAAACCTTATACAACAAATAAGTATTTATATCTAGGTGGTATTTCTTCTATGGGGGGTTCAGTTAATGGATTTAATGCAGGAGAAGTTTCGATTGATGATTCAGCATTAGGTCATTCAATATATGATGAAGAATTTAATGGAAATAAGCATCAAATAATACTTGGTGAAATAACTGGTAATGGAAGAAATGGAAATTCAAATAATAAATTCAATACAAATTCTAATGGAAAAGCGCTTGGATGTTATGGTGTCGATGGTTGGACAAGTTGTACTTTAGAAATAAATGAAGCAGCAGGTACATATACAACGGAAGAAGCACCAGATATATTAAGTATAATAAATGGTGATGGAGCATTTAATGATGAATTAGATGAAGATGGACTTCCAACATTAAAAGCATTTAATCAGTAAAGTAAAAAAAGAAACTATTTATTAGTTTCTTTTTATATGTTATAATTAAAATAATAGGAGAAACATATGAAGAAGAAAATATTACTATTTATATTAATGTTTGCATTTATGACAAATGTTAGCGCATTAACATTTAATGTAGATGTAACAAATATTGAAGATGAAGGAAATGGAACATTAGGAGAAATAACAAATATTGATGTTTCAAATAAAGAAGTTGATGCATTATTCCAAGATATAGGGGATGAAGTTAATTTTTCAATCACTATAACAAATAGTGGTGATAGAGCAGGAACTCTAAGAGAAATAACTTTTGAACCTGCTAATCAAAATATGGAATATACTTCAAACTTACCAGATGGAGGATTAGCTATTAATGGTAATGATACAAATAAAGTTATTGTTAAAGCTAAAGTTAAACCAGGAGCTCAAAATGGTAGAACTACATCAGAAGTAAAGATTAAATATACTTATGATGAAGGATCATGTCCAGATGGAGAAATACTATCAGATGATGAAAGTATGTGTTTATGTCCAGAAGGAATGGAAAGAAATGAAGCTGGCATATGCGTAAAGCCAGAAAAACCAGTAGAATGTAAAGATGACGAAATCTATAACGAAACTAAAAAGATATGTGAAAAGAAAGTAGTACCAGTTACACCAAGTAATCCAAAGACATTAGATAATATTATATTAATAACATTATTATTCTTTGTATCAGGATTAGGTATTTATGCAGTATTATTTAAGAAATTAAAAACTAAAAAACAAAAAGTAACTGCAGGTATAATAACTGGAGTTACAGCTTTAACATTATCTTTCACAGTACTTGCAGGAGTATTTGGTTTAGATAATTTATTAGGAGCAATTATTAATCCAATAACTAAATCAAAAGAATTAATAGTAACAGTAAATGAAGAAATAGATTTAATAGAAACATGGGATGGAGACTGTGATGTAACAGGGGCTCTTACACCAGACAATGTATTTGATGGTGGATCTGGAACAGAATCTGATCCATACAAAATCAAAACTGCAAATCAATTAGCATGTTTTGCAAAATCTATTAATGAAGGAACAACTTATGAAGGACAATATATCAAGCAAATTAAGAGCATTAAGTTAAATGATGACTTAAATGGTCAAGCAGCATCAGGAGATTTAAGTGGTGCTAATTTATGGATACCTGCAGGACATAGATATTATGATGATAATCTAGGTGAAAACGTTATAAGAACATTTGCAGGTCAATATGATGGGGATAATAATAAAATCAGTGGGTTATATATGACAAATAGCGTTTTACCTAATGAATACGGATTTAAAGGTTTATTTGGTCATGCAACAAACGCAACATTTAAAAATATGATTTTATCAGACGTATATGTAGATGTTGGTGGAAATACAGGAGCACTTTTAGGATTCGCTGATGGAAATCTTACATTAGACAAGATTACTACATACGGAACATTAATTGCTCATGGATGGGATGGTGCTGGTGTAGTATCAAACCAAGAAGGTAATGATGTAGGAATAGTAATAATTGAAAATACAACAAATAATATAAATTTAACTTGTGAAGGATCATGCTCAGGTATTATTCATAGAATGGGTTATAACTTAAATTCTAATGAACCAACAACAATATTTAGAAATAATACTAACAATGGAAATATAACATATACTTCAACCCCTTCTATAGCAGGAGGATTATTTGGATATGTTAATGCAAAAGGAGCACTTGTTGCAGAGAACAATGTAAATACAGGAAAAATAACTGGTGATGGAATACACCGTGGTGGAAACGTTGGCGGAATAATGGGACAAGGTGTGGTTACAACAGCAAGCTTAACTGATTCATATAACACAGGAGATAATGAATCTCTTGAATGGTGTGGATCATGTGGTATGCTATATGGTTCAATATGGGCAAATGGCGATGTAACTATAGATAATAGTTATAACTCAGGAGACTATATTCCAACAATAGACTTAGTTAGTAGAGATTCAAATTCGTACTTTGGAGGTATTGTAGGAGAAATTTATTCAGATAATTCTACAATAACAAATTGCTTTAATACAGGTGATTTAGCAGGAAATATTTCATATATGGCTGGTATAGTTGCTAAAGCACAGGGTACAATTGAAAACTGCTATAATGAAGGAGATTTACAGGGATATGGATATGTTGGAGGCATCTTCAGCTATGGTGAACATATGGATATAACTAAAACATATAATACAGGAACAATTACAGCAGGTGTTGGACCAATGGCAGGTGGGATAGTTGGTTATTCAGCAACAAATGTATCATACTCATATAATACAGGAAATTTAATTAATGGTATTGATAACGTTACAGATTATAACTCTGGTGGTATGGTAGGTGGTATTTGCGCTAACTACTGTAACACAGTAAGAAACTGTTATAATACAGGAAATATTACAGCAAAGAGTTCTCCAGTGGATATCGGTGGTATTACTGGATATAATATGGGATCTGTAACAAATGTATATAATGCAGGAAGCATAACTTATACAAATCAATTTAGATATGGGAACTCTGGTTATGTTGCAGGTATATCTCCATCAGGTGGAACTGTAACAAATGGTTACAATTTAGGAGATATAACATACAATTTAGTATCTCAACCTAATGGTTATGAACCAAATCCACACGTTGATGGAATTGCAACATATGCATCTGCAAATAACTGTGTTAACACAGGAAATCTAAAATTAGTAGTAACTGAACCACTTATAATTTATCATTTGATCCAAATGAATGGTATTGCATATAATGGAGCAAGTAACAGCTTTAATGCAGGTAAAATAGAAATAGATGATTCTGCATTAGATACACCAATTAGTGAGGATGGTCTTCCACATTTGATAAGAATTGGTCAAATAACAGAAAGCTATAATGCAGGAACTGGCAATAAGTGGAATACAGATCCAACTGCACATTCTATCGGATGCTATGGAATTAGGCCACAATGTACAGATGAAGCTGCTGATGCAGTAGGTATTTATGTAAATGAAGATACACCAGATATATTAAGTATAATTAATGGTGATGATGCATTTGAAATTAAAGAGGGAGATACTCTTCCAACTTTAAAAATATTTAACAATTAAAAAGACTATTTTATAGTCTTTTTTTATGTTATAATTTTATTAGGTGATAAATATGAAACTATATAATACATTAACTAGAACAGTAGAGGAATTTATTCCAAGAGAAGAAGGCAAAGTTAAATTATATACTTGTGGTCCTACTGTATATAGTTATGCACATATTGGTAATATTAGAAATTATATTGGTCATGATATATTAGATAAAACTTTAAGATATCTAGGATATGAAGTTACTAGATGTATGAATATAACAGATGTAGGGCATTTAACAAGTGACTCTGATTCTGGTGAAGATAAAATGATTAAAGCTATGAGAAGAGAAAATAAATCTGCGATGGAAATAGCTAAATTTTATACAGAAGAATTCTTTAAAGATTTTAAATTAGTTAATAATAGAGTACCAGAAATAGTTAGTCCTGCAACAGCACATATAGACGATTATATAGAAATAATAACTAAATTGTTAGAAAAAGATTATGCATATATATCTGGTGGAAATGTATATTTTGATACAACTAAACTAAATGATTATTATGTACTTACTAATCATAAAGAAGATGAAATGGTAGTAGGTGTAAGAGAAGGCGTTGAAGAAGATTCTAATAAAAGAAATCAAAATGACTTTGTATTATGGTTTACATCTTCTAAATTTGAAAATCAAGAATTACAATGGGATTCTCCATGGGGTAGAGGATATCCAGGATGGCATATTGAATGTACTGGAATATCTATTAAATATCTTGGAGAATACCTTGATATACATGGTGGAGGAGTAGATAATATATTCCCACATCATACTAATGAAATAGCACAATCTGAAGGATATTTAGGGCATCCATGGTGCCATTATTGGTTTCATAATGAACACTTACTTGATGAAACAGGTAAGATGAGTAAAAGTAAGGGTGCAATACTTACAGTATCAACTTTAAAAGAAGAAGGATATGATCCTTTAGCATTTAGATTTATGTGCTTAAATTCTCATTATAAAAAACAATTAATATTTAGTTATGATGCTTTAAAACAAGCAGAAGATACATTAACTAAATTAAGAGATAGAATTAATAATATAGTAGATGATTCTAATTATTCTGAAGAAGATTTTAATAAATATAATGATTTATTTAAAGAAGCATTATCTAATGATTTAAATACATCAAATGCATTAACCGTATTATATGATGTATTAAAATCAGACATATCTAATAGTACTAAACTTAAATTAGTTGAATCATTTGATAAAGTATTAAGCTTAGATTTAATTAAAAAAATAGAAGTATCAGAAGAATTAAAAAATAAAGTAAATGAATTATTAGAACTTAGAAATAAATATAAACAAGAAAAAGATTATGAAAAAGCAGATAGTGTTAGACAAGAAATAGAATCTTTAGGAGCTTCTATTAAAGATACTAGAGAAGGAACTATAGTTATATGGAATTAAGTTATTATGATGGATTATGGGCTTATGGATGTGTAATAGTAGCTTTCTTAGTAGTAACACTTGCTCAAGTAATACTTAGAGTAGTATATGCTAGATGGAAAAAGGTAGATTCTAATCAAGGATTAACCGGTAAAGACGTAGCAGAAGCTATATTAAAAGCTAATGATATAAATGATGTTAGAGTAGTTAGTATTGGAGGAACATTAACAGATAATTTTAATAATAGTAATAGAACTGTTAGTTTATCTGATGATATATATTTGGGAACATCAATTGCATCGCTTTCAGTAGCAGCACATGAATGTGGACATGTTATTCAATATAAAGTTGGATATAATCCAATTAAAGTAAGAAATAAATTAGTTAAAGTAGTTAACTTTGGTAATACTGTGGGTTATATAATTATGGCTATTGGTGTAATTGCATCAGTAACAGGATTATTCGTTATAGGAATTATATTACTTTCACTTTCATTATTATTCCAATTAGTAACATTACCTTGTGAATTTAATGCAAGTAGAAGAGCTAATAAAGAATTACTTAGATTAGGTCTTATTGATTCATCTGAATCAAGAGGAGTTAAATCTATGCTTAAAGCAGCAGCATTTACTTATGTTGCAGGTTTATTTAATAGTGTATTACAAATATTAAGATTAATATTCATGTTTAATAATAGAAGAAAAAAATAGTATGTATTATAGGAGGTTTGTATGAGTTTACATATAGAAGATATGGATAAGAAAAATTTAGGAGAGGTTAAAAAAACAGTTCCAGTTTCAACTGAAGAATTAAGAAGACTACATGAGATAGATGCCATAGAAGCAGAACAAAAAATAGTAGAAAAAGTAAAGGATGATATTGGAGAATGCTATGATAAACAATTTAATATGGCGACAGAGCCATATTATATTGAATGGGTATCAAGAACTGCTAAAAAATATGGTACGGTTAGTAGTGATAATATCCCTGAAAATATTCCAGAAGAAGATAAGAAAAATATTGGAGATTTATTTATATTCTATGGACTAGTTCATAGCTATGCTTACCAACATGATTTAGATAATATTTATCCATCTGAAGGTGTAAAGAGCCACACTGTAAAACTTAAAGATTCGAGTTTTACTATTAGTGAATCTAGAGGGCTAGTATATACATTATCCTTAAATTCTGATAAGGATGCACAATTTAGATATGAAGATTTGATGAGCGAAACAATATCAAGAGAATTATTTAAAACAAATGATGACCCTGATTTTGTAAAAAGAGTAAGTGAAGCATTTGCAGATTTTGATGAAGATGTAAAAAAAGATATTGAAAATTCAATGAAGGGTAATGAAGATAAAATATCTGAAATAGCAAGATTACTTTTAGACGCTGATAAAGGTGAAGAAAGAGATAGAGTTCTATTTGAAAAATTTAAAGATTTACAAAAAGAATATGACAGAATAGTAAATAGTGCTGTTTTTTCAGAAGAATATGCACAAGATGAAATGTTTAACATGAGATTAAAACCAGATTATATTAATTGGTTATCAAATTATGTAGGTGAGAAAAAGATATTAGAAAACGGACAACCAATTAAAGGCAATGAAGAAGATAAAAAGAATATAGGGAAGATAAGTTTATTTTATGATATTATTGAATCTTATATGCATGACCATGGTAAAACTAGAAAAGATAAATATATAGTGTCTTATAATGGTGCATATTTTCTAATTGCTAAATCGGAAAAAGATTCTATTTATGTAGTAGATAGTATGATGAGTTTAGTAGATGTAGACTATGAAGATATATTAGCAGAAACTGCTAAAGGAGTACTAAAAGGTCCTAAAAGAGAAATTAAATTAGTATTTGAAAATAAACCACAAGAAAGTGAAAATAACGAATAGGAGGAATCATGGGAAGTATTAGAGAATATACAACAATTAGAGATTACGTTTCAGACTGCGATGGAGTTAATTTTGATAGATTTAATGATAGTAAAGATAGTGAATACTATCTATCAGTTGCACATAATGCTTTAGAAGAATATACTGGTTATTTTGGGCAAGGATATGTAGAATATTATGAAGGTAATACTGATCAAGTATTTGTTAGTGATAGAATATCTGGAGGATTAATTCTAAATAGTGATGAAGTAGTTAATGATATAGTAAAAATAGGTTTATTAGTAAATAAAGAAAGTGCAACTTCTCCATATGCACTTGATAGATTTCATGATTCACATGATTATAGTGCTAGGATAATTGATTATATAAATTCACTAGATAAAGATCGATTTGATGAAGTAGAAGTAATAAGCCTAGATGATGAAAAAAACGGAGAATTAATAAAACAACAAAGAGCTGCTAGAGTTTCAGTTTTTAGTAAAGAAAGTACACATTCCCATGCATTTTATAAACAAGTATTTGATACAGTTAAAATACTTGGAGGAGATACAAAACTATATGTAATAGATCCTTCTAAGCATGCTATTTATGCAGAATCCAGTAAAGGAAAAGGATTAATATTTGGTTTAAGAAGAGAAGACTAGAATAGTCTTTTTTTATTTATAAAATATAGTGACAAAATATATAAAATTATGTTAAAATTATATAGAGAATAAAGAAGGTGTGAACATGCTTAGTATTAATGTTAAAATTAATGGAAACAAATATACATATCCAAAAGGGACTTCTCTTTTAGATATATCTAAAGATTTCCAAAGTGAATTTAAAGAAAAAATTATAGTAGGCATGGTCGATGGTGCTATATGTGATCTTAGTTATAATGTTTTTAATAATTCTGAAGTAGTATTCTATGATAGAACATCTAGTATAGGAAACAAAGTATATGAATCAGGATTATTATTTATTTTATCAATAGCATTTAAAGAAGTATTAAACTCTAGAATTACTGTTAAATATTCTTTAGATACTGGTATATTCATAAAGACTGAAAAACTTATTTCTTCAGATGACTTAGATACTATAAAGAATAAAGTAAAAGAAATATGTGAAGCTAATTATCCTATTGATAAATTACTTATTAATAGAAAAGAAGCTATTGGTTATTATGAGAAACTAGGAGAATTAGATAAGAGTGAATTATTAAAATATAATACTAATACTAATGTTAATTTGTATAAATTAAATAGTACTTATGATTATTTCTTTAATAATTTACCAGTTTCTACTAATTATATTGATGATTTTAAATTAACATTAATAGACAGAAATAGTTTTGTAGTAACTTATCCAAATATATATACTAATAAATTAGTATATAAACATCATGAAAAACTATTTGATACATTCAAAGCATATAGTGATTGGTGTAATTCACTAGGTATTAACTCAGTATGCGATTTAAATAAGATCATAAGTGAAGGAAATATTAGTGATTACATATTACTAGCAGAAAGTTATCAAAATCAAGGTTTATATGATTTAACTAAAAAAATATATTTTGATAAAAATATAAAAATAGTTTTAATCTCTGGACCTTCATCAAGTGGTAAAACTACATTTAGTAAGAAATTACAATTATTACTAAGAGGATGTGGATTAAATCCTAAAACTATATCTATAGATGATTATTTTGTAGATAGAGATAAAACTCCATTAGATGAAGAAGGTAATCTTGATTATGAAAGTATAAATGCCATTAAATTAGACCAGTTCAATAGAGATTTAAATAAACTATTAAATGGTGAAAAAGTTAAGATTCCAACATATAATTTTATATTAGGTAAGAGTGAATATATAGATGAACCTATGGAACTTGGTAATAATGAAATATTAATTGTTGAAGGATTACATGCCTTAAATAATGAATTAACATCATTAGTACCAAAGAAATATAAGTTTAAAATATATTTATCTCCTCTTGTAACAATGAATCTTGATAATCATAATAGAATTAGAACAACAGATGTTAGAATTCTAAGAAGAATAATAAGAGATAATAGAACAAGAGGTTATGGTGTATCTGCATCACTTGAATCATGGCAAAGAGTCAGAAAAGGAGAAGAATCTAATGTATTTCCTTTTCAAGATGAAGCAGATGCTATATTTAATACAAGTTTATTCTATGAACTTGGTGTATTAAAAACATATGTTGAACCACTTCTATTTAAGGTAGAAGAAGATGATAAGAATTATAAAGAGGCTGTAAGATTATTAAATTTATTAAAAAATGTATTACCAATACCAAGTGATTTTATACCAAAAGATTCTATATTAAGAGAATTTGTTGGTAATAGTTATTTTGAAAAGTAGGAGGATATTATGATTAAAGTAGCAATTAATGGATTTGGAAGAATAGGAAGATTAGCATTTAGAAAAATAATTAATGAAAAGGAAATAGAAGTAGTAGCAATTAATGATTTAACTGATACTAAGACATTAGCTCATTTATTAAAATATGATTCAGCTCAAAAGATGTTTGATAAAGAAGTTTCTTTTGATGAAGAAAATATTATAGTGGATGGTAAAAAGATTAAAATCTATAAAGAAATGGATCCAGAAAATTTACCATGGGGTAAATTAAATGTTGATGTAGTTCTTGAATGTACTGGAGTATTTAGAAAAAGAGAAAAAGCTATGAAACATATTAATGCTGGTGCTAAGAAAGTATTAATATCTGCTCCTTCTGAAGAAGATGTTAAAACTATTGTATATAATGTAAATCATAAGGATTTAAATAAAGATGATATTATTGTTAGTGGAGCAAGTTGTACAACTAACTGTTTAGCACCAGTAGCAAAAGTATTAAACGATAATTATGGATTAAAAATAGGTTATATGATAACTACTCATGCTTATACTAATGATCAAAATCTATTAGATTTACCACATAAAGGTGGAGATCTTAGAAGAGCTAGAGCAGCTGCATCTAATATAGTACCTAATTCGACAGGAGCTGCTAAAGCTATTGGTTTAGTACTTCCTGAATTAAAAGGTAAATTAGATGGATCTGCTAATAGAGTTCCTACTATAACTGGTTCTTTAGTAGAATTAATTTGTGAACTTGATAAAAATACTTCTGTAGAAGAAATAAATAAATTATTCAAAGAAAATGCTAATGAATCATTAGGATATAATGAAGATGAAATAGTTTCTAGTGATATTATAGGTATGAGTTATGGTTCATTATTTGATGCAACTTTAACAAAAGTTATGGATGTTAATGGAAAACAATTAGTTAAAGTAGGATCTTGGTATGATAATGAAATGAGTTATACATCTCAACTTGTTAGAACATTAAAATACCTTGGAGAAAATTTATGAAATTAGATTTATTCAAAAAACTAAGAGAAAGAGAAAAACATATAACTAGATTACATATAATTCTATTTGTACTTGTAGTAACAATTGCAATAGTTGTAATAGTAACAGTAAAAAGTAGTGGTGCTAAGAAATTAGCTAGATATAAAAAATTAGAAAAAGATTTTAAAACTGCAACTGTATATTACTATGGTAAAAAAGCAGATCAAATAGAAGAATATGGATATAGAATAATAACAATGGATACACTAATAGAAAATGGTTATCTACAAGATGATATAACTAATGAATGCGTTGGGTATACAATAATTACTAATTTTAAAAATGATGAAGGCAATTTTAAAGTGGAATATGAACCATATATTAAATGTGGTGATTCATATACAACAGTTGATTATGAACCAAAATATCTAGAAAAATAGGAGGTATAAATGGAAGTATCGAAGTTTTGGACTAAAACTAAAATAATAGTTTTAATCTCGATATTAGTAGTAATAGGAATAATAGTAGGTTCTATATTTCTTTATAGAAATAGTATGAGAAAAAAATATCAAGCTCTAGAACCTAAATTCAATAATGCTGTTAAAAACTACTTAGCACAAGAAAGTCTTGTAGTAGAAGATAATAGCTATATTGAGACTGATATCAAAGATATAATAAATAAGGGTGGATTAGTTACTGAAGAATTAGCAAAAGATTGTGAAGGTTATGTTATAAGTGAAAAATCAGGTAACAAAACATATCTAAAATGTAAAAGTATTTATACAACTGAAGGATATGGTTCTAAGGTTGTAGATAAACCTAAATCTGATCAAACACCTCAAACAAAGAATGATACAAAGAAACCTGTAATAACATTATTTGGTTCAGAAACTGTTAAAACAAGTTTAGGGAAAAAATATAAAGATAAAGGTGCTACCGCAAAAGATAATGTAGATGGTGATATTACTGATAAGATTAAAACTGTAAGCACTGTTGATATATCTAAAGAAGGTACATATAAAGTTACATATACAGTTAGTGATAAAGCAGGTAATACTGCTACTAAAGAAAGAACTGTTGTTGTAGTAGTAAAAGATGATACAGAAAATAAAGATACTACACCTCCAATAATTACATTCTTATATGATGATACATATCAAAAAGTATGTTTAAATGATAAAGTAGATGTAAGTACAAAAGGTGTATATGGATATACAGCAAGAGATGACGTAGATGGAGATATTACAAATAGTGTTAAGATAACAGGATATAATGAAACAAGTAAGATAGGTACTTATACTATTAAATATTCGGTTAAGGATAAAGCTGGAAATGAAGCGACTGTAGAAAGAAAATATGATGTTGTTGATTGTAAACCACAACCAACACCAACTCCAGATCCAACTCCAACACCTACACCAACTCCAACGCCACAACCAACACCAACTCCAGATCCAACACCACAACCACAACCAGGTGGTGGAGGAACAGATGTAAATCCAAATATTAATGTTTATCCATCATCAATTGATGCGGATGATACATACTATGTTTCATTAGGTGGAACAACACAAATATATGCATCTGTATTACCATCAAATGCAACAGATAAAACTTTAAGATATTCTTCAAATGATTCAAGAATTGCAACAGTATCTGGATCAGGATTAATAAGTGGAGTATCAAGAGGTAGTACAACTATTATAATTACTACTTCAAATAATAAGAGTATATCTGTAAATGTAATTGTAGAATAATTAAAAAGAAACTATTAAATAGTTTCTTTTTTTGTGATATAATTATATATATAATAGAGAGGTATACTATGAAGAAGAAAATATTATTATTTTTATTAATGTTTATGTTTATGACAAATGTTAGCGCTTTAACATTTAATGTGAATATAGAAAATATTGAAAATGCAGGAAATAATGGAACAATCGGAAGAATAACTAACATAGATTTAGATAATAAAACAGTTGATGCTTATTTCCAAGATATAGGAGATGAAGTAAATTTCTCAATCACTATAACAAATTCAGGGGATAGAGCAGGAACTCTAAGAGAAATAGCATTTGAACCAGGAAATGATAAGATTGAATACTCATCTGATTTACCTTCAGGTGGTCTTGCTATCAACGGGCATGACTTTAATATGGTAACAATTAAAGCTAAGGTTAAAGAAGGTGCACAAAACGGTAAAACTACATCAGAAGTAAAAATAAAATATACTTATGATGAAGGAAGTTGTCCTGATGGAGAAATACTTTCTGATGATGAAAGTATGTGTTTATGTCCAGAAGGAATGGAAAGAAATGAAGCTGGTATCTGTGTTAAACCAGAAAAACCAGTAGAATGTGCAGATGATGAAATATATAATACTGAAAAGAAAATATGTGAAAAGAAGGTTATACCTGTAGACCCAGATAAACCAACACCAAAACCAATACCTTCTAATCCAAAGACATTAGATAATATAATATTAATAACATTATTATTCTTTGTATCAGGACTTGGTATATATGCAGTATTATTTAAGAAATTAAAAACTAAAAAATCAAAAATAGTGGGTGCTACAATTACTGGAGTAGCAACACTTAGTTTATCATTTACAGTACTAGCAGGAGTATTTGGTTTAGATAATTTACTTAGTGCAATAGTTAATCCAATAACTAAATCAAAAGAATTAATAGTAACAGTAAATGAAGAAATAGATTTAATAGAAACATGGGATGGTAATTGTGATTTAGATGTAGCAGAATTAACACCATCAAATATATTTGATGGAGGATCTGGTACTGAATCTGATCCATACCAAGTTAAAACTGCAGAGCAATTATCTTGTTTTGCTAAGTCAGTAAATAATGGAACAACATATGAAGGACAATATATTAAACAAACTAAGAATATTAAACTTAATGATCATTTGCTTGATCAAGTAATAGCAGGAGATTTAAGTAATGCTCATGTATGGATATCTGCTGGTGATTACAGATTAGATCCAGCACCATATTTTGCAGGTACATATGATGGTGACGATAAGATTATTAGTGGTTTATATATTACAGATGATAGTGTAAGCCAACATCAATATGGTAACTATAAAGGTTTATTTGGATATGCAGTTAATGCAACATTCAAAAATATGGAATTATCAGATGTATATATGATTAATACTACTGGTAATTATGGATATACAGGAGCATTATTAGGATATGGATATAAAAACTTAACATTAGATAATATTAAGACATATGGTGCAGGAAATCTAAAAGGTTATTCTGCTGGAATAGTTTCATATTTTAATGGTAATAGAGAGGGTGGATTTACTCTTAATAGAGTAGAAAATAATATAGATTTATATTTTTCTGAATCAGGATCAGGTATTATTTATTATGCTGAAGGAATACCTTCATCAAGTACTCCAAATTTAGTAATTAAAAATACAAAGAATAATGGTAATTTCTATTATACATCTGGAACTAGTTCATTATTTGGCGGAATATTAGGATATCTATATGGATCACCAAATGTATTAGTTGCAAATTCTGGGAATACAGGAAATTTCACTTTTGACGAAAACATTGGTAGTCAATTTGGTGGAATAGGTGGTGCATGGAATTCATCAAAAATCACTTTAGAAAACTGTTATAATACTGGTAATTTCACTAATACAGGAGCTACTTTCAGGGGTGGTATCATGGGTGGATTAATAGGTATGACTTATGGATCTGAATTGACTGGTAATAATTTATATAATTCAGGTAATATAGATTTTAAAGATGAAAGAATTAACTTTGAGGGAATGGATCATTATGATAATAATGGAATAAACCCACAAGATACAGTAGGTGGAATTTTTGGATATGTCTCTAGTGATAGATTAACATTAACTAATTCTTATAACACTGGTCATTTCTCTTTATATGGTATATATGTAGGAGGATTAATTGGTAAAGCAGCTAGATCTGCGGATAATTTAATTGAAAATTGCTATAATACTGGTGATATAACATCCACATCATTTACTGGTGGATTAGTTGGATATTATAAAGGAACATTAACTAAATCATATAACACAGGAGATTTAACAATATTTGCTGGATTTGATTCTGGTGGACTTATTGCACAAGGAGAAAGATCTACTAGTACTTTTGTTAATAATTCTTATAATACAGGAGACATTCTTGTAACAACATTTGGTAAACAAAATCAAATTGGTGGTATTTGTGGATTTAGCTGTAGCATAGAAAATAGTTATAACAGAGGAAATATGGATTTCAAACATCAACCATGGTCTGTTGGTGGAATTATTGGAGCAAATGCAGGAGATATCAAAAATGTTTATAATTCAGGAGATATACTTGTTGAAGACATAGTTCAAGAAGCGAGATCATATCCAAGTACAATGTATGTGTCTGGAATTAATGGCTCAAGTAGTTATGGCACTGGCTCTGGCGATCAAAATGCATATAATCTTGGTAATATAACTGCATCATATAATGGCGTTAATAATATTCCATTTGGAATTAGTGGAGTTTCTTATGCTAATACATCTAATTCTGTAAATGCTGGAAATATTACTTTAACAATAAATCAACCATATACTGAATCTAGAAGCTTCTATATAGCTGGTATATCACTTTGGTCAAAGGTAACAAACAGCTTTAATGCTGGAACAATAACTCTTGATGATTCGCCTTTAGGTCATTCTATATATGATGAAGAATTTACTAATACATATGGGGATACTTATAAACACAATATTTATGTTGGAGAGATAAATTCACATAAAGTTAACGGAACAACTAACAATAAATATAATACAGATCCAGCTAAACTACCATATTATTGTCCTAATAATAGCTGGACAACTTGTACTCAAGAAGATTATGATACTGCAGGTGTTTATACAACTGAAGAAACACCAAGTATTTTAAGTATAATAAATGGAGATAATGCATTTAATACTGAACTTGATGAAGAAGGTCTTCCAACATTAAGAGTATTTAATGAGTAAAGCATGAATTTTCATGCTTTTTTCTTTTGTAAATATGATATAATTATATTTAGAGGTTAGTAATATGAAGACATTAAAAGATTTAAATATAGATAACAAAAAAGTAATGATAAGATGTGATTTAAATGTACCAATAGAGGATAATAAAATACTTGATAATACAAGAATAGTAAAGAGTTTAAAAACTATTAATTATTGTTTAGAAAGAGCATCTAAAGTAATTATAATGTCTCATTTAGGAAGAATTAAAACTCCTGAAGATAAGGCTAAAAATAGTCTTAGAATAGTATCAACTGAATTAAGTAGATTACTAGGTCAAAATGTATATTTTTGTACATGGGAAGAAGATATAAATAAGGCTATTAATGATAATAAAATAGTTCTTTTAGAAAACACTAGATTCTTTGATTTAGATGATAAAAAAGAAAGTAATTGTGACTTAGAATTAAGTAAATACTTCTCATCTTTTGGAGATGTATTTATTAATGATGCATTTGGTACTGCTCATAGAGAAAATGCATCTAATGTAGGCATTAGTAAATACTTAGAATCTTGTAATGGATTCTTAATTGAAGAAGAAGTTAATAATCTAAAAAAACTAGATAATCCTACTAAACCATTTACTGTTATTATGGGTGGTAAAAAAGTATCAGATAAAATTAAATTAATAGATAAATTAATAACTAAAGTAGATTATCTATTAGTTGGCGGTGCAATGGTATATACTTTCTTAAAAGCAGAAGGTAAAGAAATAGGTAAATCTTTTTTAGAAGAAGATTATATAGATTATTGTAAAAACTTATTAAATAATTATAAAGATAAAATAATTTTAATTAGTGATAATTTTATAGAACTTGATAAATGTATTGATATAGATAATATGACTTCTGAATTAGTAGGATATGATATAGGTATTAAGAGTGTAGAAAGATTTAGTGAAATAATAAATAAATCTAATACTATATTCTTTAATGGATCACTTGGATTTACAGAAGGTGGTTATACTTATGGTACTAAAAATATATTAGAAGCATTAAATAAAGATAATAAATTAGTAGTTATAGGCGGAGGAGATACAGTATCTGCTTGTAATGAATTATTAAGTGATAATAATTTTGTTATATCTACTGGAGGAGGAGCTTCTCTAGAATATTTACAAGGAAATAAATTACCAGGTATATTTGAGGAATAATATGAAAAAGTACAGATTAAATATAATACTTTTAGTAATTGTTGCATTTGTTGTCATCTTTTTTACTTTAAAAGATGATTTTAATGGTGCAATGAATTATTTTAAAAATATGAATTATTTATGGGTATTAGTAGCAGCACTTTGTATGATACTTAATATATTATTTCAAAGTTTATCACAATATAGATTTTTAAAAGAAATAGATCCTAATTATAAATTCTCATCTTGTTTTAAACTAATGTGTATGGCTATGTTTTTTAATGCAATAACACCGTTTAGTTCAGGTGGACAACCATTTGAAATGTATTTATTAAATAAAGAAGGAATTAAAGTTAGTGATTCACTAAATGCATTAATGCAAAACTTTATTACTTATCAATTTGGACTTATTTTTACTAGTACTATAGCTATTATATTAAATGGTATATTTAAGATATTACCAGATACTTTATTACTTAAAAAAATAGTATTAATTGGTTATTTTGCTAATATATTAGTCATGGGAATAATTATATTTATATCTAGAGCTAAGAAATTAAATACTAAATTATTTTCTAAGATATTTAAATTTATATTTCATTTTAAATTTATAAAAAATAAAGAACAAAAAGAAGAAAAATTTAATAAATATTTAGAAGATTTTTATAATAGCACTGCTATTATGAAAAATAATAAGAAAAATACTATATTAAGTTTTATATTTAATTTAATTAGTTTATGTTTCTTATATGTAATACCAATATTTGTTTTTTATTCATTTGGATATTCTAAAATTAATTACTTAGAATCATTTGTATCATCTTCATTTACATTCTTAATAGGATCATTTGTTCCTATACCAGGTGCTACTGGGGGACTTGAATATGGATTTATTGATTTCTTTAAGATATTTATAAAGAGTGGTGCAATGCTTAGTGCAGGAATGCTTTTATGGAGATTAATTACATATTATTTTGGTATGGTTCTAGGTGGTATAGTTTTAATGACATATAGGAGGAAGAAAAAATGAGAATAGGTATATTTACAGATACATATCTACCTTATGTTAGTGGACTTGTTACTAGTGAACTTATGCTTAAAGAATCATTAGAGAAAATGGGGCATGAAGTATTTGTAGTAACTATGAATCTTGAAAATTTAAAATATAAATATGATAAAGAAAATAAAGTAATATATATACCAGGAGTCCCTACTAAAATATATGATACAAGATTAACTACTTTTTATAATCCAAGAGCATTTAATCAAATAAGAAAATGGAAATTAGATATAATTCATACTCAAACAGAATTTAGTATAGGTACATTTGGTAGAATAATTTCTAAACAATTAGATATACCACTTGTTCATACATATCATACTATGTATGAAGATTATTTATTTTATTTAACTAAAGGTTATTTTGATAAACCAAGTAAGAAATTAGTAGAGTATCTTACTAGATTTTACTGTGATACAACAGTAAGTGAATTAATAGTACCTACTAAAAAAATATATAATATATTTAAAGAAAAATATAATCCAAATAAAAAAATAAATATAATACCTACTGGTATGGATATAGAAAGATTCTCTAATATAGATAAAGAAGAAGTAGAAAAACTAAGAAAGAAATATAAACTAGAGGATTCTTTTGTAGTTGGATCTGTATCTAGATTAGGAAAAGAAAAATCCGTAGATAAATTAATTATAGAATTTAGTAAATTAATAGATAAAATCCCTAATATAAAATTATTATTAGTAGGAGATGGCCCAGATAAAAAAATATTAAAAGATTTAACAAAAGAATTAAATATAGAAAATAATGTTATATTTACAGGTAAAGTAGAAATAGAAAATATACAAAACTATTATCATTTAATGGATGTATTTTCTACATTCTCTGTTACTGAAACTCAAGGACTAACAGTACTTGAAGCTTTGTCTTCTAAAGTGCCTGTAGTAGCTATTAAAGACGAAAGTTTTGAAGGCTCTGTAAAGAATAATGAAAATGGATATTTATTTGCTAAAAATGCAGATTTTAGTAATTATATATACAAATTATATAGTGATAAAAAATTATATAAAAAATTATCTGAAGGTGCATATAAAACTTCTTTAGATAATTCTTCGGATGCTTTTGGTAAAAAAGTATATGATGTTTATATGGACTCAATTAAAAATTATAAAAAAGGTTTAGAATTCTTTAATGATATAAAAGAAGTTATTAATTTTAAACATAAAAAAGATGATGAATAGGATATTCACCATCTTTTTTTATAGAAAGGGCACTATATGAAAAATATTTTAGTAGTAGATGATAATACTAATTTTGTTAATATGCTTATTAGATATTTTAAAAATAATCCAAGAATTAATATTAAGTATATTGGAGAAGATGGAGAAAAAGGATTAAAAATACTAATAGAGCATAAAGATGATATAGATCTAATTCTATTAGATTTAGTTATGCCTAAAAAAGATGGATTATATTTTTTAAAAGAATTTAAAAAACTAAATCTAAGAAAAAATATAATTGTTATGACTTCTTTAAACTCTGATACTATTATTAGAAAAGTAAGTAATTATCAAGTCGATGATTTTATATTAAAACCATATTCTTTTGAAGATTTAGAAACTAAATTGATGGAATCAGTTACTTCTAAAAGAGATAATAAAGATGTTAAACAAGAATTATCAAAGTTATTACATGAACTTGGAATACCTTCTAATATAAAGGGATATGAATATCTAAGAGAAGCTATAATAAATTTATATAATGCTAAAAATATATCAGGCATAACTAAAGAATTATATCCTGATATTGCCAGTAAATATGATACATCTCCTACTAAAGTAGAAAGAGCTATTAGACATGCTATAGAAGTAAGTTCTAATAGAGGAGATATAAAATTAATGGATGAAATATTTGGGCATAGTGTAGACATGGAAAAATCAAAACCTACTAATAGTGAATTTATAGTAACTATTGCGGATAAATTAAAATTAGAAAAAAGATAATATTGAAATAAAAATAAAAAAATGATATACTTTATATATGATAGGAGACTAGACTATGAAAAAGATATTAAAGGGAATAATAGCATTACTATTTATATTTATTTTAAGTGCATGTGGTAAAGATTATAAATCAATTACTTATACAAAATTTATTGAGTCATTCAAAGAAGAATCAGGTTATTTAGTTTCTAATGAAACATCACTTTTGTCTGATAAATTTGAAAGATATATTGAAGCATCTGGAAAGAATAATCAATTTATTTATTATGAATTTAAAACAGAGGAAGATGCTAGAAACTATGTATCTATTAATTATAAAGATAGAAAGTATTTTAGTTATAAGGATAAGAAAAATTATATGACAGTTAAAAGTACTAAGAGTGGTTATTTCTACTTAGTACAAGTAGATAATACAATTATAATTGGTAATACTGATATAAAATCTAATAAAAGAGAAATAAAGAGGATATTAAAGAAACTAGGATACTAGTGGAGGCTATATGATAAAAAAGATAATTAATATATTAATTTTTGTTTTTATTGCGGCCTTATATGTTATATCATTTCTAATGATATTTGAATCTTTTAAACAAAGAAAATTAGAAAGATTAGAAGCAAGTGCATTAGATGCTTTTGAAAAATCTGTTAAGATAGAAAAAGTAAATGTTGAAGATATAGAGGATGATAAAACATCTAATACTGGATTTGATTATAGTGGATATACATTACTTGGTAAAGTAGAAATCCCTAGTATTGGATTTAGATCTGTTATAATTGGAGAAAATACATATCATTCTATGGATTTAGGAGTAGTTAAATCTTATGGTGTATCAGTAAATGAACCAGGAGGATTTATACTATCAGGCCATAACTATAGAGGTCAAGGGCCATTTATGTATGGTATAAGAAACCTAGAATCTGGTGATAAGATATATATAACAGATTCATCTGGTAGAGAACTTGAATATACTGTATATGAAAAAATAAGATATTATGATCCAAATGGAGTAGATATATATAAAAAATATGATGGATATCATTTAACATTGATGACTTGTGAAAGTGGTGGACAATCAAGAATTATTGTTAAAGCAATGGCAAATTAATAAAACTATGCTATAATTAGTATAGTTTTTTTGTCCTCGTAGCTCAGTAGGATAGAGCAATCCCCTCCTAAGGGATAGGTCGCTAGTTCGATTCTAGTCGAGGACACCATATAAATAAAACTGGTTTACACACCAGTTTTTTTTGTTTAATTATTTATTATAAAAACATGTTATAATTACATTAAGAATAGGAGTTTTTATGAATGAAGAATTAAATAATGAAAATGTTAAGGTGGCTGAACCAGTTCAAACTGATTTTGAACCATTACCAGAGCCACCAAAAAAGAAAAGGAAAGGAAAAGGATTTCTTATTTTCCTAATAGTAGTACTTATTATAGGAGGATTAATATTTGGAGGTATAAAACTCTTTAAATATCTAACAAGAATAGATGACCCATTCCCAGATATTGATGCTTTAGGTACACCAGGTGCAAAGACATCTGAAATATCAGAATATACATTAACATCTTTAGAACAAATTGATGAAGATTATAAAAACGGATCAATAACAGCAGATCAATATATAATGCAATTAGCATATGCTACATATGATATAAATAGTATGGATGAAAGGTATAAATCATTAGATTATGATTTCATTGATACAGAACAACTTTTTTCAAAAGCTTCAGAAGTTATTGATGAGTTATCAGAAAATACTATTAACTATCTGGTAGAAAAATATTCATTAAGTGATATGAAATGGAATGTAGATATTAGTGAAGATGATACATCATATCTAAATGATTATAAAGTGAAAAATGTATGGTCACCAGTTGGTGATGATACAAATAAAGTAGATCATGTTAAATTATCAAGTAAGGGACATTTCCTAGTATATTATACAACTACTGGAAGAAATGCTGTTTCAGATGAACATGCTAATAAAATTGCAAATTTCTTAGAAAAAATGGTTGTAGAATATGAAAAAAAATATGGGCTTAAATATCAATATAGCCCAACAAATTTTAGGTCTGCAAATAGTGTAACATATGAAGTAACAAAGGATTGCAAATCATTTAATGCTGAAGGAAGGGCAGCATGCCAAATATTAAAAGATAGCGGTGTAGACACAGATTATTTATTAACTGCAATGCCAGTATATATAGTAGATCTTAGTCAAACAGATTTACTTGGAGCGTATAATGCAGTAGTGGAAAAATGGCGTCAAATATTAACAAAGGCCGGAAGAAACACATCATCATTTAATGATTTAGATTCGAATCTTCAAATGCAAGTTTCTGCAGTTGCGGGCACTTATACTTTCCCATATTTTATGATTACTTCAGCTTCTTCAAATTTTGAAGATACTGAATTAGTAGCGGCACATGAATTATTCCATCATTATCAACATTATTTCTGTGGTACTGAAAACCCTTCAAAAATCCCAGAAGCGCCTAAGGGATATGGCGACTGCCCAAGTGGGGGATTTACAATAGAAACTACTGCAACATTATTTGCGGTTGATTCAGCGGGAGTTAATAAAACTGGTACAGCATTTAATAAAAAAGCATATGGATATAATTTATACTCTTATAAAAGCTTAAATAAAGGCAGTGGATATAATCAATTTGTGTTCTTGTCAAACTATGAAAATATGGTGAAAAATGGAACTAGAATTGCACTTGATTCATTGAAACAAGAAGATGCATTAAAATATTTAAAAAATAAAGCAGGGGCAGAAAAATTTAAAGAAGTTATGCTAAAGACTGCTGAAAAAATGTTAACACTTGATTATGATAATAAAGTATTAATTGCAACTGATGAAAATGGTGTGATAAAATATCCGGTAAATAATTTGGCAGGCAAACAAGAAAAAAATAGAACTAGTAATTATGCGAGTATAAATTTCTTCTATGCTACACCAAGCGATCATGGAGAAAAAGCACAAATAATCGCAGATTCCGAATCAAAACACTTAACATTATTAGTATTTATAAAATCAGATGGTAAATATGAAAAGGTATATACTCATGAATTAACAAAAGATTTTGTCATGAATCTTAATGATTTTATCGATTATGATGAATTAGCATTCGCAGTAGTAGATTCTTCAGCAACAGGAACTCATATGTATCACTTCTATCTAGAGGAAGAAAGTGATAGAGAACCAACATTTACTCCAGAAACAATAGGACGTGATGCAAAACGTAAATTAAAAGCTAGAGATAATTCGATTATGTGTTATCAAATAGAAGATTCTGAAATGTTTAAAACTGTATATCAAGTTAAAGTAGATTTTAATAAAGAAGAAAAAATAAGTGAAATGTATGTTAAAGGTACTATTAGGATGAAGAATTATGATCCTAATAATCCAGCATTTAATATTGCTAAAAGAGTAGTAAATGGTTTAATATTTGCTATGAGATTACAATATAAAGAAAAATTAAAATCTGTTAAAATATCTACTGCAGAAACTGATGATACGTATACATTATTATTTAAAGTAAAAGATAATTTTGATGAAGCTTTTGGTAATAGTTTTGATTCAGTTCCTACTAGTAAAGAAGATGCATTTAATATAATTACTTCTAAAGGATTTATATGTGAATAAAAAGAAAGATTAAATCTTTCTTTTTTATGCTATAATAATTACATAATAGGAGGTGTCTATGGATATAAGGATAATTATTGATGGAATAAAACTTAATGTAAGAGCAGGAATAATTATCACAAAAGATAATAAAATACTATTACATAAAAATGATAATAAAGATAATTATTGCTTACCTGGTGGAGGAGTTCATTTCTTAGAGAGTAGTGAAGAAGCGATAATTAGAGAAATTAAAGAAGAAACGGGTTTAGATATAAAAGTAGAAGAATGTATATCTACTATAGAAAATTTATTTGAGCATGATGGTATTAAGTTTCATGAAATATATTTTATATATAAAGGAAGCTTTATAGATGATATAGATACAAATAAAATAATTGAAAATATTGAAGGGAAACCAATTAAATATGGTTTTGTAGATATAGATAAAATAGATGATTATTATATTTTACCAGTAGTCACTAAAGATATAATAAAAAATAAAACAAGTCATATTATAAATAGGGAGATTAAGTAATGAAAAAGTTTTTTAATGATTATATGAATGATAAAATTAAATTAGATAAATGGCAAAAATTAGGAGTATTTGCATTTATATTATTTGTTTCAGGATTGTTTGGATGGATATATGAATTTATATTTTATTTCTTTAATTCTGGTATGAAAGTATGGTATATGAGAGGAGGAAATTTTCTTCCTTGGATTAATATATATGCAATTGGAGCATTCTTAATATTAATTATATGTTCTAGATTTAAAAAGAAACCTTGGTTAGTATTTTTATTATCATTAGTTATAACAGGTACTCTTGAATATTTTTCGGGATTTGCAATATATAAACTAATTGGAGAAAGATTCTGGGATTATAATGTAGAAATATGGAACTTTGGTAATATAGGTGGATTTATATGTTTAAGAAGTGTATTATTCTTTGGATTATCTTCATTTTTATTAATGTATGTTCTTAATCCAATAGGATATTTTTTAGCTACAAAAACTCCTAGAAGATTAATGATAGTTATATCTATAATTGTTATTATAATTGTATTAGGAGATGAAATATATAATTTAGTATTTACTAAAGTATTTAATTTAAAAAATGCTATACAAATATATAGAACACTTGGATTTAAATATATGTAATATATTAATATAAGACTTAACTAAAGTAGAATGTAAATTCTACTTTTTTATATATAATTTTAATAAAATATATTATAATAATATTGGGTGATAAAAATGAATTTAACATTAAGTGAAATAATTAAAGTTACTAATGGTACTCTAGTATATGGAGAAGATACAGAAGTATTAGGAATTACTAGAAATACTAAAGAAATAAATAAAGGGGATGTATTTATAGGTTTAAAAGGTAATACTGATGGATCTATATATTATTTAGATGCACTTAAAAATGGTGCTAAAGGTGTAATAGTTAATAAAGGAGTAATATCTAATTATGAAAAAATAGATAATACTTTTATATTAGAAGTAGATGATACTATTAAAGCTTTAGGACAAATAGCTAGTTTAAAAAGAAGTAAATATAATATACCTATAGTAGCTATTACAGGATCTGTAGGTAAAACTAGTACTAAAGATATAGTAGCATCTGTAATAAGCCAAAAATATAAAGTATTAAAAACAGCAGGTAATTTAAATAATGATATAGGTATGCCACTTATGATTCTTAAACTAAAAGATGAAGATGTATTAGTTTTAGAAATGGGTATGAATCATGCTGGAGAAATTAGTTATTTAAGCAAAATAGCTAAACCAACTTTAGCTATTATTACTAATGTTGGTTCAGCTCATATAGGTAATTTAGGATCTAGAGAAAATATACTAAAAGCTAAACTAGAAATAAGAGATGGACTTTCTGGCAAATTAATAATTAATAATGATAATGATATGCTTCATGATTATTATTTATCTAATAAAGATAATATTATTACTGTAGGTATTAATAATGATAGTGATATTATGGCTAAAGATATATCTTATGAAGGGAATACTAGTTATAAATATAATGATACTTTAATTAATTTAAATGTAGGAGGAGAAGCATTTATATATAATTCTATGCTTGCTATAGCAGCAGGTAAAGAACTTGGTCTTTCTATGGAAGAAATTAAAAAAGGTATAGAAAGTTTTGAACTTACTAAGAGTAGATTACAAATATATAATGTTAATGGTTATAAAATAATTGATGAAACATATAATGCTAATTATGACTCTATGAGAGAAGCTATTAAAAATTTAGGTAAAGAATCAGGAAGAAAAATAGCAGTTCTAGGAGATATGTTAGAACTAGGTGATTATTCAAAAGAAATACATTCTAATATAGGTAAAGTAGTAAATGAAAATAATATAGATTTACTTGTCACTGTAGGTAATGATTCTAAATATATAAATGATAATTCTAATACAAATAACGTTCATTTTAGTAATAATGAAGATGCAATTAATTATTTAAAAGAAATAATTAAAGAAGGAGATACTATATTATTAAAAGCATCTAATTCTCTTAATTTTATAGAAATAGTAAATGCTTTAAAAGGAGATAATAATGAAAACTAAACTAGGTGTTATATATGGAGGAATGTCCTCTGAAAATGAAGTGTCTAAAGTAAGTGCTAGCTATGTACTTAATAATTTAGATAAAGATAAATATGATATATATCCAATATATATCGATAAAGAAGGTAAATGGTTTTGCGAAGAAAAAGAAATAGATAATTATATAAATTTCTTAAAAGATATGGATATATTATTCCCAGTACTTCATGGTCTTTATGGAGAAGATGGAACTATTCAAGGATTATTTGAATTAATTAAAAAACCATATGTAGGATGTAAAGTATTAGCATCTTCAGTAGGTATGGATAAAATATATGCTAAAACTATATTTAAAGCAGCAGGTATTAATGTTGCACCATATGTATATGTTAAAAGATTAAATGATAAATATATTTTAGTAGATAAACATTTTAATGAAGAAATATTATCTTTAGAAGATATTATTCCTAAAATAGAAGAAAATATAAATTATCCAATATTTATTAAACCATCTAATCAAGGATCTTCAGTAGGTATTACAAAAGCTCATAATACTAAAGAATTAGAAGAAGGCTTACTAGATGCATTTAATTATGATAGAAAAATATTACTTGAAGAAGGAATAAATGGTAGAGAAGTAGAATGTGGTGTACTTGGTAATGAAGAAGTAATTGCATCTTCAGTAGGTGAAGTAATAGTTAAATCAGATGAATTTTATAGTTATGATGCTAAATATAATGATGAAACTACTATTACAGAAATACCTGCATCTATTTCAAAAGAATTATCTGATGAAATAAGAAAACAAGCTATTAAAGCATTTAAAGCTATCGATGGTAAAGGACTATCTAGAGTAGATTTCTTTATCGAAAATAATACTAATAAAATAATAATAAATGAAATAAATACTTTACCTGGTTTTACAAGTATAAGTATGTATCCTAAATTATTTAATAATATAGGTATTAGTTATAGTGATTTATTAGACAAATTAATTGATTTATCTAAAGAATAAAAGACCAAATTGGTCTTTTTTTGTGTTATAATTTGAGTAGGTGATAATATGTCAAAATGGGGAATTGAAGAAAGAGAAACAATAGATAAAATAAATGAAATAGGTTTTTCTGGGAATATATTAAATATAGCTGCAGGAGATGGAAGATTTAATGATAAACTTTTAGAAATATCTGATTCTGTAACTGCTATTGATATTGACGAAAATGAATTAAAAATACTAAAAGATAATTGCCCTAATGATTTAAAAAATAAATTACATATTAAAGTAGTAGACATTACTAAAACATTGCCCTTTGAAGAGTCTTCTTTTGATGGTATTTTCTGTACAGGTACTCTTCATTTATTTGATGAGATAGTAGTTAAAAATATTTTAAAAGAAATAAAAAGAGTATTAAAACCAAGTGGTAAAATAGTATTAGACTTTGCTACTGATATAAAAAGAATTGATGATAAAGGAAACAATATAGTATTTGAGGGTGAAGGTAATTATAATACAGAAGATTCAATTAATTTATTTAGGAATGAATTAACTGATTTTTCTTTAAATATAGAAAAATCTACATTTAAAGAAGAAGACTTAGATATTTCAGCAGGATATAAACAGATCGCTGGGAACTTTTTGATAATTAGTGGAACAAAAGACTAAAATTAGTCTTTTTTTATGTTATAATTATTAAAGGTGGGAATATGTTTTATTTAATATATGGTTTAGAAAATTATTTGATAAATGAAAATATTAATAAGATCATTGATGACTTAAAAATTAATAGTGAAGAAATAATTAAAATGGATATGAGTTCTTCTACTATTAATTCTCTTTTAGTTGAAGCAAGTTCTGTAAACATGTTCTCTAATAGAAAATTAATATTATGTGATAATTCTTCTTTTTTATCCAGTAAAGATGATGTTAATAAAAAAGAAGATATTGAAGAATTAATTAAGTATTTAGATAAACCTTTTGAAGATGTATATCTAGTATTTATATTAAGAGAAGAAACAATTGATTCTAGAAAAAAGATTAGTAAATTAATATCTAGTATTAGTAAAGTATATGTTTGTAATAAGATAGAAAATTATAATCTTAATAATTATCTAATGGATTATATAAGAGATAAAGGATATTCTATATCATCTAGAAATATAGAGTTATTAATTAGTAAAACATCTTATGAATTATCAGTTATTATGAAAGAATTAGATAAATTATTTATATATAAAGATAAAGATAAAAAAATAACTGAAGATGATATAGAAAAAGTTATTACAAATAATATAGAAACTAATATATTTGATTTAACTAATGCAATTATCAATAAGGAAAAAAGTAAAATAGATAAATTATATAAAGAATTGATAAGAAGAAAAGAAGATCCTCTTAAATTAATTATTACTTTATCTAATCAATTTAGATTATATCTACAAGTTAAAATAATGAGAAATAATGGTTTTAGTGAAAAAGAAATTGTTTCTACATTAAAAGAACATCCTTATAGAATTAGTCTTGCTTTAAAAAATGATTATTCAATTGAAGAAATAAAAGATAATTTAGAAAAATTATCTAAATTAGATTTAGATATAGTTAGTGGTAAAGTAGATAAAGAATTTGGTTTTGAAATGTATCTACTAAATATATAGGAGGTCTATATGAATAAAGAATTAATAATGTTAATGATTCTTGATGGATTTGGAATAAGTGATAATAATGAGGGTAATGCTATTAAACTAGCAAGTACTCCTAATTTGGATTATTTATTTAATACTTATCCAAATAGTAAAATAAATGCTTCAGGAGAAGCAGTAGGTTTACCAGATGGACAAATGGGTAATTCTGAAGTAGGTCATACTAATATAGGAGCTGGAAGAATAGTTTATCAAGATTTAGTAAGAATAAATAAATCTATAGAAGATAAATCTTTTTATGATTTAAAAGAATTAAATGCTGCTATAGATAATTGTATTAATAATAATACAAATCTACATATTATGGGATTAGTTTCTGATGGTGGAGTACATTCTCATATTGATCATTTAATTGCTTTATTAGATTTTTGTAAGTCTAAAAAATTTGATAGAGTATATGTACATGTATTTACTGATGGAAGAGATACTAATCCTAAATCAGGATTAGAATTTGTTAAGAAAATAGACGCCAATATAGTATCTATTAGTGGTAGATATTATGCTATGGATAGAGACAATAGATGGGATAGAGTTAAACTAGCTTATGATGCTATTGTTAATGCTAAAGGAGATAATTTTAATAGTGCTATAGAGGCAATAGAAAACTCATATAATTCCGATATAACTGATGAATTTATTAAACCAGTTATTATTAATGGTGGAAAAGAGATTAATAATAATGATTCGATTATTTTCTTTAATTTTAGACCTGATAGAGCGAGAGAATTAACTAGAGCAATTACTGATAAATCTTTTAATGAATTTGAAAGAAAAGATATTAGCACATATTATTTATGTATGACTGTTTATGATAAAACATTTAATAATGTTCATATATTATTTAAGCCAGAAGAATTAAAAAATACATTTGGAGAATATATATCTGATTTAGGATATAGACAACTTAGAATAGCAGAGACTGAAAAGTATGCACATGTTACATTCTTCTTTAATGGTGGAAAAGAAGATGCTTATAAAAATGAAGATAGAATATTAGTACCATCTCCTAAAGTAGCAACATATGATATGATGCCTGAGATGAGTGCAAATATAGTTAGAGATAAAGTAATTGAAGCAATAGATAGTAATAAGTATGATGTTATTATACTTAATTTTGCTAATACTGATATGGTTGGACATACTGGTAATTTAGATGCTACTATAAAAGCAGTAGAAACAATTGATACTGCAGTAGGTATGATATATAAAAAAGTATTAGAACATAATGGAATATTATTAATAACTGCAGATCATGGAAATGCAGAAAAAATGATAGAAAATAATGATATATTTACTGCACATACAACTAATTTAGTACCATTAATAATTACTAAAAAAGGAATTAAACTTAATGATGGTAGATTATGTGATATTACTCCAACTATGCTTGATTTAATGGGATTAGATAAACCTATAGAAATGACAGGAAAATCTTTAATAGGTGATTCAAATGACTAGAAAGCAAGAGATAGAAAGAAGCTTAATAACTAAATTTAGAAAAGATATATATTCTAAATTTGTTAAAGCAGTAGCAGATTATGAATTAATAAAACCAGATGATAAAATCATGGTTTGTATTAGTGGTGGAAAAGATTCATTTTTGCTTGCAAAATGTATTGAAGAATTAATTAAACATGGTAAGTTTAAATTTGAAGCTAAGTATGTAGTAATGAATCCGGGTTATAAAAAAGAGATTATAAAGCAAATAAAAGATAATGCTAAAATACTTGGAGTAGATATAGAAATATTTGATAGTGATATATTTGAAGTAGCAAATAAACTTGCACCAGAAGCACCATGTTATATGTGTGCAAGAATGAGAAGAGGATTCTTATATAATAAAGCTAAGGAATTAGGATGTAATAAAATAGCATTAGGGCATCATTTTAATGATGTAATAGAAACAAGTTTATTAGCACTTTTATATTCATCAGAAATAAAGACTATGTTACCTAAATTGCATAGTGAGAATTTCCCTGGATTAGAATTAATTAGACCTTTATATTTAGTTAGCGAAGAAGATATAATTAGCTTTGCTAGATATAATGAATTAAATTTCATTAACTGTGCTTGTAAGTTTACAGAAAATGATAAACATGATGGTAAAAGATATGAAGTTAAGATGTTAATTAAAGAATTAAAAAAGAATAATAAATTAGTAGAAGATAATATATTTACAGCACTTGATAATATTAATTTAGATTGTGTTTTAGGATATAGAAAGGGGAACGAAAAACATTCGTTTTTAGATGATTATGAAGAATAGTGATTTTTTAAAAAATAGTACAATTGCTCATAGGGGTATTTTTGATAATAAGAAAACTGCGGAAAATACTATTAATGCCTTTAAAAAAGCAATTACTAAAGGTTATACAATAGAACTTGATCTACATCTTACTAAGGATAATAAAGTAGTAGTTTCACATGATGATAAAGTTGATAGATTAAGTAATGAAAAAGGGTTTATTAAAGATAAAACCTTAGAAGAATTAAGAAATATTAAATTACTCGATGGAAGTGTAATTCCTACTTTTGATGAAGTATTAGAATTAGTAAATGGTAAGGTACCATTATTAATAGAATTAAAATATTCTAAAGGATTTAGATTAGAAAAAGAAGTAATTAATAGATTAGATAATTATAAAGGTGAATTTGCTATTCAATCTTTTATACCTAGTACTATTATTTATTTTAGATTATTTAGAAAGAACTATCTTTTAGGTTTATTAGTAGGGCCTAAGCATAATACAGTTAATTTTATTAATACTTGTAAACCTGATTTTATAAATGTTAATAAAGATCTAATTGATGATAAAAAAGTTCAAAGATTTAAAGGAATAAAGCTTACTTATCTTGTGGATAAAAAAGAAAAAGATAAGTATATTGACAAGTGCGATAATGTGATTTGTAATATTTAATTTACAAATCACTTTTTTTAGTTATAATTAAAATAGAAAGGATTAAAATATGAAAAAGATATTTAAATTTTTAATGGTTATAGCATTAGTTGTTTTATTTAATCCAGTTATAGCAAAAGCAGATTCTCAAAAAGGATTATTTAGAGCAGATTATGATGTAACTGTAAATGATGAAATGGAAGGATCTGGCTTTATTGCTGGAAATAATGTAATAATTAATAATAGAATCAATGGTATTTTATTTGGTGCTGGATACTCAGTCAATGTTACAGGACAAAGCGATTATGCTTTTGTAGCAGGTAATGAAGTAAACATAAAAGGAGCTTCATTTAAAGATGGATTCTTAGCAGGTCAAACAATTGAAATTGAAGGAGTAGAAGCTGCTAGAGATATATATGCAGCAGGACAAAATATTTCTCTTAAAGGTAGTGTAGGTAGAAATCTATACATAGCAGGAGAAAGTGTAGTACTTGAAAATATTGCTATTAATGGAGATGTTTATATAGATTCAGCTAATATTACTATTAATAGTGATACTATAATTAATGGTAAATTATCTTATAATGAAGATGCTAATATTGTTATAAGTAAAATGACTAATATTGGTTCTACAAGTACTTATAAAAATCAATCAGTTAATTTTGATGTTGATCCAAAAGTATCTTTAGGTACTAGAATTCTTGCTAAATTAGTTAGTACTTTAACAGGATTATTAAATATATTAGTAGTAGGAATATTAATGATATTATTAATACCAAGATTATTTAATAAATTAGGAGAAATAAAAGCAAATAGATTATTACCATCATTTGCGTGGGGATTATTAATATTAGTGGCAGTACCTATAGTTTCATTAATTACATTAGTAACTTATATAGGAGTTTCAACAGGAATAATTGCTACAGTTTTATATGGAGTATTAGTATATTTATCAACAATATTAAGTACTTATACAGTAACTAGTTTAATATTAAAGGATAAAGTTAAAAATCCTTATTTCATCTTATTAATAGGTCTTTCATGTCTATATTTAATTAAATTAATACCATTCTTAGGAGCATTAGTTTCATTTGTAATGATATGTTTAGGTCTTGGATTATTAACAAATTTAATTAAAAGAAAATAGTTAAAAAACTATTTTCTTTTTTTATTTATGTTATAATATTTCTAGGTGATTTTTTTGGAGACGTTAGTTAACGAATTAATTAAATATTTTTTAGATGAAAAAGACCATCCCAAGATAGAAATGCCTTCTTCTTATGTTAATAAAAGAGAGCTTCTTAGAGGTTTAATAAATGTTAGACCAGCAACATATCTAGATGAAGAAATAATTAAAAAAGAGGATATGCTTTTACAATCAGAATTAAAAGAAAAAAATATTAAAGATGTTAATGATTTTACTGATAGATTAAGCATATGGCAAGGAAGCATTACTGAAATAAAAGTAGGTGCAATAGTTAATTTTGCTACACCAAAATTAACTGGATGTTTTAAACCAAATCATAATTGTATAGATAATAATATTCATTCAAATGCAGGTATTGCTTTAAGACTTAAATGTAAAGAAATATCTAAAGGTAATGATATAGAAGTATCTAAAGTAGTATTAACTGAAGGGTATAATTTGCCATGTGAATATATTATTCATACTGTTAAACCTAATATAGATGATATTAATGAAGAAATAATAGAAGAAATAAAAGACTGTATAATTAATTCTTTAGATCTTGCTAAAAATAATAATATTGATACTATTTGTATACCTAATTTAACTGTTAAAACAGAAGATAAAGATATAGTAGCAAAAGTAATAATGAATACAATTAAAGACTATTTAAAAGATGATACTTTCTTTAAAAAAGTGGTATTAAATGTATTAACTTTAGATAGCTATAATATTTATTCAAAATATATATAAAAAATGATTAAAAATAATCATTTTTTTATTTAAAAAACTTGAAAATAGTACCCTATAATGATACAATTATTATAAGTATAAAAATAGAAAATAGGTGATTGTATGGAAAGTAAAAATAAGAACAAAAAAATAGCTATATACTTAGCAATTTTAATTGTATTACTAGGAGGAAGTTTTATTATCTATAAGATAGCAAGAGCTAATATAGATAATGCAGTTATTAGTAACATTACTATGACTTCGATTGAAACAGGTACTAATTTTGATAGCGATGATGGATTAGTAATTACATGTGATAATGAAGGAAAGAATTGTACTAATAGTTATACTGCTTCAAAAGATAGTAGTAAAGATAACATATTAGTTAAATCTTTTGATAAGATTAAATATAATTTCACATTTGATGTAAAAGATTCATCTGATGAAACAAATGATGTTGAAGATGTAAAAGTTAATTTAAGAATTACATTAAATGGTGATGATAAAAAATATGTAACTTTTGATGAAAACAATTGTGATAATACAGGACTATGTGTTATTAGAGATAATAGTTCATTTGAATCAACAAATTATTCTGTAACATTAAATGTTTATAATGCACCTAATGGATATGAAATACATCCAACATTTACATTTGATGTTGATGAAAATAATTATGATGAACCAGTAGTACTTGGATATAATGAAGCAAGTGAAACTAACTATTATTATTCGTATGATGGGGCATATGCTTCAGTAGGACCTGCTAATTATATGCCTACAATAGTATCAAGTGCACCAGTATATGAAACATATTCATTAGTTGGAGAAAATACATTTACTCAATCTGCTAATTATGATGAAAAAGATGGTAGATTTATTACTTATCTTTTAGGAATAAAATTAAATACTGGAATTATACCTGGATCTTATTATCCGAAAGATGAAATAACTATAAAAGCAACATTTGATCAAGATGGATTAGGAGATGCAATCTCTAATGAAAACTGGATAAGATTATATGGAGTAGAAGTAACAGATGGAATTAGATCAGTACAAGGAGCTTTACCATATAGTACATCTAGTATTGGAGAACCAAGTAAATATATTAAAAAACCAGGAAATGCAGTAGTTACTAAAGAAGGCAATACTTATATAATTAAAATATCTGGATTTGAATTATTAAATAATCCATCATTAAACGCTGATAATTCAGGTGTAGATGGATTCTATATAGCAACAGTTGCTCTAACTAATTTCTCACCTAGATTAGATGGAGATGGACAAAATGCTATTAACAATACAATTACTTTATATGATGAAAATAATACACCTATAGGAACTAAAACAATTCAAAATACATATGAACAAGTAAGTGGTTCTATAGAAAGTGATGATCCAAATATTGATGTTTTAACATCATCTGCATTCTATGATGAAAATGAAGTGGCAAGATTAACAATTAATGGAAGAGGATCTGTTTCTAAAGGAACAATAGTTAAATATATAACTAAATTTAAAACTAATAAAACTTCAGGAAAAGCAACATTAAAAGAAGTATCTAAGTTTGATACATATGCATATAGAGTATTACCATATAATGAAACAGATGATGTAAGTATAAAGATTAAATGTGGTAAAACTGAATGCAGTAATATTTCTAAAGATGATTTTGAAGTTAAATTCGTTTCAGGAACATTTGATGATAGTTCATTATATGAATTAAACGATGTATCCACTACAAAACTTTCTGATAATGATAAAACTTTAGCAGGAGTATGTTCTGGATATAATTTAGCATATTTAAATAGAGATCAAATTCAAAACTTATATGGTGGACCATGTATTAAAGCAGTAGATGGTGTCGAAGAAACATTTAATAAAATAGATGATGCTGCTAGTATAACTGATGGAGTAGAAACTGAAATTCCAATAAGTAAAGTTATTGTTCAAACTAAAGAAGGAGTAACTTTACCAGATGGAGCAGAAGTTGTAGTTACTATAAAAGTAAGAGTTAGAAATGTGCCTGATGTAACACAAACATATCAAGCAACTACTATGATTTCTACTTCAGATTATGATTCAAAACTATATTATTATGCACCACAAATAAAGAATATAACTGATGCAGATAATAATGCTATATCAGCTGATAACTATATTAAAAATGCTTATAGTGAACAATATATTGGAGATACTTTAAGTATTGTTAGTTTCTCATTAAAACAAAACATTAGTGTTACTAATAAAAATAGTGATGGTTCAATGAAAACTAAATATAGAACTGTTAATAATGAAACTATTACTTATAAAGTAGAAACATCATTAGTAGATAATGGAATGAATATAGGAGCAGATGATACTTGGTATATCAAGTTAGTAAAAGCTAATGTAATTCTTCCAAAAGGTTTAATTTATATTCCTGATGATGATCTAATTAAACCAGTAACAGTTGAAATAAATGATAATTATACAAGATTAGAATATATAATAATTACTTCTGGTGATAAGATAAAAGCTAATATGAAAATAAATGATATTTATTTCAAAGCTAAATTATCTCCAACTTTATCAGGAAAAGCTGTTGAATTAACTGTTGAAAGTTATCCTTATGGAGAAAATATCAATGGTGAATATGATAGAACAGTTGGTGGAAATGCTAAGTTTAGTATTTATGGAACTGGTATTAATGAAGTAATTGGTACAGAATCTGTTGGTGCTTCTGGATCGTTAATTGAAAAGAATGGTACTATTGATTATGTATTAAATGCTTATAACAATGTAGGAGAACCTGTTAATGATTATACATTAATAAATATTCTTCCATATACAGGAGATGAAAATGGATCTAACTTTACTGGTAGTTATTCAGTTAAAGTAACATCAGAAACTGTAGGATTAGAAAACTTATTATGTACTAAAGAAGTTCCTTCTAAAATAACAGCAGATAATGAAAATATTTGGGAAAGCTGTGGAAATATAGGAAATGAATTTATTGATGGTATTACAGGTATAAAAATAACAAATATTTCTATCCAAGATGCTTCATATATGGGAGAAATAGTAGTTAGCCTAAAAACAAAAGATAATAAAGCTTCAGATAAATATAATAATAGATTCTATGGATATACAGCAACATCTAGTGAAAACTCTTCGAATATAATAGAAGCTTCAGTTATAAATAGAACTATATCTGGTGTTGTATTCTTAGATAATACTGGAGATAGTGTTAGAGATGGTAATGAAACATATATTAATAATGTACCAGTTACACTATATAAAGTAACAAACGATGGTGTATTAAAGAATGTAGCAGAAACTGTTACTGATGAAAATGGTAAATATGAATTTGCTAACTTAGATAAAGGTAGATATAAAATAAGAGCAAAATATGATGTTAATAAATATGATTTAGCTCTTAGATATGCTACTGAAGATGTTAATAAAGACTCTGATGCATATTTAATAGATACTGATGGTACAGTAGAAATTAGTGATAAATCAGAAACTTCTAAAGGATTAGTGTTATATCCACCAGTTAATAGTATTTCTAATATGGATATTGGATTACAACCTAAACATACTTTTGGATTTATAATGGATAAATATATAACTAGAATAGATTTAACTAATAATGGTGCGATTACTACAAGTAACTATAATAATTTATCTACAGTATCAATAAGTGTATTAAATCCAAATAGATATACTGCAAAAGTATATTATGGAATTTCTATTACAAACAATTCTAATAAAGCTGGATATGTTAATCTAGTTAAAGAAGATATACCTAATGGATTTATATTTGATAAGAATTATCCTGAAAATGCTGGATGGTTCGAAGTAGATGGAATGATTGGTAATAGAACACTAGAAAATACATTAATTAATCCTGGAGAAACAGTATACTTACAAATAGTATTATTCTTACCAGCAAGAGATGAAGCAGGAGCATTCATAAATACTGCTAGTATCGCTGAAATAACTGAATACATACCAGTTATTAAGAATGTTGCTGACAAGGAATATGTTAATGACGATCAATATGCTGTAGGAGATTCATTAAGATATGCAGGTGTTAATTTCCATGTAATAGGAGTTGCTCCAGATGGAAATGAACAAATATTAACATTACTTGCAGATGCTAATCAAACTGCTATGGCTCATAACAATGGAGTATATAAATGGAGTACTTCAGCAATCAATGGATATTTAAATAATAATTGGTTAGAATCAACACGTATAGATTCATCAAAACTAATAGGATTTAATATATGCGATGATGCATCAGGATTATTTAATCCTAGTGCAAATGGTGGGGTAGTTGATGCACCAAATTGTGCAGGAAATATTTATACTACTTCTAAAGTAAGATTACTTACTGCAGCAGAATTTAATAATTTAGTTAATAATTTAACAGATTCAAGTTTCTTATTAAATGGAGACTTCTGGTTAATGGATGCAGTATATGCTACTGCCAATGATACTACATATAATGAATATGGGGTATTAAATAATAGTTATGATACTAGTTCATTAGCAAAATATGTTATGACATCAAATTCAAGTGTTCTTCCAGTACAAGGAACAAATGGATTTAGTAAGGATATTACAGTTGAAACTAGTTTACAAGTAAGACCAGTAATTAGAATATCAACTCATAACATTATATTAGAATAAAGAGGTAAAATATGGAAATTATAAAAAAATATAAAATTCGTATAGCTATTGGAGCATTAATCCTTTTAGGATTAATTGCTTCATTGCTAATATTTAACAAATTAAATACAGATAAAATGAATAATAACAAAATATATAATGTTAAATATAAAGTTTATCAAAATGGTAAATGGTCTAGAAATAAAAAGAATGGTCTTACAGTAGGAGATAAAGAAAATCCTATACAAAATTTAGAAATAAAAATTAAGACTGATAAAGGATATGCTTACTATACAGCATATACTACTGATTGGTCTGAACAAAACTATAAAGCAATGGAAAAAAATTCTAAGCAAATATATGGATTTAAAATGAAAGTTTCAAATCTATTACATAAAAAATATGATATGTGTTATAGAACATATAATAAAAAAGATAAATGGTTAAATTGGACTTGTAATGGAGAAATATCTGGTAATTCTGAGGAACCAATAACTGCCTTAGAAATAAAAATAATACCTAAAAATGCAGTTAAATTTGATTATTTAAGGGACTTTAATAAGACATTAGATTCAAGTAAAAACTTCTAGGAGGGTTATATGTTAAAAAATTTATTTAAGAAAAGGAAAATATTGCTATTATCGCTAGTATTATTATTAATACTAGCTTTAGTAGTTGTATATTATATAGATTTAAACAGATTTAACTCGAAATTAGTTGATTATAATGATAAATATTTATTAAAAGTTTCATATTTAATAGGTGATAAAGATAAATTAGATGAAAACACTACTATAGATAAGACTGTAGTAGATGATCCAGACTCTATTTTATATTTTGCAGATCAAGTAATTCCTCTTTCTAAAAAGGGAGATTATTTATATGCAAATTTAGGAGATTTTACAAATAAAGTTCTCCTTAATGAAGTAGTAGATATTGTCTATTCAAAGCATAATGTATATGCTGAATTAATCGATGGATGTTCTTATGATAAAGATACTAAAATTCTTAAGATCCCATATAGTTATTATGAAAATAATAATGAAGGAATTCCAGTACAAGTAGAAATAGAATCATTATTAAAAGAAGAACAATTAAGAAATCTAGAAACAAATTATAGTGTTAAGAAATTAATAACTTATTCTGGAAAAGAAAAAAATGAATTATTCCAATTAGAAACAAAGATATCTTTAGAAAATTATGTAAATGGTAATTTATCAATGGATAATATTTATGCCTATGTAAATGGTTCAAGTAAACCAGCTGATAAAGATTTCCTTTCTTATGATAATAATACTAAAGTTTTATCTATAGGAATACCAGCGATATTAATTAATAAAGTTGATATTAAAATAGGTAATAATATATTTAAAAATGTATTTGCATATGCTAATTATACATATGCTAACATGTATGAATTTAAACTTTCTGAAGAACCTGGTGATTCTTGGACATCTGGGTCAAAACACTATACAGAATATACAGATTTTAATACTGGTAGTTCATATTGGTCAGATTATAGCCGCTTTAGAATATGTACTAATGGTACTGCTACAGATGGTGGCGACTGGTGTGGAACATATGCAAGTATGTATCGTTCATATTTCCCATATGATGGTGGATATGTTAATATGTCTGCAGCTAAGGATATAAAAGGAGAAATTCCTTTCCTAGCTAGAATGTCATTTATCGGTACTGCAGGATTATCAATTGATCCTGATTATGCAAGCCAATGGATAATCTTAGCATGTTCTAACCATGATACTGAACATAGTGATGGAGTTGCTAATATCCAACTTAGAGTAACTGTTCAAGCTATAAATAGAGATGAAAGATACATGATCTTAAAAATTGATACTTATGGTAGAAATGAATGGGGTCAAAGAATAGGTGTAGCAACACAAATAGGTTTAGCTTATATTAAGGTTGTATGGGAAGGTAATAACTGCGATTTTACTGCAAGTAAAACAGTTAATACATTTAATAATGATACCGGAACAGCAGTTTCTACATTAAGTTTATATAGAAATGCAGATTGTTCAGGAAGCCCAGTGCAAACAAAAACAATTGATGTTAATTTAACAAATGGAGCATCAGGAACTGCTACATTTACAAATTTAAGATTAGATCAAACTTATTCTGTTAAAGAAACAGGATTTACTTTAGGATCAACAAATTTATTAACAAGTAGATATGGTGATTCTTCTGGATGTAGGGCAGTAACTATAACTGATGCAGATGAAGATAAGGTCTGTGAAGAGACATTAAATATTACTAATACTCAAAGAAGTTATTGTTATTCAATAAAGAAAGTTGATAAAGAGAATAATAATACTGTTGTTAATAATACTACTTGGAGATTAGTAGGAGAAGGCTATGATCAAACAGTAAATGCTACTAATGGTATAGCAACATTTACAGGATTAAAATATCAAGATTATACATTATATGAAACTACTGCTAATCCAGCAGATTTAGATGGAAATGGTAGTCTTGATTATTGGAATGATAATGGTGGTAATGGTACTACAGTATCTGCAAGTAGTTTAACTGAAGGGTCTGCTTGTAATAACCCAGTAACTAAAACAGATACAAAGGTATATTACTGTGCTAAAGTTAAAAAAGTGGATTATGATACAGGAGAAACTCTTACAGGAGCAGAATTTAGAGCAACTAAAGGTAATATAACAATAGATAAAAATAGTGCTAATTATAATACATCAAATGGAATTACATCATTCTTCTTGGGTGATAGTTCTAAATCAGGAGATTATGTAGTTACTGAAACTAAAGCTCCAGATGGATATACAGCAGATCCTAATGGTCATACTGTAACAGCTATTGCTTTAAAAGAATATGCTAATGAATCGGCAGCAAGAACTGCTTGTTTCACAGATAATGCAGAAGCATATGATGGAACAACAATCGCTGCTAAAACATATAATTCAAATAATGGTAATAACAATTATGTTGTTAAAGATAAAAAGATAATAATAAATTGGTTTAAAACTACTGAAAATGGATCAACATTAATAAATGGTTCAGAATTCAGAGTTAAAAATAGTTCTGGTCAATTTATAACAGTTACTAATGCACCAGCAGTTCAAACAGATTCTACTGGTACAACAAAAGCTTGCTATAGATATACAGGAACTGCAAGCACAGGTACTGTAATGGTATCTGGTGATAGTGGATCAACTGGTATATCTATGACTGGAGAAGTATGTGTTGCTGGTTTACCAGAAGGCACATACCAAGTTATAGAAATTAAAGCACCAGAATATCATACATTTGGTTCATATAGTACTTTAGATATAACAGCTGGTAATAAATTTATTAGTATGACTAATGCTAATAAAATAATTAACTATCCAACTGAATTTGAATTTACTAAGAAAGTATCAAATGTAGATGGATCACAAGAAGATGATACATTATATACTGTTACTATTGGTGGAGTAACTAAGACAGTTTCATTAAGTGATATGACTACTGAAGAGTTAATGAAAATAGGATTCAGTATATATGATTCAAACGGTAATGTAGTACCAGTTAAAGAAGTTTCCTCTGGTCATTATGAATATGGATCTAATGGTGTAGATCAAGGTGGATCTGGTAATAACATAACAGTATTACATTTAGATTCAAATAGAAAAATCAATGTTAAACATTTACCAAAAGGTACTTATACAATTAAAGAAATTGATACTTCTAGTTGCCAATTAGGTAATGGCGGTTATGGAACAATTGCAAATCCAAGTAGTAGACCATCAACAGCACCTACATGTGCAGGAACTACATCATCTAGTGGTGAATGTATTGGATATTATTCCCCAGATTATAGTTCTAATACATATTCATTTACAATTAATGATTGCTCTAGCGATACAGCTAAACAAAATACAAGTTCTTGTTCAAGTGATGCAGGTGTTGAAGTTCAATCATTAACAAATATACCAACAGAAATAACATTTACTAAGAAAGATTTATATAATTATCAAAATCAAGCAGATATAGTAGATAATGATAGAATTCAAAACTCTACTGAATCAAGTGTTGAATTTGAAAATGCTAAAGAAAGAAGCGATTTTGATAGAATAGACTTTAAAGTAAAAGATAGTAATGGTAATTATCTAAACTTTGTATATGTAGGAGGATCAAGTACTACATGCACTAGTGATTCTGATTATAGTATCTATAGATATGTACCAGGATTACAATTACCAAGTGATGTTGATCCAAACGTATTTAATTATCATGTTAATAGTAATGGATTAACAATCACACAAACATTACATGCTTGTGGTGGACATATTAAATTAATTGGATTATGTCGTGGTGAAACATATACATTCGAAGAAATCAGAGTACCTGATGATTCAGTATATGTATTGGAAAAACAAGGTACATTAAATCCTGAAGTATGTTTTGAAGTTCCATGTTCTACTAATGAAGAAGAACAAAGAACTAGTAAAACTGCAATAATTAATGATAAACCAACAAGAGTAACATTTGAAAAGAGAGATGGAAAATATAATTATTTAATTCCAGATGAGACAACTACATTTGAAGTGTATAGATGTCCAAAAGATAGTTTATGTAATCCAAGTTCTTACTCTACAGTAGCAGAAAGAGAAGCTGCTGGTATGAAACTTATTAAGTTTGAACCAAAGAGTATCATTACAAATGATGAAGAGGATGCAGGAACTAAAGTATATAGAGCAATGAGTGATAGCGATGCTGAGAGTAAAGTAGCATGTACTGATACTGTAACAACTAACTGTTATGTAACTGAAGTACATCCTGAAAGTACAGGTAAATTAGTACTTAGATACTTACAATCAGGTTATAATTATGTATTACTTGAAACAGTTGCTCCAGTAAATTATGTATTACCAACTGGAAAATTAGCTGAAACTCCATTTACAGTAGTTAATACTACAGTAGATGTAGAAGAAGTAAATGTTCCAAACTCACCAACAGCTTTAATAATTAGAAAATATGCAGATAAAGATGGCGATAATGAAGCTGATAATGGTGAATTACTTGGTGGTGCTAAATTTAGAGTATATAAAGTAAATAATTATAATGTTAATAGAAAAGCAAAAGATCAAGATAAAGAATTAATTTCATTAAAAACTATTAAAGAAGGTATTTATGAAAATAGACCAGTTCTTGATACAGATATAATAACTACATGTTCTGGAGATAATTGTTCATATAATCCAAATAGTCTAGGATATGATCCTAGTCAATGGGAAAATATAGATGATTTAATAGAATCTTCTGGAAATAATATTACTTCTGTATTAAAAGAAGGTACAGCTTTAATTCAGTATTTAGAATATGATACATATTATGTAATTGAAGAAGTAGAAGCTCCTGTAGGTTATAGCTTACCAGAGAATGATGATAATAGATTTACTCTAGTACATATTAAGAAAAATGAAACAGAAATAATTGATACAAGAGATGCACTAGTAAATAAACCATCGGCATTTACATTCTACAAATTTGATGAATATAATACTCCACTTGATGGAGCAACATTCTACTTACAAAAATTAGACAATGAAAAACAATATAATACATTAACTGTTTCTAAAGAAACTTTATCAAATGGTGATATTATATATAAAGCAGATTCAGCATCAACATTAACAGATATAACAACTATAGGTGGACATGCTACAGTATATTATCTAGAACCAGGACAATATAGAATCTTAGAAGTATCTGCTCCAGATGGTTATGAACTTCCTAAGAAAACTATAAATGTAGCTACATTCTTTGTAGATAATGATGGACTTGTTTATGGAAGTAATATAATTACTAATAAGAAACCATCTGATACAGTTGAATATTTAGCTAGTGATAAAGCAGAATTAATTATTAATATTCAAACAGGTAAAGTAGTAATTAAATATGGTCTAATAATAACTATAGTTATAGGTTTAATAGTAGGACTAATAATATTCTTAAAGAAGAGAAAGTAGGGATAATATGGCAAAGAAAGTGATTAAACTAGATAAAAAACAAATAGTATTCTTTTCAGTAGTAGGAGTGATAGTAATTATCTCTCTACTACTGATCCTTTCAGGATTATTTGGTAATTTTGAAAATGTAAAATTAAAAAAGAATGATAATGAAATATTTACTATTAAAGATTTAAGAGTAAATAATCTTAAATTCTTATCTACATCTGAAGAAGTAGAAAAAGAATTAGGAAAACCAAAATCTACCAAAGAAATATCTAAAAATAATTATAAATATATGGAATACTATTATTCTGGGCTAAAATTAACATTAAAAGAAAACTATAATGATTATGTTTTAGTAGGAGCTGAAATTACTTCTGGTAGATATAAAACTGGAAGAAATATAAAAGTAGGTAATAAAGTATTAAATGTTATTAATAAATATAAAGTAGAATATCCAGAAGGAAATTATATTTATAAGAATTATACAATTGATGCTTTAAATGATAATTTAGTTAAGAATAATGCATATTTTAGTTATAGAAATAGTAAAGAAATTAGATATTATAATAAAGATGCAGTCATTGAAGGCAATCCTACAAATATCGCAGAATTAAAATTAGAATATAGATTTGGAAGAATCAAAAAAATAACTTGGTCTTATGATGTAAAATAATAAAAAAACTACACATTTTGTGTAGTTTTTTATATATACTTTTGTTTACTTTTATTATAAATTATAGTAAAATTATTATATAAATATAATAATAATTGGGGACAGTATCTTATTATATTCTTGGAGGCTCATATGATAAAGAGATTATATAATAAATATAAAGTATTAATAGCACTAGTATTATTAGTAATACTAGTTTTCTCAACTATATATTTTATAGATTTAAATAGTTTTAATTCTAAATTAGTTAAATATGATGATACATATATGATGAAAGTAACTTATTTAATCGGAGATAAAGATAAAATGAGTGAAGATGCTACTATTGATGATACTGTTCATAATCATATAGATGATGTTATATATAGTGCAGCACATTATGTACCTCTTACTAAAGATGGGGATTATTTATATGTAGATCTAAGTAAATTTACAAATAAAAAATTGCTTAATAGAGTAACTGATACAATGTTTGCTATGAATAACTTATATGGTGAACCAATCGAAGGTTGTTCTTATGATAAAAAAACAAAGACTTTAAAAATTCCATTTAGTTTTTATGAAAAAGCAGATAAGGATAATCGTATTATTGTACAAGCAGAACTTGAAACATTATTAACATATGAAGAAATAAGTAAATTAGAAACAGATTATAGTGTTAAGAAATTAGTAACATTTAATAATACGGCTTCTAATGATTTAATGGATTTAGAAACAAAGATTCCATTATCAAGATTTGTTAATAGTAATTTATCTAAAGATAATATATATATTTATATAAATGGTTCTGATGAAAGATTAAATGAAGAATCATATGGATATGATAAATTAACAGATACTTTAGTTATTAATATGCCTACAATATTAATTAATAAGATCGATATAAAATTAGGTAATAATATAATTAAAAATGTATTTGCAATTAATCCAGCAGATATATCAAAAGCTAATTCTTATAGATTATTAGAAGAACCAACTCAATTATTATATGATGCTGATAATGGATATGGTGCATATTATACAACTGATGCTATGACACTTTCTTGGGGAAGAAGCACAGATAATTTCTTCTATTGTACTGATGGTACAACAGGGGTTTATTTTAGAGGAGAACCTTTATGTGTAAACTATGGCTCTCAAGGTAGATCTGCAAATGCAGATACATTCGCATATAATAAAGCTATTTATTGGGATTATAGTGATGATGCTTATCATCAAGCTTCTACAAACGAAGTATTCCCATATATGATAAATACAGGTTTTGCTAGAAGAAATGGTGATGGAACTCTTTATATGAACTTCGCTGATCCAGATGAATATATCTTAATGCAATGTATTCACCCATATGAATCTGCAGCATATGATTGGCAAAGTGGTGGTAATATTATAGGTAAACCTGAATCTGAAGGAATAAAAGTAAGAATACAGATTCAACAAGATCATAGAGCAGATAAATGGTTATTATTAAGTGTTAGAACATTAACTCAATCTGGTAACCTCGGAGGTTGGGGAGGACAAGCAGGTGTAGCATATTTCAAAGTATATTGGGAAGGTGCTAACTGTAATCTAAATGTTAATAAAACAATAAGTGCATTTAATAATGATGGAGGAGATGCTACTACAACCATAGGATTATATAGTGATTCTAGTTGTTCCACTTTAGTATCATCACAAAATGCTACAGTTAATTTAACAAATGGTTCTACAGGAACAGTAACATTTAATAATTTAACTCAAAATACAACATATTATGTTAAAGAAACATCTTTTGCTTTAGGATCAGAGAACTTATTAACAAATAAATATACATATAGTTCAGGATGTGTTCCTATAACTGCAACTGATTCTAATAGTGATGGAACTTGTGATAGCACTCCAACATTAACTAATACTCAAAAGAGTTATTGTTATTCAGTTAAGAAAGCAGATTCTGAAACTGGTTCAGGACTTGCTAGTGCAGGATTCACATTAACAGGAGCAGCAGGAGATGTACATACAGGAACAACAAATGCAAGTGGTATAACAACATTTACAGGATTAAAATATCAAAATTATACATTATCAGAAACATCTGCACCATCAGGATATTGGAATGATAATAGTGCAGGAGTAACAGTATCAGCAAGTAGTTTAACAGAAGGTTCTACTTGTAATAACCCAGTAACTAAGAGTGATACAAAACAATATTACTGTCTTAAAGTAAAGAAGACTGATAGTTCAACAGGTAATGCTTTAACAGGAGCAGAATTTACTGCTACAAAGGGAAGTATAACAATTAATAAAAATAGTACTGATTATTCTACTTCAAATGGAATTACATCATTCTTCTTGGGTGATAGTTCAGCAGCAGGGAATTGGACAGTAACTGAAACTAAAGCTCCAGATGGATATTCAACAGTAACATCTAGTAGAGCATTAGCAGCAATTCAATTAAAAGAATATTCTAATGCAGCAGCAGCAAGAACTGCATGTTTATCTGATAGCGCAGTAGCGTCTGATGGAACAACAGTTGCTAATAAAACTTATAATACAAATACAAATTATGTATTTACTGATAGAAAATATGTAATAAACTGGTATAAAACTACTGAAAATGGATCTACATTAATTAATGGTGCAACATTTAAAGTTAAAAATAGTGCAGGTCAATATATAACAGTAAATAATCCAACTACTCAAAGTGATTCTGCAAATGCACAAAAAGCATGTTATGTATATACAGGAGCTAATACTTCTGGAACAGTTATGACATCAGGAGCAGCTGGATCAACAAGTATTAATATGACTGGTCAAGTATGTGTAAGTGGGTTGCCATCAGGAACATATACTGTAGAAGAAATAGATTCTGCTCAAAATCATACATTTGGAAGTAGTAAAACATTAAGTATAACTTCAGGTAATGCATTTGCTGCAATGACTAATTCAAACAAATTAGTAAACTATAAAACAGAATTTGAATTTACTAAAACAGTTTCTAGTGGAGATACCACTATTAATGGTATAAACTGGAATAGTATTACTACAAACGAATTAAAGAAATTATCATTTAATATAACTGATACTAATGGTAATTTAATATCATTTGTTAAAACATCTGATGGTGTCTATGAATATGCAGGTAATACAGTTGATGGAACATCAGGGACTGCTATAACAGATTTACAATTAGATAATAATAGAAAATTTAAAGTATATCATTTACCAAAGGGAACATATTATGTAAAAGAGAAGAAAGTATGTTGTGATACATCTTGTTCATCTTGCTCTGGAACTACTCCTTGTAGTGGATATTTATATCCAGGATATACAAATACTAGTGATTATCAATTTACAATAACAAATTGTTCTTCACCAAATGCAACATCATGTACATCAAGTGGAAAAGTATCTAAAGGATTAAATAATACTCCATCAAGTATTACATTTACTAAGAGAGATATTTATAGTTATGCAGATCCTACATCAACAGTCAAATTTGAATCTATTGATGAAATAAATGCATTTGATAAGATTAAATTTAGAGTTAAAGATGAAAATGGTAATTATATAAAACTATTAAAAGTAGGCAATACAGGAACTTGTAATACTAATAATGGTATAGCTGAATATAGATATGTATCAGATGAATCATTATTAACTACTGAACAAAAAAATCAATTAACTTATGATATAAATACTTGTGGTGGAAAAATTAAAATAACTCATTTATGTAGAGGTAAGAAATATACTATTGAAGAAGTAGAAGTACCTGCTAATACAGTATTTACATTACCAAGTACTCATCCTTCAGTAGAATATATAGTACCATTTACAGATAATAATAAAATGTGTTGTGATAGTACTTCTGTTACTCCAAAAACTACTGGTGTAATAGATGATCTACCTACTAGAATATCATTATCAAAGAAAAATAATAGAACTAGTGAAGATATTCATGAAGGAACAAATAAAAAACAAACTGCTACATTTGAAGTATATGCATGTGAAAAAACAGTATCAAAATGTACACAAGCAACATCAACAGGAAGAAAGATTAAATTTGGATCTCCAAGAGTATATGGTTCAGAAACTGTATATCCAGCATTATTAAATCAATCTGGTAATGGAGTAACATCACTTAACTTAGTAACTGAAGGTACTAAAGGTAAATTAACATTAGAATACTTACCAACAAATTATAAATATGTAGTAGTAGAAACAAATGCACCAGATGGATATTATAATGTGAGTGGTGCACTTGCAGAAACTGAAATAGATGTAGTACCAACAAATACTACTACTGCAAATGCTAATAATAAAAATATCATTGATTATCCTACAATGATTAAGTTTAGAAAAGATGATATTTATAAATACTATAGTTCTACAGATGCTGAAGCATTAGGATCAAGTAATAAGATATTTGATTCAATGACATTTGTATTAAGAGATAAAGATGGTAACATTGTAACTCTTAAAAAGACGGCAGATGGTGAATATAGATTTATAGGTGGTGACGGTACAACATCAGGTAATAATGTAACTGAATTACACACAAAGAATGGTGAGATGTTAATAACTAATCTATATAGAAATGAAAAATACTATATAGAAGAAACTAAATCAGATACTAAAGGAAACTTTATATTACCAACTAATATAAGTAAACCAAGTGGTATACCAAGTGGTTGGAGTTGGAAAGGACACCCTTATGTAATATATGATTTAAGTACGGTTTTACCAAATGATACTAATAATGGTACAACACCATCTGAATCAGTAACTAATTTGATAGAAAACTTACCTACAAGAGTAGTATTCGAAAAGAGAGATAAAACTACTGGTGAATTAATTCCTGATTCAAGAACTACATTTAATGTATATAGATGTCCTAAGACTGTTACTAGTTGTAGAGCAACTACTCAAGGTGCAGAAATAGTATACTTTGAAGATAGAGGTTATATTGATAACTTTACTGATGATTTATCTTCAGTAGGCCCTCCAGTATTAACTTATAAATATAGTAAAGAGAATAATAGTACTAACAAAGTATCTGATTTAATAACAGATAGAGGAGTATTAGTACTTGCATATTTACCAAGTGAATATAGTTATTCATTATATGAAAAAGATGCTCCTAATGGATATTATTTACCATCTGGATCAGAAGCATATACTGATTTTACAGTATTATCATCAACTCTAGATGATGGAAGTAATTATGTGGAATTAACATCTAGAATAGATAATAAACCTACAGAAATTAATTTCATAAAGAGTGATTTATACGATTATTATCAAGATGAAGATTTAGCATCTATAGAAAATGAATCATTAAAAATATTTGATTCAATGACATTTGTATTAAGAGATAGTAATGGAAATATATTAAGTTTAAAATGCTCTAGTGATGGTAATTTTGTATCAAATAAGAATAGTAATGATAGATGTGATACTGGAGAATATAGATATATTCCAGTAGATGATAATAATGTCATTACCGAGATGCATACTAAATTAGGAAAGATAAAAGTAACTCACTTACAAAGAGGAGAAGTATATTATATTGAAGAAATAACAAGTGATACAAAACAAAACTTTGTATTACCTGATTATTTAAATAAAGATTTAAACTATGGAGATCAATTACCATTTGATAATAATGGTCATCCAGTAGTTAAATATATTCTTCCTTTAGAAGATGCGGGTAATCCTTCTTCTATAACTGCAGAGATTAAGAATATTCCAACAAGAGTAATATTTGAAAAGAGAGATTCGAAATATAATTACTTAATACCAGATGAAACAACTACATTTAAAGTATATCAATGTGCTATAGATACTGAATGTCATCCATCAGATTATTCTACTGATGAAGAAAGATTAGCAGCAGGAATAACAGTAATGAACTTTATGGATAGAGGAGTTATTCAAGGTGATCAAGAAGATGATGGAGTAGAGGTATATAGATATAAGAAATTAAATGAATCTGGAGTTACAGAACTTCATCCAAATGCTGGTAAATTAGTACTTAGATATTTGCCATCAGATCCAGGATATAAGTATGTATTACTTGAAACAGTTGCTCCAACAAACTATATCTTACCAATTGGTAGAGATGCTGAAACAGAATTTACTATAGTAAATAATACTGTTGAAGTAGAAGAAGTAGAAGTTCCAAATAAACCAACTGCATTAGTAATAAGAAAATATGCTGATAAAGATGGTGATAATGAAGCAGATACTGATGAATTACTTGGAGGAGCTAAATTTAAAGTATATAAAGTAACTAATTATAATGCTAATAGAAAACCACAAGATCAAGATAAAGAATTAATTAAACTAAAAACTATTAAAGAAGGTATATATGAATATAGACCAGTGCTTGATACAGATGTAATAACTACATGTTCTGGAGATAATTGTTCATATGATCCAAATAGTTTAGGATATAATTCTAATGACTTTAATGATTTAGAAGATTTAATTAGTGATGATTTAACTTCTGTATTAAAAGAAGGTACAGCTTTAATAGAATATTTAGAATATGATACATATTATGTAATTGAAGAAGTAGAAGCCCCAGAAGGCTATAGCTTACCAGAAAATGATGATAATAGATTTACTCTAGTACATATTAAGAAAAATGAAACAGCAATTCAAGATACTGGAGAAGCATTAGTAAATAAACCAACATCATTTACATTCTACAAATTTGATGAATATAACAATCCATTGGATGGTGCAATATTCTATCTTCAAAAACTAGATAATGATAAAAAATATAATACATTATCATTAGTAAAAGAAGAATTAAGTAATGGAAATCTAGTATATCGTGCAGATGAAAATTCTGAATTAACAGAAATAACTACAAATAATGGTAGTGCAACAGTATATTATCTAGAACCAGGACAATATAGAATCTTAGAAGTAGAAGCTCCAGAAGGATATGAACTTCCTAAGAAAACTATAAATGTAGCAACATTCTTCGTAGATGAAGATGGACTTGTCTATGGTAGCAATATAATTACTAATAAAAAACCTCAAGAAACAATTGAATATTTAGCAAGTTCAAAATCTGAATTAATTATAAATATTCAAACAGGTAAAGTAGTAGTTAAATATGGACTAATAATAACATTATTAGTTGGTGCTATAGTAGGATTAATAATATTCTTAAAGAAAAAGAAATAATTTAAAAAATCTTGTTGACAACAAAAGTGATAAATGTTATCATTTATATTGTCAACGAGAATTGCTCGATTAGCTCAGTTGGTAGAGCGCTTGACTGTTAATCAAGATGTCACAGGTCCGAGTCCTGTATCGAGCGCCATGTTGATTAAAAAAGAACCGTAAGGTTCTTTTTTTTGTGTTATAATTACTTTAGGAGGATATATATGGAAAATAAATCTTATTTTGATGGAGGATTACTTCAATTAATTGGATGGAGAATACTTGGAGCATTAGTAACAGTATTTACACTAGGTATTTGTTATCCTTGGGCTGTATGTATGGTTTATAGTTGGGAAACAAAACATACAGTTATCGAAGGAAAAAGATTATCTTTCGATGGTAAAGCAATACAGTTATTTGGAAACTGGATTAAATGGTTTTTATTAACTATAATTACATTTGGTATATATGGATTCTGGTTAAATATTAAACTAAAAAAATGGATAACAAAACATACACATTTTGTAGCGTAAAATAGAAGAAATTATTTTTAAATAATTTCTTTTTTTATGCTATAATTGATATGGACAATAGGAAGGTATGCATATGAAGAAGAAAATATTATTAATATTATTAATGTTTTTATTTATAACAAATGTTAAAGCATTAACATTTAATATAGATATAACAAATATAGAAGACGAAGGAAATAATGGTACAATAGGTTCAATTGAAACAATTAATATTGGGGGTAAAACACTAGATGTTATATTCCATGATAAGGGTGATGAAGTAAATTTTAAAATTACTATTACAAATACAGGATCTAAAGTAAAATTACTTCGTAGTATTTCATTTGATTCAGGAAATCCAAGCATAAAATATACATCAAATATACCTGAGACTGGACTTGTTATTGATGGTTTTGATAAAAATGAAATTTTAGTAACTGCAAGATTAACAGAAACTCCAGTAAATGGAAAAAGTGCATCAAAAATTACAATTAGATATGTATATGAAGAAGGTATTTGCCCTAAAGGAGAAGTACTATCTGATGATGAAAGAACATGTTTATGTCTTGATGGAACAGAAAGAAATGAACAAGGAATCTGTGTAACACCAGAAAAACCAGTTGAGTGTGCTACTGATGAAATATATAATGAAGAAAAGAAAATTTGTGAAAAGAAAGTAATACCAGTAGCACCAGTTACACCAAGTAATCCAAAAACTATGGATAATATAATATTAATAACTTTATTATTTATAGTAAGTGGACTTGGTATATATGCTGCAATGTTTAAGAAATTAAATACAAATAAGAAAAAAGTTACTGCAGGTGTAATAACTGGAGTTATTACAATAACATTATCATTTACAGTACTAGCATCAGTGTTTGGACTAGATAATTTACTAGGAGCAATAGCAGACATTATATCAGAAGAAAGAATAATAATAGTAGACGTAAATGAAGAAATAGATTTAATAGAAACATGGGATGGAGAATGTTCATTAGATACTAATGATTTAACACCAGAAAATATATTTGATGGCGGTTCTGGAACAGAATCTGATCCATATCAAGTAAAAAATGCAGAACAATTAAGTTGTTTTGCAAAATCAGTAAATGAAGGAAATACCTATGAAGGACAATTTATTAAACAAACGAGAAGTATTAAATTAAATGAGCATTTAAATGAACAAGCAGCATCAGGTGATTTAAGTAATGCACATGTTTGGACACCTGCTGGATTTGCAGAATATTATGATAGTAGTATTGGCTCATCAATTAAACGAACATTTAATGGAACTTTTGATGGAGATAATTATGTAATAAGTGGATTATACATAGTTGATGATGAATACTATTCAAAAGGATTTGCTTTATTTGGAAGCGCAGATAGGGCAGAATTAAAAAATATTCAAATCTCAGATGCTTATTTAAATTGTTCACCTTTTACTCCTTGTTCTGCTGTTTTAGGTACAATGTATCACGCAATAACAATAGATAATGTTAAGACTTATGGTAATGCAACTGGTGGAGTTGGTTTTGTTTATAGAGTAGATAATCCTGATGGTGTTTGTGATGATATAAACATTTTTAATTCAGTTAATAACATTAATGGAGTTAATACAGGTTTTATAGGAAATATTTATGGTGGTTTTACAATCAATTTTGAAAATGTTGTAAATAATGGAGAAATTTCTTCATCAGGTTTTTCAGGTGGTATGATTGGATATGCAATGAACATTGATAATACAAATTTTAAAAATGTTGCAAATAAAGGAAATATTGTTTGTACTGAAGATGATGAAACACTATACGTTGGAGGAATAGTTGGAGACTTAACATCTACTAATACGATTGTAGACAATGCATATAATACAGGTAATATAATAAATTGTGATAGTAAAGTTGGCGGATTATTTGGTGAATTTAGGGTTTATGATGGTACAATCAATAATAGCTTTAATTCTGGTAATATTACAAACGCTCAAGCTGCTTCGATTGGTGGATTAGTAGGATATGAAAGTATAATGACAAAATTAGCAGTTAAAAAATCATTTAATACTGGAAACATTCAAACTGAAGGTTATGGAAGACTTGGTGGACTTCTTGGAGAGACTGAATTTCATGGTGATACATTAATTGAGGATTGCTATAATACTGGAGATATAATAACTACAGCTCCTGTTGTTGGAGGGTTAGTCGCAGACATCGATGGTTTAATCAAAAATTCATATAATAAAGGAAAAATAACTGCTTCTACATCTTGGGGATATGTAGGTGGTTTAGTAGCAACTGGAGACTATTCTTATCGCTATGTTGATGTAGAAAATTCTTATAATGAAGGAGAAATAATTTTAAATTCCGATGGTACAGGAGTATGGCTTGGTGGTATTTGCGGTATCTGTGGAGATGTAAAGAATAGTTATAACAAAGGTAATATAACTTCTAAAAATTATGATAAATATATAGGAGGTATTACAGGTAGAGGTAAGACTGTTTCTAATTCATATAATTTTGGTAATATAACAATAACAAATGGTGGTTTAAGAACAAGTGAATCTGATGAAAAAGTGTCATATTCAGGAATAATGGTTGATGGAGATGCAATTACTAATTCATATAATTTAGGAAATATTTCCCTAAATGATGATGGTACAAATTTTCCAACAATATTAGCAGCAGGTATTGGTATAGGAGACTTTCCTGTATCAAATTCAGTTAATTCGGGTAATATTAAACTTAATGTAAATAATAAATATACTGGTCCACATACTATTGGCTTATATGGTACTACACCAAGTAGTGATTCTACTAATAACTACAATTTAGGTTTAGTAGAATTAGATGATTCAGCGTTAGATGATCCAATTAGTGAAGATGGCTTTAACGGAGAACATCATATTATAACTATTAGTAATGCTATAAATGATTCGGTTCCTGATATATTAAGTATAATAAATGGTGATGATGCATTTGAAATAAAAGAAGGAGAAACACTTCCAACATTAAAAGCATTTAATTAGTAAAGTAAAAGAAAACTATATAAAACATAGTTTTCTTTTTTATTTTTACTATGTTATAATTAAAATAATAGGGAGATATGTATATATGAAAAAAATATTATTATTTTTAGGAATGTTTTTATTTATATTTAATGTTAAAGCATTAACATTTAATGTAGATGTAACAAATATTGAAGAAGAAGGAACTGGAACATTAGGGACTATAACAAGCATAGATGCCCCTAACAAGTCATTAGATGTTCTATTTGAAGATATAGGAGCGGAAGTAAATTTCTCAATCACTGTAACAAACTCAGGGGATAGAGCAGGGACTCTAAGAAGTATAGATTTTGAAAATGAGAACCCAAATATTGAATATACTTCTAATTTACCTGAAGGCGGATTAGCAATAAATGGTAATGATACAAATAAAGTAATAATTAATGCTAAAGTTAAAGAAGGCGCAACTAATGGTTCAACTACATCACAAGTAAAAATAAAATATACTTATGATGAAGGTAGTTGTCCTGAAGGAGAAATACTTTCTGAAGATGAAAGTATGTGTTTATGTCCAGAAGGAATGGAAAGAAATGAAAATGGTATATGCGTTAAACCAGAAAAACCAGTAGAATGTGCTGATGATGAAATATATAATGAAACTAAAAAGATATGTGAAAAGAAGGTTATACCTGTAGATCCAGATAAACCAACACCAAAACCAATACCTTCTAATCCAAAGACACTAGATAATATAATATTAATAACATTATTATTCTTTGTAAGTGGATTAGGTATATATGCAGTATTATTTAGAAAATTAAAAACTAAAAAACAAAAAGTAACTGCAGGTGTAATAACTGGAGTAGCAACACTTAGTTTATCATTCACAGTACTAGCAGGAGTATTTGGTTTAGATAATTTACTTAGTGCAATAGTTAATCCAATAACTAAATCTAAAGAATTAGTAGTAACAGTAAATGAAGAAATAGATTTAATAGAAACATGGGATGGAGATTGTGATGCAAGAGGAGTATTAACACCAGATAAAGTATTTGAAGGTGGAAGTGGAACAGAATCTGATCCATATCAAATCAAAACTGCAAATCAATTGGCATGTTTTGCAAAATCAGTAAATAATGGAACAACATATGAAGGACAATATATTAAACAAATTAAGAATATTAAACTTAATGATAATTTAAATGACCAAGCAACTAATGGAGATTTAAGTAATGCACATGTATGGATATCTGCTGGATACTATTACTATGATCAATCAACTAGTCAAAATGTTTATAAAACATTTGCAGGTACATATGATGGAGATAATCATATAATTAGTGGTTTATATATAACTAATGATAGTTCACCAGCTGGTTATAAAGGATTATTTGGTCATTCAACAAATGCTACATTTAAAAATATAACACTATCTGATGTGTATGCTAATACATCAACATATAACTTTGGTGCTCTTTCAGGATATACATATAAGAATTTAACAGTTGAAAATGTTACAACATATGGTAATGCATATGCAGGTTATTCAGCAGGATTAATTGCTTATCATAATTCTTCTTCTGAAGGGTCAGTTAGATTTGAAAATGTAACAAATAATATTAATTTGTCATATGATGGAAATTATGTTTCAGGAATAATTCATAAAATTGAAGGTGTTCCTGCTTCAGACGAACCAAATATAATATTTAGAAATGTTACTAATAACGGAGATCGTAATGTTATAGGTTATTCACAAGGCACTGGTGGAATAGTAGGTACATGTGGTGGTGGATATCTTCTTATGGAAAATGCAGCTAATAATGGAGACTTTAATTTTGATACAGGGACACAAAATGCAGGTCTTGTAGGAGAATTATATTCAAAGGCTTATATCAAAGATTCTTATAATACAGGTAATAGTTCAAATATGCCAGGCACTAATCCAAGAGAATCAGAAGGTGGCTATATAGGTGGATTAGTAGGAAGAGCAAGCAATGAAACTGTAATAGAAAATTGTTATAATTCCGGAAATATAATTGCTAAGAAAACATATAATAATGGTATAACAATAGAAGAAGCAGCATTAGCTAATCCACGTTGCTATGTAGCGGGAATAGTTGCTGGAACAAGTAGTCCGTTAAAAATAACAAATTCATATAATACAGGAGATATAAGTGGATTATATGGATATGCGTCAGGTATTGTGGGATCTGCGGGTGGATCTTATAATGATGGAACATTTGTTGAAAATTGTTATAACACAGGTGATATTACTGGATTAAGATATACTGGAGGACTTGTTGCATACTTTATGGGAAATGTCAATAAAAGCTATAACACAGGAAAAGTTACAGTATTTGGTGGTACTGCTGCAGGAGGTCTAGTAGGATATCAAGCAGGTGATGTTACAAATTCATATAATACAGGAGACCTATATGTTCCTGCATTAAATGGTAACTTAATTGGTGGATTCTGTTCACAATGCAGATCAATAAAGAACTCTTATAATAGAGGTAATGTAACATCTACATATACTGCACAAATAGCAGGATTTGCTACTAATACTAACATAATAGAAAATTCATATAATTCAGGAAATATAATATTTGAAGGTGGAACTGGTGGATCAAATACAGTTATGATTGGTGGTATATCTTATAATGGTGGATATGGAAGTGATGCATCACTTAAGAATTTATATAACTTAGGGAATTTAGAAATTAACTTTGAAAACTTTAATCCTGGAACTGTTAATATTGCTGGTTTAAACCTTGGATTTAGTGGTGCACCAACTGTTAATTCAGTCAATAAAGGTAATATAACTGTTACTAGATCGAGTGCAATTAATTCTGGTATAAATGTTGGTGGTATTTCAGTAAGTGGAGCAAAAGATTGCTTTAATGCTGGAACTATAAATGTACCAGAATCTACTTCACAAAGAAAAGTTGGGCAAATACTAAATGAATATAATACTAGTTCAACAGGTAATAAGTTTAATACTGATCCAAATGGATTCGCAATTGGATGTATTGGTTTACCAGGATGGGATTCATGTACTCCAGAAGCATCTTTAGGAGTAGGAACTTATACAACTGAAGAAGCACCAGATATATTAAGTATAATAAATGGTGATAATGCATTTAATGATGAACTTGATGAAGATGGGCTTCCAACATTAAAAGTATTTAATAATTAAGAGGATAATATCCTCTTTTCTTATTTATGTAAAATTAATAAAATACATTGACTTATAAGGGAAAAGTGTGTTAATATATAGTTGCAAAAACGAAGAAAAGGACGAGTAACATATCGATTCATATTAGAGAGTCCTAGATGGTGAAAATGGATTATGATAGATTTGTGAAAGAACACCTTGGAGTTTATTAACTGAAATTAGTAGGTTAATACGTATATCTAACGTTATAGATCAAAGGTCATTATTATAATGATGAATTTGGGTGGTACCACGGATTTAACAGTTATTCGTCCCTTGTAGGGATTAATAACTGTTTTTTATTTTATAAGGAGGAAATATGAAAGAAAATATTTTTAGAACTCATAATTGTGGTGAATTAAGAGAAAGTGATATTGGTAAAAAAGTAAGATTAAGTGGTTTTGTTGATACAATTAGAGACCATGGAGGAGTACAATTTGTAGACCTAAGAGATAATTATGGTAGAACTCAAGTTGTAGTTCATGACGAAAGTCTATTAAAAGGTATTTCAAAAGAAACTGTTATTAAAGTAGAAGGAGAAGTAATCAGAAGAGATGAAGAAACTATCAATGAAAAACTACCTACAGGTTTAGTTGAAGTAGTTTGTGAAAAACTTGAATTATTATCTTCAAGAGCAGAACAAATTCCTTTTGAAATAGATTTGAGTAAAGAAACAAATGAAGAAGTTAGACTTAAATATAGATATTTAGACTTAAGAAATCCAGAAGTTAATAAGAATATTAAATTAAGAGGAGAAGTATTACATTTCTTAAGAAATAAAATGTATGATTTAGGTTTTACCGAAATTCAAACACCTTTATTAACAGCTAGTTCACCTGAAGGTGCAAGAGACTTTGTTGTACCTAGTAGAAAATTTAAAGGAAGATTCTATGCATTACCACAAGCACCACAAATATATAAAGAATTATTAATGGTTGGTGGTTTTGATAAATATTTCCAAATAGCACCTTGTTTTAGAGATGAAGATGGAAGAAAAGATAGAACTTTAGAATTCTACCAATTAGATTTTGAAATGAGTTATGTAACTGAAGAAGATATATTAGAAATAGGTAGTGATATTTACTATGATGTATTTAGTAAATTCAGTAATAAAAAGGTAAATGAAAAACCATTTAGACAAATTAGTTATAAAGATGCAATGAATATGTATGGTTCTGATAAACCAGATTTAAGAAACCCATTAATTATTAAAGATGCATCCGAAGTACTTAAAAATACTACATTTAAACCATTTAGTGAATCTATTATTAAAGTAATAGTAGTAGATGATATAGGTACTAAACCTAATAGTTGGTTTAATGAAGTAGTAGACTTCGCATCATCTATTGGTATGCCAGGTATTGGATATATTACTTTAATGGAAGATGGTTCATTAAAAGGACCTATAGATAAATTCTTAAGTGATGAAGAAAGAAATAATTTAATAAAAGAATTCGATATGAAAACAAATTCAGTTATGTTCTTTATAGCTAATAAGAATTTAAAAGTAGCTCAAAAATTTGCTGGTCAAATAAGAGATGAATTAGGTAGAAAATTAGGTTTAATTGATCCAAATAGAATAGAAGTTGCTATTATTAAAGACTTCCCAATGTTTGAATATGATGATAAAGAAAAGAAATGGGATTTCTGTCATAATCCATTCTCTAAACCAGTTTTAGATGGACAAGACTATGAATCAGCTAACTTAGAAGATATAGTAGCACACCAATTTGACTTTGTAGCAAATGGATTTGAATTAGCATCAGGAGCTATTAGAAATACAGATTTAGAATTACTTGAAAAAGGATTTGAAAAGGTTGGTTATCCAAAAGGAACTCTTGAAGAAAGATTTACATCACTTGCTACTGCATTTAAATATGGTGCTCCACCTCATGGAGGTATGGCTCCTGGTATTGATAGAATCTTAATGATTATTCAAGATGAACCAAACTTAAGAGAAGTTCAAGCATTCCCACCAAATGCATCTGGTCAAGATCAAATGATGGGATCACCTAGTGTACTTGAACCAAAACAATTAGAAGAACTTGGAATTAAAGTAGTAGAGGAGGAATAGTATGAGTAAATTTACTAAAGAAATGGTAGATGACTATGCAGATAAACTATTAATTGGTTTAACTCCAGAAGAAAATAAAATGGTTTTAGATGAATTTGATATTATTGATGAACAAATAAATGTTATTAATGATATCCCTGGAATAGAAAAAGTAGAACCTATGACTCATGCTCTTGATGATTTTGAATATGAATTAAGAGATGACGATGAAGATGGTTCAGTTCCAATAGAAGAACTACTTCAAAACTGCGATGAATTCTCAGGAAGAGAAGTAGAAGTTCCAAAGGTGGTGGGTTAAGATGAAATACATGAATAAGAGTATTGAAGAACTTCATGAATTATTAAAGAGTGGTGAAGTCACTTCAAAAGAATTAATCGATGAATCGCTTAAACTATCACATGAAGTAGAAGATAAGTATAATGCATTTGTAACTATACTTGATGATGCTAAAGAAGCACCTATAACAGATAATTTATTATCTGGAATACCTTGTGGTGTTAAGGATAACTATTCAACTAGAGGTATTTTATCTACAGGAAGTAGTAATACTTTAAAAGATTATGTACCATTCTTTGATGCAACTGCATATTCTAAATTAAAAAAAGCAGGAGCAGTAATGGTTAATAAAACTGCTATGGATGAATTTGGTATGGGCGGTACAGGTACTACTTGTCATACTGGACCAGTATTAAATCCATGGGATAAAACAAGACAATGTGCTGGATCATCATCAGGATCAGCTTGTGCTGTAGCAGCAGGAGTATATCCATATGCAACAGGGTCTGATACTGGTGATTCAATTAGAAAACCAGCTGCATACTGTGGTATAGTTGGATATAAGCCAACATATGGAATGATTTCTAGATATGGTTTATTCCCATTTGCATCTTCATTAGATCATTTAGGAGTTTTAACTAGAAATGTTAAAGATGCTGCAATAGTAGTAGATGAAATGAAGGGTATAGATAAAAATGATATGACTACTTGGGATTCAAGTAAGATTAAATTAAAAGAAGCTTTAACTGGAGAAGTTAAAGGTAAGAAATTATGTTACGTAAAAGAATTATGTGATATTAATGAATATGAAAACCCTTCAAAAGAATTAAAAGAACACTTAGAAAATTTCTTTAAAGCAGTAGAACTTGCTAAAGAAATAGGTATAGAAGTAGAAGAAGTATCTGTTAATAGAACACTTTTAAATGCATCTGCATCAGTATATGTTGTTATATCTTGTGCAGAAGCAACATCTAATATGTCTAACTTAACAGGTATTATATTTGGACCTAGATCTAAAGGTTTTGATAACTGGATAGATATGGTTAAAGATTATAGAACTAAAGGTTTCTCTTCATTAATTAAGAGAAGATTTGTAATTGGATCTTATGTTCTTCAATCACAAAACCAAGAAAGATATTTTAGAAATGCTCAAAGAGTAAGAAGATTACTTGTTGATACATGGAAAGATTTATTTAAGAAATATGATGGTGTTATATTACCAGTTGGTATTGGACCTGCTAAACATATTGATGGATCACTTGATATATTATCAAATGATTTAGCTACAGTAGCACTTGATGAACATTTACAAATAGGTAACTATGGTGGATTCCCATCAATTACTATTCCAGATGGATTTGTCGATGGTCTTCCAGTAGCACTTAATATAACAGGCAATTGCTATGATGATGAAAATGTTCTTAATATTGCATATGCACTTGAAAAAGCTATGCCTTTTAAAGGACAAATAGCAAAGGATGGTGAGTAAGATGGGATATAAAGTTAAAGTTGGACTTGAAATGCACTGTGAAATATCTGAAACTAATACTAAAGTATTTTCTAGTGCTAGAAACTCTTACTCAGTAGTACCAAATGAAAATATTAGCCCTGTAGATATGGCTTTTCCAGGAATACTTCCTGTAGTTAATAAAGAAGCTGTAAGAATGAGTTTAATGGCTTCTATGGTACTTAATTGTAAACAACCAAAATATATGTATTTCTTAAGAAAGAACTATTATTATCCAGATCTACCTAAAGGATACCAATTAACTCAAAATCCACCATATGAAACAGTAGGTATGATGGGATATGTAGATTTTGAATGTGATGGAGAAGAAAAAAGAGTAAGAATAGATAATATTCACTTAGAAGAAGATGCTGCATCACTAGATCACTTATATGATGTATCTACAATTGATTATAATAGAGCAGGTGTTCCTCTTCTAGAACTTGTTACTATGCCTGATATAGCATCTGCAGATGAAGCAGTAGCATTCCTAGAACATATGAGATCAGTATACCAATATTTAGGTATATCTGAAGCTGATTCTAAAAAAGGTCAAATTAGATGTGACGTAAATATATCTATTATGGATGAAACTTTAGAAGATATTCCAGCTAACTGGGGGACTAAAGTAGAAATTAAAAACGTTAACTCATTCGGTGGAGTAAGAGATGCAATCAATTACGAAGTAAAAAGACAAACTAAATGTAAAGAAGAAGGTACTTACGATACTGAAGTAGAACAAGAAACAAGAAGATGGGATGAAGAAAGTGGTACTACTATTAGAATGAGATCTAAAGTAGATGCTATAGATTATAAATATTTTGTTGAACCAAATATTCCTAAATTTAAATTAAGTGAAGATTGGTTAGAGGAAATCAAAAAATCTATTCCAGAGCTTGCTTATGATAGAAAGAAAAGATATATTAAAGAATATGGTTTATCTGAATATGATTCAGATATTCTAGTTAAAGAAAAGAAAGTATCTGATTTCTTCGAAGATACAGTTAAATTAGGTACTGATCCTAAAGAAGCATGTAACTGGGTAAATGGTATGATTTTATCGTATTTAAATTATAATTTAATTACTATGGATGAATTCTTTATGACTCCAGATATGCTTCATGATTTAATTAAATTAATTGATGATAAAACTATATCTTCTAAACAAGGTAAAGAAGTATTTGCTAAAGTTCTTGAACAAAAGAAAGAACCAATGCAAATTGTTAAAGATGAAGGTATGATGCAAATAACTGATTCTTCTTCTATAGAATCTATAGTAGATGAAGTTATTTCTGAAAACCCTAATGTAGTTGAATCATATGATCCAGCTAATCCAAAAGCATTAGATTTCTTTATTGGTCAAGTTATGAAAAAGACTAGAGGAAAAGCAAATCCTACTATGGCTTATAACATGATGAAAGAAAAACTAGATAATTTAAAAAAATAAGTAAAAGTATATAACTTTTACTTTTTTTTTGATATAATAACTTTGTATTTAAAAGGTGATCTTATGGGTAAAAAAAATAGTGAATTACCATTTGAAGAATTAATGCAACAAAATAGAAGATTAAGATTAATTATTAAATTATTAATCTTGTTTTTCCTTGCTCTTATTTTAGTTCTATTAGTATTTAAAAAGAATGCTGTTCCAACAAAGTTTAAATTAGTAGGTAATGATGTAGTAGTACTTAATGTTGGAGAAGATAAATATAAAGAAGAAGGATATAAAGCATATTTATTTAAGAAAGATGTTAGTAAAAATGTAAAAATATCTGATAATATAGATTATTCTAAAATAGGATCTTATGAAATAAAATATAATTTAGTAATTAAAAATTTGAATATAGATAAAACTATTATAAGAAAAGTAAATATAGTAGATAAAATACCACCAGAATTAACAATTAATTCTGATATGGAAGTATATGCAGATTTAAATGGCAATTATGCTGAACCTACATATAGTGCTATTGATAATTGTGATGGTGATATAACTGATAAAGTAAAAGTAGAAAATAATCTAGATTTATCTCAAGAGGGGGAATATATAGAAAAATTCACTGTTGAAGATTCTTCTGGAAATATAACTACTAAAGAAATAAAAATAATAGTTCAAGAAAAATTTAAAAATACATATATAGTTATATCAATTGGAGATCAATGGTTAACATATTATAGTAGAGGAAGAATAGCCCTTGAAACTCCAGTAGTAACTGGTAATAATGGTAATACACCATATGGAACATATTATCTAAATAATAAAGCAAGAAATGTAACATTAAAAGGACCACCAGATGATCCATATGAATCATTTGTATATTACTGGATGCCATTTATAAGTTCAACTCATGGTATGCATGATGCAACTTGGAGATGGAGATTTGGGGGAAATATCTATACATATGATCCATCTCACGGATGCGTAAACATGCCTCTTGATAAAGCAGAAGATTTATATTATATGGTAGAAATAGGTACACCTGTTTATATAGTAGATTAAAAAAGACTCATATGAGTCTTTTTTTATACATACTAGGGGAATTTTTATTTTTTTTGCGAATATAATATATGGAACATTTAATTAGAGTGTCATCCTCTTTTTCTAGAAAGGAGGTGGTGAAATGAACAAAAGAGTTTATATAATTAAGCTTCTAATGTATATTTCAATCATATTATCACTACTTACCTTACTGGTATTAGTAATAAAAAAATGATACTCTAGTTGAGTATCATACCAATTAAATAAGGATGGCACTCAATTAAATTAAGTGTTCCTCTAAATAAATAATAGCATAAAAAAAGACTTTGAACAAGTCTTTTTATTTTATATTGGTGCTCCTGATCGGAATCGAACCGATACTTCTTTTGGAAACCAGATTTTGAGTCTAGCGCGTCTACCAGTTCCGCCACAGGAGCACATAAAAATTATAACATGATTTAAGAGTTTAATAAATATTTTTTTTGTGATATCATAATTATATAAATTGCCCCTTCGCCAAGTGGTAAGGCATCAGGCTCTGACCCTGACATGCGTAAGTTCGAATCTTACAGGGGCAACCATTATAAAATAAAGTAATTCAAGTGATTGGATTACTTTTTAAAATTTGACAAAAATTCCATAAAGTTGTATCATATTTCGTACTAAAAGAGGGGGAGATGTGCATGATTAATATTAATGATTGGCGTCATTATTCGCCACAAACATTAATAGATTTCGTTAAGGTATATGATGATAGTGCAGAGTCTCTAAATAGGATAGAAAAGGCCTATATTTTTGCTGAGGATAAACATCAATATCAACCACCTAGAGATAGTGGGGAACCGTTTATATCACACCCTGTAGCATGTGCTAACTTTTTAGCAATTATGCGTATGGATATAGATTCTATTGTAGCAGGTCTATTACATGATACTTTAGAGGATACTGATGCTACATATCCTGAAATTAAAGAAAAATTTGGATCTGATGTTGCAATATTAGTTGCAGATGTTACTAAGTTTAATAGGCTTGAAGATGCTAATTTAGATGATTTTAGATTACAAATCGATATTAATGACCCTGGAGAACTTGAAATGTTAAATAGGAGAAAATTCATTGAAACTATCCTATTGGATCCAAGATCGGGCATTATAAAAGGGTCGGGAGATAGAATCCATAATATGTTAACTCTTGAATTTAAAACTCCAATGAAACAACAAGAAAAAGCAAGAGAAACATTAGACGTATATGCACCGCTTATGCATTATTATGGTATATATAGAACACAACAGTTACTAGAGGATTCATCATTAAAATATTTAAGTCCAGAACATCAAGATGTTTATAAAACAATAGCAGCCAATAGACAGATCGTTAAAGATAAAAATTTACCTTTCTTAAATGACATATTACAAAGTATTATCGAAGAAATAAGAAAGAATATAAAAATGGTAGGGCATTATGATTCTACTGAAATGTTACATAAATCAGAGGAAGAACTACTTAATGAAACTATATTAGTAGGAGAAAGTTTAAGTAGATCAAGAATTAAACACGTTTATGGTATATATGATGCCTTTAGAAAGATTAAAAATTTTCAGACAGTAGATAAAGCTGAATTAGACATTATTAATGGTATGGCAAAAGATGAACAATATTTTGATATGATTCATGACTTAAGAGTTATAAAATTAATCATGAAAGATGAAATAAGTTGTTGGTTAGCTAGAAAGATTTTATGTGATATGTATCCACCAATAGATAAATATCAACATAATTATATTGCTAATCCAAAATATAATGGATATCAATCATTCCATGAAACTGCATCAATTAATGGTAAACTCGTTCAATTTCAAATTAGAACAGAAAAACAAGAACATAGAAATACATATGGATTAGCATGGGAATCATATAAGTTCCAAGGACCAAATACTAGAGAGAGAATATTAGAAGAATTTAAAAAGTATCCAATATATGGAAGATTAGCAGAATTATCACGCGATAGAACAATTAAAACATTAGGAGAATATGGGCACTCATTAGAATCTAATGTTTTAAAAGTAAACGAGATATCCGTAATTGATAAAATATCTGGTAGAACAAGATCTATTAAAGAAGGATCTACTATTCATGACTTTGCATATCTAATTGGAGGTCATAAAGGAGATCATTTATCAAAAGCTATTGTAAATGATGTTGTTTATACATTCCCAGTAGATGAGAAGGGCAATATTGATTTTGATTCTTATCCATTTGATTTAAAATTAGAACCTGGTGATGAAATTTATGTGGAATTTGATGAGAAAATTAATTGTAAAAAACCAAAAAGAAATCTTTCATCAAATTCAGCAAAAAAATTAACAAATATATCAGAAGAAGTGGAGTAGTAATACTTCACTTTTTTATTATTTTTTATTGACCTATATGTTAATAAATGTTAAAATTATATTGCAGTTTGGAGTAGTACTCAAGAGGCTGAAGAGGCGTCCCTGCTAAGGATGTAGATCGGGGTAACCTGGTGCGAGAGTTCAAATCTCTCCTACTCCGCCATATAAAAATAACTAACGTAAGTTAGTTTTTTTATTGCTATTTAATATATTTTGTATTAGAATAAGTAACATTAAATGGGGGATATTTATGTTATTTTTTCCAGACTATGAATTAAGAATGCCAACTAGCAAAATAAGCAAAAAAATTGATATTGAAAAGGAACCAGAAGAGTGGGAAGAAATTTATGGTACAAATTGTTATGCCTATGCTTTAGGATTAGATGTATTTGAACGTAGTATTGCAAATTTTGCATATCAACCAGGTACCATTGGTAGAATTAAATATGAATATGGCCTTTTTGATGTTAGTAGAATGAGTTTTGAAAAAAGAATGAAATTAGACTTTGAATCTTTAGAGGGGAGCAAATCCAGAAGAATGTGCTAGTTTTAAAGAACATTTTCATAGAGATTCATATGAAGTTTCATCAGTTACTCGTTCTTGGTTAATATCATTTTATACAGCAGTAGATAATAATATAGATTTTCATTTTGTTAGAAAAGATTTGAGCGGAGTATGGACTCATAAGATGGGTTTTAAAGAAGCTCCTACTAATAAAGATTCCAATGGGGAAATAATTTTGGATCCTAGAGAATGTCATTTTAATGGATTTAAATATGTAAAAACATATAGATTAACATTAAATCAGAAAAGTAGGTGTACATATGGCAGATTTTAAAGATGAAATAAGAAGTCAAATTGTATTAAAAGAACATCATTGGCAAAATATAAAGACCACAAATTGTTATGCATTTGCGCTAGGTTTAGATGTCCCTGGGGATAGACATGATCATCATTTTCAATTAGGAGATTTTTATTGTAATATAACTGGTGCTAAGTATTCAGAAGTTAAAGAAAATTATACTAGGCTTGATAGATTAAATATGGATTTAGATGCATTAGAATTAGAACATGAAGAAGCAGATCCAGAAGAACAAACAATAATAAATATTACTTATGATGAAAATGGTAATGAAATTGTTGATTATTCATGGCTTATTGCGTATTTCTATAGTTCACAACGAGGAGATTATCATTTTTTAAGAAAAGCACCTAATGGTGTTTGGTGGCATAAACAAGGATTTGATGGTGTCCCAAATTGTCATGATGGTATCTGGTTTAATGTTATAAGAGACATAACATCAAAGCCATTATTCTTCCATGATAAATATATAAAAACTTATAGATTAAGACTTAGAAAAGAATGTAAATAGCATTCTTTTTATGTTATAATTATACTAGAGGTGTTAAAATGAATAAAAATAAAAAATTTTTATTAATAGCAGCAATAGCTATGATTATTTATACATTCCCAAGTTTTATATTGTGGTTAATGTCTGGAATAGGAAGTATTTCATTTATACAAATATATAATATTGTAATGTATTCTTTATCATTTATAGGTATAGGAATATTCCTAGGATATTCATTTAATGATAAAGAAATAAATAGGGGATTAGAATTTGCTATATCAATAATATTCTTTCTTATGAATATTATTTCTGGTATACTTGGATTTGTTTATTTTAAGAAAACTAGTCCATATAAGAAGAGAGAATTACCTAAATTAGAAATAATGCATAATCATAAAAAAATAGTATATATATTAGCATTTATTATAAGTATGGGACTTATGTTTATAGTACCTATGTTCATTGAAAATAAGATAGTAGGTATAGCATTAGATGTAACAGTATTATTAATGATGTTATTACTATTCTATAAAGATTTAAAAAGAGATTTTAAATATTTTAAAGAATACTTTAGAGAATATAATTCTTTTGTATTTAAAATGTTTGGTATATCACTTGCAGTAATGTTTGTATTATCTATTTCAATAAGACTTTATACTGGTATTAGTACTGCGACTAATCAAACTAATTTAATGACTACTTTTGGTAATAAACCATTATATATTATTTTACTTGCATGTATTTATGCTCCAATTACTGAAGAATTATTATTCAGAGGTATATTTAGAAAAATATTTAATAAAAAATGGTTATTTATAATACTTTGTGGTGTTACTTTTGGAGCATTACATGTAGTAGATGATTTTCAAAGTATTAAAGAATTATTATATATATTAGTATATAGTTCTCTTGGTATATTCTTATCAAGTGTATACTATAAAACTAATAATTTATGGACTAATATATATTTTCATTTCATTCAAAATACATTAGCAGTACTTGCAATGATATTACTTAGTTTACTTGGAATATAAAAACAAGAGTTTAATATAACTCTTGTTTTAATTTATCTATATTATCATTCATAATAGATATATAATCTTTACCAGCATTTTTATCTTCAGTAGATATATTATTAATTGGATCAATATACATTATTTCTAAATCTGTATATTCTTCTTTTAATCTCTTTGTATATTCGTTTTCTTCATATCCAGATAAAACAAATATATATTTTATTTCTCCACTAGAAGCCATATTCTTAGCATCATTATATATTTTGTCTGTTACTGTTTCACTATCTAAAGAAATAATATTTAAACCATATTTAGATAGGAAAGTTAATTCATTATCTTGTACTATCATATCTTTATTTGAAGCATTTTCTGCCATTTCTTTTAATTCTACATCTAAATTAGAAATATTAATTTTTAATGCTTCATAATTATCATCAATTTTTTTGTCTAGGTTTTCAGATATAACATATTCTTTTAAACCTTCTTTAACATTTCTTGCTACCATTAATACATTAGATGGATTAATCCAAACTTCATTTTGTGAATATTTATATTCAATTCTATTAGTAGAATCTATTATTTTTAATTTTCTATTATTATTAACCATTGTAACGATATAATCTTTTTCTTTACCAAGACCATTATAGATAACTAAATCACTATTACCATAATCTTTTATTTGCTTGTTAGTTAATTTATATTCAAACGGATTAATTCCTTGTGGATACATATTATATATAGTAGAGTAGTTACCATATAATTCATTAGTAACATATTCAATTGGATAAATACTAGTGTAAACAGTAATATTCTCCATAGAATCTGTTGCGCATCCACTTAATAAAAATATTCCTAATAATAATATAATAAAACTAATTTTCTTTTTCATTTTTCCTCCTTAATGGTACTGGATCATAAATATTATCATGTTTCCATGGTACACATCTACTTATTCTTTTTATAGTTAAATAAGTCCCATAAAAGAAACCAAATCTTTCATAAGCTTCTTTTGAATACTCAGAACATGTTGGTATATATTTACATGCTTTATGGGAACTAAATGGTAAACTTTGATATATTTTTATTAAAAATATCATTACATTTTTCATTTTACCACCAAGATAATTTTATCATAATCAAACTGTAAAGTAAATAAATTAAAATTTATTTTAAAATATATTATGTGATATAATTTAAATAATAAGGAGTGATATTATGAATTGTAAAAATTGCAATAGTCTACTTGCGGAAGGAGCAACATTTTGCCCTAATTGTGGACAACCAGTAGTTGCTGAAACACCAGCAACACCAGTGACTACTGAACCAGTAGTAAACGCTGAACCAGAAGTACTAGAAACAGAAAAGGTTGTTAGTGAAGTTACTCAACCTATACCAGATCCAACACCAATACAACCAGCACCTGCTTATACAAGTACAGGTACAACAGAACAAAAAAAGAGTAGTAATGTAGGATTAATAGTAGTTATTATAATCTTATCTTTATTAGTATTAGGTTTAGGAGGGTTTATAGCATATAAATTCTTATTACCAAATACTCCAACACCAGAACCAGAGCCAGAACCAATATCTACACCAACTACACCTACAACACCAACTGCACCTGAAGAAAAAGAATACATGGTAGTAGGTAATAGTACATTAGGATATTTAAAATTACCTGGAAAATGGACTGCAGCAAAAGTACCAGGAGCAGCAGAAACAGCATTACAATATGTTGATGATTCTACAGTTGCTAATACTGCAAAAGGAGCTTATATCGTAACTTTAAATGTTTGGAAAGAAACACCAGATGCTACAACAGCAAAATATGCTGCTGATCAAGAAGCAAGTTATTATAGTGCAAATGATCCAGATGCAACAAATATACAAGTAGAATTAGTAAAATTAGGATCATATGATGCATATAAATTATCTACTCAATATAGAAGTGATAATGTTTGGGTCATTACATGGTATCTTGATGGTGCTGATGGATTAGTACATATTATTCAAGTAGAAGGATTAGATTTAACTAATGATAACTTCAAAATACCTGAAACATTCTCATTCACAGAAATAAAATAGTCTTCAAATTGAAGACTTTTTTTGATATAATGATATTGGTGATGGTTATGGATATTATTACTAAATATAATATTGATTTAAATAATGAAATTATTAAGAGAGCTTTTACTCATTCTAGTTATGTAAATGAAACTAAGAAGGGTGAAGATTATGAAAGACTAGAATTTTTAGGGGATAAGATTCTAGATTTTCTAGTGAGTGAATTTTTATATATAAATGATGATTATGATGAAGGAAAAATGACTAAACTTAGATCTAGTTATGTTTGTGAAAAAGCATTAGCATGTTATTCAAATAATTTAGGATTACCTAAATATCTTAGACTTGGTAAAGGTGAAGAACAAACTGGAGGTAGATCTAAAGAATCTATAGTAGCAGACATATTTGAATCTTTCTTAGCAGCAGTATACCTTACTAAAGATTCAAAAACAGTTAAAGATATAGTTTATGAAGTAGTAATACCATATATTAAAGAAGAAAAAGATTTATTCTTACATGATTATAAAACAGTTTTACAAGAAATAGTACAAACTGATAAAAAATCTACAGTATATGAAATAACTGATGAAGAAGGACCTTCTAATGAAAAAGTATTTACTTGCATAGTTAAAGTAGATGGAATTATTTTAGGAAAAGGAACTTCAACTTCTAAAAAAGAAGCAGAACAAGAAGCAGCTAAAGATGCTTTAGATAAGTTAGCTACACTTGATTAATTTTAAAAAGTGTTGTATAATATGGTAGTCTTTTAAAACTTAGAAATATTTAGAAAGGAGAAGATTATTTTGAGTAAAATAAAGATATTTGCCCTAGGTGGATTAAATGAACTAGGGAAAAATATGTATGTTGTTGAAGTAGAAAACGACATATTTGTATTTGATTGCGGTTTAAAATTTGGTAATGATAAAATGTTAGGTATTGATTATATTATTCCTAATTTTGATTATTTAATTAGTAATAAGGATAGAATTAAAGGAGTATTTATTACCCATGGACACGATGATAATATGGGAGGTATTACTGATTTAGTTAGTGCGATACCAGATATTCCAGTATATGCTACTAAGTTTACTATGGAAATAATTAAAAGAGACTTAGAAGAATATAATGTTAAAGCTACTAACTTAAAAGAAATTAAACCTCATGTTAATATAGCATTTAGTAAAGATGCAAGTGTATTTCCTATTAATGTAACACATTCAATACCTGATGCTGTTGCTTATGTTTTATATACTAGAGATGGATCTATTGTTTATACAGGAGACTTTGTATTTGATAGTAGTATGCAAGGATGTTATAAAACAGATATTGGAAAACTTGCTTATGTTGGAAAACAAGGAGTACTTTGTTTACTTTCTGAATCAATGTATGCAGAAAAACCTGGTTTTACAACACCACATAATAGATTAAGTGATTATATATCTGAAGTATTTAGTAAATATGAAGATAGAATAATAGCTACTATTATGCCAGCTCATATTTATCGTGTACAAGAAATATTTAATGAAATAATGAAAACTCATCGTAAAGTAGTTATAATGGGTAAAAGTTTACAAGAACTAATTAATAAAGCAATCGAAATGAAATATTTAGATGTAGATAAAGATAGAATTGGAGATTTAACTAATCTTGATGATAAAGGTGTAGTTGTGTTAATATCTGATGAAAGAGAAAAACCATTTGCTAACCTTGAAAGAATATTAAAAGGATATGATAAATATATTAAATTAAAAGAAACAGATACTATCTTTATAACTGAGCCTAGTGCTGATGGTATGGAAAAAAGATATGCTGTTATCTTAGATGAAATAGCTAAAGATAATATAAATGTAGAATGTGCATCTACTAAGAAACATTTAGGACATCATGCATCTAAAGAAGATTTAGCTATGATGATTAATTTAATGAATCCAAAATAT